>Ga0137796_10000010_pt1 | contig 129371 bp, 115 predicted proteins | sample OV2TP3_FD_97704 | JGI IMG/M metagenome (GOLD analysis project Ga0137796, IMG submission 97704) | reverse complement strand
CGCATCGTCGCGCAGCAGCGCGGTGTTCAGCAGGTTCGTCGAGCTGACCGTGCCCAGCACGTTGTTCTGGGTGTTGAGCTGGAAGTCCCCGCTGCCGGCGGTCTGCGCCGTCAGCGTCAGGCTCGGCACGCTGATCACCACCGACTGCGTCACCGTCCCGTCCGAGCTCAACGTCGCCGCCGTGGTCGCGCTGATCCCCCCCACGTTAAAGCCCCCGTCGTCCCGGAAGCTCACCGTGTTCTTCGAAGTAACGCCCGCGAACAGTGTCCCCACCGTGTTGGCCTGCGTGTCCAGCGTGAAGATCGCCGTCCCCGCATTGCCGTTGCTCCCCAGCGTCAGCGTTGACCCACTGATCGCCGCCGACTGCGTCACCGTCCCGTCCGAAGTCAACGTCGCCCCCCCGAACGAGTTGATCCCCGCCACGTCAAACCCGTCGTCGTCCCGGAAGTCCACCGTGTCCAGAAACGCATTGTTCGCATCCAGGGTGGTGATCGTGTTGGCCTGCGTGTTCAGCGTAAAGTCCGCCGAGCCCCCACCAGCATTGCTCGTCAGCGTCAGGTTCGGCACCGAAATCACGTCTGTCTGCGTCACCGTCCCGTTGGAGCTCAACGTCGCATCCGTGTCCGCGTTGATCCCCGCCACGCTAAAGCCCCCGTCATCGCGGAAGCTCACCGTATTCAACGAGACGTTGTTCGCGTCCAGGGTCGTGATCGTGTTGGCCTGCGTGTTCAGCGTAAAGTCCGCCGAGCCCCCACCAGCATTGCTCGTCAGCGTCAGCGTCGTCCCGCTGATGGCCGCCGACTGCGTCACCGTCCCGTCCGAGCTCAGGGTCACCGCCCCGGCCGAGTTGATCCCCGCCACGTCAAAGCCCGTGTCATCCCGGAACGAGAGCGCCGCTAACTGGTTCGTATCCGCATCCAGAGTCGTCACCGCGTTGTTCTGCGTGCCGAGCGTGTAGGTCGCCCCCGCCCCCCGCAGATCCAACGTCCCTGCTGTGATCGCTTCTGACTGCGTCACCGTAAAAGCTGCAGCCGTTAAAGTTGCGCTTCCCGTCCCTACATTAATGCCAGTGAGTCCACCGAGAGTTGCACTGCCAATGTTTACCCCTTGCGCCGGAGAATTGAAAAATGCGTTCCCTCCTTGTGTCCTAGCCTCCAAGTTGGTCACCGTCACGTTAATGGGCGAGGCAACGGCTCCGATCACGCCGGTGGTATTACCGGCATTGCTGATATCCAGCGCCGCCGAGGAAGCAATAATCAGCGAAGTTGCGGTCCGCACAATATCGCTGCCTGCGGTCTGCCCGCCTTGATTGATCAGGACGTGAGCGGCGGTCGCGGTAGTGAGGTTGGAAATTGTGATGTCGCCGGAATCGAAGCCCACGCCCGCCGCGTCGCCGGTGGACATGTTAATGGTGATATCGCCGGCGGCCGCGCCCGCACCCGCGCCGGTCGTGATCCCCGCGGTGTTCGCCATCGTGAAGACACCGGCAGTGCTTGCCGTGCGGTCGCCTTCGACAACATTGGCGTTAGAGCTATTGGCGGTGGCGGTAAAGAAACTACGCAAGGCCATGCTGTTGTTCAATAAGATACTGCGCCCAGCCTCGAGTGTCAGCCCAAAGTTCCCGGCATTGCCTGATGCATCTAAGCCTTCGGTGAGGGTAATGTCGTTACTCGCCTGGAATGTCACGTTTGCGGTATTGAGCATCACCACCACAGCACTCGCCTGGAAAGCGACATCAGTAGCGGTAGCTTCGGCGAAGGTGTCAGCGGTTTGTATTTCTGCTGTGGTGTCAAAGTCGGCGCTAGTGGTAACAATGTCGATATTGCGCGGATCAAGCAACAATGTCCCTGCGGTCCCATCCGCAGCCCTCAGATCCACGGTGCCACGAAACACCAAGCTTTCCTTGCCCGACACCTCCGCAAACCCGCCGTCGCCGGATTGGGCGCCGCCGCGGGCGCTGATCGAGCCGTAGTACCGGGTGACGTCGTCGGCCCAGACGATGACCTTGCCGCCGTGGCCGGCGGTCAGGGCGTCGGCATTAATAGTCGAATCAGGGCTTACATAGGTCCGGAACGCGTTCTGCACGTCCGGGTTCTTGCCCTGCAAGTCGCCGCCGACCAGGGCCGTCCCGCCGCCGGCGTCGCCGCTAACATTAATATGCCCGCCGAACAGGCCGACGTACTGCCCCGTGGCCTGCACCGTGCCGCCGGTCTGGCCGGCGCCCGTGCCGGACGCGTCCACGGTGCCGGAGACGCTGACGATCCCTTGATCGCCGCCCGTGAGGTAGATCTCGCCGTTGCGCTCCTCGAAGGTGTTCGCCCGGATGATCCCGTCGGTATTGACCACCGACTTGATGACGTCGCTCGCCGCCCTGGCGGACAGCGCGACCATGCCGCCGTCGGCCTGCAGCGTGCCGGAATTGGAGACGTAGGAGGCGAGGCTCTCGCCGCTGGGACCGACCACGCCGCCGGAGACGGCGTCGGTCACGACGAACCCGATCAGGTCGTCCCCGCGCATGTCCAGTGTGACGCCCGAGCCGGACGCCAGGACGACGGACCCGAGATTGGCCTGTACGACGCCCTCGTTGCGCACGCCGGCGCCCAAAAAGGCCGCGTAGCCGTGCGGGCCGATGTTGATTGTCCCCTGGTTCACGACCGCGGCGTTGGCGTGATTCGGGTCTTGGAAGAAGCGGTAATTCCCGGCCAGGAAGTCCGCGTTCGTGATGTTCATGGTGCTGGCGGTGAGCCCACCCACGTCGACGCGCGAACCGGCCCCGAACAGGATGCCGCTGGGGTTGACCAGGAAGAGCCGCCCGTTGGCGGAGAGGGACCCATAGATGGCGCTCGCCTCGTTGCCGGACACGCGGTTCAGGGCGATGGCGGCGGCGTTGGGCTGCTGGAAACGGACGGATTCGTTGGACGCGATGTTGAACCGCATCCAGTCCATGATCAGGCTCTGGGTGGCCTGATCCACGCGCATGGAGGTGGCGGTGGGGGTGCTGACGACGGCGGAACCGGCGGCGACCGTGCCCCCTTCCGGCAGGGCATAGGCGGTGACCGGCGCCAACGCGCCGGCCGCCAGACCCGCGGCGGCGACTCCCTGCTTCCAGCTCACCCTCACCAGGGGATTCTCTTGCGCTCTCCCCCGAATCTCCCGGCGCTGTGCTTTGGCTTTACGTCCGCTCATTGGAATCCTCCCCTAACCCCGGCATGATGCCGTCCCAGTCGGCCTGGCCGGCAAAAGGCGCATTAAAAGACCAGAAACCATGAAAAGAAATTGTACTCCTCGATTGCCGCAATAACTCACGATACTTTATGACAAATCGCGACAAATCCGGCTAGCCGCATGGAAAATGGGGACAGTCCCCATTTTCTGGGGCGCCCCTCACCTAAAAATGGGGACTGTCCCCATTTTTCTAGAACCGGAGGGAGGCGCTGACGTACAGGACGCCGGCGGCGCCGTCCCCATACACATCATTCAAACTGATGCCCTGGTCCCGGCTGCTCGGCCTGGGGCGCCCGATGGCGGTCGCCCAGTCGATCTTGAGGGACAGCACGCCCCTGTCCACCGGTTGCGGAACCCCGAACGGAAGACTGATGCGCAAGCCCCCGCCCGCGCCCGTGAGATAGTCCTGCGGTTGCGGACCCGTCACCCCCGTGGGCTGGGTGAACCGCGAGACGTACACCCCCGCATGGTCGATGAAGGCCGCAACCTGGAACGTCTCTTTCCAGGTCCGGCTGGTGAACGGGATGTTTGCGGAAGACGGCACGGGCACCACCATCTCGGCCGTCGCCGCGTACCCGTGGTCGCCGATGCGCTCGGCGATCGGATAGCCCCTGACCGTGTAATAGCCGCCGATCGTGAACCGCTCCGGCGACAGCAGCCGATCGCTGGAGATCTGGCCGACCGCCCGGATGACCAAGTAGCTGTCGTTCAGGACCTTGGCCACGACCGGCACCTTTTGAATGAACGGGAGGCCGAGCGATTGGTAGCGGGCAAAGTCGAGCGTGCCCTTGCTCCACGTGCCGGGCCCGGCGCCTTGAGTGACGCCCCCACTCACAAGCTGGAAGCTCGTCTGCAGGCCGTTCTGCCGGGATGCCCCCCAGAAATCCACGCCGTAGTGCCACGTCAACCCGAAATAGTTCCGTCCCAGGAATCGGTCTCGGTAATCTCCCCGGAAACCCAATCGGAAAATCCGCAGCTCGTCTTTGGTGATCGGCGTGGTGTTGAATGGCGGGTTGGAAAAGATGCTCCGCACCGTCTTATAGTCGAACCCGGCGAATACCGTCAGGCTCAGGCTGCCGGTCCGGGTAATCGTCTGGAGGAGCTCCGCTGACAGGATGTCCGCCCGCCCGACCGGACGGATCGAGGCGAACTCCTCACCGATGACGTTCTCGGAGTGGATCCAACTGAGCTTCAGTTTGGTCCCGAAGTGCTTATAGGGAATCACATAGTCTATGTTGCTGAAAAAGAGATTGTCGTCGGACTTCGACACTTTCATCCTCAGGTCATCGCCGACCCCATGGATGGTGTTCCCGATCCCCAGCTCGGCGCCGTACCGCCAGGGGCCGGTCAGGCGCGACCCGTAGTTGTCGACTTCCATGAGCAGGGTATGGGGCAGCCGCTCCCTGACCCTCAGGTTCAGGTCCGTCAAGCCGCGCTTCTCGCCGGGCTTCAGGTCGGCCCGCGTCCGCAACCCCGGCAAATCATTGAGCTCGTTCAGCACCGTCTCCAGCGTGCCCTCGTGGATGACTTTCGCGACGGTGACCGGTTCCAAATACCGTTCGATCGTATGGGTTTTGTACTTTTCGTTCCCTGTGATGTTGATTTTGCCGATATTGCCTTCGAGGATCGCGACCTCGATGACCCCGCCGCGGATTTGCTGTGGCGGGAGGTAGGCCTGCGCCAGGATGTACCCCTTGCCCGCATAGTATTCGGCGATCTTGTCGGCCACCTCCGCCAGCTCGCGGACGGTCAGCTCCTTGCCGATGGCCGGGGCGACCACCTTCAGCAGTTCGGCGGTCTTGAACACGGTGTGGCCGCTCAGCCTGAACTCAGTGACCTTCACTCTGGCCCCTTCGCCCCTCGGAGCGCGGGGGCGGGCCGGCTTGTCGATCTCAGGAGGGGCCTTGGGTTGGGTGATCTCCTCTCGCTTCTTCTTCTCTTCCTCGGCTTTCCGCTGCTGCTCCAGGAGGACGTCCGGTCGGCGCTCTGGAGGAATCTGCGCCTGCACAGCCGGCGCTCCCGTAAGCCCAATCAAGACGCACGCCCAGACCGCAATCTCCCATCCCGGCCTTCTCGGTTCCATAGTCCCTCTTTTTCGCACGGTTACGGCAATTGAAACAGCAAGAAGTGATGGCCCCGGTTGTGAATCGAAACCAGGGGGAGAATACTTAAAACCGACGTTGAAGTCAAAAGAAAAATGACGTAGGCGGTTTTGCCTTCAGCAGCACGGCCCGGCGGGAATCTTGATGCCCTCTAAGGAAAATGGGGACAGTCCCCATTTTCCGGGTCCATGCCCTTAGCAGCACGGGCCCGTAGGGATGTTGATGCCGCCTTCGGCCGGTATCTCGCTGGATGTATACGGTTTTTTCTGAATCACGAACCCGTACCATTTGGCGAGCGAGTCCGCCAGGATGACCACCGCCAGCGCCCCCACGATGCCGACCAGCGCCGCATCCAACCAGTACGCAAATGCTTCCCGGCCGGCTGCCGCGGCGCCTTTTCCCGCGAACAGGACCATCAGCTCGTACGCGCTCGTCAACGTGACGACGCCGACGAAGACCATCGGCACTGCCGTGACCCAGAGATACCGCGCCTTGCCCATCTTGATCAGCACCGTCGTGCCCACGCACAGCGCCAGCATGCCCAGCAGTTGGTTGGCCGCCCCGAACATCGGCCAGATGGTCGACACCGTCCCGGTGGCCAGCAGATAGCCCCAGCCCCCCACGACGAGCAGGCTCGCGCCGATGGCGCCGGGCATCCAGTTGATGACGCGAAGCGGTGCGTAGATTGTGCCGCCCAGTTCCTGCACCAGGTAGCGCGCCACGCGCGTGCCGGCGTCGATGGTTGTCAGAATAAACAGGGCCTCGAACAGCAGCGCGAACTGGTACCAGTAAGCCATGAGCCCGGCCATGCCCGGCAGGGCCGAGAAAATCGCGGCCATCCCGACCGCCAGGGACACCGCGCCGCCGGGGCGCCCCATCACCTCCTGCTCCACCAGGCGGGACAGCTCCTGGATCTGCGCCACCGGGTACCCAAGCGCGCCCAAGGCGTCCGCCGACAGCTTGGTGTTGATCGCGAAGTAGTCCCCCGGCGCGAGGATCGAGGCCGCAATGAGTGCGACCACGCCCACGAAGCTCTCCATCAGCATGGCGCCGTAGCCGACCACCGCGTGGGATTCCCGGTCGATCATCTTGGGCGTCGTGCCGGAAGCCACCAGCGAGTGGAACCCGGAGATCGCGCCGCAGGCGATTGTGATGAAGACGAAGGGAAAGATCGGCCCGGGAATGATCGGCCCGCCACCGGCGATGAAGCCGGTCACGCGGGGCATCTCGATCGTCGGCGCCATCACGATCACGCCGACGCCCAGCAGGGCGACGACGCTCACCTTCATGAAGCTGGAGAGGTAGTCCCGCGGGACCAGCAGCATCCAGACCGGCAGCACGGACGCGAGGAACCCGTACCCCGCCAGGAGCCAGACGAGGGTGTCGCGCTCCACGTCGAACCAGGCCGCCAAGGGGGACTGCGCCACGGCCCGGCCGGCGACGACCGCCGCCACCAGCAGCGCCACGCCGATCGCTGACACTTCGCCCACCCGTCCCGGCCGCCAGCGCTGGAGATAGAACCCCATGAAGAAGGCGATGGGCACGGTCATGGCCAGCGTGAACGCGCCCCAGGGATTATGGTAGAGCGCGTTGACGACGGCGAGGCCGAGCCCGGCGAGCGCGACGACGACGATGAAGAGCACGGCGACGGCCGTCGCCAGGCCCGTGACCGCGCCGATCTCGTCCCGCGCGATCTGCGGCAGAGACCGGCCGTTGCGGCGCACCGAGGCGACGAGGATGACGAAGTCCTGGACCGCCCCGGCCAGCACCGCACCGATGACCAGCCAGAGGAATCCCGGGAGAAAGCCGAACTGCGCGGCCAGCACGGGGCCGAGCAGCGGGCCCGCGCCCGCGATCGCCGCGAAATGGTGGCCGAAGAGGACCCAGCGGTTGGTGGGCTGGAAGTTGGCGCCGTCGTTGAGGCGGTGGGCCGGCGTGAGGCGCCGGTCGTCCAGCTCGAGCACGCGCCGCGCAAGAAAGCGGCCGTAGAACCGGTATGCCAGGACGTAAAAGCAGGCCGAAGCTACCACCAGCCACAGCCCATTGACCTTTTCACCGGGGTTGAACAGGCCGGTAACGACGCCGAACCCGGCCGCGCAGAGCGCCGCGACCGCGGCCCAGCCGATGGCGGTGAGCCCTTTCACGGGAGAGATGCTAGCAAGAATCGGTGTCAGGTGCAAAACAGCGGGTCAAATAGTGGGGACTGGGAGGCAAAAAATGGGGACTGTCCCCATTTTTTAACTTTTGGGGGGTTCAGGTGTCTAAGGTTATGATGCCACGCCGCGCTCGCAGCGAGATCCCTGGTCTTACCTACCATGTGCTCAACCGTGGAAACGGTGGGGCCACCCTCTTCCACTGCCCCGGAGACTACCGGGCGTTTCTCGAGCTGCTTCTGGAGGCGAAGTCTCGGCATCCTGTCAAAGTCTTTGCCTTCTGCCTCATGCCGAACCACTTCCATCTTGTGGTACAGCCACTGGAGCTCACCGCATTGGGTGGGTTCATGCATTGGTGGATGACCACCCATGTGCGGCGGTATCACGGCCATTACGAGCGGAGCGGCCATCTCTGGCAGGACCGGTACAAGAGCTTTCCAATTCAGCATGATGCTCATCTGCTCACAGTGCTCCGGTATGTCGTGCGTAACCCTGTGCGTGCCACTCTGGTTGACCGAGCCGTCCGCTGGCCCTGGTCAAGCCTTCAATTCCCGACGCTCACCGACCCGTGGCCAATGGAAACTCCGCCTGAATGGCAGGAGTGGGTCGAGGCGCCCCTGAGCGAGCTTGAACTACAGCAAATCCGAGCCAGCGTGACTCGCCAAGCACCCTTCGGTTCGGCCATATGGCAAGAATCTGTCAGTTCTATCACTGGCCGGCCTCCCGCCCAACGCCCCCGCGGCCGCCCCCGCAAGAAATAATGGGGACTGTCCCCATTTTTACGGGCGGCCGCAAGGCTCGGGTGGAGCGAGGCTGCGGCTCTGCAGCCCCAGCGCCCAGAGGCCGAACGCGATCCAAGCGATCTCCCGGATGCGGCGCACGATCGCGAACGTCACGCCGGCCGCTTCCGTGAACCCGAACGCCACCAGCAGCAGGACGATGCCCGCCTCCTGCCCGCCCACGCTTCCGGGAATGAACGCCGTCCCGCCCTTCACGAACACGGCCAGGGCCTCGATGGCCACGGCCGTCAGGACATCCACCGGCAGGCCCAGAAAATAGAGGATCGCGTACACTTCCACGGCGCCCACCAGCCAGCCGCCGAAGAAATAGAGAAAGGAGAAGAGAAATCCGCGCCGGTCCAGTTTATAGAACGCGCCGATCGCGTCATCCAGCGCCTGGAGCTTGTGCTCCCGTGTCTTGAGCCACGCGCTCCTCACGCCCAGACGCTCCAGCACCCGGAAGAGGCTCATGAACAGCCCGACTCGCTGGACCGCCACGAACAGGCCCACCCCGAATCCCAGCAGCCCGAGCCCGACCAGGCCCGGCACCAGCAGATCGGTGGTCCCGCTGAGGAGCACCGCGCCGCACACCATCCCGATCATGATGAACAGCACTTCGGCCAGGGTCATGGTGGTCTTGGCCGTGACGACCGAGGCCATGCCGTCCACCAGCGGGACATTGTGCCGGCTCAACAGGTAGGCCTTCATCGGTTCGCCGCCGAGATAGGCGGCCGGCGTCGTGAAGTTCACCGCTTCGCCAGCCATGCGGGTCATGAACAGCCGGTCGAAGCGGATCTTGTCCGCATGGCGTCCCAGCGTGTAGCGCCACCCGAGCGCGTCCAGCCCGTAACTGACGACCGAGGGGACCAGGACCCAGAGGAAGTTGACCCCCAGCTTGCGCATTTCGGCGGCCAGCACGTCCGGGCCGATGTGAAGCACCAGGCCGCAGAGCACCGCCACGCCCAGCAGGAGGAGGACGAGCGTGAGCCGCTTCATGTCAACGCGCAGACGGCGCAGGGCGGAGCTGCCAGGCCAGGGCGGGCCAAAACACGTTCGAGCCGACGGCGGCGATCGCGAGGAACCATTCCGCATGACCGAGGAGCGCCAGCGCCAGGATCAGGACCGAGAAGTCGCGGCTGGCGAGACGGGTCAGGATCGCCTCCACGCGGCGGCGGCGCACGGCATCGAGGGCTTCCCGCGTCCGGATCGCGCGCTGCACGACCCCAAACGCCGCCACATTGCCGACGATCGCCAGCCCGCCCAGAACCAGCGCGCTGTTTCCCCAGCCCTCGTGATAGGCGGCCCATGCCATCCCGGCATAGAGGCCGACGTGCACGACGTTGTCGAGGGCCACGTCCAGTTGCTCGCCGAAGGGCGACTCCAGGAACTTCAGGCGCGCGACCTCCCCGTCGCAGCAATCCAGAACGGACGAGAGCTGGAAGAGGAGCGCCCCCACCACACCGGCGGCGTACCCTCCCATCGCAAAGACCGCCCCAGCAAGCAGCCCGACCGCCGTAGCGAGATACGTGACGCCGTTGGGCGTGAGCGGGGTCTGCAGGAGCGCGCGGGTGATCCACTTCGAGCACGTGCGGTTGAAGTAGCGGTCCACGTAACCTTCGAAGCCGCCGAAGCCTCCTTTCAGCGACCGCAGCAAGGCCCATTCGGCTTGCTCGGCGGTCTCGGCGCCCTCGGCGCACACGTCCTGGTACCAGTCTTCGCCCAGAGGCAGGATGCGGACCTGCCCTTGACGGATCCCCCGCTCGATCGCGACCTGCAAGGGATACTCGCCGCCCTGCGCGCCGGCCCACCCCGGCGGCAGAAAGGCCGGGGGAATCACCGCAAGGTCCACGTCGAGCGCAAGCGTGGCCGCCTCCTCCATCGTAACAACGCCGGCGCCGGCCTGCGACATACCCACCGCACCCTGTAGGGGCGGTTCGCGAACCGCCCCTACCCTAGTCGGCAGCACTTCAGGCTCCGCCATGCCCCGCATGACGACGACCGGCTTGCCCTTCCCGCCCTCGTCCCGCACGCGCGCGACAAGACTCGCGGGGAAGACGGCGCCCGTTCCCGCCACCAGATACGGCCCGCCGAACATGCCCGCGAGCGTCTCCCACGTCCGGGGATCGCCGGGGGGGAACTCACGTACCGGCAGCCACCGCACCTCGGCTTTGACCCGCTCGTCTCCCCCAACCTGCCGCTTCAAGGCGTCGGTCTCCTCTCCCGCCAGCACGACGAATCGGGAGATGCCGCCGCGCTGCAAGGTCAGAATCGCGCGTTGAAATAGGGAGAGCCCGCCGACATCCGTCAGGGAGCGCGCCGGAGACGGCTCGCCCGGCCGATTGAAGACCCTGGACGCCGTCAGGATCAGGGCGCTGTCAATGGGAGGGCCGTCCATCTAGATCTCGATGTAAAGTTCGTCGCCCTTCTGCATGAGAGAATACACGGTCGCGTTCGCCGGCCGGCCGTTGCTGTCGCCAGTCGCCAGGTCAAACCGCCAGCCGTGCATGGGACAACGGACAAAGCAGCGGGCCCCGTCGCCCGCCGCTTCGATCGTGCCCCGGATCAGCGGGCCCTGCCGGTGCGGGCATGCGTTGTGCAGCGCATAGAAACGGCCGTCGTGATGGAACACCGCGACCTCCACCCCGTTGACCGTGACGAGCTTGCGTTCGCCCTCGGGAATTTCGGAGACCTTGACCAGGAAGGTCACGCGGCATACCCCCACAGCTTCACGATCGCCGTCGTCACCGGCTGGCTGTAGACCTTGTACTTGAGCAAGGTGTCGAGGCCGTCGCAGGTCCGCTCGAGGTTCGTTTCCATCCCCGGGAAATCCGGCCACCCCTTCTCGCACTTGTGCTTCAGGATCCACTCGAGGCCGCGCTCAATCGCCCGATCGCACTGCGCCCGGGTCCCCAGGATGCTGCAGACCAGCATGATCGACCGGGTGCAGTCCATCGTGTGGTCCACGTTCTCGCCGTCCCACGACCCGTCGGCGGCCTGCACCGACAGCAGCTTCATCACACCCTTCTGGCAGCAGGTCCGCACGTGGTGCTCATCGCCCAGGACCATGTCCGCGACGATGGAATCCTGGATCAGGTGGGCCGTGATCTCCACGCCGGTGGGATGGAACTCCGGATCATACCACCCGCCGTCGGCATCCTGCCGCTCGAGCATAAACCGCATGCCCTTGCGCCAGGAGTCCTTGACCCTGGCCATCGTCGGCGCATCCATGAGGGTCGGGCCGACGGCCATTAGGACGTCGAAGAAGCTGACCGGATGGCTGACGGCGTCCAGGTCCGCCCAGGAGGGGTCGGACCACTTGCCGTCTTCTTTCTGGGTGTCAAGGAAGTACCGGACACATTTGCGGACCGCGTCGGCGATGCGTGGATGCTGCAGGTGGAGGTTGCCGCGGATCAGCATCAGCGCGCAGAAGGCCGTCACCCAGGCGGCGCTCTGCTTATCCGACGACATTTTCCCCCAGCCGCCGTCCGCGTGCTGGCAATCCACCAGGGCGAGATACTCGGCCGGATGCTGCGGCGTGGTCTTCATGTGGAGCAGCACGCGGAGCGCGTGCGCCACCAGCTCCAGGTCCTGATCGCCCTTCGTCAGGCTCCAGTGCGGGTGCTTGGACATCAAGTAGTCGTACTCCCGGTCGATGATCGGCTGAATCTGATCCAGACGGATGCTCATGCTTCCCCCTTTTTGGCCCCCTCTCCCAACCTCGGCAAAATCTCGCGCTCGGCGCGTTCGATGTCCCCCGGAAAGTCGATCTCGATCCACGGCTGGCCCCCGACTTTTTCGTACCCGACCGGCACGGCCTGAAAGAAGGCCTCCCAGGTATCTTCGTATTCCATGTCGAGATCGCCCCGCGTCACGAACGGCTCCATCGCGGCCAGCATGGCGTCGCTGTCGCGCCGCGTGACCTTGAGAAATCCCACGCCCTCGCCGAGCAGATCGGGCGGCTCCGGCGGAAGCTTTTTCGTCAGCGCCATCACCCTCCCTGCCCGGATGACCGCCATCCGTTCCTCCGAATCCTGCCGGATCGTCTCATCGATCAGGATCGCGTTCGGGTGCGGCGAGTCGACCAGCCGCTTCACGAACGCGGCCGGGCACAGGACGTCCGCATCCATGATCAACAGATCGTCGTCGAAGGCGACGCGGGCGAGCCACAGCGAATAGAGACTGCCCCGGCGGTACTGATCGTTGACGACGTACCGGATGGCTAGCCCGCGATAGACGTCCCCGACCGCGGCCCGTATCCGCTCCTGCTGATGGCCAACCACCAGCACGGCCGCCTTGATGCCGACCTCCAGCAGCGTATCGAGATACCGTACGAGCAGAGACCGCCCGCCTATTTCGAGGAGACACTTGGGACGGTTCCCCGTCACGGCGCCCAGACGCTTGCCGACACCCGCTGCCAGAATCACGGCCTTCATACGTCACGCGCCGGACTTGACCTCGGGCTTGTCCTCGGTTTTTGCGCCCTCCTCTTCCTTTTTCTTCGCTTCCGCCTCGGCTTTCCTGGCGGCTTCCTCGGCCTTGGCCGCTTCTTCGGCCGCCTTCGCCTCGGCCGCCTCGCGCTCCGCCTTCTCGATCCGTTCAGCGGCCAGACGGTCCATCTCTCCGAGCCGTTCCTCGCCCAGCTTCCGCGCGTGAGGCAGGACCTCCTCAAACGCGTCCAAAAAGCCCGTGATGTTGGCCTCGGTGAGCGCCCCCATGTTGGCCACGCGGAACAGCTTGTCCGCCAGCTGCGCCTGGCCGGCGTAAATGACGTACCCCCGTTCGCGCAGCAGATCGTGCAGATGATCGTAGTACACGCCATCCGGCAGGGTGAAGGCCGTCAGTGTGCTCGACCACAAGGGCTCGCGCAGGTAGAACTTCATCCGGATGGCCCGCATGCGGTTCCTGATCAGGCGCGCCATCTTGCGGTAGCGCGCGATGCGGTTCGGCACGCCCTCGTCCAGGAGCTCGCTCAGCGCCTCGTCGAACGCGTAATAGAGCTGCACCGCCGGCGTGAACGGGATGGAGCCCTCTTCCAGGTGCTTGTAATAGGTGGGGAGGTGGAAATACACCGAGCGCTGCTCGTAGGTCACCATCTGCTCCATGATGTCGCGCCGGACCAGGACGAAGCCGACGCCGGGAAAGCCCTGGATGCACTTGCCCGAGGAGCCGGCGATCAGCCCCACGTTGGAGGATACGAAATCGAGCTCCTCGCCGGCGAGGCTGCTGACGCCGTCCACCAGCAGCGTGCGGCCGGCCTTCTTGACGATGGCCCCGATCTCCTTGACCGGGTTGAGCAGGCCGGTGGCGGTTTCGTGATGGACGACGGCCACCACTTCGATCGCCTTGTTCTGCCGGAGCGCTACCGGCACCGTTTCCGTGTCGAAGCGCTGATCCCATTCGCCGGGAATATCCATGTTCTGCATCTTGTGCGCGGTGGCGATTGACGCGATCCGCTGCGAATACACGCCGTTCTTGATGACCAGGATGCGTCGCCCGGGCGGCAGACAGGAGGTGACGGCCGCTTCCACCGCCGCCGTGCCGGACCCGGTGATAAGGATGGGCAGGAACTCTCCCGAGGGGGCGAACGCGCGGACGAGCTTGTCCTGGATGCCCTCGACCAGGTCGTTGAATTCGGACTCGCGATGGCAGACGTCCGGCTTCAACAACGCCTGCCGCACGCGCTCGGATACGTTCACCGGACCGGGGTTCAACAAGATCATGACGTCGTTCCTCCCATTGCGGCCTTCCGGAATCGTTCGGTCATGGCCGCCGGCTCGATCTCGACCCGCCCCACGTCATCCGCCAACTCCGACACCTTCACGAGCAGAAAGCTCGGACCGTCGTCCTTCAGCATGGTCTTCGCCTCATACACCGTATCATCCAGCTCCCGCACCCGCTCCACGTTCTTGTAGCCGGCGGCCTTCGCCACCTGCTCCAGGCGGAGGGTTCGCGAGATCGTCGGCTGGTTGCCGGTGCTGCCGTAGACTTCATTATCGAACACGATGTGCACGAAATTCTTCGGCTTGAGCGCGCCCACCGTCGCCAGCGTGCCCATCGCCATCAGCACGTTGCCGTCGCCGTCCAGCACCACCACCTTCCGCCGGGGCTGCGCCAGGGCCACGCCCAGGCCGATCGCCGGCGCCAGGCCCATCGAGCCGATCATGTAGAAATTCTCCGGCCGGTCGTGGTGCGTGAAGGCTTCGCGCGACGGGAACCCGTTGCAGACCACGACGAGCTCATCGGACAGCAACCCAAGCACGGCGTCGATCGCGCGCCCACGGCTCGTCAGCACGCCCTCTTCCGGCCTCACGACAGGACTCCCTTGGTGACCAGCAGCGCGACCGGAATGCGCCGGGACATGAAGGTCTGCGCCGCCCAGCCGAGGTCTTCGCGGACGGTCTCGGCTGTCAGCGTGCGGTGGGGAATGCGCACGAGGTCGAGTTGTTGGGCCAGGACCTGCCCCATGACGAGATGCTCCGGCGCGTCCTTGCCGTCGTGCCCGCGCCAGGAGATCAACAACAGGCACGGCTGGAGATAGATCAGGTTCAGCGAGATCAACGCGTTCAACGACGTCCCCAATCCGGAGTTCTGCATCAGGACCGCCGGCACCCGGCCGCCCATGTATGCGCCCGCCGCCATGCCGACCGCCTCGTCCTCCCGAACCGCCGGGGTGTAAACCTGCCGCTCGATCAACGCGGCGATGACCCCCGCCAGCGTCGAGTCTGGGACTCCGGTGAAGAAGTCGAACCCCGCTTCCTGGAGCAGACCCACGAAATCTTTGGCAGGGAACGGCATGGGGAGTGGATTATAGCGAACCGGAGCCGGACTTCACAAGGTGAATACGGCCTAAACGGTCAGCCTTGACACAATTAAGGTCTGACGATATTCTCCGGACAAAGTTACCATTTACAGAGGCGTCCCGCCATGTCGCAAGAAATGGAAATCAACGTCCGCCCCATCTTTGCCACCCCCCTGCTGGTCTTCACTGTCCCGGACCACGCGCGCATCAATAAGGAGCTCCGCCGGGCGATCCTCGAACGGGAGGCGTCCACGCCGGCCGAGGCGGACCACGAAGTCATCGGGTGGTCGTCCCCCCATGACATGTCCATGCTCGAGTGGGCCGGCCCCGTGATGAAGGACTTGCTGGCTCCCGCCGTCGAGGTCGCCACGCAGGCCACGGAATTCTCCGAACGGGCGCCCCAGATCACCGGCGCTCACCCGCGCTGGCAGGTGGTCGAGACGTGGGCGAACGTGCAGCGCAGAGGGGGCATCAACGCGGTGCACCCGCATCCCGGCTCGTTCTGGTCGGGCGTGTACTACGTGGACGTGGGGGACATTTCTTCCGACGGAAAATCCGGGGGCGACCTGCAGCTCTTCGACCCGCGCGGCTGCCTGCCGACGATGCTGGCGCCGTTTCTCCGCTACGCCGTGTCCGAGCTCCACGACGCGGGCAAGAGTATCTCGCTCACGCCGGAAGCCGGCCGGTGCGTGATGTTTCCCGGATGGCTGTCGCACGCGGTCGGCCTGTACAGGGGCGAGCAGCCGCGGATCAGCGTGGCCTTCAACCTGGACCCCGTCATCGAAGAATTCAAGGACTGGCGCTTCAACGCGCCATCGAATCCCGAGCACAAGCCCGCCAAATGAAACTGATCATCCTTCTCGTGGTCGTCGGGGTCGTCTTTATCCTGTACGCCACGCCCGCGCTTTATCTAAGGAACGGCGCCAACAAGGAAACCCCCGAAGAGGTGTCACAATACCTCGATACACCGTCCCAATCGACCGACAAGCCTGACGGCACGACCGTCTCGATCTACAAAGTCGAGAAGATCCCGCCGTTGTGCGTGGAATACATCGTGACGTTCAAGAACGTCCTCACGGGCGAAGACGCTTCGCAACAGACGATCAGCGTGAAGCGGATCCTGCACAAGTGGGACTGGCGGTGGTGCCCGTCGGAGAAGAAGGGGTAGGCTAGCTTTTCGGCGTAAGGCCAGCCCGCCGCTGACCTCGATCCCCGGCACGATATAGGCCGCCGCCAGGATCGCCAGCGCGTTCGCGATCAATCGTATCAGAAAGCCCATCTACTCCTCTCTAACTACCCACGGCATATAGCAGTTTTGACGGCAGGAAGCCACCAGCACACCCACCTCACGCCATATTTTTCCATCCGCATTTAACCTTTTTAGTTTTCCCCGTGTCTCATTGACAAGGAGGGCTAAGCGGTTTAGCCTTCACTTGTTACGGAGGCAGCATGGACCAGGAACTCATTCAATACCTTGACGGGCGGTTTCAGACACTCGACGTGCGGTTCGATCGGATCGATCAGCGGTTTGAGCAAATCGATCAGCGGTTTGAGCAAATCGATCAGCGGTTTGAGCAAATCGATCAGCGGTTTGAGCGGATCGATCAGCGGTTTGAGCGAATTGATCAGCGGTTTGAGAGGATTGAGCAACGGCTGGATGCGCATGATGATCGTTTCGATGAGGTCAAGCGGCACACCGGGGTGCTGGTCGAGGACCTTCGCCGTGAAGTTCATCTTGTGGCGGAAGGCCTCACGATGCACATCCAGGTCCAGCACGTTCAGGAGCGGGAATATTTCGACCGCAAGTTCGAGGATACGCACGCCCTTATCCGCAGCTCGTACGACCACCTCCAGCAGCAACACAACCAGCTTCAACAGCGCGTTGAGAATCTCGAACGGAAGGACCAGGGCTAGATCACCCCCAATTCCCGGCCGACCTTTTCGAACGCCGCGACGGCCTGCGAGAGCTGTTCCTTGGTATGGGCCGCGGAGACCTGGACGCGGATGCGGGCCTCGCCCGTGGGTACGACCGGATAACTGAAGCCGATCACGTAGACCCCCTCCTCCAGCAAGCGATCCGCCATCCGCGTGGCCAGGACCGCGTCACCGAGCATCACCGGCATGATCGGGTGCCGGCCGGGCTTCACCCGAAACCCGCGCGATTCCAGTTCCCGCCGTAGAAACTGCGCGTTCTCCTGCAGTCGAATCCGCAACTCATCGCCCTGCGTGATCAACTCCAACGCCTTCAAGCCGGCCGCGCAGATCATCGGCGGGACGGCGTTCGAAAACAGGTACGGGCGGGACCGCTGGCGCAGCAACTCGATCAGCTCGCGCCGGCCGGACGTGAAGCCGCCCGTGCCGCCCCCGATCGCCTTGCCCAGCGTGCTCGTGATCAGGTCCACCGTGCCGGTCACGCCGAATAACTCGGGCGTCCCACGCCCGGTTTTGCCGATAAAGCCCGTCGCGTGGCTGTCGTCCACCATGACCAGCGCCTCGTAGCGTTCGGCCAGATCGACGACGGCATCCAGTCGGGCGAAGTCCCCGTCCATCGAGAAGACGCCGTCCGTCGCGATCATCCGGATACGCCGCCCCGCCGTCTCCTTGAGCCCCTTCTCCAGATCGGCCATGTCGCCGTGCGCGTACCGGTACCGCTGGGCCTTGCACAGCCGGATGCCGTCGATCACGCTCGCGTGGTTCAGCGCGTCACTGAGCACGGCATCCTCCTCACCCAGCAGCGTTTCGAAGAGGCCGGTGTTGGCGTCGAAACAGGACCCGTACAGAATGGTGTCGCCGGTGTCGAGAAAGGAGGTGACGGCCCGTTCCAGTTCCTTGTGCAGGTCCTGCGTCCCGCAGATGAACCGCACCGAAGCCATGCCATAGCCGTGCGTCCGGACGGCGCCTGCCGCCGCTTCCACGATCGCGGGATGGTTGGCCAACCCCAGGTAATTGTTGGCGCAGAGATTGATGACCGCGCCTTGCGCGACTGCGATGCTGCCGCCCTGCGGGCCGAGCAGGACGCGCTCGGGCTTGAACAACCCGGCCGTGCGGATCTCCGCAAGCTGCTTCTCGATAAGCGCCTTGACCTTGTCGTAGGCCATTACGGTCTCAAGACGACCTTGCCGCATTGGCCCTTCGCCACGAGCTCGAAGCCTTCCGCGAATTTGTCCAACGGCAGTTGGTGGGTGACCACGGGCCGGATGTCGAGGCCCGCCTTGAAGAGCCCCGCGAGGCGATACCAGGTCTGGAAGAGCCGCCGGCCGGTCACGCCGTACACCCGGATCCCCTTGAAGATGATCTCGTTCGTCATGTCGAAGCAGACCTGCGCTTCGGGAATGCCGAAGAGCGTGACGCGCCCCCCGTTCTTGACGTAACGGAAGCACTTGTGGATCGCGGTTGGGTTCCCGGACATTTCCAGCGCCACGTCCACGCCCTCGCCCTTTGTGATCTTGCTGATGAAGTCGGCATCTTCCGTGTCCGGATTGATCGCGTGGTCCACGCCCAGCTTCCTGGCAAGATCGAGCCGGTACTCGCTCACGTCCGAGGCGATGATCAACCCGGCGCCGGCGGTGCGGGCCACCGCCGCCGCGAAGAGCCCCGTCGGGCCGCAGCCCGTGATCAGCACCGATTGGCCCGTGAGGTCCTCGACCAGCGCCGCGTGCACGGCGTTGCCCAACGGTTCCTGCAAGCAGGCCAACTCCGGGGGAATTTCGCGCGGGGTCTTCCAGAGCACGCGTTCGGGAAGCCGCACGAATTCGGCGTACGAGCCGTCTTCGTCGATGCCGAGGATGCGGTAGTCCTTGCAGACATGCGCGTTGCCGGTCCGGCACTGGAAGCACCGGGCGCACGTGATGTGCGATTCGGCTGCGACGTAATCGCCGACGGCGACCGCCGTGACGTCCGGCCCGGCTTCCACTACTTCGCCGCAGAGCTCGTGGCCGATGATGCGCGGCGGATGAATGCGGCCCTGCGCCCACTCGTCCCAGCGATAGATGTGGTTGTCGGTCCCGCACAGGGACGTGGCCATTACGCGCACGACCACCAGACCGGAGCCGGCCTCCGGCCGGGGCACGTCCAGCAGCTCCAACCCGGGAGCGGGTTTGGTTTTGACCAATGCGCGCATCGACGTCACTATTCTATCACCACGCGCACCGCATCTTACTTCGCGGGAAGAAGCTCCATCACCAGCCCGATCGGCACGCCGAAGCTGGCGCCGCCGAACCGCGTCATCGTGGCGGCGTTGACGGCGATGACCTCGCCGCGGCCGTTGAACACCGGGCTCCCACTCCCGCCGCCGGTGGTCTGGGCGTCGTAGACGATGCGGTTGGGGACGATATCCCCGATATGGCCCTGGGTCGCCAGCGGACGAACCGCTCCGTGATCGGCGATATCCTGCACCAACGCTCTCAGATCGCCCCGGTGCGCTTTGACCAACGCAACCGCCGTTGCGTCATCCATTCTGGCCAAGACGCCCTCGACGCCGGCCGGATACCCCAGCAGCACGACGGCTTCTCCGACCGTTCCTTTCAGTTCAGGCTTTTTGATCGGAATCGGGGGAATGCCGTGAGGGACCGGCGAGAGCCGCCCCACCGCGACATCAGCAACATCCGACAAGCGGACGAGCGACATGGTATAGGGCTCTTTTCGGAGGGGAAAATAAGCGAGCAATGTGACCAGCTTCGCCTCCATGCCCGATTTCACCATCCCGGTCATCGAGGGGTCCAGGGCCCAGGGTTCGGCGATGTGGCGGTTGGTCACGACGTGACCCCGGTCATCAACCAGAAATCCCGTGCCCATGTATTCCAGCAGCGCGGACGGCACGGCGCCGGGCTCGCCCTTCTGGACAAAGCCATACGCGATGTAGAGAAAGCAGACCGAGGGCCCATGCCGCCTGATCAAGTGCTCGGCACCGGCCCGCGCCTGCTCCAATGCTTTGAGCCGTTCAGTGAGCGCCCGTACCTCTTCCGCCGGGGAGCCCCGCCGCCGTTGCTCGTCCAACTGCGTAATCAGGCGATCATTCTCCGCCTGCCGCGCGGCCAGCGACTCGGCGACCCTCGCCCGTTCCTCCGCAATGCGCCGCTCCAAATCGGCCTGCGTCCGGCGGGCGGATTCGAGCTCCTCCGTCAGGGTGGTCATGTGCCGCTCGAAGGCCTTCCTCGTCTTGTAACCCGAATAGATCGCGCCTGTGACGACGCTCAGCAGAAGAACCAACAGGCCGACCACAACGACCTGCGTGGCGCGCGACGCGTGGCGCCGAAGGTCGTAAGCCAGCTGGCCTACAAAGGAGCCGATGGATCCCTGTCCATCTCCCGGCGCCTCGGCCGCGACGGCCCGGGCGTCATCGAGGATCTCCCGAGCCAGCTTGCAGGCGGCGTACTCCTGAGGGCGGATCCGAAAGCGCAGTTTCGGCCCCTTCGGCCCGAGCTGGAAGATGTCCTTGTCGGTGAGAATCGCCTCGTCGACCGGCAGGTCGTTCAGCAGCGTCCCCACGTCCGGGTCCCGATTGCGTAGACGCATCTCGCAGTCGGTCTGGAAGAGCTCGGCGTGAACGGGGGACACGGGATGGCCGCCGTCCGGCGAAAAGACGACGTCGTTGATGGGGTCGCTGCCCAATGACAGCCAGGGCCGGTCGAAATACTGCGTTTCGCCCCGCTTCTGCCCCGAGAGATGGACCAGCGCGAACTTCATCGGCTGCTTTCCGCTGCTGCCCGGCTACCGCCGGACGACGAGTACTGCGCAAGGAGAATACTTGATGATGCCGTCCGAGACGCTGCCCAACAGGAATCGGGAAGCCCCGGTCAGTCCGCGGGAGCCGACGATTACCAGATCGGCGCGCTCGGCTTCGGCGATTTTCACGATCTCATGGCTGGGGTGGCCGTGCACGATGGCGATCCTGGATTCGAAGCCGGCCTTCTGAATGCGCTCGGCCGCCTGCTTGGCCACCACTCGCGCCTTCTTGAGCAGGGGGGTTCGCAACTGCTCCAGGAACGACGCCAGCGTCTGCGGCTGCTCGATGGCGTCGATCGGGAGCGGCGGCACCACCGACACAACCGTGATTTCCGCGACCTCCGGCAACGGCATTGTGAGGAGGTACTCGACGCCCGCCCAGGCATCCTTCGAGCCGTCCATCGCCACAACAATCCGCCTGAACACCGGCACGGGCTTTTTGATCAGCAGCACGGGACAGCCGGCATGCATCACGACCTTGCGTGACACACTGCCCAGCAGGAACGCGCGGACGTCCGTCTGGCCCCGCGAGCCCATCACGATCAGGTCGGTCTTCCGCTTTTCCGCCGTCCGTACGATCGCCTCAGCCGGGTGCCCACGGATTATGCGGTTCTCCACCGGACCCCAGACGGCTTGCAGCGCGCCCGTCGTGCGCTCGAGCAGCCCCCGGCCGATCTCCTCCGCCATGATCTTGGCCCGCTTCATCGCGCCTTGCGCCGGCCCGCCGACTCCCTTCGGCAGACGCAGCTTCGCCACGTCCAGCACGTGCACCAGGAGCAGAGACGAGTCTTTGGGAAACGACACGTGCTTGAGCACGTCCACCGCCCACCGCGAATGCTTCGATCCATCCAGCGCGCAGAGAACTTTCATGCCGCGTTCACTCAGACGGAGACCGCTTCGCCGGCGTGCGCCGGGCGGATTCGGTCCGGGCCTTCTGCTTGCGCTTCTCGCGGAACGTCCGAAGTTCTTCTTCCATCGCGTAAAACGTCGCCCGGATCGCCTCCTCGAACGTTTTCTCCGTCTTGCTCGCGGTAAAGGTCCCGCCGTTCACGTTGCACACCAGCCGTGCGCTGGCGATGTTCGGCCCCTTCTTGTGATGGCGGTTTTTCTCCAGCGTCACGCGCGCGTGGAGGATGTCGCCGTGGCCCTCCTGGAGATCGTGCAGGCGGGCCTCGATTTCATCCTGCCAGCGCGGGGTCATCTTGAGATTGCGGCTCTCGGTGCGAATGTCCATGATGTGTCCTCAGTCCTCCTTCAATTTGATTCGGCTTGCACGGCGTGCTGCCAGTAGGTGTCCACTGCGTCCTGAATGTGTTTGATCGCGTCCTCCTGCCTGGCCGGGTCGAAGAGATGCCCAAAACGCCCCTGGAGCTTGAGATAGTCCTCCACGGGGCGCCGCTTGGGAATATAAGTGTGCGTGACCCGGCCGTCAATCGCCTCCTTGAGCGGCCACAACCCGGTCTCCACGGCGAGTTTGGCCACCTCGGGGCTCTGCGCCGGATCGTAGTGCCAGCCGGTCGGGCACGCAGAGAGCGCCAGGAAGAGCTTGGGGCCCGTGACGCGCGCGGCGCGCGCGAACTTCTCCGCCAGGTCCAGGGGGTGCCGGGGCGAGACCGTCGCGATGTACGGCGGCCGGTGCGCGCGCCAGATCTCGAAGATGTCCTTCTTCTCCCGGTTCGCGCCGGCCGGATGTCGCACGCTGCAGGGCGACGTGGTCGTCCGCGCTCCATACGGCGTGGCAGACGAGAGTTGCACGCCGGTGTTCCCGTAGGCCTCGTTGTCGTAGCAAATATAGTAGAAATCGAGGTTGCGGTAAATGGCCCCCGACGTGGACGAGAGCGCCATGTCATAGGTCGAGCCGTCGCCCGCCAGCACCACCACCTTGAGGTCCTCCTCCTTGGGCAGCCGCCCCTTCGCGATGAGCACGTCCAGAGCGTCGCGAACGCCCTGGGCGCCGGCCGGGGCCGAGCCCATCGTCGTGTAGAGCCAGGAGGCGTTGAGCGCCGTGAAGGGATAGACCGCCAGCATCGTGAAGCAGCCGGCGGCGTTCACGTAGACGACGCGCTCCCCCAGCACCTTCGCCGCCAGGCGCAGCGCCTCAAGCCCGCCGCAGCCCGCGCACAGCGGCGTGCCGGGAAGGACGTATTCCTCCCTCGGGATCTGCTTGATCTTCTTGAACGTCTCGCGTGTCCAGGGCATGGCTTACTCCTGCTTGCCGGCGATGTCCAGCAACTGTTCCATCTCCCGATGCTCGCCCTCCGTATAAAGGAGCACCGGCCCGATCCCTCGGCCCCGCTCGCCTGCTTCCGCCGTCTGCGCGAAGATGCTCTCGAACTCGGCCTCGCTGACGTTCTTCCCGCCGAGCCCGCCGATGAACGAGCAGAGGGCCGGCGGCCTGAACGGCTCATGGTAGAGCGAGGCCGCGATCTCCTGGAAGAGAATCCCGCCGAGCCCGGGAGCCAGGTTCTGATCCAGCACCGCCACCGCCCGGCGACCCCGCAGGGCCTGAGCGATCGCCGTCGCGGGCCAGGGCCGGATCACCCGCAGGCGCAGGAGGCCGACGCGGCGGCCCCGCGTACGGGCCGCGTCCACCGCGGCCTTGCCTTTCGTGGCGAACGCGTTGCTCATCACAAGCACGTCCTCCGCGCCGTCCAGCCGGTAGCCATCGACGAGATCGTAGCGCCGGCCGAACAGACGTTCAAATTCCGCCGCCGCTTCCTGGTGAACTTCAAGCGCGTTGGCCGCCGCCAGATGCATCTGGTGGCGGAAATAGGTGTACGTCGCGCCCCCGAGCACCGCCACGCCCAGCGCCTGCGGGGCCGACGCCTTGAAGCCCAGGTGCGGCGGCCGGTACGGTGGCAGGAACGCCCGTACCTTGTCGGGGTCCGGCAGCGACACCGGCTCGCGGGTGAAGGACAGATAAAAGCCGTCCAGGTTCACCATCACGGGGAGCAGCACCCGCGGGTCCTCGGCGATGCGGTACGCCAGCAGCACCGAATCCAGCACCTCCTGGCAGGTCTCGGCGTGAATCTGGAGGAAACCCGAATCGCGCGCGGCCAGCACGTCGTTGTGATCCGGCTCGAGCGTGATCGGCGCCGCGACGGCGCGGGAGACGTTCACCAGCACCAGCGGCGCGCGCCAGCCGGCGATCGTGTACAGCAGCTCAAAGGCATAGAGCAATCCCTGGCTGGAGGTGGCCGTGAAGACCCTGGCCCCCGTTGCCGAGGCGGCTCCGGCCGCCGTCATCATCGAGTGCTCGGAGTCCATCGTGACGAAACGCGCCGGCAGTTCGCCTCGGTCGCACCATTCCTCCAGCGCCTCGACGATCTCGGTCTGGGGCGTGATGGGGAAGGCGGGCACGTAGTCCACGTCGGCCAGCCGCGCGCCCCAAGCCGCCGCCAGGTTGCCGGTCAGCATCTCACCGCTCATCGGGAGCCCTCCGCCGCTTCCCGTTCGGCCACCAGCGCGTGCGTCGGGCATTCCTCGACGCACAGCATGCACCCCTTGCAATGGTCGTAATCGATGATCGGCCGGTCTTGCCCGTTCAGCGAAATGGCCGCGTCCGGGCAGTAGACATAGCACAACCAGCAGCCGTTGCATTTCTCCGGAATGAGGACCGGCCGAAACACCCGCCAGTCGCCGGTCTTGCGTAGCGGAGTGTTGGCCCCCGCGGCGATACGGGCCGTTCCCCTGGTCGGCGGATCGTAGATCGGATTCCAAAGAGTAGCGGGAGGCGCCTGCTCCACCATTGATTCGCCGACCGGAACGATCGGAACCGCCTGGAAGCATTCGTTTGTCAGCGACAGGTTCTGCTCCAGCCCCGAGACTGTGACGCCCAGCGCCCGCAGTTCCTGCGCCACGGCGGCGCGGAGGCTTTCAGCGCTCAACCCTAAGAGACGCGCGGCAACGGCGCCCAACGGTGCACTCAAGGCCCTGATACTCCCGAGTCGCGCCAGCATCATGCCGGTGAGATCCATCACCGAGAGACGGCCGGACACGGCAGACGTCTCGCGGATGCGATCGGGCGATCGCGGCGAATTGACAAAGACGGCGGTCGATTCAGTCACGCCTTCCAGTGTGCGGGCGATCGGATCGTCAAGAAGGGTTTCATCGGCCACAACCACGAGATCGGGTTGGGCGATCAGCCCGCGTTCGAGGATCGGACCATGTGCAAGGCGCGTGTAGGCGGCGACTGGAGCGCCCCGCCGTTCCGCCCCGTAAACCGGCGAGTCCTGGGCCGTGAACCCGGACAGAAAGGCGGCGGTGCCGACGATACGGCTGGCGGTCTTGGCCCCCTGCCCGCCTCTGCCGTGAAAACGAATCCTGATCATCTATCCCGTTCCTGCTGAATAATCAATACAAGGGACATGCCAAGCCGGCCGAAATAGAGGCGCAGATTTATCCAAGGAATTCACGCAGCATGGGTGAAGGCCCGAGTGCGGCTGGCGCATTCCGCCCCAGGTGATTCGACTTGTGCTGGAGCCAAATGCCCCTCCGTCCTAGTCTCCGGTGTTGCAAGGTCCGGGAAAACATGCCTTAATACGAGAGCACAGCCTTTGCTCGATCCCGCCGTCAGGCATCTGACTGCGCGCCGAAAGACGAGAGGAAGGAGGGGGGCATGATCCCGAGAAAGTTGCTGCATTGTATTTCAGCGTTCGGCTTTGTCATGGGTCTGATTCTCCCGGTGCTCCCCCTCTCGGCGTCGGCCGAGACGAAGATGAGCAAGCAGATGGAAGTCCAGGCCAATCAGAAGACGGTCGGCGAGATACTGGCCGCGTTCGACAAGGCCGAGAAGGCCCTGAAGGAACAGGACCTGGACGATCTCATGGCCATCTATTCGAATAACTATGAGTACCGCGGGCTCACAAAGAACAACCTGCGGGACTTGTGGAAGGACCTCTTTGCCAAATACCGCCGGATCTCGAGCCACCATATCTTCTCGAAGATCGCCGTGACGGTGGAAGGCAAACACCCCAAGGCCCGCATCACCTGTACCGGCGGCCTGTGGGCCACGGCGGAATCGACGGGCGAGCGCATCATCATCGACAGCTGGTTTGATGAAGTGCACCGCCTGGTGTACGAGAACGGCGCGTGGCGGATCCTCGGCCACGACGGGGAGGACCAACAGGCCGTGCAGTCGGGGGCCGCGCACCCGTTCTTCTGACTAGAAACGCTCCGCCGGCAGGTCCGGCAGCGAAAAGCGCGTCGCGTGGCCGGCCTTCCTCATGTAGAGGAACCCGCCCCGCGGGCTCTTGATATCGGCCTCGTGATAGAGGAACTCGAACAGCTCGTCGGCCTGCGCCGTGGGCGCCACCACGGTCACGATTTCCTTCTCGAATTGCCGGGGTAAGCCGTTCTTCCGCACCGGGTCCCCGATGGCCGACCCGCGGGCATGGTGGAGGTTCGCCCGCGTGAGGCCCCGCTTGCGGAGCGCTTCGATCAATTTGAAACCCCCTCCTTTATAGAGCACGCACGTGATCACCTTCGCGTCCGGCTCCATCTCCGCATTCTCGGGTAACGCCATCGCCGTCCCTCTTCGAGCCCCGGTCACTGCTTTTGCCGGGTGAGTTTCTCCACGATGTGGTGCGGGATGTGGGTCGCCGCTTTTTCGAGCGGCGTGACGTACATGAACCCCATGCCGGGCGTGTCCATCCGGCCGGCCAGGTACATGGCCTCGAAGATCCGGTCGGCCTGATCGGTCGAGACGACCACATTGATCACTTCCTTCTCGACCTCCACCGCCACCCCCAGGATTCCCAGCCGCTCCCGAACGCCCGTGCCGCGGGCATAGTGCACGGTCGCGCCTTGCGCGCCGGCCTGTCGCGCGGCCTTCACGATCTCATCGGCGAGCCCGCGCTGGACGATGCAGGTAATGAGCGATACGTCGGTCAGAACCGTGAACTCTCTCGTGCTCATGCTCCTTGGGTCTCCCCCATGTCTTCCGCGAGCGCGGCCTCCTCTTCCCGGCGACTCCTGGCCCGGGCCCTCCATTCGATCAGCAAGCCGACGGCCAGCACGGCCATGATGGGGAACAACGACGCGGCGGCCAGGATGCCGAATCCCTCCACGGCGCCCACGGCTTTCCCGAACCCCAGCCCCATCGCGAGAACGAGCGGGACGGTGACAGGCCCCGTGGTGACCCCGGCGCTGTCCCACGCGACGTTGACGTACTCCTCGGAGGACAGCGCGGTGAGAAGCAACGCGACCGCATAGCCCGGGACCAACAGATAGGTCAACGGGAAATCGAAAATGATCTTGGCCACGCCGACAGCGATGCCGATCCCGACGCCGACCGAAACGGAGTACATCAGCAGGGACTTGCTGAACGCGCCGTTGGTCAGGGTCTCCACGGTCATGCCCAGGGCGTTCAGCGCCGGTTCGGCCAGGGTCGCGCCGAAGCCCAGGAGCCAGCCGAAAAGGACGGTGACTGCGACGCCTACCGCAAAGCCGTAGAGCGGCGATTCGCCCATGGCCTCAATGCGCGTGAAGGCGCCCGGCACGAGGCCTCCGGCCTGATCGCCCAACATGGCCAGGCCGTACGTCAACCCGAGGTTGATCAGGATCATGCCCAGCACCGCCAGCGTCAAACCATAGTTCACAATGGTATCTTCACGGATTTTTTCCTTGAGCAGTATCTTCAGCACGAACATGAGAAACACCACGAGGGGCACGATCGCGCGGATCGCCATGACGATCTCGAGGCCGGGCGTGGTCTCGTACCAGGCCGGCTCTGCGCCCGACGCGACGATGGCAGCCTGGATGACAGCCTGCGACGAAGACACACTCGCGACATAGAGGCCCAGCAGCAGCACGCCGGCAATGGGAAAGACGGAGGCGAGCGTCACGATTCCGAAGCCCGCCAGCGTGGAGGCACCCGTCCCCACCGCCGAAGCAACGCCGATCCCGAGCGCCAATACCAGGGGAACCGTCACGGGGCCGGTCGTCACGCCGCCGCAATCCCACGCCAGGCCGATCACCTTCCTGAGCTCCGGGTCGAAATGGCAATACACGGTGAGGAGCAGCGTCGGCGTCACGCTCGCGTAGATGAGGGGCTTGAGGCTCCAACCGTAAATGAACCGCAACGTGCCCAGCAAGGCCGCCAGCCCGACGCCGAGGCCCACCACCAGCACCAGCGCGCCGGACCACTCGCGCAGCAGTGCGGAGAGCACCGGGGCCTTGTCCGCGCTGACGAGCGCACCGGCCGCCTGGAGAGCCCCGATCGCCGGTTCGGCAAACGTGACCCCGACGCCCAGGAGAAACACGATCACCAGCACCACGGGAAGCGGCGATTTGCGCGGCAACAGATCGCCGATCGTCTCTCCGAACGGCATGAGGCCGAGCTTGAGCCCTTCCATGAACAGCATGAGCCCCACCATGACGGCCATGAGCCCGCCGCCGATCACCGCCGCGTCGGCGACCGATCGTTGCAGCACGACCATCTGGAACACGGCGAGATACAGCGCCAGCGGCAGGACCGCGCGGAGCTGCTCGACGAACCGCACGCTCACATAGGGCGTGACGAGCCGGTAGATGTCCATGGACCGGAGCTTTAATTTCTCCGGTTGGACGGGAATCGCCCGGCCCTGCGCATCGGTCTCGACCGGCGTCATCAACCGCGCGTAGCTGATCTGGTTGTGCTGGACAGCGACTTCCCCGAGAAAGTCTCCGAACCGGACCCGTCGGACGATGGAGGACTCCCGGAAAGGATCGTGTGCGTCTATGCTCATGTCGAAAGATTTCGCGCCATCATGGAGATTCCACCGGAACGTGTCAACTCTCTGCGCTCGTTCATCGCGGAATCAGATGGACCGCCGAGGCCTTGACGGTGGCAGTCACCGGCGACCCCGGAGCAAGCGCCAGATCCTGCGCCGCCTGGCGGGTGACCAACGCCGTCAGCGAAAAGCCGCACTCCACGGTCACGCGCGAGACCGGGCCAGCCGGACGGATTTCCGTAACCCGGCCGGCCAGATGATTGCGGGCGCTGCTGCTCGGGCGGGTCCCGATTTCGAGCGTCACGTCCTCGGCCCGGATGCAGAGATAGAACTCCCCGTCCCGCCCGTCCGGCTCGACGGCCCAGAGCCGCACGCCGCCCACTTCCAGCGCGACCAGGTCGTCCTTGCGCTCGGCCACCCGCCCGGTCACGACCGTCTCCACCCCGACGATGGCGGCGACTTCCGCATCGGCGGGCCGGCTGAAGACTTCGTCCGGCGCCCCGACCTGGAGTACGCGGCCTCCCGCCATCACCGCCACTTCGTCCGCAAGCGCCAGCGCCTCCACCCAATCGTGCGTCACACAGACGGTCGGAATGCCCTGCCCGCGCAGCAGCCCCCGCAACTCGCCGCGCACCTGCTCGCGGGTCGGCGCGTCGAGCGCCGAGAGCGGCTCGTCGAGCAGCAGGAGCCGGGGGCGCCGGGCCAGCACCCGCGCCAGCGCCACCCGCTGCTGCTGCCCTCCTGAAAGCTGCGCCGGGCGGCGTTCCGCCAGCCCTTGCAGATGCAGCAAGTCGAGCAGCTCCTGCACACGCCGCTCGCAGTCGTCGGCGTCGGTTCCCTGAAGCGCATAACTGATGTTGCCCGCGACGGTCAGGTGGGGAAAGAGCGCGTAGTCCTGGAAGAGGTACCCGACGGCGCGAGCCTGCGGAGGGGCGTGGATCCTTGTCTCCGCATCGAACCAGGTTTCGCCGGCGAACGTGATCCGGCCGCGCGACGGCCGTTCCAATCCGGCCAGGCATCGTAAGATGGTAGTCTTCCCCGAACCCGACGGGCCGAACAGAACCATGACGTGCGGCTTCCCGACCGGGAGCCGGAAGGCCCCGTGAATGGAAGGACCGCCGTTGTACGCTTTTTCGAAGGCAGCCGTCATCTCATCGGCCATACGGCCCACAGCCTCCGGTTCACAGCGTAGACCACCGAGAGGATCGCGAACGAAAAGACCAGCAGCACGAGCGCGGTCTGCGCGGCCCCCGCGTAGTTCAACGCCTGCACCTCGTCGTAAATGTCGATGGACACCGTGCGCGTCACGCCCTCGATGTTGCCGCCGACCATCAGGACCACGCCGAACTCGCCCATCGTATGGGCGAAGCTCAGCACGACGCCGGTCACGACGCCGGCGACCGACAGCGGAAGCGTGATGCGGAAAAAGGTCGCGAACCGGGAAACGCCGAGCGTCCACGAGGCTTCGATCAGCTTCGGGTCCACGGCCCCGAAGGCCGCGGTGAAAGGCTGCACCGCAAAGGGCAGGCTGTAGAGGACCGACGCGAAGAGAAGCCCTTCGAACGTGAACGCCAGCGGATGGCCGACGATCGTCTGATACCACTGTCCGACCGGGCTTTTCGGGCCGATCGCGACCAGGACGTAAAACCCCAGGACCGTCGGCGGCAGGACGAGCGGCAGGGCCACCACGGACTCCGCCAGGAATTTCCAACGCCAGCGTGAATAGGTCAGCCAGTAGGCGATCGGCATGCCGACCGCCAGGAGGATGACGGCGGTCAGGGCGGCCAGCTTGAGCGTCAGAAGAATCGCCGTCCAGTTCATGGGCTATCGTTCCTTGATGATCATGACCTCTGTGGCTTTCATCAGCGCCACGGCGGTATCGCCGACCTTGAGGCCGAGCTGCTCCAGGGCATCGCGGGTAATCACCGCCGTGATCTTGTGCTCGCCCACGTCGAGGTTCACCTGGGCCAGAATCGCGTCCCGCTTGATGGCCGACACCTTGCCGACGAACTTGTTCCGTCCGCTGACGTCCTCGCCCTCCACCTTCTTGCCGAGCCACCGGTCGAGCAGGGACTTCTTGAACCGGTAACGCCCGCCGATCTTCGAGCTGGGGATCTTCCCCTCCCACATGTAGCGGTAGAAGGTCGGCAGGGCCAGGCGCAGGTACTTCGCGGCCTCGCGCGCGGTCAGCACGTCCTTGGGAGCCTCTGCGGAAACAGCCCGTCGCTTCCCCGGCACGATTCACCTCTTTGCAAGCAGAAGTATGTGAGAATATTATGGCGAAATCCGAGAGAAGTCAACTAGAACGAGGTCTATTCTTATCTCAATTGTCTCAGCCTCGTTGTCACGGCAAGAAGAAGCCATACCGCTTGAACACCGTCTTCCCTTCAGGCCCCTTGATATAGTCCAAAAACGTACGGGCCGTTTTCGGATCCTTCGCGGCTTTCAACACAACCGCTCCCTGCTCCAGCCGGGGATAGGCCTCGACCGGCACTTCCCAGAACGCGCCGGTTTCCTTCAGGGCCGGCGCGACGGCGAGCGACAACGCAATTATCCCGATATCGGCGCCGCCCGTCTGCACGAATTGCGCCGCCTGCGAGATGTTCTCCCCCAACACCAGCTTGTCCTTCACCGCGTCATAGACCTTGAAATGCTCCAGCGCCGCCACGGCCGCGCGCCCATAGGGGGCGTGCTTCGGGTTGGCGATGGCAATCTTTTTTACCGATGGATGTTGCAGGGCCTTGATCCCCGACGATCCCACGTCTATCGGCGAGCCCTTCGGCACCCACACAACGATTCTGCCGACCGCGTACATGTAGAGCGTCCCCGGTTCCGCCAGGCCGGCCTCCTCCAGCTTCTTGGGATAAACGATGTCGGCCGAAAAGAACAGGTCGAACGGCGCGCCGTTCGACAGTTGCGCATAGAAATTCCCGGATGAGCCCAGGGAGAGCTTCACGGTGTTGCCGGTCTTCTTCTCGAACCCAGCGGCGATCTCCTTGAACGCGAAGTTCAGATCGGAGGCCGCGGCGACGGTGATCTCGGCGGCGCGCGCTGTGATGGCCCACAGACACAGCGCGCATGTCACAGCCGTGACAAACCACCTAGAGACTCGCATAATTGCGAATTTGCCCATCTGACAGAATTGCCGTCTTGCGCACGGCAACCCGGTTTTCAAAAAGGAAAGCGTACAGTCAGTAGCCATGTGTGATCCTGGTTTCGGAAAGAGGTAATAGGGGTCTGATACCCGAGGCCAACGACGGCTTTGACTCTATCCCAGACCGGGAACCGGCCAAGAATCAACCCTGGCGTTATTGTCCATTGGTTTTTATTTTTCGTGGCAACCGGGCCATCAACCCAATGGGTGTAGCTGAATTCGACTTCGGGCCAGAGGTATTTGAAACCATACAGCTGTAAGGCTGTATTCCAGACAATCGGAATACCGATTGCCTTTTCATGTCCATCGGGAATGCTCGCGCTCACTGTAGTTTGAATGTCGAAGCCCTCTGTCCTCGTCCCCCAACCCTTACCGGCGGCGAGCGTAGGGGTATAGATAATCTGCTTCTTCGAGAACTCATCGACTCCAGTCGGAATGGTCATGCCGAGGAAGCCCGTCAGGATATAATTTCCGTGTTCCTCGTTGGCGGCCAGAAACCGGTACTTAAACAGGAAGTTCATATCTACCAAGCCTTCCTCCTTGAAGGGCTTTTTCGATGTCCTGATCACTTGGTAGGTCGGAATGCCGATGATGATTTCAGTGTTCTCTGTAGGAATCAATTCGAGCCCTTTTTGTCCGCCGTAGTTGTTCAGATATTCGCCGTTTGGCCTTGGTTGCCAAAAGAAATCTTCGCGTACCTCTTGTTCAAGACGCGGGGTGACCGTCACGATTGGCGTCATCCAATGCGGTTGTTCTTCCTTCGCCTTATCTGATCGGGCAAACCAGTTTCTAAAAAAGTCCTCACTAGACTCCTGATCCGCCGACGCGGTCCCGAAGGCGATGATCACGAATCCGATCACGAAGCAGACGATTCGCGCAGTCATTGTCATCCCCCCGGCCGGACAAGGAGCCGATGATAGCCGTACCGGAGAGAATGATACTAAAACTGTATTTATGATGTCAATACTACAATAATTTTCTCTAAAACATCCAAAAACTGACTGTATCATTGATCTTGGCAAGGGGCCCCAAAGCTGTGGAACGGGCAAGTCACTCAGTGCGGGAAGGAGCAGTTGCCGTCGAGCTGAAATCCGTGTATAAGACTCCCGCGCCAGTCCTGCCGCACAGGAGCCCTGTAATGAAATGATCAGAAGACTGTTGCCGGGCGTTCTCGTTCTGCTCTGCGCCGGATGCGCCGGTCCGACCATCGCCTCACGCGCGACGGTCGGCGAGGCGACCTGGTTCGTCCGCCTCGACACCTTCCTGGACGCCCGCTCGGCCGCCGATGTGCGCTTCGATCACCCGGCCGAATTCTCCAACGCGGAACTGACGGCGCTTCTGAGTCGGGTCCAGGCGCAGGAACGTGTGGGCCTGCTGGAGCGGAAACCCTTCCCGCAGCCCCTCTTTTCACCCGGCGAGATCAAGCAACTGGTCCCGGGCCTGCAGAAGGCGTTGCGGTCGGCCAAACCCATCGAGTGGGCGGTCTTTTTTTCGGCTTTGCCCGGGGGAGTGGTTCAGGAGGTCACGTCCGGGGGGCTGTTCGTGAAAGGCAACCGGCTTCATGTCGTGGTCGCCAACCACCATGAGCGGATCCCATCCGGTTCCGACGGCCTCGCCGCCATCCGGGTGAATCCCCTGAGCCCCTGGGGAGGGAAAGGCGTGACGCTGTCGTTCGATCCGCCGAGGTTCGTGGCGGGGACACAAGCCACGTGGCTGGGCGGCTCAGCGGCGGCGCCGGCCAGCGAGCTGGTCCTGGATCATTCGGCATTTCTTGCGGAGACGCTTGCTCCCGCCACCGCGCCCGTGGCGGCCACTCCGTCTCCCGCCGTCCAGAGCCCCCCTCTCCAGCCGCCGGCTGCGCCGCGTGATACGGGCGTCGCGCTGATGAAAGATCAGATTTCCGGCCTGCAGAACGAAGTCGAGCGCCTGCGGCGAAGGCTCGAAGAGCAGGACGACGACATCGCCCTGCTCAAAACCCGGCTCTTCGAGCTCGACGCGCTGATCAAGAATCCGCCCAAGAAGAAGCCCGCCCGCTAGAAGCTGATCCCCAGGTAGACGCCGGCCGTCCCAAAGCTATTCGAAGTCTGGGTCTGATCCGAAGACACATGATAGCGCCCGTCCAGGCCGATATGGAATGCCTTGTAGATCCGGTACTCAGCGCCGGCCCCGAACTGGACGCCGATATCCAGCACCGTCGTCGCATTGGACGGCGGGCTGATTACATGGAAATCCAGCCCGATTGGAACGATCCAGGGCCGCAGCCGGCTGCCCTCCAAGAACTTGATCTTGGGCGCGATGTCCACGGTGAGCATGGTGATCTGGACTTGGTCCCTTCTGACCGAGCACGTCGTGATCCCAGCGGCCGCACAGGTGGAGGGTACGGCCACTGTCACCGTGTTCGAATCGAAGCGCTTGAACTCGACCCCGATCTCGCCAAGAGCCCAGGTCTTGCTCATCATCCCCCACACATCCTTCGAAAGCACCAGATCAAGCCCGGCGCCGACGTAGTAGCCGTACTGGCCGTTGTTTCGTCCACTAAACCCAAACGCATCCGTGAAGGTCTCCCCGGCTCGGTCACTCGTCATGCCGGCCCACCCGCCGCGGAAGAACACCTGGTTTCCCGTCTCATCAGCCCATGCCGCGTTCGTGGAAGCAAGCGTCAGCGCCATCGCGCCGGTCAGCAGTATCAGAGCAAACTTCTTTTGCATGGACTCACTCCTTTCCGATGTCAGGGATGTGATAGGGAACGATCGAGAATTCGATAGCCTGAAATAAGTGTCTGACGGAGGATCCGCCCTATGCGGATTGGGGTTGGTCGGAGGCCAGTCCTTAGTAACCCGCACCCTCCGCCAGACAAACCAGAACGGACAGCAACATGGGTGCCATCGCGGCTCGGCCCGCAGGCACGCCTCTCATCTCTCGTAAAATCAATAGAGTGCGATCACGAAGATGGAAGACAGGCGGGGATTACTATGAATGTTAACTGTCTGAATTGTTGGACAGTGAAAGGACGATTGCGTCTCAGCGCCCCAAAATCAATAAGATTCAGTGTCCAGCGTCTTAGACGCAAAAAGAAGCTGTGGGGCGGGCTGGGACCCGCTCGACGCCGCCCTGAGACCGGATCCCTCCTTGAAGCGCTTCATCCGGAATAAGTCCTCGCGCTCTCGCTCCTCCAACACCAGGCGGATCTTCCTGACTTCCGTGACCAAAGAGGGAATCATCACCTCATTGAGCGCGTTGATCCTGCGGGTCACCCTCTTGATTTCGCTTCCGAGTTTCTTCAGCCGCATTTCCACAGACACGCTTCGGAGGATCACCTCCAGCACCGTCTCAAACCGGCGCGCCGAGTCGTCAATGTAGGACGACACGCCGGAAGGCGCGTATCCGCGGGCATCCAGCGATCGGATCACAAGGGGATATTGGAGGTCCGGGAACCGCACCCCCCAGACATTGCGTTCGGTGATCTCGATCGGCAGAGTGCGTTGCGCGGCATACCCCGCCGATTTGAGCGGGGCCACTCCGTCCATCGCCAGGGCCAGTGTCAAGGAAGACAGGGCCTGGTCCATGGCGGCTTCCATCCGCTCCCGGCTCTCAATGACATGCCCCATCACGGCGAAAAACTCGCGGACGACGGCTTCCCGCTTGCTCCGCAACAACTCCAACCCCCGCTCCGCCACCTGGATCTGGCGTTTGAGCAGCAGGAGATTCATCCGGGTCCGGCCGATGCTCTCCATGACGCGCTATCCGTAATACCGCTCGATCAGTTCCGGCTTGACTCGCGTCAGCCGGTCCTTCGGCAGGTACCGCAGGAATTTCCAGCCGAGGTCCAGGGTCTCCGTGATGTCGCGGTCCCGATCGCCCTGGTTCACAAACTCCTGCTCGAAGTCCTGCGCGAGCTTCAGAAAGCTGCGGTCCGATTCGGTGAGCCCCTCCTCGCCGACGATCGCGGCAAGGCGGCGGACATCCCGCCCCTGCGCATAGAGCGCGTAAAGCTGATCGGCAACCGCCCGGTGGTCTTCGCGGCTCTTGCCCGGCCCGATCCCCAGATTCATCAGACGCGAGAGGCAGGGCAGCACGTCGATCGGGGGGAAGACCCCCTTGCGGTGCAGGTCGCGGGAAAGCACGATTTGGCCCTCGGTGATGTACCCGGTCAAGTCCGGTATCGGATGCGTGATGTCGTCGTCCGGCATGGTCAGGATCGGAAGCTGGGTGATCGAGCCGGCTTTGCCTTTGATCCGTCCGGCCCGCTCGTAGAGCGAGGCCAGGTCGGAGTACATGTACCCCGGATATCCCCGCCGGCCGGGAATCTCTTCGCGAGCGGTGGCGATCTGGCGCAACGCCTCGCAGTACGCGGCCATGTCGGTCAGGATGACCAGGACGTGGAGACCCTGCGTGAAGGCCAGGTACTCGGCCGCGGTCAGGGCGTAGCGCGGAGTGAGCAGCCGCTCGATGGTGGGATCGTCCGCTAGGTTCAAGAAGACGACGGCATGTTCCATCACGCCGCCGCGTTCGAACTCGCTTAAAAAGAAGGACGCCTCGCGAAACGTGATGCCCATGGCCGCGAAGACGACCGCAAACGCCCCTTCGCCGCTGGCTGCGGCTGGAGGGGCCACATCGGATTCGCGCACTTTGGCCTGGCGAAGGATCTGGGCCGCCAGTTCCTTGGCCGGGAGGCCGGCTCCGGAAAAGATCGGCAGCTTCTGGCCTCGCACCAGCGTATTGAGTCCGTCGATCGTCGAAATGCCGGTCTGGATGAAATGGGACGGCTTTTCCCTGGTCACCGGATTGATCGGCCGCCCGATGATCTCCATGCGGGCGTCCGGCACGACCGGCGGCAGTCCATCAATCGGCGCCCCGGCGCCGTTGAACCGCCGTCCCAGCATGTCCGGCGAAAGGTCCATCATGGCGGCGGACTCCGTCAACCGGATGCGGGTCCCGGAGATCCCCAGCCCGGAGGTCTCTTCCAATACCTGGACGACGGCGTGCCGCTCCGACACCTCGATCACCTGACCGCGCCGGGACTCGCCGCTCGGGAGAAGAATCTCCACCATTTCACCTAGTGACGCTTTCCTGACCCGCTCGACAAAGAGGAGCGGACCGGAGATGCCGGTGACGGTCCGGTATTCGCGCGCAATCAAGTCACTCACGGTGTCGCTCCCCTTGCCCCCATATCCTGTTCCATCTTCTCGATCATCGCCAGGGCCTGCGGCACGCAACGGTCAGGCTCCGTCTCCTTCATGCGCTCGAGTTCCACCCGAAACGGCGACGCCAGAATCTGCTCGATCGGCCGGCCTTTCCTGTGTAGCTCGCGGCAATAACGCAGGAACTGCAGCAGGGCCTTCAGCATCCAGTACTGCTTCTCCAACGGGCAGGCGGCGTCGGTCTCCGAGAAGGCGCTCTGCCGCAAGTATTCCTCGCGGATGAGGCGGCTCACCTCCAGCGCGATCCGCTCCGGATCCTGCAGCGCATCGATCCCGACCAGTTGCACGATCTCCTGCAATTCCTCCTCCTTCTGAAGAAGCGCGGCCAGGTCGGCCCTGAGCTTCGGCCAGTCACCGGCGACGTTAGACACGAACCACGGATCGAGGGACGCGGTATAGAGGGAGAAACTGCGTTTCCAGTTGATGGCCGGAAAGTGGCGCCGGTGGGCCAAGTCGGAGTCCAGCGCCCACAGACCCCCCGCGACCTGCACCGAACTTTGCGTCACCGGCTCCGAGAAGTCTCCGCCCGGAGGGGAAATGGCGGACACGATGGTCACGGACCCTTCGCGGTGCTCCCGGCCCAAACACCGAGCGCGCCCACCGCGTTCGTAAAAGCCGGCCAGCTTCGTGGCCAGGTACGTGGGATAGCCTTCCTCACCCGGCATTTCTTCGAGCCGGGCCGAAATTTCGCGGGTCGCTTCGGCCCAGCGCGAGGTGCTGTCGGCCATGAGGGCGACGGCATAGCCCATATCCCGGTAGTACTCGGCCAGCGTGATCCCGGTATAGATCGAGGTCTCGCGGGCCGCCACCGGCATGTTCGACGTGTTGATGACCAGGACCGTGCGCTTCATGAGCGGCATCCCGCTCGTCGGATCCGTCAAGCGCGGGAATTCAACGAGCACCTCTGTCATTTCATTTCCGCGCTCTCCGCACCCGATGTAGATGATGATATCGGCCCGCGCGTGTTTCGCCAGGGTTTGCTCCACCACGGTCTTGCCGGTCCCGAACCCGCCGGGAACGATCACCGTCCCCCCGGACGCGACCGGAAACAGCATGTCGAAGACCCGCTGTCCCGTGACGAACGGCACCACCGGCGGGAAGCGCTCCGCGACCGGCCGGGGCGTGCGCACCGGCCATCGCTGCATCATCGTGACCGGACGGTCGCCGTCGAGCAAAGCGATCGGCTCGGTGACGGGAAAGCTTCCATCACGGATTTCCCGCAGCGTCCCGCTCACTCCCGGCGGCACGAGGATGCGATGCTGGATCTTCTCGGTTTCCTGGACGACGCCGAGACAATCCCCGCCCGACACCGGCGTCCCTGGCTGCACGACAGGACTGAACGCCCATCGGCGCTCCCGAGACAAGGCCGGCAGAGTCACCCCTCGCGCGATCCAGTCCCCGTGCCGGGCCGCAATCACGGTGAGAGGACGCTGCACGCCGTCGAAGATCGCGCCGAGAAGACCGGGGCCCAGCTCCACTAGGAGCGGCTCTCCCGCATCCGCCACTTCCTCGCCGAGCGTCAGACCGGTGGTGTCCTCGTACACCTGAATCGTAGCCTCATCGCCGTGGAGTCGGATGACCTCACCCAGGAGGCCCAGATTCCCCACCGAGACACGGTTGAACATCCGGGTATGGGCCATGCCCCTCGCCACCACCGTCGGGCCGGAGACTTTGATGATGATGCCGTTCATCGCTTGATCTTCAACTGGTACCCGATCGCCCGGCGCAGAAGACGGGCGAGGTAGACCTCGCGCGTTTCCTGCGTCCTCCCCGCGCGCGCCACCGGCATGGCAAAGAAGACTGGAACGATGCTCTCCTCCATTGCCGTCCGGCTCTTTTCGGAAAGCGCCGACCGGTACTCCTCGTTGTAGAGGACGACTCCGGGTTCCTTGCCCTTGAGCAGGGTGAGAAGCCTTTCGGCCGCCTCGTCCGACCCGGCGACCTCCGTCACCTCGACGCCAGCCAGCCGGAACCCAAGGGCCGTATCGGGATCGGTGACGACCATCAGGCCGGCCATAGTCAAACAGAAGGTGTGGGACTAAAGCCCATCGCCTCTCCTCCCAACCTATATGACCAACCACGCCATGAGGTGGTCGGGCCCCATGCCTGAGACCTTCCCGCGCACGATCAGACGGAGATTCCGCACCTCGCTCACCTTCCGTTCGATATAGGCCGTCGCGACGCCGATACCCAGCGGATCGCGACGCGCGAGGCCGATGGCCTCATGAAGCAGCCAGCGATCGAGCCACCCTTCCATCCGCGGGACAGAGACAGGGTCGGTTTCCGCAAACCTGCCTGCAAGCCACCGATAGGGAGTCTCGGCCAGCAGCGACAGCCCATGGCGAAGATTTCCGGCTCCCACGACCGCTCGAAAGAGCGACGGGGTGACCCGCCCGCCCGCGTTAAGGTAGTAGCGGCCCGCTTCATGACCCAGCGCAACCTGCTGGGCGCCGGAGACCCCCGACAAGGCGCTGCGCTCCTCCAGGTAGCGAAACGCCGTCAGCAGATTCGTCTTGTCCACGAGAAGCCGCAGGTAGTCCTTCACCACCAGATCATCGTCATTGCCGTCGGCGGTCACTCGCAATGCCGCGCGCAAGGCGAACCGGTCGAGCGCGAACTCAAGGGGCTGGAGTACGTCGGAATCCCCGAGCGTTTTCAGCCCGTCACGCAGCGGACGCGCGAGGGGCGACCGCCACGTCTCCAATGTGTCCGCCACCGCCCGTAACGTAGGCGCTCTCGCCAGTTCGGCCAAGGCGACCTCGCCCAGGGTTCCGACGGGTATGGTCAAGGCCAACATCTCTTCTATCGGCGCATGCGCGCGCTTGCCGCGCAGGATCACCTTAAGATTGTACGCGTCCCACCGCATAAGGAGGGCCTCCATCAATTCGCGCGCCCGGTGCGCCGTCATCCGCCGAAGCTTCGCGAGGGTCCGGACCATATCCCGTCGGAATGCCTCGTCCATGCGGGCGCCGATGTCGTGGCCGGAACGTGAACCCGCCTTACCCATCGTCCATTCCAGGCATGCGGCATACGGCGAACTTTTCAACCACTCCTCGATTCCTTCCACGGACTGTTGAGCGACGAGGGTCTGGTACCGGAACCGGTCCAATAACTTCCCCTCCATGGCCCGGACTCGGGCATTGATGTACGCGTAGTCATCCATCGTTATCGGCTGCCTCTCTCGCTCCAGGCGACTTGCCCCCAGCCTGCTGCTCAGCGAACAGCAGTCGGTTGAGTTCGATGGCCAGTTCCGGTTTTGCCTTCGCCAGGCGGGTGGCCAGACTGTTTCTAAGGACCTCGCCGTCGGCCTCCAGTTCCAGCCCCAGCAAAAGGTCGTCCCGGTTCTGCACCTGGAACGGAATGTTTCGCTCCGCCAATCGCTCTTCCAAATGGGCGCACTCCCGGCCGTCGATCACCGCCTGGAGCGGCCCCGGCGGCACCTTGGCGAGAACTTCGTCCAAAAGGGCTTCCATGATCTTCGCCCGCTCATGCGCTTGAAGGGCCATGGTCTTTTCGGTCACCCGTCGCCAGACGGCCTCAAGCACCTCGCGCTTGGCTTCCAACAGACTGCGCCGGGCCGCAATCGAAGCCCGTCCCAGAATGGCGGTGCGATGCCGGGCGATTTCCTCCCCCGCCTGTAACTCCGCCTCACGGTCCGAGGCCTCGGCGGCCGCCTCGGCCTCGGCGACCAGACGGTCCGCGTCGGTGCGGGCCTTGGAGAGGACGGCTTTTGACTTCGCCTCTCCCTCTTGCAGCAGAGCCGCTATGAGAGTTTCGTACGCCATCGCAACGGATGCGCGCTACATGGCGAACGCGACACGGTCCGAGGGCGGCGTATCGCGCCCGCTCCTCATTTCAGCGCGAACAGGACCAGAATCGCGATCGTGAAGCCGAAGATCACCAGCGTTTCCGGTATCACCAGCAGAATCAACATGGTCCCCAGCGATTCCGGCTTTTCGAGAATCGCCCCGATGGCGGCTGCGCCGATCTTCGCTTGCGCCAGTCCCGTCCCCAATGCCGCCAGCCCGATGGCCAGGCCGGCCCCGATCGCCAAGAGCCCAAGGTCAGTCATGATTATCCCTCCTTTGTTGCGTGTCCATCATGTCGCTCGCCTGAACGGTTTATAAGGCCTTCCGCCGGGCGCAAAGAAATTTTCGAAGAACTCCACGTAATGGAGCCTCAGGGACTGTATGGCGGGGGAGAGCGTGCCGAACGCAAGGTTCACGACATGGAGGGTTCCTCCGACGGCAACCGCCAGAAGCAGATTCCCTACCATGCCGCCGAGCTTGTTGGCCGCAAAAGCCAGCGCCGCCGACGCCACGCCGATTCCCATGATCCGCAGGTACGACAAAACGTTGACGAGATTGTGAATCTCCATTGCGCCGTGCGCGCCGCCGAAGCCGAAGATGACGGCCAGAGACGCCAGGAAACCGGCCAGGGCGTAAGGGAGCCAATGACGCGGCAGCAGCCCGGCCATGCTCGCGATGAGGCCGATGAAGGCGAAGACCAGCAGCAGCCCTCCCAGTTTGGCCAGAAATTCATGCCGCGCTTCCCGCCGCCAGGCCCAGACCGCTCCCAGCACGATCCCCAAAGCGACGTGCGCGGTACCCAGGCCTATGGAAAGATAGAGCAGAGGGAGGAACGCTTCCATCCGGTTCAGGAGAGGATGGAGCCCGACCCGTTCGCCCAGCTCGCCGAACACCTCTCCGAACAGAACGCCGAACAGGATCGCGGCTCCCGCGGCCCAGAAGTAGACCGCCGCGAGGTCGCGCACGAGCGCGTGCCGGCCGTAGCGGCGCTGGGCGACAAGCGCGATCCCGAAGATGAGCACGCCGTACCCGACATCCCCCAGGATCATGCCGTAAAACAGGGGGAAGAACACGGCCAGAAAGGGAGTCGGATCGATGCTGCCGTACCGCGGCAACGCAATCAGCCGCGTCAATGCCTCGAAGGGTTTCAGCAGACCGGGATTGCGCAGCACAACCGGGACCTCCGTCCAGTCGGCTCTGCTGATGGGTGTTTCCTCCAGGACGACCTTCCCGCCGAATTCACGCGTGAGCCGCTCGGTCAGGACCGGAAGCGCCCGCCTGGTGGTCCAGCCGAATATGATCGTGGCAAGGTCGGTCCGGTAAAAAAACGCGGCCGCCTCCATCTGCTCCAGCCGTCGGCAGACGGCTTCCTGATATTGCGCCACCTCCCGACGCCAGGCGCGGGCAAGGTCCGCCAGCTTGTCCCGCAGGCGCTTCGCCTGTAACGGAAGATCGACTTTCTTCTTGAGGATGATGCGGAGCGCTTGTCCCAAAGGCTTGTCCGACACCGAGGCCGGAAGGCGGAGCTCACTGATCCCTTCCTCCCAGAGGAGTCCCCGAATCCGCGCGGCATAGGACCTCGGATACACGAGCAGGATCGCCAGCGACCTCTCGTCCAGGCGCGCGTGAAACAGCTCAAACCGCCCCTCCGTGACCCTGGCCATCATCTCCCGAAGGAGGGGCAGCAAGGCGCCGTCCCCCGACTGGCCCTCCTCAATCGTGACACCGACGTAGTCCAGTTCCTCGCTCTCCTGAATAAGGCTGAGAAACGGAGCCAGGGCTTCGAGCGCCTTTTCGTATTTCGACAACAGGGCCAGCTCGTCTTCGCACTCCTTGATTTGACACGTCAGGTAGTCCACGCGGCTCCCCACATGACGAACAAGGCGGGCCAGTCGTTTCGTGTCCTGATCGGTGAGGTCGGCCGGGGCGATCTCGCTCCGGTCGGCCGATCCTCTGGACGGCGACTCGGGCAACAGCAGGAGAAGTCGACGGAGTTCCTCACGCACATGTTCCATCTCGGTCTTCCGCCGGCGGGCGGCCTCATCCAACACCTGCCGGCGCAAAGGAGTCCGCAGAGCTTCGACCGTAGCGGACTCGATATGGAATACGCCCGCCTCTTGCAGAATCGCCGTCACCCGATCCGCAAGACTGCAAGGGCAGGCCAACCGGAGTTTGGCCATCGGTTCGATCATGATGCGCCGCTCCGGGACAATGACGGGAGCACGCGACGCAGAACGATCTCTGCCGCCTCATCCAACCTGCTCATGGCCTTCGCTTTCATGGCGACGGCTCTGTCCTGCGCCTCCGACGCCAGCCGCTCGGCGTCGCGCCTTGCTTCCTCCACCCCTGCGGCGATCAAGGCCGCCTTCCGCTCCCCGCCGGCACGGCGCCGCCCGGCCAGCAGAGTTTCCGCCCTGGCCCGAGCTTGCTCGAGCATGGCCGTAGCCTCCTCTGCGGCCGAGCCGACCATGCGCTCCACAGCCCGCTCGGCCGACTGAATTTCCTTGAGGATCGCGGGAGACTGCTGTTCCGGCGTTTCAGGCATACCACAACGGGAATGAGCAAGGAGAATGCCTATTCAGCCCTTTCGTGCGTGCCGAAAGTTTTCATGCAGAATCAATGCGATGAAGGTACGAGAAAAACGTGAAGGCAAGGCGGGAAGGGACTTCTGTGGAGATCTGCAACAGTTAAGAAAAGAAGCTCTGTAGCAGAACGCCCATTCTCATGCATTCCAGCCAGCAGGCCTGAGCCGGCCGACATTCTCGTGATACTCCCGCAAGTGGATTTTGACCGGGACCAACAAGCCCGCCGGTAGGGGTCCGGCAAGAAGGTCCCGGCTGAAGCTGAACGGGCGCTGATACGGCCTGATGCCGTATGCGGCGCGGGCCACCGCCCACACGACATGCTCGACCCATCTCGATGACACCGCCCGATCGAGAAAGCGGTACAACGTCGGAGCGTCTCTCATATGCGCCAGGTAGGCATCCGTGATTTCGCGCAGCAGTGCCCCCTCAGCGGAAGTCCGTTCATAGACCGGTCCCAGGACGTAATTGAGCGAGAGAAAATCCTGAAGGTCGAACCGCACGTCCACGAGCCTGGTTTCCTCCTTGTACAGGGCCCAGTCCGTGGTGAGGTGAAGCCGTTCCAGAACGATCAGAAAATCCCGAAGTAGGATCTCCTCATAGTCCGCCCATTCACGGCTCAGCCGCACCTTCAGGAAGGTCCGGGTGTCGTAACTGTGACCGGGGAAATAATGGAGGCACGAGAGCTCCAGCAGCCTCCCGGCGAGGGTCCGCTTGGGATACCGGAACACCCATTCGTCCGGCGCCTGCCATCCGGCCTCCCTAAGCCGCCGGATGTATCGAGGCAGAAAGGCCTGAAACACGGGCCCGCCGTCCTCCTCCAGCGGCGTCTCGGCGGAGGCCCCGATCACGACCGTCAACCGACCGATCGGCATCCTCGTGTAGCCGTCAGGCCCGACCAGAAAATTAAAGCCGCCCCAAGGTCCGGCGCTCAGCGACACCTCGATCCCCGCCTCCTTCAATTGCGTCTCCGTTTCCCGCGTCACTTCTCCGATCATGTTCACCAGACACCCCACATGCACGTGCCGATCGCGAAAGAGCGGCGGCCACGTGAGAGCGGCCGGATTGTCGTGCGCTTCGGCGAAGCAGGTCATCAGAAGCGCCATTCCAGACCGCTCTCGAACTTGATGGCATTCTCGCGATGCGGGGCGTAGAGGCGGCCCGGGAAAAACTCGCCCCAGTAGGCGAACAGACGCGCGGTAGGCGTCACGTAATAATCCGTGAGCACATTCACCTCCTGCCCGATGTCCCTCGTCGCATCGCCGGGAACGGATGTCGTGCTGTAAGCCAGCGACGAACTCAGCACGGGACGCGGCCCCAGCACGCCCGTCCCCGCCGGCTGAGACACGGTGGCCGTGAGGTAGGTCCACGACAGTCGCGTTTCGAGCTTGGGCGTCGGCCTGACGATGAGATACGGCTGGGCGAACGTGACGTTCGAGAACCCCCCGCCCCGCCGCGTGTCGAACCCCCGACCGTTGTACCCATGCACGTCGTCCGAGAAAATGAAGTTGTACTTGAAACTCGCCTCGTCAACGAACAACTGGTCGAAGTTCGTGTTGGTCTCGTCGTTGGGCCTGTTGTCTCCACTGCCGTATCCGAACGTGATCCCCGGCGACAGGAACCGTTGCCAGACCGGCTGGAACGCCTCTGGAGGCGTGTACTGCATGTCCAAGTAGGCTAGGTACGCCCGATGCCTTTCCCTCCTTCCGGCAACGCCGCCGGCGGCACCCGAGTTCACCGGCGAGGTGCCGCGCAAGTGAGCCAGTTCCCACCAATAGTTCAGCGACCCCGACAGGCGGGACTCGAAGAGGCCGGACCCGTTGAGGTCGACGTACTGGTTCTGTTTGTTGCGCCCGACGGCGGTCGTATCCCACATCCGCCAGAGGAATCCCTGGGTCCGATGGCTCGGCGTGATCTTGTAATTGGCCAGGAGCAAGATGCCCTCCAGGTTCTCCTCCTTGCCGGTCACGTCCCCTACCTTCTGCTGCGCGGTCTCGCTGTTCTGGCTGACGGCATTGCCCGTGAACGGAAGGAAGCTCACGCCGGCCTGGTTGTCGATCGAACGGCCAGTCGAGCCATGGACCCAGGTCAGTTGCGTGCTCAACTCCGGCGTCCAGGGCTTGATGGCGGTGACGGAGTCCCGCACGATATGGCCTATGATGCCATTGCCGAGGTGGCCCGGCATCCGCCCGGCCCGCACGGTGGCCCAGCCGTCGTACTGAAGGTAGAAAAGCTGGGTGTTGACCTGGAACTGGCGTTGCCCCGCCGCCGCGAGGGGACCCAAGTCATTTCCCAGGAGGACGCCGTCGTTGAATTCGTCCCCGGCGAAGTCGAGCCCGTACACCAGCATGAAGGGGGCCTTTTTCAGGGCCGTGGTCACATAGCCGCGGATATCCGTATAGCGGAGAAAACTGAGCTGCCTGTTGGTGTCGGTCCCCAGCACGTTTCCGCCGAACGAGGCGCCGGAGCTGTTCTTCGTGGTCACGCCGGCGATATGGCCAGCGTCCCCGGCCACGGTATTCACCGTATCCCCGAACGCATGCCGGGCATTGAACCGCCAGCGGGTGTAGCCCAGGAGATCCAGTTCCCAGCCCGGCCCCTTCGCCGGAGCCGGCATCTCCAGTTCGAGGTGCGGCTCGGGAGCGCAGCCGATGAAGCCGGGACAGGCCGTGTACCGGCTCGGTTTGCGGATATTCACGCGGAGCGAAGTCTCGGGGTCGGGAGGCGGAGGCGACGCGGCGACCGCTCGCTCCAACTGCTCGAGCCGCCGTTGGGTGTCCGCCCGCTCTCCTTGCTCCAGCGGCTCTGTCGGCGTCCGGTTCCCCGTTTCTGCCTTGTCCCCGAGCCCTTGAGGCGCCTGGGCCGCGTCCTTCCCGGCGCCTTGCAGAGCCCGCTCCAATTGCTCAAAGCGGCGCAGCATCTCCTCGCGCTCCGCCTGATGCCGGCGCTCCATCTGTTCCATCCGTTCCTTCAGTTGCTTAAGCGCCTCGACCCCTTCGGCGGTCGTCTGTCCGGCAGCCGGGGACACCCCAAGCAGCCACGGCTGGAGGAGCAGGACGACTGCCGCGAGGACGATGGGCACCAGACGTCGTACCATGTGGTTGTGCTCTCTTATGTGGAGTCCCCAACGGGATTTGAACCCGTGTTTCCGGCCCGAAAGGCCCGCGTCCTTGGCCGACTAGACGATGGGGACACCCGCCAACTCCCTGCTATTGGCGGCTTTGCACTCCGCTCCCTAACCGTCGAATCTCTTCGGCGAGGCTGGCAAACTCGCGGCTGAAGTCCATCTCGCTCTTGTGGGTGGAACCTCCTACATACACAACGCTTCCCTGATTGCCGCGGTGAACCTTCACCCACAGTCGTCGGTGATAGATGAAGGCCGAGAGCGTCAATCCCACCACCAGCGCCGTGGAGCCGACCCAGACCAGCCACGCGCCGGGGTCCTTGGCGATCTGGAGCCCCGTGAATTTTCGGGGCATATAGCCGACAAGCTCAAAGTCATACTTCGAGCCCTGCACCTGGACAAGATCGGGGAACTCGTACAGCAGCCACGGAGAGGCTCTGAGGCGGTCCCCTTCGGCGACCGTGATTTTCACGGCGGGGTTGCGGTGCTCGATCGACTTGGAAAACACCGCCTTCTTGTGCGGATCGAATCCGAAGTCCGCCACGAACTCGGTCGCGGCCAAGGTGAGCCCGAGGTCCTCCAGCACGGTCTCTTTCCGCCACTCCAACAATACGTCCTGCAGCATCCGGCCTGTCTCCCGGTCCGAGACAAGGACCCGTACCTTCTCGACACGATCCCACACGTCCCCATAGCTCGATTGGTAGAACCTGATGCCCTTGTACTCCAAGGGGTCGTTGACTCGGATCGTTTTCGTAAGGATGTCCTTGCCTTGGTCGACCACCGTGAGGGTGCTGTTGTAGGATTTCACCGCCCCCGTGTCGTAGTAATCCATCCAGAACCGATCCACCCTGAGATGAAAGCCGCCCTGAGCAATGTAGTATGTCTCGCCTTCCACACCGGCCCCGAAATCCTTGAACCCGAACAGGACTCCGATGAGCCCCCCAAGGAGGATCACGGGAACGCTCAGGTGGGCGACGTGGGCCCCGACTCGACCCATGACGCCCTTGGACGCGAACAACGTCAATTCTCCCGCGCCCCGCTCGACGAGGACGCGATACCCTTTCCCGGCCAGCGTCGCGGCGATCTCGCAGGCCAGCGATTCTTTCTCAGCCGCCGCGTCCAGACGGAGGTTGTGATCGAGGCTCGAAATGAACTGCGGCGTGACGCCGGTCCTGTCCTGGCGGACCGAGCGCCAGATCGCCGGAAAGCGCTTGAAAAAACAGGTGAGAGAATTGACGCAGAGCAGGACGAGTAGCCCGGCAAACCACCAGGCATGATAGAGGTCGGTGAGGCCCAGCGTCCGGAGCCACCGCGCGACGACCTCCCCGTATGCGCCGACGTATCGTTCGCCCGGCTCGCCTTGCGGGATGACGGTGCCGATCGTGGCCACGATCGCGATCGTGATGAACAGAATAATGGCAAGCCGGAGTGATGCCAGGCCGTCACGCACTCGAACCCACACGGATCCCCATCGAGGCACCACCTCGCTCGAAACCACCGCCGAAAACATCCCGGCCATCATGGCTTGAGCCCGACCAATCCGTCATTCGCGCGATTTGCGACGTAATACAGACGGCCGTGATGGAACCGCGTCTCGATCACGCCTTCCGCTGCGAGTTCCACCAAGCGCCCAGCCACCAGGGACGGTAATGTCCCCAGCGTCTCGGCGAGCTCGCTGAGCGTCGCGGGGTGGCGCGTGACGATCTCGACGAGCCGCTCAGCCAGCGCCTCGACGGGCGGTAGTGGCGCGGCGTCCGGATGCTCGGCGATCACTTCACAAGCGGGCCCAAAGTACGCGGCGATCGCGGCCATGCGCTCCGGAGCGACCGGCAGCGCCGATTTCACCGCCGGCGGCCTGACCACGGTGTTGAGATGGATGCGGTCCGGCAGGATGAAGTCCATCATGATCTTCAGCCGTTCAAGTTGCTCCGGGGTGTCGTTCAGCCCGCGGACCAGCATGATCTCCAGCCAGATCTGCCCGGCAAAATGCCGACGGAACGTGGCGAGCCCGGCAATGACCTGCTCGACACTCAACCCGCCCGGAGGGCGAACGATACGGTTGTAGGTCCGGTTATCGGCCGCATCCAGGGAGGGGAGCACGACATCGGCCTGATACAGCGCTTCCCGCACGGTCTGGAAAGTAAGCAGCGTCCCATTGGTGACGACAGCCACCGGCACCTCTGTCATGTCCTTGATAGCTCTGATTAACGCCGCGATGTCTCCATACAGCATCGGTTCACCGGATCCGGAGATGGTCACGTAGTCGAGGTCCTGTGCCGATGCCAAGGCCTCACCGACTTCCATGAGGATCACCGAGAGCGGCGGATAAACCGCTTCCGTCCAACTGCCGACGGGTGTCGGACCGAGTTGACAGTAGACGCAGTTCAGGTTGCAGGTCTTGAGCGGAACCGGATCGACCCCCAGCGACTGGCCCAGCCTTCGCGAAAGCACGGGTCCATAGACGTACTGCATTCAGTTCCTCACCGGCTCATGGCTCGACGAAGGGCAGGCAGAGCGCTTTCGTGATCGTGGTCAGCCCCAGCCGACGCGCGCTCTTTTCGACTTCCGCCCGGAGTCTGCGGCGTTCAATCTCGGTCGCCGCTCCTTGCAACAGCTCGCGCGCTTCCCGGGTCCACTCAAGGCTCGTCCCGTCAAAAGCCGCCTCGCATGTCAACGGCCCTTCGGTCGACCGTCCCGACTGGAGCGCCGCCACGTTTTCCGTGGTGAACCGCGCGCGAACCGCGCCGCAGACGGGACAGGCATGAGGCTGCTCGTCTTTCGCCACATGTCCGCAATTCCCACACCGATAGATGAGTCGCGTCGCCGCCGCCGGCCTCTCGGTCGCAACGCCGTGGCTTCCCGGCATCAGACGAGCGATGGCCGTGTCCATCACGGAGGTCGTGATGACGGAATGTCCTTGCTCGATCGCGTACTGCATGATGCCGACCCGCGCGCATGCCGGCATCCCCATCCGCGCCATCCGCCGGGCCGCCTCTTCGGACCAGACGACGGTGTGCTGCGCCGCGGTCTGGAGGGGAGGCGTAGACGTTTGGTTTGAGATCAGCACATGGCAAGACGCCTCCCGCAGGAGTCGTTCCGTGATGCTCCCGATATCCAGATCTTGGTCACTATGAATGCCGACGCGGCCCATGATCAGAAGCCAAGGCCGACTCTGCTTGACGCGTTGCAGCAGCTTCTGCAGGGGTTTGCCGTCCAACAGTGACGTGGTGATGTCGGAGCCCATGCTCCGCGCGATGTCCCGCGCGATGTCGAGCTGGGAGTGGTAGATCTTCGCCAGACCGCTGTCGATGATTTCTTCGTGAAGCTTCTCCTGCTCCCGGAACCGGAAGACCCGCCCGGCTTCCTCTGACAGGACCGCTCCGATGCTGTGAAAGGCCGCATAGTGAAAATATGGGTCGAAGGCCGCGACCACGTCCACCGGGACGCCGAGGGCCTGACCCAAGGCCACGGCCGTCCTGAGCCCGCCGAAGGCGTGGGGACTGCCGTCGAGCGCGACCATGATGTTGCCGCCGTTCATCGGCCGCGTATCCTTGGTCACGAGGATGTCCGACGACCTGACCCGCCGGACGACGCGCTCGCAGACGCTTCCGATATCGCTCTCGCTCACGGCTCCGAGCCCGAATGCGCCCATCACGACGAGATCGTACCGGTGCGTGTCGATATCCTCGACAAGAGCCTTATAGTTCTTGCCTTCCAATGTGCGCCGTTCGAACGGGAGGTTCGCGTCGGAGCACGTGCGCTCGACACGGTCGAGATAGGAATCCGTGATGATTTGCAAGCCCCGGAAAATCAACGAGTCATGGATTTTCCGTTGCCGCTCCAGGACGGTCTCCTCGTGGTATTCCTCCGGGAGCCCGGCCTCCATCTGCTTGAACCGTCGCTCATGCATGCGCGCCGCATAGACGTGGCTCCCGATGACCCGAGCGCCAAGGCGCTTGCCCAGCATCACAGCCAGATCAACGGCGCAGTTGGAGCAGTCCGAGTTGTCCACCGGCACGTAGATGGTCTTGTACACGCCTTGACTCCTTACCCCCCCCTCGCCCTGTTAAAAAGCCGGGCTCAGTCCCCGCGAGCTGAGTGCGGCACACACCTGTCCAACCGACCTGCAATCCTCAATGGTGAACTGCCCGGTCGCACCTGATCCCGAGACTCCCGAGTACCCGCCCGGCCACGTCACCGACCCCGCGCTCATCATCGAGGCGCCGCACTTCATCAGAACCTCGCGGAACCCTTGTCGCTCGCGGGTCGAGATCGCGATCTCAGCCGTCGGCAAGGCCAGGCGGCAGACGGCGACGGACTGCAGAAACTGCGAATCAGTGACCGGAAACGGGGGATGCGCCAGCGCAGCGCCCGCCGCCGTCCTGAATCGCGGCAACGACACAATCACTCGGAGGCTCCCGAATCGATACAGGAGTTGCCGGGCATGGGCGACCATCGCCAGCACATCGCCGCGAAAGTCCCACAGCCCCAGCAGCACACCCAAGCCGACCTGCCTGAAGCCGGCCGTCAAAGCGCGGTCCAGCGCGTCAACGCGCCACATGTAGTCCCGTTTCTTCCCCGACGGGTGGACCAGACCGTAGACTCGCGGCTGGTAGGTTTCCTGAAAACACTGATAGGCCGTCGCCCCGGATTCCCTCAAGGCGCGGAAGTCCTCGGTCGGCATCGGCGCGGCATTGACGCCGATCTCCCTGATGCGGGTCTCACGGAGAATCGCCTCCACGACACGGCACAAATATCCGATGGACGCGTGGCCGGGGTGTTCGGCCGTGACCAGCAAGACACGGCGAAAACCCCGGTCGGCCAGGACCTCGGCTTCCCGCACCGCCTCAGGCACGGTCAGCGTCCTTCTGGGAACAGTCGCATTGTCGCGACGAAAGCCGCAGTAGAGACAGTTGTTCACACACTCATTGGAAAGGTACAGCGGAGCAAAGAGAACGATGCGCCTCCCGAAATGGCGCTCCTTCAGATGCCCGGCAGCGAGAGCAACCCTTTCCCGAACGTAGTGATTCTCCTGTTTTAAGAGATGCGCAACATCCTCAAGATCGAGAGGGTCGCCTGTCTCGCACTTGGCAAGGATGGCCTGTGCGCGAAGGCAGGATGTATTCGTGTGTCGCGCGCAGCCGGATCTCATGAAAACACCCCCAGCGCTTGGAGCCGTTCAGCGACAGTGAGCGGCGCCACGCGCAGCCCGGCCTCGGTCTCCATCACTTTCGAAAGGAGCCGGGGCCGCCGTCCGATTTCGCTGAACATGCGATCACGCAGCCATGCGAGAAAAGGATTGCCGGTGTTCCAGAGCCAGGCGTATTCGTGGGCAATCCGCTGGAGCTTCTCCACGACCGGACGGCGGGCTTCTTCATAAGCCGAAAGCCGTTCCGCCGAGCAGTCTCCGTCTTCCAGGCATCGAGTCAACACCGGAGCCAAGGCCGTCGCGTCCAGCATGGCTTGAGTGCCGCCCTGAGCGACGTGGGGATGACACGTATGCGCGGCATCACCCAGGAGCGCCACCCCATCCGCCACCCATGAGCCGGCCTGCGTGGTCTGGCAGTCCAGGTAGGAGATCCGGTCCCATGCGACCACCTCCGAGAGCACGCCCGCCGCGTCTCCATCCATGGCCGCGATCTCGTCCTTCAGCGCAGGGAGTCCGCGGGCCTTCACCGCGCTGAACCCCTCAGCCGGAACCATGTAGAGGAGACACAGGCCGTCGGGCGAGGCCGGGAACATGCCGAGAATCTGCCGCCGACCCACGTAGTACCGGATCGCGTCTCCAAAGCCCGGGGGGCGTTTCACCATCAAGGTGAGAAACGCGTCACGGTAGGAAGTCCGGACCGTCCGGATGCCGGCAGCCCTGCGGACCCGGGAATGTCTGCCGTCCGCCCCGATGACGACCCCGGCCGAGAGGCGTTTGAGTTCGCCGTGCTCCCAAAGCGTCACATGGGAAAGGCCGTCACGGGATCGAACAAGCCAGTAGAGCGAGCATCCACGCCGGACCCGGACCGTCGGGTACCTCGACAACCTCTCGAGCAGGGCGGCCTGGGTCAGGTGGGGAAAGGCGATCAGGGTATGGGGAAACCGGTGATCCAACCTGCGATAATCCACCCGGCAGAGGCGCCGGCCGGCCGTGGACAGGAAGTCGAAGATCTCGCATCGGACCGCTCCACGGGACGCGAGCTTGTCCAGGACACCCAGCGCGTCCAGCACCTCAAGGCCGGCCGGCTGGAGCAACTCCGGCCGGTAAAGCGGTTCAACGTACTCCCGATCATCCAGAACCGTGACGCGATGGCCCCGCTCCCCCAGCAAGAGACCCAGGGTGAGCCCGCCAATCCCCGCCCCGACGATCAGGACATCCGGCCTCTCACCGTTCCGCACTCCCATCAAACAGGCGAATCGGCGCGTTGTTCAGGCACCCTGCGCCGCAGGCTCGGCCGTCTCGATCGGACGCAGGAGATCGCGAACCGACAGGACTCCGACGACACGCCCCTCGTCGGTCACGGCCAAGTGCCGGATATGGTGACGGCTCATCAGCTCGTCCGCCTCCGCCACAGACCGCGCGCGGTCGATCGTGATCAACGGAGCGCTCATGATCTCACCCACCGCCGTGACGGACAATGGACGGTTGGCGGCGACCACTTTCCGCACGATATCCGTTTCGGTGACGATACCCTGGACCCTGCCGTCTTCCTCCACAAACAGGCTGCCCACACTATGCTCCGCCATGACGGCCGCCGCTTTTTGAGCGGAGTCCCGGAGGCTGATCTTCAGCACTCCCTTCTTTGAGATGACTTGCTCTACCGAGATCATGTCCTCACCTCTCTTTTCTCCTGTGTTTGACCCCTGCCCCTGCGTCATATGAAGCACATCCCGGGAGACCCCGCCTTCTTTGACGCGCAGGAGAGGAAACACCGTCACCTTCCTGCTTTGCAGAAGCGAGTTGATCCCATAGCCGATCGCCAGAAGAAGCGCCACCGTCGTCCCCAGACCCAAAATCCAATCCATGGTCGTACCTCCTCACCTCGCCGCGATCGGCGTGGTCTTATCGTCCGTCGCCCGGAAAGGCCGGCTGCGGCGCCCGAACCTGATTCAGCACTTTTCCCTTCCCGTCGGCCTGCGACACGTCTTCCTCCAGGATTTTCACACAGTGCTTGTCGCAGGAGATGTTTTGGTCCTCCACGAACGCCGTGCAGGACGCCACGTCATACTTGTTGCGGTTCACCTCCACAAAATCCACATCCACCACTTGCTGCTTTCCATCGCAGAAGAACCGCTTGCGGACCCCATGAAGAATCTGTCCCTGCGAAGAAACGGACAGAATCCCGTACACGAACGCCACCACCCCCACCAATGTCACCACTCCCAGCACGAAGCTCTCACCGACCATCGCAGCACCTCCTTGGTTGGGCCTCGCCGCTCATCATTTCTCTATTCCCCCGCCTGCAGACGGCCTCCCGCGGAAGCCCTGGCCAGCTTGGGCTCGTAGGTGCAATAGGGCTCTTCCGCGAGATAATCGCCCGTCATCGCAAAGGCCCTCGCCCGGCAGCCGCCGCAGACTTTCCGAAACTCGCACACCCCGCATCGGCCCCCGTAGCCGTCTTCGTTGCGCATTTCGAGGAAGACCGGCGACGTCTCCCATATCCGGCTGAACGGCTCCCGGCGGATGTCCCCGCACTCGACCTCGAGAAACCCGCAGATCTGGACCTTCCCCACATGCGACACGAACGCAAACGAGGACCCTCCCATGCACCCCTTGGTCATCGCATGCATCCCGCCCGATGCGGCCTGGCCGTGAGTGAAGCAGGTCGCCTTGTGGCCGCTCTCCCACGCCTTCTGCCGGAACACCCGCTGATAGTGAGCAGCGCACGTCGGCTTGATGCCGATGGCCAGGCGTTCCTGCTGCTCATAGATCCAGCCGATCGTCTTTTCGTATTCCACGGGCGACAGCTCCCATTCGACCAGGGCGGACCCTCTTCCGGTCGGGACCAGGAGGAACGGGTACCATGTCACGGCGCCGAGCTGGAGCGACAGATCCAGGATCTCCGGAAGCTGATGCAGGTTGTGCCGAGAGATGGTGGTGTTGATCTGGAACTCCATCCCGACGCGCCTGGCCAGCTCTACCGCATGCATGACACCGTCGAACGCACCCGGCATCCCACGAAACCCGTCGTGCGTGGCGGCGTCGGCTCCATCAACGCTGAGGCTGATCCGCTTGATCCCGACCTCCAACATGCGGCGGGTATTTTCCTCCGTCATCAGGAGTCCGCAGGGCGACATGACCATTCGCAGACCCAGCGAGGTCCCGTACGCGGCGATGTCATAGATATCGTCACGCAGCATGGGTTCGCCCCCCGTGAGGATCATGATGGGGCTGCTGAACGAGGCCACATCATCCAGGAACCGGCGGCACTCCTCCGTGCTGAGCTCGCCGGGGTAGGGACCGAATCGCGCGGCGGCCCGGCAATGTTTGCAGTTCAGGTTGCAACTCCGGGTCACCTCCCAGGCAATGAGATGAGGCAGGTACGTCCGTTTGGCCCGCGAGCGCTCGGTAGTAGGCATCTCTCCCTCCCTGGTTCTGCGCCGGACTCCTCAGAAACCATGCGCAACCGCTTTAGAACCAAGGAGAGTGAGCAAGCCCTATGCCATGGGAATTTTTGGCCTGACTGGCACCGGAATCCCAAATTCGCCAGGGAAACAGCGGGAATTCACCGCATAAAGTGATTCAAGCCGAAGTTTTGAGAATTGATCTGTCTCGAACCACGGGAAATATCGAAGGACTCAGGACATCAAAAGTGCGCAACTCATTGAAGGATAAACGCTTTTCAGAATTTGGACAGCAGCACCCTCTTGGGACGATGTTGTCCCATGCCTTCCGACCTATCTCCGCCAGACGTCAACACTGCTGATGAACTCAGGGGGCGTTTCGCTACAGCGCACCAGACTGTTTCGACTGTCACGGCCAGTAATGGGCGACGGCCCTGAGATACCCGTAGACAACATCCCGTCTCGCCACGATCCCGATGAGTGTCTTGCCCGTCACAACCGGCACTCGGATCAAATGGCTCTCCTCGAGGATCTTCGCGAGGTCCATGATCGGCATGTCTTCCGCCACAGTCACAAGATCTTCTTCGAGAGTCATGATTTCCCCGGCCATGACCCTCCGCAAGTCCTTCCCGTTGGTCATGGCCTTGAGCAGATCGAATTCGCTGATCAGGCCACGAAGTGTCTTATTCTCGTCCACCACGGGTACGCTCCCGAAGTTCCTGTCGGTCAGCAACTGCGCCACAGCGACTCCCAATGTCACCGGGGTGCAGGTGATCACCGCGTCTTCCATGATGTGCCGCACGGTCAACGTCTTTGGATCGCAGGCTTTGGCCATGTATTCGGTTCGCCTCATAAGGATCCTCCTTCCTGCTTGCTGGCTCTTTTCCCTGGCTTGCGTAGGCAGTGCTCAGCCTTCGTCGCCTCAGCTGCAATAAAATCTAAGCAAAAACCATACCTATCGGGAGCTGTTCGACCATAACAGCGTGACGGCGAGAGCGACCATAGTTCCGACGGTCACAAGGGCTACCCCGAACACCGAATCGTAGAAACCCGCCCTCAGACCCGCCAAGCCCAACCACCCGATCAAGAATGGAATCCCGATCGAAGTCACCATCCATAGCCACGCCCTCACACCTCCGGCATCCGACCGGAAAAGTGTAGCCGTGAGCCAGCAACGGGGGCAGGCACAGAGAATGCCGAGGCAAAGCACGAGAAACGTGACCACCGTATGCAACGCCATGGACCCGTACGGCGCGACCCGGTACAAAGACTCGACGCCGTAAGCATAGCCGACCAGAGCCAGTAGAGAGACCGCGAAGGTTGCCAGTATGAGGAACTGCACAAACAAACGGTTCCGGCCGTTGCCCGCCTTCACAAGCATCAAGGCCAAACCGACCATGTAAAAACTCAGAGCGGTCGTGAAAGACATCCGCCCTGGAGCGGCGGCATCCGCGTCCCGGGAAACATCCCTGAACAGGAGCTGGTCAATCCCGGAATCCCACCTCCAGAGATACTCCATGAGTGTGAGAAAGCCGATCAGGGCGACGGAGAGCGCGCATCCCAACGCCATGCGGCGCTTCCATCGCCTGATCTGCTCGTCCTGGAACAGCCACAGCGCCATGCCGGAGAGGAAGAACGCCACCGCCGTGTTGGGTTTCATCGTGGCCAGACCGGGAACCACCGCCTGCAACGCGGGAATGTCGAAGATCCAGCCGGCCAGCACCAGCAGACCGACGATGAGGACGGCCGTGTTCGCGGTTTGCGAAAGGAACTCCAGCCGATCGCCGACGTGTGAGGCATCGGTGGTGTTCACAGGCGAGACTATCAGCGCGACGGCGACGCGGCCCGCGAGGCCGCGTCGACATTCTGCCGATCAACAATCTCGTAGCTCTGGCGGCTGAGCACGGGGAATACGGAGAAGATCGGTGTGTTGTACGGCACGAACGCCGTCTCGACGCCCGGCAGCAACTGCACGTGGATGTTGATGAAATTGAAGCTCAACCCCTCCTGCCACGGCTTGCTGAACGATTCGACGTAGGCACCCACCTTCTCCATGCCGTACGTGCGGGTGATGAGACCCGACGCTCCGTGAAGGCCGTAATCGGGCAGATCGGGAGCGCCTTGCAGCAGCAGCGCAACCTGGCTCGCGTCAAACCACACTTTGATGTTGCAGGGGATCTGGATGAACGTGCCGACTGCGGCCGTCGCGTACAGGAAGGTCAGCGGCAGTCCCGTTTCCGGCGTGGCATCGGGAGGAACGTCTCTTTCGACCCTGCCGAGTTCTTTTTCCTTAATCTCGGAGACCGAGATGTACACGAGATGCGGATCGTCCGTTGCCAGGTCAAGCGCCTGGTTATCGTACCAACTGCAGAGCTTGCCCCATTCGGCGCGCAGCGGGAACGAATACCCGTGCTTCATGTACCAGATCCTGGCGCCCGCCGACAACGGATCATCCGGCTTCCGGCTGATTTTCAGATCGAACGGCAGCATCACGTGGAATGCGCCGGCCCTGGCGTTCTTGAACGGCGGGCATGAGCCCGGGAACCCCTTGTGCACCGTCGGATTCTCGGGCTCGAATTTCCGGTGCGCGGACGGCTGAGTGAACTGCTGTGCCCGCTCGGTGTCCTCGGTAAGCTTGAACTTCCGCTGATAGTAACTCGCGGCCCGCTTCTGGGCGATTGTGAGGAAGTAGTCCGGCAGATCCGTCTCGATGACGAGCCGCTGCTTTCCGCCCGTAAAGTCGCGCTGAGCCCGGCACGCGTCATTGTAAATCTCCCGCTCGGTTTCCAGTTTCGCGATCTCATGCCGGATCTCCCCGGCGATCCCGGGCTCCGGCCATCGTCCGTTCGACATGAGGGTCACCGCCTTCTGCAGGCATTCGAGCTTTTGGGGGTACCGCTTCGGCTCATCCCCGTAGGCTTCAGCCATGGCGAGCAGCAGGTTCACCTGCTCTTCCGGTTGCAGGTCGAGGCGAGCCAGGTCGTGCTCCTTCACGAACTTCAGCGCCAGGGGCGCGAAGGCCTCCTCCTTGCGGAGGTACAGCGTCATCAGATGATGCAGGTAGGCGCGGGCCTCTTGAGCGGTCATGTCACCACCGACAAGCGCATGAATTCCCTGCTCGGCCAGCCATGCAACCGACGTCGCTTGCGCTCCCCGCTCTGACTAGTCCTCGAGATGGTATTTGCGCTTCTCGCCGTTGATTGAGTGCACCACCGTTTCAAGCACGCGAAAATCACCGTTCCGTTCGACCACCAACAGGTCGAGGTCGTACTTGTTCCCGCCGCCATCAACAAAGTCGGCGCAACTGATGTAGAAATCGGCTTTCTTCACAATACCCTCGTGCACCTTGTCGAACTTCAACTTCCTCAGTTTGCCGTCAACGGCATCGTAAATCACGTACTTGCCGTCTACGATGTTCCCGTCAATGTGGCGTTTCATGGCCGACTGAATCCCTTCCCGCGTTTTCCCCTTGATGCTCGGATCGTCGGCTCCAAAGCTCACTCCACAGAGTCCGAAAAACAGCGCCATCGCGATAACCGGCACCCTTATTATGCTCATCGGCACAACCTCCTTTTTTATTCGGTGACATCCGGGTTCTCGATCACTCCAGCACGAACGCCATCACGTCGGATGGCGAGCATACTCGTCCCCTGCTTCCGACCAAATTGTTCACGCAAAGGCCGTGCCCGCCGTTGGAAGGTAAACTGGAGGGAAAAGCCCTTCCAACTGTCTCAAAAGAAAAGAAAGCCATTTTCGGGATGGGACTTCAGGGTCCAGGTTGGGACACGCATGCCTCAACCGGAACGACGCGGGCCTCTGGGCTCGCCGTCCACCGGCGCCGAGACGGCGGAACGGTCAACTGCGCTTGCGTTCCGGACCGTACCCTGAGGAATGCGGGTTGAAGGCTTTGGGGGCATACCCTCGGGGCGGCTCGAAGTACCGCCAATACTGAGGCGCGAACTTGACCTTCGAGTACTCGAGCAGCCAGTCTCCGTTCTTGCTCACGGTTCTGATCGCAAACCGTTCCGCAACGGTCACCCACTGATAGAACAGGAGCCGCTCGCCCTCTCTGTCCACGGTAACCTGGAACACCTCCGTCCGATAGCCGTTGACCACCTCGGTTCCGAACTGTTCCCGCGCGACCTCCCCGCCCATCCTTTCGTCCACGAGAAGCATGTGGTCTCCCGCAATCGGGATTTCAACGAAGGCCCACAGCGACGAGAGAATCAGCCACGCGAAACGACGATCCTGACGGACGATGCACACTTGCGCACCGGCCTGAGGCTCCCTGTATTCGAACCGCCAGCGTTGTCCATCGGCCTTCACGCTCGACGCCGTCAGCTTGCCTCCTTGCTTCACCATCCGCTCGGCGGAAAATTCAAAGGCTGAAACCGGCGTCGCCAGCAGCACTCCGAGAACGACGACCGCGCCTTTACATCGTGACATCGTGTGTCCTCCCCGTCATAGGCGGCCTCCGATGTTCTCATACTACACAAGCATACTTCGTGCCACCACGGGACAGGGCAAGCAAGCGCAACGGTGATCCCGGCTACATCCGCTTCGGGTTTGCCAGATCTCCTATGTCCAGCGTCCTGGGATACCGATGGCCATCATGCAATGCGACCGGCGTCACCTGGTAGCAGAATTCCCAGATCGCTTTGGCTGCCTCCGGTCGAATGCCGCCCTCGCGAGCCAGCAGCATGTCCATCAGGCGATTCATCGCCGCGTATGTACGCTGCAGCTCACCCTGTGTCCATTCCTCTCTCAAGGCTGTCTGCATCGCCTTGATCTGCTCGAGATAGGGATCAAAGGCCCCTTCCTTTTCATTCGCCTTCTGGAACAGCACGAAGGCGGTCAGCTTATCAATCCATCCTTCCGGATTGGAAAGCTGAGCGCTGACCGCCACGGTGGGCAACATCAGGATCAACGTCAATCCTCCCGCAAAGAATGCCGGCAGAAACCTATGGTTCACTCTCTGTTTCATCGCTCATCCTCCTCTCGTGAGAAGCGCACTGCCTCCGTCGTGCGCATGACACCAGGATGTGCCACAGCACAGAGCCAAACAACTACTCGAATGGTGGATTTTTCGCCTCCGCCTTTGGGGTGAGGCTCGGAGGCAGCAACCAGCGTTTTTGCTTATTTTGCGCTCACATAGAAGAGGAGGATCGCCTCGACCCGACCGCTGACGCCGAGCTTGCGATAGATGTGATGCAGGTGGGATTTCACCGTGTCCACGGAGACGGACAACCGCTCTGCGATCTCCTTGTTGCTCCTGCCGGCTGCAGTCCACGAGAGAATCTCGCGCTCCCGCTCGGTCAGCGGGAGTGTGGCCGGCGTCTCCGGCGGATCGTGACCTCTGGGCGGATCATCGGACTTGACGGCACCACCACACAGCTCGGCGTGCAAGTCCTCCACCATCCGACGGACCTTGAACTGCTTGGTGATGTCCCGGAAGAGGTGCGCCGCCACAAAGTCTCGTTTCTTCCCGAAGGAGACCGGGAACGAGCTCACGTTCAACCAGATCGCCCGGCCGGCCTTTGTCGTGGTCAGCATGTCGAAATTGCGCACGCCGCGCCCACACGCGATTCGGCTGGCAATCGGGCAGGAGGGCGAGCACAGCGCATGCCCCCCCAGCGTCTCTCCGCGAAAGATTTCGTGACACTTACGCCCCTTCACTTCTTCAGCCCGGTAGCCCAGCAGACGTTCGGCGGCGCGATTCCAGAACACGACCGCCCCGTCCCGATCCACAATCATGGCGCCATCGGCGGCTGCCGTCAGTGAGGTCACCAGGTCCTTCATGCCTCAGCCGCTCCTGGATCATTCCGTATAGAAGACAAGCAGCGCTCCTATCAGCAAGACGCTTCCCGGCCACAGCAGACCGCCGTGGCGCCATGTCATCCAACGCCGCTCCCACGCCAACTTGACGCCGGCCGACCCGATCGTCAAGGCCCCCAGCAGCACATGGTCGGACAGCAGCGCCGGGGAGTGATGATTGTGCGCCATAAGATGGCTATGGTGCAACATCAACAGGCCGGCAAACGCGACGATCCCGAAAAACAGGAGGTCGCCCCACTGTGGCGCCCGACCCTCCAGACGCGCCCACTCCAGAGCGCCCAACGCGAAGAGCACCACGGCATAGAGCTTGTGCTGTACGGTTTCGAGATCGCCGCTGAAGAAAGTTTGGGCAAAACTCTGCGATCCGACCGGCCACGCATCATGATCGCTCCAGACCACCAGATAGCCGGCCAGATACAGTAGGCCGAACGGCCACAGCGCCAGCCACCGACGCGTCACGGACCCCCGTTCTTTCAGCACGAATAATCCGCCGATCATCAACAGCACCGCTCCACTGAGGCGGTGGTTGAACTCCGAGTAGGCTTTCTGCTCGGCCGAACCCTCATAGAGTTGCTCGGCGAGAGGGCCTCCGGACGCCGCACCGGCTTGAGCCGTCGCGAGAGTCCATACGAACGCCGCCCCCAACAAGACCAACAGGCACACAGTGGGCCTTCTCACCATCGTCTGCTCCTCCCTGTATTCCTATCCACAGTCGTGCGTCACGCGCCTTGCTTCTGCATAAAGGGCGGCTCGCCGTGATCCAGCCGGTAGAGCGTGAGCGGTGTCGGCGCTGCGGCCGGCATCGGTTCCGTGCCGCCGCCGGCGCTCTCGCGAAAGATGTCCATGGCCCGGCTGCTGTGGCTCCGGCACCCCATGGCCGCCAGCTTCTCCCGCAGTTCCTCCAGCGGCCACCAGTGCGCGGTGATCATCTCGCGGAGCGCCTGGTTCCGACCGCTGAACGTAAAGACCGGATGGTCCGGCAACCAGTCCGCTCCGCCGTTCGCGTACGCGACGAACAGGCGTGCCTTGGCCGCCGCCGCGAGCCGGGCCAGGTAATCGCTCGTCACGCAGCAGTTCTCACCGACCTCCAGCCACCGTCCGGGGTGCGAGAGGCACGCGTAGGCCGCGAACGTGCGCAGCTCCAGGAGCTGACCCGGCTGGGCAAACACCGTGTCAATGGGTCCGTAATTCCGGACCAGTTCGTCGATCACGCCGTCCTTAACCGCGTTATCCCCGTTGTTGGTCGGGCCGCTGTCCACCGGGATGAAGATGTTCCGGCCGCGGTCCGCGATCAGATAGCAGTTGCGGGGCAGGCCCAGCTCGCACGAGCATTCGCCGTAGAACGGCACCGAGACCACACCGCCGCCGTCGAACGTCCAGCTCTCGCCGTGGGCCAACTCAATCACCCGTGTGAATCCCAGCCCGCCCAGCAGCGCCTTGTAATCGTAATACAGCGCCCGCCGGTTGGCTCGGCTGGGGACGATCACCGGGGTCTCCTTCGGAAATGCCAACAGCGTCCGGGGGTCCACATGGTCGTCATGGTCGTGGGTGAGAAAGATCGCGGCCGGTTTCGGGAGCAGCGAGGTCCAGAGTGAGGGCACCGGCGCCTCGGCGAACCAGGGGATCAGCCAGGGATCGAAGAACAGGAAGTCCGTGCCCCGCCGATACATCAGGGCGGCGTGCCCGAGATGCACCACGTCGCGATCGCGGGTCGCGCCGAGCCAATGCTCGCGAACGGCCGAGCGATCGGTCACGGCCAGACAGTCGTGCTCGCAGAGCAGATCCAGCAATTCGCACAGGTATTTGGCGAAGGTGTAACTGAAGGCCGCCCCCATTCTCCGGACCTCCTCCCGAATATCCACGACACGCTGCGTCCCATCCAGACAACCGAGGAAACGACCCACCGCCGGGGCCATCTGCGGTTCCATGCCGAGCGGGATGGCCTGCCGCGCCACGGTGTTGCACACCCGCAGTCCCAAGTACCGGAGTACGGCGGATTTGTCCGGATCGAGAGGGAACTCCCATTGGAACGTTCCGTCCGGCAGCCGCCCGCATCGGATGCGCTCGCGCAGGCGGGGCCGCGAGTTGACCACCTCGGCATACGCGTTCTCCAAGCGCTTCCGGAACGCCGGATCGTGGATGGAGGCGCGGCCGGCGAACACATCGCTGATCGCGATGTCGATCGCGCCCGACAGATGCCGGTGCACCTCATGGAGGCCTGCCACGACCTGCGGATCGACGCCGCCGAGGAAAGGAAAAGGGCCCGGCGGGTCCGCGCACTCGAACTCCACCCACGCCCACGGCGCCAGCCCGACATACCGGTCGCCGGGAAGACTGTTCCAGCCGTTCGCCACGGTATCCTCTCGCTCAGCCGCCGCGTTTATCCGGGCCGAGATACGACGACAGATAGTCCACGATGTCGCGCCGGTCGTCAGGCGTCAACGCCGCTCCGAACTCGATCATCTGGTCCACCACACGGCTCCATTCGGTCCGACCCAACCGCTGCTGGGCCACGATCTCAATCCCATGACAGGTCCCGCAGCGCTGACTCACCTTCTCGACTCCCCTGCCTTCCGGAAGCGCCGGCGTCGGGGAATACCCGCCATCGACGGGCGAGCGGACCTCCGCGCCCGCCAAACCGACCGCGCTCAACAGAACAGCCACGACACGCCATGCGGCTCCGGACAGCACAACGCCCCCTCTGCACGTGTTCGACCGGTCTAATCGCCTTTCTCGCCCATCACAACGGTCAAGTCGGGGTTCACCCGCGTGTCAGGATGAATCCGCAAATGCTCGATCATGACGGGCAACCCGCGCATATCCTCAGGCCCTTCCTTGCACAGCAGACGAAGCCCGTGCGCGGGAATCATGGATGCGACGCACGGGGGCCCCACGACGAACACCAGGCCGCGCGGTGTGAGCGCGCGCGCGACATCCTTGACGACCGCCTCGCACTCCCGTGGATCGCCGTAGTCCGCGAACGGGATCCACTCGTAGATCAACTCGTACCGGCCTCCGTAGGTCCAGGCCCGCAACTCCCGCTCCGGCAGGAAGTCCACCTTTTGCACTGCCTCAAGACGACCCTCCCGTGCCGCGCGATCCCAGACCGACTGGGCATTCCTGATCGCCCACTCAGGACGGTTGTAGAGCACCGTGTAGCGGCGCTGCGCATAGTCCGGGTCAACGAAACCGGCGCAGACCGGATCAAAATTGTGGATAAGGACCCGGTGGGTCTTCTTAAGCCTGGACGGCAGGTCCGGGATCGTGTTGAGGCAATTAAAGATCTGCTCCAACACGAAGAGCTGAGTCGCCTCTTCGCCCACCTGCGAGCCGTCCGCGGGAAAAAAGTGCGCCGTGGTCCAGACCCTGGCCGGATCGAGCGTCGGCAGCCCTCCGCCGAACATGGAGCGCCATTCGAATGGATAGCTCGGCGGCGGCCCCGGGGGCTCCTTCGGAGGGGCGACGTTCCAGACGGGGTCGAGCGGGATGTCGGTCACCCGATGGCCATCGCGCAACTGCAAGACGGTCCCGGCGGCGCTCACCGTCCGGCCGCAGGAGGCAAAACCGCGCATCCCGATATTGACGTAGGGGACCGCGGCGGCATCATGGATGGGCGTGACCTTCTGAACCACGCCGTTCTGCGCCGTAATGCAGAGCCGCCGCCGCTGGTCGAAGTACCGCCACGGAGGATCCGGGCGGAGCCGCCACGCGATCTCATAGCTCCGTCGGGTGTCCATGAAGAGCTTGTAGGGATCCTCTCCGGCCGGGGTCTCGGGCCGGAAAAAGGCGCAGAACAGCCCGTAGGCCTGGTCGGACGGGAAGGTCGGCAGGCCCCGGTACCGCAACGGGATCGCGCCTTCCTCCCGAAGCTGATCGTCGCAAAGGCCCCAGATCAGGTCAAAGGCCGCTCCGCCGGTGCCGGCAAGCGTGGACTGGTACAGCTCCACCACGTTGAGCACATCAATCCGAGCCCAGGGAATCGCGCCCATGTAGCTGACGAATCGCGGATGCGCGAAGCTCCCGTCTTCCAGGAAATAGAGGCCGTCTTTCTTCAGACGGATGGTGATGTGTCCACTTGCATCACGCGCAAAGCTCCCGTCGGGGTAAAAGTAACGCACGTCGTCCAGCGGCACGTTCCACGACTGCGCAGCCATCCGGCGCAGGTCGTCGAACGTCGGGACGCACGGCCCCCCATGCGGCGGGATCGGCAGCGTGGTGACCTGTTCCGTCGCTTCCGGCCGGATTCCTACCCACTGCCCGCAGTCCAGTTGGATGCGCGCACGCGTCATCCTGGCCACGCCGGACCCCGCGCGGGTCCATTCGCATTCATGGAGCGGTGTGCCGCCCGGATCGGCGCACAGGATGCGGCGCCCCTGGCGCCCGTATGCGACCATGTGACCGGACGGGAGCACCCGGATACAAGCCCCCGCCTCCGGGGACGCGTCAGGAAAGTGCCAGACCGTCGTCGTCCCCGAATCCTCCGTCCGCTCCGTCCCGATCAGATCCGTCGCCCGGTCGGACAGCAGACGGAGGCTCGACCGGTTCCCATCAAAAACGACGGCGCCGGGCGCGGACAGCACGTCAAGGAACTGTTTGACCTCCGACATCCGCATCCCTCCCGGAACGAGCGAAAGAAAAGGGCTGGTGAAGGGTCTCCTTTAGCTGAGCCGGGTTTGTTTGGAGGTCTGGACCAAAACATACCCGCCCTTCACCAGCGATCTTCTCTCTATACACAGAGACATTAATCACCGCACAATCTGTCATTCCCGCGAAAGCGGGAATCCAGGAAAAACCTGGATTCCGGGTCAAGCCCGGAATGACGAAGAGGACAGGACTTATGTCGTTATGTATAATCAGCTCACGCGGACCTGGACCTGATCAACGACGTTCCACAGATAGCCGTTCGGGTTCCAGAACGGCGCGATCGGCTGAGTCCGCCCACGCGAGTCCGTGGCGCGCGACATCAGAAGGTAGGCTCCCCGCTCCCGGACCATCCAGTCGAGCTCCCAGAGCCGCCACGCGTACCGGGCGCGATCGGCCCCGAGACGCGCCGGCTGCCATGTCCGGCCGAAATCGGTGGACACGTCCACGCGGGCGATCTCCGCCTCACCGGCCCAGGCCGCCCCGGTGACCTTCACGGAGCCCGTCGCGATCCGAGCCCCGTCACCCGGCTGCGCGATCACGGATTTCACGTCCAGTTCGGTGACCACCTCCATGTCTTTGGGGTCCACCTTCTCGCCGGGGGCCACAGGCGAGCGCGGAAACCGATACCCCTTGACCATAAAATGCCCGTCATGCGGCTGCTCCAGCACCGCAACCCGGACGAGCCACTTGACGTTCGCCGAGCCGATCCAGCCGGGCACGATCGCCCGGAGCGGGAACCCGTGCACGGCAGGCAACGGCTCCCCGTTCATCTCGTAGGCCAGCAGGGTCTCCGGGGCCATCGCCTTCTCGACCGGAATGCTCCGGACGAAATCGGGCGCCGTCGGGACCGGTGGCTGGTCGGCGCCATCGAGCAAGACGTGCCTGCCCGCCGGGCTGATCCCGGCACGCTGGAGCACATCGGCCAGCCGAGCCCCCTTGTAACGAGCCGTGCCGACGGCCCCGCGCTGCCACTGGGCGCCCGGCACCTTCGGATCGAAAAACGAACGCCCGTTCCCGGCGCATTCCAGTGTGACGACTTCCTCGATCACCGGCAGACGCTTCAGGTCGTCGAGCGCGAGCGCAAGCGGGCGCTCCACCGCTCCTTCAACGCGCAGGCGCAATTCGTTCGGGTCCACGACCGGGACTTCGTAATGGTTGCGCACAAAGTGAAGGGGCGTCGGCGTGATCCAGGAATCCACGAGCCCGATCGGCATCTCGAGATTGAGCGGCCGACCCGATCTGACGATCAACCGGTCCTTTCCCTGAATGACCGGCTGGTCTGCGGCATACGCCTCACCGGCAATCCGGCGAAGGGGGGCGGTCACGCCGCCCAAGGCAAGCATGGCGCCGATTCCTCCCGCCTTCGCAAGGACGGCCCGTCTGGTCACGCCTCCCTCAGTCAGAAAGTCGCGCTCACTCATGAGGACCCTCTTATTGCGCCACCCCTACCGCATTCGCGATGAACTCCTTCGAGAGGAGCCGGGGATGCCTCGCCACAGCCCGGAACATCCCGCTCCGGGCCCAGGCCAGGAAGGGATTGGCCGTGTTCCACAACATGACCCGCTGTTCGGCGAGACGCTGCAGCCTTTCCACCACCGGCCGGCGAGCCGCCTCATAGGCCGTGAGGGCCTCGGCGGAGAAATCCCCTCGCTGAAAACATCCCTCCAGCACCTGGGCCAGAACCCGCGCATCCTCCATCGCCAGCGCGCTGCCGAGCCCCATGTAGGGATGGCACGCATGGGCGCTGTCGCCCATGAGCGCCGCTCCGTCGGCGACCCACCGGGCAACGCAGGCACACACGCAGGGCAACAGGGTCGCATGCTCCCAGTCGGCGCTCGTCCGCACAGCCTCCGCCACGGCGGGCGCCATGGCAGCCACCCGTTCCGCCAGCGAAGGACCCAACAGGGACGTGAAGGGATGCGCCTGTTCGGCGTCAACCGAGAGCAGCAGGCACAGCGCGTCCGAGGAGATCGGGAAGACGCCGAGAAACGAACGGCGACCCACATAGTAGTGGACATCGCTTCCGATGCCGGCGGAACGATCCACGAGCACCGAGACAAAGGCGTCCGGATACCGGTGGACCTCGCCGGCGACCTTCAAGGCGGCGCGCACACGCGAGGCCGCGCCGTCCGCGCCCACCACCACCGGAGCGGAGAAGCTCCAATCTCTTCCCTTGACCCTCGCCCGCACGCCGGTGACGGCGCCGCCCGCGCGCGTCAGGTCCGTCAGGTCGGCGCCCCAGAAGAGGCGCGCGCGGGGATAGGCCTGCAGCCTGCCAAGAAGGGCCTGCCTGGTCCAATGGGGCAGCGTGATCAGACCGTGAACAGGACGCCACGCCGGAGGACAGCAACGCACGTTGACGAGGGGCCGCCCGCCCGGTTGATAGAAATGATAACACTCGCACCGGGCAGGCCCCATGGCGAGAAGCCCGTCCAGGGCGCCGAGTCGCTCCAGGATCTCCAGCGCTTCTGGCTGCAGCACTTCCGGCTTCTGGACCGGCACGAGCTCTTCCCCGCGCTCCAGGATGATGATGCGGTGGCCTTTTTCGGCGAGGAACAAACCCAACGACAACCCGCCGATGCCGGCCCCGGCGATCACGACGTCGGCGCTCTCGCGCACCGCCGCGCGGCGCTCCAGCTCGACATCGCGGGTAAAGTGGAGGCACTGGCTGGCGATGCCGTCAAGCCGCGCAAATTTGATCTGGCAGTTTCCCCTCCAGGCACAGACGGCGCAAAATTTCGCTTCCATAGGCCCTCCTCCCTGTATTCCGCGGTGCCCACCCCCGCGAAACTCGTAAGGCCGCTCCGTCCACAGGACGTGTTATTGGGACGACGCGCTCATCTCGGACCTGAACGGACGAGGTCGCCGGCCAACCCAAGAACCGACAAATTGTAGATGAGCCATTTGGACGGGTCGAAGTTGTACCACAGGGGACCATTTCGGTAGTCCCGTTGGAACGCATGGTGGTAATTGTGGTAGCCCTCGCCCATGGTGATCAGCGACACCAGCCAACTGTCCCGGCTGGTGTTGGACTGACTGTACGGCTGGCTTCCCCACAGGTGACACACGGAATTGATGCAGAACGTGGAGTTCAGCACCAAAAACATCCGTCCGACGCCGGCCAGCATGAAGCAGCCTATGCCGCTCATCCATCCGCCGTAGGCATAGCCCACGGCGAACGGCAGCGCGAGGCCGGACAGGACGATGGGAACGTACCAGCGGTGTTGCCACATCACCACGCGATCCTCCCGCAACCAGGGCGTGAATTTCTCGGTGTAGTGGGGATCTTTCAGAAGGACCCAGCCGCAGTGGCTGTACCAGAACCCTTTTGTCGCATCGTACGGGTCCTCCTCCTCGTCCACGCGCGCATGGTGCCGCCCATGATCGGCGCCCCATTTCAGCGCCGAGTTTTCAAACGCCCACCCGCCCGCGACCAGGAGCGCGGCCTTCACCCAGTCGGGGCATTGGAAGCTGCGATGGGAGATCAGCCGGTGGTACCCGACCGTGATGCCCAATGCAGTGACCACATAGAGAACACCGAATACCGTCCAGTCCAGCCAGGTATAGCCATAGACATACCCGAAAACGGGCACCCCGACGACGGCCGTGAGGCTCACGGCCACGAACAACACGAGGGTCGGAACGTTCAGTTCTCTTCCGGCCATCATGATTCGCCGCTAGGCTGCATTTCCATTCCCCGTCGTGTATCCCTCCTTCTCAAGTCTTACAAGCTCACGCGGCTCGGGAGATAGCCCCAGAGCCTGATGAGTTCCGTGGTGTCCTGTTTGAGAAACGCCCGGTACTTGAGCAACGTGTCCAGGCCGTCGCACAGCCGCTCCAGGTTGGTGGCATCTCCCGGGAAGTTCCCCCAGCCCACCTCGTTCTTCACCGCCACGATCCATGCCACTGCCCGGTGAATCACTGAAAACACGGATTGATCGTCCAGGACCTTGGAGACCAGCATCAAGGACCGCGCGCTGTCCATCGTATGATCGGTATTGCCCCTGTCCCAGGACCCATCCGTTCCCTGCCAGGCCGCCAGCCGCGCGACCGCGCGGGCGCACGCCTCGCGGACATCCAAGCGGTTCTCCAGCAGAAGATCCGCCACGAGCGCATCCTGCACGAGGTGCGCGGTCATCTCGATGGGGCTGCCGGAGGCGACCACCTCGCTGGGGGACTTGAAGTCGAGGGCGTACCACCCACCGTCCTCGCCCTGGCGGTCGAGCAGAAACTTCAGCCCCTTCTCCCACGCCCGGTTGACTTCCTCGAACCGATAGGTCTCGCCGAAGGCGCGGACCACGTTGAAGAAGCTCACCGGGTGGCTGGTGGCGTCGAGGTCGGTCCAGGTCGGTGGGTCAACCCATCGCCCGTCGCTTAGCTGGCTGTCCAGGAAGTAGTCCGTGGCGCGCGTGACCGCGCGGGTCAAACGCGCATCGCCCAGAAGTTCATTGCCCCTCACCACCATGAGAGCGGCGAACGCGGACGCCCACACCCGGCCGCCCGCGTCCTCCGTATTCCCCCAGCCGCCGTCGGGCCGCTGGATATCCACCAGCGCCATGAAGTCATCGGCGTGGGAGGCCACCGCCTCCGGCCCCAGATGCAGGACCACGCGCAGGGCATGGGCCACCAGCTCGATGTCCTTGGGGCCGGTCGTCAGGCTCCAGCCGGGCCGTTGCCGAAAAAAGGCCTCCGTCTCGTGCCGGATCAACTCATCAAGCTGTTGTTCCGAACGGTCCTGGGGCCGCGTCTCGTCCGCTTGATCTCCTCCCTCCCGGGCATGGCGGGTCATTTGTGCTTCCCGTGCCCGTCCATCGGCGGCAGGAACTTGAGATAGGGATTGTTCTCGTACTCCACCATGGACATCATGCCGCCCGGGTACACGCCATCGTTCGTCACGTGGGGAGGGATGTGACAGTGGAACATCCAGCGCCCGGGATTGTTCGCTTTGAAGACGACGTCCAGCCGCTGCGCCGGGCTGATGTTGATGACGTCGCGGTATTCCCAGGTCCGCGGACACCGATCACATTCGGCGCTGCTCGTGGCGAAGGTGTGTCCGTGCAGGTGGAACGAGTGCACCACGGAGCCCACGTTCAGCAGCCGGATCCGAACCGTCTCCCCCTCGCGCACGTAAATCATCGGGGTCTCGGGGAACGCCTTCCCGTTGATCGTGAAGTAATTGAAGTTGCTGATCATCCGTGGGTGGCCGAGGCCGAGGCCGCCCGCCTTGCCCTCCTCGATTCGCGTGTCCATCTCGTCCACGACGAAGATGTACTCCCGATCAATCTTGAGCGCGGGATCGGCCACCTGCTCCTTGGTCGTGCCCAGTCCGGTCTCGGGCGCCGGATGGACGATGAACCCGCCGTACAATCCCATCTCCAGATGCTCCGCCGCGTTGACATGACAGTGATACCAGTGAAAACCCGCCGGCTTGGCGATGAATTCGTACACGAAGGTCTCGCCGGGCTCGATGGGTTTCTGCGTCATGTCCGGCACACCGTCCATCACGGTCGGGGTCCATATCCCGTGGTGGTGAATGGTATGGTTGACCGTGGTATTGTTCTTCACCGAAACCCGGACCAAGTCCCCCTCTGTGGCCTCCATGAGCGGACCCGGCACTTGCCCGTTGAAGGCCCACTGATTCATGTAGACATTCCCCGTGATCTTCCACCGGATCGCCTCGATCGTGAGGGTATACTCCACCACCTTGCCCGTCGCCTTCACGGAGAGATTCTGCTGGCTCGTGAGGTCCGGCATGGAATAGGGGTTGACCTGCACGTTCTTGAACACCGGGATCGGCTGCTTCGGAGCGTCCACCTCCGGGGATTGGGCCTCCGCTGCTCCGGCCAGCAGGGTCGCGAGGCCGACCACCGCGAAGATCGGCGCAGATCTCATCCTGATCACCATGCTCTGTATGCCCATGACGTCCCCCTTATCAACATCAGCCGGATATCGGCCGATGGTTATTCTTTCCGTTCGACCGACTCATTCTCTCTCACCGCCGTCCCGCAGCCGGCGCCCATCCCGGCGGTCCCGATGGGGAGGTAGGGGCAATCTGCAGGATACGCCTGAGCTGCCACATCCGCCTCCTCCGCATCGCCGAAGAGCGGGCAACGCGCGCCCTCCTGTGCCGCCATCGCCACGTCCAGCCGATTCACCTGCGGGAAGTGAACGTTGTGGTACATCGTCATACGGTTTTCGGCGAGGTCGTACAGGATCGCCAGCGTGTTCCGGTGGCACTGCTCCTCGATAAGGAGCAGCGCCCGCAGCAACATCAGCCTGTCGTCGTCCCTCTCAGGCCCCTCTTCGACGAAAATCACCACGTGGGGGGAAGTTCGCTTCAGCATCCGGATAGCCGGTTGCAGATCGCCCACCACGGTGACCGTCTGCCCCGATTTACGGCCGCCGAGAACTCCCCTGAACCACTCCCCGACCTCCTCGTTCCTAGAAATGACCAGGACTCTCCTTTTCATGCCGCGCTCCTCTCCGGTCACTGCGCCGAGGCCTGTTTCGTGGGCGCGGCGGACGGCTCGGCCGGAGGCTCCGCCTTCAGGGTCCCGAGATGGGCCGTGATCGCCAGCGCGTCGTCGTCCGACACGCCCAGGTTCGGCATCTTGGTGTGCGGCTTCATGGCCTGCGGATACTTGATCCACCGGTACACCCACGCGGCGTTCAAGCGGAACCCCGCCCGGTCGAGTTCGGGGCCGACGATCCCCCCCTTCGCGCCGATCGCGTGGCAGGCATGGCACCCGTATTTATCCTCATAGAGGGTCTTTCCCTTCGCGGCCAGCTTCTCCAGGTCCGCGGGCGCGGAGGCAAGCGTCGGCTTGGGCGCGGGCGGGAACTTGGGCCGCTCCTTGGCGGCCTGGGCCGGAATCTCCACCCTGGGCGCGGCGTTCTTGTGCAACGTCCGCACGAACGCGACCAGCGACCAGCGCTCCGCATCGGAGAGGGTGTGCTTGAACGAGGGCATGTTCGGCGGCGTGAACAGCTTGTCCGTGTCTTCGCCGTATTTCTCGTCGAACTCCTCCTGGGACATCATATCGCGGGAAATCACCTCATAGATCTCCTCGTTGGACATCTTCACCATGAACTCTTCATCTTTGTCCGTGAGATCCCGCGGTTTGGGGTCGAGATGCTTCGCGTTGAACCCGTTCCCCATTCCTTTTTCGCCGTGACAGTGCAGGCAATAGTACTCGAAGAGCTTGCGCCCCGTGGCGACCTGCTCGCTCTCGAACAGCGCGCAGCCCGCGAGTCCGACTGTGGCCGCCACGGCCGCGGCGGCGGCGATTCCCACAACGTGCTGTGCCCTCATGTCTGCTGCCCCTTTCTGGTCTTGCGGATGATGATGAATTCGACACCACCCGCGAGCACCACCGCCACCAAGCCGTACAGATAGATCGAATAGTCGGGCGGCGGCTCCGCGTTGAAGAACCACCAGGAACTGATGGCCTTTTGCGAGCCGGACTCCTTCAGATCGCCGCTCTCCAGCTTCTTGCCGTCCCACACTGCGAAGGCGACGTTGGGGAACGTCCCCGTCTGGATCTGGACGTCCTCCTTGTCGGTCGTGGTCAGCGCGCGGGTGAAAACGACGCGCCACACGCCGCTCACGTCCTGCTCGACCACCTTTGTCTCTTCATCGACCACGGGGTCCCCGGTTTTGGGGTCTTTCACCAATTCCCCCTGGGGGTCTTTCCGCAGGCTCTGCTTGCGCTCCTTGAACGTGATCTTGGTCTTCTCGTCCTTCCAGACGCCCTTCGCCCGGACGTCCTGCTGGGCCTGCTTTGCCAGCGTCCCGAAGCCCTGCGCGGACATGTCCGCGGCTCCCGGGACGTCGTTCCGCCAGTACCAGATGTTGACCGGCCCGCCTTCCACCTGAACCATGGGCTGCCCGTGCGCGAAATGAGCCTTCTTGTCCCCCACCATGAACTCCAGCGCGGCGGCGTCGGCGGGGTCCTGGGCCGGATCGGCGTACTCCACCATGAACGCAATCTGCTTGTTGTTGTGAACCCCCCGGACCTTGACGGACTTGGCCGTCACCGACCCGATGCGTTTCTGCCAGTGGACCTGCGGAGACAGCGGAAACTCCGCCGCCGGAACCGTGCCCCAGACCAGCGCCAGGGGGTCGGTCGGCACCTCTCCCTGGACCAGCTTCACGCGGACCACCACGCTCTCCTGGGAGTGCGCCGGCGGCGCGCTCAGAAACCCCACCGCCGCAATCGTACATCCGGCAACCAGATATCGGAACCACACAGCCATCGCTTACTCCCACGTCCGGGGCTTTTGCCCGGCCCCTTCGTATTCCGCCATGATGATCTTCCATATCCAATCGTCCGGCAGCTCCACTTCCCAGCGCGGCATGGCCGATTTCCACGGATGGCCCTCGACCGACAGCCCCACCCCACCCTTCTTGATACGCCAGAAGAGGTACGACTCCTGGAGCATGGCGATGGTGCCGGGATCGGCGAAATTGGCCGGTGGCGGGTTGAAGCCGTCGGCGGCGGGGCCGTTGCCGTTGAATTTGGCCCCATGGCACGGCGCACAAAAGGCGGCGTACAAGCCCTTCCCCATCATCACGTTCTCCGGCGTATTCGGCACGGGATTGGCCAATCCGACGAACTCCCCGGGCGGCGCCGGATGGATCGTGCGGTTCTCGGCGGGCGGCTCCGTGCTCGGGACCAGCCCGCTGTACGTCTGCCAGCCCACCAAAAGGGGCAGGAGCACGAGGATCAAGAGCCGCGCATGCTTGGCCACTCCGTTCATGCCCTCTCCGCTCAAAAATCGAAAGATCGGCCCTAAGAAGGCTTCCGTGGATTCCCCGCTGAGCGTCCCAAACACGATGACCCCCACGGCGGTCGTGAACAAATAGAGCCAGATCAGGCTCATGGGCAGGGGCGCGGTGAAGAACGGCAGGCCGTATTGCAGGAACGCAAAAACGGCCGCCAGCAGGATGAGGCCTTTTAACGCCAATGCTGAACGCTTCATACCGTCTCTCCTCGGTTTCCCATCACAAGGGCTTCGCCTTATCACCTGGTCCCGCCGCCACATCCTTCGGGGCCTCGAGCTCGGCCAGATCCACCGTGACCTCCTCACCGGACATGTTCTGGAGAAACGCGATCACGGCCAGTATCTCGTTCTTGTTCAGGCCGATCGGTTTTTTATTAATGTAGGGCATCTTAGCCGGAAACCCCTTGGCTGGTCCCACATGCTCGTAATCCATGTAGGTGAACGCTTGCGGTTGTGTGAGGCTCTCAAAAATGAACTCGCGCGTGAGCTTGGCGCCGACGCCTTTCAAGTCCGGACATCGGCCCTCACTGCTCCCGATGGTGTGGCACAGCGCGCACTGCCCCGCGCCGAAGAAGATTTTCTGCCCGATCCCCGCCAACTCTCTCTTGTCCTTGATCGCGGCCAGGTCGAACTTCTCCACGACGGGGGGCATGGAGGCCATCTGCGGCACGCCCAGCGCCACGAGGGAAAACGTGCCCAGCACGATGGCGACGAACGCCGTCACGCGGAGAAAACGGGCATTCACGAACAGGAACACGGCGCCCCCCAATCCTATGATGCTCAACCCGAGGGCTTGCAGGATCTGAGTCTCCGTCATAACAAGAATCTCCGTTTCTATTCCCGAACCGCTGTAACCGGCGCCGCGCCGGCCGGCGGCGTCACCACTTCCTTCTCTCTCTCAGCCGCCATCACCGTCACAGGGCCTTTCTTCTCCCCACCCAGCGAGGCCACCCAGAAGATGAACGCCACCAGCAGGCAAAAGAGGAACGTGCATAGCGACATCAACGCGGCCGCGTAGCCCAGCGCCGGGGAATAGGCGTACTGGGACGTATCCTGTATGACCCCATAGACATGCCAGTGAACCCTGGACGACGAGCGCGCGTATCCCATCAGAGTCATGAGGAGGATGACCATGATGGCGTTCAAGACGAGCGCGTAGCCCGCCCGCGCCGGCATGACGCCCCAGATCATCTCCGTGGTCGTCTTCGCGCTCTTGAGTAAGAGCCCGGTCAGGGGCGTGATCGTCAACAAGACAAACAGCACCACCAGCACCTGCGTCGTGGAAAAGTAGTTGATCCGCGTGATGGCCGGCACGAAGTAGCCCCACACCCCCAGCACCAGCACCACGATCACCGCGATCCCCAGGATGGCCCACTGGCCCACCTTGGCGGCCTTTGCCCAACGCGCGGTCTCCTGTTTGCCGGCCCGCCAGTACATGACGAAGCTCATGAACGTCACCAGGATCATGAGATTCGCCACGGTCATCTTCGCGGACATCACGCCCAAGACGCCCAGCAAGGGGTGATGAGTCCCGCCCATCTTGCGGGCCTCTTCCAGGCTGGCGACCAGGGAGTGCGGGGTCATCCAGACCCCCAGGCACACGAGCAGGATGACCAGCATCGTCAGGATCGGCTTGCGGTACTTGGCTTCGGAACCCGGAATGCGATACATGATGCCGAGCCAGAAATAATAGTTCGCCCCCAGGAACAGGATGCCGATCAACATGGCCTGCAGGATGAACAGCCAGGAGAGGAAGCCGCCCATGAGGGTGATGCCCATCTGCTGGTTGTACTGGTAGATCTCCCGCATCAGCCAGTAGCCCGCGAACGGGAGGGGCAGCATCCCGAACACGCCGATGAAATTCCCGACGTACCCCATCCAGTCGTAGTGCACCCGTTCTTCCGGGCTCTGAGCCATCAGGTATTTGAGCCCGGCGTAGGCCCCGCAGATGAAGCCGCCCAGCACCACGTTCGCGATCAGGCGGTGGATGTTCACCGGCCACCAGGTCGGGTTCCACGTCGCCGCCCAGGCCTTCGCCCACATATCGCCTTCCGCGATCACGACAGGGCTGGCCTGGAAGGTCGCCCAGGAGTTCGGCACGATCATGATGAAGAACGCGAAGACGTTGAGGAGGAACCCGAGGAACAGATGCATGCCTTTCTTGCTCCCCTGCATCGAATCCCAGCCGTACCAGTAGAGGTAGAGGGTCGCGGTCTCCAGCAGGAACAGCGCGCAATAGACGAGGAACGACGGATAGAAGACGTCCGCGAGATAGGACATCAGCTTCGGGTAGGAGCCGATCAGCAGGAACAACAAGATGCCGCCGAACAGCGCGGTCGTGGCGTAGGACGAGGTGAGCAGCTTGGTGAACTCCTTGGCCAGCTTGTCGTAGCGCGGGTCCTTCGTTCTGACCCCCACGATCTCGCACACCCACGCGAAGATCGGCACGCCCAGCACGAACCCTGCCAACAGGAGATGGAGCTGCGCGACGATCCAGATGAGGTTCCGGCTCCCCATGAACGGGATGTCCCGATACTCCACGCCTGGTCCCGCCGGAGTCTCCTGGGCCAGCGCCGCCCCCGGCGGCCACAGCGCGATCACGGCGCCGAGCAAGAGCGCCGACATCCACACGATTGGGAGGAAGTTCCTCGTTCCGGCTCTCACGCGATCATCCATTCCCCTTCTCCCCTTCTGGCTCCTCTCCGACGGCATCGCCTGCCGTTCAGAATATGGCCGGTAGGAGCCGGGCGTACTCGCTCCTTCAGCGAGGGTGAAGCCCGGCCCTACCAGCAGATCCGCAGGGCAACCGGAGGCCAGTCCGTGTGGTTCCCGCGGACCCAAGTTCAACAGACACCCGCCGATTCTCACGATCAGGCGGCCGGCGGCTCGCTTGCGGAAGCCAGCCCCCGTCGAAGCTCACCTTCGATGCGCATCAACTCGGCCGCAAGTTCTCCGATCTCAGAGGCCACGCCCACGCCGTCCCGATTCAACCGGTCGAGGTCGGCGGCCTTGCAGCGCACGTCTTGGCAGAGTCCGGGCAGGTCACCCACCGTGGGGTCGCCGGCCGTCTCTGCGGGCTCGGTTTGACCGCCGCTCTTGGTCTCGGCCAACGCGCAGGCAAAATCCATCCGATCAACCAACCCGATCAGGCAGTCGACGCCGTTGGTATGGGTCATTCCCCTGGCCACCCCGTCCTCGGAGATCGTCATCAGTCTCCGCGCGATCCGTTGCAGATCCTCGACGACCGCCACCACCACGCTCTGCGACGGATGGGTCAACTCTTTCATCGCGCCACCTCCCGTCACGGTCCGCTCCCCACAACGATGACCCGAATCACTTTTTTGGGACCACCCGCCTCGATCACGGTCTCCACGCGGGCCTCGATCCGATCGCCCACGGCCACTTTCCCGAGCACCGACAGCGCGTCCAGGTCGAGGTAGAGCACCTCTTCCTTGTCCGCCGCCGTCTTGACCTCGAGCGAATGGGCCCGGCGGTTCACTTTGGTCACGACCCCCTGGACCGAGTCGATCTGCACGCCGGGACCGATCTGCAAGGTGATCTCCTTGACCAGCAACCGGTTGTTCTGCTTCTCCACCGTCGCATGGACCCGATCCCCGATATCCACCTTCTGGAAGATCCAGTGCGAATTCTTCTCCAGGTAAAGCGTGGCGAAGTCCCCCCGTTGGAGCTCGACCTCCAGCGTTCCCGCCGACTTGTCGAAATCCATCACCTGCCCTGTCATGCTTGAGACCTGGGCGGCGGCCGTCACAACCAGACCGCCCAGAAGAGCCGCCGCCAGTCCGAGCACCAGCGCTTTCCTCGGTCGCTTGAGCCACGTACGCTTCATCTCGAACTCTCCCCTTTCCTCGGGCAACTCCCTCTCATTGACCATTGACGACGATGACCCCCTCCATCAGCGCATGCAGGCGACAGCGGTACGTGAACGTGCCCGCCACAGTGAACGTGTGGGTGAATGTCTGGCCCGGCGCCAACACCCCTGAATCGAACTCGCACGCATCGCCCGTCAGGCATCCCATCTGCGTCACCGTATGCGTCGCGCCGTCCTTCGTCATCGGGTTCTTCCACCTGACCGTGTCGCCGACGGTCACCTTGACCGTCTGACCGGAACTGTAGAACGGCGCCCGGTCCAGCAAGGTCACCTCATGGATTTCAGCCGGAACGGCCACCCCGGTCAGGATCGTAATCATGAGACTCACGAGCATGAATGCCACCCTCGCCAAACGACCGCCGTTCGGCATACGCTGTCCACAGTATTCCGGAGCCGGCAGCGGCCAACTCGCTCAGCCCGCCGGGGCCCGCCTCCCGGTCATCCTCACTTCCCGACCTCCTTGTGTTTGTGCTCTTCCGGCTTTCCGCCGTGCGAAAAGGTATGGACATACGCGATCACCTGCCAGCGTTGTTCATCCGTCAGCCGCTCTTTCCACCCCTTCATCTTGGTCTTGGGAACGCCTTCGGACACCCGCCAGAAGAAGTAACTGTCCGAATACCGGTTGATCTTCGTCTCGGCCCGGAAGTCCCTGGCGCCGCGCAGCTTGGGGTTCCCATCTTCTCCATGGCACTTGGCGCACTTCTGGATCTTCCCCTCCTCGTCGGGCATTCCTTCCGTGTAGATCTTCTTGCCGGCCGCGATCACTTTCGGGTCCGTCCACCAGCCTTTCGGCATGCTATGGTTGTTGTATTCCGGCGGCACCGGAGGGAGGGGCTCATCCCCGTAAGCGATCGCCGCACCCAGAACCAGCCCTACCATCGCTACGCTCGCACAGACCGCCCGTCGCCTCATCGCTCTCCCTCTCGGTTCGAATCAAACCACCCCTTAGTCCCGCGGGTCCTTCTTCGTCCAGGGCTTGCCTTCATTGATCTTCAACGCCTGATACGGATACCCCTCTTCGCCGTACTTCGCCGGCTGGGCATCCGCGTACGGCGACGTGTCGCTGCTGAGGCTCTGCAGGAAGGCAACCAGGGCCGCCTTCTCTTCCGCGGTCAGCCCCAGCGGCTTGAGAGCCGCATCCTTATTCGCATCATTTCCGCCGCCCGCATTGTAGAACTCGACCACGTCCGCCAGAGTCGCGAGCGTCCCGTTATGCATGTACGGGGCCGTGTACTTCGCCTCCCGCAAGGACGGTGTCCGGAACTTACGGATGTCCTTCTTGTTCTTCGTGTACATGTACCGGCCGAGGTCCTCGATCATCGTGTCGTAGCCCGACACGCCGATCGTCATGTTCTCGAGCCGAGCGGCGATCTGCACCTGCGGATTCGTCAACAACTCCGGGCTCGTCGGAACGCCCGTGTTGTGGTAGCCCTTGTCGCTCAGCAGCGGGCCGTTGTGACAGGCGGCGCAATTGGCCTTGCCCTTGAACAGCTCCAGGCCTTTCACTTGTTGAGGCGTCAAGGCCGATTGGTCCCCGCCCAGGTACCGGTCGAACGGCACTTTCTTCGGGTCCGACACCAGCGTCTTCACGAACTCCGAGAGCGCCCCCATGATCTGCCCGAACATCGGATGCCGTTTGATCTTGTACACTTCCGTGAACCGGTTCCGATACTCCGGAACCAGGATCATGCGCTCTTCCAGGGCGCGCCCGTCGTCGTTCAGGAGGATCCATCCGGTCACATGGGTCCGGATGGACGTATCCAGGTCGCCCTGCGAGCCCGGCCAGTGGAGGTCCTTCTGGTGCGCCGCGTTCAGCAGCGTCTGGGCATTCCGCCAATGCAGGGTCCCCGGATACCCTTCCGAGAGCGCCCTATCGTCTCCGTACCCTTTCTTGGGATTGTGGCACTCATTGCAAGACCTCGCCGCATCGCCCGACATTCGCTTGTCGAAGAACAGCAGCTTGCCCAGCTCCGCCTTCTTCTCATCCACCTTCAAGGCCGGCAGAGGGCCCAGATCCGTCTCGGCCGCATTGACGCTCGGCGCCACGACCAAGGCAAGCCCCGACACGACCACGAAGGCCGCCAACCCCATCAGATTTTTCCCTCGCCTACTCATTGTCTTTCACCCCTTTCTTTACTTTCCCGCGAACGTGAAATCCGCCTTCGCCGATCCCTTGGCCGCGACGGTTACTTCCGCCGTCTGCTCGCCCAGGATCGGATGCCACGCCACGAGCTTGTACTTGCCTGCCGGCACGCCGTCGATCTTGAAGGCGCCCCCGTCGTCCACCACCGCGAAGTAGGGATGCTCCACCACCCGCGTCCAACTGTGCATGAAGTCGTGCTGGTCGCACTCCAGCTTGATGACGTTGCCTTTCCTGTTCTTCAGCTCCTTCTCCAGCTTGGAGCCTTTCTCCGGCAATGCGACGTTAAATAACGTCACCCGCGTCGCCCCCGCGATCGCATAGGTGTGGGGATTGTGAATGACGGTGTCCGTGTTCTCGATCTTGAACACCGGCCACCCGTCCACGCCCTTCTTGGTCACGAACGACACATACGGAAGAAACGCGCATTCCTTCCCGATAAACTCGGTCGGCGCGTGCGTGAAGGGTTTCCCCTTTTCAATGCCTTCGATGACCACCACCACGTTCTGGAGCGCTCCGTCTTTCACCCGCACGAACGGAAAATCGCGCTCCTTCCCGCAGACGTCAGGGTTCTTCTGCACCAGGAAATGCTGTGGCTCAGGGACCTTCCCCTTGAAGCTGATCTTGCCGGTGACGGCGCCCCCGTCGCTCACAGCCGCTTCCTCATATCCGAATGCCGCCGGCGCCGCCACGAGCCCCATCGCCGCCACGGCCGCCATTACAAACCTATACTTGCCCATCGCTCTAATCCTCCCTGATTTGATGGGGGACAGATTTCAAATCTGTCCCCCAGATTCGTTCCCCCTATACCGCGTTCTTGTTCGCCCACGTGATGCGCGCCTTCAGGCGATCCGGCAGCGTGCCGATCTTCTTGATCACCGCCTTCCCCGTCTTGTAGCGCGGGGCATTGGTGATCGGATCCGGCACATTGTGCGCCAGCGCGTTGCCGCTCGCGCCCGGCCACAGGAAGTACTGGTATGCCAGCCCCGGCTGCACGGCATCCGTCACGATCGCCATGGCCGTCGCCGACCCCTTGGTCGTCTTGATGTGGCCGTTCTTCATCAGGCTCGTGAACAGCGCGTCCGAATCCCGCAGGAAGTAGAAGCCGCCGGTCTGGACAAAGACCTCGTCATTCTCCATGGACACGATGTCGCCGTTCTCGATCCCCCGCGCCTTCGCGTCCTCCGGGTGGATCTCGACGAAGTTCATCGGATACCGCTGCATGATGTACGGTTTCCGCATGTCGTCGAAGACCGACTGCCAGATCTCGTTGACCCGCCCGTTGGTAACCCACAGCTCGCCCTTCTCCTTCTTGGGGCTGATGGCCTCGTGGAAGTCCTTGTAGAGCTTCCAGTCCACCTTGTGCAGGAGCGCCTTGCCGGACGGCCGGGTAAATCCCGAGAGCCGCTTCTGCATGGTCGAGATCCCCTGCGGGGTCTCGATCATGGGCGCCGCCGTTTCGTCGTTGGTCCGCTTGGTCTCGATCAGCTCGCCGTCGTGCAGCCGCAGCGGCGTCTGGTACCCCATGGCGCCCCGCTCCCGCAGCAACTCATAGGGCTCCTTCCCTTTGAGCTTGGCGTAGGGCAACAACGGCGCGTACTCCAGAATCCCGCCGCGCGAGAAGCGCGCCGCCTCCTTGAAGACATCTTGGGAGGACTTCCAGTTGTACCCCTCGAACCCCATTTTCTTCGCCACCTGGGAGATGATCCACCAATCGGGCTTCGCGTCGCCCGGCGGGTCGTAGAACTTGGAATAGATCCGCATCACCCGCTCGCCTTGCGCGCGAGTGAAGTCCTCTTCGCCCCAGGTCGCCGCCGGCATCACGATGTCCGCGTACTGGTTGCCGAACGTCCGCAGATAGATTTCCGAGTTGACGCACACGATATCCTGGTTGTCCACCCGCGCTTTGAGCACTTCGATCGCCCGCTTCGGATCCGTACTGTCAATCTGATGAGGCGACAGGGTCACATGCTGCCGGAAATAGTCGTGCAGCGCGCCATTCGCGCAGGAGTTCTCGAGCTTCTGGGCCCCGATCACCCACAGGAACCGAAGGTTGTTGCTCAAGATCCACCGGTCCACATCCATCGCCAGCCGGCCGATCCGCCCGAACCGCTGCGGCGTCTTCGTGATGGGATACGGCGCCGCGCCCATCCCACCGCGCTGGTGACCGCCGCACCGGCTGATCCGCTGCCCGGGTTTCGTTCCGGCGCCGCAGATGAGCCCCAGGTTGCAGAACGAGGTCGAGCTCAGGTAGTTATTGGACCAGTAGTTGCCTTTCTCATGGAGGAAGGACGCCTTCGGGCGCGGGCCCTTCCCGCCGCCGGTCAGCATCTCCGCCGCCTTCACGATCTTGGCGCGCGGAACCCCCGTCGTCTTCTCCGCATATTCCAGCGTCGTGAACTCGTCCTTCAGGAGCCAGTCCTTCCACTTCGCGAAGGACACGCCCCACCGCGTCGTCCGCCACTGCCAGGGCGTGTTGCGGACGCCGCGACCCATGCCCCAGTCAATCTCCTCGTCGTCGGCGCACCACTTGGCGATGAACTCCTTGTCCTCCCAGCCGTTCTCGATGATGACCCGGCACATCGCGTTGTTCAGCACAGGGTCCGTGCCCGGAATGACCTGGAGGAACAGGCCGCCGTTCTTCTCGCCGTACGCGGCCCCCGTGGACTTGCGGGGCAGCGCATTGATCAACTTGGCGCCCCCGTCCATGATCCACTCGGTAAACATGATGGTCTGGTTCTCGTAGGGGTCGGCCCCTGAGATATAGATCACCTCGGCCAGCTTGAAGTCCTCATAGGCCGAGCCGAACGTGTCGATCCCCGCATCCTCCATTCCGACCGCGTCGCCCTGGGCCGACGGCTTGTCGTGGTGCGCCCAGCATGGCGTCTCGATGGATTGCAGCAGGAGCTTGGTAATCGCGTAGGTGTTCTCCCAGAACTGGTACGAGAAGGTCTGGGCCCCGTAGGCCAGCTCGTCGTACTTGTCGAGCACATACTTCCCCACCTCGGCCGTGATGGTGGTCGCGTCCTCCCAGGAGATGGGTACCAGCACATTCCGGACCCGCATCAGCGGCGTCTGGAGCCGGTCCGACGTCGGCTTCACCGGGCTGTAACACTTCTGGGCGATGTTCCCGCCCCGGATGCTGTGGTTGCCCGAGCGGTTCACCCGCTCGCTGATCGCCGGAATTACGATGCAGTGGTGCGGCTCCCCGTCTTTCAGCACGATCGTGTGCTGCTCCGGCGTGGCCCAGTTCCCGGCCTGCGCCTCGGTGATCGGGAAATCCACGCCGTAGGCGTTCTGATTGGCTTTCGGGCCGCCCTCCTTGCCGACCGGCCAGACGATCGCCCGGTACGCGCACCCCACGACGCAATAGTCACAGGCCGTGGGATAGATCTTCGCGTCGGGCGGAGGCAGCGGGACCTTGTCCTCCGGAACGACGGTGGCGAATGATACGTTGATTCCTGCCTTACTCATGTCTTCACCCCCTTACGTCTAGACGGGCAGCAGGTTGTCCGGGAACCCGTAGATGAGCCCCTGCATCCCTACCGCGTAAATGTCGTCCCCTTCCACCTCCAGCACAACTTGCGGGAGGTTCTGGGTCGCCGACGCGCTCGTGATTATCCCGTGCTTCGTGAGATCGTACATTGAGAGATGGAATTCGCACGGCCCCATGATCTTTTCCTTCGCGTTGTACCGGTCTTCGAGCGGTCCGCCCTGGTGGACGCACAGCGCGCTGAACGCCACCACGTCCTTCTGCGGACCCACGCCGCCGAGCGCCGGCACGCCCAGTTTGATGAGCAGCGCCTTGTGATTCGGATGCTCGGCCGGATAGGAGATCTTCACCGGCTCGTCCTGTTTCAACGCGCTCAATTTGCCGACTTTCTTTCTCGGGTAATGCGTGCTCTGCATCGCCACCGGCGTCGGTTTCTTCGACGCCTCCTTGGGCTTGGCCTTCGGCGCCGCGGCAAGCGTGTCCGCAACGGCCGGCGGGAGCAGCGTCGTGGCCGTGGCCAAGCCGCCCAGGAAGAGCAGCTTGCGGCGCGTCATGCATCCCACATCCTCGCCCAATTCCTTGAGCATCTTCAGTTTGCTGTCTTTGGTTTCCTTCTCGTCCATCGTCGTTGTACCTCCTACCTACTTGCCGGCCGGCAGCGGCACGACTTTTTTGTCCACCGTGACGATCCCGTCCTTCGGCAGGACCGGGTTGATGTCCTTGAACGGAGTCTCAGGGCTGCTGAGCGCCTCGAGGAACGCCACCAATGCCTTCTTCTCGTCGGCCGTCAGCTCCAGCGGTTTCATGAGCGGGTCCTTGACGCCCTTGAACTTGCCCGGCTCCTCGCCGCCCTTGTCGTAGAACTCGACGACTTCCTCCAGCGTGGAAAAGACGCCGTTGTGCATGTACGGCGCCGTGTGCTTCGACTCACGCAGCTTCTCGGTGCGAAACCGCCCGATGTCCTGCGTCCGGTGGGTCGCCATGTAGAGTCCCAAATCCTCGTCCACTTCGTTGTAGTTCTGGATGCCGTTCGACTTCATGCGGAACCGCAACTCGATCTGCCTGAGCGGATCGTCGTCGAAGGCCGGGTTGCGCGGCAGGCCGAGATTGTGATGGTCCTCGTCGGTGAACATCATCCCATCGTGGCAGGCGATGCAGTTGGCCTTGCCTTTGAAGAGCTCCATGCCCTTGACCTGCTGCGGGGTCATGGCGCTCTTGTCGCCGTTCATGTAACGGTCGAACGGGACTACCTTTGGATCCGAGTTCAACGTCCGCTGGAAGGCCGCGATCGCCCGCGCCGCGTTGTCCCAGGTCGGCAGTTCGCCGAAGACCTTCATGAACATCTCCCGGTACTCCGGCACCTGGCGCATCCGGGCCTCCCCTATGTCGAACTGGAGATTGCCGGCCGATTGCCCGCCCGCCGCGCCGCCGGCCTGGGCCTCAAGACTCGTGGCCCGGCCCTCCCAGAAATACTTCTTCAGGTGACCGGTGTTGAGGACTGTGTGCGAGTTGCGGAAGTGCTGCGTCCCCGGATAGCCGATCGAGAGATCGTCCGTCGTTCCCCATCCCTGCTTCGGATCATGGCACTTGGAGCAGGGCGTGCTCCCGTCACCCGACAACCGCTGCTCGAAGAAGAGCAACTCCCCCAGCTTGGCCTTCTCCGGAGTGGTTGGGTTGTCCGCCGGTCCCGGGTGCGGGCCCGGCGGCAGGGCCGCGAGCGGACGAGGGGTCTTGCCCTCGTTGTTTCCGGCCCAGGCGGTCCACGCCATCGTCATAGCCGCCACAATCGCCACACCGAACAGCAAAATGACGAATGTCCATAGTTTGTTCTTTTTTCTCTCCACTTCACTCCCCCCTTTCAGGCTGTCTTACGCCTTTTCTCGAACCTGCTCCTTGCTCCGACCTCCTTGCACCATCCCCCCTTTCTCGAACCAAGGCTTGCAGGTTTCCCTTTTCCCTTTTCTTCGGATACAGCAATGGCGATGCCATCAGCTTTCCCCAAGGAGCTTCCTGGGTGGCGCGGCCTATTGACTTGAAAAAACGATGGATTCCGGCGGATGGCCTGTATGCCTGCGTAGGGCTGTTGCGCCTTCTTCTCCCCGTACAATGAGACGCCTTCAGCAGCTGCGAACGCCGCCGAACCGGGGCAAGTCTTTGTGTTTTCAAGTCATTTCGCCGAATCGGGAAAGAATGTCCCAATGCGGAGTCGCGGTCCCAGCCGGTCATCTCACCTTATGACGAACCCCCGAGACCTAAGGAGCTGACCGATCCGGCGCCGGAGAAGCTGAAAGGCCGGGATATGAGTCGGATCGCTGCGGAAAACATCCAAGTGCTCATGGTCCGATAAGACGCACGGGCTCCGCAACGAATGCATCATGACGTAGGTCACCACCCGATTGTTGGCGGTGAGCTGGAGCTGTCCCGCCCATGAGGTCTCATCAGGCCGCAACAAATCCGTCAGCCGAATGAGGCGCACGCTGGCCGGCTGGACCTTCAACGGCCCGAGCGCCCGGCCGTCACAGGTGAAGATGCGGGCACTGACCACCTTCTTATAGGGATTGATCAGGGCGAGCGTCTGGCCGAGGTCACGTTCCCGGTCGAGATGAACGACCGGATAGCCCTCCACAAATCGGCCGAACGCCGCGATCTGGGCGATGACCGGCGGGGCCCCATACTTGTACGCGTTGTCGGAGAAGAAGGCCTTCTTCCCAGGCTTGGTATAGATCGAGTAAAAGCTGATCGGCGCCCGGGCATGAAATATCGGACGGGCATCGGCGGCCTGCAAGCTCAATTCAAGGTAGCCGGAGTTGCCACCCCAGTCCTCGCCCGCGTCCCGCCAGGTGAATGGGTCAGGCGGGGGTCCGACCAAGCCGCCGTTTGCAAAGATGAGCTTCTCGCTCCACTCGGCCCGCTTCGCGCCGGCGCAGAAAACCTGGACCCCGTAGGTGACCGTCCCATTGCCCCCGATCAGCCGATCCGCGACACTCTCATACGGCAGGGGGATGGTGCAGTCATATCCGGCCGGCAGATGCACGATGCACGGGAAGATGAACGGGTACGACATATGGCGTCCTACAGGTGATCGATTGAAAACCGGTCCAAGGCCGGAGTCGCGCACAGTACGTGAACCTTTCTTGCGCCGGACGATCGCCATCGGATGCTGTACAGCCGATCGACGAACCGCACCGCCTCGGCTTCCGGCAAGACAATCTCATGCAGACGCGCTCCGCCCGGTGGCACCCGCACCGTTTCGACGACGGGGGCAATACCCCTTCGGGCAGCGTCGAACGGATAAGCGAACTCGACCTCCAGCGGTCCCCGGGAGGCGTTCACGATACTGAAGAACAGCCGTTCATCGCGCGGCCGGTAGAGATTCGGGAACCATTGCGCAGCAGGGTGTACGCTGGGAGCCTGCGTGTGTACGGCACAACTGCCGGCCGGCGCGATGATCTCGATCTGCGGCCGGATTGTCCCGCGGAACCCCGGCCTGAGGGCGCGCCTCTCGATCGTGACGGACCCGATCCCGGGCAGTGGAGGTCCCGGCTGCCGTTCCGGCAGGGGCAGAAATTGGGACACGTTCAGATGCAAGGCGGCGCCCTGGGCAATCCCGTGCGCTTCCCGATATCTGACCCGCCCTTCCGAGTCTCTCACCGTTATGACCACGTCGAAGTCCGGAGGGCGTTCCTTGTCGTCATAGAGCAATGAGTGGTTGGCCACCCAGACCCACTGCTCGATCCCGTCGCCGGTCAGCACGGGCATGTACTCGGTCAGCGGCACGGGCATCAGGGGTGAGAGGCGATCCAGGAGACGCCAGACTCGCCGCCGGAACGTGGGCGCTTGGACCGGATCAACACGAAGCCAGGGCCCTCCGGTCCTGCCGGTTCGCGGAAGCGTCACGAAATGGTACTCGAGATCGAGCATGCAGGCCGTACAGAGCTTGCCGGCCCCCGTCTCGTTCATCAGCGCTTCGAAGGACAGCGCCGGATCGGCCGCGAGCATGGACTGCAGATCTTGCCGCCTCAGGTTGTAGCAGGCGCACACGATCTCGCCATCGGCCGGTGGCATGGCGATCTGGGCTTCGCTGTCCATTACCGAACAGGGTCTACTAGAAATTCACCAGCACGCTGATTCGGCTCCGCCACTTGAGCGGGTCAGAAAAGAACGTACACCCCGTTCCTGCTCCCCCAATACCTGCCGCCGTGCACCCCGTCCCTGCAGGGATCCCTTGCATGTTGGCGAGCTGGGAGTCCTCGAACTTCTGGAAGTAGTTGTCCCACTGAAGCAGCACACCCTTCCAAATCCGATACTGGAAATCAATGATGTGGCTCTTCACGTTCGTAAACTGATAATCATCATCGACGAACATCGCGAGGGCCGAGTCGGCCTGGCTGTAATAATACCAGTAGCCCAAGCGCCAGTTTCCGGGATCCTTCGTGGACCCGACGGCGGCTCCCACAAGGAACGCGTTGTTCTTGTGGCCGGTTTTCGTCAGGGGGTCAGCGCTGGCCCCCACGTTGTTGATGTAGTCCGCCGTGAGCAGAATCGGATAGCGTCCGGTTTTGATGTCTCCCTGAAAACTGAGGTTCAGCAACTGGTACTCGGAAACAAGGTCTCCACAGCTTGTAGTGAAGCTGTTGCCGCAGTTGGCGCTTGGAGCAAAACCACGAAAAGTCGTCCGGTTGGTGTACCGGTTGTTGTAGTTGCCGCTGTCCAGGGTGATCATCCCGCCCGTGCCTCCCTGGACCAGCCGGTGGGGATTCATAAACGAGTAGAACCCAAGCCCGGCCGAGACATCTATGTCAGGCGTCGGGGCCACCACACCGCTCAGTTGCCCGCCGACCCACCCGGAGCCCCGGGCCGGGTTCAAATCGTCTCGAAGCTCTTGGAAGAGGAACTCGCCGAAGGTCAGCCGCAACGACTTGAGGGCGCCGCCGGTCGGAAGGCTGAGGGTCTGCGAGGCGCCCGTCGGCTGCACGTCGTCGTCCCACCAGATGCCAGACCCCCAGACCGCCTGGGGCTTGAAGAACGGGAGCTCGAACTTGCCGAAGTTCAGCTTCAGCGCCGAGGTCGGCTTCCACGTCACCCAGGCACGGTCAAAGCCGACGCGGAACCTGGAGCTGCTGTTCTCGAAGCCGTCGGCGGTAACATTAGTGCCGGAACCACTGCTGCCGCCCCCGAAGGTCTCCCATCCGGTGCTCGGGAACCGCGGATCCCCCGTGCTCAGGCGGAATCCCGCCATGAACTGCGGGTTCACATCGTAAGTGAACTGCAACCGGATGCGGACCCGCTCGCGCCAGCGCTCTTCATCGCCTGTGTTGAAATTCTCATTGGTGATGAATTCCGTCCGTAGGCCCAGCTGCCCGCTGATCTTGAGCTTTTCGGTCCATTCGGCCTTCTTCTGCTTTTCCTCCAACTGCCCCACCCGCTTCTTGATCGCATCGATCTCTTCCTGCGTGCTTTGCGCCAGCGCCGGCGCCACCCACACAAGAGCGGCAATTGCCGCAACTCCGCAGACCGTTCCGCTTATTTGTGCCCACCTTCGCATGGTATAACCTCCAGATGAACAGAGCGCCCCTTGCACCTAGAGCATGATCCTTGCCTGTTGTCTGCATCGAGGAGCGATTCGACTGTGCCCTTCTCAACGTGTTGTTTTACCGAGCATTGTCGAGTCCTCTTCGACGCGCACCGCTGCGCCGGCTGAGAGTATCGTGCGCCAGCGGGCAGACAACTTTGTCGGATCGGGATGGGCAAGGCGCGCTAAGATTGCGCGTTTTCAAACGATTAATGCGGATGCAGGGAGGCAATGTCGGAATGGGGCGCCGGAGTCCCATCGAAACCGGCCTATGCAAGACAGCAGGCATACAAATTGCCCTAGAAGAATTTGAAGAATTGGGGTCAATTTGAAGAATTGGAGTCAGAGTCGATTTTTGAGGAGTGCGAAGACCGTGGGCCTGGCAAAAAACCAACAATCCGACTCTGACCCCAATTCTTCTCGCGCCCGACTCATCCTGCTCTACTCGATCTTCTTCCTGTCCGGGGCGAGCAGCCTGATCTGCGAGATCACCTGGGCGCGGATGCTCGTGCTGGTCCTCGGCAACACACTCGCGGCGACCAGCATGATCCTGGCCGCCTTCATGGGTGGTCTGGCCTTCGGAAGCTATGTGAGCGGCCGCATGCTCAGCCGGAGACGGCCGTCCCTGAGGGTGTACGCCTGGCTGGAGGTCGGTGTCGGCGCCTATGCGGTCTCTTCTCCTTACTTGTTCGATCCGGCATCACAGCTCTACCTCCTAGTCGCCGGCGACTCCGCGTCTCTTCCCGTGATGCAGCTCGTGAGGCTGGCCTTTGCCTTTGCCTGCCTCTTCGTCCCGGCGTTCCTGATGGGCGCGACGTTTCCAGCCATCCTGGCAGGCTCAGCCTCGGTCGGCTCGCCCTTGACCGCGTCCCGCACCGGCTATCTCTACGGGGTGAACACCCTGGGCGCGGCGTTCGGAGCCGTTGTGGCGGGCTATTTCCTGCTGCCTCGCTGGGGGGCCGACCTCACACTCGCATGGGCATGCGGCCTGAGTCTCCTGGCGGCTTCAGGCGGGCTGGCAATCGAAGGGCTCGCGAAGGCGAAAACGGGGTCAGACCCCGTTTTCCTTCTTCGGGGAGAGGGAGAACCCGCCGACAAAACGGGGTCTGACCCCGTTTTCCCGCCGGCCCTGAGATACATCGTCCTCATAAGCACCTTCGTGACCGGGTTCATCGCCCTTTCATATGAAGTCCTCGTCACGAGGCTCGTGATCCTGTATTTCGGGAACGAGCTGCTCGTCTTCACCCTCGTCGTCACCGCCTTCCTCATGGGCGTGGGGCTCAGCGCGCTGGGAGCGACGGTCCTGGGCTCGCATGTCCAAGGAAGCGGACCGGCCCTGGCCGGTTTCACCATGCTGGCAGGTCCGGCCGTTCTGGCGCCCCCCCTTCTTCTCCTCCACCTCTCGCAGGTCGAACTCGGCCGGGTAACACACTTGCCGGACACATTCGTGGTGATCGTTCTCCTGGTGCCGGCATGCATCCTGGGCAGCCTCCTCCCGCTGGCCATTCGCGTGCTCCGGTCCCCTCTCGGTCCCTCGGCCTCCGTGAGCAACGCCGGCACTCTGTACGCGGTGAATACTGTCGGCGGGATGCTCGGGTCCGGCCTCACCAACGCCTTTCTGGTCCCGCTTCTGGGAATCGAAGGCGTCCTGGCCGTCTTCTCCGTGGCGTGCCTGGGGGCCGGTTTGCTCCTGTTGCTGGCGCTTCAGGCTCCCATGAAGAAATTGGGAGTCGCGCTGGCCGCAGCGCTCTTGGCGATCGGCGTACTGGCCTATCGCCCGCACGTACTGGAAGACCTGTACACGCGCAAGCTGGCCTCCTACAGCGGGCAGGATCCCGACCCGGCGGTCCGCCTGTACCATGAAGGAGCCGTCGCCACGGCGATCGTCCTGGATTTCCCGTGGCTCGGATTTCGCGATATGTTCCTGAACGGCGTCGAAGAGGCGTCCACGCGCTTCGGGCACGTGCAATTGTTCAAGCTCCTTGGTCTCCTGCCGGCCGTCATGCACCCCTCCGATGCTCCGCAGGAGGCCCTCATGGTGGCGTTCGGCGCGGGGATCGCCTCCGGGGCGACCTTGGGCTCCGGGCTGGTCTCATCCCTGACGTGCGTGGACTTGAATCCGGACGTGGCCTCCATCAATGAGCTTTTCCGGGAGATCAACGGTGATGTCTACCACGATCCCCGATTCCGCTTTGTCGCCGAAGACGGCCGCAATTTCCTGCTGCGGAGTTCAAAACGGTACGGCGTCATCATTTCCGACTCGACTCATCCCCGCGCGTATGACAGTTGGATCTTGTATACGGAGGAGTTCTACCGCACGGTCAGGAATCGCCTGACGCCGGACGGCGTCTTCGCCCAATGGATCCCGCTCAGCGACATCTCGGTCGAAAACTTCCGCATCCTGCTCAAAACCTTCACCACGGTCTTCCCGAACACCACGCTTTGGAACATCTATGGGACCGACCAGGCCTTCCTGATCGCCACACCGGGCCCCTTTATCTTCGATCTGCCGCGGATTCAAAAACGCCTCGACCAGGCGTCCGCAACGGTCCGGCTCAAACAATACCAATTGGACCGCGCGGCCCGCCTGGCCGGATTTTTCGTCATGGATCCGGACGCGATCGCGCGATTCATCGGTGATGAACATCGCACCAACACCGACGACCTGCCCTACAGTCAGAAGCATGCCGTTCGCGGGAACACGCCCCTCAGCACCCAGAGCTTCGACCGGCATCAGACGAGCATCCAACCGTACCTGAGAGGCGCGAGCGCGGACGATCTGCGCCTCGTGGAGGAGCGGCAGGTTCTCGCGCGTGCCATGCAACGGTATTTCTTCTTCGGGGATGAGGCCGCACTCGAGGAGGCCGCCGTCATCGACCCTGCGGACGGCAACGTCCGGTTCCACCAGGAGCGCGCGCGAAACTCGATGAGGATCGCCTATGAAAAACTGCAACGGGACGGCCCCCGCCTCCGGCAGGAACGGGACCGCCTGCTGTCCAACATTCAGCGGTCGCCGGAGAACGGTCCCGCCCACATTCGGCTGGCGCAGATCAATTTGAAGCTGCACCAGATCGAAGGGGCCGAGACCTCGGCGACCATGGCCTTGAAATATTCGCCGGACTCGACCGAAGCCCGCAAGGTGCTGGGCCAGGTCTACGGCCTCAAGGGAGACCTTTCGAAGGCGAGGGTCATGTACGCGGAGGCCCTCACGCGCGACCGGAGCGACAAGACGGCGCGGTCCGCACTGATCGGCATTCTTGCCGAGCGCCGGGAGTTAGGCCCGGCCATCGAGCTGCTGCAGGAGATGGGTCCACAGAATGAGCGGGACTATCAATACTACCTGACCCTCGCCGGGGCCTATCACGCGGCCGGAGACTTCGAGAAAGCGCGCGATGCGCTGCTACACGTCCTCACCTTCTATCCCGGCAGCACGGAGGCCCGTTTACATCTGGCCGATGTCTACCTGAAAGCTCACCGGAGGGAACTGGCCATCGCGGAGCTGGAGCGACTGCTGCAGATCAATCCCTATCACGAGCCGGCACTCAAGCTGTTGCAGAGCCTGCGTGGCGCGAAGGAGAAGTAAGATCAGTTCCCGTTGGCTTTGAGGCCGTGTTTCTTGAGCATGCGCTCGACTGTCTTCCGATCCACCCCGGCCTCTTGGGCCGAGTGCCCGATGTGTCCCTTGTGTCTCTTGAGCAGGTCCACCAAGTAATTGCGCTCGAAGGCGCCGATGATGGCCTGTTTCGCAGCCATCATCGTCGACCCCTCGGCCCGGGATTCTTCGAGAGCCCCGTACCTGATGCCTTCGGGAAGGTGCTCGGGCAACAACGTCGGGCCATCCACCAGGGTGACCGCGCGCTCGATCACGTTCCTCAGTTCCCGGATGTTGCCAGGCCAGTGATATTCCTCAAGGCAGCGGACCGTGCGCGGGTCAAGCGTTTTGACCGTCTCCTTATTGGCTTCCGCAAAGTGTCGCAGAAAGGCGTTCGCCAAGATCGGGACATCCCCGGCTCTGCCACGGAGGGGCGGCAGAGTGATCTGTACCACGTTCAGACGGTAAAACAGGTCTTCGCGGAACGTCCCGTTCTTGATCGCTTCCTTCAGGTCCCGGTTCGAGGCCGAAATAACCCGGACATCCACGTCAAGAAATCTCGTGCCGCCGACTCGCCTGACCTGGCGCTCCTGGAGGACACGGAGCAGGCGAGACTGGAGGTTCAGACTCATCCCCCCGATTTCGTCCAGAAAGATCGTGCCCCCTTCGGCCACCTCAAACAAGCCCTGCTTGGTCGCATGGGCGCCCGTGAAGGCCCCTTTCTCGTGCCCGAAGAGCTCGGACTCCAGAAGCGTCTCCGCCAGGGAGCCGCAGTCGACGGGGATGAACGGCCTGGCCGCACGGGGACCGTTCGCGTGGATCGTCCGCGCGATCAGTTCCTTCCCCGTCCCGCTTTCCCCGTAAATCAAGACATTCGACTGGGCTTTGGCGACCTTCTGAACAAGCGAGAACACCTCTTGCATCGCCTCGCTGACGCCGATCACCTTGTCGAAGCAGAAACGCTCCTGGAGCTGGGAGCGCAGATACTTGTTCTCATGGAGGATGTTGTAGTGCTCCATGGCCCGCTGCACGACCAGCTCGAAATCGGCGGACGAGAACGGCTTCGAGAGGTAGTCGAAGGCCCCTTCCCTCATGGCGGCGACGGCCGTCTCCACCGCCGCAAAGGCGGTAAACAAGATCACCACCGAATCCGGGTCGATTTTCTTGGCCGCCTTCACCACTTCGATCCCGCTCATGGTCGGCATCCTCAGGTCCGTCAGGATCAGGGCGGGGTGTTCCCGCTCGATCTCGCCAATGGCCTTGACCGGATCGGTTTCGGTCAGACACCGATAGCCGCTCGTTGAGAGGATGCGGCGGCAATTCTCGAGCAGCTCCGGCTCGTCGTCTATGATCAGAATTTTGCCGTCCATTCCTCTTCCTCCCCGACTCGAGTTTCGAGCCCCGGCAGCGTGACGAGGAAGGTGCTGCCTCTGCCCTCCCGCTTGGGGACCACGGTGATTTCGCCTTTGTGCTCCTTGACGATCGCATAACAGAGAAACAGACCCAGCCCCGTCCCTTTGCCGGCTGGCTTCGTCGTGTAGAAGGGCTCGAACACCCGTTCCGAGAATTCCGGGGAGACCCCGGGTCCGTTATCCGAGACGGCGATCTCCACACCGCCGCTCCTGCTGAGAGTCACATTCCGCGTCTGCACCGTGACCGTTCCGCCCGAGGCGGGAACCGCGTCAATGGCGTTATCCAGGAGGTTCCCGATGACCGTCTCGATCTTGTCCTTGTCTCCCATGACGGCGGGCAGGTTCTCCGCGAGCTCGCTCGTGATCCTGACTCCCGCCTTGTGCAGCCGCTCTCCGGCGAGAGCCATCGCGTCCTTGACGATCGTATTGACATCAAGCGGCTTCAGCGTCATGGCAGAATCGCGGGAGCACGTCAGCAGGCTCTTGGTGATCCGCACGATCCGGCTGGCGTGATTCCTGATGACGGCGAGGTCCTTCAGAAAGCCGGCGGGAACGCCCTGTCCCCGCGCTTCGCGCTCGATGCACTCGATCCGGTTGAGGACGATGCCCAACGGGTTGTTGATCTCGTGGGCGATCCCGCCGGCCATCTTCCCCATCGTCGCCAGTTTCTCGGAGAGCATGAGTTGCCTCTTCAGCTTGGACTCCCGGCTGACGTCCCGAAGGAGAACAACGATCAGCCCCTCTCCCTCCTCACCGGCGGTAGGAACCATATTGACCTGCAGGGTCCGCCCCTTTTGGTCCCTCGTTTCGTACTGGTAAACGTCGCGACTCCCGGAAAGCAAGGCGCCAACCGGGCAGTCGGGGGTCGGGCAGGCATGATCGGATTCCGTGCAGGGGCTCACCCGGCCATAGAGCAGATTTGACCAACGCTTCCCCATGTTCATCCCGTAGAGCGTCCTGGCGGCCGGATTCATGAACTCGATGTCGCATGTGCTGTTCATGATGATGAGCCCCTCGGCCATGTTGTTCAGGATCGCATCCATCCGCCGGACCTGCCGGGTCAGCTCCTTCGTCTGCTCGGTCACCTGTTCCGTGAGGGAACGGTTGCAGCTTTCCAATTCGGCCTTGGAGGCGTTCAACTGCTGCGCCATGTTGTTGACCGTTTCGGCCAGGGCTTCCAGTTCATTGCCGGTCCTGAGGGACACGCGATGGGACAGGTCACCCCGCCGAATCGCCTCCACCCCGTCGTGGAGAGTCTGGATCGGCCGGACAAGCTTCGTTCCCACGAAGTTGCCGAGGAAGGCCAGAAACCCCACGAGGACGATTCCGACCCCTCCGACCTTGACGAGCAGGTCCCGCAGCGGGGCGAAGCTCTCGCTCGGATGCTGCCTTATGAACACGTGCCAGGTCTTCCCGCCGAGGCTGTCCCCCCTGAGATGTTTGAGGCCCTGCAGGGGCGCGAAACCGACCACGGTCTGACGGGCCCCATGCCCGTCATCTTCCGCCACGACCCAACCCGGCTTCTCGGAGACGATCATCCGGAGCAGCCCGCCATCCATCCGATGAGCCGTCCGGGGAAGGATCGGGCAAATCAGCGGGGTGCCGTCGGAGGCGAACAGCATCCCGTGGCCCGTCTGGCCGATGCGGATCTTGTTGATCAGGGCAAACAGATTGTCGAACCGGTAGCACACCTTGAGCACACCCACCGGCTTTTCCTGGCTGGCGTCCATGATCGGGATGGCGATGTCGAGGGTGTCTCCCTGGGAAGCAAAGGTGCCCTGCCCCTTCTCGACGATATCGCTGATATAGAAACCGGACCCGGCCGGGTCAAGCGCGCCTTTCCACCAGGCCTCGTGCGCGTGCGTGAACCGCTTCGGACGAGAGGTGGCGGCGATGACGACTCCATGGATGTCCGTGACCAGGATCCCCATGATCGTGTCCCCGGCCAGCTCCTTGGTCTCGACGAGGAAGCGGGCCGCGCGGTTGGACAACACCTCATGATCGGAGAGCTGGTTGCCGCCCCACGCCTCCTCCTGCCTGGCCAGCAATTTCCTGACGGCTTCCTCGGGCATGCCGTCATAGCGTCGGTTGGCCCGGTAGGCCAGGCCTTTGATGATGACCGGAACATTGGCGATGACGCGCATGCGCTGGATTTCCGCCTCCAGAACCGCATCCACCTGATGCGAAGTCTCGACCGCAAGCTCCTGAAAGCCCATCCCGATCGAATCCTGCAGCGAGCGGGTTCCGTAGAAATAGACGAGCGTAGCGCCGATCCCCAAAGGGATCAGACCTACAAAAAAGATATACACGATGATGGTCCGCTTAAGACTTGAGCGAAACATGCCCATACCCGATAAGCTCCTCTAAGAAATGGGAGCAAGAGCAATACCATCACGCCTCATCTTGAAATCATGTAAAATGCGTTTCAATTCAATATGTTGTGGATCAAACGCTTTGCCGGCTCCCCATACAGATGTTGAGGCTGACGCAATATGGGACATGCGCGCCCCATAAGCTGAGGCACAATTTCCCGAACTTACCCGTCGACGAGCCGTGAAATTGACGGGCGATTCTGAAATGCTTGCTGCTTCAACTTGTGATTCTGAAGAGGCTTCCCTAGAATGACGCGCCAGGTTCACACGCAGGAGAACAGGGATGAGACAGAGCACACGAGCATGGACCACGGTAATGCTTGTTCTCGCGCTGGGCGGATGCGCTTTGCTCCAGACCGTCTCGACTCCGATCTACCAGGATGACTTCCTGATGGTGCGCCTGGAGCCCAACCCCGCGGGCGACGCCGCGCCAACCACGGACACGGATGCGCGGAACGTCACTGCCGACCAACTCGCCGTGATCCTGAGAGGGCTCAAAGCACACAAGCGGACGGGCCTTCTCCAATCGTTGCTTGCCGAATCCCCGCACGAACCAGTGTTTCGCGAGGACGAACTGCCTCGCGTCGCGACTGCGCTCCGCAGCGGACTCAAGGCCGCGTCTCCACGGGATCGCGTGGCGTTCCAGTTGGCGCGGACCGGCGGGATGGGAGGCCGGGAGGAGACGAGCGGCGCCGTCTACTGGCGCGGTCCCCTGTTCTACATGACGCTCACCAAATTCCGGTCCCTCGGCCAGGTGAGTTACGATTCGCCGGAAGAAGGGTTTGATCTCTCTTACGAGCCGGCGGATGCGGTGGTCCAGCAGCAAAAGGAGTCCGGGCGACGATGGCTGGGAGGGCACCCGACTGAGGTCGCCGTCAACGTGCGGCGATTCAAGGAGCCGCCGGTCGTCGCCGCGCCGGACGTGGACGCCGGCCGCAAGGCCGAGAGTCCCGCCCCTCCGTCCGGGAGAGCCTCAGGAGTGGCAGGCGCGCTTCAGGCTGTTCCAACGCCGTCCCCTCTTGCGGCGCCGGCTCCAGGCTCAGAAATCCTTGAGTCGCTCCAGCGTCAGATCAAAGAATTGACGGACTCCAACCAGGAGCTTCGAGCTAGATTACGGGAGTTCCGGAACCGGCAGGACCAAAGCGAGGAACTCGATCGGCTCCGCCGGGAACTCGCCGAGACCAAACAGGTGCTGGCCGACAAGGTCCTCGAGCTCAACCGTCTTAAGAGCAAGCCGGGCGGCGGCGCAAAGGGGAAACCGAAGAGTTCGCCCGGGCACTGACGCAAGGGCACGGCCTCTTCACGGCACCGGTCGGGCGCATCTGAATCCGATGGTCGCCGCGCGCTGGTCCGGCACGGCGCCGCCCCGGGTCGCTGTCCGCAGCATGCCCGGCTTGCTCTTCCAGGAGCCGCCGCGCACGCTCCTGTATCGGCCGGTCGGAGGCCCCTGGGGGTTCTGCTCCGGCATCACGACATAGTAGTCGGTCCCAAACCAGTCCTGCGCCCACTCCGCCACGTTGCCCGCCATGTGACGGAGGCCGAAGGGACTGCGTCCTTCCTCCCCGCTGTCCACCGCCGCCACGAGCGGGATCTCGTGAACGTGGTACTGTCCGAACACCGCCAGCCCCCACTCCGGCTTCGCCTTGCCCCACGGAAAGAGGTTGCCATTGGGCCCCCGTGCCGCCTTCTCCCACTCGGCCTCCGTCGGCAGACGCTTGCCCCGGCTCCGGCAGAAGTCCGCCGCCTCCTGCCAGACGACGTACAGCGCGGGCCAGCGCGCCATGACGTAATCCGGCAGGCTGTGCACGCTGACGAGGTGCCGGATCAGACGCTGCAACTCCTCCGGCGGCGGGCGGCGCTGCTCCTGCAACCACGCAAGGTACTCGGCCAGGCTCACCTCATCGCGGTCAATCTCGTAGGTGTCGAGCCAAATGCGGCGCTGCGGTATCTCGGTGTCGTCGAACTGGGCCTCCATCCCATAGGGATCGTCGTCTTTTCGGATGGTGCCCATGAGGAACCGGCCTTCCGTGACCAGGACCATAGGCGACGGCCTGGCAAGCTGCGCGATGGCGGCGAGGTGCCGCCCTAGGTCGACGACCTCATCCGCTGCGGCCGCCTGGGCTGCCGGCGTGACGAGAAGCGCAGCCAAAATGAGTGAGAAAGGCCGCACAATCTCTTTATTTTGACTCGTGCAGCAGGCGACCGATGGACCCCGCCGCCGTGACCCGAACCGCGACATCAGCGTCGGATAGGAGCGGTTTCAGCGTCGGCAGGTATTTCTCGGAGCCAAGATGGCCGAGGGCGCGAATGGCCGTGATGCGGGGGCGCGGGGTGTCGTCCCGCATGAGTTCGAGCAGGTACGGCAGGACGACGGGATTCCCGGTGTGCGCGAGCGCCTTGCCCACGGCCGAGCGGACGCCGGGATCCCGGGACTGCATGGAGGCCCGCAAGGCCGGCTCGGCCGACGCCGGCTTGTACGGCAGCAACGCCACGGCGGCCTCGGCGCGCACGAACAGGTTTTCCTCCTGCAACAGCGGCTCGATCACGGGGGCGGCCCTCGCTCCCTCCAGCTTGGCCAGACCGGCGGCCGCTTTGCCCCTGGCGATGGCCGCGGGGTCCCGGATCAGCAAGGCGATGGCCGGCGCCGCCCCGGCTTCGCCGCGCTCGGCCAATATCCCCGCCGCGACTGCGCGGACGTTGCCGTCGCGGTCGGTCAACGCCGCCTTGATCGCCGGAATCGCCCGGGCGTCCTTCAGGTGCGCGAGTATCCGGAGCACCGCGGCCCGTTCGTCCGGCTTGGGATGTTTCAACCCATCCAGCACCGTGGTCAGCGCCTCCGCTCGTCCCAACGCCACGAGGGCCGCCGCGGCCGCGGCTTTCACCCGCGGCTGGTCGTCTTTCAAGAGGGTCTCGATTTCAGGGATGAACTGCCGGTCTCCCGATTCGCCGAGTGCGCGCACCACACGCTCCCGGACCAGTGCGGCCGGGTCCTTCAGAAGCTTGCGCAGACGGGCCGAGTGGGCGGCGTGGCCCAGGAGGGCAACCCCTTCGACCGCCAGGGCGCGAACCAGCGCCGACTGATCGGCCAGCGCCGACTCCAGCAACGGCAGCGTGTCGGCGCCCGCCATCTCCTTCAAGGCCGTCACCGCCGCCCCGCGCATTTGCTCCCGCATGTCGAGCACCGCCGGGGCAATGACGCCCAACGCCAGCTCCCGGAGCAGCGGGCGATCCTCCGCGCCGCGATGCTCGGCCAATCGGTTGTAGTCGCCGACCGCTTTTTCCGGCAGGTTCAGTTTGAGATGGGTCCGCATCCGCAGCTCAAGCGCACCTGAAGGCCCCGGGCCTTTCCCGATCAGGGCATCCAGAAGGGTCACGGCTTTGGCGTAATCGCGTTTCTCGAAGGCTGCACGCGCCTCGTTGAGCGTGTCGGCCGCCGGCACGGCGCCCGCTTGCAAGAAGCACACCCCGGCCACAACCCCGACAACCCGCAACACTCGTCTCATTTCCTTACGTCCCTCGCATAACGTAGCGCGGGCATAGCACGCCATCCCGAAGAAGGTCAAGGACAGTGCCTTGACACGGCAACCCAGGACTGTTAGATCACAACATACAACGTCGAGAGAGCGTCCCGATGCAAGTCATTCTATTCAGGGCCATGGTGTTCAGCGTAGTCCTTTGGCTCATCCCGGAACCCGGCGTCGGCGCCGATCCGGCCGGAACCACCACCGGCAAGGACGGCGCGCCGATGGTCCTCGTTCCCGCCGGCCCGTTCCCGATGGGCGTGCCCAAGGGCGACCGCGACGGGGGCCGCGACGAGTATCCCAACCACGAGATCTTTCTCGATCCCTACTACATCGACAAATTCGAGGTGACGAACGGCCGCTACCGGGAGTTCGTCCGCGCGAGCGGCCACCGGCCCCCGCAGCATCTCAAGGATCCGGGCCGGAACCTGTGGCAGGGCGCGGCCATGCCGGAGTCCATTGCCGACCGGCCGGTCGTCAACGTGGACTGGCATGATGCGAATGCGTATTGCCGGTGGGCCGGTCGGCGCCTCCCGACCGAAGCGGAGTGGGAGAAAGCCGCGCGGGGCACGGACGACCGCCGTTTCCCCTGGGGCAACGTCGAACCGACACACAAGCATTTGAACTTCAACCAGCGCTGGCAGGGCGAGAAAACGCTCATGCCGGTGGGAAGCTATGAGGCCGGCAAGAGCCCGTTTGGGGTTTACGACATGGCCGGCAATGTCTGGGAATGGGTCGCCGACTGGTATGACGCGCACTACTATGAGAAAAGCCCGGCGCGGAATCCGAAAGGCCCCGAGAACGGCACGCACAAAGTGCTGCGCAGTTCCGGATGGGAAGTCGAGACGCCGCTCGTGCGTTCCGTCACCCGTGTCATGAGCGACCCCTTGAATCGGAACCACTCGACGGGATTCCGCTGCGCGGCGGACGCCACGCCCGCCCCCGCACGGTAGCGGGCGCCCGTGACCATCACACGCCTGACAGCGGCGGCTTCGGGAGCACTGTGGTTCTTCGCCTCCGTCGAATGCTCCTTTGCCGTGGAATTTTCGGCCGACTATGTGTCCCGCTCGAACGGGAAAACAACGCGGGCGCAATTATACGTGAAGGACGACCGGTGGCGGTTGGAGCACCGGGGCGGCGTGCTCACCGACCTGGGCTATGCCGGGGTGTCGATCGTGCGACTGGACAAGCAGGCGGTGTGGCTGCTCCTCTCGAAGCGCAGACAGTACCTCTCCCTGCCGCTGCGACCGGACCACCTCATTCCGCTCACGGAAACCATGGAGGGAGAAACCGCCCGCGTCCTCGTGGGCGAAGAGAAACTCGGCGGGCACCGGTCCCGCCTGTACGACGTCACCGTGGGGAGCGGAGCTTCGGCTGAACGGTACTACCAATGGGTGTCGGTCGAACACGGGGTTCCCCTGCGGACCGTCAGCCGGGATCGTGATTGGTCCGTCGAGTACGAACACGTCGTGTTTTCGAAACAGCCCGCCTTTTTCTTTGAGCCTCCTCTCGGATATGCCGAGTGGCGCCCCCCCGCTCCAAGTCCCCCGCCCATCCAGGCCTACTGACGGCCAAGGGCTCCCGCCGGTTACGGCTGTTGCAGCTCAAGCGTGGGCTTGATCTGGGCGCTTCCGAGGATGCCGAGGCCGAACCGGGGGTTCTCCACCGTATCCATGCCGGCCCGAGCGCCCTCGCGCGGCTGAATCTCAAAATTCATCATCGCAGAACCCTTGGCCGGAATCGTCACTTCCTGTTCGATGGTCTGACGGGCCTGAGGATGCCAGACGACGAGCTTGTACGTCCCCGGCGGGATATTGCCGATCTCGAACCCCCCGGACTGATCCGTCAAGGCAAAGTAGGGATTATCCACGGCCAGGCCCCAGCTTTCCATGTAGGCGTGGAATCCGCACTGCATGACGAAAACGTGGCGTCCCTTGGTCATGTTGATTTCCTGAACCATCGGCTCGCCGGGAATATGCTTATGGTATTCGGCGCTCTGACCGGCGGTTCGAGGATGATGGGGATTCATCGGCATCGGTCTGTTGAACAGGACTCGCGGTCCCAATTCCGACGTCTCGTAACCCTGGATGTCGTGCATGACCGGGTCCATGTTGACGACTTCCACCTTGTCGTGATCCCGAACGACGGTGACAAACGGTCTGAACAGGCAGTCGATCGCTTCGATGCGAGGCGTCTGGAACGCGAACGGCTTGCCCTTCTCGATTCCGCTCAGCATCACCACCACGTCCTTGACGCCGTTCTCCTGACCCATCGCGAACTCCTTCAACAGCCGCCAGCCGGCGCCGTTCGAAATACGCCCGCAGTACAAAGGGTCCGGGAACGTGACGAGGTTGAACCCCCGCGGAACCGGTTTGCCGCCCTTGAGCGTGACCGTTCCGGAAATTTTCCCGCCATCCGTGACCGGCGCTTCCTGGTAGGCTGAGACCCCCGGCACCCCGAATGCCAGTGAGAAAACCAGGCACAGCAGCAGTCCACGGCCTCCTCCCATCTGATGACCGACCTTGCTCTGATAATCCATTCCGGCCTCCCCTGCAGTACACATCTGAAACGCGCTTCTTTTTAAACGAAACGGGGGGGCGCTTTGAACCAGCGCCCCCCCTTCACCGAGCTTGCACTCAACCGGGTGCCCGTTGCTGGGGAACCCATTGCTCTTCGAGAAGCAAAGGGTCAATGCAACGGGCGCCCCGATCAGTGTGCAGGATATTCAATACCGCTTACTTCTCGGCTTTCAACGCCGCCGGCGTCGCAACGGGCGCCTCAGGCTGTGTTTCCGCCCTCTGGCCAGCCGCAGACGCGTCGCCCAGCGACTTGATTCGCGTGTCGTTCGCCGGCAGGACCCGTAGGTACCCCCACTGTCCCGACTGCGAGTATGGGAGCCGCTGATTCGACCAGACATAGTCGCCGGTCTGCCGGTATGGTCCGCCCGCTCCGCCCCGGATGAAGACGTCCAGGAACTCGGAACCGGCGAACTCGACCACGCTGATCATGTCCGCGCCGGCCATGTACGGCTCGATCGGCCACTCGTGGCCTTCGACACCGAACATGCCGTTCTGCTCGCTCCACGCGCCGAACACGTGGATCCGCACCGGATCGCCGGCATGCGCCTCGATCAAAGGCGTTTGCGGATCTTCAGGTTGCGTCACCGAGCATGGTTGGAAGATATGCCCGAGCTTGCACCCCTGCTCCTCGCGCTGCTTGTACGGCTCGTTCCGGTAGTTCACGCCCGTCAAGCCGGCCACGTTCTGCACGTACGGCATGAAGCTCGTCCCGATGATGTTGTCCTCATCCTGGAAGAAGAGGGCCACGTCCCGGTAGTTGCTCTTGCCGGCGTTCTCCGGCAGGCTCGCATCCACGATCACGTCGGCCCGCCAGCTGTTCTTCTGTGAAATGTCCTCGCCGGTCACAGGGTCTCTATACTTGGAACCCTTGGGCCCGACGATGACCGAGCCGAACAGCCCGTTCCGCGGATTGGACACGATATTCGCGCCGTCCCACACCAGGGAGGAGGTCTCCTTGTTGAGGGGATGGGCATAGAACGTGTACGTGCGGCTTTCGCCCGGGCCGATCGTCTGGTCGCCCGGATTATTGCCGACGTTGATCCCGTGCGAATCTCTCGGATCGAAGGCCAGGCCCGGCGCAAAGAACGACGCCCGGCTCGCGGCCATCTTGTTCTTCAGGTTGACCTTGATGCAGTCACCCAGGTTCACGCGCAGGGTCAACGGCATCGGCTGGGCCCCCGTCGCCACGCGCGAGGCTTCGTCCTCCAGCGCGAAGATCTTGCCTTCGGTGTTGCCGACCTCGATCTTGCGCTCGAAGTCCACCTCGATCGCGCCTTTCGCCTTCGTGTTGAAGACGAGCGTCCGATCCATCGCGACCACATTGAAGGTCTTCACCGGTGCGTCGTCCGGACAGACCGACTTCGGCACCGCCGGGATTTCCGCCTTGGCCGTGCCGGGCGGCAGCTTTTTCAGATCCGGCGTTTCCTTGTCCAGGACACGGATGATGCCCCAGCCGCCTTCCATGAAATGGGAGGCGCGCCCGTTGAAGTGAATGTAGTCGCCGGGCATTCCCTGGAAGCCGCCCGCTTTGCTCACGAGATCATACCGTTCGGCGATCCCGACATGGAGCGAGTACTTCCGATTGGCGTCGCCCGCATAGCGCTCGCTTAGCCAGGTATGGCCCGCGCTGGTCCACACGTGCGACTCGTTCATCAACTGGTGCAAGAGACGGAACACCAGGGTGTCCCCCACGTAGGCCTTGACAAGAGGCGTATCAGGGTCCCCGTGCACGGCGCTGCTGAACAGCTTGGCCGTATCCGGGTTGTTCGCCAGACGCTGCGCGAACGGCTCGGCCCGGAAGTTGAACCCGCTTCCGGTGGTATGCGTGCCGCCGTTCACATATTGATTGGGCAGCATTTGGATCTTGTCCGGCATCTGGAAGGACACCGTCTTGCCGCCTTCCAGCGCGACCTCGATCGGCTGCCCGGGCGGATTCCCCGCCTGGATCATGTTCACGGTATGCGGCACCGTGTCATGGATCGAGACCATCAGCTCACGGAAGCTGCCGTTCACGCCGTACCCGATCGGTTCCGTGGTGTGGATGTCGGCGATGGGACCGCTCCAGAGCTTCTTGCCGGTCTTCGGGTCATGATAGGTGGACCCGTACGGCTCGATGAGGACCACGCCGAACCCCCCGTGCGGCCAGGTGGTCGCGCCGAAGGCGTGGTCGTGCCAGAAGACCGTGCCCAGATCCACGTCCACCCACCACCGCATGCGGGCGAACTCCACCGTCACGATGTCTTTGACCGGGTGGTTATGCCTCAACGGCTGGTAGAGCGTGATCTCGTTGCCGTTGATCGTCTTGATCCGGCCCACTTCCGAGCAGCTCGCTTCCCGCTTCACCGCCGTGGAGGTATCCTTGCTCGGCATCAGGCAGTCCGCCCCGACCAGCAACTCGGTGTTCACATGGTACTGGGCCGCGTTCTTGACCTTGATGGTCTTGCTGCCCGCCTTCACCGCGTCCGTCAGCACCGTATTCATCGGCACCGGCAGGCCTGCCTTCTTCGGCTTCTCCATCATCGTGAACGGCCGCACGGATTGCTCGTACGAGAGCCCGCTGATCACGCCGTCCGACGCTTGGTTGTCGAATTGCATAAAGTGGGGATGGATGTTGATCTTGGACGACTGGAAGTTCGTGAAGTCGTCGTCGTCCCACTCGCTCGTCAGAATCGAATCCACGCAGTCGTACACATTCGCGCGGATGACCAGCGGGTACTTCTTGTCGTCGTTCGCCCGCGTGTCGGTTTCTTCCTCGTGAAGCACGTAGATCAAGCCGTCCTTGTCCACGATCGGAGGCTCCTTGCCCTGCTTCTTGGCAAGGGTGATCGGCGTCCGGATGAAGTGGATGTTATAGAACTTCCGGTTGGCGTTCTCCGGGCAGAGGCTCCAGCGGCCCTGCTCGCCCGGCGTCGCCGGCTCGGCGGTCCGTTCGCCGTTCGCATCCTGATGGATCTGCTCCAGCCAGGGCGCGCCGTTGTGGTTCGGCGGGAACATGACGCGCTTGCCGAAGTGCGGCTTGATCAACGGGAAGGACACCTTGCCCGTCTTCGCGTCGAACAGGATCGGCGGCCTCGTGCTGTCATCCCACTTCGCCGCCGCGGGATACTTCGGGTTCTTCGCCGTGCTCTCGCGCTCGCCGAGAGCCTTGTTGCCGCTCCACTTCCAGTCCCACACGGTCGCGTCGTAGGCCATGATCTGGCCCTTCTCGTCATCCTTGTGGCCCGGCTTGCCCATGGTCGGCACTTGCATCTCGACCCAATCCTTGATGGTCACGACCGCCGGATCGCTCTTCCAGTTGGATTTGCCCTTTTCCACGATCTTGAAGATCTTGCCGAACCAGTCCACCGTCGTGCCGATGAGCTTGTCGGAGGTCACGCCGACCTTCATGCGGCCCAGGCGGTCCGGCAGCTCACGCAGATCGGGCATCGTGTCGGTATGGTACTGGCCGACTTGCAGCGTGTTGTACGTGCGGCCGTAGCCCCACATTCCCGCCACATAGTGGTGCGCCACGTGGCAGTGGAACAGGAAGTCCCCGGCCAATTGCTGGCAGAGACCCGACCCGCACTCGTTCTCCAGGTCGAGCGCTTCCGCCGGGCCAATCACCTCGACGTCCACCCGGTCCGTCTTGGTCCGGACGACCGGATACTTCACCGGGCCATTCGTGGCCGTGGCCCACAACTCGTTGTCCAACGCGCGCGGGCTGCGCGGCCAGCGGATGGAGCCGCCGTGCGGATGGTGGGAATGGAACACTTCCGACCCGCCGTGCACGATCCGCCACTTGACGGGATCGCCCAGGTACGCCCGCGGAAGCGTCGTGGGCACGTCGCCGAACGTATAAGCGCTGTAAGCAAGCGACTCGTCCTCGAAGCCGAAATACTCGTGCTGCAGGTGCATCTCGTCAATGCCGAACGGCTCGCTGCGGTAATTCAGCGCGCGGCCGCCCGGACGGTAGGCATCCGTGATCGGGTCGCGCTGCGGCAGGAAGTCGCCCTTCTTGTTCACCGGGCGAAACGCCTCGTCGCCGACCTCGTGGTAGAAGATCACGTGCTCGCGGAAGTCCGGCCCGGAGCCGTTGTCAATGATCACCTGCCAGCCGCTCTTGGTTTCCGGGGCCGGGGTATTGGGATCACCGAGGGGTTCCAGGTACCGGGATCCCTTCGGCTCCACGACGAAGGCCCCGAAGAGCCCCATCACCGTCAGCTCCCGGTCGTTGCTGTAAGAGTGGAATTGCCGCACGCCCTCCTGGGTGTTCGGATGGATGTACCACTCCAGATCCACCGTCTTCTTCGGCTCCAGAATGGTGTCACGATTCGTCGTCGCCGCCAGCTTGCCGGTGGCGCTGACGACCATGCTGGCACCCCCGATGTGGAGGCTGCCCGACTCGCTCTCCAACTGGTTCCGCAAGGTGATCTTGACGCAATCGCCCTGGTTGGCGCGGATGACCAGCGGCTGGATCATGTCGCCCTGCAGGCCCGTGGTCACCGCGCCGGGATCGAACGGATCCTTCTCGTTCTCGCGCGCGGCCTTGTTCCTAGCCTCCTCCCCCCGGACCTTGCCGATGTCCTCGGTGAGCGCGTACATGTAGCCCGGGTAGTAATCGAGCCACCGGTTCAGGGTGATCTCGATGGCGATCATCGAGATATCGTACGCCTTGACCGGCACGCCGCTGGGGCACCGCCCGCCGGTCATTGCGACAGGCTCGACGCCCGGCGTCGAAGCCAGCAGGAAGCTGGCCCCGTCCTGACCCGCGAACTGATGCATCGTGGACATCGTGTTGAAGCCCCCCGATGTCCGCTGCGTTTTCGCCTGCTCCTCGATCTGGCGCATGAGGCGCTGATGCTGAAGGTCCACCTTCACGGCCCGGTCAGCACGCCCCTCCATCGCGTTTTCGATGATCGTCTGGCCCTTGAGCTTTTCAGCCCAAGCCGAGCTCGACGCCCCAGCCGCGTGCTGCGCGTGCTCATCCGCGGCAAACGCCGCCGGCGAGAAGATCAAGCCGCCGGCGATCGCGATCGTTTGGAGAGCATCGGCCAGTCGGCCGGAATCTCTCCAACCGAACGATTTACTGCTCATATCCAGCCTCCTTCTGTTGAGTTAATTTCCCCAGCAATTTCTTGAAAAAGGTCGGGTCCAGCCCCTCCGGAGTTGCAACCGAGGTGCCATCTTCGACGTATTTGTCGATCACGCTCCAGTTGTCTGAAAAAACAACACAATCCGACTTTTTGGTCTTGCGTCGGCGATGCGGCGATTTTTTCGTTTTGTCTTTCGTCATGGACAGCCCCTGCGCGTCATGCTCAAGAGCCCCGCTATTTCAACGAATTAGAGTGTCCAGACTGTTGGACAGCCCGCTCATCGTTGTGGCACATCGGAACAGCGATTTTCTCATCCGTCGCCGGATGGATCTGGTAGCGGCTGAGTTTGTTGTAAAAGCTGGCGCGGCTGATTTTCAGCGACCGGGCGGCCATGGCCCGATTGCCGTTCGCCTGGCGAAGCGCCTCGACGATCCGGGCGCGCTCCAGGAACCGGACCGCGTCCTGCCGCATGCTCGAGAGCGAGGAGCCGTTCCGCGTGTCCACCCGCATGCCGACGAGATCGGCGAAGAGCCGGTCGGCGGCCAGTGCTCCATCCGCTGCCGTGACGACCGCCCGCTCGATCACGTGCCGTAACTCACGAACGTTCCCCGGCCACGCATGGGCCGCCAGGAGCCGCGTCACCTCGGAAGGAACGGCCAGCGTGTCCCGCCCGTAGCGCGCGCAGAACTCCACGACGAAGGCCTCGATCAGAATCGGAATATCCTCCCGGCGCCGGCGCAGCGGCGGGATGGTCAGGGGGATCACGGCGAGGCGGTAAAAGAGATCCTCGCGGAAGGCCTTCGCGGCGACCAGGGGCGCCATCGGCCGATTGCTCGCGGCGATGATGCGCGCATCAACTTTCACGCGCCGGGTCCCGCCGACCGGCTTGATCTCACCCTCCTGTATGACCCGGAGCAGCTTGGCCTGCAGCGCGGGGCTCATGTCGGCGATCTCGTCCAGGAAGATCGTCCCGCCGTCCGCCTCTTCGAAGAGGCCGGGCTTGGCGGCTACGGCGCCGGTGAACGCCCCGCGAACGTGCCCGAAGAGCTCGCTCTCCAGCAGTGTTTCCGGAAGCGCGCCGCAGTCGATCACGACGAACGGCCGGCCGCGCCGCCGGCTGAGCTCGTGCACGGTCCTCGCCACCATCTCCTTGCCGGTGCCGCTCTCCCCTTCCAGCAGCACGGTTGCATCGCTGGGGGCCACCAGGCGGATCATCTCGAAGAGGTGATGCATCACATCGCTTCTGCCGATGAGGCGCCCGAGCCGGTCCTCTCGAACAACGGCAGGCTGTTGTGGGGCGACGGCAGCCCCTTCGATCACCGGATCGGCATCGAGGGAAGCGGGGATGGAGGAGAGCAGCGAGCACGAGAGTGTACCACCGCCGGGCTGTTCCTGCACAGAGGCCTGCGTCATGAGGGCGTACCGGTGTTCGAAGGACGGCCCGAGTTCGGCAACCGGACAACTCTCGCAGGGGACCTCCCGGCCCATGGTGCCGTAACACTTGCCGTCGGGCTCCGCGACATCCCCCGCGCCGCCTTGGCGCGCCGCCCGGTTCGCATAGATCAGGTTCAAGTCCCGATCGACCACCCGCAGGCTCTGAGGGAGTCCGTCCAATACGGATTCCATGAGCCACAACCGCTTTCCCGCTTCACTCAAGCACTCCCACGACACACCCCATTGCTGGCCCAATCGGTTTTCATCCGTCATGGTTGCTCTTTCCTCCGTTCGTCGTTTTCGCCGACCCATCGTCATCGAGCAGATTCTTGACGGCCTCTTTCAATTCCGCCATCCGGACCGGCTTGTTGAAGTACGCCGACGCCCCCCACTTGTAGGCCAGGGATTCGGTCTCTTTATCGCCGAAGGCCGTCATCAGGATCACGGGCGTCTTCGGGACCAGCGACTTGATCCTGGCGACGACATCCATCCCCCCATGCGGCATCCGGAGATCGGTAATGACGAGATCGGGATGAAACTGGGCGAGACCTTCCAGCGCCTCAAGCCCGTCGGATACCTGGACGACACGGTATCCCTCGTCCCGGAGCTCATCGCTCACCAGGCTCCGCATGGCGGGATCGTCATCGGCGACCAGAATGCTCACGCCTTTCTCCTTCGACTTCTTGTCCTCACCGTCATTCGACACACTCATCTCCTTGAGCGATGGACCGCCCTTCTCCCGATGAGATTGAGCAAGAGAGGGACCAGATGCGACGATTCCGGAGGCGCTCAACAAAGTTCGTTGAATCAACTAGTTAGAGAAGCGATAGGGCGGGCAAGATAGGCTCGACTGGCGAGATATTCTACAGGACGAAACTGCCGGTGGGGAGAGATGCAACAGGCCGGGGACTTACGAACTGGGGGAGACGATCGGGAGCAGGATGCGAAAGGTCGTGCCTTTCTGGACCTTGCTCTCCACTTTGATTTGCCCTCCATGCTCCTGCACGATACCGTGGACTACCGTAAGCCCAAGGCCTGTGCCTTTGCCCACCTCTTTGGTGGTAAAGAAGGGATTGAAAATCTTGTCGAGGTCCTCGGGCGCGATCCCGTGGCCGGAGTCCGCGATCGAGAGTTCGATCATGTCGGTGGGCGCGCCGCCCGAACCGTCAAGCACGGCCACCACAGAAGTCCCGACGCGCAGGGTTCCTTCGTCTCCGATGGCGTGGAGCGCGTTGATCGCCAGGTTCAGGATGACCTGGCCGACCTGATCGGGATCCGCCTCAACCAGCGGAAGGGTCAGCGCCAGGTCGGTTTTCACTTCGATGCGGTGCCGCTTGAACCGCTCCCGTATCATCTCCAGCGTGCCCTCCACGACCTTGTTGAGATTCGTCGGCCGCCGTTCGATGGGCCGGCGCCGTGCGAACGTCAGGAGCTGGTTCATGATCCGGGTGATGCGCTCGACCTGATCGATGATGGTCTGCAGGCCTTTGGCGGTGTCGGGGTCTTTCGTCTTCCGCTGGAGGAACTCGGCCCGGCCCAGGATGACATTCATCGGCGTGCCGATCTCATGCGCCATGCCGGAGGCCAGCGTGCCCAGCTCCGCCAGCTTTTCGGTATCCCGGAGCTGGTCCTGCGACTGCTGGAGGTCTTGCTTTTTAACCGTGAGGTCCCGCTCCAATTCACGGCTGAACATGGCGAGCTGGCGGTTGGCGAACTCCAGTTTCTCATTGGACTTCTGGATGTAGGCCTCGATGGCGAGCTCGATATCGAGGTACACGACTTTGCGGAAGGCCGTGTAGATCGAAACGAATTGGTTGGGGCGGTCCTTATACGCCTCGAAGATCAGCGGAAAGATCAACGAACAATAGACCGAATAGGCCCCCAGGTACCACTGCGGTGTGAGGCCTATCCGCTCGTGCACCTGCCCGATTTTGAACCGCTCCGCCTGGTACGCCGGCCCGTAGTCGCCGCCGACCAGTTCGAGGAGATACTTGCGCTGCGCCGCCAGCAGACGGTTCGTGATAAGCTCATCGGAGAGAAGCCGGCGCGTCTCGTCGAACTGGAGCAGGTGGCGGTAGAAGGCGGCGACGAGGTCGTCGACGTGCGCCTCAAGGACGGGCCGGAGCTGACTGAGCAAGGTCTCGTCCTCGGGGGTCAAGCGCAGGTACGTTTTGCGAAGCTGAGCTTCCTGGTCAGGAGACAGCGCCATCATTACGCCTGTGTGCGGTGCTTCTCGATCTCGTCCAGCTTCCGGTAGAGGGTCTTGCGGTCGATCCCGAGGACTTGCGCCGCCTGGTACTTGTTGCCGGCGGTCTTCTCCATGACTCTCAGGATGTACGCGCGCTCGACCTCGGCGAGCGTGCGGGTCTTCTCGGCGGCCTCCTCGATCATGTGCCGGTCGCCCGAGTCTCCGCGCACCGCCTGCGGGAGGTCTTCCGAGCCGATCTTCTCCTCGCGCGTCAGGGTGACGCCCCGCTCGATCACGTTCTCCAGCTCCCGGACGTTCCCGGGCCACGCGTAATCCATCAGCAGGGCCAGCGCCCCCTCGGTCAGTCCGGCGACGGGCTTCTTCATCGGCTCGGCGTACTTCTTGACGAAGTGCAGCGCCAGGAGCGGGATGTCCTCCGTCCGCTCCCTGAGGGCGGGCATGTGGACCTCGATGACGTTCATCCGGTAGTAGAGGTCCTCGCGGAACCGCTTGGCCTTGACTTCGCCCGCCAGGTCGAGATTCGTGGCGGCAATCACCCGGGCGTCCACCGGAATGGAGCGCGTGCCGCCGACCCGCCGGATCTCCTTCTCCTGCAGGACGCGCAGGAGCTTGGCCTGGAGGCTGATCGGCAACTCGCTGATCTCATCAAGAAAGAGCGTGCCGCCCTGCGCCTCCTCGAACAGCCCCTTGCGATCCGCCTTGGCGTCGGTGAAGGAGCCCTTCATGTGGCCGAACATCTCGGACTCCAAGAGGTTCTCCGGGATGGCGGCGCAGTTGACGGGGATGAAGGGCCCCTGCGCGCGCGGGCTGTTGTAATGGATGGCCCTGGCCACCAACTCCTTGCCGGTGCCGCTCTCGCCGGTGATCAACACGCTGCTGGGACTCGGCGTGATGCGGCGGATCAGCTCGAAGATGCCCTGCATGGGCTTGCTTTTGCCCAGGATCTGGTTGAAGCTGTATTCCTTCTCGACCGCCCGCCGCAGGCTGAGGACTTCCCGCCGGAGTGACGCCTCACGGACCGCCTTCCGGGTGATGAGCGAAATCTCGTCCGACTTCACGGGCTTCGTCACGTAATCGTAGGCGCCCTCTTTCATCGCCTCGATCGCGGATTCGATGGACCCGAAGCCCGTCATGATGAGGACGTTGGTGTCGGGATGAAGCCGCTTGATCTCCTTCAGGAGCGTCATCCCCGGCATGCCCTTCATGTTGAGATCGGTGATGACCACCGCGTAGTCCCGCTCGCCCATCTTGGCCAGCGCCTTCTCGCCCGAGGTAGCCGTCTCCACGTCACACCCTTCCTCCTTCAGGATATCGGACAGCAGCGAGCACATCTCCGGCTCGTCATCGACGATCAGAATCTGGTTGGCCGTGGTGTCCATCTCATTCCTTGCCCCGCACGATTGTACTCTTACAACCCACCGTTGAGAAGACTCTCACCTGACGACCAGGACCGAGCAGGGAGAGTGCCGCACCAGCTTGGTCGAGACACTGCCGAGGAGGAAGCGTCCTACTGCGCTCAGGCCCTTGGCGCCGGCGACGACCAGGTCCGCCCGCCGGCTCTTCGCGGCCTTCGTGATTTCATCCGCCGGATCGCCCGGCACGTACGCCTCTTTCACCCGGTACCCGGCGGCGGCCAGCTTGTCCGCATAGCGATGGGCCAGGTCGATCCCCGCGACCGCGACTTCCGAATAGGCGAACGGCGGCAGGACATACAGGACCGTGACCTCAATCCCGTTTCTCTTCACCGGCCGCCATTCGCGCAGGAGGAAATGCAGCGCGCGGTCGGAGGCCTTCGAGCCGTCCACCGCCAGCAGGACCCGTCTGATCGGACGCGGCGGCTGCTTGACCACCAGGACCGAGCAGGGCGCGTGCAGCGTCACCTGCGCGGAAACGCTCCCGAGAAAGAACCGGTCGAAGTCGCCCAGTCCCCGGTTGCCGAGCGCCACCAGGCCGCCGCGCCCGCCCGCATGCGCGAGGATCGCCGGCGCCACATGTCCTTTTTCCGTCGTCACCGTCCCCGGGAGCTTGAGCGCCTTGAGCAGCGCCGTGGCGTCCGCCGCCGTTTTCCTCGCCCGGTTCTCCAGTCGCCTTTTCTCCGCCTGCAGGTATCCCTCGTAGCCGATCATCGCCGGCTGCGGCACGAACGGCGCCCGCAGCGCGGCCAGGTCCACGACATGCAGGGCCGCAACCGCCGGCTTCTTCGCGAACGGCATCCGGCCGATCCACTGCGCCGCCCACCGCCCATATTTCGATCCATCCACCGCCACGACAATTTTCATCGGCTCGCTCCTTTCACAAGGTGAACTCTGACGCGCGGCACGAGCCGCAGCGTGTCTTTCAGCGTGCACAATTGATTGCCCGGCGCCAGCGTGGCCGCCGTGCCCGCCGCCGCCGCGAAGCGGGCGCACTCTTCCAGCGACTTCCCGCCCGCGTGCCCGAAGACGAACCCGGCGACCGCGGAATCGCCGGCCCCGACGGTGCTTTTGACCTTCACAGGCGGCGGCACGGCGCGGATGCGCGCGCCGTCGCTCACCACGAGAAGCCCCCGGCGGCCGCACGAGACCAGCACGATCTCCACGCCGGAGCGGTTCAGCGCCGCGGCGGCTGCTACGATCTCCGCGTCGGTCTTGAGCGGCCGCCCGAGGGCCCGGCGCAGCTCGTTGAGGTTCGGCTTGATCGCAAAGGGTCGCGCCTTCAGACCCTCGCGCAGGCACGGGCCGTCGGCATCCAGAATGGCTTTGGCGCCGAGCTTCTGCGCCAGCGTGATGACCTGATAGTAGGCGTCGGCGGGGACGCCGCGCGGCAGGCTTCCGGACACCACGATGTAGGCTTCGCGCAAATCCAGCAGCCGCAAATGGGTCAAAAAGGCGTGCCATTCCACGGACGTGACCGTGGGCCCCGGGGCGTTCAGCATCGTCTGGGTCCGGGGCTTCCCGGTGCAGACGACGATGTCTCTCCTGGTCTCCCGGGTGATGGGCGTGAAGTAGCAGGTCACACCCTCGGCTTTCAACAACTCAACCATGGTCCTGCCGTTGTGCCCCCCGATGAACCCCAGCGCCATGCTGTCTCCGCCGAGATGGCGCAGCGCGCGGGAGACGTCGATCCCCTTCCCGCCCGCGTAGAGACATTCACCCTTCACCCGGTTGGCGTCATCTACGACAAGGCCGTCCACCTCGATGAAGTGGTCCAGCGCGGGATTCAGCGTGACGGTATAGATCATCGCTTCAGCTTCTCCAGGCGCACGGTGGACACCTTGTATTCCGGGCACCGCGAGGATTCGTCGGCGCTCGACGACAGGAGCGTGTTGAGGTCGTTCTCCGGGAAGTGGAAGCTGGCGAACAACTGGCCGGGGGCCACCCGCTCGCTGACTTCGACCGGCATCACGATCTCGCTCCGGCCGCTGATCACCTTCACCCGCTGCCCGCTGCGGACGGCGAGCTTGCGGGCGTCGTCCGGATGGATCTCCAGCGCATCGTGGTCCACGAGTTCCATGATGCGCGTCCGGCGCGTCTGGGCGCCGGAGCAGTAATGCTCCAGGATGCGGCCGGTCACGAGCACGAACGGATAGTCGTCGCTCGGCTCCTCCCCAGGCGGCAGGTAGTCTACACCGACGAACCGGGCCCTGCCTTGTGGAAAGGCCTGACGATGCATGATCGCTGTTCCGGGATGGCCCGCCTCCGGAACCGGCCATTGGAGGCCGTTCCCGTCCTCCAGCCGGTCATAGGAAATCCCGCGCATCGACGGCGTCAGCCGGGCGATTTCGTCCATGACCTGCGACGGGTGGTCGTAATGCATCGGATAGCCCATCCGGGTCGAGACTTCGCACATCACCTGCCAGTCCGGGAGAACGCCGGCGCCCGGCAGGCGGCCGACCGGCGGGTCCACTACCTTGCGCACCCGCTGCACGCGTCGTTCCATATTCGTGTAAGTGCCGTCCTTCTCGACGAACGCGGCGCCGGGCAGGACCAGCGTCGCGTACTGCGCCGTCCGGCTCATGTAGAGATCCTGCACGACCAGGAACTGGAGCTTCCCAAGAGCGGCGCGGACCTTTTTGAGATTGGGATCGGTCTGGGCCACGTCGTAGCCGATGATCCAGAGCCCCTTGAGCGTGCCTTCCAGCGCGGCGTCCCACATGTCGGGGATCTTGAGCCCGCGCTTCTGCGGCAGCGGCTTGCCGGTGACCGACTCGTGCAGCGCGCGCAAGTCCGGATCGTCGAAGCGCTGGTAGCCGCAGAAATAGGTCGGCATGGACCCGACGTCGCAGGCGCCCTGGACGTTGTTCTGGCCCCGGAGCGGGTTGATGCCGGTCCCGGGCCGACCGACGTTCCCGGTCGCGAGCGCCAGGTTGCAGAGCGCGATCACGCCGTGGCTGCCGAACTTGTGCTCCGTCACGCCCAGGCCGTGGATGCACATGGACGCGCCGCTCTGCGCGTACAGGCGGGCCGCCTTGCGGATGTCGTCGGCCGGGACGCCGGTGATCCGCTCGGTCTCCTCCGGCGTGCAGGGCAGGACGGTCCCGACCCAGTCGTCGTACTGCTCGGTGCGCGCCTCAATGAACGCCCGGTCCATCAGCTCTTCCGCGACGATCACGTGACCCAGGCCGTTCAGAAGCGCCACGTTGGTGCCGGGCCGGAGGCGGAGGTGCAGCGACGCGTACTCCGCCAGCTCGATCCGGCGCGGGTCGATCACGATCAGCGGCATGCCGCGCCGGGCCGCCCGCTTGATCCGCGCGCCCGCGACCGGATGCGCTTCCGTCGGATTGGCGCCCACCACCATGATCAGCTTCGCCTGCTCGATCGAGTCCAGGGAATTGGTCGCCGCCGAGGCGCCGAAGACTTCCATCATGCCGGTCACGGTGGCGCTGTGGCAGACCCGCGCGCAGTTGTCGACGTTATTGGTCCCGAACACACACCGCACGAATTTCGAAATGAGGTAGTTCTCCTCGTTCGTGCCCCGGCTGGACGAGATGGCGGCCAGGGCCTCCGGACCGTAGGTGTCCCGTATGCGGCCGAAGTGATCGGCCATCATGCTCAACGCCTCGTCCCAGGAGATCTCGATCCAACGCGCCCCCCGCCGGACGAGCGGCGTGGTCAGGCGGTCGGACGCATACAGGTAATCCCACCCGAACCGGCCCTTCATGCAGGCATGGCCTTGATTGACGGGGCTCTCTTCCACCGGGAGCATCTGCACGATCCGGCCGGCCCGCACACCGGCGTCGAACTGGCAGCCCACGCCGCAGTACGTGCAGGTCGTCCTCGTCGCCGATCCCGGCCGTCCGAACTCGGCCACCGCTTTTTCATACAGCGCGTCGGTCGGGCATTCCTTCACGCAGGCGCCGCACGACACACAGTTCGAGGCGGCGAAGCCCGCATCGTTGCCGGCGATCACGCGCGTGCCGAATCCCCGGCCGGACAGGGCCAGCGCGACGGTGCCCTGCACCTCGTCGCAGACGCGCACGCACCGGGCGCAGGCGATGCACTTGGAGGGATCGAAGGCGAAGTAGGGGTTCGACGCGTCCACCGCGCCGGCGCGCCTCTCCGGTTCCCGGTAGCGGACCTCGTGGAGGCCGAACTGCCGGGCGAGCCACAGCAGCGGCTCGGACACGGCAAGCTCGCGCTCCGACTGCTCCGACAGGTACAGCTCGATGAGATTCCGCCGGTGTCGATTCAGGACCTCGGAATCGCTACGGACCGCCATGCCGTCGCGCACGGGCGTGGTGCAGGCCGCCGCGAGTCCTTGCTGGCCGTCGATATGGCACAGGCAGAGACGGCACCCGCCGTAGGGCTTGAGATGCGGCGACGCGCAGAGCGTCGGGATCGGAATGCCGGCCTTCCACGCCGCGGCCAGCACCGTGTCACCGGCGTCGGCAGGCACAGAACGCCCGTTGATCGTCAGCGACGCCATCACCTGAATTCCTTCCGGAAATGCTCGATCGCGGTCAGGACCGGATAGGGCGCCCGCTGGCCCAGCGCGCAGAGGCTCGCCTGCTTCATCGTCTCTCCGAGATCGGCGAGCAGTTCCAGATCGCCGGGCCGCCCGCGCCCCTGCGCAAACCCGTCCAGGATCTCGCGCGCCCGGACCGACCCCACGCGGCAGGGCGTGCACGCCCCGCACGATTCGTCGGCGGTGAAGGCCATGAAGTGGCGCGCCAGATCGACCATGTCGGTCTCCTGGTCGAAGACGACGATGCCTCCGTGCCCCAGGATCGCGCCGATCCGCGCGAACTCGTCATAGCAGATCCGGGTCCGGAGGCCGGCCTTGGTGAACAGGCTGCCCAGCGGGCCGCCCACCTGCACGGCCTTGAACCGCGCGCCCATCGCCATCCCGCCGCCGAACCCCTCGATCGCCTCTTCCAGGGTCAGCCCGAAGGGCACCTCCGCCAGCCCCGGCTGTTTGACCCGCCCGCCGATCTGCAGCGCGATGGTCCCCTTGGAATGCGCCGTGCCCAGCGAGGCATGCCAGTCCCCGCCGCGCGCCAGGATCGACGGGACCGTGGCGAACGTGAGGACGTTGCTGATGAGGGTCGGCTTCCCGTAGAGGCCGCTCACGGCGGGATACGGCGGCTTTGGCTGTACCATGCCGCGCTTGCCTTCCAGGGATTGCAGCAGCGCCGTCTCTTCGCCGCAGACGTAGGAGCCGGCGCCGACAAACACCTCCAGATGAAAAGGAACCGCCCCCTCTCCCTTACCCTCCCCCTCGAGGGGGGAGGGATGGGTGGGGGTGAGATAGCCCGCACTCTCAAGAACCGTGATCGCCTCCCGCAGTGTGCGCGCCGCCGCCGGATACTCATAGCGGCAGTAAATGTACCCCCTGGTCGCTCCGACGGCGTACGCGGCGATCAGCATCCCTTCGATGAGGCGGAAGGGCTCGCCCTCCATGACCATCCGGTCGCAGTAGGTGCCGGCGTCGCCCTCGTCCGCATTGGCCACCACGTACTTCTGATCGGCGTGGGTCTCATGTGCGGCCTGCCACTTGCGCCCGACGGGAAACGCCGCGCCTCCCCGCCCGCGCAGCTTCGAAATCGACATCTCCTCGATGATCTTCTCCGGAGTCAGGCGCAGCGCGGCCTCGAGCCCCGCGAAGCCGCCGTGAGCCCGATAGTCCTCCAGTGAGAGCGGCCGCGTCACGCCGGCGTTGGCGAAGGTCACGCGCGTCTGTCCGGCGAGAAAGGGGATCGTGTCGACAGGTGTCCCGCCCTCGCCGCGCAGGATCCGGGGAAGGTCGGGTCCGGCGGCGTTGGGCCATCCGATCCGGCCTTGCGGCCCGTCCGTTTCGACCAGCGGCTCCAGGTAGAACGCTCCACGGCTGGAGGTGCGGACGATCTCGACGTCGCGTTCCTTCTCCCAGGCCTTGACCAGCCGGTCGGCGCCGACCGCGCGCGCCGAGGTGTCTAGCGGAATATACAGGCGCCGCATCATCGGTAGTCCTTCAAGAGGGTCCCCGCCTCCGCAGGCGTCACGCGGCCGTGCACGTCCTCTCCGACCATAACGGTCGGCGACGCGGCGCAGTTGCCCACGCAGTACACTTTCTCGAGCGTGAACCGGCCGTCCCTCGTCGTCTCGCCGAGACCGATGCCGAGTTTCTTTTCGAGTTCCTTCAGCACCCGCCCGCAGTGGTTCGCCACGCAGGATTCTCCCTGACAGACCCGGACCACGTGCCGGCCGGGCGCCCGGGTTCGAAGGTCGGGATAGCCGGACAGGACTCCCGCCACTTCCGCGTCGGTCACGCCCAACGCCCCGGCGACTTCGGGAACCGCCGCCGGAGGGACATGGCCCAGCTCGGCCTGGATCGCGAGGAGGGTCTTCAGGATGTTCGGCGTAGAGCCTTTCGTCCGCCCCCGCACGTCCGCTCGTTTCAGGAGTTCGGCGATTTGACTCATATAAGGTAAGGACAGCAACGATAGTGCCATGGGGATCGAGAACGGCGCCGACTCAGAATCAGTTATGAATTGAAGAAGTTAGCGCAATCAGGAAACCACGGAAGGCTGAAAGGTAGCAGGCCCTGAGGAAAAATGCTACAGCAGCTCAGAATCGGCCTGGGGCGGAATAGGACCAGACCAACCCTTTTCATATCAGGCTTGGTCTTGCTTCATGCGCGTGAAGAGCACGAGGACCGGGCCGCGGCGGGCGTAACCGACGAGGGCGACGAGGGCGAGCAGCACCAACGGCACGGGCACGGCCGTCATTTCGCCGTGGACCAGATGCGTGAGGGCCGCGCCGACCATCGTGCCGCACAGCAGGATAGCCGCGAAGCCCGCGATGCGCGGCACGAGCAGCGCGATCGCCCCGCCCGCCTCGACCACGCCCACGACGTACATGAACCAGCCCGGATAGCCCCAGCGGGCGAAGTTGTCCGCCTGCACGGGAAGTCCGGCGAGCTTGGTGCCACCGGCGGTCAGGAAAACGGCCGTCAAGAGCACCGTGAGTATCCACAGCAACACAAGCTTCCACATGGCCATCGGTTTCGTCGCTTCCATGACGGGCCTCCTTGTTTCCGCCGACTAGAGTTTACATCCTGCAAAAGAGGCGAGATCATTTAAAAGTTGATAGCCCTCGATGCGTTTCATTTCTTCGCCCCCTTTCTCCATGATCCACGTGGGCGTCTTCTCGATCTTTTTCTTCATGCAGCGTTCCACCTGCGTGTTGGGGGCGTTCGGATTGCACTCGATTTCCTTGACATGGGAGAACGCCGGGCCGAACGCCTTGCGCTGCGCGCGACATGCCGAACACGTGATCGAGCCGTACATCACCACTCCCTTTTCACTCAGGCACCGCGCCAATCCCGCCAGCGCCTCCGGCGTCGGTTCCGTGGCGCGTGCGCCGCCGTCCGCGCCGTCCCCTCTCCCGCAACCCGAAACGAACATGCCGCACAACAAGACCACCGACAGCAATGCTCCGCGTTTCATAAGTGCCACCCCAGCGCATAGTAGAAGATTAAAAACACTCCCAGGACGATCATGAGCAACCCGGAAGCCAGATTCATCCACTTGCGTTTCGTTTCTCTCCATTTCTTCAGCCTCAAGGTCGCCGTGCCGAAGTAAATCATGAGCAGAATCACCATCAACGGAAGCACGAAAATACCGTTGTAGAGAAGCAGGTAAAGAAACGCCTTCACGTCGAAGGACTTGGCGAGGATGGCGGTGATCGCCAGATAGGGCCCGCCCGTGCACGGCAACTCGACAAGGGCGACAAACCCGCCGATCGTGACCATGCCGGGCGCGGAAATCGTTTGGGCCATTTCCATGATCTTTTCCTTGTACCGGGGCGGGATCTCCAGGGAAATGCCTGTCCCGTACCAGAAAAATTCCTTGATCTCGACGAGGCCGAGAGCCACGACCAGCGCTCCCACGGTGGTTCCGATGATCTCTGCGAACCCCCGCTGGATCAGTTCGTATTGAAACCAGATGAGCCCCAATCCCGACAGGGTGTACACGACGTACACGGTCGTAATGTACACCATCCCCAGACGAAGCAGCGCCCCTCGCTGTGAAGAGACTTTCAGCATGACGGTCGCCAGAAACAGCAGGACGCCGATCGCGCACGGATTGATCGAATCAATCGCGGCGGCGACCAGAACGACGGGGAGCGTGATCTCCGTGGGCATCCCTCGCCTTGCCCCTTCTAGCCCGGATTATTCATGACGGTTCGTGACGAAACCGCGTAGACGCGTTGCGAGACAGGCGCGTGGAGCCGCGAGGGAGTGAGGCATACTCGTGCAGTATGTTGACCGACTGAGCGGCGAGCCCGCCTGTCGGAGCAGCGTATCCGCGGTTGCAGTAGAAGCGTTCATGAATAATCCGGGCTAGGGACGGTACGGCTCAACGGGATAGCCGGCGGCTTCCCATGCGCCGTAGCCTTCCAGCATGTACTTCATGTGGCCGGCTTTGCAGCCCAACTTGTCGATGGCGATTTTCCCGGCGGCAGGGCTGGCCGTGCATTCTCCGCCGTGAAACGTGCCTTCGCAGATGAACACGGCGTCTTTCCGGCAGTCGATTTCCTTGAGCCGCTTCACCAGATCGGACAACGGAATGACCTTCGACCCTTTGATGATGCGGCCTCCCGAAGCCGCGATCGACTCCGGCTCCCGCACGTCAATGAAGTCGACGTCCGTAAAGCCGGATTTATAGTAATGATACGCTTCGTCCAGATGGATCACCTTGGGTTCTTTGTCCGGTGGACGCTTCACACCGAGCGTGATGGGATACCGCTCTTTCCAGAACGAGATCCCGTCCAGATTGTAGACGTTGTTCAAGCCGCGTTCCCGGGCTTGCGTCGCCAGAAAGCCGCTGCGGTGACCGGCTCCGCAATAGGTCAACACGTATTTATGCGTCTTGGCGAGTTCTTCCAGCAGCTTCCATGAATACTCGTCTTTCTCTTTCAGGCGGCTGTGGGGAATCCAAATCGCGCCGGGAATATGGTACTCGTCCCACTCGGCCCGCTCGCGGACCTCCACAAAGACGAGATCTTCTCCTTGTTGCCTCAACCTGTACGCAACCTCACTCGGCACGACTTTACCCACCGCCTTCGCCACGAACTGCAGCTCAGAGGATTCCCGACCACAACCGCCGAGCCAGAAAACCCACAGCGTGCACAGGGTCAGAAAAAGGGCATTCCGATGTATCATCTTGTCGCCCTCCTTATCTCGCTGTCCCCCGCCGCTTGCTCTTGAGCATACGCCTGATCCACTTCTCGACACCCACCGCGCCGTAGACCAGCAACCCCGAGATGAGAATCAGCCCCCAGGCCGCTCCGTCGATCGGCGCGGTATGGAACAGCCGATTCATGGCCGGCGTATACGTCAGCAGCAGTTGCAGTCCCACCATCGCCGACACGCCCCGCCAGATCCAGCGGTTGCTGAAGACGCCGATGTGAAACATGGTGTGCTCCAGCGACCGGCAGTTGAACAGGTAAAAGAGCTCCACCATGACGAACACGTTCACGGCAGCCGTGCGGGCCGCTTCGATGGAATCCGTGCGCTGCTCTTCCCAGAGAAACACGCCATAGGCGCCGGCGAGCATCAGCAGCGACACCAGGACGATCCGTTCGATCAGCACACCGGTCAGAATCGGCTGACCGGGATCGCGCGGAGGCCGCCGCATGATCCCCGGTTCTTTCGGCTCGAACGCCAGCATCAACCCCAGCGCCACCGCCGTCGTCATGTTGATCCAGAGAATCTGCACCGGCAGAATCGGGAGCACCGCCCCGAACGCGATCGCCGTCAGCAGGACCAACCCTTCGCCCATGTTGGTCGGCAAGGTCCAGACGATGAATTTCATCAGGTTGTCGAACACGCACCGGCCTTCTTCCACCGCCGCTTCAATAGACGCGAAGTTGTCGTCGGTCAGCACCATGTCGGCGGCGTCCTTGGCCACCTCGGTGCCGCCTCGTCCCATCGCGACGCCGATGTCCGCCTGCTTGAGGGCCGGGGCATCGTTCACGCCGTCGCCCGTCATGGCCACAACGTGTTCCTTGGATTGAAGCGCTTCCACCAACCGCAGCTTTTGCTCCGGAGAGACCCGCGCAAACACCGCGGTGCGGTCCGCGGCGTCCGGGAGCATCTCCGTTCCGGTGGCGGCCAGCTCCTGGCCGGTTATCGCGATCAGTTCCCCGTTCTCGTGATGCTTCCGGCCGTCCAAGCCGATCTGCGTGGCGATCGCCCGCGCGGTCAACGCATGATCGCCGGTGATCATCTTGACGGCAATGCCCGCGGTCTGGCAGGCGCGCACCGCGGCGATGGCTTCGGGCCTCGGCGGGTCCATCATGGCTTGGAGCCCGAGAAATGCCAGGCCGCCCTCCGCATCGCGCTCCGTCAGCGCGGCGGTCTCCGAAGGAACCGATTTGCGCGCGAGCGCCAGCACCCGGAGCCCTCGCCCGGCAAATGCTTCCGCCCAGTCGAGGACGCTCTGTGGGTCGAAGCCCTGGTCCGCTCCGTCTGCGGCGAGCATCCGGTCGCAAAGCCCGACCACCTTTTCCACCGCGCCTTTGAGATAGATCACGGATTCGCGTCCCGACTCGCCTCGGTGCAGCGTCGCCATGTATTGCCGTTCGGACTCAAAGGGGATGGCGTCCACCCGAGGGGCCTCGCCCGCGGCAACACCCGGATCGATCCCGGCTTTCCTCGCCGCCACCAGCAAGGCGCCCTCCGTCGGATCGCCCACGATGGTCCACCGGCCGTCGCGCTCCACGAGCTGCGCGTCGTTGCACAACGCGCCAGCCAGCAGGCACTCCCGCAAGGCGGGGGCCTGTCCGATCTCCACGTCCGCGCCGTCCAGCCGAACGGCGCCGATCGGCTCGTAGCCGGCGCCGTTCACGTCGAACGACCGGCTTCCGGCCAGGATCGCCTGGACGGTCATCTCGTTCTTCGTCAGCGTGCCGGTTTTGTCCGAGCAGATGACGGTCGTGCTCCCCAGGGTTTCGACCGCCGGCAGTTTGCGGATCACGGCATGCCGCCGCGCCATCCGGCCCACGCCGATCGCCAGGGTGATCGTAACCGCCGCCGGCAGCCCTTCCGGGATCGCACCGACCGCGAGCGCGACCGCGGCCATGAAAATCTCCGTGGCCGGCCTCCCACGCCAAAGCCCCAGAGCAAACGTCACGGCCGCGAGCCCGAGAATCGCCACAGTCAACACCTTGCTGAAGTAGGTGAGCTTCTTTGTCAGCGGCGTCGCGATCTCCGTCGTTTCACCGAGCAACTGATGGATGCGGCCCAGTTCCGTGGCGACACCGGTAGCCACCACGACACCGGTACCCTGTCCGTACGTGACCAACGTTCCGGAGAAGGCCATGTTCTTCTGATCCGCGACGACCATCTCAGGCGGCAGGACGTGATCAGCCTTGTCCACCGGCACCGATTCCCCGGTCAGCGCGGATTCGTCGACCCGCAGCTCTCGTACGCCCGTGAGACGCAGGTCGGCCGGGACCTTGTCGCCGGATTCCAGCAGCACGAGGTCGCCGGGGACGATCTCGGAGGAGGGAATCCGGATCTTCCGCCCGTCGCGCCGGACCGTGGCTTCGGTCTTCATCATGGCGACCAGCGATTCGAGCGCGGCCTCCGCGCGGGACTCCTGGATAAAGCCGACGATCGCGTTCACCAGCACAACGCCGAAGATCACCCCGGCGTCCACCCATTCGCCCAAGAGGGCGGTGATCGCCGTGGCGGCCAGCAGGACATAGATGAGCGGATGATGGAACTGGAAGAGGAACCGGAGCAGCGGCCCATGGCGTCGAAACTTGGGCAGGACGTTCGGGCCGAACCGCTCGAGCCGTCCCGCCGCTTCGTCCGTGCTCAGCCCATTCCCGGCGTCAGTTTCCAGCAGCAGCACCACCTCGTGGGCAGCCAGGTGGTGGTGCAAGGCGGCGGGCGCTCCACCCGCGCCCGTGGCTATCGGGCGCCCTGCGCGCCGCGCTGTCCTCATGAGACCATTCCTTTACCCAGCCAGTCGGCCCTTGTTTCGGGCAACCGTTACCGCCTTCCAGAGCTCCATTGCGACCAGCATGATGTTCCCGATGCCGAGTGTTTTCTCACATGACCCTGGCGGCAGCGAAAGTCCGAATGTACTGCAGCACGTCCCACATCTCCTGGTCCGACAGGATGTCTCTCTTCCCGTGCATGGGACTGTAGACGACCCCATGGGCGATGGTCACGAGGAGTTCTTTGTCGTCGCGGATTTCGCCGGCCGCTCGCTCCTCAGATAGACGAACCAGTAGACCAGCGCGACCAGAATTGTTCCGCCAATGATATTGCCCGCCGTGACCAGCACGAGGTTGGTCACCGCCCCGGCCATCCCGATCGGCTGCTCCCCGTCGGCGGCCAGCAGCATTCCGATCGGCAGGAAGTACATGTTCGCGACCGAGTGCTCGAACCCCGCGGCGACGAAGGCGCTGATTGGGAAGAGAATGGCCAGAACCTTGTCCGTGACGCTTCGGGCCGCGTAGCATAGCCACACCGCAAGGCACACCAGGACGTTGCAGAGAATGCCGCTCGCCACGGCTTGCATCGGAGACAAATCCGTCTTCGCCAACGCGATCCGAACCGCGGTATTCCCCACCGCGCCGTCCCCGAGCAGGTGGACACCGGCGAGGTAGGCTAGTATCGCTGTCCCCAGCGCGCCGATGAAATTACCGAGATAAACAAGAACCCAATTTCGAAGGAGTTCCCCCGTCGAGATGCGGCCGGCGGCCCAGGCCATCGCGATCAGGTTGTTGCCGGTGAACAACTCGGCGCCCCCGACAACTACGAGAATCAAGCCCAGACTGAAGGCCATGCCTCCCAGCAATCGGTTCCACCCGAAGACAGCCGGAATGTTCTCGGCGTTTCCTCCCGTCGTGACTGTCACCGTGAAGAACAGGGCCCCCAGGGAGATGAAGGCCCCGGCCAGCACGGCCAGAGGTAGCGTCGTCAAAACATCGGCGCGGGCCTTGACCACCCCCACCGTCTCAACCCGCTGGGCCATCTCGGCCGGCGTGTAGGCATCGGGAAACGCTGTATGTGGTACGGCCATGCAATGGTTTCTCCGCAAGATTCATGCACGAAACGAACTGGCGGCGACGGACTGTAAGGAGCGGAAAGTATTGAAGAGAGAGCAGGAATGCTACTGCGTTGCGCTGGGGGCTGGCCTGCTATGCCACAGTAAGGAACGAAGCGACTGTAGCCATGCGCCACAGCCGGCACGAATCAGTCTCGCCGTCATCCTCTGGCGCGAATCCCGACCGGGGAAGCCCTGAAGGCCGCCTTCCAGAGTTCCATCGCGACCAGCATGAGGCTCCCGATGCCGAATACCATGATCCAATGTTCCGGATCGAAGGCGGCCAGCTTGAAGACCTCGCGGGTCCATGGATTAAGCACGAGCCCTACCTGCAGGAGCGTGGATCCCCCGATCGCCCACAGGAGCGGCTTGTTGGTCCAGAGCCCGATGGTAAACAGAGACAAGCGGTCGCTCCGGCAGTTGAAGGCATGCGCGAGTTGCGAACCGATCAGCACCATAAAGGTCAGCGTCCGGGCCCGCTCGAGGTTCTGGTCCATGCCGTACAGGCAATATGCGAAGGTCAGAATGGCGAGGAGAGCCATGAACAGACCCTGCCCGAACATCTGGAAGATTCTTTCACGCTCCAATATACGGGCCTCGGGGCGGCGCGGGGGTCGCTGCATAAGGCTCGGGTCCCTGGGATCCACCGCCAGGGCCAGCGCCGGGAGACCGTCCGTGACCAGGTTAATCCAGAGGATCTGCACCGGCAGGAGCGGCAGTGGAAGCCCCAACAACGTCGCAACCAGCATGACCAGGATCTCGCTGATGTTGCAGGACAGAAGGTAATGGACGGACTTGCGGATATTGTCGAAAATGGCCCGCCCTTCCTCGACCGCCGCCGCGATGGAGGCGAAGTTGTCGTCTGTTACCACCATGTCCGAGGCATCCTTGGTAACGTCGGTACCGGTGAGCCCCATCGCCACGCCGATATCCGCCGCCTTGACCGCCGGCGCGTCATTGACCCCGTCGCCGGTCATGGCGACGACCGCTCCATTTTTCTTCCAGGCGCGCACGACGCGGAGTTTGTGCTCGGCCGAGACGCGGGCATAGACCGCAATTCGCTCAACGTGCCGAGCCAGATCGGCATCGCTCAACCGGTCGAGCTCAGCTCCGGAGATCGCCTGTGCCCCCCGCTCCATAAGACCCAGCTCGCGGGCGATGGCGACCGCGGTATCCCTGTGGTCTCCGGTGATCATCACGGTCCGGACGCCGGCGCCACGACACGTCTCCACGGCGACCTTCACTTCAGGTCTGATCGGATCCTTCATGCCCACCAGGCCCACGAAGATCAAATCCCGCTCCAGAACAACAGCGCCATAGGCCTCGGGCTCGCGGTCCAGCGGCCGCATCGCCACGCCCAGCACCCGGAGCGTCTGGGAGGCGAAGTCCTGGTTCGCGGCCAGGATCGCCTGCCGAATCTCATCCGTCAGCGCGTTGGCGCGTCCGTCCCGATCGATCCAGGCCCGGCAGTCTCGCAGCAGCACATCCGGCGCGCCTTTGACGAAGGCGACCGGGCCGGATGCCGTGCGGCGCACGATGGTCATCTTCTTGCGCTCAGGGTCGAATGGAACCTCGCCGAGGAACGGAATCTCGCTTTCGAGGTCGCCTTTTTGGAGTCCGGCTTTGGCCGCCACCACCAGGAGGGCGCCTTCAGTGGGATCGCCGAGGATCGTCCAGACGCCCTCCTCCTGCCGAAGCTCGGCCCCGTTGCAGAGCACGGAGACGCGCAACAACTCCCTCAGTCCGGGACGCGCATCGAGCTTCACCGGTTCGCCGAATGAGAAAATCTCGCCGACCGGAGCATAGCCCTCACCTGTCACGACAAAGACTTCGCCCCCCTGGTAGAGCGACGTCACGGTCATCTCGTTCTTCGTCAGCGTGCCGGTTTTGTCGGAACAGATCACCGTGGTGGAGCCCAGAGTCTCGACGGCGGGGAGACGGCGAATCAACGCATGGCGCTTCACCATCCTCGTCACGCCCAGGGCCAGCGTGATCGTCACCACAGCCGGCAGGCCTTCGGGAATCGCTGCGACCGCCAGGCTGACCGCCGTGAGGAACATGGTGACGATGGGGACACCGCGTAGCTCTCCGAGCAGGAACACCACTGCAACGATCCCCAGAGAAATCCACAGCAGCGTGTGGCCCAGTTGCTCCAGCCGGCGCTGCAGCGGCGTTTCCTCCCGCTCGGCCTGGGCCGCCGTTTGGATCAACACGGCGATCCTGCCGATCTCCGTGTGAATCCCAGTATTCACGACCAGGGCCCGGGCTTTCCCGGAGACCGCCACGGTGCCCATATAGAGCATGTTGTGGCGGTCTCCCAGCGGAACCTCTGCCTGGGAAATTTGCTCGGTTGACTTGGTAACCGGCGTGGACTCGCCGGTCAGCGAGGCCTCCTGTGTCTGGAGACCGGTGGCGTACACGAGGCGGGCGTCGGCCGGAACCCGGTCGCCGGCCTCGACCTGGATGAGATCGCCCGGCACCAGTTCTCTGGCCGGGAGCGAGACGAGAACGCCGTCGCGGATGACCCGGGCCGCCACCACGACCATCCGCTTCAGCGCCTCGAGCGAGCGCTCGGCCCGGAATTCCTGGATAAACCCGAGAATCGCGTTGAGGATCACGATGGCGAGAATCGCCGTCGCATCCACCCATTCCTGCAGCAATCCCGAGACGATCGCCGCGCCGAGCAGCACCCAGACGATCAGGCTGGAAAACTGCTCCAGGAGGAGTTTCAACGGAGAGGCGGGAGGCGCTTGCGGAAGCTCGTTCGGACCGTAGTCCCTGAGGCGGCGACCGGCTTCACTCAGGGTCAATCCTCCATCGAGGCCCGACCGCAGTTCATTGGCCACCGCTTCAGCAGTCAGCGCATGCCACGCTGTAGGGGCGACCCGCCGGGCCGCCCCTACTTCTACAGTCATTTGCCGCCCTTCGCCAGTTTACTGTGGACCTCGGCCAGGTTGTCGTACTCCTTGGCCTCCTTGAGATACGCGTCCTCCATCTTCTCGCAGTGTTTGGCGTACGTGTTCTTGGGATACTTCTTGAGGTATTCGCTGGCCATCGTCTTCATGTCGGCGGCCTTGTGCCGCGCCTCGTCCGCCTGTTTCTTGTAGTAGTCGGCCAGTCCGGCGTGGTCCCCCTTGTCCAGCATCTCCTTAACTTGCGGCGCGTGCGCAGCCCGTAAGCCGCTTGGGAACAGTGGGGCCAGAAGCATAGCTCCGGCCAGCCCTGCAAACGTGGTTAACATCGTTCGCTTAGTCATCATGGCTTCGTTTCGCATGGCATACCTCCTGTGGTTAAGGATCGGGGTAGGGAGAACCGGGTTCTAGCCGGTTCCCCCTCCCGCCAAACCGGACAGGCGGATTTCCCGCATCCGGCTTTCCAGTCG
>Ga0137796_10000018_pt1 | contig 131437 bp, 134 predicted proteins | sample OV2TP3_FD_97704 | JGI IMG/M metagenome (GOLD analysis project Ga0137796, IMG submission 97704) | reverse complement strand
TTACGGTTGATTACAGGCCGGAGAGCGCATGCCTGAAGAGGACTTCCACCTCTCGGACCATGCACGCTCGCAGGCGCACTAGGGGCGTGATTTATCACGCCCGAATTGGGCGCAATGAATTGCGCCCCTACAACAGCCTCCTGTTCCAATCGTTTCACCTGCGTCCCCCAGCGCCAGATGACATAGACAGCAGGTATCACGACGAGTGTGAGCAGCATCGCTGAGAACACACCGCCGACCATCGGCGCGGCGAGCCGCTTCATCACGTCGGCGCCGGTCCCCGTCGCCCACATCACCGGGATCAGACCAAAGATATTCGCAAGACCCGCCATGCTCATCGGCCGGATGCGCTCCACCGCGCCCCGATGCACGGTCTCGATGAGATCATCCAGGGTCCGCAGACCGCCCGCCTCCTCACGCCGCTTGCAGGCCTCGTCCAGGTAGGCCAGCATCACAGCGCTGGTCTCCGCCGCGACGCCGGCCAACGCGATGATCCCGACCCACACCGCGATGCTCATGTTGTAGCCGAGCAAGGCCATGTACCAGACACCACCGACCAGAGAGAGCGGCACACCCAGCATCACCATCAATGTTTCCGCGACCGACCGGAAGGTGAGGTAGTAGAGCACGAAGATAATGGCAACCGTCAGCGGCACGAAGATCGTGAGGCGTTCCCGCACTCGCTGCATGAACTCATACTGGCCGGACCAGGCGATGGTATAGCCGGGAGGCAGCACGACCTTCTCCCGGACCACCCGCTTCAGGTCCTCGACGTACCCGCCGACGTCCCGCCCGGTCATGTCCACGTACACGTAGCCGGAGAGCATGCCGTCTTCGTCGCGGATCATCGGCGGGCCCGGCAGGAACCGCAGCGTCGCGAGCTGGGCCAGCGGCACCTGCGCCCCCGTCGGCGTCGCGACGAGGACCCGCTTAAGTTTTTCGGGATCGTCCCGCAGCTCGCGGAGGTACCGCACGTTGATCGGGTAGCGTTCCCGTCCCTCGATCGTCGTCGCGATGCTCTCGCCTCCGATCGCCGATTCGATGATCCGGCCGACGTCCATCACCGTGACGCCGTAGCGGGCGATCTCGTCCCGGTTGATCGCGAAGTCCAGGAAGTATCCTCCCGAAACCCGCTCGGCGTAGACGCTGCGCGTGCCGGGCACCTCCTTGGCGGCCATCTCGACGTGTTTGCCGATTTCCTCGATCTGTTTCAGGTCCGGCCCGAAGACCTTGATCCCCACCGGCGTGCGGACGCCGGTCGTCAGCATGTCGATCCGCGCCTTGATCGGCATGGTCCAGGCGTTGGTCACGCCGGGAAATTGCAGTTTCCGGTCCATCTCATCCACCAGGGTCTCGTAGTTCATCCCCGGGCGCCACTGTTCCTTCGGTTTCAGCTTCACCACCACCTCCATCATGCTGAACGGCGCGGGATCGGTGGAGGTCTCGGCGCGCCCGGCTTTGCCGAAAACGCGCTCTACTTCCGGGAAGGCCTTGAGCGTCCTGTCCATCTGCTGCAGGAGCTTCGATGCTTCGGTGACCGAGATTCCCGGCAGCGTCGTCGGCATATAGAGGATCGTGCCCTCGTAGAGCGGCGGCATGAACTCCGACCCCATGCGCTGGAAGGCCGGGATGACGGTCAGGCTCAGCCCCACCGCCAGGACCACGACGGCCCATCGAAACCGGAGCGCCGCGCGCAAGACCGGCGTGTACACCTTCTGCATGCCCAGGCTGATCGGATGCCGCTGCTCGGAGATGATCTTCCCCCGGACGCAGATCGCCAGCAGCGCCGGGATGAGCGTAATCGCCAGGACCGCGCTCATGGCAATCGCGAGGTTCTTTGTCCAGGCCAGCGGCTTGAACAGGCGGCCTTCCTGCTCCTCCAGGGTGAACACGGGCATGAAGGCGATGGCGATCACCAGCAGCGAGGCGAAAATCGCGGGGCCGACTTCCTTGGCCGAATCAATCAGCACCTGCGTCCGGTCCCCGCGTCGTCCCCCGCGCTCCCAGTCCTCCAGCCGCTTGTGAGCGTTATCCACCATGATGATGGCCGCGTCCACCATGTCTCCGATCGCCACGATGATGCCGCCGATGGACATGATGTTCATGCCGATGCCCATGAAGTACATCGGAATGAAGGCGAGCAGGACCGCCAGCGGGAGGGTTATGATCGGCAGGAGCGCGGAGCGGAGGTGCAGAAGGAACCCGACGATCAGCACGCTGACGACGATCAACTCCTCGGTCAGGTTCTCGTTGGCCGTCGCAATGGATTCCCGGATGAGGTCGCTCCGATCGTAGGTGGTCACGACCTTGACGCCCTTCGGCATGGTGGGCTCCAGTTCCTTGAGCTTGGCCTTGATCCGCTCGATGACCGTCAGGGCGTTCTCGCCGAAGCGCATGATCACGATCCCGCCCACGACCTCGCCCTGGCCGTCCAGCTCAACCAGGCCGCGCCGCATGTCCGGCCCCAACCGCACCGTCGCGACATCCCGCAACAGGATCGGCGTCCCGTTCGGGTTGACTCCAACTGCAACCTTCTCGATGTCGGCCACCGATTTGATGTAGCCGCGGCCCCTGATCATGTACTCGATGCCGGAGATCTCCACGACACGCCCGCCGACATCGTTATTGCTCATGCGGATCTTTTCGACGATCTCGGGGAGCGACAGTTTGTAAGCCAGGACTTTCGTGGGATCCAGGTTCACCTGGTACTGGCGGACGAAACCGCCGACGCTCGCCACCTCCGCCACGCCATCCACGCTCCGCAGCCAGTAACGGAGGTACCAGTCCTGGAACGAGCGCAGCGAGGCAAGGTCCTGTTGGCCGGTTTCATCCACGAGGGCGTACTGAAAAACCCACCCGACGGCCGTGGCGTCCGGCCCGAGCTGCGGCGTGACGCCCTCCGGCAACTTCCCGGCGAGCTGATTCATGTATTCCAGAACGCGACTTCGGGCCCAATAGATATTGGTGCCGTCCTTGAACAGGACGTACACGTAGGAGAAGCCGAAGTCCGAAAAGCCCCGGACCACCGTGACCTTCGGCGCCGACAGCAGCGCGGTGACGATCGGATAGGTGATCTGGTCCTCGACAAGATCCGGCGAGCGGCCCATCCAAGTGGTGTAGATGATCACTTGCGTGTCGGAAAGGTCCGGGATGGCATCCACGGGCGTGTTCTTCATGGCCCACAAACCGGCCGTGGCCAGGCCGAAGACCAGCAGGAACACGATGAACCGGTTCCGGGCGGAGAACTCGATGATCTTTGAAACCATTCCACACTCCGTGTGGCGTTATTCGTGAATCGTTATTCGTTCAACGTTTAACGATTCACGTTTAATGATCTCTAATGCGCCATCCCCTTCATCCCTCCGACCGCCGCCTTCAACTGGCTTTCGGAATCGATCAGGAAGTTCGCCGACGTCACGATGTGGTCCCCTTCCTTCAATCCCTCCGCCACCTCCAACCAGTCGCCGGCCTGGACGCCGAGCTTCACGGTCCGCCACTCCAGCTTGCCGCCGCCGTGGTGAATGAAGATCACCTGACGCTCGCCCGATTCGAGAATCGCGTCTCTTGGAATGGCCAGCCTGGTTCCGAGTGGGATCTTCAGCTCCACGTTGGCGTACATGTCCGGCTTGAGCCTCTCGCCGGGGTTCTCCAGCTCGAACCTCACCTTGGCGGTCCTGGTCTGCGGATCGAGCGTGGGATAGATGAAGCCCACCCGCGCCGTAAGCACGGTCCTGGGATCGTAGGAGAGCGTGACCTTCGCCGTCTGGCCTGGTTTGATGGAGGGTAATTCGTACTCGTAGATGTCGGCCTGGACCCAGATGCGGGAGAGATCGGCGATCGTGTACAGCTCATCACCGGGATTCACGCGCATTCCGGCCACCGCAACCTTCTTGATGACCGTCCCTGTCTCCGGCGAGTGGATCGGCAAGGTCTTGAGGACGGTGCCGGTACGTTCCAGATCCTGGATGTGGTCTTCGGTGATGTCCCACAGCCGTAGGCGCCGCCGCGTCATCTCCAGCAAGGAGGCCGCGCCTTGGGCCACTTCCGGAAACTCACTGCCGCCCAACGTCTTCCTCCCTTTCAAGGCCAGCAGGTACTCCTCCTGCGTGGCCACGAGTTCCGGGCTGTAGATCGTGAAGAGGATTTGCCCCTGCGTGACCCGCTCCCCGGTCGAGTTGACGAGGAGCTTGTCGATCCACCCTTCCAGCTTGATGTTCACGTGCGCCAGGCGGCGCTCGTCTATCTCAACGCGGCCCACCGTCCGGATGATCTTCTCCAACGATCGAGGCTTCGCAAGGTCGAACTTGACACCGATCGTCTGGAGCCGCTCGGGGCTGATCGTGATCGTGTTTCCGCCGGAAACCATGGCAGACGGAGCCGGCACGGGAGCAGAAGGAGACATGCTGTGCCCGTCCCCTTTTGCTGTTGGCGCGGCTCGCGGAGGAGCCATCAACATCGGCGTGGTCTTCTCCGGACCGATACGTCCGAGATACGTGAGCACCGCGGTCGCGACTGCGATCAGCACGCCTCCTGCAAGTAACACATGCCGCACACGGGCGGTCATTGGAACGATCCTCCCACCAGTTCTTCCAGTCGGGCCAGCGCCTTCCCATGCTCGACCATTTCGCCGTGCAGCTCCAACTCGTTCTCCTGCAACGTGAGCAGGCTGTTGAGGAGAGTCAGAAAATCCACCTTGCCGACCGCATACCCGGCCAGCGCCGATTCCAGCGCCAAGCCGGCCTGGGGGATAATGGCATCGCGTAGGAGCTTGATCAGCCGCTCAGCCCGCTGGGTCTGGACGACGTTGTCCTTCGCCTGGAAGAGCAGCATCTGCCTGACCGTTTGCAGATCCTGGGCGGCGCTCTCGCGAAGAGCACGGGCCTCGCGCACGCCTTCCCGTTGTTTCGTCGCGAAGTACAGAGGAATCTTCACGCCCAACATGAGCTGATACCCGTTGTCGTTGATGCGGTCGTTGCGGAGCCCGAGCACGCTCAAATCGAAGTCCGGGTAGTACTCACGCCGTGCCAGCGCGACGGCCTGCTCGCCCCGCTCCACGCCCTTGGCGGACGCGCGAAGCAGCGGCGACGACGTCTCGATGAGCGTGTTGATTTCCACGAGGCTGCGCGTCAACGGGATAACCGGAACCTCGCGAGGCGCGCCGAGCTGATTCGAGGGCGGACGGTTCAAGATACGGTTGACGTCGGCGTGCAGGCTCTCCTTGCGCTGCTCAAGAATCGCGAGACGCTCCAGCACGCGGGAGATCTCCACCTGAGCCCGGAAGACATCCTGCTGGACCGCCTTGCCTACCGCGTAGCGCGCCGTGGCCGTCTTCTCGAACTGCATGAGCAGCAGCTTGTTGCGCTCCACGACATCAATGCTTTCGTGGACGAAATGCAGATCGAAATAGGCTTCCTTCAGCCGCGCGATCACGCGAAACCTGACGGCCGCGTATTCCGCCTCCATCCGCTCCGCTTCGCGGCCGGCCATGTCTTCCCGCAGTTGGAGCTTGCCGGGAAAAGGAATCTCCTGCCCGATCCCGTACATGGGGCCTTCCAGCGGCTCCATCATCGGCATTCGCTGATAGCCGACCTGCGCCTTCGGGTTCGGCAGCGTGCCCGCCTGCGGCACGACCGCCTTCGACGCCTCCCAGCGCTGCCTGGCCGCTTTGATCTCAGGATTGTTCTCTGTGGCTTCGCGAACGAGCGTGGTGAGATCCAAAACCGGTTCCGCCGACGCGTGCTTCTCGGCCGCAGCGGCAGGATCAACTCCGATACAAAAAAGCAGGAAGAGACCCAGCATCGAATACGATTTGAACGGGATATGTTTCATCGGCCCCCTCCTACAATTTAGTCTGCAAGGGACATTCCCTCGTGCCCTTTTGCAATAATGACTTCCAATTGCATGATTTCATTCACGTTCGCTGCACATGGAAACCGCAACGCCTTAGACGTCGTTGCCTTTTACCACAGTTCAGAAAACTCTTTCTGTGGCGAAGAAGGTCAAGTCCAAGAACCTGTTCAGCCAAGCCGGAAATGACGCTGTGAAGAACGGAGAAGAGACTAGCGAGCGCGGGGAACGGGGAATTGAACCCGAAGCGGAGGAAGAGGAGGGACAGCCGGAAGTATCAGCATCGCGATGCCGAGGAGGCTCAGGAGAAAGAAATCCCCGACAAGAGACTCAGGCCCGATGCAGGTGGCGCAGGAAACGGTCGCGCCATGGTGGAGGTGGCCAGCGCTGACGTGATCAGCCCCCATGAGGGGGACCATACAGACCACCGACAGGACGAGCAATGTAATAAGAATAAGCCGCACCATAATTTCTATGTTAGGCACCGGGAACAGGCCCTGTCAAGGATCGCCGCACCTCTCTCCACCGCCACATCGCGTAGAGGACCGGGATCACCAGCAAAGTGAGGATCGTCGAACTCACCATGCCGCCGATCATGGGCGCGGCGATCAACTAGTTTAACTGCGAGGCCAATACATGATCACAGCCATACCCGTCAGACAGAGGATCGCCCCAATCGAATCGAAAAGGTCCGGGCGATTGCCGTTCATGCTCCATCCCCACAAAAGCGAAAGGATGATGAACATCCCGCCATAGGCCGCGTACACGCGACCGAAATGGGCCGGCTGAAAGGTAGGGATGACACCGTACAGGATCAGCAACACGGCACCAGCGAGCGCGTAGCCGATCGGCTTACCCTCCCGCAGCCAAAGCCAGACCAGATAACCGCCGCCGATCTCGCACAAGCCCGCTAGCACGAACAGTCCGACCGACAAAGGAACGCTCATGATTGCCTCCTAAAGTTCTTTCGGCCTTGAGCGGCTGTGACAGATTCTCGCGTAGAATGCCGGGATGACAAGAAGGGTTAAAACCGTGGATGTGATCAGCCCGCCGATGACCACGGTTGCCAGCGGGCGCTGGACTTCGGCGCCCATGCTGGTCGCCAGAGCCATGGGCAGGAAGCCCAAGCTTGCAACCAGGGCCGTCATCAAAACGGGCCGAAGCCGGTCCATGGCCCCTTGTGTTACAGCCTCGTTCGTTGGAAGGCCCTCCGCTTCAAGATTCCGGATATGACTGACCAGCACCACGCCATTCAGCACGGCGATCCCGAAGAGCGCGATGAATCCGATGGCTGCCGAAATGCTAAGAGGCAGGCCGCGGAGCCAGAGCGCCAGCACGCCGCCCGAGAGGGCTAATGGAACATTGAGGAAGATCAGCAGCGCCGGACGGAGCGCGCCAAAGATGACCGAGAGCACCCCCAGAATCAGGATCAGGGTGACCGGTATCACCACGGCCAGCCGGAGTGAGGCCTCTTTAAGGTGCTCAAACTGCCCACCCCACCGTAGTTCATAGCCTGTCGGGAGCGATACTTCGCTTGCCACCGCACGCTGAGCCTCTGCCACGAAACTCCCCAAGTCCCTTCCCCGGATGTTGCTCTCCACGACAATGCGTCGTTGCACATGTTCTCGGCTGACCTGGGCCGGTCCCGTGTCGACTCGGACGGCGGCCACGCGGGAAAGGGGAACCAGTTCACCGTGCACGGCGGGGATGAGAAGACTCCCCAACGCAGCCGGATCTGCGGAGACGTTGTCGGTCAAGCGTACAACGAGTTCAAAGCGTCGCGAACCTTCCACCACGGTGCCGACCACGCGTCCTACGCGCGTCGCCTGGACAAGGGTAAGAACATCGTCCGCGGTGAGCCCGTACCGTGCGATCTGGTTCCGGTCCACAATGACTCGAATGAGCGGCAGCCCGGCAACTTGTTCAACTTTCACGTCGGCCGCACCCTGTACCTTTTCGAGAGCGCGCGCCACGGCTTCGGCTTTCTGTTTGAGGACATCCAAATCCGGCCCAAAAATCTTGACGGCCAGATCCGAGCGAGTGCCCGCGATCAACTCATTGAACCGCATCTCGATCGGTTGCGTGAAACCGAGGCCGATGCCGGGGACTGCCTCGAGAATAACGGGCTTCATCTTCGCAATCAGATCCTCGCGCGTCCCGGCAGAAATCCATTCCTGCCGGGGTTTGAGAATGACGAACACATCCGATAATTCAATGCCCATCACATCCGTGGCTATCTCGGGACTTCCGGTTCTGGTCACCACCTGCACCACTTCCGGAAATCTGCGAAGGATTCGCTCAACCTCCAAGGCCGTCGCGACTGATTCACTGAGTGACACGCTTGGCAACCGCCAGACCTGGATTGCCATGTCCCCTTCGTCCAGACGAGGGACAAACTCCACCCCAAGCCACGCGCCGAATCCGAGACTCATCACAAACAATCCCACAGCCGGCACGACGACCCAGGCCGGGCGCGCCGTGGCCCATCTGAGACATGGCTCGTATATGCGGCTCAGCAGCCGAATGACGCGCGTTTCCTCATGGCCCGGCGTGGCGCGTGCAAACCAGAAGGCCAGGACCGGTGTCACAGTCACCGCGAGTAGAAGTGATCCGGCCAAAGCCATGATGACCGTCAGTGCCATGGGACGAAACATCTTTCCCTCAATCCCGGTGAGTGCCAGGATCGGCACGTACACGAGGATGATGATCCCCACGGCAAAGGTCATAGGACGCAGCACCTCACGGCCGGCTGCTTGGATCTCGCCCAACCGTTCTTCCCGGTTCATGGCGCCCTTGTCAGCCAACCGCCGCAGAATGTTGTCGACCATCACCACGGAGCCGTCGACGAGCAAGCCAAAGTCGATCGCGCCCAGGCTCATGAGATTGCCGGAGAGTCCTGCTTGCATCATCCCGGCAAACGCGAAGAGCATCGAGAACGGGATGGCCGATGCCACGATCAACCCCGCGCGGAGATCGCCCAAGAAGAGGAAGAGGACCGCAATGACCAACAGCCCACCTTCGAGGAGATTGTTGCGCACCGTCCGGATCACCTTCGACACAAAGAGAGTTCGATCGTAGTACGGCTCAATCGTCACGCCCGGGGGGAGTGTCGCCCGGATCTCTTGCACACGAGCCTTGACGCGTTCGACCACCTGCTGCGCGTTTTCGCCCGCTAACATCTGAACCATGCCGATGACGGTCTCGCCCTCGCCCATGGCCGTCGCAGCGCCGATACGGAGAGCCGAAGCCTCTTTGACCTCGGCCACATCAGACACGTAGATCGGCACACCGCCGGGTCCGTGAGCGACGACGATCTGCGCAAGGTCCGCGATCTGGGTAGCCAGCGCCTCGCCACGGATGAGCAACTGTTCGCGCTGGTGCTCGATATACCCACCCCCGGCGATGGCGTTGTTCCGCTCCAACGCCTCGAACACCTGCCGCAGCGACAGCTTCAATGACAGCAGTTTGGCGGGATCAACGACGACCTGGTACTGCTGCGGCTCTCCGCCCCAGATGTTGACTTCCACGACGCCCGGAACCGCCCGTAGCCACATTCCAATGTCCCATTCGAGAATCGTCCGCAGCGCCATGGCGCTGAAGCCGTCTCCCTTCAGCGTGAACTGATAGACTTCGCCTAATCCGGTTGTGAGCGGCCCCACCATCGGACGGCCATATTCAACCGGGATCCGCTCCATGGCGCGGGAGAGCCGCTCGCCGACCAACTGTCGCGCGCGGTAAATATCCGTGCGATCTTCGAAAATCACGGTGACGGCCGATAGGCCATAGCGCGACACGGACCGGAGCTCGCGCAAGGCAGGGAGCCCGCTCAAGGAAGCCTCGATCGGAAACGTCACGAACTGTTCCACCTCTACCGGGCCCAGAGCCGGTGCACGGGTGAGGATTTGAACTTGGATCGGTGTCAGGTCCGGCACGGCATCAATGGTGAGGTGCGTGAACGACCACAAGCCGGCCACGATCACCAGCAGCATCGCTACAAGCGTGAAGAAGCGGTAGCGCAGGGAAAGCGTCAACAGCTTGTCCATTTCATCCCCCTTCGCCCGCCTGGATGGCCTCTTTGAGCAGGACGTTCTTGAGATCGAAGACCCCATCGGTCACGACGCGCTCGCCTTCATTCAGGCCTTTCCTGACTTCAACCCAGCCGCCGCCTTCCCGACCAGTCTCAATCGGCGCAAACACATAGCCGCCCTCCCGTTGGACAAAGACGCCGCGCGCCTTGTCCACCAGCGTCACGGCCGACAGGGGTACGGCCGGCGTCGGCGGCCCCTCGAACGTCAACTGCACATCCACATATTCGTTCGGTTTCAGACGGCCGCCGGGATTGGGCACGTCAAACCGAAACCGGATCGTGCGGGTCGTCTCATCCGCAATCGGTGACAGATAGCTAAGCCGAGCTTTCACCGGCTCGCTCCCTTTCGGCACAATCGTCCCGATATCCCCCGGGTTGAATCGCCGGGCCTGCTCAAGAGGCAGGTTGGCGAACACCCACACCTGACTCGTATCCACCACCTCGAACAGCGCGGTGCCCGGAGAGACGCCCTGGCCCAAGACTACGTTCTGTTGCACAACGGTCCCGGCAATCGGAGATCTAAGGACATACCGGTGACTTTCTTCGTGAACCGCTCGTTCCAGGTCACGCAGTTCCTCCACGGTGAGCCCCATATTGAGGAGCTTCTCCCGAACGTGCTGATAGCGGGCTTTGGCTTCAAGATGGCGGCCTCGCTCCTCGACCAAACGGCGCTCCGAGACGATCCCTTCGGCTGAGAGCTTCTCGGTCCGGCGGAAATTGCTCTCCGTCGCATCGGTCTGAGCCTTGGATACGAGGTATTCCTGGACCAGTTCGTCGAGGCGAGGACTCCCAATCGCCGCCAACGGTTGCCCCACCCGAACGCGATCTCCAAGGAACACAAAGAGCTGTTCCACCTTGCCTTCGATGCGCGGGGACACCTTCGCGACTCGCTTGAGGTCCAGCGTCACCTCTCCCGGCGCCGTCACTACCTCGGAAACCACACGCGATGTCACTGGCTCAACCCGCAGTCGTTCCCTGATCGCCGCAGGAGCTTGCACTAGCATCTTGTCTGCGCCTTTTGCGGATGGTCCCACCGGCTTGGCCGGCGGCCCGCCGCTTTGATCTCCACACGCCCCAAGCGCCAGGGTCGCAAGCATGATGAACCACCCGAATTTCATTGAGCGTCCGGTCATCATGGCAACCCTCCCGTTAACCGCTCCAGTGTGGCGAGGGACACGGCCAGGTCCACCTGCGCCTGGTAGAACTCACGGGTCGTCTGAAAAGCCACGCGCTGGGCATCCAGAAATTCGAGCAGGCTGATCTCGCCGAATTGGTAGCTCTTCCGAGCGATCTCCACCGCCTCATGGGCCTGGCGCAGAAGCCCTTTGCGAAACAACTCGATCTGACCGTACGCGATGCGATACCGCTCAAAGGCTTGCGTGAGCGCCTTGACCAGTTCGAGCCGTACCTGCTGGACCTCCGCCTCGGCTCGGCGAACAGTCGCCGCCGCCTCGGCAATCTCGCCTTGCCGTTGCGACCATAGCGGAAAGGGCACCGACAGTCCGAGCCTATAACTTTCTCGATCGATTTCATGGTCAAAGCTGCCGAAGATGGACACATCCGGCACACGAGAAGCCCGGACCGAGTCCAACTTCGCGGCGCGCCGCGCCCGGTCCTGTTCGCGCGCAAGGAGCCGTGGGTGTTGACGCATCGCCGCGTCCAGAAGGTTCTCCAACTTCCCGTCTGCGCGTCTTTCGGGAAATTCTCCCTGCACCTCGAAGACAACCCCCAAGTCCTCCCCGACTACAGCCACCAAAGCCGCCCGGGCTTGGGTGATATGACTGAGCGCCCGGTCCACTTCTTGGGTGGCCCGCTGGAGTTCGACCTCCGCCTTGACTCGTTCGAACTTCGGCGCCTCTCCAGCGTCCACCCGCTTGCGCGCCGTCGAGGCCAGTTGCTCGACCGCCGTTAACGTCTGGACTGCGAGCGCCGATTTCCGCTGCGCCCCCAACATCTCGTAGAAAGCCGCTGTGACCGCAGCTGTGACACGGAGCACGCCGTCCTTGCGCTCCATCTCATAGGCTTCGACGTCGTGCTCTGCGGATCGGATTCGGGCCGATCGTTTGAAGACCCATTCAAAAGGCTGGCTGAACTTCACGCTCTCTTCGGTTCCTCGATTCGGAGGGCCTTCCAGTGCCCTCCCAGGCCCCGCGCCGATGGTCAATTCCGGATTGGGGTAGGCCTTGGCTCCCAGCAGCCGGCCCCGGCTTGCCCCTACATCGGCCTCACCCACTGCAAGAGAGGGATTGCGTTCCAGGGCGATGGATAGAAGTTGGGCCAAATCATATTGAGCCCGGAGAGCCTGTGGCTCAGCCCCGTACGCATACTGGACGCTCCAAAGCAGAAGCACTCCAGCCAAGATCGAGATGATCCGACGCATGGCTTACTCCTTGATTCATGTAAGGCCACCCCCTCCCTCCCCTCCCCCCTCCGAGGGGGAGGGAAAGGGTGGGGGGCCGATCGCTGAAAGCTGAACTCTTAGTTGCTTACGTCGTGACTAGACTGCGGACTGAGGAGGAGCGCGTGAAGAGAGACCGGCAGAGAGGATGACCGATGCGAAAGATTCAATTGGCAACTCAGCAGCAAAGACACGGGGCTGACAGACATAACCGCCTTCTGCTCCGGCAGGCGCAACATGCAGAAGTCCCGGCTTTCCAGAATTCCTATCCGGCGAAGAGGTCAGGAGTGAGAACGCCACCTCCGGATGGTCAAAAACATGGGTGGACTGGCCTACAACCGGGAGATGACCATGATGGTCCGCAGGAGAAGCCACGGGGCCTTCAGAGGCGGACCCATACTCGCACGGCAGATCAGAAGAGATGACCGTGTGGGTGATCCCTCCGTGGACGTGATCGGATTCACCGTGATGATGGTCAGCCTCTGGATGGACATGGACCAGCGGCATAGCCAACATCCAGGCCGTCAACCACGCCACAAGAATTGTACGTCGCTTGGACATGCTGGAAAGCACTTGCTGCATATCTTTCTTCATATCAATCTCGTCACCACGGTAGCACAGAATGCTTAAGTGGTCAATTCAAGACGTCGCTTGGTAGTGGGTCAGTTTCAAATTGTCGCGTCGGTTTCCTTTCCGGCAGCCTTGTAAACCTCTCCTGCGGCACCCGCATTCATGATGGCGATCCCGAGGCCGACGATCAAGTCAGGCCAGGCTGACAGTGTATAGCCTGTGGCAATCCCGGCCAGAATGATGGCTGCGTTTGCCAACACGTCATTTCGTGCCGATAGGAAGGCGGCAAGACCGAGACTCCCCCCGTGATGGCGAACGCGGACCAGGATCAGGGCGCACACGAAATTGACAAGCAGCGCCCCCGCCCCGGTGAGCGCGAGCGGAAGTGGCGCAGGCGGCATCGGGGCCGCGAACTTCTGCCAAGCCATCCAGAATGTGGCGAGGCCGGGAATCAGGATGATGCCAGCAAGCACCTTGCCGATCAGGGCACGGCGCGGTGCGCTCCACGCCAGCGCCATAAGGATCAGGACATTGATAGAGGCATCTTCAAGAAAGTCGATCGAGTCCGCGAAGAGTGAAACCGACCCGATCAGAAGCGCAACGCCAAATTCGACGCCAAAATAGGCGAGGTTAAGCAGGGCCACAACTCGAACGGCATTACGCAATTCGTCCTTCATTCTGCCGCCTTTCCATGATCGTGAAGGCCGCCTGGAGTCAAACTGACCCACTACCGAAAATAGTGGTGTGAAAAGGGGCGGCGAGATGGATTGGTCTCAGCCGCCCCTTCTCCATAGCTGCATTTTACCCCACGAACCATTGCCAGATACGGGCTCCTAACTCGTAGGGACAGAAGCCAAGATACTGCTCCCAAACACACATCGCGACTCACCTCCTTTTCCTGGAGTTAATCCTGCACCTCTATCAAGCTGTCACGGACAGAACGGACATGACGGACATTCTACACGCGTACTCGCCAAGGCAGGCCACGCTTTGAGCAGCAAGGCCACGACCGAGACAGGCAACACAGCCAGAAGTTTTTGCATACGGCTCACCTCCTTCCCGGCTCACAAGTAAGAGAGGGTAGTTCCTCGATCAGACAGCAGATCTCATTCGGACTCAACGGCGGACATGGGAGCCGACCCCGCCACCGTCGCTGATGCTGCTGAAGTTCGGCACGGAGCTTTGTCAAGAGGGCGATCTGCTGGTCCAGGGCCACTAATTTCCGACTGACCCACGCGTACACTCCCTCGCAGGGTGTTCTCTTCTCCGTGGCGATCCCAATGAGCGATCGGATTTCCGACAAGGTGAACCCGATGCTCTTGGCTTTCCGGATAAATTGGACTTTCTGGACTACATCGGCCGGATAGACTCTGTAGCCAGTGTGAGTTCGCCCCGGCTTGGGCAGCAGTCCACGGCTCTCCCAGTAGCGCAGGGCCTTGGAAGACACCCCTGTTTCCGTCGCCAGTGCACGGATCGTCAGCATTCCCGTGCTCATATAACCCTCCCTTCTGCCGCCAGGATAAAGCCTCCCGCTAGGGTAAGGTTCAAGAAGTTTTTTCAGAATGAACCTTGACAAAGCCTCACGGTCTGTATTAAATACCGTTTTGTAGCACAAAGAAGTGCTCAGTGACGAAGGCGTCTTTCCTCCCATCGGGGATGGAAAAACGCCTTTTCTGTTTTTCGGACGATTTCGTCCGGGCCCTTTGGACAACGACGTCCTCCGTCCCGCAAGGGACAGAGGACGTTTTTTTGTGGCGCTGAGCTATGCCGCTACAACCTGGCATGAAAATCCTAATGCGCATTCATCGCTCAGTGAAACGTGGCGTCGCGCTTGTGCTGCTTGGAATGTTGGCGGTAGGGTGCGCCTCCATGACCGACCCACGTGCTAGTGGGGTTGTCTTCCACTCCTTTGATCTGCCGGAGAGCCTGGAGCCCCATCAGGTAATTCACGGGGTTGAAGAGGCATTTGCTCGAACACTCCAGGTCCCGTTGAAGAGAACCGAAGGCTCCGTGCAGTCCCCCTTGCCCGCGTCACCTCCCGACTTTCGGGTGGAGTACCGGCATGTCCGTCTTGACCAGTTGGGCGTCGTGCTCCTTCCGCGTATCGTCTGCCCGGAAAATATGGCGATGGTATCCGGGTACGCGGCCACTCCATTCGCAATCCTGGGCCTTCAGGCCTATGCGGGATGTGTTTATCAGTACGCAGGCGGCTATCACGTGCACATCGTAGCCATGGAGACCGGCTCAGGCGAGACTGCGGAACCAAGCTCTCCAGGTAGCGCTTCGAATACCAGTGCGGAGCACGCATCGCTGCTCGCCAAGACATTCGTAGAACTTGTACCTGGCGCACGCCTTGTGCGGGCCTCTACCCTGACGCCATCGGATATGATCGTCAGGCATCCTGCCGACTCTCCGGCCACGAAGTCTGAGGAGCAGGAGTTACCTGCCGCCGTTCCGCTGTTATGCTTGGGCCCGGCGGGAGAATCTTTGGCCGTACATTCACAGCCTGGAGGAGGCACAGTGCTCAAGAAGCTCGGCCCTGGCACGATCCTGACCGTCGCAGAGCCTGTAGATTCAGCCTATTTCCGCGTGAGCATAGAGGGGGGCCACAGGGGCTGGATCCATCGGTCGGACGTCAGGAGGCTGCTGTGCCCGATTGGCTAATCAGTCCAGAGCCAGAAGCCCCGCGCATCCCTATGCGAAGCTCCTGGCCCCGGATGCCGCTTTCCTCACTGCGGTGGCTGTCTGCCGGTCATCGTCTGGGCTTTCGTGTTGTGCGAGGCGAACAGCTCTTGGGCCTTTGCGGCCCTCTCCCGGTACATCTGTGCAAGTCGTATGAGATGCCTCCGCTTCAGACTCTTCGGATCTTGAGTCGGACCGAGCGCCGACGCCTCTCGTTCCAGCCGAGCAGCCTCGGACTGTAGACGCTGGCTCTGCTGTTGGTACAACAGTGCCGCTGCGACGTGGTCATCAGCGCTCGCATTGACTGAAGCGAGCTTATCCTGGAGTTGAGACGGGAGCGCTTGCTCACCCACCGTAGCGCACCCCGTCAGTATCCACGTCCCCAGCAGTAACACCACCGCTGTGACTCCTACCATCGTCCGCATCATGGGTTTCACCTCCTTTCGGCAAGGCTACATGTTCCCGGACTGATGTGCAGGCGGAATGGAACTGAACCAGCTTGAGGAGAGATCAGAGACGAAGCACCGAAGTCAGGGCAAGGATATCCTTCGATGGCGGGGGCTCACCCCAGGGTCGAGCGCTTAGATGCACGAGAGGGAGGAAAGACTGAAGGGCCAGGGGCTCCACGGCGACAACGGCATGGGCTGAGAAATCCACCGCCTGAAGCGCTGAAGGGGCACTCTGGACGCTGAGAGTCTTGAACGCGTCACAATATTGGCGAGCCGGCTGCTCCTCCGGCATCGAGCAGTCGCTGCCCTTCGCCACCTCTACGCCGCCATACAACGGGATCAAGCAGGCGAAGGCGTTGAACGAAAGCAGGAAGTAGACTGCCGCCAACGCGGCGGCAAGAAATGGGACGCGTTTCATAGAAAACACAATACTACGAACAGACCTTGTACGCAAGTCCGGCCACGCTTTGACCAGCCGCCTCTACTTAGGCTTTTCGGTCTTTTCTTTGTCTCCTTTCTTCTTGGGTTCCATCATTCCCCCCATCATGCCGCCTTCCATCATTTGTGACATGTGTGACTTCATCTCGGACATCTGCTTCATCATCTCAGACATCTCCTTCATCATCTGAGCACAATGGCTTTCTCGCTCCTCAGATGACTTCGATTTGTCTCCACCCATCATGCCACTACCCATCATGCCTCCGCTCATCATGCTGTCCGGCATCATCTGAGCCACAGCTAGAGAACTCATCAGCAATGCAACGGCTACGAACGTGATTGTCTTCATCATGCGAGTTCACCCCCTTTCTACAGCCCGATCAGCTTCCTTTCTCCATCGTCTGGCCCGAAAGAGCCAATTGAAGCCGTTTTACTTCCCTTGAGCGCCACATCGCGTAGAGCACCGGGATCACCAGTAGAGTCAGCATGGTCGAGCTGACCATGCCGCCGATCATGGGCGCGGCGATGCGCTTCATCACGTCCGCGCCGGCGCCGGTCGTCCACATGATCGGCAAAAGGCCGCCCATGATCGCCGCCACCGTCATCATCTTGGGCCGCACCCGCTGGACCGCGCCCTCCAGGATGGCCTCGCGCAGGTCCTGAGCCGTCGCCATCCGGCCTTCGCGCGCGCGCCGCTCGTAGGCCTCGTCGAGATAGACCAGCATGACGACGCCGGTCTCCGCCGCCACGCCGGCCAGCGCGATGATTCCCACCCAGACCGCCACACTCAGGTTGTAACCGAGGTAATGGAGATACCAGACCGCCCCGACCACGGCGAAGGGGACGGACAGCAGCACGATCAGCGATTTGGCCAGCGAGCGGAAATTCAGATAGAGCAGCAGGAGGATCAGCCCGAGCGTCACCGGAACCACCAGCTTCAACCGCTCCTCAGCCCGGATGAGGTGCTCGTACTGGCCCGACCATTTCAAGGTGTAGCCGGGCGGCAGCGTGATCTGTTGTTGGACGTTCCGTTTGGCGTCTTCGACATAGCCGCGCAAGTCGCGCCCGCTCACCGCCACCGACACCAACCCGGCCATCGCTCCGCTCTCGTCAGCGATCGACGGCGGTCCTTTGGTGATGACCACCTCGGCGATTTGCCCGAGCGGGATCTGCGCGCCGGTCGGCGCCGCAATCAGCACGCGCTTGAGCCGGTCCGGGTCGTCGCGCAACTCGCGCTTGTAGCGGACGTTCACCGGATACCGCTCGCGCCCTTCGACCGTGGTCGTCACGGTCTCCCCGCCGATGGCCGACGTAATCACCGTCTGGACATCCCCCACCGTCAGGCCATGGCGGGCGGCCTCGCGCCGGTTCACGATCAGGTCCAGATAGTATCCTTCATTCAGCCGTTCCGCGAAGGCGCTCCGCGTGCCGGGGACTTTCGCCAGCACGCGCTCGATCTCCAGCCCGATCGCCTCGATCGTTTTGAGATCCGGCCCCAGCACTTTGATCCCCACGGGACTCCGCACGCCGGTCGTGATCATCTCAGTGCGGGTCTGGATCGGCATCCACCAGATGTTCGGAAAGCCCGGGATGCGCAGGCGTTCGTCCATCTCGTCGAGCAGGCGCTCCCACGTCATGCCGGGCCGCCATTGAGACTCCGGCTTGAGCGACACTGTAATCTCGGCCATGCCGGTGAAGGCCGGGTCGGTCGCGGTCGGCGCCTTGCCCATTTTCCCAAAGACCCGCTCCACTTCCGGGAAGGTCGTGAGCAGCCGGTCCTGGACCTGCAGGACCTTGACGGCTTCGGTGATCGAGAGGCCGGGCACTGTCGTCGGCATGTAGAGGATCGTGCCTTCGTTCAGCGGCGGCATGAACTCGGCCCCGAGCCGCGTGAAGACCGGCCACGTGAACGCCACAACAGCAACGGCCAGTCCCAGCGCAAGCCAGCGGACACGAAGCACACCAGACAGGATGGGACGATAGAGCGCGATCAGGAGCCAGTTCAGCGGATTCTTCGTCTCGGCCCGGATGCGGCCTCGGATCAGAACGACCATCAACACCGGCGCCAACGTCACCGAGAGCGCCGTCGCGAAGAGCATGGCAAAGGTCTTGGTATAGGCGAGTGGCGTGAACAGGCGTCCCTCCTGGGCTTCGAGGGCGAAGATCGGCAGAAACGACACGGCGATCACCAGCAACGAGAAGAACAGCGGGCGACCGACTTCCTTCGCAGCGGCGATGATAGTCTCGATCCGATTGGCAGTCGGCGCTTGCTCCAGCCGCTTATGGGCGTTCTCAACCATGACGATGGCCGCGTCCGCCATGGCGCCGATGGCGATGGCGATCCCGCCGAGGGACATGATGTTGGACGTGACCTTCAGGTAGGCCATCGGTATGAAGGCCAGCAGGACCGCCACCGGCAGGATGATAATGGCCACCAGCGCGCTCCTCAAATGGAACAGGAACAGCACCGCGACCAGGCTCACGATGAAGCTCTCCTCCAGCAGCTTCTCGCGGAGCACCGCGATGGCCCGATGGATGAGTTCCGACCGGTCGTAGGTCGGCACGACGCGCATGCCCTTCGGCAGCGTGCGCTTGATCTCCTCCAGCCGCGCCTTCACCCGCTCGATCACGGCCAGCGCGTTCTCGCCGGCCCGCATGATGACGATACCCCCGACGGTCTGGCCCTTGCCGTCCAACTCGGCGATGCCACGCCGCTGGTCCGGTCCCACCTGCACGCGCGCGACGTCCCGGACCAGGATGGGCGTGCCGCGTTTGTCCGTGCCGACCGGGACCAGCTCGATGTCTTCAAGCGAGCGCAGATAGCCGCGTCCCCGGACGACATACTCCGTCCCGGTCATCTCCAGCACGCGGCCGCTCACCTCCGCATTGCTGTCGCGGACCGCCTCGATCACGGTCTTGATCGGCAGCCGGTAGGCGGCCAGCGTATTGGGGTCCACCTCAATCTGATACTGCTTGACGAAACCGCCGATCGCCGCTACCTCCGCCACGCCGGGAACGCTCTCCAGTTGGTAGCGCAGGTACCAGTCCTGGAGGCTCCGGAGCTGCGCCAAGTCGTGCATCCCGGACTCATCCACCAGCGCGTATTGATAGACCCAGCCCACGCCGGTCGCGTCCGGGCCAAGGGTCGGCGAGACCCCGGTCGGGAGCTTGCCGGCCAGTTTCTGCATGTATTCGAGCACGCGGCTCCGCGCCCAGTAGAGATCGGTCCGGTCCTCGAAGATCACGTACACGTAAGAGACGCCGTACTCCGACACGCCGCGCACCCGCTTGACTCGCGGCCCTGCCAGCATGGAAGTGACGATCGGATAGGTGACCTGATCTTCAATGAGAGTGGGGCTCCGGCCCGGCCACTCGGTGTAGATGACCACTTGGACATCCGACAGGTCCGGGATGGCGTCCAATGGCACTTCAAAAACCGCCCACACGCCCCAGGCAGCCAGCAACAACACAAACAGAATCACCAGGACGGGGTTCCGGGCGCTGTTTTCGATGAGGCGCGCGATCATTCCTTCTCACCCGCCCGCCCCGCGGGCGCCGAGACGCCCGCTTTTCCCGAGCCTCCGCCGACGACGGCGAATTGAAACTTTTCGGTGATGGGTGGCAGGCTCGGTATGGTCACGGTGGCTGTCACCACCCACTTACCGCCCATACCGAGCATCGCCTTGCCTTCATAAATACCGTCTTTGGTATGGATGGCTTTCACCTTCGACTCGGTCATGCCCGGCATCGGCATCGTATACGTGAACACCGCTTGCGCGTTGGTCACCTCATAACCTGCCGGATCGGTCACCTTGAGCTTGAGCAGGGTTTCTCCGGCCTTTGGTTTCTCCGGCACCGTCGTAAACGTGAGCGAGTAGCCCGATACCTGACGGGTCTCAGAGACGGGCTTGGCCGGCTCTGGCTTCATGCCTGACATTCCCTTCATGCCCTCCATACCCTTCATGCCTTCCATCCCCTCCATTTTTGCTTCGTACGCGCCGCGCATCTGCCAGTCGGCCATGCCGATCCGGCCCATCATGGCCTGCATACTGCCGGCTGACGCGAGCTTGCTGTCGGCATCGAGAAGAAAGTTGGCCGAGGTTACAACCCGCTCCCCTTCTTTGATGCCTTCCAGAACCTCCACGCGATCCTGGCTCTTCCGCCCCAGCTTGACCGGAGCCGGCTCATAGACGCCTTGACCCTTATCCAAATACACGAGCTGGCGGAGGCCCGTATCCAGCACCGCCTCTTTGGGCACGACCAGTGTCCGGACCGAGTCGGTGCGCAACGTGATGGTCCCGTACATGCCCGGCTTCAGCTTCAGGCCCGGATTCGGCAATTCCAGCCGCACCCGCACCGTGCGGGCTTCACTGTTCAACGACGGATAGATGTAGGCAACCCGGGCCCGGAAGGTCTCGCCCGGATAGGATGCGAACGTGACCGAAGCCGGTTGGTTGAGCTTCACGGCCGCCACTTCCGACTCGTAGATGTCGGCATGGACCCAGACATGGGACAGGTCCGCCACCTCGTACAGCGTGGTGCCCGGCTCCACGTACTTGCCCGGCAAGGCTTCCCGCTTGAGCACGATCCCGGACGCAGGCGCGTAGACGGTCAGCACCTGCTCGGCTTTCCCGCGACGCTCCACGGCCGCAATCTGCTCCTCCGTCAAATCCCACAGTCGCAGGCGTTCTCTCGCGCTTGCCGTAAGAGCGGCCGCGTGGTCCTTCGCGTCGGCCAGCGGGCTGGCCGCCAGTTGAGACTTCGTCTTCAAGGCCAGCAGGTACTCATCCTGCGTAGCCAGGAGGTCCGGCGAATAGAGCGTGAAGAGCGGCTCGCCCTTGCGCACCGGCCTGCCGATTGAGTTGACGAAGACATCCCGAATCCAGCCCGAGACTTTCAGATTGACCTGCGTGAGTCCTCGTTCGTCGTACTCCACCGTGCCGACCGTCCGGATCTCCTGCTCCAACGTGTCGGTGGCGGCCGGCGTGCTTCGGACTCCGATCAACTGTCGCGTTCCGGCCGGAAGAGCGACCGCTCCAGACGGAGCCGGCGACATTCCCTTCATGCCTTCCATGCCCTGCATCCCTTGCATGGGCGCCTGCTTCATCCCCATCGGCTTCATGCCGGCCATGTCTCCCATCATCAGATGCGCCGTGAAGAAGCCCCCGACGACGCCGGCGATCACGCCGGCCGCGGCCACAGCTATCAAAATGCCTTTTTTGCGCGTCTCGCTATTCATCTGGTGTTCCTCCCGATCCTACCGACCAAGATCCGAGCCCACCGCCCGTTCGAGCTCGGCCACCCTTTGCTCAAACGTGCTCAGGGACCGGTAATACTCGAGCTGGAAGTCCTTGAGCGCGCGCTCCGCATCAATCAAGCTCAGAAACTCCAACTTGCCGGTCTGGTAATTAGCCCGTGCGGACTCGAGGGTTTGTCGCGCCTGGGGAATGATCGTCGTCTTATAGAGCGTCAGGAGTTTCTCTGCGGCTTCGATTTTTACCAGAAAATCCTTCACCTCAAACATCACCTGGTTTTTGAGAACCTGATACGCGGCCTTCGCTGAGTCCGCGCTGGCCGAAGCTTCCCGCACGCCCGCGTCGTATTTGGGCTTGGTCCAAAACGAGAATGGGAGACTCATCGTCACCATTCCACCGAACCCGTCTCTCTGGCCGAAGTTTTGGAAGCGGGACACCATCACATTGAAATCCGGGTAATATTGTTTCTGCGCCAGCGCGATGGCCGTTTGACTTCTCGTGATTTCGAGGTCCAAGGCCCGCAACTCAGGGCGGTTCTGGACGGCCCTCTGCTGAAGGTCCTCCAGCGTCCGTCTTTCCCGATGGCCGGGAGGTTCGACAGGTTCCGCCAGAGCAGACTGGGGAGCGCGATTCAGAATGACATTGAGCCGGGCCTTGGCGCTCTCCCGCTGCTGCTCCAGCACCGGCAGTACGTTATGGAGCTTGGAGAGCTCCACCATGGCTTTCAATACGTCTACTTGCGCTACTTTCCCGGCCTTGAACCGAGCGGTGGCGATCTCGAAAAATTCTTTGAGAAGATCAATTTGCTGGTGATGCACTTCGATCTCCTTGTGGGCCAGGAATAGCCCGTAGTAGCCCGTTTTCACCTGTGCGGCGACCTCCAGTTCCGTGGCCTTGAGCTGAGCAGCCGCCACTTCGGCCTCTTTGACCGCCAGGCTTTCTTTGAGCCCCAGCTTGCCGGGATACGGAAAGCGCTGGGACAGACCGAAAATCGTGTTGCCTGTCCGAGTGATGTCCAGATTCTCGGGCGTGTTCCAGAATTCGACCTTCGCTTCAGGATCGTCCAGGGACGCCGCCTGCGGGGCGCGCTCCCTGGCCGCCTCCCACCGATGGCGGGCCGCCTGGATCTCGGGATTCCGCAGGAGCGCCTCGGTGACCACGGCATCAAGCTGGAGGGGCGGTTCGCCGACCTCCCCGGAGACGGTAGTGGGCCCCAGTCCGATCGCTGAAAACACAATTGCAATGAGCACGCAATGACGCACGCACATGGCGCTGACCTCCGCAAGATAAAACCAGGTTCCCCCCCACCCTCACCCTCCCCCTCGAGGGGGGAGGGATGGGAGGGGGTGAAGAATCCCCACAGTCAGCTTGTGCGGTGGATCAGATGCGGAGGATCGAGGTCAGAGCGAGTGGATCGCGGACAAGAAAGGGTGGACTGCCTGAGAACTCGTAGCGGGCAGGCTGAACCGAGTCAAGCATCGGGACTGCAACCGGCTCACCCATGACCGCCTGCGAATGGCAATCAGGGAGCGGTTGGGCGGAAGAAAGGCTCTGGACGCCGATGGCCCTATAAGCATCGCATGCGTCGCGAACCGGCGGCTCCTTCGGCGTGGCGCAGTCGCTCCCTTTTGCCGTCTGCACGTCGCCATACAACGGAAGCAGGCAGGCGTACGCGTTGAACGCCAGTAGGAAATAGACCACCACCAGCGCGACCGGAAACAGTCGTACGCGTTTCATGGGTGATAGCATACTATAAACGCCGTCTGGGCGCGACATTTTTTTCCGAACGCGTGGAGACCGTTCTCCCGTCACGCCGCGGGGACCTCCATCACGTATGCCTCCCCTTTCATCTGGGGGTGCAGGTCGCAGCGGAAGGAATATTTGCCGGCCCGCTGGTTGTTGAAGCGGATGACCAGCGTCTTGCCCGGCTCCACATAAAATCCTTCAATGCCCTTTCCATACGCCGCGACCCCTTCGCCCTCACCCTGGACCAGGATGCCCTGAAGCATGGCCGAGTAGAAGCCGTGCCGGACGATGTCCTGATTGCGCAGGATGATGACCGTCGGCAGGGCGGGCCGGACCGGCGTGGGCTTGACCAACTGGAAGTCATAATCCCGCATGACGATTTCGATCCGCTGCTCCGGAAGAGTCTGCGCCGGGCTCTGGGCGTCCACGCCGGACCCGGAAAGACTCATCAGCATGGATCCCATAAGTCCGACCAGGGCCACAACCACGGCGCGCCTGTTCAGCAAGGCTTCGTTCCGCATAGACTGCCTCCTTGTCAGAGAACGTTCATTTGTGAGCCACCCGGGCCGCGTCTTCGAGCACGCGCAGGACTCGCTCATCGTCCACCTGGCGGAAATCGGCGTAGGCCTGCCCGACCGCCATGAAGCATTCCAGGATCTCAAGAACCACGAGTTCATCCACCATCGTCCGCACCCGCTCGGCGGTTTCGGAAGGAGCGACCGGCACCGCCCCCACCAGGAACTTCGGCTTCAGTTCACGCAGGGCCAGCGCGGCGGCCTCGAACGTGGCGCCGGTCGCCAAGCCGTCGTCCACCAGGAGGACGGTCCGCCCGGCAAGCCGGGGGAAGGGCAACCCGCCCCGGTAAAGACGTTTGCGGCGCCAGATCTCTTTTTCCTGTTCCGCTCGACACTCATCGAGATAGCCCGGATGGAGCGCCCGAAACCCGCGGCTCTCCCCCGTCCTGTGCAGCATGCCGGTCTCGGTCAACGCCGCCATGGCGCACTCCGGATTACCGGGATATCCGATCTTGCGGACGATGAACACGTCAAGCGGAAGACGCAGCACGCGACTCACTTCATAGCCGGTCACCACGCCCCCTCGCGGAAGAGCCACCACCAGCCCGCCGGGAACCTCCGTGTAGTCCTTCAGGGCAACCGCCAACTGCCGGCCCGCGTCTATGCGATCCTGAAACATGCTCCCCTCCCTTTCTCACTCATCGAGATCGCGCCACTCGTCATTCTTTCCGTTCCCAGTATACCCGCACCAGCTTGTCCCGGTGCGACCACTGGTAATGCGCCTTGCCGTGATAGGCCTGTTCCATCTCGCGGCCCATCCTCTGGGCCAGCTTGTTGTTCGTGGTGAAGACGCGTACCTCCCTCCCGTCGTCCTCGATCTTCATGATCCGCTCCAGGGGATTCACATCCTTCGCCCGTGCCGCCACCCTGCGCAACAGGCTGAGAATATCCCGGCGGTGCCCGGAGAGACCGGGCCATCGCAGCGTCAGAACGCCTTCAGGGTAGCGGTCGCGGGTCTTGACGCAAGCCGGGCAGGTCGCCACCCTCGTCTGTTTGAGCGCGTTCAATTTCGCATAGGCCGCTTCATCGAACCGCCAGCGCTTCTTTTCATACACTGCCGCGCACTCCTTGCAGACCGCGCGGCCGGCCGTTGCCCCCCGGGCCGCGTAGGGATCCGGTTGCTGACCGGTCAGCCGTCGCGGGCTGGAGCGGAGGCTCCTCTTCTGTTTGACTACGGCTCGCACGACTCGTTTCATCGCCATGATTGCCCTCCTTTGTCTCTACCCCGTCGGAGAACGCAAAGGCAGTACCAGGCATCGTCCCGGAAGAGCCGGAAAATTTCGAACCTGAATCAAACGGTTACCAGGGAACGCCGCGCCTTCGTCAAGGACGGGTGAGGACAATTGCGACAGCCCGGCCCCGCGAGATCGCCCCGAAACACCCCATGCGCCGGCGACAGGGGCCAGGCAGCACCCACTAAAGCAAGCCGTGATAAGGGTTGGCGCCATTGGTAGAAAATTTGCCTCTTGCTGAGCATTACTTTCATCATACAAAATGCTGACTGACGAGCGAGGAGCGAGCCATGCCGATGTACGAATACAAATGCCTGGACTGCAAGAAAGAGTTTCTCCTGGCCCTGTCGCTCAAGGAGCATGAGACCGGAGCAGCGACGTGCCCGTCCTGCGGCAGCAAGAAGCTCGAACAGCAGATCACCGGGTTTATCGCCAAGACAGATAGGAAAAGCTGAGTCAGGCGGAATCGGGACTGTAGCGCTCCTTCACCGGAAGATCAGCACAGGCCGGGTCGTCCGATGGATGACGGCATGCGACACGCTGCCCAGCAAGAACCGGCTGATCGCTCTCCGACCGTGGGAACCCATGAGGATCAGGTCCGCGTTGGTCGTCATCGTCTCGTGGATGATCTCAAGCGACGGGAAGCCGATCCGCGCCACTCCCTTCGCCGAGTACCGCATCGCCGACAGCCGCGCCGCCACCGACTCCACAAAGCTCCGCGCGTTCGCCAGGGCGGTCTCCCTGAAGGTGTCGAAGTTGCCGGCCCCTTCCGGCCACATCTGCTGGGCCAGCGGCAGCACGCTCAGGACCGTCACGTCCACCGCGTCCCGAAACGGCCTCCCGGAGAGAAACTTCAGCGCCGCCTCGGCGTCTTCCGCCTCTTGCACCGGCAGCAACACCCGACGCAGCGAACGCAACGGTCCTTTGACGATCAGCGTCGGACATGGCGCGTGAGTGAGCACGCGATGGGATACGCTCCCGAGCACCAGCTCGTGCATCGCACCGCCCCCCCGCGCACCCACCACAACGAGGTCGACCCGTTCTTCCTCGGCTGTGGCCACGATCAGCTCCGCCGGTGAGCCGATCTCCATGCGGGTGGTCACTTTCCCGTCGCGGGGGGGCAGCATCGCGGCAACACGGGCGAGCAGGCGCTCCCCTTCTTCCCGCAGATGCCGCTCGACGATGACACGGAGATCGCGCACCGCTTCCGGGACCATCATCGGATAGACCGGGAGCAGGACATCCAGCGCGTGCAGCAGGATCACCTGCTCCGCGGGCGCAAGATACTCCAGCCCGCGTGCCGCGTCACAGGATTGTTCCGAGCCGTCAACGGCGAGCAAAATACGCATCGAATCGGGCCTCTCTCAGACCGTTCCTCTCCACGGCTCGTTCACGCATGTATCTCCATCTTCCGGACGAAGTCGCGCAGGACCTCGCGTAGGGTCGGCCTTCCGATCTCCTCGATCTCGTACCGCACGCGACACGTCGGCTGCTCGATGTGAATGACTCGGCGCAGGTCCACCGGTGTCGCGATCATGACCAGATCGCAAGCCGCTTTGCTGATCGTCTCTTCCAGCTCACGCATCTGCTCGTGGCCATATCCCATGGCCGGAAGCGCCGCGCCCATGATGTGGGGGTACTCATGGAACACGCGCCTGATGCTGCCGACGGCGTACGGTCGCGGATCCACGAGCTCTCCGGCGCCGAACTTCCGGGCCGCCAGGATGCCCGCTCCGAAGCTCATGCCGCCGTGCGTCAGCGTCGGCCCGTCTTCGACAACCAGCACGCGCTTGCCCCGGACGCGTCTGGGCTCATCGAGCGAGACCGGCATGCCGGCGTCGATGACGACCGCGGTCGGGTTGCAGATGTGGATGTTGCGACGGACTTCGCAGATCTGCTCGATGTCGGCGGTATCGAGCTTGTTGATGATGAGGACGTCGGCGCGAAGCAAGTTCACCTCTCCCGGAAAGTACGCCCGTTCCTGACCCGCCCGATGCGGGTCCAGCAGGACGATCTCCAGGTCGGGCGCGAAGAACGGGAGGTCGTTGTTCCCCCCTTCCCACAGGATGATATCGGCCTCGGCTTCGACCAGGCGCAGGATCCGTTCATAGTCCGCACCGGCATACACCACGTCGCCGTTCGCGATGTGCGGCTCGTACTCTTCCATTTCCTCGATCGTGCAGTCGCCCTTCTTCAGGTCTTCAAGCGTGGCAAACCGCTGAACCGCCTGTTTGGAGAGATCCCCATACGGCATGGGGTGCCGGACGACTCCGACACGCGCACCCTCCTTCCGGAGTATGGCCGCGATCTTGAGAGCGGCCGGGCTCTTGCCGCAACCCGTCCTGACCGCGCAGACGGAGACGACCGGTTTGTTGGCGCGCAGCATCGTGGCCCGCGGCCCAAGCAGCCTGAAGTCGGCGCCTTTGGCAAGGGTCCGCGAGGCCGCGTGCATGACCTGCTCGTGCGACACGTCGCTGTACGAGAAGATCACCTGAGCGATGTGGTGGGCGTCGATCAGGGATTCCAGCTCGTCTTCGGAATAGATGAGAATCCCTTGCGGGTACAGGTTTCCGGCCAGGTCGGGAGGATATCGCCGTCCTTCGATGTTCGGAATCTGGGCGGCGGTGAAGGCAATGACCTCGTACCGTGGATTATCACGGAAGACGACGTTGAAGTTGTGGAAATCCCTCCCCGCCGCGCCCATGATCAAGATCTTGGCGCGATCCGTCATACGCAACGCCTAGGGCGTGTTCTCCTTCCATCTTAGGTAGAGGATCTTCACGCCGCCCTTCGCCACCGTGACCTGGCTTTTCACCTGATCCCGGCCGTCTCGCGACGCGGTGACCGTGTAGATGCCAGAGGGAAGATCCACATACAGCCACGGGCCGGTGACTTGCTCGCCGGGAACCTGAAGCTTCACGGCCCCCTTCGCGTCCGTGATCGTGACCGCGACCTGGCTCAGGTAGGCCTTGGGGCCGGCCACGAAAATCAGCTTGAGCGGGAACGGCGGATACTTGGCGGCCCGCTCTTCAAGACCGGTGCCTGTGCTGAAGTAACTCACGTCCCCCGCCTTATGGAGTGGAATGGTCAGAACGGACTTGGCGCCGTCCTCGTCGCTGTATTCCACAGCGATCCCGTCCCCGGACGGCGTCACCGTTGCCGCAGTCGAAGCCGCGTTCGATACTTCGAAAGGGCCGGCCAGCGCGAGACTCAACAGGCCGCCGAAAACGAATGTGAACGGTCCGGAACGTTTCATCCGGGAGCCTCCTTTCCCTGGGCTCGCGCCGGGTCGCGCATTGCCTCCGGGCGAATGTCCAGGCGGGTTCGTTACCCGACTTTCACTTCAATCTTCTTCGGCTTCGCCTTCTCGGATTTCGGCACGTGGACCTTCAGCACCCCATCCTTGAAATCGCCGGCCACCTTGTCCGCGTCGGCGTCTTCCGGCAGGGTAAAGCTGCGGGAAAAACTGCCGTACGCCCATTCCACGCGATGGAACTTTTTGTTCTTCTCCTCTTTCTCAGACTTCCGCTCACCGGAGATGGTCAGGATGCCGTCCTGGACCGACACCTTCACGTCGTCTTTCTTGACTTCAGGCAGTTCGGCCTTGATGAGGTACTCCTTCTCATCCTCCGTGATGTCCACCAGCGGCGCCCACTCGGCCACCGTCATCGCTTCCTCTTTTCCGCCGCTCTTGCGGACCGGCGCCCGGCCGAACATCGTGGCCAGCCGATTTTCCAGCTCATTGAGTTCCTTGAACGGATCCCATGTCGTTAATGCATTCATGCCCGCACCTCCTCAGTGTGAATCTTCGTCCTCAGCCTCTATCCTGTCATTCACTTTCAAGCCAAAACAGTGCCATCTCCGGACAAAGGGATGATCACAAATTTATTGAGAGCTTACAGGCTCGGATGTGGGGGATGCGAGGAATCGGACCACGGCAGCATCACTGGCTGTGTTGCATAATGCCACTGAGCTTCCCAAATCACTGCTTCTCTATTGGATTACGCAATGCCTGGCGGCGTGATCGAGCACCTGCTGGATATGGACGTCCACCTGTCTCAGCACCGACGGCGAGACCGCGTAGCCGTCGCTTTCATAGGTCAGAATGGGAATCCCCTCCTTGATGCTGAGCGGCTTCAGAATGGCCTCCGAGATCCGGTACGGGAGGCAGTTGAACGGCCCGATGAGAATGATGCCGTCGTAGCCCTCGTGGGCCGCTTCAAGCCCCCTGCCCACGGTCGGGAGGAGCTCGCCCCAGATGGCGGGCGAGACATGCTCGGCGGCCTTTTCGAAAATGGCCGCGAAGGCATTGGGCGGGGCCACCAGCAGGCCGGTTTTGCGCAACAGCCCACGGTAGTGTTCCTCAACGTGCTGCTGCGCCTGAAAACTGATCCACTGCTCCAGGTACTCCTTCCCCTCCGGCTGGAACACCCTCGTGCAGGCCTTGGCCAGCGCCAGGCCTCCCGGCTTCATCCCCCAATTGGCGGCGGTGCCGGCCACAGGATGGTAGGCGGTGTAGAGGTACCACTCGCCGAGATCAACCGGCTTGAGGATGATGCCCCGCTGGGCGTAGAGGTCGCGCACACCGTCCATGAAAAACGAGCTGAACCGGGTGAAGAAGTCGCCGATCACGACGACGCGCGGGCAGGCCAGCGGATCGCGCACGCGCGGCAGTTGCGCCAACCGCTCCACGAACGCGGGCAGAGCGTCATTGAACGCGTCGAGCGTGGGCGACGCCTCGGCGAGCCGCCGCCACGCGTCCTGGAGCTGCTCCAGGCTGCCCGCCCCTCCCACAACGCGCAGGACATGGTCGATCTCCACCATGATGTCCGCCATGATGATCGCCGGCAGGAGATACCGCGCCACGGTCTGTTTGTCGAATCCGAGGTAGTCGGTTTCCGGCTTGGGATCGAACAGGAAGAGATCGGGCATCCGTTGCTCGGCGATGAACCGTTCCAGGTAACCCCCGTACGCGTCGGCAACGCAGGGCGCGCCTCCCCGCAGCATCCAGAAGCCCGCAATCTCATCGGGCCGTCGCTGCTCATGGATCTCGATGAGCTGTCCGATGCAGATCGGCAGCGGCAGACATTCACGGCCCGACGTGTGCTGAAGCCCCTTGTCGAGCTGGGCCCGGCCAAGCGGAAGGACCTTGCCGGGGTGCAGGCCGGCCCAGCGGGTCGAAAGGCCCAGCGTCTCCGCGTGGTATTGGGAAAAGTTGGGGAAATACAGCTTTACCCGCGGGTCCGTGAGCGGCACGAGCTCGCCGTTCGACCGGATGACGCGGCCGCCCGTGGTGAGGCGACACGGGGTGAACGGCTGGACGCCGACGGTGTGGGCCTCCCGGTAATTGTGGATGATGTCCAGGAACGCCTCCAGCCTGGTCTGGACGCCGGCGTCGGCGGTGTGGGCGTCGATCTCGAGGATGAGATAGGGCTTCGAGCCCATCTCCGAGGCGAGCATCGAGTGCGTGAACGCGTCGATGGTGCAACTGAAGTTGCTGACGCTCAGCAGGAACAGATTGGGATGCTGCCTGGCGATGGCGACGGCATTCAGGATCTGGTTGGCAAAGTGCCAGGAGGTGGGCCCCTCTTCGACCGGCATCAGGCAATCGGCCGGGATGACCGGAATGCCCATGCTCGAGAGCTTCTTGCCCACCGACTGCGACGCCTCCGGCGCGTAGGCGTTGTAGCTGTGGCCGGCCAGCAGGATCGCCGGCTTGCCGTCCGCGATCGCCTGCTGGAGCGCCCGCTTCCCGAGATCGTTGAGGGCGCGTTCCGCCTCCGTCTGGGCGCGCACGGCCGCCGCCCACGCCTGGCCGGCCGGCTCGCGTTCGACTCCCATCTCGTGGACCGCCATGTCGACCAGCGCGGAGCAGGCCTCGTAGCCCTTGGTGAAATCCAGCACGGGGGAGAGCATGCGGCTGTCGGGAAAGGCCTTGGACAGAAAATAGGGCCCGGCCTGCGTGATCGGGCACAGGTACGAATCCCGGCATTGGTTGGGGTGGGGCATGCGCACCACGTGCGGAATGAAGATCAGGCCCACGCCCCGCTTGGCGAGGTCCAGGACGGCGCCGTGCGCGATCTGGGCGGGCAGGCAGAACCCCGAATACGAAGTCAGGTCGCCCCGCGGGTCCACATCGGACAGCACCACCTCCATCCCCACGCCGGCCAAGAACGTCGAGTAAAGGGGAAACAGTGAGTGTGTCGTCAGGGCCCTCGGAATGCCGATGCGCGTTCCCGGAGCCAGCGCCTTGACGGCGGAACGGCCGCGGGAGGCCTCCCACAACGACTTCGCCGATTCGTAGGCCGGCCCAACTCCCCAGCGCGCGCGTTCGACGCGCTCGTGCTTCGGCGTGGCGGCGGGCTTTTGCGGGACGATGTTGAAGAGCCGGTTGGCCCGCTGCTCGACCAGGTCAGGCGCCGCCGCGGCGCGGGCCTTACGTTTCCACACGTTCTCGTACAGGCTGCAGCGGCCGCCGAACGGGAACCGCCGTCCGGCCACTTCAAACCGGTCGATGCTGCAATACATCTTGCAGGCCCCGCACGTGAACCGGCCGACCAGCTTCATGTCCGGGGCGGCGAGCGCGAGCAGGTCGGCCGTCTTGCCCGGCGCCCCGCCGGACCGCTTCAGGGCCAGCAGCCCGACCCCGAGCGCGCCGAGCAGTTCCGGGCTGGGCGGAATCACGACCTGCCGGCCGACGCTGTGGGCGAAGGCGTATCCGACCGCGCCGTTCAGGGCGACGCCGCCCTGCAGAAACACTTTCCTGCCCACGTACCGCGGCCCCTTGACCCGGGTGAGATAATTGTCGGCGATGGCATACACGAGCCCGGCGATGATGTTGTCGCGTTCGCGGCCCTGCTGCTGGGCGAGGCGAATGTCGGAATTGATGAAGGCCGCGCAACTCGCCTTGAAGTGCACCGGGGACGGCGCGGCCAGCGCGATGTCCGCGATGTCGGAGACGGAGATGCCGAGATCGCCATGGGCGCTCTCCTCGAGAAAGGACCCGGTGCCCGCCGAGCAGGCGTTGTTCATGGCATAGTCGATGGGCACGCCGTTGCGCAGATAAATGTACTTGGAGTCCTGGCCGCCGATCTCGAAAATCGTGTCCACGTCGGGATCGAAATGCGTCGCCCCGGCGGCATGGGCCGAGATTTCGTTATAGACGTGCTCGGTGCCGAGGTACGCGCCGGCGAGTTCCCGGGCCGAGCCGGTCGTGCCGCTCAACCCGACCGATCGATTTCCGACTTGATCGATGAGCGCCCGCAGGCACTCGCGGGTCGCCGCCACGGGATTCCCTTTCGTGCGCGTGTAATACGAGGCCACCACGCCGTGCGTGGACGGATCGAGCAGCAGGGCCTTCGTGGTCGTCGAGCCTGCATCCACGCCCAGGACCAGCGGTCCGCCGGGAGGCGCCTGCCGGGGCGGCGCGGCGATCACCTGCACGCGGTCGCCGCAGAGATGGAGCGGCGGGAGGCTGTCGAGCCCCGGCTGGGGCACCAGCTTCGGCGCCTTCTCGCGAGGCGCGTCCCGCGCGATCAAGGCGCTGCCCCAGGCCTCGAACCAGGGACTCTCCGGCAGGACGACAAACTCCACGGCGGGCAGCTTGTCCCGCAACGCCGCCAGCATGGCCTCATTGCGCGTCACGCCGCCGATCAGCAGGACCCGCTTCGGATTGCGCGCGCCCTTCTCCAGCAGCGCAATCACCTTGTTGGCCATGCTGTCGTGCAGCGTGTGCAGGATATCCTCGGGCGAGGCCTCGTTCCGGTTCAGCTTGTGGGTGATGTCCGACTTGCAGTGCACCGAACAGCGGGACGCCAGCGGCACGACCTTGCCGCCGAAGGACAGCCGGATCGCCTCGTCCATGGCCAGCCCCATCCGGCCGATCTGCTGCACGAAAAACTCGCCGCTGCCCGCCGCGCACTTGTTATGGGACAGGACGTGGGTGATCTTCCCCTCCACGAGGAGGTAGAGCAGGAAGGACTCCCCGCCGAGCGACGCCACGGCGTCGAATTTGCCTTCCACCTCATTGAGCGCCCGCTGGATGGCGGCCACTTCGGTGATGTGGCCGAGCTGGCCGGACACGCCGAACGACTCGGCGTCGGCGAACTCAGGGCCGGCGAGCAATTCATCGAGTATCTGTAACGGACGGCCTTGATGGGCGACCACTTTGGCGGTCCTGGCGTCGCCTCGCACGGCGGCCACCTTCACCGTCAGGGCCCCGATGTTCACGCCCACGTAGGACATCGGAATCTCTCCGGAAGCCGGGACTTGCTCTCTACCCTTTGACGCAGACCAGAGGCTCCAGCCGCGCCACCTTGCGCGCGAGCTTCGCCTCATCCGCCGCGTCCACGACCGCGTTGACGTCCTTGTACGCGCCGGGCGCCTCCTCGGCCACGTCCCGGAGTGACGGCGTGCGGATCAGGATGCCCTGGCTTTTCAATTGATCAACGAGCTCGCGACCCTTCCACCGCTTGCCGGCCTGTGTGCGGCTCATGGCGCGCCCAGCCCCGTGGCAGGCCGAGCCGAACGCAATCTCCATGCTTTCGCGCGTGCCTGCCAGGATGTACGAGGCCGTGCCCATTGTCCCGCCGATCAGCACCGGCTGGCCGACGTCCTGGAACGCAGCCGGAATCCCCGGGTGGCCCGGCCCCCAGGCGCGCGTCGCGCCCTTGCGATGCACAAAGAGGCGCCGCGGCCGGCCGTCGAGGACATGCTCCTCCACCTTGCAGGTGTTGTGCGACACGTCGTACAGCAGCGGCAGGCCAGCCTGCGGCAGCACCTCGGCGAACGCCTGCCGGACCAGATGGGTGATGATCTGACGGTTGGCCAGCGCGCAGTTAATGCCCGCGCGCATCGCCCCCAGATACTGCCGTCCCACATCGGAGTGGATGGGCGCGCAGGCCAGCTCGCGGTCTGGCAGCTCGATCCCGTGGCCGGCGGCGGTCTTCAGCATGCCCTTTAGGAACTCGGTGCCGATCTGATGGCCGAGCCCGCGTGAGCCGCAGTGGATGCTCACCACGATGTCGCCCTCCCGGACCCTGAACGCGGCGGCTGCCGCCTGATCGAACACCTGCACCACCCGCTGGACCTCCAGATAGTGGTTGCCCGAGCCGAGCGTGCCCATCTCGTCCTGCTGCCGCTTCTTGGCGTGATCCGACACCTGATCGGGGTCGGCCCCGGCCATGCAGCCGTGCTCTTCGATGCGCTCCAAATCATCCGCCGAGCCGAAACCGTTGGACACGGCCCATTGGGCCCCGCCGGTGAGCATGGCGTTCATGCCCTTCTGATCGAGATGGACTTTGCCGGTGCTGCCCACGCCGGAGGGAATCTTGCGGAACAGCACGTCCGCCAATCGCTCCTTCACCGGCTGGAGATCCTTCAGCGTGAGCCCCGTGTGGAGCGTGCGCACGCCGCAGGAGATGTCGAACCCCACGCCGCCGGCGGAGACCACGCCGCCGCGGTCGGGATCGAACGCGGCCACGCCGCCGATCGGAAAGCCGTAGCCCCAGTGGGCGTCGGGCATGGCGTAGGACGCTTTTTCAATCCCCGGCAGGGTGGCGACGTTGACGACCTGCTCGTACACTTTGTGATCCATGTCGCGGACCAGCGCCTCAGCGGCAAAGATGATCCCCGGCACGCGCATTCTGCCGGAGGGCTCGATCCACCACTCATAGTCGGAGCGCCGTTTCAATAACGAGAGATCCATGGCGCATCCGCCTCCACGGATGACCTTCACCATCACCATTATAGAAGGCTTGAAGCCCCACGGCATCAAGCGCCGGGCGCCGATGCGTTCAGCGGAAGATCAGCACGGGACAGGGCGCGCGGTTCAGGACGGCGTGCGACACGCTGCCGAGCAGGAACCGCGAGACCACGCCGAGCCCGCGCGACCCCATCAGGATCAGGTCCGGCTTGGTCGTCTCCGCATGCTGGATGATGGCGGCGCCCGGCGCTTCCTTTCGTACCACCCCCGTCGCGCGGTATCCCAGCGCAACCAACCGCCCGGCGACGTCGCCTACGAAGCGCTCCGCGCTCTGACGGATCTGTCGCGTCACGGAGTCGGCCACCGCGGCGCCGACCAGCCACGGGGATTGCGCAAACGGCTCCGTGCTCAGGACCGTGATCTCACCGGGATTCCTGAACGGTTTGGTCGCGAGGAACCGGATGGCCGCCTCGGCGTCCTCCGGCCCCTGCACGGGCAGCAGGATGTGGCTCAACGAAACCAGCGCCCGGTTGACGATCAGCGTAGGACAATGCGCATGCGCGAGCACGCGGTGCGAAACGCTCCCGAGCAGCAGTTCCTTGACCATACCCAAGCCCCGCGCGCCCAATACGATCATGTCCGTTTTCTCCTCCTCCGCGACGGAAAGAATCATCTCGGAAGGCTTTCCGATCTCGAGACGCGCGGACACCTCCGCGGTCTTCGGCGGGAGGATCGACCGGACGAATTGCAGCACGCGCTCGCCCTCCTCCCGCAATTTCCGCTCGGCCATTTGGTCGAGTTCATTCGCGACCTCCGGCACGACCATCGGAAAGGCCGGATAGGGCACATCGAGGGCATGGAGCGCGATGATTTTGTCCGCCTGCTTCAGATGCTCGATCGCCCGCGCCGCGAAATAGGACTGATCGGATCCGTCGACTGCCAGTACGATTCGCATGGGTTTCTCCTCCCGGTATCAACAAAGGCGTGCATCCCGCATGCCAGCGAACCGGCGCCCCTAATCCCCATTGTAACCGCATCCGGCACATGTCGGCTGTGGCAACTCGCGCCATGGCCTTCACGGGAAGTTGTGGTCTTTCTCCCCCGGATCTTGGTCCCATACAATCCCGTCGCCAGGGCTTCGCCGGGGAAATGAGCGTCCCGCTGCTCCGCCGGTTCGGCTACAAGTTCTGAAGACAAAACTCGGGGAGAAGCCCAGCAGCCGTTCGGCGGACGAATTCCAGAACACCACCTGGCCCTCGGTGTCCAGGATCAGCGCGCCGTCGGCGGCTCCTTCCAGTGTTGACATAAGCTGTTTCATGACCGGGCACCCTATGTTTTTCACTCTAACTCTTTTCCGCCGTCCTGCTCTGCCCTGTCTACGACAAACAACCGATTCCGTCACGTGAAGGCCTTCACGCCCAAAACGTGAGCCCCGATGATCAGCTTCTGAATCTGTGAGGTCCCTTCATAGATGGTGGCCACCTTGGCGTCGCGGTAGTACCGCGCGACGGGGGTTTCCTCGGAATAGCCGTAGCCCCCGTAGATCTGCACGGCGTCGGTGGCGGCCCGGACGGCCGCCTCGGAAGCAAAGTACTTGGCGATGGACGTCTCCACGGTATTGGGCCGGCTCTGGTTTTTGAGGTGGCCTGCCTGGTAGACGAGCAGTCGCGCGGCCTCCAGGTCCACCACCATGCGGGCGATCATGTCCTGGACCAACTGAAAGCCGGCGATCGGCCGGCCGAATTGCTTTCGCTGCTTCGCATAGCTCGTGCAGGCGTCCACGCACCCCTGGAGTATGCCCACACACCCGGCCGCCACGCTGTACCGGCCGTTGTCCAGCGCCGACATCGCCACCTTGAAGCCCTGGCCCACCGGACCGAGCATCGCCTCGTCGGACACCGCGCAGTTCTCGAAGATCAGCTCGCCCGTGTCGGAGGCCCGCAGGCCCAGCTTGCCGGTGACTTTCCGCGTCGAGAAACCGGGTGTTCCCTTCTCAATGAGGAACGCCGCGATGCCCTCGTGCGCCTTCGCTTTGTCGGTCTGGGCGAAGACCAGCGCAAGATCGGCCACGGTCGCGTTCGAGATCCAGGTCTTGGTCCCGTTCATGACCCACTGATCCCTATGTTTCACGGCGGTGGTCTCCATTCCCGCCGGATCGCTGCCCGCGTTCGGCTCCGTCAGGCCGAAACACCCCAGGAGGCGACCGGCGCACAGTTCGGGCAGGTAGCGGCGCTTCTGCCCGTCGGTCCCCCAGTTGAAGAGGCTCAGCGCGACCAGAGAGACCTGTACCGAGAGGGTGGTGCGCAGCGAGGAGTCGGCACGGCCCACTTCCTCCGTGACGATGGCATGGCTGATGTAGTCCAACCCGGCGCCGCCGTACTCCTTGGGAATCGGGCCGCCCAGAAAACCCAGGAGCGCCATTTTGTCGAGGAGGCCGCGGGGAAAGCGTTCCTCGCGGTCGTGCTCGGCTGCGACCGGTGCGATCTCCTCCTCCGCAAACCGCCGGACCGTCTCCCGGACCAGGCGCTGCTCGTCCGTCAAATCGAAATTCATCTAGGCCTCCTGCGCGCGGTAGTGAGTCTCGCATTCGGGTTCCCGCCCGCGGACGATGCGCCTGCCCTTCATCGGATCCCGCTGGGCGGTGATCACCGTGTGCTGGTGTTCTCCGTCGCCCTCGTCGAAGTACAGGATCACCCAGTCGCGGGTCTTCCCCAGTTGATGCGCGCGGGCGGTGTTCGAAAACAGCGCCGTGTAATGCCGTGGCCCGCGCTGAGTATGCAGCACCGGCAGCCAGGCCTCGCCGGCCGGGTTGAACCGCCGCGGCGCAATCGTGCGCAGCGATGCGGTGGCCGCCTTCTCTCGATATTCGCGATCCACGTCAAGCAACTCGGCGACGGAAGGTTCCTGAAGAGAACCATGCGCCGCCGTCGCGCCGGGTCGTCCCCGCACGCGTCCGAGCCGGCTGGCCAGTGAATCAATGATGCCCGCCAGCTTCTTCGGACCGACGCCTTCGATCTCGGACAAGCGCCCGTCGTGGGCCGCCGCTTCCAATTCCTCCAGCGTGTCGATACTGAGATCGTGGTGCAGGCGCTTCGCCATCGCCGCACCGATCCCCGGCACGGACGCCAGCACCGCCACGTGGTCGGTTTCACCCCGCAGGCGATCCAGCATCGGCAGCCGTCCGGTCACGATCAGGTCCCGGATCGAGCGCGCCAGGCTCTCCCCGATCCCCGGAAGCTTCCGCAGCCCCTCCACGCCCTCCGCCTTCAAAATTTCCGCCGCCGGCCGGTCCAGCCGCTGCACGGTATCGGCGGCGTGGCGATAGGCTTGCAGGCGAAAGGGATTGGCCCCCTGCTCCTGGAGCAGCGCCGCCACTTCCCTGAGACGCTGGGCGATTTCGACGTTGAGAATCTCAGCCACGATTGTTAATGCCCGGCGGCGCCCGGCAGGAACGTGACGGCGATGGAGACGGCGATCAGGATGATGATGATCCACTCGAGGGCTTCCATACGCCAGGCCGCCGCCTGATCGGACATCTTCCCGTAGATGCTGTTCAGCGTCTCCAATTTCCGCAGGATGCTCGCATCCCATCGCTCGAGATGAAACCGCTGCGAGGCCAGGCGGTACACGCGCGCCAGGTACTGGTCGCCCACGAGCTTGAGGGCGTTCGTGACCCGCTCGAAGAGGATGGCGCTGTCCACTTGCAACTGCGCGATCCGGGGCTTGTCGGCGTCGAACGCGCCCGGCCATCGGAGCCGCTTCTCCATGCGCCTGGTGAGGGCTTCGTAGGCCTGGTCCAGGGCGTCGTCGAGCTGCCGGTCCAGATGGCGCATCTCCAGGAGTTCGACGTTGGCGAACTCCAGCACGGCGCGCTCATCATCCGTGTCGCGCCCGTAGAGCAGCCCGGCGTTCCAGTCAATAACGGTCGCGTCCTCCGTGCCGTAGGAGATCCGGCAGGACAGCGCATCCTGCACCTCCTGCGACGACAACGGGCGCCGCTCGCACCGCAGAATCCCGGCGATCTCCGGGCCGTGCGCAACGCACAGCTCGTCCCCGGTCAAGGCCGGCGCGCACTCCTCGACCTGGAAGAGTACGTAGTCCTCGACCGAATCCGAGACGCTCGGCCGCTCGACCGCCTCCCCGATCGTCGCCAGCAGACGCTCCACCCGGTTCCGCGAGTCGGCCAGAAGCGGCTCGCTGTCATACAACGCCTCGCTCAGGTCCAGGAGGCGGGAGAACACCCCCTCGAGCGGGAACTGGTAAGTCACGGACACCGCGCCGAAGTCATAGAGCACCATGTCCACGCTCGCGCCGCTGCGGAGCCCGCCGATCGCCAGCGGCTCGGCCTCGAAGGTTACACGCAAGGGCGCCGGGTGGTACTCGAAGTAATGCGGCGCGCGGCGCGTCCGCTTCAGGCGAAACCGCTGCGTCATCGCGGAGACGCGCCGTTCGGCCTCGTCCAACTTGATCGCCAGCCCGACCTCGTAGGCGAACAGGGCGTAGCAGACCCCTTTCCTTACGTCCATGGCAAGCCCCAGACAGGCACCCTTTCTTCCTGCATCGCCATCACCCGATCAGGAACAGCGCCAGCCCGCCGGCAGCCAGCGCTACGCCCAACCCGCCCCCTACCCGCATCGCCAGCACGCGCCCGCCCATCCAGGCCGCAATGCTGGCCTTCACCACCGTGTTGGTGATGGCACCCAATGTGATCGCGGTGACGGCGGTGGCGGCCGCCAATCCTTCGTTATGAAACTGCACGACCGAAAGGAGGATGGCATCCACATCGGTCGAGCCGGCCACCACGCTGGAGGCGTACAGCCCCTTCTCGCCCAGAAACACGTGCGCGGCCTTCGCCACAAAGATCACCACGGCGAAGAACAGCCCGAATTTCAAGGCCGAGCCCAGCTCAAAAGGATTGCGCAGGGACACCGGCTCGGGCCCTTCCAGTTCCCGCCGCGAGCGCAGATAGAAGAAGAGCGCCGCCGCGTAACCGACGACGGTCATCGCCCCGAAGGGCCATACGAGACTGGCCACGAGCGCGGGGTCCAGGATGCCGACGGTAGCCAGGACCCGCGGGAACATGGTGGTGCAGGCCGTCAGGATCGCCACTGAGGCGACCGAGACGGTCGAGGGGGCTTCCCGCGCGCGCATGGCCATGCTCACGGTGACGGCCGTGGAGGAAGCCAGGCCCCCCAGGACGCCCGTCACGGTCATGCCCTTTCTCGCGCCGACGATCCGGGTCGCGATGTAGCCCAGGAAACTGATGCCGGCGATGAGCACGACCATCATGCCGGTGCGGTACGGGTTGAGGACGTCCAGGGGGCCGAACGTCCGGTTCGGCAGCAACGGCAGCATGACCAGGGCGAGAATGATGAACTTTGCGGTCGCGTAGATGTCGTCGTCCGACACCCGCGCCACCGCCTGATGGAGCGATTCCTTGAACGACAGCAGCGCCATCACCACCCCCGCGCTGGCCACGATCAGGAGGTAGCGCTGGCCGGTCGCCAACGGGAGGTTCGGAAGGAGCGCCAGCGCGCCGAGCAGAAAGGTGATGAGGGCCGCGATTTCCGTCGTCACGCCCGGATCGGCATCGCGGACCCAATCCTGGTAGTAGGAAATGGCCAGGAACGCGCCCAGCACGATCAACGCGCCCAAGACCGTCCACACGCCGAACGAGTGGGCCAGCAACGACGAGAGCGCGCCGGTCAGCGCGATGAGCGGAAAGGTCCGGACGCCGCCGAGGCTGGGCTTCTTCTCGAGCGCCTGATCCTGCTGGCGCTCCAAACCGATCAGGGCGCCGGCCGCCAGCGCGATCAGAAAGCCCCAAAAGATCTCCTCGAACGTCATGACATGCGTCGCCATATCTCTACCCTACCTTCCTCTCACTCGTATCGCAACGCCTCGATCGGGTTGAGCCGCGACGCCTTGTTGGCCGGATACAGGCCGAAGAAGACGCCGACGATGAACGAGAACAGGAACGCGATCGCCACGGCCTGGGGTGAGATGATGGTGGGCCATCCGGCGAGCGTCGTGGCCAGGCGCGACCCCGCAACGCCGGCCATGACGCCGATGATGCCGCCGATCGTGCTGAGAATGACCGCCTCGACGAGGAACTGCAGGAGGATGTGCCAGCGCTTGGCGCCCACCGCCATCCGGAGGCCGATCTCGTGCGTCCGCTCCGTGACCGATACCAAGAGGATGTTCATCACCCCGATGCCGCCGACCACCAGCGAGATCGAGGCGATGCCGAGCAGCATCAGCATCATGGTGCGGCTAGCCCCCGCCGAGGCCTTCGCGATGTCTTCAAGGGTCCGGATCGTGAAATCGTCGTCCTCGTTCACCTGTAGATGGTGCCGGGCCCTCAGAAGGTCCCTGATCTCCTCCACCACCCCGGCGAGCTGATCCGCGCGCTCGGTTGACAGGAAAATGATCCCCACCGTGCCGAGAAACTTCGTGCCCAGGACCCGGCGCTCGGCCGTCAGGAACGGCAGCACGACGAAGTCGTCCTGGTCCTGGCCCATGAAGGACTGGCCCTTCGTCGCGAGTACCCCCAGCACGCGCAGCGGCACGTTCTTGATCCGAATCTGGGACCCGACGATGTCTTCGCCCGGCTCGAACAGGTTGTCCGCGACGGTCTTTCCGAGGACCGCCACCTTCGTCGCCGTGTCCTCCTCCGATCGCGTGAAGAACGTCCCCTCCGCCATCGGCCATTCGCGGATGACCGGGAACGCGGTCGTGGTCCCCACCACCGGCGTCCGCCAGTTCTTGTTCTCATGGACGACCTGGAGCACGTCGCGGATCGCGTAGGACATGGCAGCCACGCCGGCCACCTTCTGCTCGATGTCTATGGCGTCCTCCACCGTGAGCGTGGACATGCCGCCGAGCCCGCCCCTGATGCCGCTGACCGTCGTGGCGCCCGGAATGACGATGAGCATGTTGGTCCCGACGCTGGCGATCTGGGCCTGGACCGACGCGCTGGCCCCCTGCCCGAGGCTGACCATCGCCACCACCGCTCCGACGCCGATGATGATGCCCAACATGGTGAGCCCCGACCGAAGGCGGTTCCGCCCCATGACCCGGAAGGCCTGCTGAAGGGTCATGAGGAAGAAGCTCAGCATACGCCGATGTTGGAACAGGTCATCACCTGCCTCGCCCGGCTGCCTTCGCGGAACACCGTGATGCCCTTGCAGCCCAGGCGGTAGGCCAGAAGGTAGGCCGACGCCACATCCTTCGGCGTGGCGCTCTCGGGCAGGTTGATCGTCTTGGACACGCCGCTGTCGCTGTATTCCTGGAACGCCGCCTGCATCCGGACGTGGTGCTCGGGCGCGACATCGTGGGCGGTACGAAAGAGCCGCCGAAGATCCGCCGGAATCTCGCGGATGTCCCGGATCGACACCTGGGAGGCGACACGACGGACCAGCCGTTCCGAATAGATCCCGGCGGCGCGGGCCATTTCGACGAACAGCGGGTGGAGCGTGACGAGCCGCACGTCCTCCAGCACGTTTCGCGTGAAGCTCACGCCGTAGAGCGGCTCGATGCCCGGCGAGCAGTCGGCGATGATGCTGATGGTGCCGGTCGGCGCGACCGTGGTCACGGTGGCGTTGCGCAGCCGGTGCCCCTCCGCCTGCAACCGGCTCCCGTTCCAGTTGGGGAACTCGCCCCGTTCCTTGGCGAGACCGGCGGACGCGGCGCGCCCCTGCTCCCACACGAACCGCATGACGCGCGCCCCCATCGTCAACGCCTCCGCGGAGTCATAGGGAATTTTCAGCCTGATCAGCAGATCGGCGAATCCCATCACGCCCAGCCCGATCTTGCGGTTGCCTGTGGTGATGGTCTCGATTTCCGGCAGTGGGTGGCGATTCATGTCGATCACGTCGTCGAGAAACCGGACGGCCGCACGGACGGTCTCGCCCAGCCGCTCGAAATCGATCCGCGGCCGCGTGGGGAAGCCGGCGACGAAGCGGGCCAGGTTGATCGACCCGAGGTTGCAGGATTCGTACGGGAGCAGCGGCTGCTCCCCGCAGGGATTCGTCGCCTCGATCCGCCCGAGGCGCGGCGTCGGGTTCCCCCGGTTGATCGTATCGAGAAAGATCACGCCGGGCTCGCCCGTCCGCCACGCCGCGTTCGCGATGCGGTCGAACACTGCGGCGGCCCGCAGGCGGCCGACGCTGCGGCCGGTCCTGGGGTTCACCAGCGCGTAGGTTTGCCGGCGGTCCACCGCGCGCATGAAGACGTCGGTCAGGCCGACCGAGAGGTTGAAATTCGTCAGCTCGTCCGGGCTCCGCTTGACCTCGATGAACTCCAGAATGTCGGGATGGTCCACGCGCAGGATCCCCATGTTGGCGCCCCGGCGCGTACCGCCCTGCTTGATCACCTCGGTGGTCTTGTTGAAGATCCGCATGAAGGACACCGGGCCGGAGGCGATCCCGCTCGTGGTCGCCACGGGATCGTTCTTCGGGCGGAGGCGGCTGAACGAGAAGCCGGTGCCGCCGCCGGACTGATGGATGAGCGCCTGGTGCTTCACGGCGTCGAAGATCGATTCGAGCGAGTCCTCGACCGGCAGGACGAAGCAGGCGGCGAGCTGCTGCAGGTCCCGTCCCGCGTTCATCAGCGTCGGCGAGTTGGGCAGGAACTCGAGCCGGTTGATCATGTCGTGGAACGTCCGCTCGATACGGCGATGCTCATCCCTGTCGGCGTTGTAGCGCGATTCCGCCCGGGCGATGTTGCGGGCGACCCGCCGGAACATCTGCGCCGGCGTTTCCACCGGGCTGCCCGACGGATTTTTCTTCAGGTAGCGGACGCGGAGAACCGTCAGCGCATTGGGCGTGAGGCGAGGCAATGTCCGCTGGCTCGCGCGCATGAGGGGCCGATTATACCAAGGACCGCCCGTCCGTGCCGTCCGCCTTGATGGGCATGGAAGGAAACTCTTCCTGGATGTCTCGCGCGGCCTTGAGATAGCCCCGCTCGTGCAGGGCTTCGATGATGCGCGCGGCGGCGGCCTCCGGGCTGAGGAGCGAGGTATCAACCGTCACTTCCGGAGCGAGCGGCGGATCGTAGGACTCCTGAAGGCCCGGCACCGTCGTGCTCTTGCCTTCCGCCGCCTTGCGGTACGTGCCCTTGCGGTCCCTCTGCCGGCAGACGTCCAAGGGGCACATCACCGCCGCTTCGAGGAAATGCGGAATCAGCGTGCGCGCCAGATTCCGGTACTCGCGGCGGTTGGCGGTCGCGTCGAAGATCACGGGGACGCCGTGCGCCGCCAGCCGGCCGCCGCAAAAGGCCAGGGCGCGGTAGAAGAGGTCCCGCTCTTCCCGAAAGTACGTGGGCGCGGGCGTGATCACTTTCCGCACCGCGTCGGACTCCAGCACTTCGGCCTCAAGCCCCGCCCGGGCCAGGCTCGCACGCAACTCGCGGGCGATGGTGCTCTTCCCGGACGCCGGTAGGCCGGTCAACCAGACGGCGAATGCGGTATTCATGCGGTCGCTCCTTTCAGGAATTCGTTGACCCGCGCCGGGTCGAACCGCGGCTGGTCCAGAACGTTCTCGATGAAGTTGAACAGCGCGCGCCGCACGCGCAGGTCCAGCGTCGGGTACCAGACTGGGCTCGCGACCACGAGCCCGCGGAACGCGAAGAACGGCGGCGCGGCTTCCAGGACCCCATGATCGGCGGTGCCTTCGAGGTACCGGTCCCAGAAGAGGCGGAACAGCCGCTCAAAGGGACCCCGCAAGTCGCCCCACCGGCGGAGCGAAAAGAACAGATAGTTGATCGTCATCGACGTCACGTCATCCGCCGGCTCGCCCCACTCCTGCCGGGATCGATCCAGGACCGAGAAGTCCGCGCCCTTGCGGAACAGGACGTTCCAGGGATGGTAGTCGCCGTGGACCTGCGAAAGGCGGCCCGTCTTGTTCCGCAACCGCCAGCGCCACGCGTTGGCGCGCCGCTCGATCGACTCCAGCAGGGCCGGCGTGATGAACGGTACCGTCTTGGGATAGCCGTCCACCACGCCCATCAGGCATTCGCCATGGCCGATCAGGTCCCGCAGGGCCCGCCGATACAGATCGGGCGCGCGTTTCTTGACCTGATGGATCTCCACCAGATAGTCGGCCAGCGCGCGGGCGCGTGCCAGATCCCGACGCTCCAGACGGCCCGTCCGCGCGATCCGCGCAAGGTCTTTCTGGTACTGCGCGCCTTTCTCGAACTCCGTCAATACGAAAAGTTCGCGCGCGTCTCCGACCGAGCGGATGCGGCCGGCCCTGGTGAAAGCCCCGACGTCGAGGGCTTGAACATGGCGGGGCAGACGATTGTACGTCGCGTAGTCCCACAGCATGGCGTGCGCCCGGTCGGCCATATGCTCGTGGCCATGCGGCCCGGGGCGCATCGTCTCCAAGACCAGGCGCCGGGTGCGGCCTCCGACACGCGCCTCGATGATGACCGGAGACCCGTACCCGAAGCCCTTCAAGACACGGCGGGACTGCACATCCCCCAGCGGCCCGAAGGAGCGGACCGTCGCATTCGGCCCCCATCGCTCCCGGAGATACCGTTCCAGGGCCTGCTTGGAGATATCCATCCCGCCCATCCTTGCCGCGCTTACTTCTGCAACGTCCGCACGTACGAGAGCACGTCCCAGGTCTCCTGCTCCGAGAGCGCGAACCTCCAGGAGCCCATGGCCGTGTCGGGATGGCCGTGGCGGATCGTAATGAGCAGATCGGCGTCCGTCTTGTTCCTCGTCACGGCGGCGCTCAAATCGGCCGGCGGCGGCTTGAGGAACGGATAGCCTTCCCCCCTGCCCTGCGCGCCGTGGCACGCGACACAATGCTGCTCGTAGACCGCCTTTCCCCTGGCAGGTGCTGTGTCGCCCGGCGGAGCCGCCGTCAACGCCACACAACCTGCCCCGAGGCTCACCAGCAGGACTTGAGCGAACCGTGTCGCACCGCTTTTCACGATTCCCATGGCCGGCTACCCCTCGCGATGAAGAAAGGGCAATCATCATGCCGGGGATTCAATGCGTCTAAGACGGCGGATTTCGTGGGTTCGGCACACAGAGGAGCATCAGCGCCCCGCACTACTGCCCCTTTCGTCCCCAGTCGCGCTTTCACGTCCTGTGGCATTCCTGGTCAGGCTGAGGGGTTCGAACCTTGGAAAGCATGGTCTGACAAGCGGTTCGAAGACCGTCCGGCTTCCGCCGGCATGGCACGCTGGATGCACTAGTGAGGAAGCATTCGAATCAAACTTCTCACGGAGGAGGTGCCCGATGGCGTGCCGGAGATGTCGGGGATTAACAGTCGTGGATCACTTTATTGATATGGCGGACGACGGGGGGCATCTTTGGCTCTGCGCCTGGCGCTGCGTGAACTGCGGCGACGTGGTGGAGCCGGGCATCCTCCGCAACCGGCTCGCCCAGAAGTCGTTCTTGGCGCGATTCGCTGGCCGGTGGGGACGGACGCGCCGGAAACCGGAGACCATCGCGATCGGCGTGTGAGGGGCTGAGAACGCCATGCGTATCCTGGTCGCGGTCGACGGCTCGGATGAATCCTTCCATGCGCTGCGGGCGCTGGGGCACCTCACCCGTGCGGAAAAGATGGTCGTGCTGAACGCCCTTGACGCTCCAAGGTCGGCCTATCCGATGGGCGGTGAGCCCAGGACCATGGAGGATTTCTCGCTGTCGCTCCAGGAGGTCATGCGGGAAGACAGCGAGCGCCTGCTCGAACGGGTCGCCTCGCTCCTGCCGATGAACACCGGGCCCGTGTCCAAACAGATCGAGACGGGCACGCCGGCTGAAGCGATCCTGGCGGCCGCCGAAAAAGAAAAGGCCGGTTTGATCGTGATGGGCTCACGCGGGCTGGGGCCGGTGAAGGAGCTGCTGCTCGGCAGTGTGTCCCATCGTGTCGTTACCCACGCGTCGTGCCCGACGCTGGTCGTGAACCGGCCGATGCGCTCGCTCCGGCGCATCCTGATGGCGGTGCAGGGCCCCGAGGACGCCGCGGCGTTCACGAAGTTTCTGGCTGCGAAACCGTTCAAGGAGCCGGTCGAGATCACGGTCGTGACGGTCATCCCCGCCGCCCAGCCGCTGTTCCCTGCCGGCTTCGCGAAAGTCGACGAACTGATCGAGAAAACCGTCGTGGGCGCGCGCGCCTTCGTGGAGGAAGTGGCGTCGAAGCTCACGGCGATGCAGCACAACGCCAGGGGGTACATCCTGATGGGCACGCCCGCGCTTGCCATCCTCCAGGAGGCGTCGGCCTCCGACCCGGACCTGATCCTGATGGGGTCGCACGGCCGGCGCGGCGTCACCCGCTTTCTGCTGGGCAGCGTGTCGCACACCGTCCTGCACCGCTCGCCCTGCCCTTTACTGATCGTCCGATGATCGGAACGCCATCCGCCGGAAAGCCGGTGCGCGAGACCGACCAGGCCGGGCCGCAAGCCGGCCGGAACGGCGCCGACTTCCACCGCCTCCGCGACGCCGAGGTGCTGCAGGCACTCGACACCTCCCCGTCGGGCCTCTCGCATGAGGAAGTCCGGCGGCGGCTCCTGCAAGTGGGGCTGAACAGCCTGCAGGAAATCAAGGGCGCTCCGCTCGCCGGCCGGTTTCTCCGGCAGTTTACACACTTTCTCGCCATCCTTTTGTGGATCGCGGCCGGGCTGTCGTTTCTCGCCGACGCGCTCCATCCCGGACACGGCATGGCCACCCTGGGCTGGGCGATCCTGGGCGTGATCCTGATCAACGCGGTCTTCACCTTCGTGCAGGAATACAAGGCCGAGCGGGCCGTGCAGGCGCTGCGCCGCATGCTCCCGGCCACGGCCTGGGTGGTCCGCGCGGGGCATGCCGAGCAGGTCCCACGGCGGGAACTGGTTCCCGGCGACATCCTGCTCCTCGAAGAAGGCGAACAGGTGTCGGCGGACGCGCGGCTGATCGAGGCCAACCACATGCGCGTGGACAACTCATCGTTGACCGGCGAAGCCCACCCTCGGCCCCGGCGGGCGGAGCCTGCCGCGGCGGGCAACCCGCTGGACGCCCCCAACCTGGTCTTCGCCGGCACCACGGTCCTGTCGGGGCGAGGCCGTGCGGTGGTCTACGCGACCGGGCTCCGTACCGAGTTCGGCAGGATCGCGCATCTGGCGGCGACGGTCGAGCCGGGACTCAGCCCGCTTCAGCGCGAGATCGTGAAGGTCACGCACCTCATCGCCCTGCTCTCGGCGATCATGGGCGTGATCTTTTTCGCGATCGGCGTGTCGGTCGGGATGGGTTTCTGGGTCAGCGCCATCTTCGGAATCGGGATCATCGTCGCCAACGTGCCGGAAGGACTCCTGCCGACGGTCACCCTCGCGCTCGCCCGGGGCAGCCAGCGGATGGCCCGGCGCAAGGCGATCATCAAGCAGTTGACCTCCGTCGAGACGCTGGGCTGCACCACCGTGATCTGCACCGACAAGACCGGCACGCTCACCGAAAACCGGATGCGGGTGGACCGCCTGTTCGTGGACGGCGAGGACATCGAAGTCCGGGAAGGCCGGCTGCTGCAGAACGGCCAGGAGCCCAGCGCCTTCAGCCTCCGGAACTGGCAGCCGCTGTTCCGTGGGTTCGAGCTGTGCAACAACACCAGGCGCGTGCGGCGGCCGGGGAATCAGGTGTCGTTCATGGGGGACCCGACGGAAGTCGCCCTCGCCGAGTTCACCAAACTGTACGGGCAGAAAGTCGGAGAAGACGCGCCCGCGGAGCGGTACCCGCGGATGGGCGAACTGCCCTTCGACGCCGACCGCAAGCGGATGAGCACGATCCACTGGGTGGAGGGTAAATTGGTGGCCTTTGTCAAAGGCGCGCCGGAATTCGTGCTCCCGCTGTGCGACCGGGCGTCGATCCGCGGGAACACCTTTCTCATGACGCCGGGCGAGCGTGAAAAAGTCCTGGCCCAGAGCCGCTCGTTCGCGCACCAGACCTACCGGGTGCTGGCCGTGGCCATGCGGGAGATCGAGCAGGGTCCGGGGAAACTGGACAGCGAGACGGTCGAGCGCGAGCTGACCTTCCTGGGCCTGGTGGCCATGATGGATCCGCCGCACAGGGAAGTTCCCGAGGCCGTGGCCCGCTGCCGGCAGGCAGGCGTCCGGGTCATCATGATCACCGGCGATCACCCGCTGACGGCCCTGGCGGTGGCCCGCAAGATCGGGCTCGCACGGGCCGAAACGGACGCCGGAGCCGGGACACCGGCCACAGTCATCGAAGGAGCGCAGTTCGATGCCGTGAACGATGAGGAACTCCGCAGGCTGCTCACGCCTTCCACGGGCGGCAAACCGGAACCCGTGTTCGCCAGGATGGCGCCCCGCCACAAGATGCGCCTCGTTTCGCAGCTTAAGGAGATGGGCGAGGTGGTCGCGGTGACGGGCGACGGGGTGAACGACGCGCCCGCTCTGCAGAAAGCGGATATCGGCATCGCCATGGGTGTGGCCGGCACGGACGTGGCAAAGGAGACGGCCGACATGATCCTGATGGACGACAACTTCGCCACGATCGTGAACGCCATCGAGGAAGGACGCGCGGTCTACTCGAACATCCGGAAGTTCGTGACCTACGTGCTCTCCAGCAACGTGCCCGAGATCGTCCCGTACCTGGGCTATGGACTCTTCGCAATTCCTCTGCCGCTCACGGTGCCGCAGATCCTGGCGGTAGACCTGGGCACCGACATGGTGCCCGCGCTGGCCCTGGGCGCCGAGCCGCCGCATTCGGGGCTCATGGATGTTCCCCCTCGCCCACAATCCGAACGGCTCCTGAGCCTGCCGCTCCTCCTGCGGGCCTACGTCTTTCTCGGCCTGATCGAGGCCGCGATCGCGATGGGCGCCTTCTTCTGGTTCCTGGGCGCGCACGGCTGGACCTGGGGCGCGCCGCTCGACTGGACCGACCCGCTCTACCGCCAGGCGACCACCGTCACCTTCGCGGCCATCGTGATCGCACAGGTCGCAAACGTGTTCGCCTGCCGGTCCGAACGGATCTCGGCTTTTCGCCTCGGTTTTCTGAGCAACCCGTTCATCCTCTGGGGCATCGCCGTGGAACTCGCTCTACTTGCTGTGATCGTCTACACGCCGTTCGGCAATTTGATCTTCGGCACGGGGCCGCTGCCGCTGTGGGTCTGGGGTCCGTTGCTTCTGGGCGCCGCAGGACTCCTGCTCGCGGATGAGATCCGGAAGCTGGTGATGAAGTGATCGGCCCGACCGCCACGGCGTCCCTGCAACTATTCTTCCGGCCCCGATCGGTGGCTGTGGTCGGCGCTTCGCGGGAGCCATCCAGTATCGGCTACCGGCTCCTCGACGCGCTGCTCGCGAACCGCTTTCACGGCCCGGTGTACCCGGTCAACCCCAACGCATCGGCGGTCGGAACCCTGCGCGCGTACCCGTCGGCCCGGGAGCTGCCGGAACCGGTCGACCTGGCCGTCATCGCCGTTCCGCGGGAGGCGGTGTTGGGCGTGGTGGATGACTGCGCGGCCCGCGGAGTGCGGGCACTCGTCGTCATCACGGCGGGCTTCGCGGAAGTCGGCGACGAGGGACGTGCGTTGCAGCAGGCCCTGCTCGACAAAGTCCGCGGCTACGGGATGCGTATGGTCGGGCCCAACTGCATGGGCCTGCTCAACACCGATCCGGCCATCCGGCTGAACGCCACGTTCGCTCCCGTCGTGCCGCCGCAGGGACGCGTGGCGCTGTCCTCGCAGAGCGGCGCGCTCGGCCTGGCGATCCTCGCGTCAGCCCGCCGACTCCATCTCGGCCTTTCGACTTTCGTCAGCGTCGGCAACAAGGCGGATGTCTCCACGAACGACCTCCTGGAATACTGGGAGGAAGACGAGGCCACGAGCGTCATTCTCCTGTACCTCGAGTCCTTCGGCAACCCACGGCGTTTCGCGCGCATCGCCCGGCGCGTGAGCCGCAGCAAGCCCATCGTGGCGATGAAGGCCGGGAGGACGCTGGCCGGAAAGCGCGCGGCGGGATCCCACACGGCCGCGCTGGCGTCGAACGAGGTGGCCGTGGACGCGCTCTTTCGCCAATCCGGGGTCATCCGCGCCGAGACCCTGGATGAGATGTTCGATATCGCCGCGACGTTGGGGAGCCAACCCCTGCCGCGTGGCCGCCGGGTCGCCGTGATCACGAACGCGGGCGGCCCCGGCATCCTCTGCGCGGACACTTGCGAGGCAGGCGGCCTCGTGCTGCCGGACCTCTCGGATGAAACCAAGGCCCGCCTCCGGGAGTTCCTGCCGCCCGCGGCCAGCGTCGCGAATCCCGTGGACATGATCGCGTCGGCCGGCCCCGATCACTACCGCCGGACCATCGAGACCGTTCTGGCGGCCGCCGAGGTGGACGCCCTGGTGGCGATCTACCTCCCGTTGGACCAATCCGCCATGGCGCCCGTGGTGGACGCCATCCGCGAGGGCATCGCGGCCGGACGTGCGGCCGGCGGGTCGGGCAAACCGGTTGTGGCCTGCCTGATGACGGCGGAAGGGGTCAACACCCTGCTGGACGTGGGGAACGAGCAGATCCCGGCGTACGGCTTTCCGGAATCGGCTGCCCGGGTCCTGAGCAAGGTGGCGTCCTACGCGGAGTGGCGATCCAGGCCTTTGGGAACGATCCCGGACTTCAAGGACGTTCGTCCCGAGTCCGCCCGCACCGTGTGCAGGAAAGCCCTCCACGAACGCGGCGCCGGGTGGCTTTCCACCGAGGAAACCCGGACTGTCCTCACGGTGATGGGCCTCCCCATCGCGCCCGGAGGGGTCGCCCGGACGGCCGATGAGGCGGAGTCACTGGCGCAGGCCCTCGGCTTTCCCGTCGCGGTCAAGCTGGCCTCGCACCAGTTGGTCCACAAGACGGAGATCGGCGGTGTCCATCTGAACCTGATGAGCGAAGCGGCGGTCCGGCAGGCGTATGATAAGATCCGCGACCGTCTGCTGCAGGAGAACAATCTCGCCGCGATGGAGGGGGTGCTGGTGCAGCCGATGTTCTCCGGCGGAGTGGAGGTGATGGCGGGCGTGACGCAGGACCCGCTGTTCGGGCCGCTCGTCGCCTTCGGCCTGGGCGGCATCCACGTGGAGATCCTGGGCGACGTGCGGTTCCGGATCACGCCGCTCACCGACCGCGACGCCGCCGAGATGGTCCGGGAGATCCGGGGCGCGCGCCTCCTGGAAGGCTACCGCGGCCACCCGGCGGCGGACACGGCCGCCCTGGAGGACCTGCTGCTGCGCCTCGCCCGCCTCGTCGAGGAAATTCCGGAGATCAAGGAACTGGACCTGAACCCGATCTTCGCCCTCCCGCCCGGCGAGGGCTGCCGCATCGTGGACGCGCGCATCCGGGTGGAGGGCACCGCGAAATGAAAAAGCCGCGCCGGAAGAAAAAGAAGATGCCGGTCCGCCTCGATGCCAGACCCACCAAGCCGCACAGCACCAAGAAGGGCGAGCGCGGCTACTCCCGGAAAAAAGCCAAGGCGTTGTTGCAACGGGAACTCGAACAGGCGGAGTGAACGGCGGTGCCTGGAACCCTTCCCGCCGGAGTCTGTTCCAGTCTTCGATCCGCTGTAGGGGTGCCGCGTGCTGCGCCCGTCTTCAATTCAATGAAGGGGCGTATGGCGATACGCCCTTCTTCGGAAGTGGGGGAGTGAAAAAGGGTGCGGGGAGTCTTTGTTTAGGAGAGTCTGGGCGACCTCTCGGCCGCAAACCCCGCCCTCCGCGTCAATAAAAGACTCCCGACCCCTTTATTTCCCCCTGTTCCATTCTTATCACGTCGCCGTTTCGTGATGTGATGATCACCTCAACCTTTTTTACCCTCTCTTACGGGTATTGCCCTTTTTCCTCCAGATTCCTAAGCTGCCTCCAAGGAAACACGATTAGCTCTTCTCTTAGCTCTTTTTGGCCCCTGATTAGCTCTTCTCTCCCTTGAGGCGCCAGAGCGCTCCGGGGCCACGTCCTACCGCTTCAATCCGCCCTTCCTTCCGGAGCCGGGCCATCACCAAACGGTCGGATCGACCTCGCCGTGAATCAACCGGTGAAACTGCTTGACCGTGTCAGGCGTTACAGGGATTTCACCGGCTTTGGCGTGAATCCATGACAGCGCCCGCCGGTAGCCGGCTATCTCTTTTTCGGACCGGTCCACGGGCTTGGCTCGTCCCAACACGAGCGGCCGCAAGCGATCCCGCGCGACCGTGACACCCTCGATACGGTTCGATGACTCGACGCTTTCCAACAGGGCCATTTCTCTGAGGACCTTCAGAACCTGCGGAGTCTGCTTGCCGTATAGGTCTTGCCTGCCTCGCGCCGCAGCAATCTCCGTCAGCGCCGTGACAAGCCTCTGGGGAATTGCCAACTCAGAGAGCCGTGCCGTCCTGAAAGAGTTCATTTCGGACTTTCGCCTTTTCCATACGGCGGCGGCTCACCCTGACTGATCTTTAGAGGCTCGTGATGTCGTACCCTAGGCATGCACTCACCTTCTACCTACAAACGAAACGGCCCCGAATCCTACCACTCCTCCTCCGTAAAGTCATACGGATCAGGACGGCGTCAGGCACATTTTCTCGGAAGAAAATAGATCCAGACCCCACGCGGAGCCAGGCCCCGTGCCCGGAAGGGCGTATCCGGCAAGATACAGTCAGGCGCAGGAAGGGTGATTTTACGCCCGGAAGTCGATGCGGTGGGGAGCAAGGGTAAAGATGTGGGGAGCGAGTTCCTGTCAGGTGGCCACGATATTTACGCGGGCGGCGTAGCCGAGCCGGCTCAGGAGCTGTTCACAGTCCTCCCACGTCAGACCGAACGTCCGCACGTCGGCCACGCCCAGGCGCGCGACCACATCGCGAATGACGGAAAGATGCTCTCGCTCGAACTCCCCTTCCATCATCGCTGATTCCGCCCAGGCAACAAGATCTCCCCGCGAGATGTCATGGCGCAGGTACGCGGCCAGCTTATCTGCCACCGTCTGACGGGTGATTGTGCTCATCGCACCTATACCTTTCGATGACCTTGATCTTCGGGATACTTGTGGTGTACTTCGACCAGTTTGCCCGTCTGGTCGTATACCTCCTGATAAAATCTCACTGTTGCTTCACCGGAGTCAACTTCTTTCACGTATCGCGCAATCCACCCCTGCCGCCCGATGACATCAAGCCAGTACCGCCTCCCGCCGTTGGGTAATGCCCCCCAGTGGGGAAACTTCTTTTCATTCTGCTCGCGCGAACTCACGCCTGCCCGACTCCCGTCTCTTTGCGGCCACCCATCCGATGAGACACCGGGATAACGGAAAGGTTAAAAGGGCGGGGCGCTCGGATCGAAAAAGATACAGTTGCGAGGTGGGGAGACCCTTCGAAAGGCTCAGGGTGACCGGAAAAGAAGAGGGCGGGTGTTTATAGGCCCGGCCTTGCGACCGGGTTGCCCGCCCCTACTTGCGGGGCTTTGTCTTCTTCTGCCGCATGTCCTGCATCATCTGATCCAGGTCGCGCTCCGCTTCGCTCTTGGCCCCGCGAATCAACTCATCCAGATCATAGGGCCGACGCTCTGTGTGCACCTGAGGCGGCGGGACGGCCTTCGGCGGCGGTGCCGTGGGCGCGGAGACGGAAGGCGGCGGCTGGACGGCGGGCTTTTCCGGCGCGGAGGTGACCGGTGCCTGCGGCGCTTGCGGCGCCTGGGCCGGCACCGGCGCCCGTTCTGGTTGTGCCGGCGCATAGTCCACCGTCACCGCCTGCTCCCGGAGCCACGTTCGCGCGACGCTCGACTTGACCGCGAAGCTGATGCTCATGATCGGCACGCCGTCCGCGGCCAGGCGGGCGATCGCGGTGTTCACGCCGATGATCCGCCCCTGCGTGTCCAGCAGAGGCCCGCCCGAGTTGCCGCGGTTCAACCCCGTTTCGGTCTGGAAGACGTGCTTCCCCTTCGTGTTGCCGTAGTCTTCGAACTCCGCGCTCACCACGCCCGTGGTCAGCGTCCAGAGCCCGCCCTGCTCGGGATGCCCGATGGCCACCACGCGCTCGCCGATCTTCACACGGTCCGGATCGCTCAGGTCCAAGACCGGCAGCGACGCAGGCGAGGCCTCCATCTTCAGCAGCGCCAGATCCAGTTGCCGGTTGAACGCCGTCACGGAGACATTCACCCTGCGGGAGAGATCGGTCTTGGGATTCCCCGTCACGCGGTCCGGCTTGAGGTACAGGGACAGCCGCGGATACGGCTTCCCGGTCTTCTCATCGATGACGACGTGCGCGTTCGTCAGCACCAGCCCGTCCTTGCGGATGATCGAGCCGGTCCCGCCGCTGCCGCCCTCTCCCTGCTGGGGATGGCCGATGATCAGCACCACGCCCGGCGCGGCGCGCTCGTAGATCTGCCGGGGCGTGAGCTCGGCCGCCGTGGATGTGGAGACGGTTGCGAACGCGACGAGGAAGACTGCGACGTGCAGCAGCTTCATGCAGTGAAGAAAAGGATTACTGCTTCTGGCCGACGATGAGGCGGTCGCCGGGCTTGATGGGGTCGCCGCTGCCCATGTCGTTGAGCTCGCGCAGGGTCTGGGCATCGGTCTTGTACTGCTTGGCGATGCTGTGAAGCGTCTCGCCCTTCTTGACCTTGTGATAGCGGAAAAAGGACTCGTCCGGAACCGCTTCCGTCTTGGCTTCCGTCAGCGCCGGCGGCGGAGCCGGAGCCGGCGGCGCAACCTTCTCCATCACCTTGACCCTTGCCGTCGCCGTGCCCTTCTTTTTCTCGGCCTTCTTGTCCGGCTTCTCGGCAGGAGGCGCGGCCTGCAGTTCGCCCAGCCGGTCCGGCGGCTCCTGCGAAGGGCCCCGCAGCACAGGCGCCGAAGAGAACCCGCCGCGGGCCTGCTTGACCTCGTCCTGCAGGCGGCCCACCTCTTCCAGCGACCGCACCACCTGCGCCTTGGCGTCGTTGAGCTGGGCGGTCAGCGTCTTGTTCTTGGCCTCCAGGCCCGTCATCTGATCTTTGAGCCGGGCGATCTCGGTGCTCAGCTCGACGCTGCGCTTTTCCTCCTCGGCCAAAAGCCGCTGGAAGTTGTTCGTCCGCAGGACCTGCGCGTTGTAGTTCTCCTTGGTCACGCACCCGGTCAGGCCGAGGGCGACGACCAGCAGGAACAGCGGGTAGGCCGCTTTTCCGCCTACCATTTCTGCCCTTCCTCCTTCTTCTCTGCCTTCTTCGTTTGCTGGAAAATGCCGGCGTCGCAGGTCATGTATTTCACCTGGCGCATCGGAATGATGATGACTTCCTTGGGCGTGTCGATCTCGAGGATCTCCATATCGTCGCTGATGGTATGGCGGATCACATTGCTGTACCGCAGCTCTTCCTTGTCCGTCAGCACCACTTTCACCCAATATTCCACCGGAGGCTCCTTCGCCGGCTACGCGGCCACGGGGATCTGTTCGTACTCTTTCGTCACCGGGTTGGCGAGATACTCGCGGACGTAGATGCTCAGGTAGCCGTGCTCCCAGAGCTTCCGGTCGGCGAGCTTGGTGTTGACCTTGTGGAGCACCCTCACCTTGCAGCGCGCCTTGGCCTCGAACTCCTCGAGGGTCGTCCCGCTGATGTCGCAATCGTTGCCGCGCGGGCTTTCGAGCACGACCTTGGGCACATGGATGACCTTTTCGCCGTTCAGCCGCTTCAGGATGTCGTCGAAGGTCAGCAGGATCGAGCAGTCGGAGTCCCCGCCCAGCGTCGCGTTGGGCACGCACAGGAGCCGGGCGCGGTTCTTCCGGTACATTCTCAGGAGGCGGTAGACACTCTTGGCCATCACGACCGTGTCGTGCTTCTCCAGCCCGAGCGAATCGAAGACCGTCAGGATCTTGTGCCGGTTCAGGAACGCGGTGATGTACGGCTCGGTATGGATCGTCGTGATGTTGGGCAGGCCGGCCTCATGGACCCGCAGGGCTTCTTCCGGCAGGTGCCGCTTGCCCTGGCGGCAGATGCGCACCGTGTTCTCGTCCATGCCCTTGAGCGGGGTGAGGCATCCCATCCAGAGAATGACGTTCGGGTTGAGCCGCGAGATGGTCTTCGCGTCCTCCGACATGGTGCCCGCGTCGAACGAGTAGAAGTTGGCGGAGGTGACCGCCGGCCCTTCCAGGACCTTCATCAGGTGACTGACCGATGGCGCGTGCTGCATGAGCGTCTTGCGGTAGTCCTTGTGGAGCGTGATGACCGAGAGCTCGAAATTCATCCGGCCCGGGTAGCGGGCGGCCAGTTGGTGGATCTTGGGGACGTGCACGTACCCGACCGTGAACATGGTCAAATTCTTGTCCGTGTACTTGAGGAAATCCTCCAGCCACTCCATCGCCTTGGGGTGCAGAAAGAGGTCCGTCCACTCCATGTACTCGTTGCCGCCCCACACCCACTGCTCGCCGGGGCGCGTCGGCTTCCGGCTGATGTAGTCGAGGATGAAGTTCCAGTCCTCCTGGGTCGTCTTGCCCGGCTCCTGGGTGTCCCGGTAGCCATGATCGATCTCGTAGCAGAAGGTGCACTTGACGGGACAGGTCTTGCCGATGCTGAGGGGAATCTTCCGCTTCTCCATCTCCTTGACGAGCACGTCGCGGGGATCGGCGGGACGGTCGTAGGTCAGCCGGGCCTCCGTCGGAAAGATGGGAATTTCGGTCGCCATAGCAAACGTACTCTACCTGAGACGGAACTGGGCCCGCAAGTAGGGGCACGGCATGCCGTGCCCCTACTCAGATCCTAATTCCTGCGATCGCTTGGTGCCGGCTTCGACGGCATCCATCAGCGACGCCCGCAGGCGGCCGCGTTCCAGCGCGTGCAGGCCGGCGATGGTCGTCCCGCCGGGCGATGTCACCTTGTCCTTCAGCCGCCCCGGATGCTCGCCGGTCTCCAGCGCCATCCTGGCCGCACCGAACACCGTCTGGGCGGCAAGCGCGAGGGCCGCGTCACGCGGCAGCCCCATCTTCACGCCGCCGTCGGCCAGGGCCTCGATGATGAGAAAGACATACGCGGGCCCGCTCCCGCTCAGGCCGGTGACGACGTCCATGAGCCGTTCTTCCACCACCACGACCCGCCCGACCGATTCGAAGATCGCGCGGGCGCACCCCTCGTCCTCCGCCGTGACGTGTTCTCCCCAGGCGAGCGCCGAAACACCCGCCTGCACCACGGACGGTGTGTTCGGCATGCACCGGACCACCCGAACGCCGGGCGTCAGGAGGGCCGCGATGCGGGCGATCGGGTAGCCGGCGGCCACGGAGAGGATCAGCTTCCCCTCGGTTAGCACGGCGCGGAGGTCGTCCAGAACCTGATCCAGCACTTGAGGTTCAACCGCTAAGAGCACGATATCGGCCCAGCCCGCGGCGGCACTGTTGTCCGTCCCTGCGCGGATACCGTACCGGGCCTTGGCCTGATCCAGCCGCTCGGCGACGATGTCGGTGGCGTGCACGTCGTCCGGAACGGCCGCCTTGGCCGCGAGCATCCCGGCGATGAGGGCCTCGCCCATGTTGCCGGCGCCGATCACCGCGATCGTTTTCCCCAAGGCCATCACCGGTCCCTGCGCGACGCAGCGGTCGCTCCACGACGCGGCGCGGACTTGGGGCCTTCCGGATGGTGCCGCGCGTCGAGACGCATCAGCTCTTCGTGAATGAGCGTGCGCGCCGCCTCGGTGATCTGCGTCACCGCCGCGCGCGGAAGGTCGGTCTTCTTGGACTCGAGCACGGCCCGCACGACGCGGCTGCTGAGCTTCATCTGCGCGGCGATCCGCTTCGCAAAGTCATTGAGCTTCATGGCCGTCATGTCAGACCGGTCGAGCCGAACCCGCCCGCGCCCCGCGCGGAGGGCGGCAGGCCTGCCGCATCCTCCGGTTCAGGCGACGCGAACGGCAGGATGAACAACTGCGCGATCCGCATCCCCTCCTCCACGAGAAAGTCCCGGCCCGAGAAGTTCTTCACCTCGACCTTCACTTCGCCCCGATAATCCGGATCGATCCAGCCGGCCCCGACCTCGATGTTGTGGTGCGCGGAAAGGCCCGACCGCGACCCGATCCGGCCGACATGCCCGGCCGGCAGACTGACGGCGATGCCCGTCCCCACCAGCGCGTGGCCGATCTCGACCCGCCCGTCTCGCACCACGGACGCGGGTACGACGGCCGCCTCGCTCGCGAACAAATCGTACCCGGCCGCGCCCTCCGAGGCCTTCGCGGGCAGCTTGGCCTTGGGAGACAGCCGCGCGACCTTCACGGGCGGGCGCCCGGGCGATCAATGGTGACGATGCCCTGCTGCGTGGCGACGACGACGACGTCGGCGCGCCCGACGAAAAGCCCCGCGCAGACGACGCCGGGCGTCATCTCCAGCTCGGTTTCCAGCCGGCCCGGGTCCTCGATCTTCGGAAACCACAGGTCGAGAATGAGGTGGCCCGCCTCCGTGATGAAAAGTTCGCCGTCCCTCATCCGGGGCGCCACCATGCAGCCGAACTTCTCCAGCTTCCGCATGACCGTGCCCCAGCCGAAGTGCACCACTTCCACCGGCAGCGGGAACGTGCCGCCGAGCGCCGGCACCTGCTTGGTCTCGTCCACCACGACCACGAACTTGGCCGCCGCCGACGCGACGATCTTCTCCTTCAGAAGCGCGCCACCGCCCCCCTTGATGAGGTTCAACTGCGGATCTACCTGGTCCGCGCCGTCCAGCGCGACGTCCACGGCCCATTCGCCGTCGTCGGCCAGCAGGGGGATGCCGGCGTGCATCGCCAGCCGTGCCGTCTCCAGAGAAGTCGGCACGCCGCGGATGCGGAGGCCGCCCTTCACCCGCTCGGCGAGCCCGGCCACGACATGGCGGAACGTCGAACCGGTCCCCAGGCCGACGATCTGCCCGTCCCGGACGTACGCCACCGCGGCATCGGCCGCCATCTTCTTCAGCGCATCCTGGTCTCTCACCGTTTCCTCTTGCGTGCGACGGCCGCCGGCTTCTTGAACGTCGCGAGCTCGGCCCAGGCCCGCAGCATCTCGGCGACGGTCCAGGCCTGCGCGATGCACCCGCGCGGCGCGAACGGCGGATCGCCGTCGAAAATTTCGCTCATGGTTCCGAGGCCGTGCGCCTGCAGGTGCCGGCTCATCGGCTCCAGAAACAGCCGCGCATGGACGGGGTCCCGATAGACCTTGAGATGCGCCGTCACGAAGGGCCCGAGCAGCCATCCCCACACGGTCCCCTGGTGATAGGCCGTGTCCCGGCTGCGCTGGTCGCCGCCGTACTGTTCCACGTACAGGGGATGGTGCGGCGCCAGGCTGCGGAGCCCGTGCGACGTCACGAGATGGCGCGCGCAGGCGTCCACAATGGCTTTCTGCTGCGACGATCCGAGCGGGCTTTCGGGAAGCGCGACCGCGAAGATCTGGTTCGGACGCAGCGACGGATCATCCCCGTCCGGCCCGTCCAGAACATCGTAGCAATAGCCCAGGGACTCGTTCCAATACCGACCGAAGCCCGCGGCCGCGCGCCGCGCCAGGTCCTCGTACTCGCCGGCGGGCTTCTTCGCGAGGCGGGCCAACGCCGTCATGGCGCGCAGGGCGTTGTACCAGAGCGCGTTGATCTCCACCGGCTTGCCGATACGCGGCGTGACGACCCAGCCTCCGACCTTCGCGTCCATCCACGTGAGCTGCACGCCCTCCTCGCCGGCCCGCAGGAGCCCGTCGGCGTGATCCAGCCGGATGCCGTAGCGCGTGCCGCGGCGGTGCCAATCCACGATCTCAGCCAGCACGGGGAAGAGCTCGCGCACGAGCCGAGCGTCACCCGTCGCGGCATGATAGGCGCGGATCGCCTCCACGTACCAGAGCGTGGCGTCCACGGTGTTGTATTCGGGTGTCTCGCCGGCGTCGGGGAACCGGTTGGGTAGCATCCCCCGATCCACGAAGCGGGCGAAGGTCTTCAGGATCTGCCGCGCAATGGCAGGCCGCCCCGTCGCCAGGGTGAGTCCCGGCAGCGAGATCATCGTGTCGCGGCCCCAGTCGCCGAACCAGTGGTAGCCGGCGATCACCGATCGGCCTTCGGGGTCCTCCGGCGAGGGACGGTCCACGATGAACTGGTCGGCGGCCAGGACCGCCTGCTCGACCCACAGGGGCGCCTGTTTCGCCGGCGCGGGATGGGCCTTGGCGAAGGCTCCGGCGAGATGGCGCTCATGCCGCCGACGCCGCTCCAGAGCCTGGACGCCGTCCAGCGAGGCGTTCGGATCGGTGCTGAGGACGACCGTGAGCGGCTTGCCTTCATCGACCGCGGCGCGGATTGTCCCGACCTGCAGATGGTCTTCGCGGTCATCCAGCCCGCGATAGCGTTCGACGGCGAGATCAAAGCCCATGTGCCAGTCGTGCGCCGCTTCGCTCTCGCCTCGATCGGACAGCAGATAGAACGGCACGGCGCCGTCGTAGGCGGTCACGGCCAGGCCGCGAGCCGCGTCCTCCACGCGCATCCGCCAGCCGTTGCTGCGCGTGCTGCCGTGATAGTCGCGATAGTTGGCCAGCATCTTGATGCGCAAGGCGACGGGACCGGCGCCCCGCGCTAGGTCGTAGCGGACGTAGGTGGTGTTGGCGCCCTGTTCCATCCAGATGCGCTTCTCCAGGAGCGCATCCGCGAAGGCATGGGTCCAGACCGGGACCGTCCCTTCCAGCCGGAACCGTTCGAGATGCCGGTAGCCGTGCGGCGTGACCGATCCCCCGTGCCAGCGGTTCGTGAACAATTCGAACGCCTGACTGCCGTACTCGGCGGTTTCATCCAGCTTGGCGATCAGGAGGGTCCGGCCGACGGGAGGCTTCAGGGCCGCGACGAGCAGGCCGTGATAGCGGCGCGTGAGCAGGCCGGCGACCGTGCCGGAGGCGTACCCGCCGAGCCCGTTGGTGACGAGCCACTCGCGGGCCTCGGCCTGATTCAGGTCGCCGCAGATGTCGCGTCCGAAGTCGATGAGGGAGTCCACGCTGTTCACCGGGTTCTACTTCCGGCCCAGCGTGCGGATGTACGCCAGCACGTTCCGCATGTCACGCTCGTCAAGCTCGCTCATCCAGCCGGGCATGGCCGTGCCGGGCCGGCCGAACTTGAGGGTCTCGATCAGCTCCATGTCCTGCTTGGCCTGGGTCTTGTCGGAGGTCAGGTCCGCCGGCTTGGGCTCCAGCTTCTCCGCCGCCGCGCCGTCTCCCCTGCCGGAGGCGCCGTGGCAGTTGACGCAGTTCTGCTTATAGAGCCGCTCGCCCGCTTCAGGATCGGGCCGCTGGAGTCGGGGCTGCTGCCCCTCCGCCCGGCCGAGCCAGAGCATGACGCTCACCATCCCGACGATCAGTGCGATCCCGATACCGCGGATCACGATTGCACCTCCAGGCCGGCGCTCGGAGAACCGCCGCCAGTATCCTACATTCCCCCGGTGCTTTCAACACAGGTTTACTTGACGCAGGCGAGGTTGATACAATGCGCTGCTCGACGGCATTCCCGGAGTACACCGAACTGTGCAGGTTCCAGCCTCGCTCGCGAAAACGTTCAATGCGGCCCTGAACGAACTGGGCTCCGACATGGCCCTGATCGCCCTGAAGGAGGACGGGTTCGGCCCGTACCTCTCCCAGTCGCATCGTGGCTTTTCCCCCCGCGAAGTCCAGGCCGTGGTCAAGGCGCTGTCGGTTCCGGAAGTCGGGTTCGACGGCGCCGCAGGCAACGGCGATGCCCGTCCGAAGACCGTGCGTATCCGGATGACGGCCCCCGCCCACCGTTCGCTTCTGGGAGTCCCGCTGCGAGTGTCCCGGCGGATCTGCGGCGCGCTGGTGGTCGGACGAAAGGACACCGTCTCTTTCAGTGATAAAGACCGGCGCCATCTTGTGGAAGCGGCCGAAGAGCTCGAGGAGACAATCACCAAGGCCGGCATCCTCGCCGCCGGACCGCCGGCTCCCTCGCCGGCTCCATCGGGTGGGGCCGTTTCGGAAACCGGAGACGCAGGGCTCGAATCGCTGCTGGCCCAGATCCGGTCGCTGATCCCCTCCGACCGGGTTCTCCTGACGCGGTACGACCCACAGGCCAAGATCCTGACGACGCTCCTGTCTCACCAGGCCGGCCGCTGCGAGTGGCGGGAGGGCCAGACGCTTACGCTGGACGGCTCCGCCGCAGGCTGGGTGATCCGGCACAAGAAACCGAGAATGGACCGTGACCTGGCTTCCACCCAGGGCCGGTTCCTGGACTACAAGGAGCTGTACAAAGACAAATTCAAGACGGCGCTGGGCCTCCCCCTGCGCAAGGGGCAGGACTTCATCGGGACCATCGTGCTGGGGTCGAAGACGCCGGATGTCTACAACGCCGACATGGCGCGGGCCGCCGCTCCCCAGTTGGACCAACTGGCCGCGATGCTCCCCACGCTGGGGCCGGGCTCAGGAGGCATCACTCCCACCGAGACGACCGGCGCGCCACACGTCGGCAAAGGCGCCGGCCTCGTGCTCTCCCATGACGCCGACGAGGCGCGGGAGCTGATGATCCGCCACGCGCGGCAGGGCGCTATCCGCGAAGTGACGACGTTCCTCGAGCAGGAAATCCAACGGCCCCTCACAAAGACGCGCATGGAGATGGAAGAGGCCATGCAAGAGACGCCGTCACGCGAGGCGGCCGCCGGGGACATCCTCCAACGGGTCGAAAAGGCCTCCTTGGAGCTGACGCGGATCGAGGCCATCCTCAACGAGGTTCTCGACTTCGCCAAGCCGCTGGACCTGCACCCGCGCGTGGTCCGGGTCCCGGAGGTCCTGGAGAGCGCCCTCGCGGTGATCACCGAGGAACTGGACAAGAACGCCATCCTGGTGACCCGGCAGTTCTCCAACCTCCTGCCTCCCATCAAGGCGGATGAGGGGAAGCTCCAGCAGGTGTTCCTGAGCATTCTCAAGAACGCCCTAGAGGCCATGACGCCCCGCGGCCGCATCCACCTCCAGGCGGTGCCCCACAAAGGGGCGCGCGGGCGGCACGAGGTGGCCATCACGATCCAGAACGACGGCGCCCCGATTCCCACCGAGCATATCGGCAAGATCTTCGAGCCGGGGTTCACCACCAAGGCGGCCGGCACCGGGCTCGGCCTGGCGTCGGTCAAGAAGATCATCGAAGAGCACCGGGGCCAGATCTCGATCGCCAGCGGCCCTGATCAGGGCACGGCGGTGATCATCAGGCTGCCGGCGCACGCCGCGGCCCGCCACCAGGGCGGCCGGGGTCGCCGGCGCCCCAGGCCGGGCTAGGCTCTTGACAGCCTATAGGGAATGCGGTATCATCGCCGCGGCTTTGCTCGACCCCTATTTTCGGGTCATTATTGAAAACCGGTTTTCATCCATTGTAAGGAGGACCTTATGAAACGTTCTCTGCTCGCGATCGCCGTGGTATCAGGTTTCTTGTTCATGGTTTCTTCGGCCTTTGCCAACCCCGCCCTTCTAAAGAAGAAGCACGAAGGCTACCCGAACGACGGGCAAGGCTCCACGGCCGTCGGCGCGGCCGCCGAGATGAAGGCTTCCGAGGATGCCCCCAAGACCCTGAAGGAGCAAAACATGTCTGCCTCCGGGGGGCAGGATGACACGCTGAAGCGGGGCGAGGCGCGCTCCCTGCCTAATCCCACGGGGCCCGGCTACGTCGGCAAGGGCGTGTCCGAAAACCACATCAAGGACGCCACCAAGGTCAACGCCAACCCTAAATAAGTAAGGGCGTACAGGTTTCGGTTTTCCGGGGGGGAGGGTCGTAAGACCCCTCTCCCCTTTTTGTTGCCTTCCGCTCTTGACAAACTCCCGGGCACGGCTCTCACAATACCCCATCAAACCACACCCGAGCCGGTCCGCAGTGTGGGGGCTCGCTCGCTCATAGATAAGGAGGGCTGTACCATGAAAGCCATGTATGCCCTGGCGGCAGTGGTCGTGTTTCTCGCCTTCACCGCCGCCGCCGCGTTTGCCAATCCCGCTTTAATGAAGAAACGCTTCGAAGGCTACCCCAATGAAGGAGGAGGCACCACGGCCACCGGCGAAGCGGCCGCGCTGAAGGCCGCAGAGGACGCCCCGAAAACTTTGAAGGAACAGAACATGTCCTCTTCCGGCGGGCAGGATGACACGCTGAAGCGCGGTGATGCGCGCTCCCTGCCCAGTCCCACCGGTCCGGGGTACGTCGGTAAAGGCGTGACGGAAGGGCATATCAAGGACGCGACTAAGGCAAGCCCCAACCCGTAATGAACGCAGGCTGCGACGGGAGAGTCAGGACCCTGGGCTCTCCCGCGCGTCCTCGGCCCAACCCTTCACCCACGGCAAGAGGAGAAACGCCGGCCCGGCGAGAACGAACGTGGCGGTGAAGTAGGCGGCGTAGCCCATCATCTCGGTCGCCGCGCCGGAGAACGCCGCGGAGAGGGCGCGGGTCAGCCCGAACAGGGCGCTGAGGAGGGCGTACTGCGTGGCCGCATGGCTCTTGTCGCAGATGCTCATCAGGAAAGCCAGAAAGGGCGCCGTGCCCAGCCCCCCGCAGAACGACTCGACGAGCGAGGCCACGTACATCATCGCCTCGGACGGAGGGAGCACGGCCACGCCCGCATAGACCAGGTTCGAGACCGCCTGCAATACGCCCAGCACCCACAGCGCCTTGAAGATGCCCCACCGCGTCGTCAGGGTTCCGCCGATCAGCGCGCCGCCGATCGTCGCCACGACCCCGAGCGTGCCCGGCACCAGGCCGATCTGGATCGGCGTGAACTGCCGGTCCACCCAGAAGGGCTTGATCATGGGCCCGATGGCCATGTCGCCCAGCTTGAACGTCAGGACGAAGGCCGCCACGGCCCAAAAGCCTGGCCTGGCGAGGAACAGCCGCAACGGCGCGCGGATCGCGTCCGCCGCTGAACTGGCCGGAGCCGGCCGCCCGGAGGCGCTCTCCGCTTCCACATTCGGGGCGCCGGAGGACATCACCGCGAGCAAGCCCATCAAGCCGGCCGCGCCGATAAAAACAAAGGGCCAGCCCACGAACCCGGCCGCCGCAACGAAGAGCCCGCCCGCGCCGATCAGCGCGATGCGGTAGGCCGTCACCCGCAGGCCGTTGGCGACGCCCATCTCCTTCTTCTCGAGCAATTCAATCGTGTAGGCATCGATCGCAATGTCCTGGGTGGCCGAGAGCACGGCGAGCATGACCAGGGCGGCCCAGAGCATCCAGGCGTTGTCCTGGATATGCAGGAAGGCCAGTGCCAGCAACGGCACGCTCATCAGGACTTGGCAGACCCAGGTCCATGTGCGGCGGCGGCCCCAAAGGTCCACCGCCGGCGCCCAGAGAAACTTGAGCGTCCACGGAAGCCCCACCAATCCCAAGAGGCCGATGTCCGTGAGGCTCACGCCGTGCAGGCGAAAGTACACCGGCACGGCGTCCGCGACGAGCCCGAAGGGAAACCCCTCGGCGAAGTACAGCGCGGCGACCCAGAGCAGTTTGTGGCGTGTGCTCATGTAGAGGGGGGGTGATAGCATGTCCTCCAGAGATCGTCAACGCAGACTTGATTCGAACGCACGCCATGGTATACGGTATATTTTGCCAACCCGCTTGACGAACCGGAGGTTTCGGCATGAGGCGTTTCACCGTCACCGACATCATCGAGGGCAACGGCCAGGCCCACCCGGCTTTTACCCACACCGCGACCTATCCGGTGCTTGAAGTCCTCATGCCGGGATCGGGAAACCTGCCGGGATTCCTCGTGGCCGACGACCAGGGCCGCTTCCATCTCATCCGGATGGATCACTGCCGGCTCGGCAAGATCGAGGCCTTCTGACCCATGCCCCTTGTCGCGCCGGAGGAACTGGGCCGGGAACTGTCCGACTTGGCCTTCGGCATCATCGAACAGAACTGGCTGACGGAACACATCGGCAAGGCCGTGGATGTGAAGAACCTCGACCAGATACAGACCAACGCCGCGGAGTGGGAGCTGACCTACCTGATCCTGTTCGCCATCACAAGCGGGTGCGGGACGTTTTCCGCGACCGATCGGGAGCGGACCACCGCCACGCTCAAGGCCTTCCACACCGCGTTCCTGAAGCAGATCGTGGAGCAGGCGGGGCCGGACATCGCCGCCGCCCACGAAAAAAACCTCGTACCGCGCTACCGGCTGTATGGCCAGACCATCGAAGGCGAGGACACCACACACCCGTCGTATAAGACGTCGTACAAGCGCCTGGGAGAGGCCGCCGCGATCCAGATTCTTGGCAAGCCGATCGAGGACCCTCAAGCCGCCGATATCTTCCGCGAGACGATCAAAGTCATCTTCACCGAGGTGCGCGAGGCGGCCATCAAGGTGATGCGGCACCAGCAGGTCGTGCAAGCGCAAGGAGACGCATAAGGATGGACTTCGACATCGGCTCCAATCTGTATCGGAACGCCGACAACGGCATCGAGATCGACGGCATGGCGCAGTTCTCGTTCGAGCACAATCGCCGCTACAACGAGATGATGCTGAGGGGGCTCATCTTTGACCAGAAAGGGGCGCTGGTGGCGAAGATCGCTGAGAACAGCCTCGTCGTGAACCTCCAGGGTGAATTTGAGATGCGGTCCGAGCATCCGGTCGTGAAACTGCTCCGCCGCGAGATCGGGGACGTCCTGCTGGAAGTCAAGTTCCTGGACGACAACCGCGTCCAGATCCACAAGGCCAGGCTCTACACCGGCAAAGGCAAGCCCTTCATGGTCACACCCACCGAATGGAAGCTGAAGGACGAGACGCACAGCGGGGAAAACGTCGACTGCGACGGAAAGCCCGTTTCGCTGAAGTAAATCTTATTTCTTTTCAAAAAGCATTGGGAAGTTTCTGACAAACATATTGGGGTCGGCTTTGTCTAAGGCTTTCAAATATCCAGGGTTCAGTCGGCCTAATCTTTCTTTTTCGAGCCGTGCATCTTGTACACTCCAATCACGGCTCGCTATTTCAGAGCAAAGCACCTCTAATCGCTCATTAACAGCCCCATACATGTTCTGTAAGTCGGAAGAAGATTCCTTAGCCAAAGCTTGACCAGAAAAAATTAAGATCTTGAACTCATTAAGCAATGACTCTCTTCTTACTCGATCAATGACTTTTGCTGCGGCGAGTGCCGCTACTCGCGTATCCTCATTACCAGTGAAGCTATAGACCTGAACAGCATTTTTGAAGTATTGTTCTACCCGCCTCCCATGTCCCCACATTTCAAGCACAACGACTGCGACTAGGCCCAAGATTAGTAGAGTAAAGTGAAGCCAGCCGATCACCCCCAGATACCACAAAACAGTGACGACGACTGCTGCCGTCCACCACATCTTCCATAGTTCCATGTTTTAAACTCCCATGCGGAGAAAAAGACAGCAAGGCGGGACAGATTTATTTTCCGTTCTCGATCCACAGAAGCACCTCTGTCACGCTTTGTCAATAACTTTACAGCCATGAGCTGGAACACCGACCTTGTAGGAACGCATCTCGCAATCGCGCAATCAACTTCCCCGAGGCTTCGAGTGATGGCAGGCCCCGGAACCGGAAAAACCTTCGCCATAGAGCGACGGATTGCACGGCTGATTGAAGAAGATAATGTAGCTCCGAATCGAATCCTTGCTGTCACTTTCACACGCACTGCTGCCGCCGACCTTAAGAGAGAGTTACACGCGATGGACGTCGCTGGCTGCGAAGACATCCGCGCAGGAACGCTGCATGCTTTCTGCTTTCACTTGCTGTGGAGTAATGAGGTGTTCGGATTTCTTGGACGCGCACCACGGGGTCTCTTGTCTTTCGCCAAGTCGAAGATTTACCGGTTTGAAATCGCACCATTGATCGAAGATATGCGGACGTTTGGAAACTTTGGTAGCAAGAAAGAAATGACCACCCGCATTCGGGCGTTCGAGGCTGATTGGGCACGCTTGCAGCATCAGCAGCCCGGATGGCCGGTCGATCCAGGGGACCAAGCCTTTCACCAACACCTGACGGCCTGGTTGCGGTTTCATCGAGGCATGCTGATCGGAGAACTCGTGCCTGAGGCGCTGCGATATCTGCGGAATAATCCGGCAAGCCCCGCATTCCAGAGGTACGATCACATCGTTGTAGACGAATATCAGGATCTGAATCGTGCTGAACAGGAACTAATCGATATTTTGGCGGCCGGGCGGCACCTATCGATTGTCGGAGACGTTGACCAGTCCATCTATCGCTTCCGTTACGCACACCCAGAAGGGATTTTCGACTTCAGCAACCGGCATCAAAACGTTGAGGATAAAACTCTTGTCGAGTGTCGAAGGTGCCGCCAGGCGATCGTCACTGTCGCGGATAACGTAATCCTCGGCAATTATCCCCCCGCAACACCGCACCGCCTTTTGCCGCTCCAACCTCAACCAGGTCCTGCAACGATTCGCGTCGTCCAGTGGCAAACATTGCAAGACGAAGCCCAAGGTATTGCATCGTTTATTCTTCATTTGGTGACTCAGCGTGGTGTTGGCGCAGGGGAGATTTTAGTTTTGTCACCGCGACGCCTCATTGCCAATGAAATCAAGCGTTATTTGGCCGCGCCAGAGGTTGAGATTGCTGCGCACAGTTTCTACAACGACAAGCTGCTTGAGCCAGACGAGGTCCAAGTGGCGATGACGAAGTTACAGCTGTTGATCAATCCAGAGGATAGGGTCGCGTTGCGTTTTTGGCTCGGGTCAGGCAGCCCTTCATGGCGGAGAGGACAATACACTTCTCTGCGAACGTATTGTGAGCAGCAAGGTGAAGCGCCAGCCGCTGTGTTAGAAAGAGTTGCCAATGGGCAACTTCAACTTGCTGGGGTCAACCAACTGACAGAACGCTATCAAGAACTTCAAACCGAAGTTGCGCGTATTGCACAGCTAAATGTTCTTGAGCTCTTTGACGACCTCTTTCCAGCTGGAGCGGTATGGGCTGACCCGATTCGCGAACTAGTAACTGGCAAACTGGATGATGTCCAGGATTCCGGCGGCTTACTGGACCTGCTCAGGAATGAGATCACACAACCTGAAATGCCCGCAGAGGGTGACTTTGTGCGTCTGATGAGCCTTCACAAATCGAAAGGGCTTACTAGCCGTGTCGCAATCATTGTCGGCTGCATTCACGGATTGATTCCCTTTGTCGATGATGAACTGTCACCTGCGGAAACGCTGGTGCATACTCAGGAACAGCGACGGCTCTTTTACGTTGCGCTGACTCGGGCGAAGGAGATTCTTGTGTTGTCTTCAGTGGCGAGTATTCCTCGACAGATGGCTCACAAGATCGGCGCAATTGTGAGAGGCGGCAACGCGCAAAACGGCAGGACGATTGCTTGTCAGTTTATCCAAGAACTCGGCCCTCAGGTGCTGCCGGCTCGTCTCGGCACTACTTGGGCAACCGGAGGCTTCCAATAGCGGGTGGCGCCGATGTCGCCGACGGCGGAGGGGTGACGCCGGAAGGGGGCCCACCGCCGCGCGCAGCTTTTCGGAGCACGGCGGGGGATGCAGGCGGCAGGACCCCAGAGCCGCAGGCGACAGAGCCAGGAGATCGAAGGGGGTCAGGCACATTTTCTCGGAAGAAAATGAGCCAGACCCCAACCGTTTACTTTACGGATTGCGCGTAGCGGAAGCCGATGAAGGCGTTAAGGATTTACTATTCAATCACCCACGGCGCGGCAGGCAGGCGCCGGAGCAGATCACGGCTGGCATGGACGATCCCAACGATTCCGATCCGGCGGCGCTGAACGCGATACACCACCCGATAGTTGCCAATAATCAATTCCCGAACGGTGGGGTCCTCATACTCGGGCACAACCCGTCCGCGTGAGGGAAAACGCCTGAGCCGCTCGACCGCCGCGACGATCCGACCAGCCAAAGCGGCAGCATACACCGCTGAATCCTGCGAGACATAGGCGACAATTTCCCGCAGATCCGCTTTCGCGCCTACCGTCCAACGGACCGTAGCCACTTCGCCACACTTCGCTTCACCTCTGCGTGAGAAACGGTCCGTCCTGCGGCCAGTTCACGGAGCCCGCGATCAATGCGTTGCCGAACATACAACTCATACATAATGTCTTCGAGGGAGGCTTTGTCGGGTAATTGCTGAATGATGCGGAGCGCCGCCTGTTTGGTCCCCGTTGCCATGGAATCTCCTCCTCGTGCTGGTCGATTGCACACGAGCTTACCGTTGTCCTCTCATCAGGTCAAGCCGACAACGGGTGGCGCTGATGTCGCCGGAGGTGGAGGGGTGGCGGCGGAAGGGGGCCCACCGCCGCGCGCAGCTTTTCGGAGCACGGCGGGGGAGGACGGCGGCAGGACCCCGGAGCCGCAGGCGACAGAGCGAAAACGGGGTCAGGCACATTTTCTCGGAAGAAAATGAGCCAGACCCCAGCCGCTTATTTCACGGATTGCGCGCAGCGGAAGCCGATGAAGGCGTTGCGCGTGTCCGGCAGCAGCTTGGACGTGCGACCAGCCGCCATCAGGTAGACCGGCATGTCGGACCAAGACCCCCCACGCACCATCTTGTACTGGCCGTGTCGCGGTCCTTGCGGGTTCTTCTCGGGACTCTCGCGATAGTATTCCCCGTCGTACCAGTCCTGCACCCACTCCGCCACATTCCCCCCCAGATCGAAGACGCCGTAGGGCCCGACGCCTTCGGGATAGCTGCCGACCGGCTTGAGGATATCGTAGGCGAACTTGGTCATCTGGCCGAACAGCGCGATCGAGGCGTGCGGCCGCTTCTCGCCCCAGGGAAACCGTTGCTCGGCCGTGCCGCGCGCCGCCTTCTCCCACTCCGCCTCGGTGGGTAGCCGCCGCCCGCTGATCCGGCAGTAGGCGTCGGCGTCGATCCAGCTCACCCCGATGACCGGACGGTTCGCATGATCGGGGAACTTCACCATGCTCCAGTTGAGCGGCGCCTGCCATCCCGTAAGCGCCAGGAACTTCGCGTACCGCTCTGTCGTGATCTCGTACTTGTCGATGTAATACGCGTCCAGATGGACCTTGTGGCGCGGCTGCTCATCGTCCAGCCCCTCGCCTTCCGAAAGCCCCATCCAGAACTCCCCGGCCGGCACCAGGACCATCGGCGCGCCGTCCCTCGCGACGACCTCCTTGGACGGATCGGCCGCCTGAGCCACAGCGAGCGACAATCCGCCCGCCAGCAGGACTACGCTCACCAGTGTAACCTGTATCGTCCGCATGTCCGAAAGTTTACCACAGGCCTCTCTTGACTTCATTCCGCCCTCGCACCTATATTGGCCTGACCTCATGCCCACCAGCCCCGAACCAGCCGCTCCGTAATCGTCGGTGCGATTCCCGCCCCCATCCAGGCACGGCATCGTGCGTTTCTGTGCGATCGGCGTCCTGGCGGGCAGCCTCCTGCTCCCCGCGCGCGCCTTCGCTCAGGCTCCTTCCGCTCCCCTCGCGCCCAAGATTGAGGAGCAGGCCAAGAGCCAGATGGAGGCCGCCAAAAAATTGAAGGACGCCGGCAAGCTTGAGCCGGCCATCGAAGCTCTCGAGAAGCTGATCGCCGACGCGCCCCAGAGCGCGCAGGTGCCCGAGGCCTACCGGCTGCTGGGGCAGATCCTCACCGAACTGAATAAACCGGACGAGGCCGGCCCTTATTTCCGGCGTCTCCTGGAGGAATACCCGGAATCGGAACTGGTTCCCGAAGCACAGCTCGCCCTCGCATCCGCGCTGCTGAAGACCGGTCAGCCCGATGCGGCGCTTCCCTTGCTCCTGGAGGCCAAGGCCCAGACCACGGACCAGGCCGTCCTGTTGACGATCCACCGGCAGCTCGAAGAGACGTATCTCAGCAAGCAGGACCACCCACGCGCGGTGGAGGCCGCCGTCGAGGCCGCCAAGCTGTCCTCCGAAGAAGAGCGCAAAAAGATCGAAGACCGGGTGCGCGACCTCCTCAAGTCCACGGTCCTCGAAAAGGATCTCCGGCGCATCGCGGACAAGTACGCCAGATCGTTCCCGTCCGACGTGGCGCTCCTGCGCCTGCTTGAGCTGTATGAGGCTTCCGGCGAGGATCACAAGATCAGCCGCGTTGCGCGGGAGTTCCTGGGACAGTTTTCCCAGCACGAGCGGGCCGGAAGCGTAAGCGCCACGCTGACCGAGCTGAGGAAGAAGCTCAAGAGCAAAGCGGTCCGCATCGGCGCCCTGCTCCCGCTCTCGGGACAACTGAGCCCCTACGGCACCGACGTGCTGAACGGCGCCCGCATCGCCCTCGAGATCGTCGCCGAGGCATCCCCGTCCCTCGCCGTCGGCCTCGTGGTCAAAGATACGGAGGGCGAGGCCCGGCACCTGACCCGCGAGCTGGAGGATCTGCTGAAGGATTACCAGCCGATCGCCGTGATCGGTCCGCTGCTGAGCCGTGAGATGAAGACCGTCGCGCCGACCGCGGACGCGAACGAAGTGGTCTTCATCACGCCCACGGCGACCGTCCCGGACGTGCAGAGGTTCGGGCGCTACCTGTTCAGCACCGCCGTCAACAACCGCGCCCTCGTCCGGGAGCTGGCCGCCTACGCGACCGGCCCGCTGGGCTGGAAGCGCTTTTGCATCCTCGCCGCCAAGGACGCCTACGGCACGGAGATGGCCCAATCGTTCACGGAAGAGATCCGCCGCCTGGGAGGGGAAATCATCGCCGCCGAAACCTACGCGCCCGAGGACAGCGATTTCGGCCCGCCCATCAAGCGCCTCAAGGACGCGGACCTGAAGAAGCACGGCAAGATCGAGAAAATCGAGACCCCCAAGAAGGGCAAGAGTGACAAGGTCTACCAGCCCGGCTTCGACGCGATCTTCCTGCCCGGCGACGCCGAAAAGATCAGCCTGATCGCGGGGCAGTTCCGCTTCTACGCGGCCTCGGTCGGAGTGCTGGGGACCAACGGCATGAACTCGCCGGAGCTGGTCCGCATCGATCCCCGGGGGGTCGAAGACGCCGTCTTCGCCGACAGTTTTTCCATGGACAGTCCCGATCCCGCCGTGCGACACTTCGTGGAGCGTTACGTAAAGCGCTTCCAGCAGCCCCCGTCCGGGTTCGCGGCCCAGGCCTACGAGGCCACCAAGCTGGTTCTGGATGCTATACTGAAGGGAGCGACGACGGGCCGCGCTTTGCGGGAGAGCCTGAAGAACGCCAAGAACGTGCCGGGGCTCGTCGGCCCGCTGACCGTGACGCCGGCGGGCAGCCTGGAGCGGCGCTACGCGATCATCCGGGTGAAGAACGGCAAATTTGTTTCGGTCACCGACGCGCGATGAACAGCATCGGCCACATCGTCCATACCATCTCGTACATGGCCATGCCCTTGCTGCTGGCCATGGTGTTCCACGAGTACGCCCACGGGTGGGTCGCCAACCATTACGGCGACTCGACGGCGCGCCTGGAGGGGCGCCTCACGTTCAACCCATCCGCCCATATCGATCCCTTCGGAACGATCCTGCTTCCCCTGTTGTGCCTGATCTTCCCGACCGGCATCCTGCTCGGCTACGCCAAGCCCGTCCCGGTGAACGCCTGGAATCTGCGCAATCCCCGCCGCGACATGGCCCTGGTGGCCGCAGCCGGGCCCGGCATGAACCTCCTGCTGGCAATTGCGAGCGCCCTGGCTCTGAGCGTGATTCTCGCCATCGACCCGTCCGTCGCTGATTCCATCTCCTTGCGCGGCCCCGGCGCCCGCAGGGACCTTCTGGGCATGCTGCTGGTGCCGCTGGCCTGGATGTGCGCGTATTCCGTCCTCATCAACGTGGTGCTGATGGTCTTCAACCTGATCCCCATCCCGCCGCTGGACGGCGGCCGCATTCTGGTCAGCCTGCTGCCTCCGCAACAGGCGGAAGCGCTCAGCCGACTGGAGCCCTACGGGATGCTGATCATTTTTCTCCTGGTCATGGTGGACCCGCAGATCCACTTCTTCGGATCCCTGATGGGGCCGCTGGTCAATACGCTGACGACGACGATCATCTCGACCTTTGCCTCGTAACCCCCGGGGACCAGCATGGCGAAACGTGTTCTGAGCGGAATGCAGCCGAGCGGCCTGATGCACGTGGGCAACCTCTTCGGGGCACTCGACAACTTCAAGCGTCTCCAGACCGACCACGAATGCTTCTACTTCATCGCCGACTGGCACGCCCTGTCCACCAATTACGAGGACACGGCGCGCATCCGCGAGTACGCGCGTGAGATGCTCGTAGACTGGCTCGCCGCGGGGCTCGACCCCGAGCGCTCCACGCTCTTTATCCAGTCCCGCGTGCCGGAGCACGCGATCCTGCACCTGCTGCTCTCCATGATCACGCCGGTGTCGTGGCTGGAGCGGAACCCGACGTACAAGGAGAAGCAGGAGAACATCGAGGGGCGCGATCTCTCGACCTACGGGTTCCTCGGCTACCCCGTCCTGCAGACGGCGGACATTCTGTTGTACAAGGGCGACTTTGTGCCGGTGGGCGTGGATCAGCTTCCGCATCTGGAGCTGTCACGGGAGATCGCGCGGCGGTTCAATATGCTCTACCGGCCGGTCTTCCCCGAGCCCCAGGCCCTGCTGACGGAGATCCCCAAGGTGCCCGGCACGGACGGCCGCAAGATGAGCAAGAGCTACAACAACACGATCAATCTCTCGGATGACGAGCCGACGGTCCGCGCCAAGCTCAAGACGATGGTCACCGACCCCGCCCGCATCCGGCGGACAGACAAGGGCAACCCGGAGATCTGCCCGGTCTTCACCCTCCACAAGTCCATCTCGGCCCAGCCGGTCATCGATCAGGTCAACCGGGAATGCCGGACCGCCGCCATCGGCTGCATCGACTGTAAGAAGATACTGGCGGACGGGCTGGTCACGCTTCTCACGCCGACCTGGGAGAAGCGCCGCGAGTTGGCGCAGAAGCCGAAGTTCGTGGACGAGGTCATCGACGCGGGCACCAGGAAGGCCGGCGCCGTCGCCGCGAAGACCATCTCGGAAGTCAGCGAGGCGATTCGGGTCGGTTAGCCCTTTTGAAGCACCATCCAGGCGAAATCAGGTAGCCGGAAACCAACGTTAGTCATGTCCACCCCGTCCCCTGTCCATAATCCCCTGAATTATCGATAAAACGGTTGTCGGGCATGTCTTATGCTGATTCATTGAAGCAACAGGACGGTTGGAGAGAACGGCCATGCGGCAGGCAACGCTTTCCATTATAATAGGGGGTGTGACTGCGGGGCTTCTCTGGGCCGCCCCCCTCTACGCCGCCGAGGACGAGTTGTGGCTCTGCCGGGCAGAGGATGGGAGCGAGGTCTATTCAAACAGGCAAGCTGCCCACGATTGCAAGAAGTACGAGCCGGCGGCCCGGCTTGCCGTGCGGTCCTATAGTGGAGAAGCTCCTTCAGCCTATCAGAAACCGATGGCCTCGAGTTACATGCCCCCGCCCGCGACAGAAACGCGCCACCCGCCGGAGAAGCGCAAACCGGGCGAGATTGACTTCGAAAAGTTTCGCATGCTCTCCACGGGCATGACCCAAGCCGAGATCCTGACCCGGGCCGGGTCCCCCAAGTACATCTTTCCCTTCGGCCGCAACATTCAGCGGTGGGTTTACACGAAAGAGGATTGGCTCATCGAGATCACCTTCACCAGCGGCCGCGTCGCCAACATCGACTCGTACCGGCCGAGACCCTGAGGGGACTGGGGAGATAACGCTATGGAACTGAAAAGTTCAGCCTTTGAGACCGGTGGGATCATTCCCAAGAAGCACACGTGTGACGGACCGGACGTGTCCCCGCCCTTGAGCTGGTCCGATGTCCCGGGCGGGACCAAGAGCCTGGCGCTCATTGCCGACGATCCGGATGCGCCCATGGGCACCTGGGTACACTGGGTGGCGTGGAACATCCCGCCGAACGCGCGCGCCCTCGAGGAAGATGCGCCGAAACGGGACACGCTCCCGAACGGAATGAAGCAGGGCACCACGGACTTTCGCAGTATCGGCTACGGGGGCCCCTGTCCGCCCTCCGGCATCCACCGGTATTTCTTCAAGCTGTACGCGCTCGACACCACCCTGAACCTGCCGCCGAGCACGACCAAGAAGGACCTGGAGAAAGCGATGCAGGGCCACATGCTCAAACAGGCCGAGCTTATGGGAAAGTACGCCCGGAAATAGAGCGCGTGCGCCTCTTCTTGCCTTTGCCGAGGCGCAGTGCGAGACTCCCGGCATGGCCCCCCAGCCGGAACGCGCCGAAGACCTGGCCTCCTTCTGGAACCTCGATCCTGGTGTCGTGTTTCTCAATCATGGCTCCTATGGGGCCTGTCCGCGCCCCGTCCTCGAAGCCCAGGCGCGACTCAGAACGGAACTTGAGCGAAACCCTGTATGGTTCCTGACCCGGGAGTTGGAGAGATTGCAGGACGAGGCCCGGCGGGAGCTTGCGACCTTTGTCGGCGCCGACCCGGCGAACCTGGCGTTCGTCCCCAACACGACGACCGGGGTCAACACCGTCCTTCGCTCGCTCTCCTTTCAGCCCGGAGACGAGCTGCTCACGACGACCCACGTTTACAACGCTTGCCGGAACGCACTCGAATTCGCCGCCGAGCGGACCGGCGCCAAAGTGGCGGTCGCGCCGGTTCCGTTTCCGATCCAGTCGCCGGAGCAGGTCCTGGAAGCCGTTCTCGGCGGGCTGACGCCCGGCACCCGCCTCACGCTCCTGGATCACCTGGCGAGCCCGTCCGGCCTGCTCTTCCCGATCGCGCCATTGGTGCGCGCGTTACGGGAGCGCGGGGTCGAAACGCTGGTGGACGGAGCGCACGCGCCGGGCGCGGTCCCGCTGGACCTTGAGGGCCTCGGCTCCGCCTACTACGTCGGCAACTGCCATAAGTGGCTCTGCGCGCCGAAGGGAGCGGCGTTCCTGTACGTGCGCCCCGACCGCCAGACAGCCATCCGTCCGCTCGCGATCAGCCATGGCGCCAACACCAAGAGGACCGACCGCTCGCGCTTTCACCTGGAGTTCGACTGGACGGGGACGCATGACCCCACCGCCTGCCTGGCCGCACCGTCGGCCATCCGCTTCCTCGGCTCTCTCCTGCCGGGAGGCTGGATCGCCGTCATGGAGAGGAACCGTACCCTGGCGCTGGAGGCCAGGGACCTCCTGTGCCGCGAGCTGGGTGTCCCGTCGCCCTGCCCGGACGAGATGCTCGGCCCGATGGCCGCAATCCCGCTTCCAGGGACCCCGGCGGAGCCGGGCCGCTCCGGGATATGGCAGGACCCCCTGCAAGTGGCCCTGTACCAACGTTTCCGGATCGAGGCGCCGGTGACCACCCTGCCGGCCAACCCCGTCCGCTATCTCCGGATCTCGGCCCACCTGTACAACAGCCCGGAGCAGTACCGGCGCCTGGGCAAGGCCCTGGCGGAGCTCTTGAAGGGATCATGAGCGCAACGCCTCAACAACATGATCCCAAGCTGGCCCGACAGCTCATCCTGGATGAGCTGTTCGATCTCTCGCTTTACAAGGCCCTGCGCGGCATCATCGGCGGCGAATCCCGGAAGGTGCTCGATGAGCTCGTCCTGGTCGAGACGGAGCACCTCGCCTTCTGGCAGAAGTTCTTCAAACTCAAGCTGACCGCCCTCGATCTCCCCCGCCGCCTCAAGCTGCAGTTCATCATTCTGGTGTGCCGCCTCTTCGGAGCAACGGCCGTCCATCTGGTGCTGGAGGCGATCGAGGTGCACGGAGTCCGGAAGTACTTGTCGCTGTGGAAGAGCTATAAAGGCCAGCCGCTGGGCCACGCGCTCGAAGGCATCTTGTTGGACGAGTTCAAGCACGAGGATGTGCTGGTCACCCAACTGACTGAACGGAAGATCAATCCGGAGAAGATCCGCAACATCTTCCTGGGCATGAACGACGGGCTGGTCGAGATCCTGGGAGCCGTCAGCGGGTTCTTCGCGGCCTTCGGCGACGCGGCCACCGTCCTCATCGCCGCTTCCACCACCGCGGTGGCCGGATCGCTCTCAATGGGCGCCGGCATCTATGTGGCGGTCGGCTCCGAGAAGGAAGTCAAAAAGACGGAATCGGACAGGCAGCAGTTTCTGAAGGCCGATACGGTCGTGGCCGAAATGGAAGAACAGCCGCTGGCCTCTGCTCTGGTCGTGGGCGGCGCGTACATCGTGGGCGCCATGGTTCCCGTCCTGCCGGTCCTGTTCGGCGCCACGGATGCGCGGTTTTCGCTTCTCACGGCCGGCAGCATGATCATCCTGGTGTCCATGCTGCTGGCGTTCCTCTCCGGCATGGACATCAAAAAACGCATCCTCACCAACCTCGTCATCATCACCTGCGCCGTCGCCATTACCTACGCGATCGGGCTTGCGGCCAAGACCCTCTGGGGCGTCGCGGTCTGAAACCGAAATGGGTGCCACATATTCGTAGCACCTTACGGGAGGTTTTTGCGCTGTTCAAGCTCGGCGGCAAGAGCGCGTTGCAGTTTCGCGGCGGCGGCCGCCTGATCCTGCTCCATCTTGTGTCTTGACGACGCGCCGACCTTCTGTATCGACAACCGGCCGACGCGCTGACGATAGGCGTACAGCGCATGGAAGATGCGGCAAATGGTGGCCTCGTCCTCTTTCGATGACGCGGCGATCCTCTCCACCCGGGCACGAACAGCCGGGATCAACGGCGTGGTCTCGCCCCCGGTCAGCGTGGCCTCGTAGGCGGTAAGCTGCGCCTCTTTCTCCTTTGCGTCCATGTCGAGCAACGGCTGTAGGGCGGCAAGGTACGTGAACACATCGACGCCTATCTCGGCCGCTTCATGGCTGATGTCCAGGTCAGGCGGCCACAGCCCCCATGGCCTGCCGAGCATGTAGATCCGCTTGATTTCATCGGAATCCAGCCTCGCCTGTTGAGCCAGGAACCGGAAGAAGCCTGACGCGGTCAGTAGCTCGCTCAGTTCAGTCTCGTCCACGGCAGGCCCTTCAAAACCCCTCAGCTGGACTGATCTTTGGAGTCGTCGCCATGTAGAGGCACATCAGGTGAGACCGTGCGTCACGCAACGTCTTGAAGTTCGTCTCCGCCCTTGTGGCCAGGTCGATAAGGACCCATCCCTTGCGCTTCTTATAGCGCCCTCCGCCAAAGACCGGATTAATATAGACCGGATTGATGCAGAAGCATTTGGCGAAGGTCACAAAGCCTGGAGTGTTCGCGACCGCCTGGAATGGTTCCTGGGCCATCAGTTGATCTCACCCATTGCGAAGGCGGGCCCGATTGCGCTTTGGTTCCAGGTGGTGTTTCCGATTGGCTGCGATGACGGCATCGATGACCTCGCCACAGAGCAGGCATTTCCACCCGGATAACGATCCGCCGCTTGTGACGCCCGCCGCTTCCTCCAAGCTGGTAGCGACCATCAAGCCATTGCACCGCGAGCAGCTCATAGGGGGACCTCCTTGGGCCCGACACAGTCAAAAGTGCCGGCACGCCCTGAGACTCTGGCATAAGAGCGGCGGAGACCGGGGAATCGAACGCGTTAGGAGAGATCAGGAAACGCGAGGGACAGGACAGTCGGTTGGCTCAAACACCATAGGTCACTATACGTGGGAAAAGGCGCCGGGTCAAGCCGCCCTCTGGCCTTTTCCCCCTAGTGCCCGATAAACTTCAGCTTCTTGCCTTCGAACGTGATGGTGGCGCCGGGATCCATCTTGAGATAGCCGATCTTTCGCTTTTTCAGCTCGTCGGCAAAAGGTTGGGCGTCCTGGGTCAAGACCGGGAACGTGCCGAAGTGCATCGGGACCGCCTGCTTGGCCTTCACGCCGGCCGCCGCGCGGGCCGCCATCGCCGGCTCCATGCCGAAGTGCCCGCCGATGTTGAGCAAGGCCACGTCCGGCGCGTGCTGCTCGCCGATGACCTCCATGTCCTTGAAATAAGCCGTGTCGCCCGAGTGATAGATCGTGGGCCCGTTCTTGATCTTCAGCACAAACCCCGCGGCGTTGCCGCCCGTGGCGATCTCTGGCTCCTGCTCCCTGGCGAGCGGATTCGCCAGGCCGCTGGAATGCACCGCCGGCGTCATGGCCACCACGACCTCGCCGTTCGCGACCGCGATCTCGCCGCCGATGTTCATCAGCGTGTCAAAGCCCATCTGCTCCCTGGGGTAGCCGAGCAGCTTGGCCATGTTCGTGCCCAGCTCAAAGTTGGCGACCAGCCGCGCGCCGGTTTTCTTCGCGATTGCCACGGCGTCGCCGACGTGGTCGAAATGGCCGTGCGTGATCAGGATGTAGTCGGCCTTTTTGATGTGTTCCAGCGGGTCCTTCTTCTCCTTGACGGCGGGATTCGCCGGGTTCGTCAGCCACGGGTCGATCAAAATCACCACCCCGTTGGGCGTTCCGATCTCAAAGGCCGCATGGCCGTGCCAGGTGATCGTGGTCGCGGACGCCGCGTCTGCGCTTGAAACACACAGCACGGAGGCGCCAAGCAAGAAGACGGCTATGAGCATACTCTTCATAAGATTTCTCCTCTCTATGGAGCCAGACCCTCGGATTTCCTATCGATTTTTACGGCCATTTGGCATATCCTACCACCATCTTACTTACAAGTCTCACCCCTGAATACGACCGGGAAGTGATGCCGAATTGTCCGCAATGCGATATGTGGTTGGTGAAAGCGGCGCCTCGCCGCGGGCTGTTTGAGCACCTGTTGCGGTTTCTGGCCATCGGCCCGCTGCGCTGCCAGCTCTGCACCCACCGGTTCCTGGGCGTTCTCTGGCTGGCCGGCCACAAGCCGGGGCGGGAATACGAGCGGGTTCCGGTGCACTACTCGGTATATTTCCGGCAGACCTTCGCAAAAGACGACAGCCGGCCGATTCAAGGAACGATCACCGCCATTTCGATCAGAGGTTGCACGATCACCACCAGGGTGCCTGTTCCGAGAGGGGAATCCCTGTGCCTGCAGTTTGAAGTCTCGGACCAGGACTCGCCGATTCAGATCGATGGGGCGAGGGTACGCACGGTGAACGGGATGAGACTGGGCGTGGTGTTTTCCAACATCAGGCCGGAGGAGGAAGAGCGCCTACGCCAGCACATGCTGCTCCTGCTGCAGCATCATCTGCTTTGACTGCTACACCCCGCAACGCGGGCTGAGGGCCTCCAGGAGGGCCTTGCCGATCTCGGCGGGATTGCGCACCACGCGGACGCCGGCGGCCTCCAGGACGGCCATCTTTTCGGCCGCCGTGCCCTTCCCTCCCATGACGATCGCGCCGGCATGGCCCATGCGGCGACCCGGCGGGGCGGTGATACCCGCGATGAAGCCGATCACCGGCTTGCGGATGTTCTGCTTGATGAAGGCCGCGGCCCGGTCCTCGGCGTCACCGCCGATCTCGCCGATCATGACGACCGCCTCGGTCTCCGGATCCTTCTCGAACATCTCCAGCAGGTCGATGTAGCCCGTCCCGATGATCGGGTCGCCGCCGATCCCGATGCAGGTCGTCTCGCCCAGGCCCAAGATCGTCAGTTGATTGACCGCTTCGTAGGTGAGCGTGCCGCTGCGGGAGATGACCCCTACACGCCCCTTCTTGTGGATGAACCCCGGCATGATGCCGATCTTGCACTCGTCCGCCGTGATGATGCCCGGGCAGTTCGGCCCGATCAGCCGGACGTCCCGCCCGCGCAAGGCCCGCTTCACCTTCACCATGTCGTTGACCGGGATGCCTTCCGTGATGCAAATGATCAACCGGATGCCGGCGTCGGCGGCCTCCAGGATGGCGTCGGCGGCGAACGGCGGCGGCACGAAGATCAGCGACGTGTCGCACTGCGTCTTCCGCACCGCGTCGCGGACCGTGTTGAAGACCGGAATGCCCTCGACCTCCTGCCCGGCCTTGCCCGGCGTTACGCCGGCGACGACCTGCGTGCCGTAGGCCTTGCACTGCGTCGCGTGGAAAGAGCCTTCCTTGCCCGTGATCCCCTGCACCACCACCCGCGTATTCTTATTGACCAGGATGCTCACGATAGCCCCTCTTACTTGCCCGTAGTTTTCTCTGCAGCCCGTTCCTTCATCTTCTCGGACTTCTCTTTCATTTTTCCCGCCTGTTCCTTCATCTTTTCGGACCGCTCTTTCATCTTCTCGGCGCGCTCCTCCATCTTTTCAGCCCGCTCCTTCATTTTCTCAGAGCGCTCTTCCATCCGTTCCTTCATCTTTTCCTTGTGTTGCTCGGCCTGCTCCTTCATCTTCTCCTTACCCTGCTCGGTCATTTCCTTCATCGTGCCAGTCGGGGAGGGCGCCGTCGGCGTCGCGGGGGCGGCCGGCGTGGCCTGGCCGAACGTCGTGGTGCTGAACGCAAACCCGATCAATCCTGCCAACACGCCTGTCAGAATCCGTTTCATAGCCGTCTCTCCTTTTCCAATGGCGCGGCTCTTATGCCGCCGTTTCCGCTTTCTTCCGCTTCTTCCCCGTCATCGCCACGATCTTCTGCGCCGCCTCCCAGAGGTCCGTCGCCACGTCCACCTTGAGGCCGGACTCCAGCAGGAGCGTGCGCCCCTCCTCGGCGTTGGTGCCCTGCAGCCGCACCACGACCGGCAGCTTGATCTGCACTTCCTTCGCCGCCTCGATCACCCCGTGCGCGATGCGCTCGCAGCGCACGATCCCGCCGAAGATGTTGATGAAGATCCCCTTCACGTTGCGGTCCTTGAGCAGGATGCGGAAGCCCGCCGCCACCGTCTCCTTGGTCGCGCCGCCGCCGACGTCCAGAAAGTTCGCCGGTTCGCTCCCGGCCAGTTTGATCACGTCCATCGTGGCCATGGCCAGCCCGGCGCCGTTCACCATGCAGCCGATGTTGCCGTCCAGCTTGACGTAGTTCAGGTTGTTGCTCGTGGCCTCGATTTCCAGCGGCTCCTCCTCGTGCAGGTCGCGCATCGCCTGCACGTCCGCGTGCTTGAACAGCGCGTTGTCGTCGAACGACACCTTCCCGTCGAGCGCGACGAGACGCTTGTCGGTGGTGATCACCAGCGGGTTGATCTCGACCAGCGAGGCGTTCTTCTCCATGAACAGCCGGTAGAGGTTGCCGAGCATCGTGATGAACGGCCCCATGACCGTCGGCTCGAGGTTCGGCAACCCCAGACCGAAAGCCAGATTGCGCCCGTTGTAACCCTGGAATCCCACGGCCGGGTCGATCGACTCCTTCAGCACTTTTTCGGGTGTGTGGGCGGCCACTTCCTCGATCTCCATGCCGCCCTCGGTGCTCGCGATGAACAGGGGCCAGCCGGAATCGCGATCCACCAGGAGGCTCAGGTACAGCTCCTTGGCGATGCCGGCGCCTTCTTCGATCAGCAGGCGGCGGACCTTGCGCCCTTTCGGCCCGGTCTGGTGCGTCACCAGCGTCTTGCCCAACAGCTCCTTGGCGAGGCCCGGCACCTCGGCGCGGCTCTTCGTGATCTTGACCCCGCCCGCCTTGCCGCGGCCGCCGGCGTGGATCTGGGCCTTCACCACGTACACCGGCGTATTCAGCTTCTCCGCCCACTTCTCGGCCGCGAGCGGCGTCTTGATCTCCTTGCCGTTCGGCACCGGCACGCCGAACTGCGCGAACAACTGCTTGGCCTGGAACTCATGAATATTCATGCTTCACCTTCGGTGATGGGCGAGAGGCTATGGGCAAGAGGCAATCGGGAAGCAAGAAAAGACCATCGCCTATAGCCCATTGCCTATAGCCTTTATTATTCCTTTCTGACGTAATCCGGGAACAGCATGGGCGAATGGGTTGCAAGCGAGCCGGCGTGCTTCTTCGCCTCCGTCCGGAAGCGCGCGAGGTGCTCGAGCGTCAGCTTGCCGTGCGGCATGGACTTGACGCGCTCGGCGGAGGTGCTGCCGGACCGCTTGCCGTACACCATCAGGTCCAGCAGCGAGTTGCCCATCAGGCGGTTCCGCCCGTGCAGCCCGCCGGAGGCCTCGCCGGCCACGAACAGGTTGCGCACGCCGGACTCGCCGTTCACGTCGATCTGCACGCCGCCGTTCTGGTAATGGAGCGTGGGGTAGATGAGCACCGGGTCCTTCGTGATGTCCAGGCTGTACCGCTTGTACTGACGCACCATCGCGGGAAAATGCTTCTCCAGCGTGCCCGTGCCCGATTCCACGTCGAGCAGCGGCGTGTCGAGCCAGACCCCGAGCCGCCCCGTCGCCGTACGGACACCCCGCCCCTCCTCGCACTCACGGATGATCGAGGAGGACACGACGTCGCGGGTGTCCAATTCGTTCACGAAGCGCTCGCCTTTGGCGTTCACCAGGTGCCCGCCCTCGGACCGGATGCCTTCCGTGACCAGCGCGCCGATGAGCTGCTCCGGATACACCGCGCCCGTGGGGTGGTACTGGAAGGTGTCGATCTGCAGCAGCTTGGCCCCAATCCGATACGACATGGGCAGCGCGTCGCCGGTCGCGCCGTAATGGTTGCTGGTCGGGAAACCCTGGATGTGCAGCCGGCCGATCCCGCCCGTCGCCAGGATGACCGTCTTGGCGGCCACCACAAAGAGGCGCTTGTTGTCCAGGTCCTGCAGGATCGCGCCGGTGCAGGCCCCATTGCCGTCGCTGAGCAGCTCGACGGCGGCGCTGAACTCCAGGAGCTGGATTTTCTGGTTCAGCACTTCATCCTTCAGCACCCGCATGATCTCCAGGCCGGTGTAGTCGGAGCAGGTCAACAGCCGCGGCTTGGAACTCCCTCCGCCCTTCTTCACGTGGAGATTCCCGTCGGCGTCACGGTCGAACAGCACGCCGAGCTCCAGCAGCCACTTGGCGATGGACGGCCCCTCTTCCACCATCGTCTTGAGGAGCTGATGGTCGTTCTTCATGTGGCCGCCCTTGAGGGTATCCAGGAAGTGCTGGACCGGCGAGTCCTCGTTTGTGAGGGCGATCTGGATGCCGCCCTGGGCCATGACGGTGTTGGAGTCGCCCAGGCGCAGCTTCGTGGCCAGCAGCACCTTCGCCCCGTGGGCGTGGGCATGCAGGGCGGCCGCGCAGCCCGCGCCGCCGCCGCCGACGACCAGCACGTCCGTCGAGTAGGCCGGCGTCAGGTCCGCATCGGCCGGCACCGGGCTGTCGCCTTCGAGCAGGGCGGCCAGCTCGCGCACCGTCTTCTCGCCAGCGTTGGGACCGAACTCGATCAGGCGGTAGGCGCTCTCGCGATGGTCGGGATGGTACTTCTTGATCAGCTGGTCGCGCTCGCCGGCGGGAAACTTCGGCAGCGTCTGCTTGCGGCGCGCGTCGCGGGTCTTGTGGACCAAGTCCTGGAGAACTTGGAGCTGCATTACTTGATGGCCGCGCAGACGTCCTTGAGCTGCTGCTCGTCCATGCCGAGGACCCGGTCCCACTCCGACCGGTATTTGCCCTGCGCGATCTCGTCGATCCGCTCATGCAGGCGCCGGGGCTTCTCCGTGAAGTGCGCCCCCTGCGCGCGGCTCGCGTACAGGGCAACCAGGTTCGGCGCGATGTCCGCGATGCAGACGGGCGTGCAGAGCCCGCACATGACGCAGTCCATGAACATCTCGGAGACTTTTTTGAAATCGCCGAAGACGGCCCGCCACACGCCGTCCCGCACGTCGATCCCCTGGGGGCAGGCCTCGGTGCAGGCGTTGCAGTTCCGGCAAAGCGGCGCTTCCGGATAGAGATTGAAGAGGTCCTGCTTCGGGTCCTTCAGCTCGGCCATCTGGTAGACGGCCTTGCGGGCCGGGAACGGCGGGACCATGGTAAACGACATGCCGTCCTCGACGGCCGTCGAGCAGGCCAGGCAGGTCCTCACCTTCGGATCGTCCTTGGTCCGGTAGTACGTCGCGCAGGCCCCGCAGTAGCCCCCCAGACAGCCGGCGCCGCGGATGACTTCCTGGCCGCTGTACCACAGAGCCTTGATGACCGTGATCCCTTCCGGCACTTCGTACTTCTTGCCGGCGATCTCGACGGTCACCATCTTCGGGCGCAGGACTTCCTCCTGGTCGATGGCGACGTTCTTGTCGAAGCCTTTTAATTCCATGGTGCTCGCGTCATTGTACTACATATTATTGATGATCGCCGCGCCGGACTCCGATCTATTGCGCAATCGCGTCCACGATCGCATTCAAGGTTGCGCTTGGACGCATCGCTTTTGTCGTCTTCTCCCGGTCGGGATGATAATACCCCCCCATATCGACCGGTTTTCCCTGGGCGCCGATCAGCTCAGCCGCAATCTTGGCCTCATTGTCCGCAAGCTGTTTGGCGACCGTGGCAAAACGCGCTTGCAGGTTCTTGTCTTCGGTCTGCTCGGCCAGGGCCTGCGCCCAGTACAACGCCAGATAAAAATGGCTCCCGCGATTGTCAATCTCGCCCACTTTGCGGGCCGGCGACTTATTGCTCTCCAGAAACTTGGCGTTGGCCCGATCGAGCGTATCCGCCAGAATCTTCGCGGAGGGATTGTCGGACGCCTTGCTCAGATGCTCCAAGGACGCGGCCAGCGCCAGGAATTCACCCAGCGAATCCCAGCGTAAATAGCCTTCTTGCTGGAACTGCTGCACATGTTTGGGCGCCGAGCCGCCGGCTCCGGTTTCAAAGAGGCCGCCGCCGTTCAGCAGGGGAACGATCGAAAGCATTTTGGCGCTGGTCCCGATTTCAAGAATCGGGAAGAGGTCGGTGAGGTAGTCCCGCAGGACGTTCCCCGTCACCGAAATCGTATCTTTCCCGTCTTTCATCCGTTCCAGCGAGAACCGCGTCGCCTCCGCCGGAGACATGGTCCGGATGTCGAGGCCCTTCGTGTCGTGGTTCGGCAAATAGCGATTGATCTTCTTGATCAGCTCCGCGTCGTGCGCCCGAGTTTTGTCCAGCCAGAACACCGCGGGGACCCCGGTGGCTCGCGCCCGATTGACGGCGAGCTTGACCCAATCCTGAATCGCCGCGTCCTTGACCTGGCACATCCGCCAGATATCCCCGTCTTCCACCTTGTGCTCCAGCAACGCCTGCCCTGACGCGGCGACCACGCGAATCGTGCCGTTGCCCGGCGCTTTGAAGGTCTTGTCGTGCGATCCGTATTCTTCCGCCGCCTGCGCCATGAGACCCACGTTGGGCACACTCCCCATGGTCCTCGGATCGAAGGCGCCGTGCTTTTTGCAGAATTCGACGACCTCGTGATAGACCGGGGCGTAGCTGGCGTCGGGGATGACCGCCTTGGTGTCCTGCAGTTTGCCGTCCGGACCCCACATCTTCCCCGAGTCACGAATGACCGGCGGCATGGAGGCGTCGATAATCACGTCGCTGGGGACGTGCAAATTGGTGATGCCTTTATCGGAGTTGACCATCGCCAGCGCCGGCCGCTTCTTGTACACCGCCTGGATGTCGGCTTCGATGGCGGCCCGTTGATCCTCCGGAAGGGTCTTAATCTTGGCGTAGAGGTCGCCGAGGCCGTTGTCGGGATCGACGCCCAGCTTTTGGAACAGGGCCGCGTGCTTGTCGAACACGTCCTTGAAAAACACCGACACCGCATGGCCGAAGATCTTGGGGTCCGAGACCTTCATCATGGTGGCTTTCAGGTGGATCGAGAACAACACGCCCTCCTTTTGGGCATCCTCGATCTGCGCTTCGAGGAACTCCCGCAAGGCGCGGCGGCTCATGAAGGTGGCGTCGATGACTTCGCCGGCCTGAAGGGCGAGTTTGGGCTTGAGCACCGTGGTCTTGCCGTCCTGGCCGACGAACTCGATGCGCGCGTCGGTGGCCTCGGTGAGCGTGGCCGATTTCTCGTTGGAACGGAAATCTCCGCCGTTCATATGGGCGACGTGGGTCTTAGAGTCCCCAGACCATGCCCCCATTTTGTGCGGGTGTTTTCTGGCGTGTTGTTTGACCGAGAGCGGCGCCCGGCGATCCGAGTTGCCTTCACGCAGCACCGGGTTGACGGCGCTCCCTTTCACTTTGTCGTACCGCGCCTTGACCTCCTTCTCTTTGTCGTCTTTCGGGTCCTCGGGATAATCGGGAACCTTGTACCCCTGACTCTGCAATTCCTTGATGGCCCCTTTGATTTGAGGAATCGAAGCGCTGATGTTGGGCAGCTTGATGATATTGGCTTCCGGCGCCTTGGCGAGTTCCCCCAATTCAGCCAGATCGTCCGACTGTTTTTGGCTCTCCGTGAGATATTCGGGAAAGACAGCGAGAATTCGCCCCGCCAGAGAGATATCCCTCAATTCGACGGACACGCCGGCCGCCTTGGTGAAGGCCTTGACGATCGGGAGAAACGAATAGGTGGCCAGCGCCGGCGCTTCATCGGTTTTTGTATAGATGATTTTGGATGCGTTTGTCGTCATGGTTTTTCCTCTTCCGTATCCTGTCAGTTCAGCGCGTTCAACGCCGAACCGGCTTTGAACCAGTCGATCTGCTGTGCCGTCAGACTGTGATTCGTCTGAATGGCGATCTCCTTGCCGTCGGCCTTGTGGATGGTGACGCTCACCGGCTTACCCGGCGCCAGCGCCTGCAGGCCCTTGACGCTGATCCGGTCGGTCTGCTCGATCTTGTCGTAGTCCTTGGGATCGGCGAAGGTCAGCGGCAGGATGCCCTGCTTCTTGAGATTCGTTTCGTGGATGCGGGCGAAGCTCTTGGTGATGATGGCCTTCACTCCCAGGAACCGGGGCGACATGGCGGCGTGCTCGCGGCTGGAGCCCTCGCCGTAGTTCTCGTCCCCCACCACCGCCGAGCCGATCCCCTTTGCCTTGTAGCGCCGGGCGATCTGGGCGATCGTCAGGCCGGACTCGCCGGCCAGCACGTCCGTCCCCTTGCCGGGCTCTGCCGAGAAAGCGCTGTTGGCGCCCAGGAACATGTTGTCGCTGATCTTGTCCAGGTGGCCGCGGAATTTCAGCCAGGGCCCGGCGGGCGAGATGTGGTCGGTCGTGGTCTTGCCCTTGGTCTTGATCAGGAGCGGGAGCTTCTCGTAGTCCTTCCCGTCCCAACGCGGGAACGGCTGCAACAACTGGAGCCGCTCGCTGTCCGGCGGGATCTCAACTTGCAACACATCGCCGTTCTCCGCCGGCAGGACAAGCCCCTCCTCGCCCTTGGCGAAGCCCTGGGCCGGCAATTCGTCGCCCTGGGGCGGCTCGAACTTCAGCTCCTTGCCGTCCGCGGTCTTCAAGGTGCCGTGCACCGGATCGAAGGTCAAATCGCCGGCGAAGGCGAAGGCGGTCACGATCTCCGGGCTGGCGAGAAATGACAGCGTCTCGTTCAGGCCGTCGTTGCGGCCGGGGAAGTTGCGGTTGTACGAGCTGATGATCGAATCGGGCCGGCCTTTCACGGCGTCCGCCCGCTTCCACTGGCCGATGCAGGGGCCGCAGGCGTTGGCCAGCACGGTCCCGCCCATCTCCTCGAAGGTCTGCATGAAGCCTTCCCGCTTCATCGTGTGGAAGATCCGCTCCGAGCCCGGCGTCACGAGGAACGCGGCCTTGGCCTTGAGCCCGGCCTTCAGGCCCTGGCGCGCGATGTGCGCCGCGCGTCCGATGTCCTCGTACGAGGAGTTCGTGCAGCTCCCAATCAAGGCGGCCTTGAGCTGGACGGGATAGCCTTTCTCTCTGGCCTCGGCCGCCATCTTGGAGATGGGCCTGGCCAGGTCGGGCGTGTGCGGGCCCACGACGTGCGGCTCGAGCGTGGAGAGATCGATCTCGACGACCTGATCGAAGTGCTTCTCCGGCGATTTCAGCACCTCGGGATCGGCCGTCAGCAGACCGCGGTTCGCTTCGGCCAGTCTGGCGATGTCCGCGCGGTCCGTCAGGTTCAGGTACGACACCATCTTCTGATCGAAGTGGAAGACCGAGGTCGTGGCGCCCAACTCGGCCCCCATGTTCGTGATCGTGCCCTTGCCGGTGGCACTGATGGTCTCGGCGCCGGGCCCGAAGTACTCCACGATCTTGTTCGTCCCGCCCTTCACGGTCAGCAGGCCACAGACGTAGAGGATCACGTCCTTGGGCGAGGCCCATCCCTGCAGCCGGCCGGTCAGGCGGACGCCGATCAATTTCGGATGCAGCACTTCCCACGGCAGGCCGGCCATGACTTCGCCCGCATCGGCCCCGCCGACGCCGATCGCCAGCATGCCCAGTCCGCCGCCGTTCGGTGTGTGGGAGTCGGTCCCAATGATCAGCCCGCCGGGAAACGCATAATTCTCCAGCACGACTTGATGGATGATACCGGCGCCGGGCTTCCAGAACCCGATCCCGTACTTCTTCGCCGCCGACGCCAGGAAGTTGTAGACCTCCTTGTTCTCGTCGATGGCGCGGGACAGGTCCTTCTGGGAACCGCTCTCGGCGCGGATGAGATGGTCGCAGTGGATCGTGCTCGGCACGGCCACGCGCTTCCTGCCGGCCTGCATGAACTGGAGCATGGCCATCTGGGCCGTGGCGTCCTGCATGGCCACGCGGTCGGGCCGCAGGGCCAGCATGGCCTTGCCGCGCTCCCAGGTCTGCGTCTCGAAATTATCGGCGTGCGACACCAGGATTTTCTCGGTCAGGGTCAGGGCCCGGCCGAATTTCTTCCGGGCCTTGGCCGTTGCCTCGGGCATCGCGGTATAGAGCTTTGTAACGAGTTCGAGTGACATATCTCTCTCTCCGTTAATCGTTAAACGTTATTCGTTAAACGTGTCGCGCTCAACAGAATATCAACTCTTTCTCTGGCTCCCCCGAATAACGATTCACGTATAACGTATAACATCTTACTTCAACGGCGGGACTTCCCGCCTTTTGGGCGCCGCGTAATTGACGAGATAGTCGAAGAGCCGGATGAGGCGGCTCTCCTGGCGCTTCTGGTCCACCCAGTGGCCGATCAGCCCGATCGTGCGCGACAGGATGAAGAAGCCGTTCAGGCTGTCCACCGGGAACCCGAGGTCCACCAGCACCGCCGCCATCGTCCCGTCCACGTTCAGGATCAGGTTGTCCTTCTTCGCCGCGGTGACTTTCTCGACCTCCAGCGCGAAGTCCAGGTGCGGCGTCTTGATCGGCAGGCTCTTCACGTAGCCCACGAGCTCCTTCACCCGCTTGTCCGGATTGCGGAGGCTCTTGACGCGATGGCCGATGCCGGGCACCGGGCCCACGTTTTTCTTCATGTAGGCGAGGAAGTCGTCCACTGTCAGCTTGTGATCGACGGCGTATTTAAAGTAGCGGCCGGCGTCGGTCACGGCGCCGCCGAAGCGCGGCCCGATCATGATCAGGCCGGCGGCCACCGACTGGGACATGCCGATCCCCGCGCAGGCGGCGAGGATCGTGCCCATCGCGCCGCTCACGCAGGGCCCGTGGTCCGCCGACAGCATCATGATCCGCTTGACGATCTCGGCCTCCTGCTTCGAGATCAGGCGCTTGTCCCAGAGCAGCCCGATCACGTGCGGGATCTCATACCCCTTGTTGATCAACTCGGAGGCGGGATAGCCGTCGTAGCAGGGCTCGTCGCCGCGATCGTCGCTGATCGTCGTCTTGATCAGCGGCGCCACCATCACCTCGCCGGTCTTCATGCTCTCTTCGACGGTCTTGGGTAGCTTCGGCACGTCGGCGGGGCTGAGGTCCGGGATCGGCTTCACCTGGCCGCTCTTGACCAGTTCCTCATACGTCGCCTTGATGGCGGGACCCAGCGCGCCGAAGGTATCCGGCACGGTCGCACCGGCTTTCTTGAAAGCTTCGGCCTTCGAGCGCGCCGAGCCCTCGCCCTTCATGCCTTCTTTCGCGCCGGCGTGTCCGAACTTCATCCCCTTCGGCAGGCTCTCCTGGCAAAATCCGGATACCACCGCCAGCAATTTGATCCGCCGCTTCCTGGCGCCGTACCACTCGGCGGCGCGCTCCTCCAAGTCGCCGCCCATCTCGCCGACGATCACCACCGCCTTGGTCTGCGGGTCCTTCTCGAACATCTCCAGGTAGCTCACGTAGTCGGTTCCGGGATAGGCGTCGCCGCCGATGCCGATCGCCGTCGTGATGCCGTCCGCGAACTGCGAGCAGATCCAGATGATCTCGTTGGAGAGCCCCCCGGATTTCGTGATCACGCCGAAGGAGCCTTCTCGGTAGAGCTTGCAGGAAACGAGGTTGTCGAAGGCGCCGCCGATCACGCCGAGCCGGCACTCGCCGGCCGAGATGACGCCGATAGACGAGGGACCGTTGAAGACCTTGCCGAGCTTCCGGGCGTGCCGCCCCAGCAGCTTGGCGTCCTTCTCCGGCACGCCCTCAGTGATCATGGAAACGGTCTGGACCTTGGCATCGTTCAGCGCCTCCATGCCGGCCGCGCAGGCCCGGTCGGCGCCGATGTAGACGAGGCTGGTGTTGATCTGCGGATGGTGCGCCATGGCGTCCGCCACGCTCTTGTAGACGGGAATCGTCACCAGGCCGTTCCCGTACGGGACTTCGTTCGTCTTGCCGGTGTCCGGCGGGTAGACGAAGGCCTCCACGTTCAGCGGGCGCTTGATCATGTAACAGAACTCCGCCATGCGCCGGGCGGCGTTCAAGCCCGCCGCGCCGCCCTGGATGACGACTCGCGTGTCCTTGTTAGCCAATATGCTCATGGCACCCCCAGTTCACCTGCTCTTCCCGAGCGCCATGTCGACGATGTCGGTAAGCGGCGTGTGGCGGTCGTAGACGTGGATGTCGAACCCTTCCTCGCGCAAAGCCTTCATCGCTTCGAGGCCTTCTTTCTCGCGGGGCCCGCCGCGGCGCACCCAGATCTTGACGCCCTTGAGCTTGCCGTCGGCCTGGGCCTTGCGGAAGCCCGCGATGATGCCGCCGAAGGTCTTCTTGACGTCGGTGAAGTTGGCGATGGCGCCCCCGACGATGACGTTCTTGATCCCGGAGAGCGAGCAGACCTTCTCGGTCAGCACTTCCACGGCCCAATCGGGCGGATCGCCGGAGTATTCGGCGTAGTTCGCGAGCTTGCCGCCCCGGGCGACCACGGCGTCCGAGTAATAGACGCTCGCGCCGCCGCCGGCCGGGAGCATCGCGGTGTCGCCGCCGGGAATCTCGATGAACTTCACCGATCCCTTGATCTTGGAATCGACCGCCATCACGTCCATCTCATGCTTCGTGTACGCCCGCCCGAACTCCGCCGCGAACGGGAAGTTCCAGTCGGAATGCCGGAACTTGGCGTCGCCGTCCAGCAGCGTCACGGCATCCAGCGCGATTAACTCGCCGTCGCCCTGCCGGGCCACGACCGGGTTCACTTCCAGGTACTGCGCGTCTTCGCTGTCAAAGCACGTGAACAGCTTGCCGGCGAACGTGGCCATCTTCTTGGCGGTTTCGCCCGAAAATCCGGCTTCCTTCGTGAGTTTCTCCAGCGCCCCCTGCGAGGGCGTGTCGCCGACCTCGAGGCCCAGCTTTTTGACGCGGTCCCAATTCGATTCGACTTCGATGCCGCCGCAATTGGCCACCAGCACCTCGGCGCCGTCCCGGGTGGATTTGACCGCCGCGTAGTACTCCTCCTTGTGCGGGACCATCTCCGACACGATCACCTGGGACACGGTGATGCTGCCGACCTGGCGGCCCAGCATCTCCTTGGCGGCCGCCTGGGCCCCTTTCAGGTCCAGATCGACCTTCACCAGGCCGAGCTTGAACCGCGAGCCGAGCGCCTCGTGGGCCTTGACGACCAGCTTGGACGTCTTCAGCCACTCGTTTGCGTCGCCGAGTTTCTTCAGCTCATCGACCGACGTGACCACGGCGTAGTTGGGAACGAGAATGCCCCATTTCTTCATCAGCCCCATCCCGGGACCTTCAAGCACCTTCGCCATTACTTAGTTCTCCAAGGGGTAAGTCCGTTGATCCGAGAGAGCGCGTAGTGTACCGAAGTCGGCGGCCCAACTCAATCAGTCAAAGGGCCTACCGCAGCCCACCAAAAGGCCTAACCCTCTCTCCTTGTTCGAGGCTCATAAGTGGCTGATATATAAACGGATACCGGCCGAGTGTATGGAAGATCAGCCGGCACAGTCAAGGAGAAAATATGGGCTCATTTTCGCTGGCAGGAGGGGCAATAGAAGGAGCTGCGCTCCCCTTTCAATCTGCGGATCGTCCGGCCGCAGCCGGAGGGGCACGGCAGCCCGGCCTTGTCGTACACTCGGTGCCGCTTCCGGTACTCCCCTTTCGTCCCGTCGGGTGCCAGAAAATCCCGCACGCTGGAGCCGCCCGCCGTAATCGCCTCCCGGAGCACGTCACGCATGCTGTCGTACAGTCGCCGGACCGCCGGAGCCCGGAGCCGGCTCGCCGTCCGGTAGGGGTGCAGGCGGGCACGGTACAGGATCTCATTGGCGTAGATGTTGCCGATCCCGGCGATCACCTGCTGGTGCATGAGCAGGGCCTTCAGGCGCCCGCGCCGCCTTCCCACGAGCACGCGAAACTCCGCCCAGCGCACGGTCAGCGGATCGCACCCGAAGCGCCGGGCCGTGAACCGTTCGAGCCCGGACCGATCCAGCAGATACACCCGCCCGAACCGTCTCGGATTCCAGTAATAGAGGGTCGGAATCGAGCCGGCGAACGAGAGTGTCAGGTGCGTGTGCTTGCGGTAGGACGGATCCAGCAGCGTGAAGAACAGCAGCCCCGTCATGCCCAGTTCAAAAACAATAAAGCGCCGGTCGCCCGCCTTCTCACATTCGAGGAGCACGCTCTTTCCGAGACGGCCGGCCGACGCCAGACGCGCGCCCCGGTACCAGGCAAGCGTGGACAGCCCTTCGCGGACGATGTCGTCCCGCCCGACCAGGCAATCCGTGATGACGGCGCCGACGAGGCGCGCCCGCAGCCGGCGCGCGACCGTCTCTGCCTCGGGCAATTCGGGCATGTCACGTCGCGCCGTCGCGCTTTTCCCGAAGCATGCGGACGAATTGGATCGTGGCTTCCAGATTGGGCAGCGGCGTCGCGCCGGGACGGCGCGCGGAAACCAGCTTGACGGCCTCTTCATAGAGCATGGCTTTGGCCAGGCAGAGGTAGGCGATCACGACCGACACGGAGCGCCCCATCCCCGCCCGGCAGCAGACCATCAGCCGGTTACCGTTCTGATGCTGCTCCAGCCACTCCACCGCCTCATCCAGATGGACGGGATCGGCCTCCGCGAACTCCTTGAACGGTATCCAGGCATATGCCCGTCCGTCCGGCGGCGCGATCTGATTTTCAGCCGCGACGTTGAGGACGACCGTGATGAGCCGGGCGGGCTTGACCGCGTCTTCGGCATTGCCGACGGCCAGGAATTCGTTGATCAGATGCATGGGGAGAAGATTATAGCCAAGGGCCCGGCGGCGTGACAAGAGCAGCCGGCAAGAACCGCCGCGGATTGCGGACGGCCGTCCAATCCGTTACAGTGAGGGCGCACAGGGGCACGAACGATGGACTTCGACAATACCGAGAAACGGTTGGCCGACCTGGCCTGCCCGGTCTGCAAAACCAGCAGCGGCTTCACGATTCCACGCGACTCCCGCATCACGGACGGCGAATACAAGGCGTTCTGCAAGGGGTGCCGCTACAGCATGCCGATCCACATGGACATGGTCGGCTACCTGCGAAGCCAGCCGGATGTGTCCTATTGGCTCAAAGGCATGCGGTGCCCGGCCTGTGAAAAAACAGGCGGCCGTCTGGACTTCTGGGTCCAGCCGTCGGTCCGGAACGCGCTGTATTTCGTCACGTGCAACGCGTGCCGGAATCCCTTCTTCGAAAAATCCTCCCTGGAAGCCTACGAGTAGGGCTCACTCCACGGGGCGGATGAGCTCCACACTGGCTTCGCTGCCGATGCGGCCCACGGCGCCGCGCCGTTCGATCTGATCGACCCGAACGATCGCCCCCCGGTGCCAGCGGTCGAACGCGGCGTTCGCGTCCGAACGGGCCTTCTCCAGGCGCCCGACCAGCGGGCGGCCGGTCTCGTTGCACAGCCAGGCCCGGCGGTCTCCCTTCATGACCATCACCTCGCTCACGACCCGATAGACCTGCGGACCCCGTTCCTCGATCGTCAGACCGTCCCTGCGGAGGAGCAGATACGAGAACTTCAGCGCGTCCTTGATGAACCCAGCGGCGCGGTCGATGTCCCGCACCACCGCCGGAGGCGTCCAGGGCCGCTCCTCATGGCACCAATCGTCTTCGCGCGCGAGCGCCGGGCAGGGCCGCTCATGCAGACACGGGCTGTAGACCGTCGCCAGCCTCCCGGCCACGAGCCGGTCCCGGACATGATGCAGCGCGCGCGTCGTCTCGCGGAGCGCCGGTTCGATGAGCATCAGCGTGCCGTCGGACGCCAGCGCCTTGAGGAGGGTCTCAAGAAACTTCGCCCGGGCGGCGACGGGGTCCGCAGCCGAACAAAAGATCTCGTTCAGGCTGTTGGCCAGGATGATGAGCTCGAAGGGCCCCTCTTTCCACGGGGCCCGCGCATCGGCTCGTTCGGCGTCGACGCACACCGTCCGAAACGCGCACGCCGGCTTGTCCCGCGGCTCCTTCGCCATCGAGGCCCAGAGGGTTTCCGCCTCCTGCAGGGCCTGCCGGCTGCGATCCGCCGCGATCACTTCCGAACCGTGGTGGCCGGCCAGACCGAGCCGCGTCAGGTGGTCAAGGACGGCCAGGGCGGCGGTCCCCGGCCCGCTGCCCACATCCAGGATCCGCAGCGGACGGGCGGGCAGCGCCGGCATCTCCCGAAGGAGGCCGGCCACCTTGGCGTAGTTGACCGGGAAAAAGTACAGCAGGTAGGCGCGGCGCAGGGACCGGTCGGCGAGGTAGTCCGCAAGACGCCCGTCTCGTCCGCTCGTGAACAGCGCCGACAGCCGCCGGACGCCTTCGGCGGCGTCACGGTCAGGGCTCCCCCCGCGCTCCCGAAGAGCCGCCAGCAGTTCCACAGGGAAGGTGTGATCGGCCGTCATGGACTCGAATTGACCCACGCTTCTACAGTGGTGTAAGGTCGAACCAGTCGTCATTGTAACCTATGAGGTACCCCGATGACCGATCCGATCAAAGAAGCCTATATGAACATCGAGCGGGCCATGTATGAGTTTAACGTGCTCCTGGAGCAGCAGGTCGTGACCCTGCGGGGGTCTGAAGCCTCCGATCCCGTCAAGCTCGAGCGGCTGACGCACGGCGCCCGGGCGATGCGCGACAGCAGCGCGATCTTTCTCAGCTACGCCAAGTTCATCGCCTGCGGCATGCCCGACAGCGAAGAGATGATCGAAGAGTAGCGCCCGAAAAGCAAAGGGGCCACCCGGTTGCCCGGGCGGCCCCTTCCCTCTTCAAAAAATCCGGTCGGCGTCAGATGTTCTGCATGAAGTGGGCCACCTCGGCCTGGTTGACGTCGCGCCCCATGATGGCCGAGTCGGGCACAGCGATGGACTTCTTCCCCGTCAGGCCGCCGACCACTTCATCCACGATCATCTCGACCGGCATGGACATCCCGCCGTACACGTGCGGGCCGGCCACGATCTTGGCGTTGGAGTAGCCGTAGATCGCCGCCGCCACGTCCTTGGCGAGCCAGCCGACGTAATTGAACTCCGGAATCACAATGAGCTTGGCCTTCCCGCAAAGCCGGCGCAGTTCCCTGGTCGGGAACGGACGGAGCGACCGGACCTTGATCAGGCCGACGTTGACCCCTTGATCTTTGCACAGCCGAATCGCCTCACGAGACTGGGCGCAGGCGCTGCCGGAGGCGATGATCACCGCCTCGGCGCCTTCCACGTTCTCGGCCGTGCACAGCCCGCCCATGAATTGCTCGATGTACCTCCGCGAGCGCTCGACTCCCGCCCAGACTTCTTGCTGCCACACAGCGTGAATGTTGTACGCCATGAAATTGCTTTTCTGGACCGGCGCGTCGCGAGACAGGCGGGCCGGCGGATTCTCCGCGTCCAGCACCGGAACGGCGCCTTTCCAGGCCTGGCGCGGAGGCAGTTTGATGCCCTTTTCTTGCATGTCCACGTAGTTGCGGGCATGCGTCACGAAAAATCCGTCGCAGGCCACGCCGACGGGCAGGGTGACGTCGTTTTTCTCACCGATGATGAACCCCTTCATGATGAAATCGAACAGGTCCTGCTGGTTTTCGGCATGGAACACGATCATGCCGCAGTTCAGGAGGTACGCAATCTCGATATTATCGGGCTGGATCGCCAATGGGGCGTTGACCACTCGGCAGGTGAACATGGCCACGGCCGGCAAGCGATGGCCGGGCCAAGACGCGATCGGCTCAATTCCACGGAGCGTGCCCGGACCGGCGGTCGCCGTAAAGCAACGGACCCCCGCCCTGGACCCTCCGGCGATGGCGGACATGACGCCGTATTCCTCTTCTCCGCGATAGTATTCCTTGACATACCCCTCGCCGTAAAGGACCCCGATCAACTGCATGGTTTCACTTTGAGGGGTGATCGGGTAGGCCACCGAGAAATCCACATTGGAGCGCCGTACCGCTTCTTTGGCGGCCTCACTGCCGGTAATGAACTCCCGCTTACGCGGCGCCTCGAAGAACATGTACTCGGGACTCACCACCCGCTGCTTTTTCGCCCCCTCATGCGGATCCTTCGAGCCGCCCCCGACTTTGATCGGCGCGGCCGATGTGATCGGATCGCCCTGCGGGTTGGTCTTCTGTTCCGGTTCGACGGACGTTATCGGATCCCCTTGCGGGTTGGTCTTCACTTCGGATTCGAGAGGGTTGCTCATTGTGGCCTCCTCACCGAGCTAGCTGGGCCCGGTGCTTCGATCAACTGCACCGGGATATTCAATACCTCTAAATAAATCTCTTTTAATGCGGCTTCTGTCCTTCCGGCGGCATATGCACACCGGCAGGAGGAGGAGACGCCAGTTTGAACGACATCGGGTCCACGTGGGTCTCGCCCCCGTTCACGCGGCTCTGCAGGCCGGTATAGCGGACGGTCCTACCGTCGGCCGGGAGCGGGATTTTCAATTCTTCGCGCACCCGCTTGAAGATCTTGGCCACTTTCCGAAGTTTGGCCGCGTCCATGTCGTGGACGCTCAGCATCGCGTCTTCATGGCCCTGCTCGGCACAGAGCGCCGACGTGCAGCAGTTCGTGCCGGCGCGGATCATCTTCAGTGTCAGGTTCGCATAGTGGCAATGCACGCCGACGAAAATGCAGGCTTCGATCTTGTTGCCCCAGATGGTCAGGTTCGGGTGATTCGGATTGATGACTTCCTCCGGATCCACCTTGGGGTACTTCGGCCGATAGTCCGGCATAGGGATGATCATGACATTGGGAATCTGCGCGGCGATCTCCAACACCGCGGCGGCTTTCTCGAGCGCGTGCTCGTTCCAGGCCCAGAGCACCATGGGGCCGGGAAAGATCGTGGCGTTCGGCTTGGTGAGCATCTGTCGGGCGATCTCGGCGATCGCGATGTCCTCCGGCGTGTGATGCCCGTAAGCAATGCCGACCCCCGAGGGAGGCAATTCCACGCCGAGTTGGGCGGCGGACGGAGGCATGAAGCCGGCCGGTCCAGGCACAATGATGCGCTCTTTATCAGCAGGAAGGGTTTGCAGCAACTTCATTCCCTCCCTACGCCACTTCAACCGGAGCGGCTATTGCCTTGGTCCCGCCGTTGTCGAGGTAGGTGATGCGGTCGGTGATGGCCGCCTTGGGCAGTTGGTCGATCATCGTCATCTTGATGGCATGGTGTTTGGCCATATTGTCACAGACCCACACGCATTGCGCGCAGCCCTTGCAGCGGTCCACCGCCACGTACGCCGAGCCGTACTTGAGGCCCTTTTCCTTGCCCGCATTGTCGTTATAGAGAATCGTGTTGGCCTCCGGGCAATACTGCGTGCACAGCTTGCAACTCGTCGCGGCACAGATGTCGACGTCAATATCGGCAACAAGATACATGTAGGTCTCCTCTTTCTTGGGATCAGCGGGAGGCAGCCTCAGCGGCGGCCCGATCGTCGGCCTTTTTCGCCTCAGCCCTCTCTTCAACGCCCCAGCCGTGTTCCTCGGCGTAATCCCACCCGGCCTTGATAACGGCGATGTTCTTGTCGATCAACTCCTGTTTTTGCTTGAACTTCCTTTCCACGACACTGTCGAGCGCCGCGGTCCCGCCGGACACCACGAAGCCCTTCCCCAGGAACCGGTCCTTCACGGCCTCCCCGAGCGCTTCGAGCGTGGTCAACCGGGTAATGGCCCCAATCGCGCCCATGAGCGCCATATTGGTCGCCAGATCCAGACCCGCGACTTTGAGCGAGAGCTGCGTCGCAGGAATGTAATAGAGCTTGGCGTTCCGCTCCTTGAGCTCGTTCGTTTCGAGCGGGGGCAGTTTCATGGGTCCGTCGTGGTTGATCAACAGGACGCCGTTCTGCTTGAGCCCGAAATAGAAGGGCATCGTGTACGATTTGCCGTGCGTGATCACCTGAGGGTGGAAGATGATGCAGATGTGGGGAAAGGTAATCTCGCCGATCTCGTAGATCGGCTCATCCGAGACCCGCACGTAACTCTCAACCGGCGCCATGCGCTTTTCCGACCCGTAGAACGGGACGATCGAGCTCTCCCCGCCGGCCTTGATCACCGCCGTGCTGAGGATATGCGAGCCGGTCACGACCCCTTGGCCGCCGACGCCCGCCATGCGAATATTGAAGCGCTTTGCCATGTCTGGTCCCTCCCTCTTCCCCGACCGGGAACGTGCAGTCTATGCCTTCGGAAGGGCCGCCGCCGTTGCCGGCTTCGGCAGATACTCCTTGAACCCGTACCGCATGGCCAGGTACTCCTTGGCCTCGTCGGTGATGTGCTCGGAGAACGCATACCGGTCTGTCTCGACGCTCTTGGCGTCTTCCATCACCTTGTCGGTCGGAATGGAGTATTCGATGTTGCAGGACGTGTAAGCCTGGATGTACGTCGGCCCGATCTCGCGGGCGATCAGGACGGCTTTCTTGATCACGTTCTCGACGCGCCGGGGATTGTTCGGCACAACCGTGGCCACGTACGCGCAGCCGGCCAGCTTGGCCATGCCGACCATATCCATCTTCTCGAACTTCTTGCCCAACGGCGCCATCTTGAGGACCTGGCCCTTGTTGGTCATACCGCTCTCCTGGCCGCCGGTATTCCCGTAGACTTCGTTGTCCAGCATGATCGTGGTGAACCGCTCCTTGCGGAACCAGGAATGCAGGGTCATGCTGAACCCGATGTCGGCCATGCCGCCGTCGCCGGCCATCACGACCACGTCCTTGGGCTTATCGCCAAACCGCAACTTCAACCCCCGGCTTAACCCGCTGGCCACGGCGTTCTGATCGCCGTAATTACCATACACGAAGGGAACGGCGGCCTGGGAAATGGCCAGGCGCCCGCAGCCGGCGGTCCCCACCGTGATGGTATCCTCCGGATTTGGGAACGAGATCATGGCCAACCGGATGAACAAGGTCATCGCGCAGCCCGCGCACATGGGATGCTCTTCCAGGATCTCTTTGAACGACCCCATCTGCGAAACGGTCACCTTCCTGCCGAAGGGACCATGCTCCACCATATCGCGATATTCCTTGGGCATGAACTTGTCAAACCCAGGGGAAAACTTGACGTAATCGAGACTCATGTGCCCGCCCTCCTTAGGTTCAATCCGAACCTACACCGTTCGTCACGTGAAGAACGTGAAAATCCCCTTTCGTTACAATGCATTAAGTGGCTTAACCTATTTACGAAAATAATGGGTGAAGCTTATCAAAAGACCGTGAATATTGTCAATGTGAAAAAGCCTCCGACCAACCACATCCGCGACTATTTTCAGCACCCCGAGGGTATGATAACCCCTGTTCCAATGCAACTCAAAAGAAGACCTACCTGGCGCTCTTACGAAGGCCTAACCTGGACCCTTCCCATAGGCCTTTGGCCCTATCATGCGCAAGCAATTGAAATACTGACCGAAATCGGCCCTTTGTCAGGTTTTTTGAGCTAATCCCAAGAATCGTCCCGGTTTTTCTTGCTCTCCTGTCGGGCGTTCCAATATAATTTTAGCGTTTTTGATATCAGTGATGTACCCTAATGAGAGGGTTCCAAGATGCCGACGACATCAAAAGCCATCACGACCGACGTGGTGGAAGCCATCAAGAAAGCAGCGGCCGAGTTTACCGCAGACGCGCCGTCTGATCACAAGTTCTGCCGCTATGCGGACCTCCGGATCGAAGTGATCGAGGAGAAGCAGGCAGGTGCGGAAAACGGCGATCCCAAATATTCCGCCGAGGACAGCCTCATGGGAGTCGGGATCCGGGTGCTCGCCGGCGATGGGGCCGTCGCGCCGGGGTATTTCGGGCAGGCCCTGGGAACGGCCGATCTCCCCCACCTCACCCAACGGCTGGCGGCCGGCCTGAAGCACGCGTACGAGCGCGCCGTCGCCAACGCCCGCCAGAAGGCCCACGCGAGGAGCAAATACAAGGAGCTCGGCGAATCCCTGTACGATACCCGCCTGGCTCCGATCGAGGTCCATCGCGATACCGTCAAAGCCGACTACGCCGTCGACCCCCGGCGAGTCCGGATCGAAGACATGGTCCGGTACGTCGCCGATGTCTCGCGCGCGGTTCAAGACGTCGACGAACAGCTGCAATACAACGCCGTCAGCGCCGGGACGATGTTCTCGCGCGAGCTCTTCACGAGCTCCGAGGGCGCCTGCATCGACCAATCCTTCGCGCTGACGAGCGGGAGCGCGTACGTGGTCGCCGTCAGTGAAACCGGCCATCAGGAACTGTCCGACACCATCGGCCATCAGCGGGGCTGGGAGGTCATTACCGAGGGCATCATCGAGGAGCATATTCGCAACCTCGACCTGCTCACCTTTTCGACCAATCTCGCCCGCGATGCCGTCAAGCTGGCCAATTCCCCGCCGCTGCGCAACTCGGACAAGGAAGTCGTGGTGGTGACGGATCCCCACTTCAACGCGCTCCTGGCGCATGAGATCATCGGGCACCCCACCGAACTGGACCGGGCGCTGAAAATGGAGACCGCCTACGCGGGCCGAAGCTGGCTGCTGCGCTCGCTGCAGGACACCATGATCGGCAAAAAGATCGCCTCCCCGCTCGTCACTGCGTACTCGGACCCCTCGCTGCCGGGGTTCGGACATTACAAATACGATCACGAAGGGACGCCCGGAAAGAAGGTCGCACACATCGAGAAGGGCGTCTTCAAGGGCTTCATGAACAGCCGCCAGACGGCGGCCATCCTCGGCGTGCCCCCCAACGGCTCGTGCGTGGCCACGGAAGCCTATCTCGTGCCCCTCGTGCGGATGTCCACGACCGTGTTCGGCGCGGGCACGCACGCCCCCGAAGACATCATCCGCGGCGTCGACAAGGGGTTCTACGTCGTGGGGCACCGTATCCCGTCCATCGCCGAATCGAGGGAAAACTTCCGGATCTCCGCCCAGAAAGTCTACGAGATCCGCAACGGGCAGCTCGGGCAGTTGTACCGGGGCGGAGGCATCATGGCCGACACCAAGGACTTCCTGATGAAGGTGGACGCGATGGGACGGGATTTCCACCTCTATCCCATCCCGAATTGCGGGAAAGGCCAGCCCATGCAAAGCCGCCGATTGGGCAACGGCGGACCGACCATTCGAAGCCGCGCGCGCCTCACCGGATCGGCGTAGGGATCCCCCATGATCGGCCTGCCGACGCTTAAGCGCACCGCCGAAGACGGGCTTCGCTGGCTCCGGCGCCAGAAGGACGTCCAGGAAGCGGAAGTGTTCGTCGCGAGCAACGCGAGCCTGACCGTCCGCTTGAATTACACCTCGCACATTCCCTGCAACGGCGTCGAAGAGCCCAAGTCCTCGGAGTCCTACGGGATCGGCGTGCGGGCCGTCTTCGGGAACGGCAAGGGTCCCCGCATCGGGCTTGGCAGCGAGGCCGGCGACCTCTCGCTGAACGGGGTGAAGACGGCCTTGGAGAGAGCCCGCCGTAGCGCCGTCTCCGATCCGGAGTTCACGACCCTGCCCCGTCCATCCGCAGAACGACGCACGCTGGCCAAATACCACGACTCGAAAGCCATGGACCTCAAGAACGCGGATCTCGTCCAGGCCGGCTGGCGGGTCCTCGCCAAGGCGCTGGATGAATTCACGAGGGCCGGCCGCCTGAAGGCCCTGGCGAAGGCCGGGCACAAGCTGCGCGAGTTGGGCCTCATCGTCGGAGGCGACGTCACGTTTCTGCTAGAGCGGATGGCGATCGGCTCCACCCACCTTCCCAAGGTCCAGACCGATGAGTCCACGCTGATCGCCTCGTTCGTCACCGCGATGGTGGAACGGGAGGGCGCAAAGGGCACCGGCTACGGCTGCAATACCCGATTGAGCGCGTTCAAGGGAGACGCCGGATCCGAAGCGGCCCGGAACGCCGTCTCGCAGGTCGGCGGCGTCCGGGTCACGGACGGCGACTACGCCGTGATTCTGGGGCCGCAGCCCGTCTCGGACCTGGTGAACCATCTCATCCTGCCGAGCCTCGAAGTCGGGAGCTTCTACGATTGCACCTCGACCTTCCACGGACAACTCGGCCGCCAGGTCGCGCACGACACACTCAACCTGTACGACCATGGAGCGTTGCCGGGCCATATGGGCAGTAAAGGGATCACCTGTGAAGGCCTCCCCACCGGACGGACCGATCTGATCAAGAATGGGAAGCTCGTCGGCCTCTTGTCGAGTTTCTACGAAACGGAGCGGATTCTGCGGGACCCTACCGCCAAGGAAAAACTCGGCGTGCCCCCCGAAGATCACCTCGACGCCCTGACACCGCGCAACGGGTTCCGGTATTCAGGGGGCGGCGGACGCCGGTTCGATATGGCGCCATCCGTTTCGCCCACCAATGTCCTGATCGAAAGCCCGGAAAGGAAAACCCGCGAGGATCTCCTGTGCCGGGTGCAGAACGGTGTGTACATCGGCCGGATCTGGTACACTTATCCCATCAACGGACTGCGGGCCGGGGACTTCACCGCGACGGTGGTCGGTGACTCGTACGTGATCAAGGACGGCAAATTGGCGGCGCCCGTCAAGGCCAACACCGTGCGCATCAACGACAACATCCACAATGTCCTGAGGAACATCATGGGCATCACCGGCAAGGGCAAGGGGACGGTCTCCTGGGCGGCGGATGAGGTCGTGTACGCGCCTGAGATCGCGGTATCCAAGCTGAGGCTCAATGAGATCGCGGGCTATATGGAATCCCTCTGATGCCGGATGAGCCGACCAAGCCCGCCGCCTTGATTCACCCGGGCCCTCCTCCCCTCGGCGCGCCCGGCGGGATCCACAACCGCCCTTCGATCCCGGGAGCCGGCGACAAGGCTGAATGTCCCAAATTCATGAGCCATGGCCCCTGCGGCGGCGTGCGCAAGGGTGGGTTCTGCGAGGTCTTCCCTGAGATGATGTGCCCGTGGGTCACCATGTACCTGGAGCTGGAGAAGCTCGGTCAGACCGACTGGATGACAAAAGTATGAAGAAGGGCGGCTACACCGACAAGCATGCGCGCAGCGGAATCGACGCGCGGCTGCCGGCGATCGAAACCTGGCCGAACCAGTTCAAAGGGTATGAGATTACCATCGCGGTGCCGGAGTATACCGCCATCTGTCCCAAGACCGGCCTGCCCGACTTCGGCACAATCCGCATCGTCTACATGCCGGACAAGCACTGTCTCGAACTGAAATCCCTGAAGATGTACATCCACGCCTACCGCAACCTCGGCATCTTCTACGAGAATGCCGTCAACCGCATCCTCAAGGACCTCGTCGCCGCCTGCCGCCCCGTCCATGCCCGCGTCATCGGCGAGTTCACCGCCAGGGGGGGCCTGCACAGCACCATCGAGGCCCGCTACCCTTCCTGAACTATTCGAATTTCGTGTATTCGCTGAAGATGTAGTCCATTTCCGCGAGCTTGTTCTCGATCGAAAACGGCACCATTTCGGCGTAGGCGGACAGAATGACGACGGCATTCATGTTGGCGTCTTCCTCGGACGCGCTGGACAGGCGCTTCGAGATGCCGCGATTCACGTGGCCGACGGCTTTATAAATCTCGGTCAGTTTCTTCAAATCCCAATCCGGCTGCTTCCCCTTCCGCATCAGCAAGTACTGGGCGGTCAGGTACATCGACACGGCCCGATAGACGGTTTCCTCCAGCGAGCCGAACGGCAGGTGGAATTTCACCATCGGGCGCAGCTTGTCCATCACCGGGCAATTGCTCGTGACCATATAAATGCCGATGATCGAGCTAAGGCCCTTCTGCAGGGTCGTCTGCTTCTCGTACGTGCGCTCGGGCGTCTGGACCTGGACACCCGTGTTTTCATACGACTGGGAATCCTTGAACGTCTCGACCAGGTTCGCCAGGTTGACGGCCACCGGGCAATGCTCGACGTCATCGCCCAGGGGGCATTGCTCGCACTGGTTGTATTTCAGCTTCGTCCAGGAAGGTTTCGGCAGGTCTGTAGGCGTGACCAGTTCCAGCGTGGACGCATTCAACAGGACCTGAAACTGCTTGACCATGCCGTCCGGGAATTTGAAGGTGTACAGGAAGCGGATGGTGTCGGATGGTTTCCTCTCGAGCATGCGGAAACGATATCATATCTGCCCTTCCCACGAAAGGCCAAATAACCGGGACGATCCCGGGGGCCGTGCGCGCCCGGTAGCGTTGCCCGGCACCCTGTGCTATCCTGCGCGCCGTGACGGGATCACCGCGCCGCACGATCGTTGCGTGGACGCTCTATGACTTTGCCAACTCCGCCTTCTCGGCCATCGTCTATGCGACCATCTTCCCCGCCTATTACGCCAACACGGTCGTCGGCAACGCGGACGGCCGCGGCGATTTCTGGTGGGGGCTGGCCGTCTCCGTCTCGATGGCCGCCGTCGCCCTGACCTCCCCGTTCCTCGGAGGCATCGGCGACCATGCCGGCATCCGCAAACCCTTCCTGATCGGATTCACCCTCCTCTCCGTCGCCGCAACCGCGCTGCTCGCCACCGTCCAGCCCGGCATGGTCCTCTGGGGCTTCGCGCTCGCCGTCACCGGCATCGTCGCGTTCGAGGCGGCCTTCGTGTATTACAATTCGTACCTGCCGCGCATCGCGCCGACCGGGCAACTCGGCCGGGTTTCGGCCGCCGGGTTTGCCGTCGGGTACGCGGGCTCGATCGTGGCGTTCCTGGCCGCCTGGCCCTTCGCCGCCGCGCAGGCCTACTGGGGCTGCTTCCTCGCCGCCGCGGCCCTCTTCGGCCTCTTCTCGATCCCCGCCTTTGTGGTCTTGCCGGCGGACACCCCTCATCCCATGACGCTCCAGGAATCCGTCTCGCGCGGCCTGCGTGAAACCCTGGCCACGCTGCGCGAGATCGTGACGGTGCCGGCACGCATCCCGATGCGGCGGTTTCTGCTGGCGTACCTCATCTACGAGGACGGTGTGAACACGGTCATCGCCTTCGCGGGTGTGTTCGCGGCGAAAACGCTCGGCTTCGCCATGACCGAGATCCTCGCGCTGTTCATGGTCATCCAGGTCACCGCCCTGGCGGGATCGGCCCTCTGGGCGCGCCCGACGGACCGCCGCGGGCCCAAGTTCGTCACCAGTGCCATGCTGATCCAGTGGACGGTGGTGACGGTGGCGGCGTACTTCGTGGAGGTTCCGTGGCACTTCTGGATCGTCGCGATCCTGGCGGGGACCGGCCTCGGCGCCATTCAGGCCGCCAGCCGCACGTTCATGGCCACGCTCATCCCGGAAGGACGCGAGGCGGAGTTCTTCGGGTTCTACGCGCTGGTCGGCAAGAGCGGCGCGATCCTCGGCCCCTTCGTGTTCGGGCTGACGTCCATCGCGTTCGGCGGGAACCAGCGGATCGCGATCATGACGGTGGGCCTGTTCTTCGTGGTTGGACTTCTCTTATTGCGGCGGGTGACGGCCGGCGGGCCGACCCTGCAGCGGTGAGGACCATGGAGAGGATCGCGCCGCTGAGGGCCGCGGTCATGTCCTTTTGGGCGTCCCAGATGTCGCCCTGCGTCCCCAGATAGGCGTCGCCCAGTTCCGGGCTGACGATCTGGGCGACCCAGGATTCGATGACTTCAAAAAAGCCGCTGAGCGCCAGCAAGGTGACGACGGGAAAACAGTAGGCCCAAAATCCCCGGACCTGAGCCTTGCGGAGGAGCAATTCCCGGATGGGATAAGTCAGCAGCAATCCAGACGCGAAATGCGCGACCCGATCGAAGTGGTTGCGTTCCATCTCGAACAGGCTTTTCATGCTGAACCCCAATGGAACCTCCGCGTACGTATAGTGCGCCCCGATCGCATGCAACGTCAGGAACAGGGTGATGAGGACGTACGAGAAGTCCGAGAACGGGAAAACCCGGTAGGTGGCCACCAAGGTCCCAACCAGCAGAACGGCCAGGATGTTCTCCAGAAACCAGTCCCGGCGGTCAACGGGCGAAATCGCCAGCACGACCCAGATGAGGATGTACCAGCCGAGAAGTCCCTGGAGCAGATGGTTATAACGGAACGAGGCTGGCGCGCCGGTCCTCAATCCAATGCCGCCTCAAGCTCCGGCTCGTCCTGCGCGTCCTCTTCGTCATCCGCCAGAAGGTACCGTGCCGCGATGATGCAGAGGATGCAGAGCGCCGCGCCGTAGAACGCCGAGACGATATCCTTTTGCGGATCCCAGATATCCCCTTGCGCTCCAAGGGCATCCAGGCCAAGCTCAGGCCTGAAGATGCGGGCGATCCAGGATTCCAACACTTCCCACATGCCGGCGAAGGCCATGACCACGCTCAGCGGCAGGGCATAGGCCCAGAATCCGTCGAGCTTGAGCTGGCGGACCAGCAGCTCGCGGAGAGGATAGATCATCAGGAAGCCGAACGAGAAATGGACGATACGGTCGAAGTGGTTGCGGTGCGCGCCCAGGATGTCTTCCAGCCAGAACCCCAATGGAACGTTCGTATAGGTATAGTGGGAGCCGATCGCATGCAGGCTCAGAAAAAACGTGATGACGAGATATGAAACGTCCGAGAGCGGAAAGCGCCGGTGGGTCGCGATGAGGACGCCGATCAAGGCGATCGGCAGGACGTTCGTCAGGATCCAGAACGGACGGTCCAGGGGCATGATCGCCATGGCCGTCCAAAAGAGGAGGTACCAGCCGAAGAGGACTTGCAGGAAGAGGTTATTGGAGAATGGAATCCGATCCGATGCAGTCGCCGTGGTCATGGTTGATGATACTCCTTCACTAGCAGGTTGTTACGGCCAAAGATCGTAACAAAATCGAAATGACTATTCCAGCAGGCCTCGAAGGAAGGGCTTTCGCCTACATTAAACTTCATGGATTAAATAGAAGATGGCGCCGATTACTCGAGCGTCCCGCGCAGCGCTTTCAGTCGCCCCCGCCTTGTCTTGCTCTCCAAGCGCCGTTCCTGCGACCCTTTGGTCGGCTTCGTCGGCCTTCGTTTCTTGCGCGGGACGGCAACGCTCTGAATGAGCGCCCGGAGCCGCGCGAGGGCCTCCGCCCGATTCCGCTCCTGGGTGCGGTGCTGCTGGGCCTTGATGGTGATCACGCCCCCTCGTGAAATGCGATGATCCTTCAGCTTGAAGAGCTGTTCTTTGTAGAACGCAGGCAGCGAGGACGCCGGAACATCGAAGCGCAGGTGGATTGCCGTCGCAACCTTATTGACGTTCTGCCCGCCGGCCCCCTGCGCCCGCATCGCATGGATGTCGATCTCCGTATCCGGAATCGTCACGTGGGGAGAGATGTGCAGCATCGAGATCTAGGTCCTCCCCCGCCAGCGGCCCAACGGTCAGAACGTCATGAGGCTCTTCTGGAACGCATGGCGTGGTGCTCCGCGTAGGCGTCGAGCAGCCGCCGGATCATGCGCTGGTATTGAGTGTGATGTTTCCGCGCCTCGCCCTTGAAGAACTCGACACTTCTCTTGCTGAGCGCAATGGTGACCTTCACTCCCTCGTCCCGAAAGACGAGATCCTCGGGTCGCGGCAGGAAGTCAGGAACTACCTTCAGGCGACCGAGGGGTTCATTCGTGTATTTGATTTTCTCGCTCATAGATTCCCTTTCCTTTCCGCCAATAACCGGCCCCGAAAATCCGAATGACCTCCTCGCGATACGTGAACCGGACGGTCAGGACTCCGCCATCGACCCACCCAAAGCAGTAATGCCGCTTCTCGCCTGAGCTATGCGAGAGGTCTTCCGCGATCACACGGCGCGGATCAGCAAAGGCGAACTGGGCTTTTGCGAAAGAGACTCCGTGCTTCTCTTGGTTTTCCTGATCCTTCTTCGGGTCCCACTCGAACCGGGCCTTTGCCATCAAGGAAAGATAACATGAATCTGGCTAAATAGCCATACGTTTATATGGAGGTGAAAGTGCGCTGTTCTTTGTAGAACGCAGGCAACGAGGACGCCGCAATATCGAAGCGTAAATGAACCGCGGTCGAGACTTTATTGACGTTCTGCCCGCCGGCCCCCTGCGCACGCATCGCATGGATGTCGATCTCCGTATCCGGGATAGCAACGTGTGGAGAGATTTGCAGCATCGAGATCTAGGCTCTTCGAAACGGAGAAACGGTGTCAGCCTACAACATCGAGAAGGACGCGGGGGTTCTTATACGCAATGGCCAGCAGCGTACGCGCCGGGCCCGAGGGAGCACGGCGACCTTGCTCCCACTCTTGTAAGGTACGCACAGAAACACCGAGGAGCTGCGCGAACTTCGACTGAGACAGGCCGACCCGAGTGCGTGTCTCGGCGACAGGCGGGAACGTAACGACGCGCCCCACTTCACCTCGCTTGAGCTGCCGCATACCTTCAAGGATTTCGGCTCCAATGTCGCGACGACGTGCTTTAGTCATCGTCAATCTCCTTTCGAATCTGTCGGAGAACGTGAGCCGGAATATTCTCGGCGACGTTCTTCGGATAGAGCGTCAGCATCCAGATCACGCCCTGTCGAGACCGCAGGTAATAAATGATGCGGAGCCCACCACGCTTGCCTCGACCAGGTAGAGCCCAACGCAGTTTGCGGATACCGCCGGACCCGGGAATGATCGGGCCGGCCTCTGGATTCCCGGCAAGCGCAGCCTGCAGCCGCAAATATTCCTCGCCGGACAAATACTCGCCGACAAGGCGAGTGAAGAGCGGGGTCTCGATGAACGTGAACACACGGCAAACTATACGTCAAAGACGTATAGTTGTCAAGGTGCAGTGACGCGGGCTCATGCGTGCAGTCAGCGTCCGAGATGCGAGCAGCGTAATCCCGCCCGCGCCCTGCGCCCGCACCGCATGGATGTCGATCTCCGTATCCGGGATCGTCACATGCGGCGAGATGTACAGCATCGAGATCTAGGTCCCACTTCCCCGCCGGCGGCCCACGGACTCTCAGAAGATCGAGGCTGACTCCGATTCTTCACATTGCATCCGTTTTCTTCCCTTCGGTCTCCTGTAGGGCCTTCTCAATTATGCGCTTCAACTCAAGTAAGTGCCGAGGGTCGGCCTCTCGTAGCATGCTCATCGGAAAAAATAAAAGGCGAAAAGCGCTCCACTCGCTCATCGAATCCGTAGACGCCTCCATAGCAGTCACGAAAACTGGTGAAAGAAATCCGCTCCACCTTCGTCGTATGCCTCGACGATAAAGCCAGCGGAAAATCATATTGTCAGCCTATCACCCATAGATGAGCTTTCCAGCTACGGCAAATGCTATAAGCTTTTCGATTACGTGGCAAGAAATTTCATGGGAGTAAACCAGCAGGCTGCTCAAAAAGGAAGGACTCTACCCCACCTAGCCTCCCCTTACAAAAGGGAGGGAGATCAGAGCGAGCTTAGTGATAACTCTCTGAGTCGGTCGGGAACTTGCCCTGTTCGACTTCTTCGCGGTAGCGGCGGAGGGCCTGGAGCGCGTCGGCCTTGAGGTGCGCGTAGGGCTTGACGAACTTGGGAACGAACTGATCGAAGAGGCCCAGCAGGTCGTAGAGGACCAGTACTTGGCCGTCGCAGGAGGGACCGGCGCCGATGCCGATGGTGGGAATCGAAAGCGCCTGCGTGATCGCCTTCGCCAGCTTGGCCGGCACGGCCTCCAGCACCAGCGCAAAGGCCCCGGCCGCTTCCAGCGCGCGCGCGTCGGCGAGCAGCTCGTCCGCTTGCTCGGCGCCCTTGCCCTGAACCTTGTAGCCGCCGTAGCGATGGACCGATTGCGGCGTCATACCGAGATGGCCCATGACCGGAATGCCGAAGCGCGTCATTGCCTCCACCCGATCCACCACCGCCGCGCCGCCTTCCAGCTTCACCGCCGCGGCCCCGGCCTGGAGCAGCAGGCCCGCGTTCCGCACCGCTTCTTCGACGGAGACCTGATAAGAGAGGAACGGCATGTCGGCGATGACCAGCGAGCGCTGAGCGGCGTCCGCCACCAGCTTCGTGTGGTAGAGCATATCCTCCATCGTCACGGAGAGCGTGTCTTTCTTCCCCTGGACGACCACGCCCAATGAATCCCCCACGAGCAGCACGTCGAGGCCCGCTTCCTCCGCGATGCGCGTGAAGAGGGCGTCGTAGGCGGTGACCACCACGATCTTGCGGCCTTCGGCCTTCCGCTTCTTGAGGTCGGGAACGGTCATGCCAGCTCGGCCTTCTGGAGGATCTCGGGCAGGCGGTCCACTGCCTTGACGGTCATGATGTGGACCCCGTCGCAATGCGCGCGCACGGCCTTGATCGTCCGCACGGCGATCTGGACGCCGACGTCCAGCGCGCGCTCGTCGCCCGCCGCCCTCAACTCGTCGATGATCGCCTGCGGGACGTCCACGCCGGGGATGTTGGCGTTCATGAACTCCGCCATCTTGGCCGAGCGCAGGACCAGGATCCCCGCCAGCACCTTGACCGGGAACTTCCGCACGGCCTTCATGAACGATTTGAACTTCTCCACGTCATAAAACGCCTGGGTCTGGAAGAACTTGGTGCCGGCATTGACCTTGGTTTCGAACTTGGCCAGCATCGGCCCAGCCGGGTCCTGCTCCGGCGTGACGGCCGCCCCGATGTAGAGCTCCGTCGGCCCTTGCAGCTTGTGTCCCGCCAGGTCTTTGCCCTGGTTCAGCGACTGGATCACCTGCATGATGCCGATGGAATCGAGGTCATAAACCGGCTTCGCGTCCTTGTGATCGCCGACGGTGGGATAGTCGCCGGTCAGGCAGAGCATATTCCGGATCCCCAGGATGTGGGCGGACATGAGATCGGACTGGATGGCCAGGCGGTTGCGGTCGCGGCAGGTCATCTGCATGACCGGATCGTGCCCCATCTCGTAGAGCAGCCGGCAGATGGACATGGACCCGGCTCTTAAGATCGCCGCCGTATTATCGGTGACATTGACGCCATGGACCTTGCCCACCAAGGCCTTGGCGTTGTCCATGATGTGCGAGACGTCCGTGCCCTTCGGCGGATTGTACTCCACCGTGGTCGCAAACTGGCCGGACTCCAGGACCTCTCGTAATCGTCGCACGCCCACCGTCAGTGGCCTCCTTTATTATTCCGTGCCACAGACCGCTGGGCTGATTCGAGAGTGTTCTGCAGGAGCATCGCGATCGTCATCGGCCCGACGCCGCCGGGAACCGGCGAAATCCACCCGGCTTTCTGGCTCACGGGCTCGAAGTCCACGTCGCCGACGAACTTGCCGTCCTCGGTCCGGTTCACGCCGACGTCCACGACCACCGCGCCCTCGCGCACCATGTCCGCCGTCACGAACCGGGCCTTGCCGATGGCCACGACCAGGATCTCGGCCTCGCGGCAGACCGCCGGCAGATCTTTCGTTTTGGAATGGCAGATCGTCACGGTCGCATGCCGATGAAGCAGCATCAGCGCCACCGGCTTGCCCACGATATTGCTCCGCCCGACGACCACCGCGCGTTTCCCCGCAATCCCGACGCCCGTGGACTCGATCATTTTGATGACGCCGCGGGGCGTGCAGGCCTCGAAGATCGGCGTGCCCTCCACGAGCCGGCCCATGTTGTACGGGTGAAAGCCGTCCGCGTCCTTCTCCGGCAGGACCGCGTTCAGGATGACTTGGCTGTCGATGTGCTTCGGCAGCGGGAGCTGCACGAGAATGCCGTGGATCTGGGGATCGCGATTGACCTTGTCGATCAGGGCCAGCAGTTCGGCCTGGCTGGTCGAGGCCGGAAGCTTGTGGTCCGCCACATGAATGCCGACCGCCTCGCAGGCCTTGTGCTTGTTCTTGACGTAGAGGTGAGAGGCGGGGTCGTCGCCCACCAGGACCGCCGCCAGTCCGGGCTTGACCCCTGACGTGGCCAGCAGCGCCGCCGCGTCCTTGGCGATCTGGTCCCGGATCGCCTGTGACAGGACCTTACCGTCGATGAGTCGCGCCGCCACGTGTTCCTCCTGAAATATGAGAGCGTTCCGCGCATCAGAGGCGTGGCGCAGAATAACAAGGCCTCTTGTTTGGAGTCAAGAAATCGTAGTAGAGTGCGCGCGTGACGTCGTTGTCCGGAATCACGCGACCCATCCTCGCGGCGCTGCTCCTGGCGCTCGTTCCGAGCGCGTCCGCCCTGGCCCTCCAGGTGACCGGCTTGAAAAACCCCGCCGGCTTCATCGTGGATCCGGCGACGGGGGCCTATTTCATCTCGAATGAGAACGGCGGCCCCAGCGCGCGCGACAACAACGGGTTCATCACCAAGCTGGACGAGCACGGCAAGATCGTCAAGCTGAAATTCATCGAGGGCGGGATGAACGGCGTGACCCTCCATGCCCCCAAGGGGATGGCCGTCCTCGACAAGACCCTGTTCGTCTCCGATATCGACCGGGTCCGGCGCTTCGATCCCGCCACCGGCCGCCCGCTCGGCGAGGTCGATCTGTCCGCCATCAACGTGGACTTCCTGACGGGGCTGGCCGCGGACGGCGCCGGCCTGCTCTACATCGCGGACACCGGCGCCGACACGATCCTGAAAGTGGATACGCGCCGCGGCTCCAAACCGGCGGTCCTCGTGAAAGACGCCGCGCTGGCCGGCCCGCACGGGCTGGCCGTCAACCCCGCGACCGGTGCGCTTGTGGCGGTCAGTTGGAACGAGGGCAAGATCCTGGAAATCGCCGGGGACGGCGCCGTCAAAGTCCTCTTCGCCAACTCCTTCTTCAACGCCCGCTTCGGCAACCTGGCGGGCGTGGACTTCGACGCCTTCGGCAATATGTACGTCTCGGATTTCTCCCAGGGCAAAGTGATCCGGATCGACCCGGACTTTCGCATCCAGACCATCGCCGAGTTCCTGACCACGCCGGCCAGTCTCTCGATCGACCGCAAAAACCATCTCATCCTCATTCCGTACCTGACCGGGAATGCCGCGGAGCTGAACGGGCTGGGCCGCGAGCGCAAGCGGTAGCGAGCCGGCCATGCCGCACACCACGTGCGCCTACTGTCATGCCAGAAAGGGCAAGCGCCAATGCCCGGCCCTCAACGGGATGATCTGTTCGGCCTGCTGCGGGGAGAACCGCCTCACGAAGATCAACTGCCCGGCAGACTGCCAGTACCTGGAGGCCGGCACGGACTATCAGCGGCAGCGTGTCGGCGAGCTGTTCCGCCAGGAACGCCGGCGCGCGTACCGGGAGGTCTTCGAGATCGGGGGCGAGAAGGGCGCGGGCCTCTTCAACCTGATCGAGATCGTCTGCTTCAGCTATTTCCACAACAAGCCGTCCGGACTGGACGGCGAGGTCGTCTCGGCGCTGGAGTTCATCCGCCGGCTCCTCAGCCCCCTGCACTTCCCAGCGCCGACCGTGCCGGCGTTCTCCCAATACCTGCACAAGGAGTTCAAGGCGTTCCTGGAGAAGGAGAAGGTCGATCAGACGCAGGCCCAGCAGATCGTGGATGTAGCGCTCAGGGTCGTCAACGAGTTTTCGGGAACGGGGCTTCGCTCCAACCGGTTCATCACCGGCGTCATCGGCTGCCTCACGCTGGATCACCCCGAGGTGGCCGCGCACATCAAGAAGCAGGACACGGACCAGCCGCGCATCGTGTTGGCGGAGGAGAAGGACATCGCCGTCGCGGCCAAGGAACAGGCCCAGCGCGAGAAGAGCCGACTCGTGATCCCCGGCATGTCGGCGCCCAAGCCCGCGCCTGAACCCGCGCCGCACCAGCACGGCCCCGGCTGCAAACATTCGTAGGGGCACGGCATGCCGTGCCCCTACCGGATCGTCACCTTCCGCATCACGTCGCCTTCCTGGAACTTGGGCAGGAGGTCCAGCCCCTCGACGACCTGGCCGAAGACCGTATACTTGCCGTCCAGGAAGGGCTGTGGTTCGAGGCAGATGTAGAATTGGCTGTCGGCGCTGTCCGGGTCACGCGTGTGGTGGGCCATGCCCACCGTGCCGACCTTGTGCTTCTTCTCGCTGAATTCCGCCGGAATGGTCTGGCCGGACCCGCCCGTTCCGTCGCCTGCGGGATCGCCGCCCTGGATGAGAAATCTGGGGACGACGCGGTGGAAGGTCAGGCCGTTGTAGAACCCTTTCCTGACAAGCTCCGTGAATCGCGTGACGGTCTTGGGCGCGATATCCGGAAGGAGCTCGATGGAAAGTTTGCCACGATCCGTCTCGATCAGAACATGAGGCCCCAGCGCCCGTCCGGGCGACGCCACAGGCGGAGTCGCCGGCTTTTCAGTTTTGGGAGCCTGAGCGAAAACGGGTGAGACGAAACCGGCGAGGCACAGCAGGGAAGCGAGCCATGCGTTTCGCATCCGAATCATGGCCCGCTTCCCTCCGCCTCTCTACTTTTCAACGATCGTGACCGTCATCTCGATCCGTTCGTTGGGCAGGTCATTGCGGTCCCGCGGCGAATTCACGATCTTGTCCGCCGCCTCCATGCCCTTCGTGACCTCCCCGAAGGCCGTGTACTGCCGGTCCAGGAACGTCGAATCCTTCACCACGATGAAGAACTGCGAGCCCGCGCTGTCCGGGTGGTTGGACCGCGCCATCGAGACGATCCCGCGCGTGTGGGACTTGGCATTGAACTCCGCCTTCAATTTGTGTGGAGGGCCGCCCATCCCGTACTCGCTCTTCTTGTTGGGGTCCTTCGTGTTGGGATCGCCGCCCTGGATCATGAATCCCGGGATGACGCGGTGAAAGAGCGTCTTGTCGTAGAACCCGGACTGGGCCAGCGTGATGAAGTTCTCCACATGCTTTGGCGCCAGTTCCGGGAAAAACTTGATCTCGATCTCGCCGAACTTGGTCTTGATGATCGCGTGGGGCTGCATTTTCCCTCCTTCTGTCGGCTTTTTGTCTTCTGCCCCGAAGGCAGCGCCCGACGTGCCTAGGAACAACATCGTCAACATGATGATCCCGAACCGATATTGCATATCGCCTACCTCCAATAAAACTATCCCCGCAATTTCTCCAAGGCCTGCTTGGCGGCCATCTGCTCCGCCTCTTTCTTGCTCAACCCGGCGCCGACCCCGTAGCGCTCGCCGCGGATCAGGATTTCCACCTCGAACAGCTTCTCATGGTCCGGCCCCGTTGCCCGGATGGTCCGGTACTGCGGCAGCATCGCAAAGTCCCGCTGGCAGACTTCCTGGAGATCGGTCTTGAAGTCTCCCTTCGCGAAAGACCGGTCGCAGGAGGCCAGCTCGTCGCTGAATGTGGTCTTGACGCAGGCCGACGCGGCCTCCAACCCGCCGTCCAGATACACGCCGGCGAACACCGCCTCGAGCGCGTCCGCCAGGATGGAGGGCTTGCTGCGGCCCTCTGTCTTTGTCTCGCCCCGGCCAAGGCGGAGCGGCTCGCCCAATCCGATCTTCTTCGCCACGCGGGCCAGGGTCTTTTCGCTCACCAGCCGCGCCCGCAGCTTCGACAGCTCCCCCTCCGCCGCCTTGGGGAAGGCATGCAGGAGATACTCGCTCACGACCAGATCCAACACCGCATCGCCCAAAAACTCAAGCCGCTCGTTATCGGACTCCTTGGATTCCCGCACCTCATTGAGATAGGACTTATGGGTGAGCGCTTCAAGGAGCAGGCGGGGTTGTCGAAACCGGTACTCGATCCGGCGTTGAATCTCATCCAGCCCGCCTGTCGGCATGGAATCTTACGCCGCGCAACGTGAAAAAATCAGACAGGCGTTGACTCCTCCGAAGCCGAAGGAATTGGAGAGCACGGTGCGGACGTCGGCCCGGCGGGCGGCGTTGGGAATGTAGTCCAGGTCGCACTCGGGGTCGGGCACGTCCTGATTGATGGTGGGGGGCAACACCCCGCGCTGGATGGCCAGGATGCTGAAGACCGCTTCCACCCCGCCGGCGGCGCCGAGCAGATGTCCCGTCATGGACTTCGTGGAGCTGACGGCCAGCCGGCGCGCGTACTCTCCGAAGACCTGCTTGATGGCGCCGGTTTCAATGCGGTCGGCCATCGTCGACGTGGCGTGCGCGTTCACGTACCCGATCGCCTCCGGCGTCAGCCCGGCATCCTGCAGAGCGAGGCGCATGCACCGGACCGCCCCGCTGCCATCTTCGGGCGGCGCGGTGATATGGTAGGCGTCGGCGGTCATCCCGTACCCCAGGATCTCGGCATAGATGCGCGCCCCGCGGCGGCGCGCCGACTCCAGTTCCTCCAGCACCAGCACGCCCGCGCCCTCGCCGAGCACGAACCCGTCCCGCTCCTTGTCGAAGGGGCGGCTGGCCCGTTCCGGCTCGTCGTTGCGCGTCGAGAGCGCCTTGGCCGACGCGAACCCCGCCACGCACAACGGGGTGATCGCGGCTTCCGTGCCGCCGGCCACCATCGCATCCGCCTCCCCGTGCTGGATGATCCGGAACGCGTCGCCGATGCAGTGGTTGCCGGTCGCGCAGGCCGTCACCGCGCAGGAGTTCGGGCCACGCGCGCCGATCCGCATCGACACCTGCCCGGAGGCGAGATTGATGATGACCATCGGAATGAAGAAGGGAGACACCCGATCCGGCCCCTTGTCCAGCAGGACCTTGTGGTAGGCCTCGATGGCCGGCAATCCGCCGATGCCGGAGCCGATGTAGACGCCGACACGATCGGCATTCTCTTCGGTGACCTTGAGCCCGGAATCATCCACCGCCATCTGGCTGGCGCCGACGGCATAATGGATGAACGTATCCATTTTTTTGATCTCTTTTTTTTCGATGTAGTCGGCGGGGTTGAACTCCGTGACCTCCCCCGCAATCTGGCAGGCATGCGACGAGGGATCGAACTTGGTGATCCGCCTGATCCCCGACTTCCCGGCGCACAACGCGCTCCAGGTCTTCTCCACCCCGACTCCCAGCGGGGTGATCAGGCCGAGGCCCGTGACGACGACCCGTCTTTTCAGGATTTCGCTCCCCATCGGACGCGCAGCCGATTCGGCGGTGTCAGCTGTTCTCTTTGATGAAGTCCACGGCGTCCTGGACGGTCAGGATCTTTTCGGCCTTTTCATCCGGGATTTCGATCTCAAACGCTTCTTCGAAGGCCATCACCAGTTCGACGGTATCCAGCGAGTCGGCGCCGAGGTCTTCCACGAACTTGGCGTCCGGGACCACGTCGTCCTCCTCCACGCCCAACTGCTCGGCGATGATCTTCTTCACCCGTTCTTCAATGGCTGCCATAGATTTTGCCACCTCCCACCTCCAGATCCAGACCGCGCGAGGCCCGAGCGCCTCACGCCATCAACATTCCCCCGTTCACGTGGAGCACGTGCCCCGTGATATACGCCGCCTCCGGCGAAACCAGAAACCGCACGGCTTCGGCCACGTCCGCCGGGCTCCCGAGCCGGCCCAACGGAATCTGTTTGAGCAGCGCGTCGCGGACCTCTCCGCCCAGCTTGTCGGTCATGGCCGTTTCGATAAAGCCGGGCGCCACGGCATTCACGGTGATCCCCCGGCTCGCATACTCGCGCGCCACCGTCTTGGTGAACCCGATGACGGCCGCCTTCGACGCCGCGTAGTTCGCCTGTCCCGCATTCCCCATCACGCCGACGACCGACGCGATGTTCACCATGGCCCCGCCACGCTGCTTAGTCATGGCGGGCAGCACGGCCTTGGTGCAATGGAACGTTCCCTTCAGATTGACGTCCAGGACCGCGTTCCAGTCCTCCTCCTTCATGCGAAGCAGTAGCCCATCGCGCGTGATGCCCGCGTTGTTGACCAGGATATCGATGCGCCCCAGCTCGGCAACGACCTGATCGGTCATCGCCTTGACGTCGGCCCACTCGGCGACGTTCGCCTTGAGGACCACCGCCCGGCGGCCATGGGCCGTCACCGCCGCCGCCGTCTCCGGCGCGCGGGACACATCGAGGTCCACCACCGCCACATCCGCGCCCGCCCGGGCCAGCGTCTCGGCGATGGCGCGCCCGATCCCCTGGGCCGCGCCCGTCACGATCGCGACTTTTCCTTCAAGACTCATGCGGCCAGGGCTGCAACCGTCGCGGCCAGGCTCGTCGGATCCTGCACATTGAACAGGCGGAGTTCGGGCGCGATCCGCCTGGCCAGTCCCGAGAGCACCTTCCCGGGGCCGACTTCCACCAGCGTGTGCATCCCCATCCGCACCAGGGCCCGCACCGACTCCTCCCACAAGACGGACGAGGCGAGCTGCCGGACCAGGGACGTCCGGACCTCCGCCGCGCTGCGGATGGACTTGGCCTCGACATTATTGATGAGCGGCACCGCCAGGTCCTGCATGGGTACGCGCGCCACATCGGCGGCCAGACGATCCGCCGCAGACTGCATCAGTGACGTGTGCACCGGCACGCTGACCGGCAACGGAATGACCTTGCGGCATCCTTTGGCCTTGGCCAGACGCACGGCCTCCTCGACGGCGGCCTTTTCACCCGCGATCACGATCTGGCCCGGCGCGTTGAAATTGGCCGGCGCCACCACTCCGAGTGAGGAAGCCGCCCGGCAGACTTCCGCCACGGCCGGCCGTTCCATGCCGAGGACGGCGCACACCAGACCTCTTCCCGCTTCAACCGCCTCCTGCATGTAGCGACCCCTATTACGGACCAATGCCACGGCATCCTCAAACACCAGGCCGGCGGCGGCCAGCACAGCCGTGTACTCTCCCAGGCTATGCCCCGCCACGGCGCACGGCTGAATGCCCGCTCTCCCCAGCAGGCGGAGCGTGATCGCGCTGACCGTCAGCAGCGCCGGCTGGGTGTACTCCGTGAGATTGAGCTGCTCGACCGGTCCCTTCAGGCAGAGGGTGGCCACATCGTATCCGAGCACATGCCCGGCCTTATCGAACATCGCCTTCGCGTCCGGTTCGTGTTCATAAAACTCCTGCCCCATCCCGACAGCCTGCGACCCCTGGCCGGGAAAGATGAACGCCACCCCCGAAGTCATGGCGCTACCATATGAGGGAAATTCGACCGAGTTGTCAACTGAAAACTACCCCTTTCCGACGCGGCAAACATGGGCTAAGTGGTCAATCTACAACAAATTCGCCGCCATCAACGCAGATCACGTTGCCGGTGACCCACTGGGCCTGGGGTTGGGCCAGCAACCCGATGGCTTCGGCCACATCCCGGGGGGTCGTGAGTCGCCCGGACGGGTTCTTCGCCTTCGCCATGTCGACCATGCGGTCGGACCCGGGGATCTTGCGCAGCGCCGGCGTGTCGGTCACACCCGCCATAACGGCGTTGACCGTGATCCCAAGCGGCGCCACCTCCAGCGTCAACTGGCGCACATGGGATTCCAGCGCCGATTTCGCCGCGGACACGGCCCCGTACGTCTTCCACACGCGGGCGCCCCCCGCGCTGGTCATCGCGAAGATCCGCCCCCCGGAGCCCATCAACTTGCGCCTGACCAGGTCTTGCGTCCAGTACACGAGGCTGTTCGCCATCACGTCGAGCGTCATGTCCATCTGGGCTTTGGTCAAGGACTCCGGTTCGCTCTCCGTAATGAAGGGCTTCAACGTCCCGAATGCCAGCGAATGCAGGAGCACGCGGATGGGCGACCCTGCTCCCCCGGCCCGGGCCTGGAACGCGTCCAGCACTTCACGGCGCTTGTCCGGATCGGCCGCATTGACGTTGAAGAAGAGGGCGTCCCGACCCTTGTTCTTGATCTCCCCGACGATACGATCCGCATTGGCCATCGTCGCCTTGCGGTCCAGGTGCACGCCCAAGATATGCATGCCGAGGCCCGCCAGTTCCAGCGAGACGGCCTCCCCGAATCCGCTGGATGCCCCCAGAATCAGCGCCCACGTTCCTTCTACCGATCGTGCATCCTTCATCGTTCCTCGTTCCGCCTGTTGATCACCACTTCACCACGGCCGACGCCCAGGTGAGACCCGACCCGAAGGCCACCATGAGAATGCGACTGCCCGGTGAGACTCGTCCCGCCCGGACGGCTTCGTCCAACGCCAGCGGGATCGACGCCGCCGAGGTGTTCCCGTACCGGTCAATGTTCAGAAAGACCCGCTCTTTCCTCAGGCCCAGGCGCTCCACCACCGCATTCACGATCCGCACGTTGGCTTGATGGGGAATGAACAGGTCCACGTCGTCGACGCCCAACTTGTTGGCCTCCAGGGCCTCCCGCGCCGTCGCTTCCAAGGTTCGTACGGCCACCTTGAAGGTTTCATTGCCTTTCATCTTGACGAACTGCTGCCGCTCCGCGAGCATGGGGGCCGAGGCCGGCAACCGCGACCCTCCACCCGGCACGCACACCAGATCCCAGAGATCCCCGTCGGAATGCAGATGCGTGGACAGGATGCCCCGCTCGTCGTCCGACGGCTCGATCAAGACCGCCCCCGCCCCATCCCCGAAGAGAATGCACGTGCTGCGATCCGTCCAATCGATCACCGAGGACATCACCTCCGTCCCCACGACCAGCGCCTTGCGGCACGCGCCGGATCGGACATAGAGATCGGCCACTGAGAGACCGTAGAGAAATCCCGAACAGGCCGCCGCCAGGTCGAACGCGACCGCCCGGGAGGCTTTCAAGTTCCGCTGGATCAGACAGGCCGTCGAGGGAAGCGGCATGTCCGGGGTACAGGTAGCGACCAGCAGCAGGTCGAGGTCCGCGGCATCCCAGCCGCCGGCCGCCAGGGCCGCGCGGGCCGCCTCGGTGCCCAGGTCGGAACTCGCTACGCCCTCGTCCACCACCCGCCGTTCGCGAATGCCGGTTCGCTCAGCGATCCATTCGTCGGACGTGGCGACCATACGCTCGAGGTCGGCGTTCCGGAGCACGCGCCTAGGCACCGCCGACCCGGTCGCCGTGATGCGCGCTCTCACCGGTCGGCGTCCTTGGGTTTTTCACCGAAGAGGGCCACGCTCTCCTCGATGTCGCGCTGGATGTGCTCATTGACCCGGCCATCGTGGATTTCCTTGGCCACCCGGATGGCGTTCTTGATGGCCCGGCCGGAGGACCGGCCGTGCGAGATGATACAAATGCCGTTGACGCCCAGCAGCGCCGCACCGCCGATTTCCGCATAGTCCAAGCGCCGCCTGAACCGGCCGAACGCCGGTTTCAGCATGGCATAACCAAACCGGCTCAGCATGGACTCGGCGGCGATCTCCTTGATGAGCATTTTCTTGAGGGCCGCCGACACGCCCTCGATGATCTTGAGGGCCACGTTGCCCATAAAGCCGTCGCAGACGACGACATCAGCCGCGCCCGTGAAGATGTCCCGGCCTTCGACGTTGCCCACGAAATTCAGCGGGCTTTCCTTCAGGCGCTTGAAGGTCTCTTTGGTGACTTCGTTCCCCTTCGTGTCTTCCTCGCCGATGCTGAGCAGGCCGATCGTCGGATGGGCCTTGTTCAATATATGCTGGGCGTATTCATGTCCCATCAGGGCGAACTGGGTCAGGTGATGGGCGGTGCAATCCACCGTGGCGCCCACATCCAGGACGATCGTATGGCCCGTCAGCGTGGGGATCAGCGTCGCGATCGCCGGCCGCTCGACGCCCTTGAGCACCCCCAGCAGAAAGAACGCCGTGACTACCGTCGCGCCGGTGTTGCCGGCACTGACGATGCCGACCGCCTCGCCCTTCTTGACCAATTCGGTGCCGACCCAAATGGAAGAGTCCCGCTTCCGGCGAACCACCTGCGACGGCTGCTCATGCATCTCGACCCGCTGGGAGGCATGGCGCAGCGTGAGGCCGGGCAGACCCTGCAGGCCCTGGCGGCGCAATTCTTCCTTGAGCAGCGCCTCGTCGCCCACGAGGACGATCTCCACTCCGTACTCGCGGACCGCAAGCGCGGCCCCCTCGACCTCCGAGGCCGGAGCGTGATCGCCACCCATGGCATCCAGCGCGATTCTCATGTCGAGCGCAGCCCTCGCTCAGGCTTCTTCGACCGCGATGACTTCCTGACCTTTGTAGGTCCCGCACGTCAGGCAGGTGTAATGCGGAAGTTTCGGCTGGTGGCACTGAGGACAGATGGACAGGCCTTTCGGACGGATCTTGAGCTTGGCCGTCCGCCGCTTGTCGCGACGAGCCTTGGAGTGCTTATGCTTGGGATTCGGCATAGATTATTTCCCCTTCAAGTGTTGACGCAGAACCGCCCACCGGGGGTCGGGCGGGGGGGCGCATGAGCACGCTCCCTGATTGAGATCTTGCCCGCACTGCACGCACAGCCCCCGGCAATCGTCCCGGCACTGCGGGCTGAACGGCACGGCCAGGAGCACCTCCTGCCGGACCAGATCGTCCAGGACGATGGCGTCATCCCGGCAGTAGTAATCCTCCGCCTGCTGCGGCGGCATCGGGTGCTCGCCCGAAGGCAGCGGCGTCGGCGGCACGAACTGCGTCGAGATGGGGATGTCCAGCGAAGCGGGAAACTCGCGCAGACATCGCACGCACTCGAAGGCGACCGGCGCCGTGATCCGCCCCGTGACCAGGACCGCCTTCTCGGCCTTGACCAGAAAGAGGTCGACCGCAATCGGCTCCAAAAAGCGGCCACCGCCTACGGCCAGATCGAGCGCAGCCGGATCTTCCTTGACCGACAGGCGCAATCCTTCTTCCGGAATTTCAGAGACCTGGACCCGATCCATGGTCCCTCCTACGACATCGCGGCGCGGCGAGCCGGTCGTTCGCGCGGGCCCGCGACGGGCCTACCGCTCTTCCGCAAAGGCCACGAGCGCAATCGTTCTCGCCCGCTTGATGGCGATCGTCAATTCGCGCTGATGTCCCAGACAGTTTCCCGACATCCGGCGGGGAATGATTCGGCCCCGCTCGGTCAGAAAATTACGGATCAAGCCGACGTCCTTGTAATCAATGGCGATCTTGTCGTGACAAAACCGGCAGACGCGCCGGCGCTGAAAGAATCGTCCTCGTTCCACTTGCGCTTCTCCTCAGATCGGTTCGTCGGATTCGTAGTGGGGCGCATCGTCGACGGGCTCTTTCGCATGGCTCTCCCCGCCTTGATCCTGACGCTTCGACAGGAACCGAATGTTTTCCGCCACCACCTCGTGCTTCGTGACTTTCTGCCCGTCCTTGGTCTCGAACTTCCGCATCTGCAACCGCCCTTCGACCAACGCCCCGTTGCCCTTGCTCAGATATTGCCCGCAGGTCTCCGCCTGCTTGCCGAACACGACGATATCGACGAAGCACACCTCTTCCTTCATTTCCTCGCCCTGCCGGTACTTGCGGTTGACCGCCAACCCGAAATTCGCCACAGGCGTGCCGCTGGGCGCATACCGGATCTCCGGGTCCCGGGTCAGATTGCCCATCAGAATGATCTTATTGAACCCCGCCATGCTCCGGCTCCTTGGCGGATTCGGCGCCGGGAGCGCGCAACCCGCGTTCGTCGGTCTTGACGGTCAGGAATTTCAGCGTGGCGTCGTCCAGGCGGAACAGCCGCTCGACTTCGGACACCACGGCCCCGTTCCCACGATAGTTGAGCTGCACGTAGACGCCCTTCTTTTCCTGCTTGATCTCATAAGCCAGCTTCTTTTTCCCCCAACTGGCGAGATTCTCGACGGTCCCGCCGGCCTTCTCGACGGTGGCCTTGACCTTCTCCAGAACCTTGGGGATTTCCTCATCGGCCAGCGAAGGGCGCAAGATGAAGATAGACTCGTAGAGCTGTGGCATGTGCTGCATCTCCTTTTGGATATCAAGCCCCGGAACCGGGTCCGGAGCAAGGGGACGACAAAGAGCGGCTCACCGTAACACAGCGCCCGGCCAGAATCAAGGTTGTCACGGTCAGATGTCAAGCCAAAATAGAAATGTCCTCTTCTTCCCACAGTCGAAATATCCGGTTTGAGGTGAGCCCGCCGGTCTTGCGGGATCGGCAGAAACATGGTACCGTGACCGCATGACTCAGCTCGCACAGAAACTCGACAAGAAACTCGCCACGTGGAGGCCTGAGGTAGCGGCTCAAGTAGAGCAGATCGTAACCGACGTGATCGAGTTGGCCGACAGCGACACGTTGGATTTGCTGCCCTCGCGGGCCGTCGTGCAAGAAGTCCTCGACACACTCGATGAACGCCAAGCCGGGTGATATCTGGCTGGCTGATCTCGGATTGGCTGCCAAAACCCGACCCGTCCTCATCGTCTCTCGTCACGATCCGGAAGCCCCCCGCGCGCTCATCATCTACGTCCCGCTGACTACCCAGCATCGGGGCAGTCGCTATGAAGTGCCCGTGGGACACATCCCGTTTCTGCACCAACCGTCCGTCGTCAATGTGCAAGGGATCGGCGCTCTGGTCGAACCCCGGTTGGAACGCAAGCTGGGACAGCTTTCCCCCGACACCATGGCCCAGGTCAAAGACGCCATTCGCTTCGCGCTTGATCTGTAACAAGGGCGTCACCGTTCCATCCTCACGCCTCCGCGATCTGCATGAACCGCTTCATCACCGTCGCTCACTCCGACTCAATAAAGACTCCCGACCCCTTTTCTATCTCTCGCCCCTCACCCTACCCTCTCCCGGGGCACCCATTGCTCTCTATTGCAATGGGTCATGGGCGAGGGAATTTTGAGGACATTTCTATTGTGGGATTACAGATTCGGGCGTCAGACATTGAACCGGAAAAACATCACATCGCCGTCTTTCACGAGATAGTCGCGCCCTTCCAGACGGAACAACCCTTTCTCCTTCACGCCCGCTTCGTTCCCGCAGGCGATCAGATCATCGTAATGATAGACTTCAGCCCGGATGAACCCCCGCTCCATGTCGGAATGGATTTTCCCGGCGGCCTGGGCGGCTTTCGTCCCCTCCCGGAGCGTCCAGGCCCGTGATTCCGTTTCGCCGGCGGTGAAAAACGTGATCAGTCCCAGCAGGTCATACGCCGTGCGGACCAGACGGACCAAGCCGCCTTCCCCGATGCCGAGCTCCCGGAGATAGTCGGCCCGGTCGCCGGGCGCCAGCGTGGACACCTCCGCCTCGATGCTGCCGGCGATCGTCACGGCCCGTGCACCGCGGGCCACGGCCAGTTCCGAAACCCGGCGCACGGCCGGGGTGTCTTCCTGGCTTTCCCCGACGTTGACGGCGAACACGATGGGTTTAGCCGTCAGCAGTTGGTACTCGCGCAGCCAGGCTTGCTCAGCGGCAGACGTCGTCCCGCTGCCCAGCCATTCACCTTTGCCCAACCGTTCGATGAGCCCGCTGAGGAAGGCCATCTCCTGGGCGGCTCCGGCCTCGCCGGCCCGCACTTTTTTTTCAAGTTTTTCCCGCCGTCGCTCGAGTGTCTGCAGGTCGGCGAGCATCAGCTCGGTTTCGATCAGGCCGATGTCGCGCTCGGGGTCCGGCTCGCCCACCACATGCATAACGTCGGGATTGTCGAAGCACCGCACCACGTGCACCAGGGCGTCGGCTTCACGGACCTGGCTCAGAAACTGATTCCCGAGCCCCTCGCCCATGCTCGATCCCTGCACGAGCCCCGCGATGTCGCGGAACTCGATGGCCGTCGGCGTGGTTTTTTTCGATTTGAAGATCTGCGTCAGCCGGGCCAGCCGTTCATCCTGAATCACCGCCACGCCGATATTGGCCTCGACGGTCGAAAACGGATAATTGGCGACCATCGCCTTGCCGCACGTCAAGGCGTTGAAGATCGTGGATTTGCCGACGTTGGGCAGGCCGATGATGCCGCAATTTAAAGCCATGGCGTGTCGTCAGAGGAAAAGACGTTATTCGTTAACCGTTAAACGGCAAGAGAAAGGAGTCCTGGAATCCGGAGAGTCATCATGATTCACGTATAACGATTAACGTTTAACGATCTCACGACTCGCGTTTCACGTTGAATCGGTTCATCGCTGTCATCAATCCCTCGCCGATCCAGCACTCCAAGGCTTGAACCGCTTGCAGAACCGCTTCATCAAGAACCGTCCGCTCACGCGAAGGCACGGGCGCCAGGACATAGTCCGCGGGGTCCTCGCCCGCAGGCGGGCGCCCCACCCCTAGCTTGAGCCGGGCGAATCGGTCGGAGCCCAGTGCGTCGATGATGGAGAGCACCCCGTTGTGGCCGCCGGCCCCCCCGCGGGACTTGATGCGCAGGCGGCCGGGGTCGAGATCGAGATCGTCGTGGACGACGATCACATCGTTGAGGCCCAGAGCGAGATCACCGACCACGACGGCGACGACCGGCCCGCTCCGGTTCATATAGGTCTGCGGCTTGAGCAGCGTGACCGCATGACCGGCCACCTGTCCGTGGGTCGAGGCCCCCTCACCGTGCCGCCTGAACTTCAGCCCCGCCCCGGCGGCCAGGGCCTCCACCACCCAGAACCCTGCATTGTGCCGGGTCTCGACATACGCCTGACCAGGATTGCCGAGGCCGACAATCAATCGCACCCGTTATTTCTTCTTCTCCGCTTTAACTTCTTTGCCTTCCTTTTTCTCTCCCTTGGCATCGGCGGCAGGCGCCGCGGCCGCCGTAGGCGCAGCGGCTACCGGCTTCGCGGCGGCCGCGGCCGCTTCTTCAGCTACCCCCTCTTCTTCCTTGCCCTTCCCGATCACTTCAGGCTCCGCCGGGCCTTCACCGGCCGGCGCCGTGGACAGCAGCGCCTCGAGCTTCGCTTCGGAGATCGGAGCGACGATGCTGACGACCATCAACTCGGGCTCGTCCAGAATCCGGACGCCGGCCGGGAGCTGCACTTCTTTGACATGGATCCCCTGATTGATCTTGAGGTTGCTCGGATCCACCGTAATGTGCGCCGGAATCTGGCCCGGCAGACACTCGATATGCAACTCGCGCATGTTGTGCTGCAGAATGCCCCCCTCGGCCACGCCCACCGGCGTCCCCTTGGTGACGGCCACCGGCACGCGGACACGGAGCGTCTTGTTCAGGGCCACCTCGAACAGGTCGGCGTGCAGGATCGCGCCTGTGATGGGATCGAGCTGGTAGTCCCTCAGCATGGCGGTCCGCTTCATTTCCTTCCCGCCCTTGGCAATGCTCAGATTCAGAAGGGAATTGGACCCGGAGTCCGAATGGAGCACTTTACGGATCTCGGCGGGATCCACCGTCAGCGCGATGCACTCCCCCTGCCCGTATAGGATTCCCGGAATCTTCCCCTGGCGCCGCAAGGTCCGGGCGATGCCTTTCCCGACCGCCTCGCGGGTTTCCACTTTCACGTCAAACTGCATGGCACACCTCTTCCTTAAAACACGCCGGCGTTAAACAAACAGGGAACTGACGGACTCTTCTTCATGGATGCGTTTGACGGCTTCTCCCAACAACGGGGCCACCGAGAGCACCCGCAGCTTGGGACAAATGCGCTCCTTCCCGTTGAGCGGGATGGTATTCGTCACCACCACTTCCTCCAGCTTCGAGGCGTTCAACCGATCCAGGGCCGGACCCGACAGCACCGCATGGGTGCAGGCCGTCCAGACACGGCGGGCGCCGTAATCAGCGCACGCCTTGGCGCCCTGGGCGATCGTCCCTGCCGTGTCGATCATGTCGTCCAGCAGCAGCGCGTCGCGGCCGGATACGTCTCCGATGATGTGCATGACGTGGGACTCATTGGGCCCTTCCCGCCGCTTGTCGATGATCGCCAGGTTGGCCTGCAGTCGCTTGGCGAAGGCGCGGGCGCGCTCGACGCCTCCCGCGTCCGGCGAGACGACGACGAGGTCCTGTCCGCCCCGCTTCTCGACGTACTCCAATAAGACCGGCGCCGCATAGAGATGATCCACGGGGACATTGAAGAATCCCTGGATCTGTCCGGCGTGCAGGTCCATCGTGAGCACCCGGTCGGCGCCCGCCGCCGCGATGAGGTCCGCCACCAGTTTGGCGGAGATCGGCACGCGGGGCTGATCTTTCCGGTCCTGGCGGCCATACCCGTAATAGGGGATGACGGCCGTAATGCGGTACGCCGAGGAGCGCTTGAGCGCGTCGAGCAGGAGCAGCAGCTCCATCACGTGCTTGTTGACCGGGTCGCAGGTCGATTGAAACAGAAAGACATCCTTGCCGCGCACGTTCTCGTTGATCTGAACCCGGATCTCGCTGTCGCTGAAGGTCGACACGAGGGCGTTCCCCTGCTCGACCTTGAGGTAATCGCAAATCTCTTTGACGAGCGCCGGGTTAGAGTTCCCGGCGAACACCTTCAATTCGTGCACCTGCAATCTCCTTCTGGGAATCAGCGCCGGCGCTCCGCCACGGAGGAAAACGCGTCAATGTAATCCATCGTTCTTCGAATTGTCAACCGCGCCGAGCCGCCGCCGGCTGTCCCTGCGTCCTGGTCACCCACGCTCTCCAGCCGGGACGCCGGTCCAGCCCTTCCGCCGCCGTCCGGGCCGATCGTTCGTCGGCAAACACGCCGAAGACGGTCGAGCCGCTGCCCGAGAGCATGGCGGCCTCCGCCCCGCGCGCGCCGAGCAACAGCCGAATCTCCCGCAGGACCGGATACTCGGCTTCCATCACCGAAGCAAAATCGTTCTCGACCAGCGGGAGCAGATCGGGCCATGTCACCAGGGGCGGCTCTCCCGTGACCGGATTGGGCGCAATATGCGG
>Ga0137796_10000017_pt1 | contig 131581 bp, 124 predicted proteins | sample OV2TP3_FD_97704 | JGI IMG/M metagenome (GOLD analysis project Ga0137796, IMG submission 97704) | reverse complement strand
TGCGCCGTGACGTCACTTGCTGGGCGTGCGACGGTTACCATCGAGAACACCACTCCGGCTATCCGCCGAAGGCGGATTGAGTTCAACCAGGCGCTGGAGCGGATCGGCGCATGAGCGGCGAGTCTTCAGCCACGCGCCGGTGGGCGCCGGCCGCTCAGCGCCAGGCCGTTGACGCACCGACCGGTGCATGAGCTTGAAGAGACCGAAGTCGAACGTCCAGTACGTGTTCAAGGTCGGGTTGGCAGGTCGTAGGTCGATCTGGCGCAAGATCGCTCTTCGTGGTGATCAGACCCTCGACGACCTCCACGAGGCGATCTTCCACGCCTTCGATCGCTTCGATGAGCACCTCTACTCGTTCTACTTTCCCAAACCTGGGGCGCGAGGCAGGGATCGTCTTCGCGAAGCTCTGGAGTATGGTCACCCTATGAGCGTGGAGGACTCGAACCCGTTCGGCGGCGGCGGTGTGAGGAATGCTGCGACGGTGACACTCGACTCGCTGAAGCTGAAGGTCGGGCAGCGGTTCGAGTACCCGAGTACCTATTCGATTTCGGTGACTCATGGTGGCACGAGGTCACGGTGGAGCAGGTCGGAAGCATCCGGGGTAAGGGTTCCCCGGAGCTGGTTGAGAAGCATGGGGCGTCCCCGCTTCAGTATCCTGAGGTTGACTGAGCTTTGTGTAACGCGGAGTCTAACACCGGCGTGCAGCCGCCGACGGCCGGCAGGCTCGGCGGAGACTTGGTCTACGTCCTCGCCCGCCGCGGCTGAGGCTGGGCGTCTAGGTGGCGACACGAAACCCTCTTAAGGGTAGGGAGATCGTGGTTAAGATCGTTCGACGCTCGAACAAGATGTACCAGAGCAGCTCCGATGGCGCGTGTCAGCTCCGCGTCTTTCAGCGCAAGAAGGTTGGCAAACGGGACCCGCGGTACCTGATCAAGTGTGGCTGTTGCCAGCAGCGGGTCGAGATCCATTACGGGGGCGGCACACTCGAAATCAACGGTGTCATGGGGTCCGCCGAGGATTGGGGAGAAATCCTCCTCCCTCTGCTCGGCGCGAGATCCGCTCGGCGGGCTCTGGGTGCCAAGGGCCGCCGTCAGCGAGTCGCCACCTAATTGTGAGCGCGAGAATCAGATACACCGACGAACCACTCGGTAAGCTCAAGGTCGTTCCTGACTTCCTTCCTCGTCCCGAGGAGTTGGTGTTTCGCGAGGAAGGGGTCAAGGTCACCATCGCCCTGAGCAAGCGCAGCGTGGAGTTCTTCAAGGACGAGGCGCGGAAGCACAATACGCAATACCAGCGCATGATCCGGCGGCTTCTTGATGCTTACGCCGAGCGCTACTCGCGTCGTCTAACCACGCGGTCAACGCGGACGCGCGCCAAAGCGGCGCGCGCCGGTTAGCGCGAGAGTTGGACAGACAAGAGCATGAGAGACACCCCGAAGCGTATCAAGAGACTCCTTCGTGAGTACGCGGCCGCCGCGCACGAGGAAGAGCTGCGTCGGGCCCTACTGGCGGTTGCCGAGGCCTTTAGGCGATGGGAACGCGCTGAGCTGGGTGGTGGGGAGTTGAGCGAGATCATCCACAGGTTCCATCAGGGTCCTGCCCGGGATCTGTACGTGCGTTACAACACGACCCATTTGGAGGCGCCTGTGGCCTACGCGATCGCGGCCGGCGTTCTGGATCGAAAGACGATTCCGGCCGAGTTGCTTGAGCATCTTGCGGGCATCATCGAGTTTTACCAGAGCGAACGGGCACCGTCATGAGACTACTGTCAAACCTCGCACTAGAGCGGACCGCTCGCTCGCATGCGCTCGCCGCGCGCCGCGGCTGACCCTCGACGTTGGTCGACAAATGGCAAAGAAGACGGCGGTAGGCTGGAAAAACGTCGACTTTCTCATCCGGGGCAACGGCGACGTCACCATCGGAAGAGTCGGGCCAATCCGTTGTGCCGCGATTGCAGCCGACGGTGACCAGATGCTCGCAGCCCTTGTTCGCCGACCGCGAGAGTCGCTGCAAGACCTTCTCACGCGTCTTGATGCGGCGCTGGAGCGAGCCTGGGAAGAGCAGGAATTCGTCGACGAGATCAACGGCTAGTCAGGCGGTCTAGCGAGCCGCTTGAGTGCACGCGGACGTGGTGCGGTTCTTTCTCGCGGACACCCCCGACGCCCATCGCCTTGTCGAAGCGCGTGGTCCGGCTACGTTCCAAGCCCGACCGGCACCGAGAGCTTCGCCACCGTCAAGCTGCGGTAGCGCCACCCCGGGTGGCGCCGGGTGAGCCCCGCGGGGTCCCGGGCGAAGTGGGACCCCCTCAGCTTCCTTCCGCGATTCGGCGAATCGCGGAAGGAGGTGAGCGGGTGACGAGCCCGGGCGCGCGGGGCGAGCCCGGCGGCAGGACCCGGGGTGGGTTGCCGGGCGCTCAGCTGTGCGCTTTGACGAACGCCTGGACGCGCCGCCAGGCGTCGGCCGAGGCCTCCGCGAACTCGCTCTGCTTCCGGTCGAAGAAGCTGTGGGGCGCCCCGTCGTAGCTGACCGACTCGTGGGCGACGCCGGCTCCGGTGAGCGCCCGGTCGAACTCCTCGACCGCGCTCGCCGGGATGCCGGGGTCCGCGCCGCCGTAGAGCGCGAGGACCGGGCAGCGGAAGCGCGGCACGGCGTCGATGGGGCGCGGCCGGTCGGGCCAGCGGGCGAGGCCGAGCGGCCACCCGTAGAAGCCGATGACCCCCGCGTAGCCGAGGCCGCTCGCCGCCTGGAGGAAGGCGAGCGCCCCGCCGAAGCAGAAGCCGACGGCGAAGAGCGCGCGGACGCCCCCGCCCGCCTTCGAGCGGAGGTGCGCGGCCGCCGCGGCGGCGTCGGCTTGGAGGGTCTCCGGCGTGGTCTGGGGCACTTGGGCCAGGAAGTCGAAGCCCTCGCCCCGCTCCCCGAGCCCCGCCGTCCGGGCGAAGTAGTCGATCGCGACCGAGTCCACGCCCGCCTCGGCGAAGCGGAGGGCGAGCTCCTTGTAATAGGCGTGGAGCCCCCGCACGTCGGGAAGGACGATCATGCCGGCGCCGCTCGGCCGCGCGGCGCGCGCCGCGTAGGCGCCGAAGCGAGTGCCGTCGGCCGAGACGAGGACGAGGTCACGGGCGTCGGTCGCGCCGCCGGCGATCGCGGGGATCGGTGGCCGGGAATCCCAGTCGAAGCACATGGTCGCCCCCCTCGGGTTCAGGTGGTCTTGAGCGCGGCCAGGAACTCCTTCGCGCCGGGGTCGAGCACACTCGCCAGCCCCACGTAGAGGAAGAACGCCCCGCGCTCGAGGTACCGACGCGCTGTCGCGGGCGTGACGAGCACGCCGGGCGCGCGCCCCGCGGCCCGGATCCGCCGCACCGCGTCGTCGATGGCGGCCTGGACCTTCGGATGGTCCATCTGGCCCGGGACCCCCATGGACTGCGCGAGGTCTCCGGGGGCGACGAAGAAGACGTCCACGTGCTCCACTTTGAGGATCTCGTCGAGGTTCTCGAGCGCCTCGACCTCCTCGAGCATCACGACGACCATCGTCTCCTGATTGGCGCGGCGCGTGTACTCGCTCATCTTCTCCCCGAACGCCGAGCGCCCGCCGGCGAAGCCGCGGTGGCCGATCGGGGCGAACTTCGCGTGGCGGACAGCCGCCTCGGCCTCGGCGCGCGTGTTGACGTGAGGCACCTGGACGCCGCCGGCCCCGCGGTCGAGGGCCCGCGTGATGGTCGACGCGTCGTTCGCCTGGACGCGGACGATCGGCGTGGCGTTTGCGAGCTCGGCCGCGCGCACCATGTTCTCGACGTCGTCCCAGCCCGCCGGGCCGTGCTCCGTGTCGATGAAGATCACATCGAAGCCGACCCGGGCGAGGAGCTCGACGAGCCCGGCCGAGGTGTACGTGGGGTTGACGACGCTCACCGGCTGGCCGGCGGCGAGCTTGGCCTTCGCGGTGTTGTGTCGCATGCGGCTCGCTCCTTGGGTTGGGGTGGGATGCCCCCGAGTGTAGGGCCTCGCGCCGCCGGGCTCAACCCGGTCGGCGGGGCGGCCGCACCAGCGCGCTCGCGAGCGCCGAGCCCGTGACGAGGAGCCCGCCCGCGAGGAAAACGCCGCGGTAGCTCCGCGTGAGGTCGAAGGCGAGGCCGCCCGCGTAAGCGCCCAGCGCGCCCGCGAGGTGGTGGAAGAGGTTGGCGGTCCCGAAGATCAGACCGTGGTGCCGCGGCCCGAACAGCGTGGCGACGAGCGTCGCGGAGAGCGGCGCCGTCGTGAAGAACGTGGCGCCGAAGAGCACGGCGAACAGGTAGAGCTGCCGGGCGTCGCGCACCCACGGCAGAAAGAAGAGCGACGCCGCCCGGAGCGCGTACGTCAGCACCAGGGCCTGGCGCGCCCCGGTCCGGGCCGCCACCGCCCCCGCGGCGAGGATACCCGCGACGTTCGCCGCGGCCCAGAGGCTCACCGCGTTCGCCGCAACCACCGGGCCGAGACCCAGGTCCGTGGCGAACGGCGCGAGGTGGGTCGTCAGCAGGAAGTCCGTGAAGCCGCACCCCATGAGCCCGGTCGTCATCCACCAGAAGCCCGCGGTCCCCAGGGCCTCGCGCCGGGTCAGTGACCGGCCGGCCTCCGAAGCCGGTCGCGCGGCCGTGCCGGCCGGCACGGGCTGCGGGGCGTCGCGGAGCCAGAGGGCGACGATCGGGAGGAAGCCGCCGACGACGGCGGCGAGCAGGGCGTAGGTCCGCCGCCACCCCACGGCGACCGTCGCGTGCGCCGCGACCTGCGTGAAGACGAGATGCCCGAGCGAGAAGCCGCAAGCGGTCAGCGCCATGAGGAAGCCGCGCTCCGCGGGGAACCAGCGGCCGACGTGCACCGAGACGGGGAGGATCCCCGACCCCGTGTAGCCGACCGCGCCGACGACCCCGTAGAGCAGGACGACGTGCCAGTGGCTCCGCGCCAGGCCCACGAGCCCGGTCCCGACCGCCATCACCGCGAGCGAGGCGAGGATCACCCGCCGCGGCCCGGCGCGGTCCACGAGCCCGCCGAAGAGCGGCTGCCCGAGCGCGTTGACGGCGAGACTGGCCGTGGCCGCGAGCGCGAGCGTCGAGCGGACCCCGCCCAGTTCCTCGAGGATCGGCTTGAAGAGGATGCCGAACGCGAAGTTGACGCCGGTCGCCACGAAGAGCACGGCGAAGCCGGCCCCGAGGGCCGACCACGCCCCCCGCGCGGCGGCCGGCGGCGGTCCTCCGGCCATCAGGCCGGCCGCGCCGGCGAGCGCACGAGCTCTTCGAAGTCGGCGAAGACCGCGTCCGGGTCGAGGGGGCTCCGGATCAGGCTCTGCGCGAGTTGCTCCGCGCAGAAGGCGGCGACCATGGGCCCATTCTCCCGGGCGCCGTAGGGCCGGAAGCCGGAGCCGAGGAGCGCGCGCTCCTCCTCGAGGTCGGCGAGCAGCCACGCGCTCGATTCGTGGAGGAGGAGGCGCGCCCGGTCGGCGTGCTCGCGCGACCGGACGAGAGCCGTGTAGAGGCTCCCGGCGACCCACGGGTGCCGCTCCACGACCTCGCGGCGGAGCACGACGATGTGGTGCGCCGGGTAGATCCCCGTCCGGCGATAGTGCTCCCGCTCGACGGCCCGGTAGTCCGGGTACAGACGCGTGATCGGACCGTCCGCGTCGTAGAAGCCCGCCGGGGGCCAGGCCGAGATCAGACAGTCGAGCTCCCCCGCGACGAGGAGGTCGCGGAGCGGGCGGCCGGGCGGGGCGGGGGTCACCCCCGGTGGGAGGACGTCGGGCGCCGAGGGCGGGCTGTCGGCGTTCACGGGGCCGACGACCCAGCGGACGCGGTCGAGCCCGACGCCGCGCTCCCGCATGAGTCCCCGGCTCCACGTGTTGCCGCTCGCCGGCCACGCGTCCAGGCCGACGCGCGTGCCCGCGAGGTCGGCGAGGTCCCGGAGGGCGCTGTCCTGCCGGACGAAGAAGGAGCGGTGACGGAACTCGCGCATCACGAAGGCCGGCAGCCCGACGACCGCGCGGTCGCCCGCCGCGATCCGCTGGACGTAGCGACCGAACGAGGCCTCGCCGCCGTGGACGGCGGGGTCCTTCGCGACGCGCTCGAGGGCGCCGAATGCCCGGACCACGGTCAGGTCGATCCCGTCGGGTCGCACGTCGCCGAGCGCGAGCGGGGCGACGAAGTCGTAGTCGCGGATCGCGATGGTGAGGGCCAGGTGGCTCAGCGTGCTCCCCCGTGAGTCGGGCGTGTGCTATGGTGACCCAACGCCGCGAGCCGCGTCAATCCGCCCCGGCGGGAAAGGGGAGCGCGCGCGCATGACCGGAAGCCCGGCACCCTCGCGCTTCGTCCGCCGACACCTCGGGCAGGCGTTCGGGGCGGCGCTGTTCCTCTTCGGCGGCCTCGCGTTCCTCGTGATCGGCGTGACGACGGCGATCGAGGAGCGCCGCTACGCGCGGGAGGGGCAGGTCGCGGAGGCCCGCATTGTGCGAAAGACGGAGTATTGGTACACCTACACGGACTACCTGGGGCGCACGCACGAGGGCGCGACCGGGTCCATCTCGCGGGCGGAGGCCGCCGGCTGGAAGCCGGGGGACAGCGGCGCGATCCGGTACGACCGGAAGCGGCCGGCCGAGAGCATCTGGCTCGGCCGCGCCTGACTGGGCTCGACGAAGGGGGACGGAGCGACATGCGCATCGGGATCGTCGGCGCGGGCGCGATCGGCTCGGTGGTGGGCGGTCTGCTCACGAGGGCGGGACGCGACGTCACGTTGATCGACCAGTGGCCCGAGCACGTCGAGGCGATGAAGCGCCACGGGCTCCGCCTCTCCGGCACCTGCGGCGACCACCTGGTCCCGGTCACGGCGCTCCACCTCCACGAGGTGCAGGGCCTCCGCGAGCCCTTCGACGCCATCTTCGTCGCGGTGAAGTCGTACGACACCGAGTGGGCGACGCGGCTCGCCCTGCCGCACCTCCGGGAGCCGGACGGCGTGGTCGTCGTCTTCCAGAACGGGATCAACGACGAGCGCGTCGCGGCCGTCACCGGCCGCGAGCGGACGCTGGGGTGCGTGATCACCGTCGGCGCGGGCCTCTACGAGCCGGGGCACGCGGTGCGGACGGACACGGGCTCGGTCGGCTTCAAGATCGGCGAGCTGGACGGCGCCGACACGCCCCGCGCGCGGGCGCTCGTGCGGATGCTCGACGACGTCGCCCCGTCGCGCCTCACCACGAACCTCTGGGGTGAGCGCTGGTCGAAGCTCGCCGTGAACTGCATGGCGAACCCGCTCGCGGGGCTCTCGGGCCTGGGATCGGCCGAGATCCGGAGCGACCCGCGGGTGCGGCGGATCGCGATCCACGTCGCGGCGGAGGTGATCCGCGTCGCCCGCGCCCTCGGCCACGAGGTGGAGCCGCTCTTCGGGGTCGAGGCGCAGCGCTTCGTGGATGCCGTCGAGGGGCGCGGGCTCGAGGCGCTGGGGCAGGACCTGGCGGCCCGGGCCCAGCAGCTCTCGGGCGGGCGCCCGTCGCTCCTCCAGGACGTCCTGAAGGGCCGCCGCACGGAGATCGATGCGCTGAACGGCTACGTCGCGGTGCAGGGCCGGAAGGTGGGCGTCCCGACACCCGTCAACGACGCGGTGGTGGACGCGATCCGTCGCGCCGGCATCGGGACGCTCCGGCCGGATCCGAAGAACCTGGAGCCGCTCTTCGCCGCCCTGCCGCGATAGACGACAGGAGGCGGGCCTACACGCGGACCACCTCGAACCTCCGTCTTTCGTCAGGGCGTGGGCGCCTGGCTTTGCAGGCGGACGAACTCGTCGAAGGGGCCGGAGATCCGCAGGATCTCGTTGACCATCCAGGCGTAGCGGCGCACGACGGCGACGAACAGGTCGCCGGCGATCCCGGCCCGCCGGGTCTCCGGGGTGACCGGGGCGAAAGCGAGACCGCGGAGGAAGGTCCCCTCGGTCGAGGTGGCGAAGTCCACCCGCTTGCCCTCGGGCGTCACGGCGAAGATCCGGGCGGCGCGGCGTTGCGAGAGAAAGAGGAACCCCGCCGGGCTCAGGGTGAGCCCGGCGGGGAGCGGGCCCTGGAGAACGAGCGCCGGGCTCCCGTCGGGGGCGACCCGCCAGAGCTGCCCCGCGCCGTCCTGGAACGGGGTCTCGGCCGTGCCGTCGGTCCCGACCCAGAGCTGCCCCCGCTCGTCGATCGTGAGCATCCGCGGCCGCGACAGCGCCAGGTAGGCGCGGTCCACCACGCGGCCCGTCGCGTCCAGGCGGACCACGGCGTTCTGATCGCGGTCCGCGACGTAGATCCGTCCCGCGGCGTCCAGCGCCACGCCCTCGGGGTGTTGGAGGAGCGGCGGGCTTCCCTCGGCCGGCGTCCCGCCCGCGAACAACGCCGGGCGTCCGTCGGCCATGCGGTAGAGCGCGCCGATCTTCCGGTCGCGGTCGTAGGTGGTGACCCAGACCTCGCCGCGGCCGCGGACCGCCCCCACCTGGGGGTTCTTCAGCGGCGGCCCGTGGAAATAGCGTGCCTCGGTCTCGGGCGTGAGCCGCGCGCCGCCCGGTGGGATCCGGTAGATCGCGGACAGGTCCTCGACATCGCCCGAGCGGAAGCGAGCCCCCAGCTTCGCCAGGTACAGGGTGCCGGTCGCGTCGAAGGCCAGCGTGGCGGTGGCGGGGAAGCCCCGCAGGCTGCGCTCGGAGCCCGAGTCGAACCCGTGTCCCGTCACGTAGGGCTCGGCGGCGAAGCCCGCAGGAAGGACCAGGTCCGCCGCCGCGGGCACGGCCGAGAGCACGACGAGCGCCGCCGCGAGCCACGCGCGCATGTGTGACCCTCCCGAGAAAGGCTACCGCGAACCCCCGTCATCTGCAATAATCACGCGGCATGAGTCAGGCGCGCGACCCCGAGCAGGTGACGCTGGCGGCCCTCGCGGGGCTCGGCCTCCCCTACGAGCTGATCCCGTGCGACCCCGAGTACGCCGACACGGGGCCCTTCTGCGAGCGCTACGGGTATCCGCCGGAGCGCGCCGCGAACACGATCATCGTCGCGTCGAAGAAGGAACCGAAGCAGTACGCGGCGTGTGTGGTCCTCGCGACGACGCGGCTCGACGTGAACCACGCCGTGCGGGACCTCCTCGGCGTTGCCAAGCTCTCGTTCGCCACGGCGGAGGAGATGGCACAGCTCACCGGGATGAAGGTGGGCGGCGTCACGGTCTTCGGCCTGCCGGATGGGATCCCGCTGTACGTGGACGCCCGCGTGATGAGCCTCGACTGGGTCATCCTCGGCACGGGCGGCCGGAACGGGAAGATCAAGCTCTCGCCGGAGGTCTTCCGCCGGCTCGCGAGCACGCGCGTCGTCGAGAACCTCGCCCTCGAGCGCCCCGCGTAACCGGGAGGCCACCCCGGGTCCTGTCGCCGGGCTCGCCCCGCGCGCCCGGGCTCGTCACCCGCTCACCTCCTTCCGCGATTCGCGGAATCGCGGAAGGAAGCTGAGGGGGTCCCACTTCGCCCGGGACCCCGCGGGGCTCACCCGGCGCCACCCGGGGTGGCCCCCCGACGCCACGATGCCAGGAAGCGGCGCCGGGCCTCAGGTGGCGTCCGGGGCGATCTGCCCCATGCGGCCGGCCTGGTAGTCCTCGATCGCCTGGACGATCTCCTCCCGCGTGTTCATCACGAATGGCCCGTAGCGGAGAAGCCCGCGCCCTCCAGGGTGCGTTCGCCGTTGACGACGCGCGCGGCCGAACGGCCCGTGTCCATTGGTCGCTAGGGCGCGACGCCGGGGATCGACTTGAGCGGCCCGCCCAGCGCGCGGATGACCGCGGCCACGTTGGCGTCCGGCGTGTTGGACGGCAGCACGCACCCCGGCCCGACGATGAGGCCGACGCCCCCCGTCCGGGCGACCGCCTCCTGCGCCTCTTCGGCGGCCTGCTCCGGCGTCGCGTCGCGGAGCGTCCGCCACTGGTCGAGCCCGCCGATGACCGCGCCCGGCACGCGCGCCTTCCCCTCCGCGAGCGAGGGCGGGGTCGCGCGGTCGTCCCAGTTCCACGCGTGCCCGGGCAGGCGAGCCAGCCGGTCGAACAGGAGCCGGTCGCCGTGACAGTGGACGATCGTCAGGCTCGACCGGCCGTGGACCGCCTCGAGCACGCGCCGGTCGTAGGGCTCGCCGAACCGCGCGTAGAGGTCCTCGTCGAGGACACTCGTGCTGGCCGCCTGGATCGAGTAGAAGATGCCCGACACGCCTTCCTCGAGCGCCAGCTCGGTGAACCGGACGAGCGTGTCGGTGATGGCCTCGAGGGCGCCCGAGACGAGGTCGGGGTGCCGGCGGAGATCCTCGGCGAGACGCCCGCCGGAGAGCTTCCGCGCCAGCGAGAGCGGCGAGAAGACCGTCGGGAGCACCGGCGCGTCGCCGATCCGGCGGTCGAAGCCCATGCGGATGATCGTCTCGAGCTGGGCCGACCAGCCGGGGACGGACGCCGGATCCAGGGGGCGGATCGTCTTCCAGTCCTCCGGGCGCTGGACCGCGCAGCGGGCGCACGGCCGGTGCCCGTCCGGGTGCACCTCGTCGCTCTCGACACACCCCCACGCCTCGACCGCGTACCCGCCGGCCGGGGTGATCTTGAGGAAGTCCGAGCCGTACCGCTCGTGGAAGCGCAGCGTCGCCTGCGCGAGCCCGGCGGGCGAGCGGTCCACCCCGGGGAAGTGGCGCCAGACCGCGTAGGGGACGCGGTCGACGGGTTGGCGGCTCACGGCGGCCGCGATGCGCTGGCGCCGGCTCATGGGCATCGTCCGCGTCGCTCTCCTCCCGCGGCGGCCGCTCGGCCGCCCGCGCTCGTGACGTCTCGTGTCGCGGGCCCCCGGCCGTCGCCGGGCCGGGCCCCGGCTCGCCACTGTACCATTGACTCGGGGACGCCTTGCGCCGAGAATAGGGCCGCCCCCCGGTCGGGGGGCCGGCATGGAGCGATTCATCGAGTCACTCGTCGGCAAGGAAGTGTACGTCAAGCTGGCGAAGGACTGGAGCGTCCAGGGCCGGCTGGTCCGGATCGAGGAGACGGGGCTGGTGCTCGAACGGACCGGGGTCCCGCCCGTCTTCGTCAACCTGGTCCGGATCGGGACCGTCGAGGAGGCGCAGTAGCGTGACGGGGACACCGGGCGCGGCGCCGGCATCCCTCGTGCTGGTCGCCGACGACGAGCCCACGGTCCGGAACCTGGTGTGCGAGGTGCTGGCGGAGGCCGGGTTTCGCACGGCGACGGCGGCGGACGGGGACGAGGTCGTGAGCGTCGCCCTCGAGCGGCAGCCGGCGCTGATCGTGATGGACGTCATGATGCCGCACATGGATGGGTACACGACCCTCACCCGCCTCCGCGGGCACCCGCGCACCAAGGAGATCCCGGTGATCATCCTGACCGGGCAGGTCGAGCCGGTCTACCGGACCATCAGCGCAGGCGTTGGCGCCGTGGCCCACGTGACCAAGCCCTTTTCCCCGCGCCAGCTGACGGAAACGGTGGAGCGGGTGCTCACCGCGGGACGCGCGTGAGCGAAGCCGTGACAGACCCCGGCTTGCCGGCCGGCATCCGTAGCACCGGCGTCCCCTCCCCCCGAAGGGGACCGGAGGGGCGAGACGTCGCGAGGGCGCATGCCCGAGCCGTCCCGGCGATCCGATCAATCGGGGGCGGGGGTGCGGGGGGTCGCGAATGACCGAGCAGCCCAAGCGCAGACTCGGGGAGATCCTGGTCGAACGCGGGTTCATCTCCGGCGAGCAACTCCGCGAGGCGCTCCGGGCCCAGTACCAGGAGGGACGGCGCCTCGGCGAGATCCTCCTCGAGATGGGCGCGCTCTCGGCGGACGAGCTGAACTGGGCCCTCTCGGAGCTCCTCGGGGTCCCCTACGTCGAGTTCAACGAGGAGATGGTGGACCTCGAGCTCGCCGGGACGATGCCCGAGGAGGTGCTGCGACGGAACGAGGCGTTCCCGGTCCTCCGGGTCGGGGACGAGCTGACCGTCATCCTGACCGACCCCACGAACCGCCAGGCCGTGGCCGAGCTGGAAGCCCTCACCGGGGCGCGGCTCATCACGGCGATCGCCTCGCGCGAGACGATCCGGAATCTCCTGGACAAGGCCTTCCCGGCCGCCGCGGCCCCGGGACGCGTCCGCTACGCCGAGGTCGGGATGACCGAGGCCCCGGCCGAGACGGACGTCACGGGCGTCGCGCAGGTCTACGCGCTCCTCCTCGGCGCGCTGCGGGAAGGCGCGACCGAGATCCACGTGGAGCCCCTCCAGCAGGACATCCGGGTCCGGAACCGCGTGGAGGGGCGCCTGGTGGAGCGGGCGCGGTTGCCGCGCAACCTCCTCGGCCCGGTCACCTCGCGCTTCCGGGTGCTCGCGGGGCTCCGCTCGGAGAGCCTGCCCACGCAGGCCCAGATCCGGACCCGGCTCGAGGGGCAGGAGATCGAGCTCGAGATCCTCTTCTTCCCGACGCTCCAGGGCGAGGCCATCACCGTGCGGATCTGGCAGCGCGCCCTGGAGGTCCCGACGCTCGACGGCCTGGAGCTGGAGCCTCAGACCCGCGAGGCGCTCCGGGGGATGCTCGACGGGCGAGGCGGGCTCGTGCTCGCCACCGGCGGGGACCTGCGGGCCCGGGCGACGGTGCTCTACGCCCTCGCCCAGGCGGCGACGGCGCCGGGGAAGAAGACGGTGACGGTCGAGCGCGCCGTCTCGTTCGTCATTCCCGATTTCCTGCAGGTCGAGGTGCCCGGTGACTTCGCGGAGGCGGCCGCGACGATCCTCGCATCGCCCGCGGACGTCGTGCTCGTGGAGGACCTCGGCCGGACCGCGGCATGCCTGGCCGCGATCGGGGGCGCCGAGCAGGGGATGCTGGTGCTCGGCGGTCTCGGCTTCGCGACCACCACGACGGGCTTGGCGCACCTCCTGGGGTTGGACCTGCCCCGCGGGCCGCTGCTCGGCATCACCCGGGGGCTGGTCAACGTCCAGCGACACGGCGGACGGTACCGTGTCGAGGCGGTCCCCATGACCGAGGAGCTCCGCCGGGAGCTCTTCAACCGGCAGGCACCATGGACATCGCGGATCTCCTGATACAGACGAAGGAACGGGGCGCGTCGGACCTGCATCTCTCGGCCGGGTCCCGGCCGATGATGCGCCTCCACGGCGAGCTGACCCCGATCGACAACGAGGTGCTCTCGCGCGACGGGGTCCACAAGATGATCTACGAGATCCTCAACGACGACCAGCGTCGCATGTTCGAGGAGATCCGGGATCTGGACTTCGCCATCGAGCTCGGGGAGGTGGCGCGCTTCCGCGTCAACGTCTTCAACCAGCGGAACGGCGAGGGCGCGGTCTTCCGCGTGATCCCGACCCAGATCCGTTCGTTCGAGGAGCTCGGGTTTCCGGAGGTCGTGAAGGCACTCGCGCTCCGGGAGAACGGGCTCGTGCTCGTCACCGGCCCGACCGGCTCCGGGAAGTCCACGTCGCTGGCCGCGATGATCGACCTGGTCAACTCCTCGACGAAGAAGCACATCATCACGCTCGAGGACCCGATCGAGTTCGTCCACAAGTCCAAGGGCTGCCTCGTCAACCAGCGCGAGATCGGGCCGCACACGAAGTCGTTCGCGTCGGCGCTGCGGGCCGCGCTCCGCGAGGACCCCGACGTCATCCTCGTGGGCGAGATGCGGGACCTCGAGACCATCAGCCTCGCCCTGACCGCGGCCGAGACCGGCCACCTGGTCTTCGCGACCCTGCACACGAAGAGCGCGCCCAAGACCGTGGACCGTGTGATCGACGCCTTCCCCCCCGCGCAGCAGCAGCAGATCCGGGTGCAGCTCTCCGAGGCCCTGCAGGGCATCGTCTCGCAGCTCCTGCTGCCGACCAAGGACAAGAAGGGACGGGTCGCGGCGCTCGAGATCATGGTGGCGACGGTCGCGATCCGGAACCTGATCCGTGAGGCGAAGACGCACCAGATGCCCTCGATCATCCAGACGAGCACGCAGCTCGGGATGCAGAGCCTCGAGCAGGCGCTGAAGAACGTCGTCCTGCAGGGCCGGGTCGACCGGGCGCTCGCGGAGTCGATCCTCCAGTCCAGCGCGGGGGGCCAGACGACGACGCTCCCCAGCGGCCCGGCAGCGGGTGGCGCGGCGCCGTCCGCCGCCGCACACCGTTAACCGGCTGTCTGGACGAGGCGCAAGGCGATGACAAACCACCAACGGACGAGCGTTCCGCTTCGAGCGGCGGCTTCGCCGCCGCCCCCTGGGGGAGCCCTCGGAGGGGGCCGTCGAGGCCCTCTCCGAATGGGTTAGGAGAGCGGGCCATGGCCGAGCTGGATCCGATCCTCGGCACCGCGGTTGCCACGAACGCCTCGGACGTCTACCTGATCGAGGGGGTGCCGCCCACCCTGAAGATCGACGGGGTCGCGCAGCCCCTCGCCAATGCGACCCCGCTGACGCGGCTCGACCTCCAGAAGCTCATGATCCTGCTCGTGCCGGAACCGCAGCGGAAGTCGTTCGAGACGACGGGCGAGGCGAACCTCTCCTACATGCACCAGCAGCACGGTCGCTACCGCGTGAACTGCTACCGGACGCTGGGGCAGACGGGCATCGTCCTCCGGCGGGTCAAGGCCGAGATCCCGACCTTCGAGACCCTCGACCTGCCACCGTTGCTCGGGACGCTCGCCCTCGAGCGGCAGGGGCTGCTCCTGGTCGTCGGCGCGACGGGCGCCGGGAAGTCCACCACGATCGCGGCGATGGTCGACCACCGGAACAGTCACGCCCAGGGCCACATCGTCACGATCGAGGACCCCGTGGAGTTCATCCACACCCGCAAGCAGAGCGTCATCTCGCAGCGCGAGGTGGGGATCGACACGGACTCGTACCTGATCGCGCTCCAGAACGCCCTCCGCCAGGCGCCCGACGTGATCTTCGTGGGCGAGCTCCGGGACAAGGACACCGTCGCGATCGCGCTCCACTCGGCGGAGACGGGCCATCTCGTCCTCTCCACCCTGCACGCGACCAACACGACCAGCGCGATCGAGCGCCTGCTGAACTTCTTCACGCCGGACGTGCGCGAGTCGATCCTCATGCAGCTCTCCCTGATGATCCGGGCCATCGTCGCGCAGCGGCTCGTGCCGCGCGCCGACGGGAAGGGGCGGATCGCGGCGATGGAGATCATGCTGAACACGCCGCGCATCCAGGCGCTCATCCGGAAGGGCGAGCTGGAGACGATCCGCCAGGCGGTCGAGGAGGGCGTCAACGAGGGGCTGCAGACGTTCGACCAGGCGCTCCTGAAACTCTACCAGGAGAAGAAGATCACGCAGGACGACGCCCTCCGCTTCGCGGACAGCCCGAACAACCTCCGCCTCCGCATCAAAGGAATCAAGTAGCTCGCCGCGGGCGCGACCGGAAGGTCACGCGCCGCGGGTGGCGCCGGGTGAGCCCCGCGGGGTCCCGGGCGAAGTGGGACCCCCTCAGCTTCCTTCCGCGATTCGCGAATCGCGGAAGGAGGTGAGCGGGTGACGAGCCCGGGGGCGCGGGGCGAGCCCGGCGACAGGACCCGGGGTGGCTCCTACCGAGTCAGGATGTCGCGGAGGACGGGCTCGAGGCGGGTGGCCAGGCGGCCGTGCCCCTCGGCGGTCGGGTGGAGCCCGTCGGTCGTCAGGTTCGGCACGACGTCGTCCAGGAAGTCCTCCACCAGCCACGCCCCTTCGCTCCGCGCGATCTCGCGGTAGCCTTCGAGCGCATCCCCGCCCCACGCGCCCATCTTGACGTGGATGAGCACGACACCGGCGCCGTCCTCCCGGAGCCGGCGGACGATCGCGCGGACGTTGGCATAGGTCTGATCGCGGGGGACTCGACGTAAGACGTCGTTCGCGCCGAGCTCGACGACCACGAGCTTGGGCCGGTGGGCGAGGACGTCCGACCCGAGGCGCCGGAGACCGCCGGCCGTCGTGTCCCCCGAGATCCCGGCGTTCCGCACGGGGAGGCCGAGCACCTCGCCCAGCCGATGGGGGAAGGTGACCTCGAGCGGGAGGCCGTGGCCGGAGGTGATGCTGTCACCGAGGAACACGACGGTCTCCCGCGTGGGGTCGAGCGGGGGCGGGGCTGCGCCGCCGCCCCACCAGTAGTACGCCGCGAGCCCCGCCAGCACGAGGAGGCCCGCCACGAGCGGCACGCGGCGGGCCGGTCCCGGTCTCGGGGGGTTCGGTCGAGCGGGTCGTCTCACCGCCACGGGTCCGAGTATACTGCTTGCTGGCTTGGCGAACCGCCGCGGGGCGACCTACCTCCTGCTGGTCTGCGTCGTCGTCATCTGGGCCAGCTATCCCACGCTCGTCAAGATTGCGCTGCGCGACATGCCCCCGTTCACCCTCGCGGCCCTCCGCTGCACCCTCGCGTCGGCGATCCTCACCGCGCTCCTCTGGCGGAGCGGCGGGGAGGGCGGCGGGCCGATCACGCGGAGCGACGTTCCGTCGCTCCTGCTCCTGGGTATCTCGGGGATCACCGTCTCGACCGGGATCTTCTACCTCGCGGTCTCCCTGACGACCGCGTCGAACGCCGTCATCCTCACCGCCTCGACCCCCGTTCTCGTCGCGGTCGGCGGCCACCTCTTCTTCGCCGAGCGCCTCCGCCCGCCCCAGTGGGCGGGCGTCGCCGTGTCGGCCGCGGGTGTGCTCCTCACGGTGACGCGGGGGGATCTCCGGCTGTTCGAGGCGCCCCCGCACCCCGGGGACGGCGTCGTGCTGGTCGGGCAGATGGCGTGGGCGACGTACACGCTGTACGGCAAGCGCGTGCTTGCTCGGTTGTCACCGCGCGTCGCGACGACCGCCGCGTACCTGATCGGCACCGCCCTTCTCATCCCGGTGGCCGTGGTCCTCGCGCCCCTGTTCCCGCCGGCGCGCATGACGTCCGTCCCCGCGTGGGCGGTCGTCGTCTTCCAGGGGACGCTCGGCGCGCTCGCCCACGTCTGGTACTACCGCGGCATCCAGGCGGTGGGCCCCGCGGTCGCCTCGGCCTTCACGAACCTCCAGCCGCTCGTCGGCGTGCTCCTGGCGACCATGCTCCTGGGCGAGCGCGTGACGCTGGCCCAGGGACTCGGCGCTGCCCTCATCCTGCTCGGCGTTTGGATGACCACGGCACGCTGAGCGAGCGGTTCACGGGGCTCTGGCGTCCCCCCCGGGTGACTCGCTATGCTTGAGGCCGCCGTGAAAGCCGTGTCGCTCGTGCCACGCCAGTCGGGGAGCGCTCGCTGCCTCGACATCGAGCCGCCGCAGCGCCGCGCCGGCCAGGTCGAGGTGCGCACGCTCGCGGTCGGGGTCTGCGGCACCGACCAGGAGATTCTCTGCCTCCTCGGCGTCTCCGGTGGGGATCGCCGGGTGGAGGTGCCGGTGGACCGCTGGAACCTCCGGGCGGTGCTCGCGAACCAGGTCGTGCTCGGCAGCGTCAACGCGCACCGCCGGGACTTCGAGGCGGGAGTCCGCCACCTGGCAGCGTGGCGGCGGCGGTGGCCGGGGCTGCTCGACGCGCTCCTGACGCGGGCCGTCCCGCCGGACCGGTTCGAGGAGGCCATCGCGCGGCGGCCGGACGACATCAAGACCGTTGTCCGCTTCGCGGAATGAGCCCGGTGGCCTGGATCGACGTGACGGTTCCTATCCATCCGGGGATGGTCGTCTACGAGGGCGATCCGGGTGTCCGGGTGACGTCCGCGCTCGCCCTCGAGCGCGGCGAGCCCGCGAACGTCTCGCTGCTCGCGCTCGGCTCCCACACGGGCACCCACGTGGACGCGCCGAGGCACTTCATCCCGGGCGGCGGGACCGTGGACGGGCTTCCGCTCGACGTTCTCCTGGGGCGGGCCCGAGTGCTCGCGTGTCCGCCCGGTCCGATCGCGGCCGAGACGGTGGCGGGCGCCGGGCCGAGGCGCGGGAGCCGGCTCCTCTTCAAGACCGGCAACTCCGCCCTCTGGGAGCGGGCGCGCTTCGTCCGCGACTACCAGGCGCTCACGCTGGAGGCCGCGCGCCTCCTGGTCGAGGCCGGCGTCGCCCTCATCGGGATCGACTACCTCTCCATCGAGGGCTTCGGGGCTCCCGGGCACCCGGTCCACCGCTGCCTGCTCGGTGCCGGCACGGTGATCCTCGAAGGGCTCGACCTCTCGGCGGTGGCGCCGGGGGAGTACGAGCTGTGCTGCCTGCCGCTGCGGATCCGGGACGGCGACGGGGCGCCGGCCCGCGCTCTGCTCCGCCCCCTCCGCGCGCCGTGATCACCGTGCAACGTCGGGCTGGATCGAAGCGTTCCGAGCGCGGGCTTCGCCCGCGCAACCCTGGGGGGAGGTCCGGCCCCCCGAACCAAAGGGGGGCGGAGCCCCCCTCCGGGGTATGATCACGCGGCGGCAGTTCCTGGGGCTGCCCCTCGGGCTCCTCCTGTTGCCGGGTCGCGCCCACGGCGCTCTCGAGCAGCGGACGGGGACGTACGGGGTGGACGTCGGCATCCTGTACGGCGCGCTCGGCTTCCACCTCGACGGGGTGATCACCGAGCATCGCGACCGCAGCGCGGGCCGCTACGAGGTCACGATCGCGGGGCAGGGAACGGGGCTCATGAACCGGATCGAGTCGGCGGGAGTCCTCGAAGCCGGCCGGTGGGTCCCGGTCCGGACCAGCGCGTGGTTCGTCGTCTACGGGCGCGAGGCCCGGACCGCGATCGCGTACGACCACACCCGGCGCACGGTCAGTTACTGGAGCCGCAGCGAGACGTTCTGGCTCCGGCGCGTCCGGCTCGCGGACGACGTCGTCGCGATCCCGGAGGGCACACGCGTGGACGATGCCGTCAGCGCTGCGCTGAACTACGCGGACGGCCAGTGGGTGCCGGAGGCGGGCGGGATCCTGGAGACCCACGTCGTCCGCCGCCGCCGGTCGCCGGGGGAGGGCGTGGACGACACGGCGCCGCGCTATCGGGCGGAGCTGGTGCCGCTTCGGCTGCGGCTCGAGCCCGATCCCGCGACCGGGAGAACCTCGGCGCTCCTCGACTTCACGCGCTTCTCGTCCTGGGCGCGGGAGAGCGAGCCGGCGCGGATCGTCTTCGGCCCGGACCGGCGGCCCGAGACGATCACCTCGTCGCTGATGCTGGGGACCTCGTTGGTGATCCGCATCGCCGGGAGCCCGGCCTGAAATGGCGATCCGGGCCTTCGAGTCGCTCGCCGAGATGACTCGCTCCATGATCGGCTCGCTCGAGCCCAGCCAGGTCTTCCGCTCGGTCGTCCAGGGGGCCGTCGCCGTCCTCGGTGCCGACGGAGCGACGCTCTCCGTCTTTGACGAGGCCAGCCAGACGCTCTCCATCGCCGCCGACTTCGGCATCCGGAACCCTGCGGGACGGGCCGTGACCCGATGGCGCCTCGGTGAGGGGCTCGTCGGCTACGTCGCCCAACAGCTCGAGCCCGTGTTCGTCGGCAACCTCCAGGAGGACCCCCGGCTGCGGAACACGGCGTGGGCCCGCGCCGAGGGCCTCCACGCCTACGGAGCCATACCGCTCCGGGTGGCCGAGGGGCGCGTGATCGGGGTGCTCACCGCCTTCTATCGCCGAGCGCACGCCTTCACGCCCGACGAGATCAAGCTCCTCACCACACTCGGAGGCCTCGCCGCTGTCGCCATCCTCAACGCTCGACTCCACGAGGCGGCGGTCCGGCACGGCGAGCGGTTGGCCGCACTGCTCAGGGCCGCGCGGACCGTGATGGCGGGGCTCGATCTCAAGGCGACTCTCGAACGCATCACGGATGAGGCGAGCCGGATCGCGGGAACGCCGCACGTCAAGGTCTTGCTGCTGGACCCGGAGGCGAAAGTGCTCCGGCCGGCCGCGGTCGCGGGTGCCCCGGTGCCGCTGGGATTCGAGGTGGCGCTCGGGACGAGCCTGTCCGGGGTGGTGGCGACGACCGGCGAGCCGCTCTTCCTGCCGGACGCGCCGAACGACCCCCGGAACCTCCTCCGCGACCGCGACCGCGAGATGGGGATCGTGACGTTCCTCGGCCTTCCCATCCGGTTCGGCGAGAAGGTCCTCGGGGTCCTCACGTTCAACACGACCTACCCCCACGACTACGCGGCAGACGAACTCGCCTACCTCGGCTCGTTCGCCGACCAGGCGGCGATCGCGATCGAGAACGCCCGGCTCTATTCGGACCTGCGGCGCGCCCTGGATGCCCTGCGCGCGTCGCAGGAGCGCCAGATCGAACTCGAGCGGCTCCGCGCCCTCGGCGAGATGGCGTCGGGCGTCGCGCACCACTTCAACAACATGCTCGCGGCGATCCTTGGACGGGCCCAGCTCATGCAGCCCCTCGTGGCGGACCCGAAGATCCGGCAGGGGCTCTCCACGATCGAACGGCTCGCCCAGGGTGGCGCGCAGGTGGTTCGCCGGATCCAGGAGTTCACCCGCGTGCGGCGCTGGCGCCCACCGGGCGAGGTGCGCCTCCAGGAGGTCGTCGCCGATGCGCTGGAGTTCACCCGCGGTCGGTGGGAGACCGCGGCCCAGGCGGCGGGCCGTGGCTATCGGGTCGAGACCGACCTCGGGGCGGTGCCGCCGGTGCTGGGGACGGCGTCCGAGCTCCGAGAGGCTCTGGTCAACATCGTGATGAATGCCTTCGATGCGATGCCGGAGGGCGGTCGGCTCCGAATCTCGGCCACGGCGACAGGGGACCGGGTGGAGCTTCGCGTGGCGGACTCGGGGGGCGGCATGCCCGAGGAGGTCCGGCGTCGGGCGCTCGAGCCGTTCTTCACGACCAAGGGGCCCAGGTCCTCGGGTCTCGGCCTCGCGGTGGCGTATGGCATCGTCGAACGGCACGGCGGCGCGCTGACGATCGAGTCGGAGCCCGGCCGGGGGACCACCGTCCTCGTCGCGCTCCCGGCCGCGACTGCCGGTCGACGTGGCCTGATCGCGCCGGGGGCGGCCCCGCGACTCAGAGTCCTCGTGGTCGAAGACGAGGAGGACGTGCGCCAGGTCCTTGTGGACGCCCTCGTCGAGTGGGGCCACGAGGTCTTCGTCGCGACGGATGGGACCGAAGGCGTTCGCCTCGCGAGCGGGGGCGACTTCGACCTGGTCCTCACCGACCTCTCGCTGCCCGGCCGCTCGGGCTGGGCCGTCGCCGAGGCCGTGCGCGGGCGAGAGAAGGACGTGCCGATCGCGTTCGTGACCGGCTGGGGGGAGGAACTCGACCCGGCGCGGCTGGCTGGGCTCGGGCGAGTCGAGGTCGTCTCGAAGCCTTTCCGCCTCGACGACCTCGCGGCGCTCATCGCGCGTCTGGCGAGCTGACTCTGCGCCCTGTCGGGAAGCGTGGAGCGGCGAGGAGAGCCTATGGGCGGCTGTCGGGACTAACCGGGCGCAACGCGACGCTCGACCACGCGCCCATGGTGGTCCGTTCCGAGCGGCGGCTTCGCCGCCGCAACTTCTCCTGGGGGAGGTCTCGGAGGGGGCCGTCGAGGCCCCCTCCGAATGCTCTAGGCCTCCGGGATGCCCGGCAGGCGGATCGTGAAGGTCGTGCCCTGACCCGGCTCGGACTTGACGTCGATCGTGCCCCCGTAGCTCGAGATGATGCCGGAGACGATCGACAACCCGAGCCCCGTCCCCGCCTCCTTCGTCGTGAAGAAGGGCTCGAAGATCCGTCGCCGCAGCTCCGGGGGGATCCCGATGCCGGTGTCGGACACGGACAGGAGTGCCCACGCGCCGTCGCGCCGCGTCTCGAGCCGGATCGCGCCCCCCTGCGGCAGGGCATCCGCGGCGTTGAGGACCAGGTTGATCAGCACCTCGCGGAGCTCCGCGCCGCGCGCGCGGACGGGCGGGGCCGGCTGGAGGTCGTGCCGCACGACGATGCGGCTCCCGTGCTGGCCGCCGTGCGCGAGCCGCGGGCGCGTGATCTCGACGACCTCGCGCACGACCTGGGGCAGGTCCACCCGCTCGGGCCGGACGTCGGTTTCGCGCCGCGCGTAGCGCTTGATCCGCGCGACGGTTTCCACCCCGTCGCGGACGACCTGTTCGATGGTGCCGATCCCCTTCGTCACCCGGTCGGGGACGGGGTCGCTGGCGATGAGCTGCGTGTGCCCGAGGATCACCTGGAGGAGGTTGTTGAAGTCGTGCGCCATCCCCATGGCGAGCTGGCCGAGCGCGGCGAGCTTCTCGGAGCGTGCCATCTGCTCCTCCCAGCGCCGCTGCTCGGTCAGGTCCTTCGCCATGAGGAGCAACCCGGTCTCTCCGCGACCGCCCCAGCGGAGCGGTGAGCAGGTCACGGTCAGCTCGAGCCCCGGGTGGTCGCCGGATTCCGTCCGGGTGCGGAGCGTCCGGCTGGCGCGGGGATTCGTGAGCGCCGCCTCGAGCTGGGCGACCACCGCGGCCGGCAGCGCGTCCGCGAGGGGCTTCCCGCGGACGTGCTCGAGCGCCCGCCCGAAGATGCGCTCGGCGGAGGGGTTCCAGGTGACGACCCGGCCTTCCGGATCGAGCGCGATGATCGCGTCGGCGGCCGACTGGATCAGGTTGCCGAGGAACGTGTTGGCCTCCGAGAGCTCCCGGTGGAGGTTGGCGTTGCGCACGACCAGCGCCACCGACTCGGAGAACATGCGGAGGAGCTCGCGCTCGCTCCGGTCGAGGTCGCGCGCCCCGCGCCCGGCCTCGACGACCAGGTGGCCGAGCCGACGGCCCTGCGCGACGAGGGGGAAGACTGCCCGCCCCGGCCGGTCGGGCTCGGGCGACTCGGTCGGCTCGAGCAGGACCTGCACGCGCTCGTAGCCGGCGCCCTGCTGGAGCTGCTCGGTGATCGCGGCCAGCGTGCGGTCGAGCGCCGGATCCTCCAGGACCGCGGTGGAGATCTGGCGCAGAATCTCCCGCTGGACCGCCCGGAGCGACTGCTCCGCTGCCTGGCGCGCGGCGGCGCTCAGGAGCACGGAGGTCCGGATCGCCGTCACCATGAGGTCCATGACGGGCCGGAGGAGGGCCAGGTCGGGCGGCGTACCGCCGTTGGGGCGGAGGAGGTACAGGGCGAGGTGCCCGGCGACTCTCGGCAGGCCCTCGTCGGCGACCGGAACCACCAGGATCCCCCGCACCGTGAGGCGTTCGAGCGCGGCCCCGGCCGGCCAGGGGAGCCGGGCCGCGCTTCCGGGCAGGAGCCAGACGGAGTGGCGGAGCTCGCCGAGCGGCTCCTTCCACGCGGTCGCCACGGCGTCCGCGGCGTCCTCCGGCAGGTCGGAGTGGACGATCGCCGAGGGCTCGGCGCCGAAGAACGAGGCCGCGACCGCGCCCGTCGCGTTCTGGACCTCGCGGAGCATCGCCCGCAGGAGACCGGGAAGGTCCGCCGCGCCCTCCACGGGGTCGCTGCGCCGGGCGAGATCGCGCATCTGGCCGATGAGCTGGGCCAGCGCCCCGCCCGGCGCCTCGGCGCGCTTCACGCGCCGGGCGAGCGCCCGCGCCGCGGCCTCCTCCAGCTCCTTCGGGGCGAAGGGCTTGACGAGGTAGTCCATCGCGCCGAACCGCATCGCCCGCTGGACGGTGTCGAGCGAGGCGTAGGCGGTGATCATCACGACCTCGACCATGGGGTCGGCCATCTTGACGCGCTCGAGGAGCTGGACACCGTCCATCCGCGGCATCTTCACGTCCATGAAGATGATGTCGGGCCGGACCTGGGCCAGCGAGGCGAGGACCTCCTCGCCGCTCCCGGCCGTGTAGACCTGGTAGTGGGGCTTGAGGATCATCCGGATGGCCTCGCGGGGCCCTTCCTCGTCGTCCACCACCAGCACGCGGGGGTCGGGACCGTTGCCGGGCATCGCCGTCATCGGCTCGTCCGCGGAAGCGTGAGCACGAACCGAATCTCGCCCTCCTCGCCACCGACCGTCAGGGTCCCCCCGTGGGCCTCGACGATCTTCTGGGAGACCGACGGCCCGACGTCGAGGAGGCGCTCGGAGGCGATGGCGAGGGGACTGAAGAGCCGCTCCCGGTCGGCGAACGACAGCGTGGCGGGCTTCCCCAGGATCGAGAGCCGCACCGTGCGGGCCTCGTCGGGATCGGGGAGCGCGTGGATGGCGACCCGGCCGTTCCCCTCCACGCGGTTCATCAGGAACCGGATCAGGTAGCCCAGGGCCTTCCCGAGTTGGTCCCGGTCGGCCTTCACGAGGAGGTCCGCGTCCGAGGTGTAGAGGACCGCGGTCAGCCGGTCGTTGCGGTCGGGCGGTTGGAGCAGGAAGATCGCCGCGTCCTGGGCCGCCTTCGGCCGCTCGAAGCGGATCGCGAGCTCCTCGAGCGCATCGTTCAGGAGGTCGCGCATCTCGCAGAAGTCGACCTTGTACTCGCGCTCGCCGGCGAGCGTGATCAGCTTGTCCACCAGCGAGATCAGGTGCTGGGTGTCGCGTCCCACGACCGAGAAGAACGTCTCGCGGAACTCCGGGTCGTCGTAGCGCTGGGGGAGCAGCTCGAGGAACGTGTAGATCGAGACGAGCGGGTTCTTGATCTCGTCGGTGAGCCGGAGCAGTACGCGGTTGAGCAGGTCCAGAGTCTGTGTCGTCTGGCGCTCGCGCTGGAGCAGGTGGCGGGGCGTCGGATCGTCGATGATCATGACCGCGCCCGCCGTCGCGGCGCTGGGGCTGACGATGCGGGAGGTGCTGACCTCGAGCGTGAACGTCGGCCGCCGGGGGAGCGCGACCTCCTGCAGCCGGAGCTCCCGGCCGCCCTGGAGGGTGTCGAAGAGGAGATCGCCCAGCGGCGAGGGGAGTGCCCGGAGGTCCTGTCCCAGCACCTGGCTCCGCGGGACCCCGAGGATCTCCTCGGCGCGCCGGTTGAAGAGCGTGACCCGTCCGGTCGCGTCGATCGTGATGGCCCCGCTCTGGAGGTGCGCCAGGACCTGCTCGATGAAGTTGTGCTGGGCGCGGACCGTGTTGAAGAAGGAGATGTCCTCGACCACGATCGCGACCTGGCTCGCGAGCGTGAACAGGCGCTCGAGGTCCTCGCCCGTGTACGGCTGTCCGGTCACCCGCTGGCCGAGCGCGAGGATCCCCACGAGCTTGGCCTGGACCCAGAGCGGCACCGCGAGCTCCCCGCCCAGCGCCTGGAGCTCGCGCGCGGCGTCGAGCCACTCGGGCTCGCGCCCGAGCTCGACGAGCACGGCCGGTCGCGTGTGGCGGCGGAACCAGTCCGGCAGTCCCTCGGCGGGATTCAGCCGGAGGTGCTGGCCGAGGGCGGGGTCGAGCCCGCGCTGTCCCCAGATGCGGTAGCGTCCGTCGTCGTCGAGGAGGAGCGCGACCCGCCCCGGCCGCACGAGCTCGGTGATCGCGTCGAGGAAGAAGTCCACGACGCGCTCGAGGTCGAAGTGCGCGGCGAGGAGCTTCCCCATCTCCTTGAGCACGTTTCCGAGGGCGCCGGGGCTCGGGCGGCCCGGTGGCTCGGCGAGCGGGCTCGTCTCCTGCCGGGCGCGCTCCCGCCGGAGCGAGCTGACCTCGTGGGCGAGCCGCTGGAAGCGAAGCGCCTGCTCCATCGCCGAGCGGAAGAGGCTGTCGGGGGCGTCGCCGGGCAGCGTGAGGTCGCACCGCTCGACGCCCGGCGCCGCGGGCTCGCCGGGGGAGAGGAGGCCGACGAGGAAGGCCTGCGGGTGCCGCGCCCGGAGGGCGGCGAGGTCGTCCGTGTCCACGCGCGCCGAGCCGAAGTCCACGGCCAGGAGGTCGACGGGGAGCGAGGACGCGGCCTCGAGGGCCTGCCCGAGCGACTCGAACGCGATCACCTCGAAGGCGCCTTCGAGGGCGCGCCGCGCCCGCGGCCCGAGCGCGGGATCCCGGGAGACGAGGCCCACGGTTCTCATCGGTGTACCCCTCGCGGAAACACGCTTGGCGATGGTGTCGGGCGCGGGCCGCTCATCGGACGGCCTCCGCGAGCGGGGCGGCCACGAGCGTCGGGAACTGGACGACGAACGTGGTTCCGACGCCGCCGAACCCGGGCTCGGCCCGGAGCGACCCCCGGTGGGCGTCCGCGATCCCGCGGCAGATGGCGAGCCCGAGGCCGGTACCGTGGGTCTTCGTCGTGAAGAACGGCTCGAACACCCGCGGCAGGTCTTCGGGGGGGATCCCGGGCCCGGTGTCGGAGACCCGCACGGTCACGAAGCGCTCGCCCGGCCGCTCGCGCTCGGCCCCGACCGCGACGATCAGCGTCCCGCCGGTGGCCATCGCCTCGAGTCCGTTCAGGAGGAGGTTCAGGAAGAGCTGCTTGAGCTGGTCGGGCTCGCCCAGGATCTCGGGGAGCTCCGTGTCGATGTCGGTGACGACCCGGATCCGGCGCCGGTCGGCCTCCCCCCGCAGCAGGTCCAGCGTCTCGAGGATCGGGACCCGGAGGTCGAGCGGGCGCAGCGCCGCGGCCGTCGGGATGGCCAGGGCGCGCAGCCGCGCCAGGAGCTCCTCGATCCGATGGATCTCCTTGACGGCGACCTTCGCGAACGTGGAGCGGAACTCCTGGTCGTCGGCGCGGTCGGGGAGGAGCTCCGCGAACGTCTTGATGGCGACCAGCGGGTTGCGGATCTCGTGTGCGATCCCGGTCGCGAGGGCGCCGACCGCGGCGAGCCGGTCGGTCCGCCGCTTGTCCTCCTCGAGGGCCTTGAGGCGCGAGTGATCGTTGAAGACCGCGATGACGCCGCGCACCTGGCCGTTGCGGTCGTGGAGGGCCGAGGTGTGGATCAGCAGCGGCAGCGTCCGCCCGTCGGGATGGGTGACGGTGACCTCCTGCTCCGTGTCCTGCTGACCCGCGAGGCCGTCCTTGAGGACGCTCTGGACCGCGGGGTCGAAGGACCCGAGCGACCGGCCGATGACGGACGTGGCGCCGAGCCCGGTGATCCGCTCGGCCCCCGGGTTGAACGTCGTCACGACGCCGTCGTCACGGACGGCGACGACGCCGGAGTCCATGTGGGCGAGGATCCGCTCGTTGTACTCTTTGATGGAGACGACCTCGTGGTAGAGCTGCGCGTTCTTGAGCCCGATCGCGAGCTGGCTCGCCAGGGTTTCGAGAAGATCGAAGTCGTCGCGGTAGAACGGGTCGCCCGAGAGCTTCGGCCCCGCGAGAATGACGGCGATCAGCTCGCGGTCCCCGAGGACCGGCACGGCCAGCTCCGCTCCCCACGCGCGCAGGTTCGCGGTGATCGCGCCGAGCTCCCGCGACGGGGCCCGGCGCGCCAGATCGTCGGCCAGGAGCGTGCCGGGGCCGGTGCGGAGCTCCCGGACCAGCGGGGACGACATCGTGGGGGGCTGCCGGGGCCACGCGAAGGCCGGGTCCACATGGTGGGCGAAGGTCGGCCGGAACTCCTCCCGTTCCCGATCCCAGACCACGATGGCCAGGCTCTCGATCTGGAGCGCCTTCGTGACCAGCTCGCCCATCGCCCCGGCGACGTGCTCGGGCCCTGCCACGGTGCCGACCGCGCGGCTGCCCTCGCGGACGAGCTGACGGGGATCATAGGCCGGCCGGTAGAGGTAGCGGTCGGCCAGGCGCTTCACACGCGGCCCGATGCTCACGAAGCACAGCGCCGCGACGAGCCCGAGCCCGACGGCCACGGCAGGGGACAGCGTCGGGTCCTCGTGGAGCACGACGGTCGTCAGGAACACGCCGCCGCCGACGAGGAGGCCGGAGATGAGCGCCCATCCGATGCCGTACGCCACCGAGCGGCTGACGATGACCCGGATGTCCATGAGCCGGTGGCGGACCATGGAGTGTGCGGTGAAGCCGAGCCAGATCAGCGTGAAGTAGGGCCCGTACAGGCTGAACCGGGAGGTGCCGAACGCGAGCGGGACCACCAGATTGGTCGTGGCCGCGCCCAGCGTCGCGAGCACGGTCCCGAAGAGAAGGTACTGAAGCTGGGCTCGTGCGAACCCGGTGACGTGGCGTCGCTTGCGCGCCAGATGCCCGAGCGCCCAGCCGAAGCACGAGAGGAAGTAGAGACCGAAGAGCGGGTGGAGCGGCCCGTAGAGGGGCTGGTAGGCGGTCGGCTCGAGTCGCAGCCCGGCCACGAGCCAGGGCGAGAAGGCCAGGCCGCACATGAACAGGCCGGCGAGGCTGACCGCCTGCGAGAGCCCGGGGTTCGACCCGACTGGGCTCGGAAAGACCGCGGCAAAGCGGAAGAAGGTGACCGGGATCAGGGCAGCCGCGGCAAAGGATGCCCGGGAGAGCACGAGGTTGACCGGCGGGTCGGCGACCAGTCGGAACACGCCGTTCATCGCGCCCCACACGGCGACCGCGCCCGCAAACGCGGAGAACCAGCGGTTGGCCGTCCGGTGCCGGCCCCGCGCCAGGACCCATGCGCCCAGGCCCACCTCGATCACCGCGACGGCCAGGAGCCCGAAGACCGGGGCCATGGGGGGGTCTCAGGGCTGCGGCGGGCGGCCGAGGATCAGCACCGACTGGGTACCACCAAACGCGTGGGCGCTGATGAGGAGCCGGTCCACGCGGGCGGGCCGGCCGCGGTTGGGGACATAGTCGAGGTCGCAGTCCGGGTGCGGGATGTCGTGGTTGAGCGTCGGCGGGACGAACTGCTCCTCCAGCGTGAAGCAGCTGGCGACGATCTGCATGGCCCCTGCCGCCGCCAGCGATTGCCCGGTGATCGGCTTGATGGACGTGACGGGGATGTTGTAGGCGCGCCGACCGAATACGCCTCGGTAGGCGGCGGTTTCGGCGCGGTCGTAGAAGGGCAGGCCGTTACCGTGCGCGTTGACGTAGTCGATGTCGGTGGGATCCAGGCGCGCCATCCGGAGCGCGGCTCGGACGGCGTCCTGGAGCGCCGTCCCCTCGGGGTCCACGGTGACCAGGTGGACGGCTTCGCTCGAGCCTCCGAAGCCGAGGACCTCGGCGTAGATCCGCGCCCCACGCGTCCGCGCGTGCTCCAGTTCTTCAAGCACGAACGCCGCACCGCCCTCCCCGGGCACGAAGCCGTCGCTCAGCACGTCGAACGGGCGGAGGGCTTGGGCGGCCGGACCGGGCCAGCGCGAGAGCACGCCGAGCGAGCACCACGACGCCTGAGTGTAGCTGGACAGCGGTGCCTCGCTGGCGCCGGCCAGCACCCCGGTGACGAGCCCGCTCCGGATCTGGTGGTAGCCCCACTGGACGACGTCGATGCCCGTCGAGCAGCCGGAAGCCAGGGTGATCGTCTGACCTTTCAAGCCCAGTTCGACCGAGACGTGGGTCGTCACCGCATGCCCCGAGCTCTCCAGGATGACGGAAGGGGAGAAGCCCGCCCCACGCCCGACGAACTGCTCGACGCCGTCCTGGATCTCGGACACCGCGTTGGCGGAGTTGCCGAAGCAGACTGCGAATTGGGGCGCGTGCGGCGCCGCAGGCAGGCCCGCGTCCTCGTACGCCATCCGGGCAGCCGCGACGCCGAACTGCGCGAACCGACCCATGCTGGCCGCCGCCTTGCGGCTCATGAAGTCGGTGGGGTGGAGCGTCTTGACCTCGGCGGCGACCTTGCAGTAGCAGCGGCTCGCGTCGAAGAGGGTGATCGTGTCGAGCCCCGAGACGCCGTCGCGGAGGGCCTGCCAGAACGCCTTGACGCCGATCCCCACCGGCGTGACGGCGCCGAGGCCCGTGATGACGACGCGGCGCTTCACCGTTCCGCTGCCCCGGCAGGGCGCTGCCGCTGGCGCGGCGGCGGCACCTCCGCTTGTTCTCCCGCGAGTCGCTGCACGAGCGCGACGATGTCCGCCACCGTCCCGAGCTTGGCGATCTGCTCGTCGCTGACCGCGATGTTGAACTGCCGCTCCGTGGCGATGGCCAGCTCGACGGCATCCAGGGAATCCATCGCCAGGTCGTCCGCGAGCCTGGCGTCCAGGCGGATCTCGTCGGGCGGGAGGCCGAGCCGGTTCGTCAGGATCTGCTTGACGCGCCCCTCGAGGTCGGGAATCTCCATGGGGCCGTCCCTAGCGCCCGCGGGACCGCCGGCGCGGCCGGTCCGCGGGGTCCGGCTTGCGGAAGGCGAGGATGGCGTTGGTCCCGCCGAAGGCGAAGGCGTTGGAAAGGGCGGCGCGGATCTCCATCGACCGGGCCTGGTTCGGCACGTAGTCCAGGTCGCACTCGGGGTCGGGCGTCCGGTAGTTGATCGTCGGCGGAATCACGTCGCGCTCGATGGCGAGCGCCGTCGCGATCGCCTCCACGGCTCCCGCCGCCCCGATGAGGTGCCCGGTCATCGACTTGGTCGAGCTGATCGCCAGGCGGCTGGCGTGGGCCCCGAAGACCTGCTTGATCGCCCGCGTCTCGTTCGTGTCGTTGTAGGGGGTGGAGGTGCCGTGGGCGTTGACGTAGTCCACATCCTCCGGCCGCAGGCCGGCGTCCGCGAGCGCCAGCGCCATGGCGCGGGTGGGGCCGTCGTTCGACGGGGCGGTCGGGTGGTGGGCGTCGGCCGTGATGCCGTAGCCGGCCAGCTCCGCGTAGATGTGCGCGCCCCGAGCCCGCGCCGCCTCCAGTTCCTCGAGGACCAGGATCCCGGCCCCCTCGGCGAGCACGAACCCGTCCCGCTCCTTGTCGAAGGGACGGCTCGCGCGGGCCGGCTCGACGTTGTGCGTCGAGAGCGCCCGGAGGGCGCAGAAGCAGCCGACGACGATCGGGTGGATCAACGCGTCCGAGCCGCCCGCGAGCATGGCGTCCGCCTCGCCCCGCTGGATCGCGCGGAACGCATCCCCGATGGCCTGGTTGCCTGCCGCGCACGCCGTCGTGGCGCAGCCGATCGGCCCGCGTGCGCCCGTGCGCATCGACACCCAGCCGGCCGCCATGTTCGGCAGATAGCCAGGCATCGCGTACGGGCTGATCGCCTCGGGCCCCTCCTGCCGAAGCGTGTCGTAGGCCTGCATGAGGAGGGGGATCCCGCCCATCCCGGTTCCGATCGAGACGCCCACCCGCTCGGTCTGCCCCTCGATCTTGAGCCCCGCGTCGGAGATGGCCTCGTTCGAGGCCACGAGCGCGTACTGGATGAAGAGGTCGGTGCGGACCACGTCGCGGCGGAGGAGGTGCACGAGGGGGTCGAAGCCACGGACCTCTCCCGCGATCTGACTGGAGTACGGCGTGGGATCGAAGCGGGTGATGCGGCCCACTCCGGAGGCGCCCTGGAAGAGGGCGTGCCCGAAGGCGTCGAGGCCGATCCCGATCGGGGACACGACCCCCATCCCCGTGATGACGACACGCCGCATCCGGCCCTCCCCGACCCGGTTGCCCCCTGCGAGGGGGTGCCCGTGTCGCCGACAAGCCAGAAAGAGGACGAGTGTTTTGTAAGTTACTAAAAATCAAGCAAAACTTGTCAAGGAAAATTCCCAACCCCATATTGTGGGCCTGGAGCGCCGGGGCCCCCCTACCGGCGGGGGGGTGGGAGGCCTCGACGTGCGACAGCCCGACGATCGGGCCCTTCCAGCCCGAGGCTCCCTCGAAGGGGCTCGCGCCGACCGGATCTGGCGGTCGGGGTGGCGGAACCTGCGGGGGTCGCCCGGCCCGCCGCCCTCCGGATCCCGGGAGGCACGGTGCCCCGGCGGCCCAACAACTCGAAGCACCTGCATGATAGTCTCAGCCCGGCGCCTGTCAAGACGAATTGTGTGCAGTATAATGCAGCGCTTGGAGGGGTCGGTATGACGGCAGTGATAGCCCTCGGTCACGTGGTTCTCAAGGTCCGGGACCTCGACCGGGCGGCAGCCTAGTTCGCCGATCCGGACGGCAACGTCCTCGAGTGCTACGCGGACGGCGACCCCGCCATCTGGCGGGAGGACCCGGCGACCGTCGCCACCATCCGCCCGCTCCGGCTCTGACCGCCGGCCGCGGGCCCGTCCCGGGGCCCGGATGCACGACCTCCTGATCCGCGGCGCCCGGATCTTCGACGGGACCGGGCGCCCCGCGTTCTCCGGTGACCTCGCCCTCGCCGGCGACCGCATCGTCGCCGTCGGGACCGGCCTCGGGCCCGCGCGCCGCGTCCTGGACGCCGCCGGCCTCGCGGCGGCTCCCGGCTTCGTGGACATCCACTCCCACTCGGATTACCACCTCCTCCTCGCGCCCGGGGCGGACTCCTCGCTCCGCCAGGGCGTGACGCTCGAGATCGGCGGCAACTGCGGCTATGCCGCGGCCCCCATCTGGGGGGAGTGGCGGGCGGAGCGGGCCCGGGAGTACCGGGAGGTCTACGGCCTCCGCTGCCCCTGGCAGACGCTCGCCGAGTATTTCGCGGCGCTCGAGGCCGTCCGCCCGGCGGTCAACTACGGTCAGCTCATCGGCCACAACACGCTGCGCGGTTCGGCCATGGGCGGCGCCGCGTGCCCGGCCCCACCCGATGCGCAGGCGGCCATGGCGGCCGCGGCGCGTCGGGCGATGGCGGAGGGGGCGCTCGGGCTCTCGACGGGCCTCGTCTACCGGCCGGCCTGCTTCGCGGAGGCGGCGGAGCTCGTCGAGCTGGCCCGAGTCGTCCGGACGGCGGGCGGCATCCTGACGGCGCACATCCGGAGCGAGGGCGACGCGCTCCTCGAGGCGCTCGAGGAGATCCTCGGCATCGCGCGGGCCGCGGCGATCCCGCTCCAGGTCTCGCACCTCAAGACGATGTACGAGCGGAACTGGGAGAAGCTCGAGCGGGCGCTCGCGCTCATCGAGGCGGCGCGGGCCGACGGGCTCGACGTCACCGCCGACCGGTACCCCTACACGGCGGCCAACACCGGGCTCGACGCGATCCTGCCCCCCTGGGCGCTCGAGGGGTCACGGCCAGAGCAGGTCGCGCGGCTCCGCGACGCGGCCGCGCGGGCCCGGCTCCTCGACGAGCTCGCAGCGCGGGCCGGGGGGTTCTGGGCGCAGGTGGTCATCGCCGAGGTGACGCTCGAGGCCCACCGCGCCTGGCAGGGCCGGAGCGTGGCCGACGCAGCCCGGGCCGCAGGGCGAGCGCCCGGCGAGTTCGTCCTCGACCTCCTCGCCGCCGAGGAGCTCCGGGTCGAGGCGATCTACCACGCGATGTCCGAGGCGAACCTGCGCGCGATCCTCGCCCGGGACTGGGTGATGATCGGCTCGGATTCGGGGTGCCGGGCGCCGGACGGCCCGCTCGCCCGCGGCCATCCGCACCCCCGGACGTTCGGGACGTTCGTCCGCGTCCTCGGGCCGATCGTGCGGGAGGCACGGCTGTTTCCCCGCGAGATCGCGGTGCGGAAGATGACGGCCGATCCCTGCCGGCGGCTCGGGCTCGCGGACCGGGGCCGCCTGGCCCCCGGATGCGTCGCCGACCTCGTGCTCTTCGACCCCGCGCGCGTCCGCGACACGGCGACCTACGAGGCGCCGTGGGGTTTCGCGGAGGGGATGCGGGTCGTCATCGTCAACGGCCAGCTCGCCGTCGAGGACGGGCTCCCGACGGGCATCCGCGCCGGCCGCATCGTCCGCCGCGCCCCGTCCTAGGCGCGGAAGCGCCACCCCGGGGCCTGTCGCCGGGTTCGCCCACAGCCGCGCCGCGCTCCGTCACCCGCTCACCTCCCCCCGCAAGTCGAGGACTTGCGGGAGGAAGCTGAGGGGGTCCCACTCCGCGCGGCGCTCTGGGGCTCACCCGGCGCCACCCGGGGTGGCTCCTGGCACTACTGCGTGCCGCGGCGGGCGACCTCCTCGGCGAGCTCGCGGTGCTCGACGCAGCCGATGACGGCGGCGTCCGGGGGCGGTCCGCCCCGCGACACGAGCGCGCGCAGGCCCGCCCGACGGGCCCGGGCGGCCTCGAGGGACAGGCGCCCCGCGCCCGGCAGCTCCCGCACGGCCTCGAGCGCCGCGTCCCGCGCGCCCGCGTCCCGGCAGACCAGCAGGAGGTCGCCGCCGGCCTCGAGGAAGCGCGCGGCGGCGGTTCCCACGCCCCACGTCCCGGCCACCGCGCGCATCTCGAGGTCGTCGCTCAGGACCAGACCCGTGAAGCCGAGCCGCCGGCGCAGGAGCCCGTCGATGACCGAGGCCGAAAGCGACGCGGGCCAGGCGGCGTCGAGGGCGGGGTAGCGCGCGTGGGCGACCAGGACGGCGGGACAGCCGGCGGCGAGCGCGCGGCGGAAGGGCACGAGCTCGAGGGCGTCGAGCGCGTCGGAGGGGACGTCGATCTCCGGCAGGGCGAGGTGGGAATCCACGGCCGTCCGGCCGTGGCCGGGGAAGTGCTTCGCGACGGGAATCAGCCCGGTCTCGAGCGCCGCACGGACGAACGCCACGCCGCAGGCCGCCACCGTCTCGGGGTCCGTTGCGAAGGCGCGGTCGCCGATCGCGGCGTTCCGCGGATCCGTGAGGCAGTCGAGGACGGGGGCGAGCCCGGAGTCGAAGCCGGCGGCGCGCAGCTCGCGCGCCATCGCCCGCGCGACGGCGCCGGCGAGGGCCGGGTCGCCCGCGCGCCCCACCGCCGCGGCCGGCGGGAAGCGCGTGAACGGCGGCGGCAGGCGGTGGACCCGGCCCCCCTCGTGATCCACGAGCACGAGGACGTCGGGCCCGAGGCGGCGGGACGCCGCGGTCAGCGCGAGGACCGCCTGGACCGTGGGGCAGTTCCGGGCGAAGAGGACGACCCCTCCGAGGCCGGCGTCGCGGGCGAAGGCAAGCAGGTCCTCCGGCAGCGAGGTCCCGTCGAAGCCGACCGCAAGCGCCTCGCCCGGGCGCGCGGCGTTCATGCGGGCCCCCCCGCCCCCCCGCCCCCTCCCACCCGTCGGGGGGAGGGGAGGCGCGACCTCCCGGCGCCGCGCGGCCCGGCAGCCGGCCGTCGGAGGGTTGACCCAGGATTTCTCATCCCTTCCCGTCTTCCCGCACCCAAGGGGCCACCCACGGCAAGAGCGCGAACGCCGGGAGCGACAGGACGAACGTGAAGGCGAAGTAGCCGGCGTACCCCCAGCCCTCGGCGCCGAGGCCGCTCGCCGCGCCGGCGAGCCGCCCGGTCAGCGAGAACAGCGAGGCGAGGAACGCGTACTGGATCGTGGCGTGCTCGCGATCGCAGACGCTCATGAGGAGGGCGAGGAAGGCCGCGGTCCCGAGCCCGCCCGCGAACGAGTCGATCATCGAGGCGGCGTACAGCGCGGGCCAGGGGAGGTCCCACGCCGCGACGGCGGCATACCCCAGATTCGAGAGCGCCTGCGGCGCTCCGAGGGCCCAGGCGCCGGTCAGGACGCCCCAGCGCGTGATGAAGGCGCCCCCGGCGAGCGCCCCGGCGATCGACAGGGCGATGCCGAGCGTTCCCGGGACCAGGCCGATTTCGGCGAGGGAGCGGCCCCGATCCACCCAGAACGGCTTGGCCATCGGTCCGAGGGCGAACTCGCCGAGCCGGTAGGTCAGGACCACGCCGATCAGCGGGATCGCGTGCCAGGTGGCGATCCAGCCCACGAAAGGGGAGAGCCACCGTCGCCGGGCCTCGGGCACCGGGTCGAGCCGCGGGACGGCGAGGGCGGCGAGGCCGAGCCCGGCGAGGAGGAGGCCCGCGACCACGAACAGCCGCGGCCACGGGACCCACTCGGCGAGCGTCACCATCCCGTTGCCGACCAGCACCAGCGCGACGCGATAGGCGGAGGCCCGGATCCCGTTGGCGGCGCCGCGCTCGGGTGGATCGACGAGCCCCACCGTGTAGCCGTCGATCGCGATGTCCTGCGTCGCCGACGCCGTCGTGAGCAGGAGCAGCAGGAGGACGAGCAGGAGGCCCGGGTGCCGGACGTCGAGGAGCGGCAGCGTCATGACCGCGAGCGCCGCCAGGCCCATGCAGGCCGTCACCCAGATGCGGCGATCGCCGAACCGCTGGACGAGCGGCGACCAGAGGACCTTCAGCGAGAACGGCAGCTCGAGGAGCCTGAGCCCGCCGATCGCCGCGAGCGACGCGCCCTCGCGGCGGAGGTAGACCGGCAGCACCTCCCAGAGCACACTCACCGGGCTGCCTTCGACGAAGTAGAGGAGCGCGACGACGGCCAGCTTGCGGCGGGACGCAGCGGGCAGGTTGCCGGCCCCGACGGCGGTCCAGAGGAGCCGCGTCATCCGGGGTATTGTACGTGATCGGGCACGCGCCGTACCCACGGCGCGCGCGGGCGCCCACCCGGAGCGCGCCCAAGCGCCGGGAAACGCGCCCCATCGGTCCCTGGTACCGGGTGTGCATCGGCAAGGGGACGGCTGCCCGTGCGGCGCACTCGAGCGGCAGCAGGAGGCGCGCGTGTCCGAGCGTGTGACGGTCCTCGCCCCGCAACCCGCCCCGTCCACCGGGCGGGGTCCGCGCGAGGTCCGGACCCCCGCGCCCGGCGCCGACGAGTCGATCGTCCAGATCGTCGACGGCCTGATCCGGCACGCGCTGGCGGAGCACGCGAGCGACATCCACCTCGAGCCCCAGGCGGACCGTCTGGTCGTGCGCGCGCGCGTGGACGGCTTCCTCGTCAGGGCGCGGGAGCTGCCGCGCGCCCTCCACACCGCCATCGTCTCCCGCATCAAGGTCATGGCGAGCCTGGACATCGCCGAGCGCCGGGTGCCCCAGGACGGGCACATCCGCCTGCGGACCGGCGACGGGGAGGCGTACCTGCGGGTCTCGACGCTGCCGAGCCGCTACGGGGAGAAGGTGGCGCTGCGCCTCTTCGAGCCGCGGCGCGGCCTCCTCACGCTGGAGGAGCTCGGGTTCGGCCCGGCGCAGCTCGCCGTGGTCGCCGGGATGCTGGGGCGCTCGCACGGCATGATCCTCGTGACCGGCCCGACCGGTTGCGGAAAGACGACGACGCTGCGCGCCTGTGTCCACCGGCTCCGCGCGGAGCACCTCAACATCGTGTCGGTGGAGGATCCCGTGGAGTACGAGCTCGCCGGGGTGACCCAGGTCCAGATCAACGAGCGGGCTGGCCTGACGTTCGCCGAGTCGCTGCGGGCGATCCTCCGGCAGGACCCGGACATCGTCATGCTCGGCGAGATCCGCGACGCGGAGACGGCGGAGGTCGCCGTCCGCGCCTCGCTGACCGGGCACCTGCTCCTCTCCAGCATGCACACCAACGACGCGGCGAGCGCGATCCTCCGGCTCGTGAACCTCGGGATCGATCCGTACCTCATCGCCGCCTCGACGATCGGGGTGGTCGCGCAGCGGCTGGTGCGGCTGGTCTGCCCCGACTGCCGCACGACGGCGCCGCCCCCGCCGGGGCTGGCCGCCGAGTTTCCGCAGCTTCGCGACGCCCCGGCCTCCCCGGTGCGGGGGCGCGGGTGTTCCGGGTGCCGCCACAGCGGCTACCGGGGCCGCACGGGGATCTACGAGCTGCTCCCGCTCGACGGGGAGATCCGGGCGCTGCTCGCCCGGGACGGCGGCGGGCGGCGCTTCCACGAGGCGGTGCGCTCGGCGGGGCTCGCGACGCTGTGCGACGACGGGCTCCACAAGGTGGCCGCGGGCCTGACGACGCTCGAGGAAGTGCTGCGGGTCGCCCCGCCCCCGCTCCGGCGGTCGCCCGACGCCGCGGTAGACTAGATCGTCGGAGGGGGGCTCCGCCCCCCTACCGAACCTCCCCCCTCGATTGCGCGGGCAGAGCCCGCGCTCGGAGCGCTCCGGCGGTCGCCCGACGCCGCGGTAGAATAGACGCGCGGTGGCGGCGGGGAGGCGCGCCGCGCGGGAGGAGGCATGGCCCAGGCGGGCGGGTGGGAGATTCTGGGGATCCGTGCACTGGCCGCGACCGACGAGCGCGCCGAGGAGTTCGCGGGGACGCTCCTGATCCACCGGCGCGGCACCGCGGAGCCGGTCGAGGCGGTGCCGGTGACGGTGAAGCGGACGGTCCTCACCGAGGTCGAGGGCTATCTGGGCCGGCTCCTCCGCCGCTCCCGCGGCCTGAAGGGGTAGCCCGCGCCTGCCCCGTGCCGGCGCGGCGTCGAGCCGCTACGACGCGGGCACGTCCGGCGCCGAGATCGGGAACTCGAGGACGAACGTCGCCCCCCCTCCCGGCGTGTCCTCGACCCGCAGGTTGCCGCCGTGGGCCAGCAGGATCTCCCGCGAGACCGCGAGACCCAGGCCGGTCCCCTCGCCCGGCGGCTTCGTCGTGAAGAACCAGTCGAAGATCTTCGCCTTGGCGTGGGGCGGGATCCCCGGCCCGTCGTCGGCGAAGCGCGCCTCGATCGTCCGCTCGAGGGGCCGGGTCTGCACGAGGATCTGGGTGCCCTTGGCGGCCGAGTCCATCGCCTGGCGGGCGTTGACCAGCAGGTTGATGAACACCTGCCCGAGGCGGTGCGGGTCGGCCTTGACCTTGGGGAGGTTCGGGTCGAAGGCGGTCGTCAGCTTGATCCCCGAGACGGCGCACTGGGGCCGCTCGAGGTCCATCGCCACCTGAATCGTCTGGTGGAGGTCGATCAGCTCGAACGACGGCGGGTGCGGGCGCGCCATCGTCAGGAGCTCCCGGACGAGCCGCTGCGCGCGCTGGGCCGCCTCGATGATGTGCCCGGACCGCTCCCGCGTCTTGGGCTCCACCGACTCCTTCTGGAGGAGCTGGGCGAACGCGGTCACGGCGGTGAGCGGCGCGTTGATGTCGTGCACCACGCCGGCCATGCTCTGGCCGATGGTCGCGAGGCGCTCGGCCTCCATGAGGTGGGCGCGCGCCTGCGCCATCTCCGCCTCGAGTGCGCCGACGGCGGCCGCGCGGTCCTGCTGCGAGAGCACCAGCTCGAGCTGCCGGGCGAGCCCCTCCAGGACCTTCAGGTCCTCTGACGGCGGCGTGAAGCCGGGGTCGTCCCAGCCGAGGACCAGGACGCAGCGGGACTGCGCCGCGGGGTCGCCCACCGGCACGAACAGGAGCCGCGACGGCAGCGATCCGTCGAACGTGCCCTCGATGGGCAGGCCGCTCACGAAGACGAGCTCCTGGTTCTGGAAGGCGCCCGGCACGTCGCCCGTGAGCGCGAGCCCCACCCCCCCGAGCCCGTCCCGGGCCCGGGCGCCGCCCCTCGCCGTCCACGCCGCGACGGCGCCGAGGCGCCCCTCGCTGGCGGTGCCGAGAAACGCCAGGGCCCACCCTGCGTGGAACGTGTCGCCCAGGACGGGCACGAGCTTCAGGAGCGCTGCCTCGGGCTCCGTCACGCCGCCGAAGGCGTCGGTGACGGCGAGCAGCGTCTGCACGGCGCGCGCGCGGGTCTGGACGGTCTGGAGCAGGCTCGTCTGGTCGATCGCGAGCGCCGCCGTGTCCGCGAAGAGGCGCAGGACGGCGAGATCGTCCTCGGTGAAGTTCTCCCCGCCGGCCAGGCGGTTTGCGTTGAGGACGCCGACGACGCGTCCCTCGACGTGCAGCGGCACGGAGAGCGCCGAGCGGATCCGCCCGCCCTTCGGCGCGAAGTTGGTGAACCGGGAGAAGTCGTCGCCCTCGTTGAGGAGGAGCGGTTTGCCTTCGCGCGCCACCCAGCCGGCGACCCCTTCTCCGATCTTCGTCGGGCGCACCTGGAAGCGGATGGTGACGTGCTCGTCGGCCTTGCGAGCCGAGACCACCCGCAACTCGTCCCCGTCCACGAGCATCAGTGACGCCTCGTCCGCCCGGAGGCAGTCGGCGGCGCCGTCCACGATGTGGCGGAAGACCTCGGCGGGCGAGACCTTCTTGGTGAGCAGGCTGGCCGTGACGGCCTGGACGCGGAGGATCTCCTCCCGTCGCCCCGCGGCCTCCCGGGAGGCGGGCGATGGCTCCGGAATCCCCGGGGGCGCGATCGGGGGCGCGGCGAGCGGCTCCGGCACGGGGGGTGCGGCGGGCGCGGGGGGCGCGCCGGCCTTGACCGGGACGGCGACGTCCGCCGGGCCCGGGGCGCTGAACAGACCCGTCAGCCACTCCCAGAACGAACGCTTGGCCTGCGGCTCTTCCACGGCGGTTGGCCCTCCCCCAGCGGGATGCCCAAGTCTACCGCACAAGCCCGGGGTCCCGCCAACTGCGTCGTTCGGGCTGGGCGGAAACTTCTTGGTCCCCGCGAAAGGGGCGTGCTAGGGTAGCGGGGCCTGGCGAGCCTGGCCGGCCGCCCGGTGAAAGGGGAGCCTCCGGCCCCGCGGTCGGGAAGGGTTCCCGTGCTCACGAGCCCGGCGCCCCGGGAAGGCGCCGGCGAGGTTGGGCGGGAGGAACGAGGATGCGTGCCAGAGCTGTCGGCGTGCTGCTGCTCGCCGTCCTGGTCGCGGCGGGGTGCGCGACCCCGGCCGAGCTCAAGTCCCGGAAGGACAACGCGTGGTCGGACGCCCCCACCGCGCTGCCCGACACCCACAGGCCGAACCCGAACGCCTACGGCCACCCGTTCCGCTTCCTCGGGTTCGCCTTCCATCCGATCGGCGTCGCGCTCGACTACGCCCTGGTCCGGCCGTTCTACCTGCTCGGCGGCCTGGCGCCGGAGTGGTTCGGGCTGACGGCGGACGACGCCCAGCGTTACCAGCAGCATCACCCGGAGCTGGTCACGCCGCAGAACGCCCCGAAGAGGTTCGAGTAGGCGAGAGTCCCGCCGGAGGGGGAGGCGCGCGCTCCCCCTCCGCCTCGCCGCGCTCCCCCTCGCCCCTCGACTGCCCGCCGCCGGGCCTCGGCTGAAAAACCAAGGCCCGATCTGGGCTGTCCGCGCGCCCCCAAACGAAGCGCTTCGAGCGCGGGCTTTGCCCCCGCAATCGAAGGGGGGAGGCTCGGCCCCCGAAGGAAAGGGGGGCGCAGCCCCCCTCCGAGGATCTACGCGGGCGCGGTCAGCCCCCGCGTCCTCACGACGTCCGCCACGACCCCCAACACGTGCTCAGCCCGGAACGGCTTGGCGATCACCCGTGAGATGCCGCTCTGTGCCAGGGCCGCCGGGTCGAGCTGGTCCCCCCAACCGGTGATCAGGACGAGCGCGAGCTCGGGGCGCGCCGCGCGGGCGTGGGCGGCGACCTCCCAGCCGGACATCCCGGGGAGGCCGAGGTCGATGAACGCCAGGTCGAACGTCCCGCGCTGCCCGAGGATCCTGAGACCCGCCGGCCCATCTTCGGCCACCACCGCCTCGTGGCCGACCGAGGCCAGGATGTCCGCCAGCACGTCGCGGACAGCGCGCTCGTCGTCGATGACCAGCACCCGCGCAGCCCGTTCCGACCGGGGGGCGCGCTGGCCTCCGCCGCGGCGCTCCTCGAGCGCGCCCCCCAGGACGGGCAAGGTGATCGTGAAGGTGGTCCCCAGGCCGACCGTGCTCTCGGCCTCGATCCGCCCGCGGTGCCGCTCGATGATCCCGTACGCGACGGAGAGCCCGAGCCCGGTGCTGCGCGGTCCCTTGGTCGTGAAGAACGGCTCGAACACCCGCTCGCGAACGTCCGGGGGCATGCCGGACCCGGTGTCCCGTACGACCACGACGAGGGCGCTGTCGGTCGCGCGCACCCCGAGGTGGAGCGTCCCGCCGTCGGGCATCGCGTCGAAGGCGTTCAGGAGGAGGTTCGTCAGCACCTCGCGCAGCTCACCCGCCTCGCCGGCGACCGCCGGGACCTCGGCCAGGTCGGTCACGATCTGGTAGCTGACGCCGCGGACCTGCGCCGCGTCCTTCCAGCGGCCCTCGGTCAGCTCGACGGCCTCGCGCACCACCTGCCGGAGGTCCACGGGCTCGAAGGCCCGGGTCTGGCGCGTCCGGGTGAACTCCTGGATCCGGCGGACGGTGTGGGCGGCGTCCTCCGCCGCCCGCTCGATCACCGCGAGGCCGCGGCGCAGCTCCGGGTCGGTGATCCGCAGGAGCAGGAGCTGGACCCGGCCGAGGATCACCGCCAGCAGATTGTTGAAGTCGTGCGCGACGCCGCTGGCCATCTCGCCCAGCGCGCGGAGCCGCTCGGTCTTGACGAGGCGGTCCTGCGAGGCGCGGAGCTCGTCGAGGACCCGCTGGCGCTCCGCGTGCGCGCGCGCGTTGCCGATCGCGACGGCGGCATGGTCGCCCAACCCTGCGAGGAACGCCTCGTCGCGGTCGGTGAAGGAGCGCCGCGTCCGGTTGAAGACCCAGAGGAACCCCGTGACCTGGTCGTCCTGGACGATCGGGACGCCGAGGTTCGTCACGATTCCCTCGGCGCGCGCGGCGTCGTCGTGGGCGTGGACGAAGCGGGTGTCGGCCAGATAGTCGTCCGTCCGGAACGGACGCCTGTGCACGAGCAGCCAGCCGCCGATGCCCTGGCCGGGCTGGAGACGGTAGCGCGAACGCCGTCGAGCGCGCGCCGGAGGACGCCACGGTCTCGACCTCGAGCGTCGCCGGGTCGAGGAGCGCGCAGAAGGCCGCGTCGCTCCCCGTCCCCTGGCGCGACGCCTCGACGATCTCCTGGAGGACCCGCGGCAGCTCGAGCGAGCGGGAGAGGTTGAGGCCGACCCGGCGGAGGAGCTGGACCTCGGCTGCCCGCGCCTCGGCCGCCTCGTAGAGTGCGGCGTTCTGGATGGCCACTGCCGCGTGACGGGCGAGCGCCTCGAGCGTCGCCACCTCCGAGGGCTGGAAGGGCTCGACGGTCCGCCGGTTGACCCACAGGACCCCGAGCAGGTGCCCTCCCGCGAGGACCGGGACCGCCGCCGTCGCGCGCACCTCCTCGGCGCGGGCCGGCTCGTCCGGCGGCCAGCGCGGGTCCAGGAGCCGGTCCGGCGTCGTGACGGGCTGGCGCGTGGCGAGCACCTGACCCGCGAGCCCCTCTCCGGCGCGATAGACCTTGCCCTCCAACGCGTCGGTCCGGTGCCCGCTCTTCGCGACGACCGTGGCCTCGAGTCCTTCGGGCCCGCAGAGCGCCAGTTGGACCAGGTCGGCGCGGCAGAGCCGGCGAGCGTGCTCGACCGCCCGCTGGAGGACCGTGTCGCGGTCGAGCGCCGCCAGCACGTCCCGGGCGATCTCGGTGAGGGCTTCGGCCTCCTGCCGCTCCCGCTGCGCCGCTCCGTAGAGGCGGGCGTTCTCGAGCGCGATCGCCGCGTGGTCGGCGAATGCCTGCGCGAGGGCGACCTGGGCGGGGGAGATCTCGTGCGGGGCGCGCGAGCGCAGGGCCAGGACCCCGGTGATGCGCGAGCCCGTCCGCATCGGCACCGCGAGGAGCCTCCGAAAGCCCAGCCGGCGGTCCGCCTCGCGGTGGAGCGGGTCCAGCCGGGGATCGTCCTGGATCTCGTAGGCGACCAGCGGCTCGCCGGTCACGGCGACGCGGCCCGAGAGGCTCTCGCCGATCTTGAGGCGCGGGCGCAACATGGCGGCGTCGCCCCATCGGCCCGCGATGACGAGCTCGTCCCCCTCGACGAGCCGGAAGCCGCCGGCCTCGAAGCCGAGCAGGCGGCGGGCGGCGTCGGCGATCGCGTCGAGCAGGGTCTCGGGGGGCGTCAGCGCTGCGATGCGCTTCACCGTCTCCAGGAGCGCCGCGAGCTGCGTCTGCTCCTGGACGACCGCCTGCCGCTGCGGGTCCTGCGCCATGAAATGCCCCCCGCGGATTATAGTCCCGGCGTCGGGAGGCCACCAGGGACCGCCCTGGCCCGCCTGGCCCGCCCGCCAATCCGCGGGCCGGACCCGACCCCTGTGCCATAATCGGGGGCCACAGGCGGAGACCTCGGGGAGGCGACGGGGCGGTGGCCACGGGGGAGGGCGGAACGGAGGCGCGGGGGGTCCGGGAGCAGCTCATCTCGCAGTCGCTGCATCGCGAGGAGGTCGAGCACCGGATCGCCGAGAGCCTCCGCGCCCTGCTCGGTGTCCAGGTCGCGGCCCTCTACCGACTGGAGCCGGCGTCCGAGAACCTCGTGGGGCTGGCCGTCACCCCCGGCGAGAGCTTCGGCCAGAACCTGGTCTTGCCGCAGGGGACGGGGGTCGCCGGGCTTGCCGTCCGCGAGCGCCGGCCCGTGGTCACGCCGGACCTCCTGGCCGACCCGCGCGTCGCGTACGCGCCCGAGATGCGGACCCTTCTCGAGCACGCACCCTTCCGCGCCTTCCTCGCCGTGCCGCTCATCGTCCAGGACCGCGTCATCGGCGCGCTCACAGTGGGCGACCGGGCGGGTCGGGAGTTCGACGGCGAGGACATTCGCCTCGCCCAGACGTTCGCCGACCAGGCGGCGCTCGCGCTTGAGAACGCGCGGCTGTTCGAGGAAACCCGCGAGCGCCTGCGGGAGAGCGAGACCCTCCGGGAGGTGAGCCAGGTCCTGTCGCGGAACCTGCCGACGGACGAGGCGATGCGGCGCGTCGCCCGGGCGGTCGCCCGGGCGTTCCAGGCCGACATGGTCGGGGCGTACTTCCTCGACGCGCGCCGGGAGGCGCTGGTCCCGATTGCCGGCTACCGCGTGCCGAAAGATCGCCTCGAGACGTTCCTCCGGACGCCGTTCCCCCTCGCGCGGTTCGCGTTCCTCGGGGAGGCGTGGGAGTCGCGGCGACCGGTCTGGACCTCCGACTACGCGAGCGACCCGCGGTTCGACCAGGAGTTCCTCGGGACGATCCGCCCGGGTGCCCTGCTCTTCACGCCGACTCCGGTCCGGGGCGAGGTCGCCGGTGGGCTGTTCCTCGTCTGGTGGACGCCCGGCCGGACCTTCACGCCCGCGGACCTCCGCCTCATCGAGGGTGTCGCGTCCCAGGTCGGGCTCGCGCTCGAGAACGCCGACCTCGCCCGCCAGACGCGGGAGAAGCTCCAGGAGGCCGAGACCCTCCTGAGCGCTGCCCGCGCGCTGAGCGCGACCCTCGACCTCCAGCCGCTCCTCCGCCACTTCCTGCGCGAGGTGGCGCGGACGATCGAGTGCGACTCGGTCGGAGTCTGGCTGGCGAACCCGGCCAGCGGCCACCTCGAGCCTTTCGCGGGCTACCACGTCCCGCCGGTGTTCCTGGAGCCGGTTCGGCGGACCTGGATCGACCTCGAGACGACCCCCTTCTACGCCGAGGCGATCGCCCGACGGCGCGTGATGGCGTCGAGCGACGTCCCGGGGGATCCGCGGATCCCGGCCTCGCTCAAGGCTGTCGCGCGGCACCGGACTCAGCTCTTCGCGCCCATCGTCGTGCGGGACCGGCTGATCGGGGCCCTCCTCGCGGTGTGGTGGGAACGGGCACGCGAGTTCTCGGACCGGGAGCTGACCCTCGTCGAGGCGATGGCGAGCCAGGCCGGCGCGGCGATCGAGAACGCCCGCCTCTTCCAGGAGAACCAGCGGAAGCTCGAGGAGCTGTCCGTCCTCTACGAGCTCTCCCGCGCGGTCACGGGGCAGCTCGACGTCGCCGAGCTCGTCCAGGCCATCCACCGGGAGGTCGGACGCGTGCTCGACGCCCGGAACATCGCGATCCTGTTCTACGACGAGGAGCGGCGCGAGTTCGAGGTCGCTCTCCGCGTGCTCGATGGTGAGGCGGACCCGAATCCGGACCGCCGGTATCGTTTCGGCCACGGCCTCATGAGCGTGGTCGTCCAGCGGCGTCAGGCCCTCCGGACGAGCGACTATGCGGAGACCTGCCGGCAGGAGGGGGTCGAGCCCGTGCGCGAGTTGCTCCGCTTCCGGAACTGGCTCGGGGTTCCGATGATCGCGGGCGATCGGGTGTGGGGTGTCCTCGCCCTCCGCGACGCCGCGCGTCCGTTTACCGAGGCCGACGAGCGGCTCCTCTCGAACATCGCGAGCCTCGCGGCCCTGGCCGTCCGGAGCGCCCGCCTCTACGAGGAGCGGACCCGCGCCTACGGCGAGCTGGCCTCCGCCCAGGAGCAGCTGGTTCGGGCCGAGAAGCTCCGGGCGCTCGGTGAGATGGCGGGCGGCGTCGCCCACGACTTCAACAACATGCTGGCCGTGATCCTCGGCCGGACACAGCTCCTCCTGCGCCAGGCCGGGGACCCGGCGCTCCGGCGCCACCTCGACGTGATCCAGACGGTAGCGATGGACGGGGCGCAGACCGTCCGCCGCATCCAGGAGGTCGCGCGAATGCGCCGGGCACGGCCGTTCCAGCCCGTGGACCTCACCGCGGTGGTCGAGGAGGTCGTCGAGCTCACGCGCTCGCGCTGGAAGGACGAGGTGCAGGCGCGCGGCCACCGGGTGGAGGTCCACGTGGAGGCGCGGCCTGTGGCGGAGGTGGCGGGCGACCCGGCGGAGCTGCGGGAGGCGTTGACGAACCTCGTCTTCAACGCCCTCGACGCCATGCCCGACGGCGGGCGGCTCGCGCTCGAGACGCGCGTCGAGGGCGAGTGGGTCTACTGCGTGATCGCCGACACGGGGGTCGGGATGAGCGAGGAGGTCCGGCGCCGAATCTTCGACCCGTTCTTCACGACGAAGGGCGAGCGGGGTACGGGGCTCGGCCTCAGTGTGGTCTACGGCATCGTCACGCGGCACGGCGGCGAGATCGACGTCGAGGGCGCCCCCGGGCGCGGCAGCGTCTTCACGATCCGTCTGCCGGTGGCCCGGGCGGCCGCGGCAGTCACACCCGGCCAGCCTCCATCCCCGCGGACGCGCGCGGGCGCCCGCATCCTCGTGGTCGAGGACGAGCCGGAGGTCCGGGACGTGCTCACGGAGATCCTCGAAGCGCAGGGCCACGCGGTGAGGGCGTGCGCGGACGGCGAGGCGGGCGTCGCGCAGGTCCGGGCGGAGTCCTTCGACCTCGTGTTCACGGACCTCGGGATGCCCGGCATGTCGGGCTGGGAGGTCGCCCGGCTCGTCAAGCTGGAGCGGCCGGGGACGCCCGTGGCGCTCGTAACCGGGTGGAGCGACCAGATCGACCCGGCGGAGGCGCTCGGGCGCGGGGTCGACTTCCTGATGGCGAAGCCGTTCGAGACGGCCGACGTCAGCGTCGTGGTCGCGCGGGCGCTCGCCCGCGGCGATCGGCGGCCCGCGGAGCCGGCGTCGGGCTGACCGCGCCCGGGGCTACTTCCGCGGCCGGCGGTGGGCTTCGAGCCCGCGCTCCCAGAGGTACTCGCGCTCCCCGAGCCGCTTGGCCACCCACCGGGAGAGGACGAAGAGGAGATCGCCCATCCGGTTCACGTACTTGAGCGGCCACTCGCCAAGCGGCTCCGCAGGGGCGAGCCGCAGGATCTCGCGCTCGGCCCGCCGGCAGACCGTGCGGGCCTGGTGGAGGAAGGCCCCGACGCGGCCGCCCCCCGGCAGCACGAAGGACTTGAGGGGCTGGAGCTCCTTCTGGCTGGGGGTGTGAGACGGCCGCGGACCTTGGAGGAAGCTCAGGGTCATCGAGCAACTCCTCCAGATCAACGCGGAGCTGCGAGAGCGGGTGCCGCGCTGGAGGCGAAGGTCGCCGCGTTGGAAGGGCAGCTGCGGCAGACGTGGGAGAACTCCTCGCGCCCGCCCTCGACCGATCCGCCGACCGTGCAGCGCCTGGTGATGAGGCCGCCCTCGGAGCGCCGGCCGGGCGCGCAGCCGGGCCACGAGGCCCAGACACGGGCCCTGGTCCCGGGCACGGGCGTCCCGGCGATCGGTCCTGACCTTCCGGCTCCGCGTGGCGTACATCGGCCCGAAGTTCGGGTCCGCCACCACGACCTTGTGGCCCAACGCCTCCAGGCACCGGGCCACCCACTCCACAAGCTCGACCGTGTCGCAGACCACTTGGCCGGGGCGGACTCGCTGCCGCCCGACGGCGTGGCGCGCCACCGCGAGCCTGTTGCGCTCAGGCTGCCCTCCTACTCCGCCACTGATTCATCGGAGATGACCTGGCCCGGTTGCCGAAGTTCAGACGACCTGCCCCGTGGCTGGGCGAAGACCCGTGCGATCTCTCTGAGTAGGGCGGGCACCACAATGGGCTTGGCGATCACGAAGTCGACCGCGCTCCGCTTCTCTGCTGCCACCTCCGCGTCCTCTCTGCCCTCTCCCCATCCGGTGATCAGGCCCACCGGCAGATCGGGCCAGCGAGCCTTCACAGCTCTCGCCACCTCCCAACCCGTCATCCCTGGCATCACCAGATCCGTGAGCACCAAATCCACGGTCTCCCCGGCCTCCAGAAAAGCCACTGCCTCCCCGGCTCCGGCTGCCTCCACGACGACGTGTCCCTGGGCGGCGAGCACTTCCGCCAAAGTCGCGAGGACTTCGGGCTCGTCGTCAACTACGAGGATCCGGAGAGCGGGTCGTGACCCAGTCGGCCCAGGAGCGCCCCCCGGGGGTGCCGACGTAGCCGAGCCGACAGGCAAGCTCAACGTCACAGTCGTGCCGCGGCCCTCGTCGCTTTCGATCACGAGCTCGCCGCCGTACGGCTGGAGGATTCCGTACGCCACGCTCAGCCCAAGCCCGGTACGCTGCGGTCCCTTCGTGGTGAAGAAGGGCTCAAGCGCCCGCCGCCGCACTGCCTCCGACATTCCCACCCCGTTGTCCCCGACAGAGCAATGGACCCAGCCCTCGGACGTCCACGTCTTGACCATGATCGTCCCCCCGTTAGGTAGCGCGTCGATCGCGTTGAGGATGAGATTCATGAGCGCTTCTCGCAGGGACACCGGGTCGCCTGTCACCGTCGGAACTTGGCCGGCCTCCAGGGACGTGGAAATCTGGACCCCACGGAGCTGAGCCTCAACCTCCCACAGCGGCCGGGTTACCTCGAGCACCTCCTGCGCGAGTCGGTTCAGATCCAGGGGAATCGGTTCTGAAACCCCGCCCCGCGAGCGGCTAAACACCTGGATCCCGCGAACGACCTCGGCCCCTTTCAACCCTGCGCGCTCCACGGCTTGGAGGACGCCGCTGATCTCGGGGTTCGAGACCTTGTTCCGCAAGAGCTGAATGCGGGCTACGATCACGGTCAGAATGTTGTTCAGATGGTGGGCCATCCCCGACGCGAGCTGCCCGATGGCGCGGAGGGTTTCTCCTTGGACGAGCTGGGTCTGCGCGGCCTTGAGGTCTTCAAGGAGCTCTTGGAGGCGTTCTGCGGACTGTTGGGTCTCCTCGAGCAGCCGGGCGTTCTCGAGGGCGTAGCCCACATAGGTCATCAGCGCGGTCAAGAACTGAAGGTCTGCGGCGCTGAACGGCTGCGGGGCGGAAGCGCCGCCCTCGCGGCCTCGTGCCACGTTTACCACACCGACGACCCGGTTCCCTGCCTGCACCGGCATGCAGATGAAGGCGCCGCCGCCATACTGGATCTTCTCGGCGTCACCGAACCGGGAGTCTCTTTCCATGTCGTCAACGACGACAGGTTCCGCACGCTGCGCCACGCTCCCGGCAATGGCTTCGCCGAGGCGCACCTCAACGGTGGCAAGAACATCCTTGCCGAGCCCCAGGGCTGCAGCAGTCCAGAGCGTTTGTCGGTCCTGATCGAGGAGCATGATCGACCCGGCCGTTGCTCGTACCGCCCGCCTTGCACGCTCGAGGGTAAGAGCCAGCAGGTCCTGCATTTTCGGAATCCGTGCGGCCAGCTCCACCATCTCGCTGAGGGTGCCTAACTTGAAGACGAGGGTCTCGAGCTGACCCGACGACACCCGCAACTCCTCGAGCAGACTACCGAACGCCTCACCGATCTGACGGATCTCGTTCAGCGAGCCGAGGCCCGCCAGCGTGGCCATCTCAGCGTGTCTTACCGGGGTGCGTTCGCCGACCGTCCAGCCCCTGACTGCCCGCGCGAGCATAGAGATGCGACCAACCGTCTGCCGCAATAGAAAAAATCCAAGCAGCGCAATCACCGTGGCCAAGAGCAAGCCCAGCTGCAGTTCCGCCCTCTCGTGCAGTCGCGAGCGTAACAAGACGACAAGCACCACGAGCAACGGGAGAATCGCGGTGAGGGCGAAGATAGTAGCTGCCGCTTGCCGGAGGTTAAGGGTCCGAGAGAAGATGCGCAACAGCTTCACGATCCCTTCCCAGCGACCGGAGTCGTTTCTTGTCGGGTCCCGTGTCAGTCGCATTCGCCAGAGCCGATGTCAGGACCCTCTACTCGGCGGTGACACGAACAACTTCCTCCAGGGTCACGATGCCCTCCATCACCTTCGTGAGGCCGGCCTCGCGCAGGGTCTTCACCCCGCGCTGCCGGGCCGCCTCGCGGACTCGAGAGATCGGCGCTTGACCGGAGATCAAGTCACGGATTTCCTCGGTGAATGGCATGACCTCGTAGAGGGCGACCCGACCCTTCATCCCCGTGAAGTTGCAGGCGCGACAGCCCTTGCCGCGGTAGAGGAGGCACGGGCCGCGAGCTTGCGGCGTATGGCCATGGAGCACGAGGCTTGCCGCGTCGACCTCATATGGCTCCCTGCACGCCACGCAGATCATGCGCGCCAGACGCTGGGCGACGATGAGGCGCAGCGTGGACGCGAGGAGGAAGGCCGGGACGTTCATGTCCAGGAGCCGGGCGATGGTCGACACGCCGTCGTTCGTGTGCAGCGTGCTCAGGACCAGATGGCCGGTCAACGCCGCCTGGATGGCGATCTGGGCGGTCTCCAGGTCGCGCATCTCGCCGACGAGGACGACGTCGGGGTCGTGGCGGAGGAAGGCCCGGAGGACCGAGGCGAAGGTTCGTCCGATCTCCTCGTTGACCGCGATCTGAATGATGCGCTCCATGCGGTACTCCACGGGATCCTCGACGGTCACGATGTTCACGGCTACCGAGTTCAAGCTCTGAAGAGCCGAATAGAGGGTCGTCGTCTTACCGGAACCGGTCGGTCCCGTGACCAGGATCATCCCTTTTGTGCTCCGCAGGGCCTCCTGGAACTGCTCGAGACCCCACGGATCGAAGCCGAGCTGGGCGAGGTCGAGCTTGAGCTTCTGCCGGTCCAGAATCCGGATCGAGACGCTCTCGCCGACGACCGTCGGCAGCGTGTTGACACGCAAGTCGATGTCGCGGGCGCTACGGCGGAGGTTGATCCGGCCATCCTGGGGGAGCCGGCGTTCGGCGATGTCAAGGTTAGCCATGATCTTGATGCGCGAGACGACGGGTAGCTCGAACCGCTTGGGCAGACAGTGCGCCTCGTACAACATCCCATCGACGCGGTATCGGACGCGCAGCACCGTCTCGGACGGGTGGAGGTGGATGTCGGAGGCGCCCCGCCGGACCGCGTCGAGCAGGATGACGTTCACGAGCCGGACGACGGGGGGCTGGTCGGCTGAGGCTTTGAGCTCTACGACGTCGACTGGACCCTCCGGCTCGGCTCCGGGGAGCAGCTCGATCTCGGAAGTTTCGACACCCGACATCGTGACCAGGTCAGGGGCCTCGTAGCACTGCTCGATGGCTCGACGGATCGCCGAGGACGTAGCGACCACGGGGACCACGCGGAGGCCCGACACGAACGCCACGTCATCCAACGCGGGAAGGTTCTGGGGGTCCGCCGTGGCGAGCGTGAGCGAGCCGCCGGTCCGGTCTATGGCGACCACCTCGTGCCTTCGCGCGATTCGAGCCGGAACGAGTCTCACGACCTCGGGGTCGATGGTCAGTTTGGAGAGGTCCGCCAAAGGGATCCCGTGCACACGGGAAAGGAAATCGGCCAGCTGGTCGTCGACGAGGAGGCCGAGGCGAACGAGGACGGCGCCGAGCCGATCGTTGCTCCGAGTCTGCTCCTCCAGCGCGCGGTTCAGCTGCTCGGCGGTGATCACGCCTTCAGCCAGCAGGAGTTGTCCCAGACGCCGACCGGTCGGCCCCCGCCCGCCCTGCCCCGCGCTCTGCGTGGCGCCCGACACTCAAGGCTCCCTGGTGTTCATCAGGTTCCTGCGCCGATGGTGACTCAACGCGGTGAGTTTCCGGAATCCGGCGGCGCTGAGAGGTGCTCCAGGGCCCGGGCGATCACGGCCAGCAACTCATTCACCAGAAACGGCTTGGGGAGAACGAAATCTGCCCAGCCTTTCCTGACGGCCTCCGGATCCAGCTCTTCGCCCCAGCCGGTGACGAGGACCACCTGGGTGTCCCGGCTGAGCTCCTTGACGGCCTGCGCCACCTGCCAGCCGGACATCTCAGGCATCCCCAGGTCAGTCAGCACCAGGTCGTAACGTCCGTCGCGGAAGAGATTCAGCCCTTCTCTTCCGCTGGCGGCCGTCCTGACCGAATGCTCCTGGGCCAGCAGGATCTCGGCCAGGACGGCCCGAACCTCCTCTTCATCGTCGATGACGAGGATGGTGGCATGTCGGGAGGCGAGCGGCGCCGCTTCCTCTCGCTCCGCTGCGGCACCCTTCCCGGCAGGGAGGCGGAGAGTGATGGTCGTTCCTTGCCCTTCCCGGGTCTCGATTCCGATCTCGCCTCCGTGCCGCCGCAGAATCCCGTACGTCACGGACAGCCCCAGGCCCGTGCTCTGTGCCTCCTTGGTCGTGAAGAACGGTTCGAAGGCGTGCTGTCTCACTTCCTCCGACATCCCGCACCCTGTGTCGGCGACAGTGACGGCGACCGATCCTTCAACTGAGGCCGTCCGGACGCAGAGCGTGCCACCCTCCGGCATCGCGTCGAGGGCGTTCAGGACAAGGTTCATGAGGGCCTCCCGGAGCTCCGACGGGTCGCCGGCCACAGCCGGGGTCTCTCCGAGCTCTCTCACTACCTCGTACCGGATCCCCCGGGCCTCCGCCTGGTCTTTCCAGCGAGGGCTCGTGGCCTCAAGGACGTCATGGACCACCTCGTTCAGGGACACGGTCACAAGCGCATGTCCCCGACGGATCCTCGCAAACTCCTGGATCCGACGGACGGTGCGCGCCCCGTCCCGCGCCATCCGCTCGATGATCTCTGCCCATTGCTTCAGGCGCGGGTCATCCAGCTCGGCGCGGAGAAGCTGGGCCCGCCCCAGGATTGCGGCCAGGACGTTGTTGAAGTCGTGGGCGACTCCGCTCGCCATTTCGCCGAGGGCCCGAAGCCGCTCGAGCTGCACTATCTTCTCCTGGCTTGCTTTCAACGTGTCGACGGCTTGCCTGGCCCTGTCGTACAACCGCGCGTTCTCAAGCGCGATGCCGGCCTGGCTCGCGAAGGAGTCTAGGAGATCATGGTCAGCCTCCGCGAACGGGCGCGTCATGCTGCCGATGACCCCGAGCACGCCGAGCACCTGCTCTTCTTTCCTCAGGGAGACTCCCACAAAGGTCTTGAGCGGAGCCACCCTCTCGATACAAGGGGACCCCGCTCTTCCCTGAGCAACCTCTCGGACCAGCTTGGCGACCAGGCTGAGCGGGGCGGGAGACCCGTCCGGAAGGTCTGCACTCCCAGCCTGGGCTGTAAGGGTAGGCTCCCCGGAGTTCTCCTGGACGACCCAAAGTCCAGCCGCCTCGGCACCCAGGAGCTTCACTGCCGATTCCACGATCAGGTCAAAGACGGTCTCCAGATGGAGGGTCGACGTGAGGCTCTGGCAGAGCAGGAGCAAGGTTTCCAGGCGCCGAGCTGCCTGCTCTCGCGCCTGGATGAAGTCCCATAGGATGCGAGCACTCCTGGCACCGACGACCTCAGTCCTTGCCGGTCGCTCTCGGAGGAGATCCTCCAATACCTCCGGCTTGCCGGTGGCCTCGATGACCACATCGGGGGCATAGCGGAACACGGCCCGAGGCCCGTTGGCGGTCGGAATGCCGCGCTCGCGAGCGAGCGCCAGGCCCGGGGCTCGCGCATCCGAGTCCGCCACCGCCACGATCTCCACTTCGGGGTGTTCTCCAAGAAGCCGGATCAGCGCTCTCCCGCCCCTGCCCACGCCCACGACGGCGACTCGAACGGGCGACCCCGACTCGCTCATCTCGACCCTGTCGATTCGCGGTCCCTCGCGGACGCTGGCTTCACGCCCTGGGCGTCCGGTCCAAGGCCTCCTGGGTTCTCAGGAGCAGTGTGGCCGTCTTGCTCCGGACACCTGAGATGGCCTGGCAGTTCACGCAATGGATATTGTCCTCGTCGAAAGCCGAGCATCGCAGGAGGGTCTCGAGCTCCTCGCGAAGCGCCAAAGCCAGCTCCGCCTTCCGCCGGATCCCCTGGGCCTCCTTGATCCCCCGGGTGAGTTCCTGAATCTGGCTCTCCTGTTTGGGGAAGAGATCGATGGGACAGTCGATGTGAGGCACTGTTTCATGCATGTCGGCTCCTTTCCGGCCCCCGCTCACCGGGCCACCTTCATGATGAACTCCGGCTGAGCCTGACGGCCTCAAGGTATTGACGACCGCGCCGCGCCCATTCATCGGACGGTTCGCTGATCCGGGAGGGCCCGAGATAATAGGCCTGCACCGCCTTCTCCATATCCCCGAATCGTCGCACCAGCGTGAAGAAGTAATGAGCTCCGACACGGAGATTTACGCGGAAGTCCTCCAGCTCCTCCTGGTCCGTGTTTGTCCAGCCCAGCTCCCTGGCGACGTCCGCGTACGCCACAGGCATCACCTGCATGAGACCGACGGCGCCCCGGGGCGACCTGGCACGGGGGTCGAACCCGCTCTCCACCCGGATGATGGCGAGGAGGAGCCGCCAGTCAAGGTCGTAGCGGCGTGCCTCCATCTGGACCGCGTGAGCGATCGCCGTCGCCTCCTCGCGAGGAAGCCCCGGGCGATGGGACCGGATCTGGTTCACGATCCCCAGGCGCTCCTCGAGCTGCCGGACATACTGCTGAAGCTCCTCGAGCTGCCGGACATACTGCTGAAGGCGTCTGATCTCGTCGAGCTGGCTCGTGATAAGTCGATTTTGGTCCCGTATGACCCACGCCATGAAAAGGACGAGGCTCAGAGCAACAAGGGCAGCCGTCGCCCGTTTTGCGCAGAGCCGAGGGGATCCCTCCGCCTCCACCCACACCTCAGGAGTGGCCGTCGCCTCTTCCCTCCGGCCCATCGGGAAAGGAATTGGCTGGATCACATCAGGTCCCCGAGCGGTCCGAGCGACAGGTTGAGGTCCTCTTCGCTCAGGCCGAAGTGGGTCAGGAGCTCCGCCATCTTCTCCTCCAGCCGGAGGAAGGTCACTCCCATCCGCTCGATCTCCTCAGGCGTGAGGGAGCCGGCTTCGATCCGCCGGAGGGCCTGCTTCTCCAGGAGCCGCCGGAGCAGCTCGATCAGGGTCAGCACCAGCTTGGCCAGCCCCTGCTCGACCCTCTCCGGGTCGGCGTTGATCCGCCTCGGCAGGACCCCCGTGAGCCGCTCCAGCTCTCCCTCGAACTCCGCCAGGGAGCTTCCCGAGGCCCAGAGTGTCTTCGGTTTCATCGCAGGCTCCGTCGTTGACAAAGTGGTAGGGAGGCCAGGGGCCCGTGAGGAGGAAGCTGAGGGAGGGGAACTCCTCCTGAGCCTTCCCCACACCTTCGCGGAACGCGTCCACCCGATCCCGTGCCACCAGATAGGCTCCCGCGAAGAGCAGCCGGTCCGTGGGGGTTCGCCGGAGCCAGCTCTCCACAGCCAGGGCCTGGAAGGGCGCCTGAAGCTCCCGGATCAGCCGGTCACCCGCCGCACGGACCCTGGCCCGACGCCGCTCCTCGCCGAGCCTCCGGTAGAGGTACGTGGTTCCGGCGCCTCCATTCCCGACCTGCTGATCCACTCTTGCCGCGGCACCCCCGGGCGGCTCCCAGAGGACCCGAAGCCCCATTTCCACTTTCCCTTGGACCCGCCCAAGCGCCCACCGGAACGCCGGAGCGCGTTCCGCGAGGAGCACGACAACCGCCTCCTCGGACCGCAGGACCGTGTTGAAGCGGACGGGCAAGATGGGCCGGACGCCCATCACCTCCTCCACCACCGCCTCGTGGTGGGTCAGATGGGCCTCGTCCAGGGGCCAGGCGCTGAGCGAGGACGCGCTGACGACAGCGGCCAGGCCTGAACGCGCGACGAGAACCACAGGAACCCCTCCGAGGCCCCGGACCTGCCGTGGCAGGGGCGGGGGAAAGCCGACGATCCCGTAGAGATAGAGTCCCTGCACGGCTCACTCCCCCGCGCCCGGAAGGCCCCACTCCCTCGCGGTCTCCACGGAGGAAAGGAGGAGCCGGACACCCAGGTAGATCAGGTCCACATCGGCCACGGAGAGGGTCACGTCCCCCGCGACCACGACCCCCCGGTTGAGGAGGCGGTCCAGCGTCTCAAGGAGCGTGACGTGCCGCTCCCCGCTCAAAGCAGGCCGGCCGTTATTCCTCATCGTCGAGCCGCGGGACAAAGTGATAGGGTGGCCAGGGGCCTGAGGTGACCAGCCTCAAGCCTTCTTCTCCATGGCCCCGGTTCCACTGCTCAACGCCCGTGAGGAAGGCCTCCACTCCCTCCCGCCTCACGAGACAGGCCAGGTTGAGAACGATCCGCTCTCCCGGCGGGGCCTCCGGGAGGAGGGGAGGATGGGCGGCCAGGTCGATGACGGCCGTCTGAATCGCCTCCAGGAACGCACGCGTCAGCGCTTTCTCGCGCTCCAGAGATTTCGCGGCGGCGCTCTCGCCGAGTTTCCTCCTGAGGAAGAAGGCCTGCCCGGGCGGTTTGGCGCTCGCCTCCCGGGACAGGGCAAGGAGCGCCGCGTCGCTGCGGAGCACGTCGGCTCGGAGGGCCGCAGGGCTCGCGAACCCCTTCACCCCCCACTCGAGCTTGTCGCCCAGGAACTCCAGGGCGTCCCGGATGCGCCGAGCATTCCTCCGGATGACTGCCCGGATTCGCTCCCGGTCGAGGAAGATGGTGCCGAACTTCATGGGGAGGAGCGGGCCCTTGGCCAGGGCCGCCTCCACGATCGCCTCGTGCAGGCGCACCTTCTCCTCCAGCCAGCGGAGATCCTCCAGCTTCCGGCGGAGGGCCTCCTCGCCGAACTCAGCCAGGGGGACCGGGCTCGACAGGGCCGCGAGCCCGTTCTCGGCGACGAGGCTCAGGGGCGAACGCCCGTCGATCCCCATCAACGGCGGCAGGTCTTCATGGGAGAGGAAGGCGTAGAGGTACCAGCCGATCTCCGTGGCCATCAACGCTCCTCCCCCTCCCGCAAGGGGAGCCGGTCGATCAGAAACTCCACCTGGATTTCCTCGGGCAGGAGTCGGTCCACCTCGTGCAGCATCCCCAGGAAGAGAAGGCCCACGTCCCCCTCCTCCAATGTCTCGGTGATCCGCTGGGCGATGAAGGTGTCCCGCTCCTTGAGGATCTCCCCGCTCTCTGCCCCGTAGCGCCGCTTGGCCTCTTCCCGCTCGGCGTCGGTCGGGGCCCCGGCGATCCGCTTGATGTGGGCGTATTCTCGGGTCAGCAGCTCAGGCGACTCCGTCCCCATGAGCCTCGCCCCTTTCCCCACCAGCTGCATGACGAGCTGATAGTTCTTGCTTCGCTGGGCCGCCACGTCCCGCGCGATCTCCAGCTCTTTCCCCGAGACGGGAAGGCCATCCTGATAGATCCTGACCCGCTCCCAGGGGAGCGTGAGGGCGAAAAGCCTTGCTCTGATCCCTTCCCAAACCTCCTCGATGACCTGGCGGCTCTTCGCCCACCGCTCGGCCCCGAACCGCCTGATGGATTCCTGCTTCAGAGCCTCCCCTTGGGAGCCCATGTCCGCCATGGTGTGGACGATGGGCACATAGATGAGCCGCCTCAAGCCACCTCCTCGGCCACGAGCCGAAGGAGCCGGTCCAGGTTAAAGGGCTTGCCAATGAACTCCCTCACCCCCAGGGCCATGGCTTCCCGCACCCGCTGGGCCGTCCCGTAGGCCGTGAGGACCACCACCTTGGCTCCCACACCCCGCTCCCTGAGCCGCCTGAGGGTTTCGAGCCCATCCATCTCTGGCATGACCAGGTCCAGAATGATGAGGTCTGGAGACTCCTGCTCCACGAGCGCCAGCGCCTCACGGCCGCTCCTGGCCGCGACGATTTCGAACCCCTCCAGCGCCAGGCTCCGCATGAAGAGCCGGCAGAGGTCGTCTTCGTCATCCACCACCAGGATCCTTCCCCCCCTCACCTCGCTCCTCCTTTCGCCAGGGATTTCGAGGCGTCCACCAGATGGGCCAGCCTCACGGCGTATTCTTGAAAACCCGGATCGCTCTCCCCGGGGTGAGTCTGCAGGTACTCCCGGATAGCCAGCATGGTGGCCTTGCGGCAGATGGCCTCGATCTCGGCTCCGGCCAGGGCCTGGCCCTCCCGGGCCAGGACGGCCAGGTCCACATCCTTGGCCAGAGGCTTTCCCCTCGTGTGGATCCGGAAGATCTCAAGCCGCTCCCCCTCGTCGGGGATCGGGACCTCGATGAGGGAGTCAAATCGCCCCGGCCTCAGCAGGGCCGGATCGACCATGTCAAGCCGGTTCGTGGCCGCCAGGACCATGACCCCCCTCAGCTCCTCGATCCCGTCCAGCTCGGTGAGAAGCTGGCTCAGGAGTCGCTCCGCCACCCCCGAGGGGTCGAGGCCCCGCCTGGGGGCCAGGGCGTCCAGTTCGTCCAGGAAGATGACGCAGGGGGCGGCCTGCTTGGCCTTCTTGAAGACCTCCCGGATGGCGCGCTCACTCTCGCCGACCCACTTGGACATGAGCTGGGGCCCCTTGATGGCGATGAAGTTGGCCCGGCTCTCCGTCGCCACGGCCCGAGCCAGCAGGGTCTTGCCGGTCCCCGGTGGGCCGTGGAGGAGAATCCCCCGGGGGGGCCTGGCCCGGGCGTGCTGGAAGAGGGCGGCATAGCGGAGCGGCCACTCGACGGCCTCGATCAGCTCCTGCTTGACGGCGTCGAGCCCGCCCACGTCCCCCCACCTGACATCGGGAACTTCCACGGTGATCTCCCGGAGGGCGGAGGGCTCCACCTCCTTGAGGGCCTCGAAGAAATGGGCCCGGTGGACCCTGAGCTCCATGAGGGCCTCGTAGGGGATGGCCCCCGCCTCGAACTCGATCTGGGGGAGAATGGCGCGGAGGGCTGCCATGGCCCCCTCCCGGCAGAGGGCCTCCAGGTCCGCGCCCACGAATCCGTGGGTAATCTCGCTCAGCTCCTCCAGGTCAACATCTTGGGCCAACGGCATCCCCCGGGTGTGGATCTCCAGGATCTCCCGCCGACCCTTCCTGTCCGGGATCCCGATGGCGATCTCCCGGTCAAAGCGACCGGGCCGCCGAAGGGCGGGGTCCAGGGCGTTGGGCAAGTTTGTCGCCCCGATGACGATCACCTGGCCCCGGGAGCGGAGGCCGTCCATGAGGGCCAGGAGCTGGGCCACCACCCGCTTCTCCACCTCCCCCACCACCGTCTCGCGCTTAGGGGCGATGGCGTCGATCTCGTCCACGAACACGATGCTGGGGGCCTGGCGCTCGGCCTCCTCGAAGAGCTTCCTGAGCTTGGCCTCCGACTCCCCGTAGAACTTGTGGATCACCTCCGGTCCGCTCACGGCGAAGAAGTGCGCGTCTGTCTCGTTGGCGACGGCCCTGGCGATAAGCGTCTTGCCGCAGCCCGGGGGGCCATGCAGAAGCACCCCTTTGGGGGCGCCAATCCCCAGCCGCTCGAAGACCTCGGGGTACTTCAGGGGAAGCTCGATCATCTCCCGCACCCGCTGGATCTCCCGGTGGACTCCCCCGATGTCTTCGTAGGAGACCTTGGAAGGTTCCACGGGACCCTCCGGCTGGCGGACGCGCAGGAGGGTGGTGGGCTGAACGATGACGGGCCCGCCCGGGGCGGTCTCCAGGGCGGTGAACTCCTGGGCCATCGTGCCGAAGAGCGTGGCCCGGATCCGGTCGCCGGCCAGGACCGGCACCCCCTCGATGAGCCTGGCGAGGTAGCGGGTGTCCCGCTCCCGCTGGGTCGGGCGCATGAGGGAGAGGGGGGAGAGGGTGAGCCTCACCGCCGGTCTGGCTGGGACCTTCGTCACCGTCACCCTCTCGTCCAGTCCGACCTGGGCGTTGGTCCGCGTGAGGCCGTCCACCTGGACGATCCCCTTGCCCCGCGCCTCCTGATAGGCCGGCATCACCTTCGCCACGGTCTGGCGCTTCCCCTGGAGCTGGACGATGTCGCCCACCTCGGCGCCGAGGGCCTTCATGTCTTCAGGGTCAAGGCGGGCGAGGCCGCGCCCCACGTCCTTGGGCAGGGCTTCGACGACCCGGAGGGTGACGGGTGTGGGAGGGCGCTCTTCCATCACGCAAGGCCTCGATCCGTCACGGCTACGGGATCCAGGCTGAACCACTGGACAGGAAACAGAATCTCCCTGAGCCGCTGGAGCCCCTTGACCTGGTGGGGACGGTCCAGCAGTTTGAAGAGCGTGAGCTGGGGGAAGGCGCGCTCACACTCCTGGAGCAACCCCCGCTGCTCTTGCCACCGCTTGTGGCAGAAGGCACAGGCTCTCTGTTCCGAGGACACCACGTGGTTCACGACCAGGCGCCGGACAGAAATTTTCAGGCGGGCGAGCTCTTCGACCAGCCGCCGGGTCTCGGCAATGACCATAGTCTCCGGGGTGGTGACCACCACGAATTCGCACAGGTCCGGATCTCGGAGAAGCCCCTGGATCTTCCGCACCGTCCGCTTCATGGTGAAGAGGAAGTCGTCCGCGGGCTCGTGGATCTCCCGTCGGGCCAAACGGGCGACCACGTAGCGGTACTTGTAGCGCATCCGGGCCAGGACGCGGATCCACTCGTCCAGGAGCTCGGGCAGGGCCAGCAGGCGCAGGGCGTGGCCCGTGGGAGCCGTGTCCAGGAGATAGAGGTCGTGCTCTTCCCGCTCCATCAGCTCCACCAGCTCCTTGAAGGCCATCACTTCGTCAAGTCCGGGGATGGAGAGGGAGAAGAGGTCATCGATGTCCCCCTCGTCTAAATAGCTCCCGGTTTCCAGGATCCGCTTGATCTCCTCCCCGTGCTCCTCCTTGAACTTCAGGAAAAGCCGCTCGGCCGAGATCTCCAGCGCCGAGAGGTTCTTGAGCCCCCCTACCTGCTGGACCTCGGGGCCGATCTCCTGCTCGAGAGAATCGGAGAGCGAATGGGCGGGATCCGTCGAGACCAGCAGCGTCCGACATCCGGCGTTGGCGAATTGGACCGCCGCCGCTGCGGCGCAGGTGGTCTTGCCGACCCCTCCCTTGCCCCCAAAGAGGATCAGCTTCACGTGCCCTTCCGGGCCTTTGCGACGGTGACCTCCAGGATGCCGTTCCGGTAGGAGGTCTTCAGGGATTCCCGCTTCCCCTTGGCAGGGAGGAGAATCTCTTTGTTGTACTTCCGGTCCCTGCCCTCAGCGGCGATGGTGAGGATGTCGCCTTCCAGCTCGACGTTGATGTCGTTAGCCTCCACCCCGGGCAGTTCGGCGATCACCCGCATGGCCTCTTTCTCATCGAAGACGTCCACCAGGGGCTCTCGCACTTCCTCCACCACCGCCCCCGCTTCGCCCTTCTTGATGTTACCGAAGGTCTCGACGGTGGGTTCGCCCCCCAGGCCGACTTTGACGCTGAAGCCATAGACCCCCTTGAGGTCCTTCAGCCGCCCCTTCCCCCTGAGCTCCCCCGTGCGGGTCACCTCGGTCTTCCCCTCCGTCTCCATCTCCTTGAGGAGCTCGACGAGGTCGCCGATCCCCCTGAAGAGATCGCCGAGGCCGAACCCGCTCCCGCCTTTTCGTCCTGCCATACATCCCTCCCTCACCCGCCAAGGCGGGCCTCAAGCCGATCCAGTCGCTCCCTGAGCTGACGGTTCTCCTCCTCCATGGTCCGCGCCTTCGAGGAGAGGGCGGGGTCGCTCTGCCACCAGTCGATCCCCATCTCCTTGGCCTTCTCCACCGAAGCGATCAGGAGCCGGATCTTGATGTTCAAGAGCTCGATGTCGGCCAGACAGATCTTGATATCCCCGGCGATGACAATCCCCTTGTCCAGGACCCGCTCGAGGATGTCGGCCAGGCTGGTGGTCTGGACGCTGTGCGGGATGTTCTGCGGCATGGCGCTCCCTAACGTCCCACTCTCGCCTGCTCGACCCTGGCCCCGCAGGCCGGGCAGAACTTATAGTCGTCCTCGTAGAGGTACCGCCACGTCCCTCCGCACTCCGGACATTGCCGGGTTAACGGCTCCCCGCACTTCGGGCAGTGCTTCAAGGCCCCCCAGGTAGTCTCCCCGCACCCCGGACATTTGAACGCCCCCATCGTTGTTCCCCCTCAGCTCTTCGATCTTCATCGCCCACCCCCTCAGGCGGCGCGCGGTTTCTCCGTCACGGCATCGCTCCGCGTGGTCACCCCAGGGCCTGGGGCCGACTCGCCTCCCTCCGACCCCGCCTCTTCCTCGGCGCCCCTAGCGGCGTTGAGCTTCGCTTCCCATAGAGCCGCCTGCTGGGCGTACTCCTCCTCGCCGATCTCGTCCATCTCGTAGCGGAGCTGGAGCTCGAGGAGCTTCTCCTGGATGTACGCCTCGTCGTTCAGCTCGCGGTCCACCAGTTCATGCATCTTCCTGAAGACGCCGAGGAACCCCTTGAAGGGGAGCGCGAGAAGGTCGTCAATGAGGAGCATCACTCCCCCGCTAGACCTGGATCAGCAGGTTGACGAAGTTAAAGGGCGGAAACCCTCCCACGTACTTGAACCTCACCATTTCGCCGTAGCGCTCAGCCAGCCTGTCCATCTCACGGTCAAAGGCGGCCTCCCGAGCCCGATCCACCAGGAAGGCGGCGTTCAGGATCATCCGCTCCCCCAGGAGCCGGTGGGTCAGGCGGAAGTCGCAGCAGGCCCCCTTCAGCGCCTCCACGATCTCCCCCCGGACTCGGGCCTTCTCGGCCTCCAGAGCGGCCTCCACCCTCCTCCCGATCTCCACGAGCTGCCAGTGGGGTTTCTCGGGGGGGAGCGAGGCCACAGCCTCCCTGAGCCGCCTGATCTCCCCGTATCGCTCCAGGATCTCCTGGTAGATGAGCGTTTCATGGAAGACGGCCTTCACCCCCACCTCCACCCTGTCGCTCATCTCCCCCAGGAGCGCCCTGAACTCGTCGTCCTCCCGTTCCAGGATGGCCCGCACCATCGCCTCATCCTCCGCGATGGTGCAGAACCGGACGGGGAGGACCGGGTGGCGCTTGAAGACCGCCTCGATGGCCCGCTCGTGGGCAAGCGAGTTCTCTCGGGAGACCGGATAGCGTCTGATTGGCGAGTCGCTTACCACCGCCGCAATGTCGCGATAGGTGATGGTGGTAAGCTCATCCCCTCGGCCGCCAATCCCCAGGGGGCCGAAGCTTTCCTCTTCGGCCTCTTCGGTAATGCAGTAGATGTACTTCCCCTCGCGGGCCATGGCGATCACTCATCCGTCCGCGTGGAGGGCGATGTTGACGAAGTTGTAGGCAGGCACCGGCCCCACGTAGGCGAACTTGATCCGCTGCCGACACCGGAGGTCCAGCCGCGTCATCAGGTCGTCAAACTCCTTCTCCCTGGCCCGATCCACCAGGAAGGCGGCGTTGAGGAGCATCTTGTCCCCGATGGTCCGGTTGAGGCGGTAATCGACGGAGATCCTCTTCAACCCTCTGAGGAGATCCTCTCCCTCTCGCTCCTTCTTTGCCTCCAGGACGGCCTGCACTGTCTGCCCGATGGCGATCCGCTGGGCATGGGTCTGGCGGGAGGGCCGCGCGGCGATCTCCTCCTTCAGGCGCTTGATGCTTTCGTTCTCGTCCACGATCTCCCGAAAGATGAGGTCCATGTCCCTCCAGAAGGCCTTGACGCCCAGTTCCACCTTGCCGTCCATGTCTCGGAGGAGGTGCTTCAGTTCGCGGTACCGCTGCTCCAGGAGCCGCCGGATCTCTTCGGTGTTGACCGCGATCGTGCCGAATTTGACCGGGAGCACCGTGTGCGCTTCCATGACCCGCTCCAGCACCTGCTCGTGGGCCAGCAGGTTCTCCTTGCTCACCCGATGCTTCCCCAGGGATGCGCGGCTGATGACCGCGCTGAGGTCTCGACAGGCAATGGTCTCCACCTCCTGGCCACCGAGGCCGATCGGCCCGAAGTTCCGCGCCTCATTCGTCCCGATGATCCCGTAAAGGTACTCCCCCTCGTCACGCACCGCCGGGCTCCCGAGACCACTGGGAAAGCCTCACCGCCACCGCCTCCCTGACATCGCTCGCGCGAAAGGACGAGCCCACCCGGCGGTACTCGCCCAGGAGTCGGTAGGCCTCGGTCACCGCCTCAAACGGGCCGGCCCCGTCCCGGCTGGCCGTGCCTGCCTCCAGGAAGGCATGGTCCGGGTGGCGCTGCTGGACCAGCCGCCGATACGCGTGCCTGATCTCGGCCAGCCCGGCGTCCTCCCTGAGCCCCAGGAGCCACCGCGCCCGGTCGATGGTCTCAACCTCGAACGTCTGGATCTCCACGGTGGCGAAGCTGTACGGGGGAAGCGGCCCCACGCAACGGAAGTCGATATGGTCGCCGTATCGGCCGTTCAGGCGCTCCAGGGTCTTGCCGACCTCTCCTTCCCTCGCCCCGTCCACCAGGAAGGCCGTGTTGAGGATCATCCGGTCGGCCACGAGGGCGTGGGGGCAAAGGTCCTGGGCCAGGGGCTTGAGGGCCTCGACGATCTCAGCGCCCAGGGCCTCCCGCCGTTGATCCAGCCGGGCCTTGACCATCTGGCCGAGCCTGACCCGTTCCGCCGTGGTCTCCTGCGGGGGACGGAGCGCGATGGCGGCCTTCACTCCTCTGATCTCCGGCTCCTCCCCGATCTGCCGGAACACCGAGTTCAGATCCTTCCACTGGGCCACCAGGTCCAGCTCGATCTTCCCCTGCATGGCCTGCCGGGCCGCCGTGAGCTGGGGGTAGCCGTTCTCCAGGATCTTCCGGACCTCCGCCTCATCGCGGGCCGTGGTCCCGAACTTCACCGGGACCGCCGTGTGATCCTCCATGACTTTTTCGATGACGGCCTGGTGGGCGAAGAGGTACCGGAGGACCTCCTCCCGCTCCATGGAGCGGTAGGCCCGGCTGGGGGCCGGGCTTACGAGGGCGGCCAGGTCGCGATGGTGAAGGGCGGAGACCCGCCGGCCGTCGATGCCGCTGAGGCGGGAGGGCGGCCCCTTCCCGTCCCCAACGACGCAGTAGAGGTGAAGGCCTTTCACGGCGATCGTCCCCGTCATCAGTATTTCAGGGCCAACGTTTTCCACTGCCTCTTCGTGGGGCCGCTCGGCTTCGCCGCCTTCCTCACTCCGTCGCCCGGGCCCTCCGACTGAGCCGACTGCTGCTCCAAGCCTCCCATCTGCGCACCGATCTCCTCCAGGCGCTTGTGGATCGCCTGGAGGCGCTTGGTCAAAAGGGCCGCCTCCTTCTCCAGGCGCTCTTTCGCCTTTTGCAGCACGTAGAGGTGCAGGTAGGCGGAGCACTGGACCCTGGGAATAGAGCGCCGGCTGGCCGTATGCATGCTCCGGATCTCCCGGAGCCCGCTGACGTCGGCCGCACCCCTCGTCGGCATCCGGGCCACCTCCTCCTCAGCAGTGCTGCTTCACGAACTTCTTCACGAGCTCCCGGACCTTGGTCTGGTTGCTCTTGCTCCCCACCCGGCTGGTCTCGGAGGCCAGGATGTCCTGGCAGACCTGCTGGAAGACCGCGCTGGACCCCTTGACGTGACCATTCAGCACCGTGAGAGACTTGGCGATCATGATCGCGCCGCGGACGGTAGGGGCGAACTCGCACGCGCCCGACTCCCGGAGCGCCCGGACGACCTTGACGATCTTCGCCGCGTCCTTCCGGGGAAGGGCGGACTTGGCCAGAACGATCGCCATCTCCGTCTCCTCATCGAAGTGATCCAGGTCCATGGTGATCATCCGGTCGCGGAGGGCGTCCTGACTCCGGTGGACGCCCGCGTACTCCTCGGGGTTCGAGGTGAAGATCGCCGTGAAGTTCGGATCCACCCTCAGGTAGGTCTCGGCTCCGCCCCGACCGACAGGGAAGTCCATAATCCGCTCCTGGAGGATGGAAAGAAGAATGTTGTTCGCCTCGGGCCGCGAGCGGGTGAACTCGTCGTAGATGAGGGTGAAGCCGTACTTGCAGGCCACGGTCAGCCGGTTATCCACCCACCGCTTGACCATGTCCTCTTCCACCTTCAGGACCCTGGAGACGAAGCGGTCAATGACCTTTCTCAGCCGATAGCCGTACTCCCCGCCGACCAGGTTGGAGGTGGTGAACTCCTCGTCCCCGTGAATCATCACCACCGGGCGCTTGATCTTGCTCGCCACGTGGAGGGCCAGGGTGGTCTTCCCCGTGCCGGAGGCCCCGCGGAAGTGGACCGGGAAGCCGGCCTGGACATAGCCCAGGGCGCGATCGGCCAGCGCCTTGACATACCTCGTTTCCACAAAATCCGGCAGCGGGGAGGGCTCAAGGACCGTCGTGAGCTCGTCGATCATGGTCTCTCCTCAGGGCTGTATCCATCCAGACCCTTCTCACCGGACCCTTCTCACCGCCCGGGTGAAGCCAAACCGCTCCTCGACCAGCCCCGCGCCTGGATGGCCCTGAGGGTGGCCTTGAACTCTCTGACCTTCACGGGGCCGTCATTGGACAGGTGCTCCCCCAGGGCCCGCGCCAGCTCTTCCTGTTCTCTTTGGAAGTCAGCGAGCAGGGCCTTGACTTCCCGCTCGCGCTCCAGCCACCTGATGGTGATCCCTCCCAGCAGCGCCTTGACCCGCTCGACCGGCTCCGCTTCACCTCTGGAGAGGGCCTCCCGCAGGCTGGCCGCCAGCGCTCGTTGCTCTTGCAGGTAGCTCCTCACTGTCTCTTTGACCGCCCGCTCGCGCTCCTCCTGCCGGGAGAGAACCCCCTGCATCATGGCGTCGAAGTCTCGCCTCCTCAGGGAGGCGGCCTGGGCCAGGGTTTCCCGGAGCCGGATCCGCATCGCGTCCCGCTGGCTCCGGAAGGCCTCCAGCATCTCGTGGGTGGCTTCGATGATCTGCTCCACCGACGAGGCCCTGGCCTCGTAGGAGGCGGTGACCTCCCGGACCAGCCGCCCCATCTCCTCCCAACGCTTGTCATTCGTCGTCGTGACTTGTCCTTCCCTCATCGGGCGGGGCTGGCGCGCCTTTTCGCCAGCGCGGCGCCCATACTCTGCCAGTGGCTGGCCGCGGCCTGACGCTCCTGCCGGAACGCCGACATCATCCCGTTCACCGCTTGCCCCCGGAACTCCGTGGCGGCGTGGAGGAATCGCCTGAGGTCCGTTGCCTTGCGCTTGAGTTCGTGACGGACGTTTTTCATCTGGTGCCGGACGCTCTTCAGCGTTGCCGCGGTCTCTTGTCTGAGGGCCAACAGCTTCGCCATTCGGGCGTCGAAGGAATTGACGATCTCCTGGCCCAGATTCCGCATCTCCTCTGCCAGCCCCATCGCCCCTGGAGTTTCCTCGAAGGGGAAACTCTCAGGGACCTTCTTCGCTTTTTTCTTGGGTGCCATGGTCTCCTCCCGGGCGTCGAGACGCCCTTTGCCGTTGCTAGGAGAGAGATCCTGGCGAGACACGCTCTCCGCGGTCGTCCGCTCAAGGGCGCCCCGGCAGAAACCCCTCGCCGACCCTGACCGCCCGGCCCTACGCCGGCGCGGCGGCCGTGGCGGTCAGGCCGATGGCCTCGGCGTACTTGAGGTAGGTCTCGACGGAGGCCACCACCGCCCGCGCCTCGATGGCCAGAAGCTCGATCCCCACCAGGGAGACCCGCACCCAGGCATCGATGACCACGCCCTTGTCCAGGATCCGGTCCACCACCTCCACCAGGCTGGACGACGCGATTGTCTTCTCCACTGCCATGCTCACTCACCTCCTTTCGGTTTGCCCCTCGAGGCCGTTCACCGGCTCGAGCGAGGAGCTTTCTCCATCCCCGTTGATGACCCGCTTCAGGAGGGCGGAGACCTCGTCCAGTTCAAAGGGTTTCGAGATGAAGCCTTGGTACTCCCCCCGCCGCATCCCCTCCTGAATCGGCTGATCGTCCTCGTAGTGGAAGCCGGAGATCATCACGATCGGAAGCCGGGGGGCGAGCTCCCGGATGACGCGGGAGACCTCGATGCCGTTCCGGCCGGGGAGCTTGACGTCGATGATGGCCACGTCAAAGCCTCGCCCCCGCACCGCCCGGATCGCGTCCTCCCCCCGGTGGACCTGGGTGACGTGCACCCCGTCATCCGCCAGGCCCTTCTCCAGGGCCCAGCAGACGTCCTTCTCGTCGTCCACGACGAGGACCTTAAGCACCTGGCCTCTCCACCGGCAGGGTGACGGTGAAGGTGGAGCCCCTGCCCACCTGACTCTCGACGCGGATGGTGCCCCCGTGCTGCTGGACGATGCTGTACGCGATGGAAAGGCCCAGGCCTGTCCCCTTGCCAACCGGCATCGTGGTGAAGAAGGGGTCGAAGATGCGGGACAGGTGCTCTTCGGGGATCCCGCTCCCGGTGTCGGTGAAGCTGACCTCGATTGCCGGCTGCGGACTTGTCGGGGCCAGTCGGCTCTCGATGGTGAACCGACCCCCCCGGGGCATGGCGTGGTAGGCGTTCAGCATGATGTTCATGAAGACCTGCTGGAGCTGGTTCTTGCCCGCCCTCACCCTCGGGAGCCTCCGGGCCAGGCGCTTGTCGATCTCGATGGACTGAAGGGAGACCTGATGGCCGATGAGAGCCAGGGTGTCCTCGACGGCGCTGTTGACGTCCACCCGCTCCACCAGGCGCTCTGAGGGACGGGCGAACCGGAGGAGGGACTCGATGATGGCCGCCGCACGGTTGGTCGCCGCGCGGATCTTCTCGGCGCACTCCCGCCTGATCTCGGGATCGGTCCCCTTCTTCAGGAGGATCTGGGCGGCGGAGGAGATGATCGCCAGGGGGTTGCGGATCTCATGGGCGATGCCGCCAGCCATCTCCCCGAGGGCGGCCATTTTGGCTGACTGGATCAACCGAAGCTCGAGCTGCCGCTTTTCTGTCAGGTCCCGCCCCACCCCCACCAGGGCCACCACCCGGCCGCCCTCCTCCCGCATGGCCGAAAAACGCCAGGAGATGAGGAGGTCCTGGCCGCCCTTCGCCCGCATCCCCGTCTCAACCTCCCGAACCGTTCCCTCCGAGGCGAGCTCGGCGAGGAGGCTCTGGAGGCGGGGCCGATCCGCTCCCAAGAAGAAGTCGGCAAACTGCCTCTTCTCCACCTCCGCGGGCGAGAACCCCAGAAGCCGCTCGGCGGCGCGGTTCCAGGTCATCACCGCGCCAGCCGCATCCAGCGAGACGATGAGGTCGTGGACGCTCTCCACTACGCTGGCCAGGTGGCGTTCGACCTGCCTGACGCGCTCGCCCAAGTTCTTTTTTTCCGTCACGTCGTCCATGAACAGGATCACCCTCGCGACCCGCCCCTCCTCGTCCTTCAACGGGGTCAGCCTGTAGAAGTAGACGCGGGCGGCCAGCCCCGGGGCCCGGTACTCCATCTCCCCGCCCTCAAAGGGCCGGCCGGTCTGACAGACCTTCCGGAGCCGCTCCTCCAGGTCGGTGTAGGAGAGGATGGCCAGCGGGAAGACGTCAGCGATCTGTTTGCCCAGGACTTCTCCATCCTCCTTCCGCGATTTGACGAGGAAGTTGCGGTTGGCAAAGGTCACCCTGAGGCTGCTGTCCAGGATCAGGATGGAGGAAGGGATGAAAGCGAGGATGTCCGTCTCGAAGTTCTGCTCACCCGCGTCCGGGACCATCAACTCACAGCCGGCCCCGCGACGCCTCTCCAGGGTCAACTCCTCATCCATGGTGGACCGCATGGGTGGGCACCGCGAAGGAGAGACGCAAATATCGGGCCGGACCCCCGCCGCTACGGTTTCGCAGGGGGGACAGCACAACCTCTGGGCGCACCGAGTGATGGGGGCTCAAGATAGCGGGGGGAGGAGGAATGCGGCGGGGTCAGTCAGCGGGGCGGGGCCCTGGCAGCGATGCCAGAACTATGGCGATCACGCCCTGGCGCGGATGCCACAGCGGGCACCGCCGGGACCAGAAAGCTACCCCTGGAACTCCCGAGCCTGGATGCCGTAGCGCCTCATCTTCAGATACAGGGTCTTGTAGTCGGTCCGAAGCAGCCGGGCCGCCTCGCTCTTGTTCCCCCGAGCGGCCTGCAGGGCCTGACGGATCGCCTGCCGCTCCATCTCGGCAGTTGCCTTGCCCCTCACCTCTCTCAGGGAAAGCCCCGCCGCTCCCGGCGCTCCGGCTGACGCCCACGCCGGGCCCTCGGCCCCCAGGCCCGTCAGGTGCTCCGGGCGAATGAGGCCCGGAGCCAGCAGGAGGGCCTGGCGAATGACGTTCCGCAGCTCCCGGGCATTGCCCGGCCAGGAATGCCGGAGCAGACGCTGGGCCGCCTCCTCCGCGATCCCGTGCACCGGCCGCTTGAGCTCCATACTGACCTCATCCATGAAGCGCTTGGCCAGGTAGAGGATGTCTTCCTGCCGCGCCCTGAGCGGGGGCAGGCTGATGGTGAACTCCGCCAGGCGGTAGTAGAGATCCTGCCTGAACCGGCCCGCCCGCATCTCGCCCTCCAGGGCAACATTGGAGGCGGCAATGATCCGCACATTCACCGGCGCGGCGCGCTTGCCCCCCAGGAGCCGCACCTGGCGCTCCTGCAGCACCCGCAGAAGCTTCGCCTGGGTGGGCAGGGGGAGGTTAGCGATCTCGTCCAGGAAGAGGCTCCCCCCCTCGGCCAGCTGAAAATGCCCCTCCTTCCTCCGGTCCGCCCCGGTAAAGGCCCCCTTCTCGTAGCCGAACAGCTCCGATTCGATCAGGCTCTCGGGCATCGCCCCGCAGTCCAGCCCGATAAAGGGCTTCGCATGCCGGGCGCTCTGCTGGTGGATGGCCCGGGCCACCAGCTCCTTCCCCGTCCCCGTCTCCCCCTGGATGAGCACCGTGAAGGCCGACCCCGCCACCTGCTTGACCTGCTCGATGACCTTCTGGATCTCCCCGCTCGGGCCCATCAGCTCCCTCAGCGAGCCGCCCTCGCGCAGCTGACTCCTCAGCTCCTCCACCTCGGCCAGCAGCGCCTGCCGCTCCAGGGCCCGCCGCACGGTCAGGATGATCTCATCGTTTTGAAACGGCTTGGTGAGGTAGTCGTTGGCCCCGAGCCGCATGGCCTGAACGGCGGTGGGAATGTCCCCGTAGGCCGTGAGCATGATCACCGGCACTTGGGGAGCCATCGCCTTGAGCTTCTTCAGCGTCGTTATCCCGTCCAGCCCCGGCATCCTCAGATCCAAGATGACGGCCGCGGGAGCCTCGGCCATGACCCGGTCCAGGGCGGCCTGGCCCTCCGCCGCCGCAACTGCCTCGAAGCCCTCCGCCCGGAGAACCCCGGTGAGGAGGCAGCGCATGTCGGGCTCGTCATCCACCACCAGGATCTTTGCCACTTGCGGTCCTCGAATTCACGAAATCCAGCATTGGTCCGACCCCCGGCTGGAACGTGGCAACGGGCTCCACGATAGAGGAAAGCCGTCGGACTACTCGGGCGATTCGGTCGCAGCTCTCGATGATCACCCTTGCCCTGTTGGCAGCCCTCGGTTCCCTCAGCTCTCCCTCCAGCATCTGGGCCTGGCCAAGGATAGCAGTCAGGGGGTTGTTAATCTCGTGGCTCATGGCGCGCGCCGCCAGGAGGAGAGTCCCGACCCTGGCGGTCCTGAGACGCTCTGCCTCCAGTTCCCTCTTTTCCAACGCTCTCCTGACGGTAAAGACGATCTCATCGTGTTCAAAGGGCTTGGTGAGGTAGTCGTAGGCTCCGAGCCGCATGGCCTGAACGGCGGAGGGCAGATCCGCATAGGCTGTGACAATGACGACGGGCAGTTGGGGATCCATCGCCTTCGTTCGCTCCAGGACCTGGATGCCATCGAGCACCGGCATCTTGAGATCCAGGAGGATGACGTCCGGGGAGTGGCGCGAAATCTGCTCCAGGGCAGCCTGGCCGTCCTCTGCCGCGGCCACGTCGAAGCCCTCCGCCCGGAGGACCCCGGCGAGGAGCCAGCGCATGTCGGGCTCGTCATCCACCACCAGGACCTTGCGCATCGCCGGCTCCCTTATCCCACGCAGGCCTGAACCCTCTCGGCGGCCACCGCCGGCAGAAGGATGGTGAACCGGGTTCCGCGCCCCTCCTGGCTCTCCACGGTCATCCTCCCCCGGTGGGCCTCCACGTGGCGGAGGGCGATGGCCAGCCCTAACCCCGTCCCCCGCTCTCGGGTGGTGAAGAACGCGTCGAAGATGCGGTCGAGGTACTCCGCAGGGATTCCCCGGCCGGTGTCCATAACCTCCAGCCGGACCCATTCCGAGGGCTCGAAGACGGCCCCGAGCGTGATGCTTCCGCCGCCCTCCATCGCTTGGACGGCGTTGAGGAGGAGGTTGAGGAACACGTGCTGGAGTTGCTCCGGGTCGCCCCGGATACGGGGGAGGGCAGGGGCATACTGGCGCACGACCTTCACCCCCTGTTTCTCGAACTCCCCGCTGAGCAGATGACAGGCTCGATCCAGGGACTCGGTCACATCCAGGAACTCCAGCGATGGTTCCCTCGGCCTGGCAAAGCTCATGAGCTCTCGGATCGTGCTGTCGGCCGTCGCCGCGTTCCGGTGGATGACCTCAAGGTACTCTCGGGCCTCGCGCCGGCGGTCGCCAGGGCGCCTGAGCAGGAACTGCGCCGAGCCCCCGATGATGGCCAGCGCATTGCCCAGCTCGTGGGCCAGTCCCGCGGCGAACTGGCCTACGGCCGCAAGTTTCTCCGCGTTGTGAAGGTAGCGCGTCTGGTGGACTTTCTCCGTGACGTCTCTGATGTGCTCGACGATCTCCATCGGCCGTTCCCCCTCGTCAGCCAGGGGGTAGCTGAAGACTTCCAGATACCGACAGCCCGAACCGGCATTCCCCCGTGACATGCTGGCCGAGGCCCCTCGGCCGGTGGTAAAGGTCTCCAGGGCCGGGCACCCGTGGCAGACCTGTTCCCGGCCGAACAGCTCCCGGTGACAGTTCCGGCCGATCAAGGCCTCGGCCGGGGTGCCTGAGAGCGCGGCGGCCCCCTCGTTGGCGGCCACGATCGAGAAAGTCTGATCGACGATGACGAGGGAATCGGTGATCCCGTTGAACACCCCGCGGAGCCGGCGCCGGCTTTCGACCAGCGCGGCAGTCCTGGCCTGGACTCGCTGCTCCAACTCCGCAAGCCAGGCCTCCTTTTCGGAGACTAGCTGGAAGCGCTCCAGAGCCTGCTTCACCCTGTGCACGAGGAGCTCAACGTCAGGGGGCTTCAGGAGATAATCGAAGGCGCCCTGCCGGATGGCCTGGATGGCCGACCCGAGGTCGGCGTGACCAGTGATGACCAGGATCTCGGTCCGCGGGCTGGCCGCCTTGATCGCCCTCATGAGCGTGAGGCCATCGGTGTTGGGCATCGCGAGATCGGTGATGACAAGGGGAGGACGCTCTCGCTGGAAGACCTCAAAGGCCTCGGTCCCGTCACGGGCCAGCAGAACCTCACAGCCCGCAAAGCGCATAACGTCGGCGATCAGGTCGAGGACGTCCTGATCGTCATCGACCACCAGAACCCTGTTGTTCTCTGCCATGGTTCCGCCCTCGCCTCAGGGGATGACGCTCTGAGGAAACCCCAGGCCGTCCAGTCGGGGACCGGGACGCGGAACCCTTTCCGGTCCCGGGGCGTACGCGGCCTTCCATCACCGCAAGACCTGTGCCACGGATTTCGGGCTCTACTCCCCGAGCAGTCCCCTGATGGGCCAGCGACTCCGGGTCAACAGGTTGCGCGGCGAGCCATCAGGTACCTTGGCAACGACGAGACGTTAACCGCCCGCACACAAAGCAGACGCCGTCGCCGGCCATCGGTATGCTCAACAAGGGCCTCAAGAAAATCGCGTCCCTCACCGACTTGGGCGGCCAACAACTTCACGACCTGCGAGCCTGACCTGCCCTAACTCTTACCAGCGGCCTTCTACCTCCGCGGCCGCGGTGGGCCTCGAGTCCCCGTTCCCACAGATAGGTCCTCGGAGGGGGGAGGAAAGGTTGCGCGGGCGAAGCCCGCGCTCGGAGCGCTTCGTTCCCGACCGTGAGGCCGACTGGGCGTTTCTCTGGTTGTTGAGCGGGGCTACTTCCGCGGCCGGCGGTGGGCCTCGAGCCCGCGCTCCCAGAGGTACTCGCGCTCCCGGAGCCGCTTGGCCACCCATCGGGAGAGGACGAAGAGAAGATCGCCCAACCGGTTCACGTACTTGAGTGGCCACTCGCCCTGCGGCTCGGCGCGGGCGAGCCGCAGGATCTCCCGCTCGGCGCGCCGGCAGACCGTGCGGGCCTGGTGGAGGAAGGCCCCGACGCGGCCCCCGCCGGGCAGCACGAAAGACTTGAGCGGCAGGAGCTCCTTCTGGCACTGGTCGATCAGGCGCTCGAGCTCGCGGACCTCGGCCGCGCCGACCCGGTACATCCCCTCGTAGGCCGCCTCGTCCGGGGTGGCCAGCTCGCTCCCCAGGTCGAAGAGCTGGCCCTGCAGCCGTCTCAGCACTTCGTCCAGCCACCGGTGCCCCTCGCCCTCGCCGATCCGCTCGGCATTGAAGACGCGCGCGAGCCCGATGATGGCGTTGAGCTCGTCGAGCGTGCCGTAGGCCTCGATCCGTGGCGCGTCCTTCGGGACCCGCTTGCCGCCTACGAGCGCCGTCTCCCCTCGGTCTCCGGTGCGGGTGTAGACGCGGGTGATGCGGATCGGCATCGGCGTGTCCTCCTCGCTGGCCCGAGCTCGCCGTGGGGGCGCCCGTCGGCCCCCACGATGGTCGCCTCCGCGGAGCGACTTGACAAGGGGCGCGCTGGCGCGGCAGGGTGAAGCGCCCGGAGAGCCGAGGGGAGGAGGCCCACGCGCATGAAAGCCGCCGTGCTGCCCGCCGTCGGCGCTGCCCTCGTCGTCGAGGACATCCCGGTGCCGAAGCCGCGCGCCGGCGAGGTGCTCCTCCGCGTGCGCGCCTGCGGCGTCTGCCACACCGACCTCCACGTCGTCAAGGGCGAGGTGCGCTTCCCCACGCCGGCGGTCCTCGGCCACGAGGTCTCCGGGGTCGTCGAGGAGGTCGGCCCCGGGGTCGCGGGCCTCGAGCGTGGCACGCCGGTGGTCGCCTCGTTCATCATGCCCTGCGCCCGCTGCCGCTTCTGCCTGGCGGGCCGGGACGACCTCTGCGAGACCTTCTTCGCGCTGAACCGCCTGAAGGGTGTCCTCTACGACGGCGAGAGCCGGCTCGCCCGGGTGGACGGCAGCCCGCTCGCCATGTACAGCATGGCGGGGCTTGCCGAGTACTGCGTGGTCCCGGCCACCGACGTTTTCCGGGTGCCCCCCGCGCTGCCGCTCGAGGAGGCGTGCATCCTCGGCTGCGCGATCATGACGGCCTACGGGGCCGTCAAGCACCAGGCCGCGCTCCGGCCCGCCGAGACCGTCGCAGTCGTCGGCGTCGGCGGCGTCGGGTCGAACGTGATCCAGCTGGCGCGGGTGTGCGGCGCTGCCCGGATCATCGCCGTGGACGTCCGGCCCGAGAAGCTCGACGCCGCCCGCCAGCTCGGCGCGACCGACGGCGTGGACGCGAGCGCGGGCGACCCCGTGGCGGAGGTCCGCCGGCTCACGGGCGGCGAGGGCGTGGACGTCGCGTTCGAGGTCCTCGGCCGGGCGGAGACGGTGACGGCCGCCTTCCGGATGGCGCGGGACGGGGGTCGGGTGGTCGTGATCGGGATCGCCCCGGGCCAGACCGCCGCGCCGATCGAGATCACGCACCTGGTCCGCCGCGGGATCCGCCTCCAGGGGTCGTACGGCGCCCGCGTGCGCGCCGACATGCCGGAGATCCTCGCGCTCGCCGCGTCGGGCCGGCTCAGCGTCACGCAGCCGATCTCGCGCCGTTACCCGCTCGCGGAGGCCGACGCGGCGTACAAGGCCCTGGACCGCGGCGAGATCACCGGCCGTGCTATTGTCGTCATGGGGCCATGACCGGCTACGGCGGACGCGTCCTCTCCGTCAACCTCACGACCGGCGGGAGCCAGATCCGCGCCCTCGACGACAGAACCCTGCGCGCGTTCCTCGGCGGAAACGGGCTCGCGGTCCGCCTCCTCTGGGAGGCCGTGCCGCCGGGCATCGACCCCTTCCACCCGGCGAACGCCATCGCCCTCGGCGTCGGGCCGATCACCGACACGCTCGTCCCCGGCAACAGCCGCGCCTGCATCGCCACGAAGTCGCCACTGACCGGGCTCTTCTTCGACTCGACCTTCGGCGGCCGGTTCCCCGCGACGCTCAAGCGGACCGGGTTCGACGCCGTCGTCGTCACCGGCCAGGCCCCGCACCCCGTCTACCTCCGCGTGGACGAGGCGGGGGCGACGCTCGAGGACGCGCGGGCCCTCTGGGGGCGGACGACCCGGGAGACGGTCGAGGCGATCCAGGCGGTCCGGGGATCCGAGGCCGACGCGCTCGCTATCGGTCCCGCAGGGGAGCACCGTGTGCGGTTCGCGTGCCTCGCGCATTACTGGAAGAACCGCGAGGGCGTCGCGGGCCGTGGCGGGATCGGCGCCGTCTTCGGCGCGAAGAACCTGAAGGCGATCTGCGTCGCCGGGAGCCGGAAGACCGGCGTGGCCGACCCGGCGCGCCTCAAGCGGCTCATCGACGAGACGCGGGAGCCGATGAAGAAGGGAACGCAGAACCTCTCCATCTACGGCACCCCGTTCCTCACCGGCCCGATCAACGCCCTGGGCGGGCTCGGGAGCTACAACCTCCGCCAGGAGGTCTTCGCCGAGGCCAAGGTCATCGACGGGGCGTCCCTGAAGGAGCACTACCACGACCGGGACACGACGTGCCTGAAGTGTCCGGTGGCCTGCGGCAAGCAGTTCGCCGTCCCCGACGACGTGCCGGGCTACGGCGGCGTCCGCGGCAAGATGCCCGAGTACGAGACCCTCTTCGCGTTCGGCTCGATGCTGGGGAACGCGAACGCCCCGAGCATCATCCAGGCGAACATCCTCTGCGACCTCCTCGGACTCGACTCGATCTCGATGGGGGTGACCCTCGCCTGCGTCGCCGAGTGTATCGAGCTGGGCCTCCTCCGCCCGGAGGAGGTCGGGGTGCCCTTCGGCTGGGGCGACCACGCCGGGATGATCCGCCTGATCGAGCAGACGGCCCGGCGCGAGGGGTTCGGCGACCGCCTGGCCGAGGGCTCGTCGCGCCTCGCCGCGGCGATCGGTCGGGGGGCGGAGCGGCTCCCGTACGCGGTCAAGCGGCTCGAGCTGCCGGCGCACTCGGCGCGCGCGCTGAAGGGGATGTCGATCGGCTACGCGACCGCGACCCGCGGCGGCAGCCACCACGACACGCGGCCGACCCCGCAGTACGCGCCGGGGTTCGATCGCCGCTCGACGGAGGACAAGCCCGCCTTCGCCGCGAAGAGCCAGCACTTCACCGCGGTGGACGACAGCCTCGTGATGTGCCGGTTCACCTCCGAGCGGGGCTTCGGCCTGTTCGTCAACGACGCGTACGCGGGCCTTGTCTCGGCGGTCACGGGGTGGGACGTGGACACGGCGGAGCTCGAGCGGATCGGCGAGCGCATCGTCAACCTCGAGCGGCTCTTCAACGCCCGCGAGGGCGTCCGCCGCAAGGACGACGTCCTCCCGTGGCGGGTGATGCACGAGCCGATCCCGGACGGGCCCTCGGCGGGGATGTACTGCCCGCCGGCCGAGCTCGACCGGATGCTCGACGCCTACTACGCGCTGCGCGGCTGGGACGCGGACGGGGTCCCGACGCCCGCGCGCCTCCGCGCTCTCGGCCTCGACGCCATCCCTGGGGCGACACCCTCACCCTAGCCAGGAGTGTGTCCGGAGGGTGGATCGCGAAGCTCCCCCACGAGGTCGAGGGGCGAGCGGATCGTGAGTCCGCCGTCGAGGACCAGCGTCTGGCCCGTCAGGAAGTCCGCCTCGTCCCCGCAGAGCCACGCCACGAGCGCGGCCACGTCCTCGGGCGTGCCGAGCCGCCGCCGTGGCGTGGCCGCGACGAGGCGCGCGACCGTCGCGGCGTAGTCGAGCCCGAGTCCCCGCTCCACGTAGAACCGCGAGCCTTCGGTCCGCAGGAACCCCGGGCTCACTGCGTTCACGGTGATCCCCTCCGGGCCAAGCTCGAGGGCGAGACTCCGGACGAGGGCCTCCACCGCGGCCTTGGCCGCCCCGAGCGTGCCGTGCCCCGCCATCGCCTGGAGGGAGTCGATCCCCGAGATCGCCACGATCCGCCCGGGCCGCCCCCGCATCGAGGGTAGGGCGGCGCGGACCAGTTCGAGGAGCGCCTTCACGGAGATCGCGAACGTCTGCGTGACGTGGCGGTCGCGCGTTTCGGTGAGGGGCCGGAACGCGGTGGCCGCGGCGTTGGCGACGACGATGTCGATCCGGCCGTAGCGCTCGGCGACCTGCGCGACCGCGGGCGCCACGTCCTCGGGACGCCGGAGGTCGAGCAGGAGCGCGAGGGCCCGCCGGCCGAGGGCCTCGACGGCCCCGACGACCTCGGCCGCCCGCGCGGCCTCGCGCCGGTAGGTGAGCGCGACGTCCGTCCCCTCGGCCGCGAGCCGCAGGATCACTGCGCGGCCCACGCCGCGCGAGCCGCCCGTGACCAGGGCCACCCGACCGGCGAGAGAGGGCACGCGCGCGGGGCCCGTCCTCAGCCCCGGGGGGGAGCGGCGCCCACCCGCCGGGCGGGTACCCGCCCCCAGACCCCCCCACCGCATTGAGCAACCGTCGGGCGGGAAGGCAGTTCGCTCACGGCCGGTCAGCAGCGGGTCGGATCGTTGATCATGAGCGTGACCTGCCCGGTGGCCGGATCGTAGTCGTAATCGTTCCCTTCGCACTGGAAGCCCGGGGCGGGGTTCAGGAGCTCCGCCACGGCTTCCTTCGAGGCCGGCCACCGGCCGTTCTGAGCGTAGTAGATCTGGAGCGAGCTCCGGATCGCGGCCAGCGTTGCCCGGTCGGCGGTGAGCCGGGCCTGCGAGAGCGGGCGTTCCTTCTGCACGGTCTCGAGCGTCTTGGCCGTCGACGCGAAGTACTGGTATAGGATCGCGCCGACGATCGCCAGGACGACGAGCACGATGGCGATCTCGACCAGCGACATCCCCTGCGCGCCGCGCCGGAGCCTCACGACGCCCCCTCGAAGCGGGTGTGGCTCTGCTCCCGCATGAACTGCGTCACGCCGCCCTCCTTCCGGGCCCGATCTTCCGGCGAAAACGGGAGCCGTGTCAAGGCGCGGGCCTTCACCCGGAGGGGGGCTGCGCCCCCCTTTGTGTTGGGGGGGCCGGACCTCCCCCCGGAGAGGGTTGCGCCGGCAAAGCCGGCGCTCGGAGCGGAACACCTTGAGCGTTGCGGTAGTGCTGACGCTGAGCGCCCGATTTACTCCGACGGGCCGGGCCTACCCGCCACGGGGCTGTGGCCCCTTTCGCGCCAGCTCCTCCATCAAGTCCATCTGGATCTGCCTGTATACGCCCGCCCGCGCCGATGGGCCGCCGCGGGAGTATAATCGAGGTGCGTCAGACTGGAGGGAGGGATCCCGGATGCCGCTCTACATCATGCTCTCCACGCTCTCCGAGACGGGTCGCAAGGTCGTCCGGAAGCTGCCCGGGTCGATCCGCAAGGTCAACGAGGAGGTCGGGCGGATGGGGGTGAAGGTCCTCGCCCAGTACGCCGTCCTCGGGCCCTACGACTTCGTCACGGTCGTCGAGGCGCCCGACAACGAGACCGTCGCCAAGGTCTCCATGGAGCTGGGCGCGCGCGGCTCGGTCCAGATGATGACGATGGCCGCGATCCCGCTGGAGACCTTCATCAGGAAGGTCGCCGGCCGGGACGGGCGGCCCGGGGCGCGCGGAGGCCGCCGCACGCGCTGACCGCTGTGGCCGCGCGCGGGCCGATCCGGGCACCTCGGGGCACGCGGCGCACCTGCCGGGGCTGGCCGCAGGAGGCCGCCCTCCGGATGCTCATGAACAACCTCGACCCCGAGGTCGCGGAGCGCCCCGAGGAGCTGGTCGTCTACGGCGGGGCGGGCAAGGCCGCGCGGAGCTGGGAGGCGTACGACCGCCTGGTCGCCTGCCTGACCGCGCTGGGCGACGACGAGACCCTCCTCGTCCAGTCCGGGAAGCCCGTCGGCGTCTTCCGCACCACCCCCGAGGCGCCCCGCGTCCTGATCGCCAACTCGCTGCTCGTGCCCGCATGGGCCACCTGGGACGAGTTCCGGCGCCTCGAGGCCCTGGGGCTCACGATGTACGGGCAGATGACGGCGGGCTCCTGGATCTACATCGGCACCCAGGGGATCCTCCAGGGCACCCACGAGACGTTCGGGGCGTGCGCCCGGCAGCACTTCGGCGGCTCCCTGCGCGGGCGCTTCATCCTGACCGCGGGCCTCGGCGGGATGGGCGGGGCCCAGCCGCTCGCGATCACGCTGAACGACGGCGTCGCCCTCTGCGTCGAGGTGGACCCCGAGCGGATCGAGCGGCGCCTGAAGACCCGCTACCTCGACACGGCGGTCGAGGACTTGGACGCGGCGCTGCGCGAGGTGGAGGCGGCGTGCGGGCGTGGCGAGGCGCGCTCCATCGGGCTTCTCGGGAACGCCGCCGACGTCTACCCGGAGCTGGTCCGCCGCCGGATCGTCCCGGCCGCGGTCACCGACCAGACGGCCGCCCACGACCTCCTCAACGGCTACATCCCCCGCGGGCTCGCCGTCGGCGAGGCGCGTGACCTCCGGAAGCGCGATCCGCAGGAGTACCTCCGCCGGGCGCGGGAGTCGGTCGCCGTCCACGTCCAGGCCATGCTGGACCTCCAGCGGGCGGGGGCGGTCACCTTCGACTACGGCAACAACATCCGGACGGAGGCGGCGCGCGCCGGCGTCCGGGACGCCTACGCCTTCCCCGGCTTCGTTCCCGCCTTCATCCGCCCGCTCTTCTGCGAGGGCAAGGGGCCGTTCCGCTGGGTCGCGCTCTCCGGCGACGCCGAGGACATCGCGGCCACCGACCGGGCGCTCACGGCCGAGTTCCAGGGGGACGCCCACCTCGTGCGCTGGCTGCGAACGGCCGCGGAGCGGGTCGCGTTCCAGGGGCTCCCGGCCCGGATCTGCTGGCTCGGGCACGGGGAGCGGGCGCGCGCGGGGGCGATCTTCAACGACCTGGTCGCCTCCGGGCGGGTCAAGGCCCCCATCGTCATCGGGCGCGATCACCTCGACGCGGGGTCCGTCGCCTCGCCCTACCGGGAGACGGAGGCGATGCGGGACGGCTCCGACGCGATCGCCGACTGGCCGGTGCTGAACGCGCTCCTCAACGCGGTGGCCGGGGCGCACTGGGTCTCGGTCCATCACGGCGGCGGTGTGGGGATCGGCTACGCGCTCCACGCGGGCATGGTCGTGGTCGCCGACGGGACGTCCGCGACGGCGGCGCGGCTCGAGCGCGTCCTGACGACGGACCCCGGCACCGGCATCGTGCGCCACGCCGATGCCGGCTACCCCGAGGCGATCACCGCCGCGCGCCGGCACGGCATCCGGATCCCCGGGTTGACCGATGCCCCCTCTCCCCCGCCGGGGGAGAGGGCCGGGTGAGGGGGCCAGGGCCCTCACCCTCACCCCGACCCTCTCCCGCGTCCGGGAGAGGGAGAGGGCGCAAGCCGTGACCCAGGCCGCTGACTTCGTCCTCACCGGGGCGGGCGAGCTCGTCACGGTCGATCCGTCGCTCGGGGAGGGCGCGCTCGGCGTGATCCGGGGCGGTGGTGTGGCCGCCCGTGCGGGGCGGCTCGTCTGGGTGGGTCCGACGCGCGAGCTCCGGGGCGCGGTCAGGCTCGTCCCCGGCGGCCTGGAGCTCAACGCCCGCGGCCGCGTGGTCCTCCCCGGCTTCGTGGACTCGCATACCCACGTCGTGTTCGCCGGCTCGCGGGAGCAGGAGTTCGCGCGGCGGATCGCGGGGGAGAGCTACCAGGCAATCGCCGAGAGCGGCGGCGGGATCCTGGCGACCGTTCGGGCGACCCGGGACGCGACGGCCGCCGAGCTGGTCGCGCTCACGCGCCGGCGCCTCGATCTCGCGCTCCGGCACGGCACGACGACGCTCGAGGCGAAGTCCGGATACGGGCTCACCACGGCCGACGAGATCAAGATGCTCGAGGCGATCCGCGTCCTCCGCGAGACGCACCCGATCGGCCTCCACCCGACCTTCTGCGGCGCCCACGCGGTCCCCCCCGAATACGCCGGGAATCCCGACGGATACGTGGACCTCGTCGTCGACGAGATGCTCCCCGCGGTGACCGGGAAGCGACTCGCGGCGTACTGCGACGTCTTCTGCGAGGCGGGGGTCTTCAGCGTCGGCCAGGCGCGGCGGATCCTCCTCGCCGGGGCCGAGCAGGGCCTCCGGGCGAAGCTCCACGCCGACGAGTTCGCCTGGACGGGCGGGGCCGAGCTGGCCGCCAAGGTGCGGGCGCTGTCCGCCGATCACCTCCTGCGGGCGCGCCGGCCCGGCATCCGGGCGATGAAGCAAGCGGGGGTCACCGCGACGCTGCTCCCGGGGACGGCGTTCTTCCTCGGACTCCCGTATGCCCAGGCGCGCGCCTTTCTCGAGATCGGGGTGCGGGTCGCCCTCGCGACGGACTTCAATCCCGGCTCCTCGTACAGCCCGAACATGCAGCTCATGATCACGCTCGCCTGCACGCACATGCGCATGACCGTGGAGGAGGCGATCGGGGCGGCCACGCTCGGCGGGGCCCACGCGCTGGGGCTCGCGGGCGAGATCGGCTCGCTCGCGCCCGGCAAGGCGTGCGACCTCGTCGTGCTCGAGATCCCGAACTACCATCACCTGCCGTATCTCTACGGCGTGAACCACGTCCAGACGGTGGTCAAGGACGGCCGGGTGGCCTGGCCCGCACCCGCGCGCTCTCCCTCCGACGCGGGGAGGGTGACGGGGTGAGGCGGGCCCGGCGGTGATCCTCCTCCCCGAGCTCTGCTACGCGGCCGGCGGCTTCCAGCGCGGCTGGGCGGTGACGGTCGAGGACGGCCGCATCGCGCGCGTCGGGCCGCGCGCGACCGCCGCGCCGGGCGCGCCGCCGGTCACCGAGCTGCCCGGGCGGGTCCTCCTCCCCGGGGGCGTGAACGCCCACGCCCACGCCTTCCAGTCGCTCCTCCGTGGGCTCGGCGACGACCTGGACTTCATGGCCTGGCGCGACCGTGTCCTCTACCCGTTCTCCCGACGGCTGGACGCCCGCGGGATCGAGATCGGCGCGGCGTTCGCCTTCGCCGAGATGCTCCGCCACGGGATCACGACCGTCGTGGACTTCTTCTACATCCAGGCGGGCGGGAACGCGCACGCCGAGGCGGTGATCGGGGCGGCGAAGCGGGTCGGGATCCGCCTCGTGCTCGCGCGGGCCTTCTACGACTGGGAGGGCGCACCGCCCGAGTACCGGGAGACGCCGGCGGAAGCGACCGCGCGCTGCCGCGCGCTCATGGCGGCGCGCGCCGGCGATCCGACGGTCACCGTGCAGCCGGCGCCCCACAGCCTCCATGGCGCGTCGCCGGAGATGGTCCAGGCGGGCGCCGCCGTCGCCGAGGCCGCGGGCGTCCCCTTCCACATCCACGTGGCCGAGGGCCGGTACGAGCGCGAGATGATCGAGCGCCGCCACGGCCTGACCCCGGTCCGCTTCCTCGACAAGCTCGGCGTCCTGGGGCCGCGGACGATCGGAGTGCACTGTGTCTGGCTCGACGAGGGAGAGCTGCGCCTCTGGGCCGAGCGCGGCGCCCGCGTCGCCTACTGCCCGTCCTCGAACATGATCCTGGGCGACGGCGTGACGAAGCTCCGCGAGATGCGGGCCCTCGGGATCCCCGTCGCGCTCGGGACGGACGGCGGCTGCACGAACAACCGGCTGTCGATCTTCGAGGAGATGCGGATGGCGGCGCTCCTCCAGAAGGTCACGCACCTGGACGGCACGGCGTTCACCGCCGAGGAGGCGTTCCGGCTGGGAACGGCGGGCGGCGCGGAGGTCCTGGGGCTCCCGGTCGGCGAGATCGCCGCGGGGCGCCTGGCGGACCTCGCCGCCCTCGACCTCGGCCACCCCTCGCTCCACCCGCCGCTCGCGCTCCTCAAGAACGTCGTGTACGCGCTCTCCCCCCAGGCGATCACGGACGTCTGGGTCCACGGGGAGCGCGTCGTCCGCGACGGCCGGCTCGCGACCGCCGAGGAGGCCGCCCTCCTGGCGGACGTCCGCGCCCTCACGCGCGACTGGCGCGTCTGAGGCGGAGGTGGCCCGGGCGCGTCAGCGAAGCGGCTGGCCGGCCGCGAGGAGCCGCCGGCCGCGGCGCTCCAGGATGGTCACCATCACGAGGATGACGACCGCCTGGAGGAGGAGGAGCGCCGCCGAGAGCCGCGAGGCGGTGCGGAGGAGCACCGTCGCCCCCACGCCGAGGGCGCAGCTCATCCCGTAGATGAACAGCACGGCGTGCTCCTTGCGCCCGAGCACCGCCTCGAGCCGGTGGTGGAGGTGGTCGCGGCCGACGTACTCGATCCACTCGCGGACGCTCCGCACCCGTCCGGAGAGGACGCGGTCGGCGGTGATGTAGATCATGTCGTAGGTGAACACGCCGAAGATCAGGAGCGGCGCGGCCAGGTCCACGACGTCGTCCGCCGCCCACTCCCCCAGCACGGCGAGCGCCGCGAGGACGAACCCGAGGAAGTTACTCCCCGCGTCCCCCAGGAAGATCGTCGCGCGCTGCCCCGGACGGAAGTTGTAGGGGAGAAACCCCAGCGCGCTGCCGAGGAGCGCCGCCGCGAGCCAGCCCAGGTACACCTGCTGGCTCTGGTAGGCGATGATCCCCAGGAACAGCGCCGCGATCGCCGCCAGCCCGGCCGCCAGGCCGTCCATCCCGTCGAGGAAGTTCGTGGCGTTGGCGATCCCGACGACCCAGAGCATCGTCAGGAGCCAGTTCAGGCCCTGTCCCCAGAGCGTCCGGGTCGGGAAGACCTTCAGCGAGATCCCAACGGCGATGAGGACCGCCGTCGCGGCGATCATCACCCCGAGTTTCCAGGAGGCCGGGAGCGGCCGCACATCGTCCACGAGGCTGACGCCCATCACGGCGGTCGCGGCGACCAGGAGCCAGGCGACTTCGGGCGTCAGGATCGAGTTGGCGAGCAGGCTCGTCACGAACGCGACGTAGATCGCAAGCCCCCCGAGGAGCGGGGTCGGCTCCACGTGGAGCTTCCGGGGGTCGGGGTGGTCGAGGATGCCCCGCCACCGCGCGAGCGCCTGGATCGGCCGGACGAGCAGGAACGAGAGGAGGAACGAGAAGAGGAGGATGTAGAGCCAGCGCAGCCCCAGGTCGGCGAACCAGCGCTGGAGGGGGAAGAGGAAGAGGCCGACGACGGCGTGGACCGCGATGAGGTAGAGGGCCCAGCCGGCGTGCCGGGTCACCGGGAGGGCGCTCACTGGCCCGCCCGCGGGGGAGAGCCGCCACGATCTCGCGGGATGGGACCGGGCCGAGGCCCGAGCAGCCCTAGGACGCAGGGAGGAGGCGGCGTGAGGCGTATGCCGCATACGTGGAGCGCCGCCGACGACCCCGCCGGAGGGACGGGACGCCCGCGAGGCCGCAGGCCGAGCGCGTCCCGGCGAGCTGGAGGACGACGGGATGCGACGGGGATCGGCTCGGGACCGCTCACCGGAAGACGTCCTGGCCGGCCGCCAGCACCCGCTCCGCCTCGGCGTCGGTGAGCGAGGGGTAGAGCGGGAGCGAGACGGCCCGCTCCCACGCCTCGTCCGCGCCCGGGAACCCGTCGAGCCCGAGGTAGCGGTGGAGGCAGCGGAAGACAGGGCGGCGGGCCTGCACCCCGCGGGCCTCGAGTGCCGCGAGAGACGGCGCCGCGGGCCGGGGCGGCTTCACGACGTACCGGTAGTGCGCCGGCGTGCGGTCGGCCGGCGCCGGCGGGAGCGCGAGCGGGAGCCCGGCGAGCGCCTCGCCGTAGCGGGCGGCGAGGAGCCGCCGGCGATGGAGGAAGCGGGGCAGCCGCTTGAGCTGGGCGAGGCCGAGCGCGGCCTGGAGGTCCGTCAGCTTGTAGTTGAACCGCGGGCGGTCGTCCGCCTTCTGGTCGTACTCGCGGAGGTCGCGGCCGGTCGCGAGGATGCGGGGGTCGTTCGACAGCAGCATCCCCCCCTCGCCGGTGGTGATCACCTTCGTCGCGTAGAAGGAGAGGACAGCGACGTCGCCGAACGAGCCGACGGGCCGGTCGTGGAAAGCCGCTCCGAGGGCCTGGGCGGCGTCCTCGATCACCGGGAGGCCGAGGGCGCGAAGGGCGTCCAGCTCCGCGGGCAGCCCGAACGAGTGGACGACGACGAGGGCCTTCGCGCGGGCCGACCGGGCGCGCCGGGCCGCCTCCGGGTCCATGTTGAAGCTCGCCGGGTCGGCGTCCACGAGGCGCGGCGCGGCACCGACGGCGCGCACCGCGTGGAGGAGCGCCGAGCAGACGTACGTGGGAATGAGCACCTCGTCCCCCTCCCCGACCCCCAGGCCGCGGAGGGCCAGGACCAGCGCCGCGGTCCCCGAGCTGGTGGCCACGCCGCCCGCGACCCCGAGCATCGCGGCGACTTCGCGCTCGAACGCGGCGACCCTCTCCCCCTGGGCGATGAAGCCGGAGGCGAGCACCTCGGCGATCGCCTGGCGGTCCTCCTCGCCCAGGGTCGGCCGCGAGTGGGGGATCGGGGGCGGCGCGGCGCGGGTCATTCGGGGCCCCCCGCACCCCCGCCCCGATTGACCGTATCGCCGGGACGGCTCGGGCCTCCGGCCCTCGCGACGTCCCGTCCCTCCGGCGGCCTACGGGGGGAGGGGGGCCCTGTGATGCACCCGCTCACCGGTGAGCCGGGGGTTGATGCGGGCTCTCTCACCGGGGCTCGTCCACGTTGATGAAGAGGCGGAGCGGCACGAACCCCTCGGCGTTCCGCACGCGCCCCTGGATCCCCCGGAAGTGGGCCGCCGCGCGCGCGAGGTCCAGGACGGACAGGTCCTCGACGCCGGTCCTGACGACCTGGGAGGCGTGCGCGGCGAGGGCCGCCAGCTTGCGGTCGAGGACGCCGCCGATGTCCACGAAGACGGACGGCGTGAAGTTGGCCGTCGTGGGGCCCTCGTAGAACAGGACGTTCCGCGTGTAGCGCGAGGCCGTGACGACGGACGTCGCGAGGTGGCGGTGGTCCTGGTGCGTGTCGTCGGCGAAGTGGACGAAGATCAGGTCGGGGCGGACGCGGTGGAGGGTGGCCTCGAGCTTCTGGATGAGGTCGCGGTCGAGCGGCAGCTCGGTGTCCGCGTAGCCTCCCCACTCGAGGCTCTGAGCCCCCAGGAGCTTCCTCGCCTGCTCCTGCTCGCGGCGGCGCTCCGCGGGGTCGCCCCCGCGCCCCCCGTCGGTGAGGACCAGGAGATGGGCGGCGTGGCCCTTCCCCGCGTACTTGATGAGGGTCCCGCCGCAGCCGAACTCGATGTCATCCGGATGCGAGCCGATCGCCAGGATGTTCACTCCCGGCCCTCCCCTGCCTCAGCACCTCGAGGCTCCGCGTGCCGCAGTTGAACAGGAGGTCCACGATCGAGAGATTGGGCTCGAAGGGCCCGAACCGCTGCGGGTAGACGGGGCAGGCGAACGCCTGGAAGAGGACGCGGATCCCGGCCGCGTCGAACCGCTCGAGCTCGAGGTACTCCCGCCCGCCGGCCCCCGAGAGGTACGTGTCCGCCGCGAGGGCCTCGCAGATCGCGACCAGGCGGTCCGTGGCCGTCTCCCGCTCCGGCAGGGCGAGCGTCGAGGCCAGGACGAGCTTCGTCTGGACGCCGAGGGTCGCGACGAGGTACTCGAGGGTCGCCACGCTGAGCTCGGCGAGGCGCGCCCACTCGCGCGCGTACACGTCCTCGAAGAAGCGCCGGTGCGGTTCGAAGAAGGGGGCGCCGGCGTAGCTCGCGGTGAGGGCGCCCAGGTGCTTCCGGGCCCAGGGCGTCCCGTTGTCGATCCGGACCTCGGCGATCCGCTGGGGGAAGCGGTGGAGGACCGGGACCGTGAGCCACTGCCAGCCGGTCGCCGTCTTGATCCGGTTCCGGTTCTGCCACTCGTTCTTCTTGAACTGGGTCGAGTCGAGGAGGACGAAGCAGTCCACCCGGTCCAGCTTGTCGAAGTAGCCGAGCCAGGGGAGGTACTGCGGCTGGTGGATGGCGACCTTCACCCCGGCCTCCGGACGAAGATCGGGTTGGCCAGGAGGCGGCGGGGCCCCGTGACCTCGAGCCGGACGAACTCGCGTCGGCCCGGCGGCGGCGGCGCGACGGCGAGCGTCCGCTCGAGCGGCGTCACGCCCTCGAGGGCCGCCACGACGGCCCCGGAGCGGATCACGCGCCCCGCGATCGGCGCGGCCCGCCCGTCGCTCGCCGTGATCCGGACGCGCAGGCGGAGGGGGGCCGGGCCGCGGGCCGCGACCTCGCCGCCCATGGTCACCCAGTCCCCTCCCCCTTCCTCCGCCATCGCGAACTCCTCGAGCACGAAGTGATAGTCGCCGAGCGACCGCACGGCGTAGAGCCGGCCGGCCCGGAGGGCCGCGAGGAGCCCCGCGCGCGACCGCTCCGCGGCCAGGAACGCGGTCGTGACGCCGCCGAGCCGCTTGTCGCGCCCGTGGTACCCGAGCTCCCCGACTCCCCAGGCCGGGCGCGCCCGGCGCCCCTCGGCGTACTCCCGGAGGAGCCGGTCCCACTGCCGGCCCGGCTCGGTGAAGGTCACGGTGTCCTCGTACACGGCGCCGAAGCCCGTGTACCCGCGGCTCTGGAGCAGCGTCTCGGGCGCCGGGTCGGTGCGGACGGTGACGCGACCGAAGCGGCCGACCTCGAACCGGCCGAAGTCCCGGGCCTCAGGGTACGACCAGACGACGGCGCCTCCAAGGGATTCCGCGTAGTCGATGACCCGCTGGTAGGGCTCGATCCCGAGGTTCCCCTGGTAGGGGTGGAAGTCCGGGATCATGGCGGCGTCCAGGGCCAGCGCGGCGCCGAGCCCGAGCGTCATCGCCCCGGGGAGCCGGTAGCGCCGCACGGTGCGGAGCGTGAAGCGCCGGAGGCGCACGGGCCGCTCGCGCCGGAGCCGGAGGAGGACGGTACCGCCCACGAGCGCGACGGCGGCCAGGGCCAGCTCGGCCAGGCGCGCCGGTCCCGGCACGCGCGCGCCGCCCGCCCCGACCGCCGGCATGCCCGCGTACGCCGCGGGCCGCGTGAGCCCCAAGACCAGGAGATTCTTCTGGGCGTCCCACTGGGTGAGGTCGCCCGTCCAGACGGAGCCCGTCCAGTAGTAGTAGGGGATCACCTCGACCCCGGGAACCAGGACGAGGTCGGGGAAGCGCGCCTGGGCCGCGTCAACCGCCTGGAGGTAGCGCTCGACGCCTCCCCGCATCACCGACGGCTTCTCGACGACCTTGCGGACGAGGCCCCGCAAGGGGAAGAGGCCGTACTCGAAGCGAAGGAGGAAGTTGTCGGCGAGGAGCACCGCGTCGAGCCGCTCCCGACGCGCTTCCTCGAGGAGCTCGTCGAGCGTGAGCGCGCCGCTCGAGAACGTGGTGTGGACGTGGACGGCGGCGCGCAGCTCGCGCCCCGCCGTGTCGGCCTCACGCGGCAGCGCGGTGAGGGCGAGCAGCACGAGGAGAAGCCGAATCACCCGCCATCTCCACCGAAGCCGAGCAGCTCGTCGTACAGGGCCTCGAGCGTCCGGAGGCTCGCCTCGACCGTGTACCGCCCGGCCCGCTCCCGGGCCGCCGCGCCCAGGCGGGCCCGCAGCGCCGGGTCCGCGAGGAGCGTCTCGATCGCCCGCGCCAGGGCCTCGGCGTCGGCGGGGGGCACGAGGAGCCCGGCCGCGCCGCCGGCCAGCACCTCGGGGACTCCCCCGGCCGCGGACGCCACGATCGGCAAGCCCGCCGCCATGGCCTCGACGAGTGCGCGGCCCATCCCCTCGTTCAGCGAGGGGAGCGCGAACAGGTCGAACGCGTGGAGCACCGCGGGGACGTCCTCCCGCCAGCCGAGAAAGTGCGCGCGCCCGGCCAGCCCGGCGTGCTCGGCGGCGCGCCGGAGCTCCGCGAGGAGCTCCCCGTCGCCGACCAGGGCCAGGTGGAGGCCCGGGCAGCGCGGCGCGAGCCGGCCGACCGCCTCGAGGAGATAGCGATGGCCCTTGATCGGCTCGAGGCGCCCCACCGCCCCCACGACGGTCGCCGAGGCGGGGAGCCCGAGCGCCGCGCGGAGCGCCGGCGCGTCGGCGGTCGTCCCGAACTCGGGCAGCGCGATGCCGCTCGGGATGACGACGAACTGCTCGGGCCGCCCGATGCCGCGCGCCACGTGATCGCGGATCTCCTGTTCCGTGAGCCCGATGATCCGGTCGGTGAAGCGGGCGGCCCAGCGCTCGAGCCGGACGAACAGGTGCGTGAGGGCCCGCCCGGCGTAGCCGCCGACGAAGTAGTGGCCGTGGGGGGTGTGGACGATGTGCGGGACGCCCGCGAGGCGCGCCGCGAGCCGACCCAGGATCCCGGCCTTGGAGGTGTGCGTGTGGACGAGGTCGACGCGGCTGCCACGGATCAGCCGGTAGAGCTGGACGAGCGCCCCGAGGTCCTTGACCGGCGCCGGCTCCCGGACGAGCTGCGGCAGCTCCACGAGGTCGAGCCGCTGCAGGATCCCCGGATCCAGCCGCGGGAACTCCCGGGTTCGGCCGTAGACCAGGCGCTGCCGGAAGCGCGGCGACAGGCCCGCCGCCGTCTGGAGCGTGCTCAGCGCCGAGCCCCCGCGATCCAGGCGGGTGATCACGTGGAGGATCCGGATCTCGCGCGCTCCCATCACGGTTGCGTGGCGGGCTTCGCTTTCATCTCCCGCTCCACCTGCTCCTCGCGAGAGAAGTCCTTCGGCTCGTAGTGCTGGGGCCCGTACCGGCCCGCGGAGAGGAACAGCTCACCCAGCGCCGTGGCGGCCAGGATCAGGCCGATGATCGCGACAGCCACCCAGAGCCACCCGCGGCGGCTGAGCCGCGGGACACCCAGGCGGCGGCGGAGCCGCGTCATTCGGGACCCCCCGCACCCCCGTCCCCATTGACCGTATCGCCGGGACGGCTCGGGCCTCCGGCCCTCGCGACGTCCCGTCCCTCCGGCGGCCTTCGGGGGGAGGGGAGCTCGGAGCTCCGCACGCTGAACGCCTGGGTCATGCGGGTCCCCCCGCACCCCCGTCCCCATTGACCGTATCGCCGGGACGGCTCGGGCCTCCGGCCCTCGCGACGTCCCGTCCCTCCGGCGGCCTTCGGGGGGAGGGGAGCTCGGAGCTCCGCACGCTGAACGCCTGGGTCATGCGGGTCCCCCCGCACCCCCGTCCCCATTGACCGTATCGCCGGGACGGCTCGGGCCTCCGGCCCTCGCGACGTCCCGTCCCTCCGGCGGCCTTCGGGGGGAGGGGGGTCGCCGTCGGGCATACAGCTCGATCGAGGGCGCGAGGAGCCACCGACCGCCCGAGAGCCGCGCCAGCCCCGTGGCGGCGCCGGCGATGATCCCGCGCGCCCAGCCGGGCAGCGCGGGCCGGCCCGGCCGGGAGGCCGCGGGCGCGGCGAGCGCGGAGTTGCGCAGCTCGACCACCTCGAATCCCGCGCGCGCCACCAGCATCCGGAGGCCGGTCGGCGTCAACGCGTGGAGGTGGAGGCTCGGGACCCGGTCCCAGCCCCGCCAGCGGGCCAACGGGCCGAGCGCGGCGAGGAACCGCGCCCAGGGGCGATGGAAGGCGGCGTTCGGCACCCGGATCGCCAGGTGCCCGCCGGGCGCGAGGACGCGGTGGGCTTCCCGGAGCGCCCCCATGGGGTCCAGCGCGTGATCCAGCACGTTGACGAGGAGGACGGCGTCCATGGAGCCCCGGCGGACCGGGAGCTGCGCGCTCTCGGCCTGCGCCACCGGCAGCCCCGCGTCCCGGCGGGCGAGCGCGCACGCCGAGTGGGCGAGGTCGAGCCCCACGCCGCGCCACCCCCGTTCGCGGGCGACCGAGAGGAGGCCTCCGCTGCCGCAGCCGACGTCGAGGAGGCGCCCCGGCCGCCCGAGCGCATCGAGGTGATCGAGGACGGCGGTGAACGCGTCGGCACGGGGCACCCCCACCTGGGGGTACTCGACCTCGTAGACGCGCCGGAGGCGGGCGGGCGACGGGAGCCGCGCCGCGGCGCTCGTGCCGCAGCGCGGGCACCGCAGGTACCGCGCGCCGCGGTAGGCGAGGTCGGGGGCGTCCATGGGCGCGCCACAGGCAGGACACGCGGGCGCCGGCTCGGGCGCCGGGACCCGCCGCCCCGCGAGGTCCCGCAGGGTCTCCTCGAGCCGGGCCCCGGCGAGCGTCCAGCTGTAGCGCGTCTTGGCGTGGAGCCGGCAGGCCTCGCGGAGCCCCTGACCCCGCTCCGGGTCGCGCGCGAGCCCCTCGAAGAAGCGCGCGAGGGGCTCGGCCATCGCCTCGGGGGACGTGCCGGGGAAGAGCAGACCGGGGTCCAGGTCGCGGAGGATCTCGGGCGTGGCGCCCACGGGCGTGCCCATGACCGGCGTCCCGCACGCGAGCGCCTCGACGGTGACGAGCCCGAAGCCTTCCAGCTCGCGGCTCGGCAGGATGAAGAGGTCCGCCGCCTGGTAGTAGCGCGCGAGCTCCGGCTCCGGCACGAATCCCAGGAACCGGACGCTGCCCGCGAGGCCGAGCGTGCCCGCGAGCGCCTCGAGCTCGCGGCGGAGCGGCCCGTCCCCGCCGACGAGCAGGAGCACGTCCGGCGCGTGCGGGCGCAGGAGCGCCATCGCCCGGAGGAGCGCGTCGAGCCCCATGCGGGGCTCCAGGTTCCGGAGCGTGAAGGCGACCGGGCGGCCGACGGGAAGACCGAGCGCGCGGCGCACCGCCTCGCGATCCGCGCTCGGTTGGAAGCGGTCCGTGTCCGCGCCTCCCGGGATCGTGACGAGGGGATCCGAGGGCAGGCGGTAGAGCTTCCAGAGGAGCTCCGCGGTGACCTGGCTCAGGATGTGGATCGCCGTGGCACGCCGGAGGCACGCGCCCTCGAGGCGCCAGAGCAGGGCCATGCCGAGGGCGCCGCCGGGCCCGAGCCGCCCGCCGGGCGTCGCCGCGCGCGAGCGGTACTCGAGCGGGGCGGGGGAGAGGAACGTGTAGAGGCTCGGGATCCGCCGGCCCGGCGCGGCGCCGAGCACGCCGTACCCCGACAGCGGCTGGTAGAGGTGGAGGACGTCCGCCTCCGCCTCGCCGAGCGCCCGGATCACCGCGCGGCGGGCCTCGACGATCGAGCTCCGGAGCAAGCGGAGGCGTGAGCGCCGGTCGGCGGGGAAGTGGCGGAGGATCACCCCCTGCCGCTCGATCTCCGCCGGCACCCCGTCCGCCGGGGCGCGGGCGAGGATCCGCACCGCGTGGCCCGCGCGGGCGAGGCGGGAGGCGAGCTCCCAGAGCACGCGCTCGCCGCCGCTCGCGACCGTGAGCGGCGAGACGTCGGAGACGACCAGCACGCGCAGCCCCGAGGGCACCCTCACCTCACGTCGCCGCCCGCCCCGCGACGGCGCGGAGGAGCGCGACGACCTGTCCCGCGGTCCGCTCGGCGCCGAACTCGCGCGCCCGCGCGAGCCCGCGGCGCCGGAGCTCGGCCCGGAGCTCCTCCCGCGACAGCACCTCGACGAGGGCGGCCCGGAGCGCGGCCTCGTCCTCGGGGTCCACGAGGCGCGCCGCGTCGCCGACGACCTCTGGGACGGCCGCGCGCGCGGAGGCGACGACCGGAGTGCCGCACGCCATCGCCTCGAGCGCCGGCAGGCCGAACCCCTCCTCCAGCGACGGCAGCGCGAGCAGCGCCGCGCCGCTGTAGAGCGCGGGGAGGTCCTCGTCCTCGACCGGCCCGGTGAAGGCGACCCGGTCCGCGACCCCGAGCTCCCGGGCCAGCGCCTCGAGCCGGGGGCGGTTCGACAGGTCACCCCCGGCCAGGACGAGCTGGTGCGGCTCCCCGAGCGATGGGGGCAGCGCGGCGTACGCCCGGAGCAGCGCGGGCAGGTTCTTGTGCGGCTTGAAGTTCCCGACGTAGAGGACGTAGGGCGGGCGGAGCCCGTAGCGACGCCGCGCGGCCTCGGTCAGCGGCGCGGGCCGGAACTCGGCCCCCAGCGCCACCGGGATCACGGTCACCTTGGCGGCGCTCGCCCCGAGGCGCTCGAGAATGGCGCGTCGGGAGTACTCCGAGTCCGTGATGACGGCGGCCGCGCGGCGGAGGTAGAGCCGCGCGAGCCAGCGCACGAGGGCGTCACGGACCTGGCGCCGCCGCCCCGGGTAGCCGATGAAGTAGAGGTCGTGGATCGTGAGCACCACGGGGCAGGGCGCGGCCAGCGGCCCCTTGTAGTACGGCGAGAGGAAGACCGAGACCTCGTCGCGCCCGAGCCGCCGCGGCAGGCGGACCTGGTCCCACCACTGCGTCCAGCGGCCCGGGACGACGCGGAGGCTGACGCCGGGCAGGGCCAGCCCCGGCTTCGTCTCGCGGTCGCCGTACACGACGCACTCCCAGCCGTCGCGCGCCGCCGCGCGCACGACCTCCAGGAGATAGCGCGCGATCCCTGTGCGCACCCCGTCGCCGAGCTCCCGGCCGTCCACGCCGAGTCGCGGGACGGTGGACCTCTCGCGCGCCGGGTCCCCGGCGCCGACCGAGGCGCGGAGCCGCCGCGCGAGGACCCAGGCGAGCCCCGCCACCCCGAGGAGCTTCCCCGTTGCGAGGAGCGAGAGGACCCCCGTGTGGAACGCGGGGAAGCGCGCGAGGGAGTAGCGGCTTGCGAGGAGGACGATGCTCGCGACGAGCACGCCGAGCTCCCACGGCCGCTCGGCACGTTCCGGCTCGGTGAGGCAGAGGAGCAGGAGCGGCAGGAGGAGGACCACCAGGTGGTGCTCCTCCGTGAGCGGGGAGAGGAGCGGGATCGCCGTGAGCCCGAGCGCCCAGACCCAGTCGGCGGCGGGCGCGTCGCGCGCCGTGCGGCGCGGGATGACGCGGGCCAGGATCACGACGAGGGCCAGGTCCACGGCGAGCGTCAGCCAGGCGGCGAGCGCCCAGCCGATCGGCGACGGGCCGAACAGCCGGTGGAGCGTTCCCCGGAGTGAGAGGTTCACGATCCAGGAGAAGAAGCCCTCGGGGAACGCGAGGAGGAAGCGCGCGTACTCGACGGGGTACGCGGGCCCCAGCACGAGGACGCTCGCGGCGCCACCGAGGAGGGCGAGGCCGACCGCCCGCGCCGCGGCCCCCCGCCGGCCGCTCCAGTAGAGGAGCGGGATCAGGAGCGCGTACTGGACCTTGACGTGCAGGGCGAGGGCGATGGCCAGGGCCGCGCTCCAGTCCCGGCCCCGTCGGAGGCTCCACCAGGCGAGCGTCACGAGGAGGAGGATCGGGAGATCGGCCTGGCCGAGGGCGAGCTCCTCCGTGATCGGCTGGTAGTTCAGGGCGACGAAGAGCGCGGCGGCGATGCGGACGGGCGCGCGGACGGCGACGCGACGGAGGCAGAGCCACACGGTGGCGGCGAGGCATGCCTGGCCCGCGAGGAGCCAGAGCACGGCCGCCGGGCGGAACGGCAGCCACGTCCACGGGCGCATCAGGAGGTAGAAGAGGGGCGGGTAGTCCGCGGGGGACATGGCGCGCCGCAGGCCGAGGAGGCGGTCCACCCGCGCGACCGCTTCGGGATCGAGGGGGTTCAGCCCGAGCGCCACCGCGTAGGTGAATGTGTAGTAGTGGGCGAAGTCGATGAACGACGCCTCCGCGAGGATCTTGGCGACACCGTGCAGGTAGCGGGCGAGGCTCACCGCGACGACGAGGGCGAGGAGCAGCCGGAGCGCGACCGCGTCGCGTCGGTCGGTCTCGGTCACGGGTGCTCCTCCAGCACCGCGGCGTACACCGCCTCGACCGCCGCGGCGTGGTGGCGGAGGTCGAACCGCGCCTCGACGCGGCGCCGGCCGGCGCGCCCCAGGGCACGGCCGTGGGCGGGGTCGGCGAGGAGGGTGAGGACGGCGTCGGCCAGGGCTGCGGCGTTCGCCGGTGGCACGAGCAGCCCCGTGACGCCCGCCTCGACCACCTCCGGGACGCCACCCGCGGCGGTCGCGACCACCGGCCGCTCCATCGCCATCGCCTCGAGGAGCACGCGGCCGAAGTGCTCGGCGAGCGAGGGCAGGACGAAGACGTCGAGCGCCGCGAGGAGGTCCGGGACGTCCTCCCGGTGGCCGGTGAAGCGGACCGCGGGGGCCACGCCGAGCTCCCGCGCCTGGCGCTCGAGCGCCGCCCGCTCGGGCCCGTCGCCCACGACGACGAGGTGGACGTCAGGCTCGCGCGCGCGGAGACGGGCGAACGCCTCGAGGAGGTGGCGGTGCCCCTTGAACGGGACGAGGCGGCCGACCGTGCCGATCACGCGGGCGCCCGCCGGCAGCCCGAGCGACTCCCGGACCGCGTCGGCGTCCTTCAGGGGGACGAAGGCCTGGAGGTCGAGGCCGTTGGGGACGACGACGCACTGCCGGTGCGCGGCGGGCCAGCGCGCGAGGCGTCCGCGCACCGCCTCGGAGGTCGCGACGACGCGCGTGGCGAGCCGGACGAGGAGCCAGTCGAGCCGGGGGTCGGGCTCCAGGATCCGCAGGTGCCAGATCACCGGGCGTCGCTCGAGCCGTCCGGCGAGCCCCGCGTACGCCATCGCGCGCGAGCCGTTCGCGTGGAGGAGCCGCGCGCCGGTCTCGCGGGCGAGGCGGCGGAGGGCGCCGAGGCTCCGGAGGATCGCGGGCCGCGGCCGGCGCAGGGTTGGGAGCGGGACCACCCGGGTCGGGAGGTCGAGGGCCCGGCAGGCGGCCGCGACGGCGCCCTCTTCGGGAACGACCACCGTCGGGTGCCACCGGGCACGGTCGAGCCCCTTGAGCAGGCCGAGGAGGCTCACCTCGCCGCCCCCGACGATCTCGCCGTGGTTCGAGACGACGAGGACGGGGCCGGGCACGGTCACGGCCGGCTCCGTTCGAGCAGCCCCTGCCAGCGCCCGACCTCGGCGCCGAGGTCCATCGTGAGCTTGACGACGGGGACGAGCCACAACGCGCCGCGATGGGCGGGGTAGGCGCGCGCGAACCGGAACCGCCAGAGGATCGCCAGGTAGTAGAGCACCGCGGCGGGCGGCACGAGGACCAGCAGCCGCGGCCAGACGGCGAGCGCGCCGGCGAGGACGAGGGCGCGGAGCGTCCAGGAGCCGCGGATGAGGGCGCGGATGAGCGCGCCGCGATCCCGGACGGCGCCGAGGAGCGCGATCTCGCTCCGGCCGCGCCGCACGAACCACCGGAAGACGCCCGCCAGGCGGTCCCGGGCGCGGTGATAGACGACCGCGGCCGGGGCGTACACGCACGGCCCCAGCGCGCTGACGCGCTCGGCCACGAGGAAGTCCTCGCCGCCGAAGCGCGCCGCTTCCGGGAAGCCGCCGGCCCGGAGCACCGCGTCCCGGCGGTAGGCGCAGTTGCACGTCGAGAGGTAGCGCGTCGGGACGACGCGCCCCCCGGCGCGGTGGAGGTAGCGCAGTCCGCCGCCGGGGAAGCCGAGGACGTTCTCGGCGTATCCGATGGGGCCACACCCCCGGACGAGGACGGCGCCGGCCACGCCGAGGGTCGCGGGGTCCGCGTCGAACGGCGCCCTCAGGGCCTCGACCCAGCCCCGCTCCGCCTCACAGTCGTCGTCGAGGAAGAGGAGCAGGTCGCCCTTGGCCTCCCGGACCGCGACGTTCCGCGCGTAGCCGAAGCCGCGCGCCTCCCGGGGGAGGTGCACGTAGCGGACGCCCGGGATCTCGCGCGGCGCGTCGCGCTCCTCGACGACGACGATCTCGGCCGTGCGACCTGCCTCGCCGGACTGACGGACCGACGTGATCGCCCGGGCGAGGTCGTCCGGCCGGTCCTTCGTGCAGATCACGACGGACAGCATCGGCCGTCCGGGGTCAGAAGCAGAGCGTCCCATACTTGACCGATCCCCACCAGCGGCCCGCCGTCATGGCGGCGGACTTCCCGAGGAGCAGGCCGGCCAGGCCGAGCGCGGCGCCGGGCGAGACCGCGACGCCGGCCTGCCGGGCGCGGCGGGTCGCCGCGACGGCCAGCCACGCGACGTAGAGCGGCAGCAACGCGAGGGCCGGCCGCCACGCCGCGGCGAGCGCGAGGAGCGCGATCGCCTTCTTGTCGGCGGCGGCCAGGTCGAGCCAGGCGGGCACGGGGCTCGCCCGCCAGGCCAGCGGCCATCGCGGCAGCTCCACCCAGAGCCCTCGCGGCGCGTGGCGGCGGAGGAGGTAGGGGTGGCTCCGCCCGAACCCGAACGCCTGGCGGAGCATGCCCGCCACGGTCGTCCGGTGGTGGTGGGCGACGCGCGCCTCCGGGACGTAGACGATCTCCGCCCCGCGCGCGAAGAGGCGCGCGCACAGGTCGTAGTCCTCGCCGTAGATCCCCACCGCTTCGTCGAACCCTCCGAGCTCGGCCAGGAGCCCGCTCCGCGCCGCGAAGTTCGCCGTCGGGTACCCGCCCTCCCACGGCGTCCACGCCCGGTGGCGCGCCGGGCGGTCCGGGAGCCGGAGCGTGTGGAGCGCGCTGAAGAGCTCCACGGTCGAGGCGGCCTCCGCGGCGACCACCCGGCCGGCCACGGCGCCGACGGCGGGCTCCACGAACGGCCGCCCGAGGAGCCCGAGCCAGGCGGCCTCGGGCGCGCAGTCGGCGTCGGTGAACGCGACGACGTCTCCCTTCGCCACGCGGATCCCGGCGTTGCGGGCCGCCGCGGCGCCGCGGCGCGGCTCCTCGACGAGGCGGACCCGGCCCCCGCGGCCCTCGCGGACGAAGGCGCGCATCAGCTCCGGCCCGGCGTCGCTCGAGCCATTATCGACCAGGATCGTCTCGTCGGGCGCCGGATCCAGGGCGCCGAGCGCGGCGAGGCACCGGGGCAGCGTCGGCGCCGCGTTCCGGACGGGGACGACGACCGAGACGCTCAGCATCGCCCGGCCCCGGCCGCGGCAACCTCGGCGTACGCCGCCTCGAGGCGCCGGGCGCTCGCGTCCCAGCCGTAGCCCGCGAGCACGCGCGCCCGCGCGGCCTCGCCCATGGCGCGCCGCCGGGCCGGGTCGGCGAGGAGCCCGGCGACGGCGCGCGCGAACGCCTCGGCCTCGTCCGTCACGACCGCTTCGCGCCCGGTCGCCACCTCGAGCCCCTCGACCCCCATCGAGGTGGTCACGATGGCGCGGCCCATCGCCATCGCCTCGAGCGTCTTGTTCCGCACGCCGCTCCCGCCGCGGATCGGGATCGCGACGACCGCGGCCCGCGCGAGGTAGGGCCGCACGTCCGGGACCGCCCCCGTGACCGTGATGGCCGGGTCCCGGGCGAGCGCCCGGACCTCGGGGGCGGGGTCGCGCCCGACGAGGGTGATCCGGACGTCCGCGACGCGGGCCCGCAGCCGGGGCAGGATGGCGTCGGCGAGGAACCGCGCCGCATCGACGTTCGGGGGGAAGCCCATGTCGCCGACGAAGACGAGCTCGCGCGGGTCCTCCGGGTCCGGCCGGGGGGCGAAGTACTCGGCGTCCACGCCGCTCGGGACGACGCGGATCCGCGCGCGCGGCGCCAGGCGCGCGAGGTAGCGGCGATCCGATTCCGAGATCGCCAGCGCGGCGTCCAGGCGGCGGAGCACCCAGCGTTCGCCGCGGAGGGCCGCCGACCAGCGGGCCAGCCGGCGGAGCCGGATCGCGAACCCCCGCGCCTGGCGCACGTCCCGCCAGGCGCCGATCGAGGTGCCGTAGAAGTCGGCGACGACGGGGACGCGCGCCCGCGCCCCCGCGAGGGAGGGGACCAGGTACGGGGTCACGAAGTGGAGGACGTCGTACGCCTCGCCGACGAGCGCCTCGCCGAGCGCCGCCCGCACCTCGGGCCGCGCGTGGTGGAGGCGGCCGACCACGACCGACCGGAGACGCCGGCGCCAGGCGCCGGCGGACGTCTCGGCGGGGAGCGCGAACAGGTGGAGCTTCCGGCAGAGCTGGCGCGAGGCCGAAAGGCCCGTGGGCTCGGGGAGGGCGGGGGCGACGACGTCCACCTCGTGGCGCCGCGCGAGCTCGCGGATCAGGTGGAAGGTCCGGGTCCGGCCGCCGCTCGTCGGCGGCGCCGGAAGGTCGGGATCCACGAAGAGAACCCTCATCGGGTCCCCCCACACCCCCGCCCCCTGTCGTCCAGATCGCCGGGACGGCTCGGGCCTGCGGCCCTCGCGACGTCCCGTCCCTCCGGCGGCCTCGGGGGGGGAGGGGAGCCGCACGCTGCCCCATCATCGTCACGGGGTCGGGTTGACACGGGGTGTCTCATCGCGCGCGCGTGCTGGCCGCCGCGTCCATCGGTGGCGCCGCCGCCTCCTCGAGCACGGCCAGCGTCTCGGCCGCCGCCCGCTCCCAGGTGAAGCGCGCGGCCCGGGCGCGCCCGCGCGCGGCGAGGTCGCCACGGACCGCGGCGTCGCCCGCGAGCCGCGTCATCTGCTCGGCCAGCTCGGCCGGGCGATCCGGCGCGACGAAGAGCGCCGCGTCCCCGAGGACCTCCGGCAGGGCTCCGACGCGCGCCGCCAGGACCGGCGCCCCGCAGGCCATCGCCTCCAGTGCCGGGAAGCCGAAGCTCTCCCAGAAGGACGGGAGGACGAGCGCCGTCGCGCCCGCGTAGAGGGCGGGCAGCGCGTCGTCGTCCAGGAAGCCGAGGAACCGAACGGCGCCGGCGAGCCCGAGCCGCTCGACGTCGGCGGGGAGCCCCCCGGCCCACCGGGGGTCCCCCGCCAGGACGAGCGTGTGGGTCGTCCGGGCCCGCTCACGCGCCATCCGGAAGGCCTCGAGGAGCGCGCCGACGTTCTTCACGGGTCCGAGCCCGCCGACGTACAGGAAGTAGGGACCCTCGATCCCGCGCGCCCGGAGGAGCGTGCCGGCTCGCTCGGGCGGCGGCGCGGCGAAGCGCGGGTGGATCCCGTGGTGGACGACGCGGACGCGCCCGGCGGGCACCCCGAGCAGCTCCACGAGGTCTTGCCGCGTGCTCTCCGACACTGCGAGGAGGAGGCGCGAGCGGGCGGCCAGTCGCTCGAGCCGCGCGCGGATCGTCGGCACCTCCGCGCCGAACCACTGGGGGAAGCGGAGCGGGACGAGGTCGTGGACGATGCCGACGATCGGGCAGGGGGCCCCGGCGGGGGCGAGTCCGGCCGTCGCGAGGAAGACGTCGAGCCCGCCGAGGCAGCGCGCGGTGCCGGGCAGCGCGACATCGCGGCGGGTCCACGCGAGCTCGAGGAGCCGGTCGGGGACGAAGACCCGGTGCCAGACGAGGCGGGGGCCGGCGAAGGCGCGCGCGGCCTCGCGGTAGCGCCGGCGCTGGGCGGGCCGGAACACGCGCGCAAAGAGGTGGTAGCGGTGCCCCTCGCCCCGGCCGACCAGCGCGGGCAGGAGCTCCGTGAGGTGACGGGAGACCCCACCGCGACCCATGAGCGGCAGTGCGTCGATGCCGACCTCCATCAGCATCCTCGGAGCGGGGCTATCATCATGCTCCTAGCGCCCGCCCCGTGCCGCGGCGAGCACCTTCAAGGTCTGCCGGGCCGCCTCGGGCCAGGCAAAGCGCGCCGCCTGGCGGAACCCGCGCGCGCGCAGCTCCTCCCGGAGCGCGGCCTCGGTCAGGACCCGGTCGAGCGCCGCCTCGATCGCGGCCTCGTCCGTCGGCGGGACCTGGAGCGCGGCGTCGCCCGCGACCTCCGACAGCGACCCGGCGTTGGACGTCACGACCGGGACGCCGCACGCCATCGCCTCCGCCACCGGGAGCCCGAACCCCTCGTAGAGCGAGAGGAAGGCGAAGGCGTCCGCGCCGTGGTAGAGGTGCGGGACATCCGCGTTCGGGGCGAAGCCGAGGGCGACGCAGTCGCCGCGCCCGATCAGGTCGCGGGCGGCCTCGAGCGTCTCGCGTCCCCAGGCGGCGCGGCCGCAGAGGACGAGCTGGTGGGGGAGCCGCCGGGCCGCCTTGAGGCGCCGGAAGACCCGGACGAGGGTCCCCACGTTCTTGTGGGGCGCGAGCACGCCGACGTAGAGGAGATAGGGGCGGCGCACCCCGTGTCGAGCGAGCGTCCGATCCCGCGCGGCCGCGTCCACCGCCGGCCCGAAGCGCGCGTCCACCCCCGGGTAGATCACGTGGACGCGCGCCGGATCGGCGCCGAGGAGCTCCACGAACTCCCGCTTCGTGAACTCCGAGATCGCGATGAGCGCGTCCGCGCGCTCGATGCCGCGGCGGAGCCGCGCGGGAAGGAGCGGCTGATCCGCCCCGTAGAGCTGGGGGAAGCGGAGCGGGCTCAGGTCGTAGGCGAGCAGGACGAGCCCGGGACCCCGGAGGACCGGTGTGAGGTAGATGGTCGCGACGAACACGTCGGGCCACCCGAGCCAGGCTTCCGTGAGCGGCACGCGGAGCCCCCGGCGGGTCCAGCACCACTCCAGCACCCGGTTCGGGACGCGGGTCGTGCGGACCGGGAATCCGGCGAGTCTCGGATCTGCCAGCGCCTCCCGGACGCGCCGCCGGGTGTCGGCCCGGAAGGCCCGAAAGAAGAGGCGGTACTCGTGCTCCTCGCCGAGCTCGGCGAGGTGCCGGAGGAGCTGGGCGAGGTACCGGCCGATCGTCGCCTGGCCGAGAAGCGGCAAGCCGTCGACGAGGATGCGCATCCGCGCTCACCTCGGCGGCCGGACCGCGACGACCAGGGCCACCGCGCGGTTCGGCCCGCGCCAGTCCACGGACGCGGCCTCGGCCTCCGTGCACGGGGTCCAGAGCCCGGCCCGGCTCCAGCCGTACTCGACGCGGAGGACGGCCAGCGGCTCGAGGAGCGCCCGCACGCCGGCCGGGTCGTAGACCCGCTGGAAGTCGCTCTGCTGGGCGATCCCGAACGGGACCGTGATGAGCGCGCGCCCGCCGGGCTTGAGGACCCGGGCGATCTCCCGGACCGTGGCCTGGTCGCCGCGCTCGGCCAGCGGATCGCCGTAGTGCCCGATCCCGATGTGCTCGACGACGGAGACGGCGAGGACCGCGGCGAACGCGCCGGTGGCGAACGGCATCCGCATCGCGTCCGCGCGGACGCCGCGGAAGTACGGGTGGCGGAACGGGTAGGGGTTGACGTCGAGCCCGACGACCGTGAACCCCCGGGACGCGAGCGCGATGGGGAGCCCGCTCGCGCAGGAGCCGACGTCCAGGAGCGGGCCCGTCGCGCGGTCGAGGTTCTGGAAGACGAACGGATACTCGATCACCCGCTCGGTCGTCACCATGCCGGGGGCGAAGACCCGCCCCAGGGCCCCGCGGGCCACGTCGGCGAGGCGCGCCTTGAGCCGCGGGAAGCGGTTCAAGAGCCTTAGCGGCGCGCGCCACCGGAGGCGGTACTGCGGCCGGTAGGTGCCGGGCGGCTCCAGCATGGTCATTCGGGACCCCCCTCACCCCCGACCCCTCCCACCCTTCGGGGGGAGGGGAGGCCGGTGCTGTGGGCGCTGCCCGAAACGCTGCGGTCTGACGCCAGCTCGTTCATGCGGGACCCCCCTCACCCCCGACCCCTCCCACCCTTCGGGGGGAGGGGAGGCCAAGCCGCTCAACGCTACCCCAAGCGCTCCACGGCCATCTCGGGTTTGAGACAGCCCGTCTCATACCGGGCGGCCGGCGGCCTGGCGGACCCAGCCGATCACGCTGGCGACGTCCTCCGCGGTCACGATGCGCGCGAGCCCGAGGAGAGCGGCCTGGACGGCGAGGGCCGCGAGGGTCGCGGTCACGGGGCCCGCGGTGGCGAGCGCCCACCAGACCCCGAGCCCGACGGCCCCGCCGCCCAGGCTCGTGGCCACCGGGCGGAGCGGCGCTGCCGTCCCGAGCCGCCGCCAGACGAGGAGGGCTCCGAGGCCCACGAGCACCACCTCCGAGAGGAGCGTGGCGCCCGCCGCGCCGAGGGCCTCCCAGCGCGGGATCGCCCAGAGGTTGCCGAGGGCGTTGGCGGCGAGCCCCGCGGTCAGGCAGCCGAGCCACGCGCCCTCGTGGCCTCGCGCCTGGAGGGCGACGGAGAGCGGCGCGTAGAGCCAGTTGGCGGCGGCCGACCAGGCCAGCACGGCGAGGATCGGCGCGGCGGCGGTGAACTCGGCGCCGTAGAGCGCGTAGAGCAGGGGACCGGCCAGGCCGGTCAGCGCGAGCGCCATGCCGGGCCCGGTGGCGGCGAGGCCGCGGACCGCGCGGCGGAAGGCCGGCGGGATCTCCGCCCGGGGCTGCGCCATCAGCGGGAAGAGCGTGCCCGCCACCGTGCCCCCGAAGAAGACGGCGAGGTTCGCCGGCTTGTACGCGACGTTGTAGAGGCCCAGCGCGGCGGTCGAGGCCAGCTGCCCGAGCAGGAGGACGTCGAGCCGCGTGTAGAGGCTCTGGGCGGCGGCCGTCGCGCCGAAGGGCGTGGCCTGGCGGAAGAGCGCGCCGAGACCGATCGTCCCGCCGCCGCGCGGGAGCAACGGCCCGGCGACCCACCGCGCGCCAGCCACCGCGACACCCGACGCCACCACGTGCGCCCACAGGAACGCCGCGACGCTGCCGCCGGTGAGGGCCGCGATGACGAGCGACGCGGTGCCCGCGACGGCCGCGACCAGCTCGGCGGCGGCGAGGCGGTCGTAGCGGGCGCGGCCGCCCAGGACCGCGAGGTAGGGCCAGCTCAGGGTTCCGACGGCGAGCTGCGCCCCGGCCAGCGCGACGTACCCGACCGGGGCCGGCTGGCCGGGGAGGATCGCCGCGACGGCGGGGATGAGGACGGCGACGCCGGCCGCGAGGAGGAGCTGGGCGCGCACCGCGGCCCGCAGCGTGCCTCCGGATGCCTGGCCGTCCCGGGCGACGGATCGCGTGAGCACGGTGGCCAGCCCCATGTTCGGCAGCAGCCCGAAGAGCGCCGCGAGCCCCATCGCGTAAGCGTAGGCGCCGAGTCGGTCGACCCCGAGGACCCGCGCCAGGATGATGGAGTTGCCGAGGGCCAGGGTGTACCCCGCGGCGCGCGCGGCGACGAGCAGCGTGGTGACGCGGCCCAGCGAGATCCCGGCCATGGGGGCGGCGCGCGCGGTCAGCCGCGGGCGGGCTGGAACGCCCGGACGCGGGTCGGCGCGGCGACCGGCTCCCGCGTGGCCTGGCTCGCTTCCAGCTGCGGGATCATCATGACCATGCCGGTCAGCAGCCAGAACGGCTCCATGACCCGGATGATGATGAAGGTGTTCGCCCCGATCGAGTGGGCGACGAGGCCGGCGAAGCCGGCGAGGAGGCCGAGGGCGACCCCGCGGAAGAGCGGGTCGCGGCTCGCCCGGAGGATGGCGCGGGTCCGCCGGAACAGGCTCACCTGGAGCCAGAGGAAGGCGACGAGTCCCACGAGCCCGGTCTCCGCTAGCACCCGCGGGTACTGCGCGTCGAGGAAGCGGTAGCCGGTCACGCCGTAGCCGAAGAGGGGGCGCTTCGGCCAGTCCTCGAACACGGTCTGCCTCCACGAGCCGAGGCGGTCGGACGTCGAGGTGTCCAGGTGCAGGCCTCCGACCCGGACCTGTCCCCGCTGGACCGGCTGGGAGACCGTGTAGAGGATCCGGTCCACGACGGCCTTCGGGGCGACGAGCGGGGCGGCGAGCACGGCGGCGGCGAAGACGACCGTCAGGAACAGCTTCCGCTCGCCGTACGCGAAGAGGGCGAGCGCGACCGGGATCACGGCGAGGTACGAGGCGCGCGAGAGCGTGAAGAGCAGCGGCAAGACCATGAGCGCCCCGAGGCCCGCGAGCAGGAGGCGGCGCCGGGCGGAGGGGCTCGTCAGGTAGAGGCCCGCGGTCAGGGCGAGCATGAGCACGAGGTAGCCGCCGAACGTGTTCGGCTCCGGCGTGTCCCCTTCGAACGGCGCGGAGACGCGCTGCCCCGAGGGGATCTGGAGGATGCCGACCACGCTCACGATCGCGGCCGTGAGGAGGAGGACCACGAGGAAGCGCTCGAACTGCCTCCGCTCCCGCAGGTTGTTGACGACCATGAAGTAGATCACGAAGTACTCGATGTACTTCAGGACGAAGAGCGAGCCGCCGAGGGCGGACACGTTCCCGGCGAGGACGCCGAGGCCGGTGGCGATGACGGCGGCGCAGCTGTAGGCCGCGATCGGCCGGTTGAGCGGCGTAGCGAACACGAGGCCGAGCTCCTTGTAGAGAGCCGTCTTCGCGAACCAGGTCAGCCCGACGAGGGCGATCAGGACGTCGTCGAAGCGGAGGGTGAGCCCCCGCCCCAGCGTCGTCCCGCCGCCGATCCCCCCCACGATGAACTCGGGGCTGAGGAGCATGGAGACCGTGAGGAGGTAGAGCGCCAGCTCGTTGCTCGCGACGGCGATGACGAGGACCGCGAGCGCGAGCCCCGCGCCGAGCGCCAGCGCGACGGGCAGCTCGGCCAGGACCAGGCTCATGGAGACGGCGAGGACGACGGCCACGCCGAGCGCCGTCGGGGCGCCTCTCTGCCCCTGCATTGCTCAGCGCCTCGCGGGCGTCTCGACGACCAGGAACTCCTCGATCCGGGCGTCTCGCATCAGGCCCCAGCCGAGGGCCTCCGCCTCGGCGGGGGTGTCGAACGCTCCCGCGAGCACGCGCCAGAGCGGCCCCGCGGCCCCGGCCTGGCCGTTCGGGGCCCCGCGGAACCCGTAGGCGAGCACGCGGAGCCGGGGGGCCCGGACGGCGGTCACCGGGACGGCGCCGCCGGCCGTGCCGCCCTGAAAGGCCGCGACCGCCTGCTGGGCTTCCTCGGCGCTCGGGACGGCGCGGAGCTGGACCGCGTAGCGGACCGGTCCGTTCGCCTCCGTCTCGAGCCGGGGGGTGGCGTCCGGTTGGGCCGGTGCCGCGGTCGCGCCCGCCCGGCTTCCGTTCGGCGGCGGAGCCGGCGCGGACCGCCGCGCCATCGAGACGAGGAGGAGCTGGCGCTCGCTCGTGGGGCGCTCGGCGGGGAAGACGCCGTGCGGCTTCCGCGGCGCGGCCGCGATCGCCAGGTGCCGGTCGCTTTCGGGGAGCTCCGCGACGAACACCCGACTCGGCCTCGGGGCCCGCGAGATCTTCGGAGGGGGGCTCTGCCCCCCTCCGACGGCCCTCCCGGCAAAGCCGGGGCGTTCGCCCTTCGGCGAACGCATCGGGCCTGCCTCCCCCCGGGTCACTCCGATAGGCTCCGGGGGCGTGGCGAGGTGGCGCTCGCTGTCCGGCCGCTCCGGAACGAAGATCGGGCCCGACCGCGGGGCGACTCGGATCGTCGCGAGCTGGCGCTCGCTCGTCGGCCGCTCCGGCGCGAAGACGGACGTGGCCCCTGCCGGCCGCGCCGGCGTGAGGGCGGGGATCGTGGCGACCGCACCCTGCGGGACATCGCTGAGCGCGCCCGAGAGGAAGGGGAGCCTCGGTCGACCGGACCGCCACGCCCACAGCCCCACGGCGAGGGCCAGGAGCAGGACGAGCAGCAGGACGAGGCCCCGCAGGTTCCCTCGGAGGTCCCCGCGCAGGGCCGCGAGGCGGCCGCCGCCGGCGGGGCGCCGCGCGGCCGCCTCGTACCGGTAGCGGTAGTAACCCATCTCGCCGTAGTCGGGGCTCACCTCGGCCTTCACGCCCGTGAGACACACGCCGAGGAGGCGGGTCCGCGCGGCCTCGAGGAGCGTCTTCGCCCGGCGCAGGGCGGCTCGCGCCACGCTGCCCACGCGGACCACGAGGAGCGCGCCGTCCACCCGCGAGCCCAGGATCGTCGAGTCGGCCACGGGGAGGATCGGGGCGCAGTCGAGGACGACGTAGTCGTACCGCTGGCGGAGCTCCCCCAGGAGCGTCGAGAGGGCCTGCGCGCTCAGGAACTCGGTCGGGTTCGGCGGCTGGTGACCGCTGGGGAGCAGGAACAGGTTGTCCAGTCCCGGACGGTCGATGAGGCTCTCGAGCCCGGCCCTTCCGAGGACGAAGTCGGAGAAGGTGAGGGTCGCTTCCTCGAGCGCGACGCTCCCGACCACCACGTCCGTCAGCCCCGGCTCCCGCGGGATCCCGAAGGCGTGGTGGAGGAACGGGTTCCGCAGGTCCGCCTCGATGAGCAGCGTCCGCTTGCCGAGCTGCGCGAGGACGATGGCCAGGTTGATCGCGACGGTGGTCTTCCCCTCGCCCGGCGTCGCGCTCGTCACCATGATCGTCCGGAGGTTCGGCTCGAGGCCCGAGAGGAGGATGTTCGTCCGGAGCCCGCGCATCGCCTCCACGACGCGGGAGTTGGGCAGGAAGAGGCTGATCAGGAAGGCGTACTTCTCCTCCGTGCCCCGGTCGAGCGTCGCGGCCTGCCCGGTCTCCTCGGCCACTTCTCCCTTCACGTCGAGGTGCGGGATGACGCCGAGCACCGGGCTCCCGAGGAGGGACTCGACGTCCTCGATCGCGCCGACGGAGGTGTCGAGCGTCTCGGCGACGAACGCCAGGATGAACCCCATGACCAACCCGACGACGAGCCCGACGGCGGCCTTCGGTACCGGCTGCGGCGGGTTGACGGGCTGGCGGGACACCATGGCCGGGCGGACCGGGCTGACCTCGGCGACCTGCTCCTTCTCCCGGATCTGGGCCTCCTGGTGCTTCTCCTTGAGGAGGGAGAACATGCGCTCGGCCACCTTCACCTCGCGCTCCATCCGCGCCATCCGGACCTCGGCGGCCGGGATGCTCGCCTGCTCCTGGCGGAGGCGCGCGATCCCGCGCTGGAGCTCGCCCGCGCGCGTCCGGAGCGCCTGGAGCCGCGCCGAGAGCGCGTCACGGAGGCTCTGGCGCCGGCTCTGGATCTGGGCGTCGAGCTGCTGGACCTGGGGGTGGGTGGGGAGCAGCGTGACGAGCAGGGCGTCGCGCTGGAGCGTGAGGTCGGAGAGGGATCCGTAGAGCTTCACGAGCGCCGTGTCGGCCCCGTCGGCGGACGGGCCGCCCGGGCGCCCGATCGCCCGGCCCGTCTGGAGCAGGCGCAGGTGCTCCTCGGTCTCGCCGATGGCGGCGCGGACGGCCTCCTGCTCGCCCTCCAGCGCGGCCAGCCGCCGGAGGGACTCCCGCGTCTCGTCCGGGAAGACGAGGATGCGGTTCGCCTCCTTGAACGTCTTCAGCTCCTCCTCGGAGTCGCGGAGCCGCGTGCCCACCTCCGTGAGCTGTCGCTCGATGAACTCCCGCGCCTCCCGCACCTGGCGGCTGCGGGTCTCGAAGTTGTCCTCCAGGAACGCCTCGGCGACGCTGTTGGCGACGCGCGCCGCCTCCTCGGGGTCGGCCGAGGCGGCGCTGATCTCGATGAGGCTCGTGCTCTCCGAGGTCTTGACGCTGATCTGGCCCTGGATCCCGTCGAGGACGCGGAGGTACGCGGCGGACGCGCGGATCTGCTCCGGGGTGGCCGTCCGGGGGATGCGCTCCAGCTTCTTCGCCGCGAGGCTCGTGACGGGGAAGCCCTTGATCAGGGCGGCCTGGGTTTCCACGCTCCCGCTGGGCATCGCCGAGACCAGCTCCTGGAGGAGGCCGCTGACGCTGACGGCCCGTTCGAAGCGCACGACGGCCGTCGCCCGGTAGATCGGCGGGGGGGCCTGGACGACGGCCAGGGCGAACGACGCCAGCGCGAAGATGAGCGGGACGAGGACGATGATCCCCTTCCGGCGCCGGACGATCCGAAGGTAGTCGCGGAGGTTGATGTCGTACTGCGCCATGCGCCGTCTAGTGCCGATCCAAGTACGTCCGGCGACCCGCCGCGGGTCCTGTCGCCGGGCTCGCCCCGCGCGCCCGGGCTCCGGGCCCCTTTCTCACGCGCCTTCCGCAATTCTGGCGAATTGCGGAAGGACCGCCGTGAGGGGACCCCCGTCCGCCCGGGACCCCGCGGGGCTCACCCGGCGCCACCCGCGGCGCGCTCTTCGCCGAACCTCGTTGGACGCGCATCAGTCGCCGAGGACCTTGACCTGCACCGGCACCGTGAGGGGGAAGGCCAGGAGCTCGAAGGTCGGCTTGATCTTGGCGATGAAGGCGTTCCAGTTGCCGACCGCGCTCCGGGGGAGGACGATGAGATCCGTTGGTTGGAGGAGCACGTCCTGCGTGGGGTCCCCTTGCTCGATCACCTTCCGGAAGTCGGCTTCGACGATCACCGGCCTGGCGAGCCCGCCCCGGATGATGCGGGCGCTCTCGAGGACGGCCACGTCCGTGGCCCCGCCGGCCACCGCGATCGCCTGGGAGAGGCGCATCCCGGGCGCGAGGGGGTACGCGCCCGGCGTCTTGACCTCGCCCAGGATGAAGATCCGCTCCTCGCGGGCCTTCTCCTCCGCCCTCGCCTCGGTCGGGGTCCGGGTCGGGACGAACACGAGGTCGCCCGCGTCGAGCACGAAGGCGTGGGCCCGCGGCTCCTCGAGGAAGCGGAAGAGGTTCAGGACCAGCGGCGGCGCGTCCTCCCGGACCACGCGGACGCGCTCGAGGTCGGCGTTCGGCCCCGGCCCGCCGACCTCCACCAGGAGGTCCACGACGGTCATCCGCCCCTTGAGGGGGAGGCTTCCCACCTTTCCCGCCACGGCCCCGAGGACGGCGACCTTCTTGCTGTTGTACTCCTTGACGATCACCTCGACGGTGATCTGCCGGTAGAACGGCGCGAGGAGCCGGCGGATCTCCTCGGCGGCCTCCTCGGTCGTGCGCCCGGCGACCTTCGCCTCGGTGAAGGCGACGACGACGATCCCTGCCGGCTTGACCGTGACCGTTTGCTTCTCCTGGGCGAAGCCGCTCGTGAGCAGGACGTCGAGCACGTCGCCGGCGCCGATCTTGTAGAGCGGCATGCCGTTCCGCGTCACGAAGGTCTGGTTCTCGGTCACGGGCTGGATGGCGGCCGGCGCGCCCGGCGGCGCGGGCGGGGCCTGAGCCGCCTGGGGCGCGGGCGGGGTCGTGGCCGGCGCCGCGGCCGCGAGCGCCTCGGCCTTGACCGTGAGGCCGGCGGGCGGGGGGGTGACGCATCCCGCGACCGGCAACGCCAGGACGAGGAGGAGGCCGCGGGCCGTGTGCGGCGTCACGGCAACGCCTCCTCCACCACGGTCTCCTTGATGTGGAGGAGGGGGCTCTGGGACAGGTCCACGCGCGCCGGCTCGTCGAGCCGCTTGCCGCGGCGGACCAGGATCTCGACGATGGGGCGCAGCGGGAAGTCCTTGTTGCGCGCCACGACCCGCCCGATCTCGCCGGTGTTCAGCCGCACCAGGCTCCCCACGGGGAACGTGGACATCGCGCGGATCAGGGCCTTGAGGAGCCGGTCCGGGAACTCCGCGCGGTGCCGCTGCAGGATCTCCTTGAGCGCGTCGAACGGACTGATCCGGTCGCGGGCCGGCCGGGGAAGGATGAGGCTCTTGTAGATGTCCGCGAGGTGGACGATCGCCGCGTATTCCTCGAGGCGGTTCTGGGGCTGGTCCGGCCGCTCCGCCCGCGCGTAGCGTTTGCGGACGACCTCGGCCAGCCACCCCTGCTCCGGCAGGAGCCGCTCCAGGAACCGGAGGCCCTCGCCCTGCTTCTCCTCGAGCACGGCGCGCTCGTCGCTGGTGAAGGGCCCGCGCTTCCCGAGGGTCTGCGGGGGCACGAGGGTCGTCCCGATGTCGGCGAGGAGCGCCGCCAGCCCGAGCTCGCGCAGCTCCTCGCGCGAGTACCCCAGCTCGGCGCCGATCTTGACGGAGAGGATGCAGACGTTGACCGCCTTCCGCGCCGGACTCGGGGTCGCCTCATTCCCCCGGAAGAGCGGGACGAGCAGCGCGTCGGAGGTCTCGAGGCTCTGGAGCAGGATGTCGAGGACCTCCTGGGCCTGGCTGACCGAGAGCGGGGCCTCGGCGCGCATGGCCAGGATCTCGCGGATCCGCTCCACCGCGCTCTGGAAGAGGGTTTCCGCGGTGTCCGGCTCGCGGGCCCGATCGCGCTTCCGGGCCGCCGCGGGCGGAGGCTCGGCCGTGGCCGGACCCTTCGGGGGCGCCTCCCCCGGGGGCGGTGTCTCCGCGGGGGTCGTCGCCCGGCGAAGCACCTCGCTGAGCGTCCCGCTCGGCGGCCCGCCTTCCCGCTCGGGGGCGGGGCCTCCCGATCCGCTCTTCTTGACGAGGTCGCTGAGCCTCACCATGCCCGCGTCCCGCTCTCAGCTCAGCGCCGCGGCCGCCTTGACCAGGGACGTGTCCACGGCCGCGACCCCGCGCTTCCACCCCTCTAGGAGACAGAGGTCGCACAGGTTGTTGATGCGCCGCGGGATCCCCCTCGACTCGCGCGCGATCGCCGTGATCGCCTCCTCGCTGAAGATGGGCTTCGACGCGCCGGCCTTCCGCAGCCGGAAGCCGATGTAGAAGCTCGCGTCCTCCTCGCGCAGGGGGCCCAGGGTGAGCCGCACCGCCAGGCGCTGGTCGAGCCCCCGCTGCTGGGCGACCATCCCGCGGAGCTCCGGGGTCCCGAGGAGGATCAGCGTGAGGAGCTGCCGGTCGTTGAACTGGAAATTCAGCAGCATCCGGAGGTTCTCGAAGGCGGCCTCCTCCCCGATCGTGTGCGCCTCGTCGAGGATGAGGACCGTGGTCTTGTCGGTCTGGGCGTTCGCGGCCAGGTGGTCGTTCAGGGCGCGGAAGAGGGTGGGGCGGTGGGGCGAGGAGGCGGAGAGGCCGAGCTGGAGCGCGATCTCGCGCAGGAGCTCGTCCGCCGGGATGGAGGGGTTGATCACGAGCCCGATGTCGTACTTCGCCTCCTCGAGCTCCATCAGGAAGACGCGGCTCAGCGTGCTCTTCCCGCACCCGACCTCGCCGGTGAGCAAGGCGCCCCCCTTGCCGGAGTGGACGACGAAGAGCAGCTTGTCCAGGGCCTCCTGGAAGGCCGGCAGCGGGCAGAAGAACTTCGGGTCGGGCACGTTCTGGAACGGCAGCGCCGTGAGACCCCAGTAGCTCTCGTACATCACGCGGTCCCGATGGAACGGTCCGTCTGGGCCAGCTTCGTGAGGATGGCCAGCTCGAGGTAGCCGAAGTCGATCGGCTTCGTGATGTAGTCGTACGCCTCCTTCCGCATCGCCTCCTTCGCGATCGCCTCGTCCTCGACGGCCGTGAGCATGATGATCCCGACGCTCTGGTCGACCTGCCGGATCCGCTGGAGGACTTCCAGGCCGCTCATCCGGGGCATCATGATGTCGAGGAGGACGAGGTGGGGCTGCTCGGCGGCCACCGCGGCGAGGGCCTCCGCCCCGCCGGGGGCGGTGGAGACCTGGTAGCCCTTGGCCTCCAGGAAGTCCGCGACGAGTTGACGAACCTCGGGCTCGTCGTCGACCACGAGGATCCGGGCCTGCTCGATCATGGCCGTCCACCCCAACCCGCGTCCGACCTCGATTCCAGATCGGGTCGAAAACGACCGGCGTCATGCGCCCTTACGACCCGGCGCCGCCCGTCGTCTCCAGCTGGCGGACCCCATGCCCCCTGGCCCTCCGCGGCCCGGGTCGGTTGAGCGGTTGCCCCACGATACACCAGCCGTGCCAGCGCCACCAAGCATTCTGCACCGCGCACTTCGGGGACATCCGGGCCCCCGGGGACGCTGGGGCGCTCGCCCGGAGCGGCGTCGTCCCGGGGGCAAGGTGTTCCGCTCCGAGCGCCGGCTTTGCCGGCGCAATTTTCCTCCCGGGGGGAGGTCCGGCCCCCCAACACAAAGGGGGGCGCAGCCCCCCTCCGGGTGAACTACGGGTGGTTGGTGAGGAGGCTGACGAGCCCCTTGACGCCCTCGACCGACAGGCTCGCGAGCCGCTGGACGTAGGCGAGGCCGAGCTGACCGCGCCGGGTCAGCGCGTAGCGCGCCCGCATGAACTCGGGGGCGGGGAACAGGAGGCCGCGCGCGAAGGCGAGCCGCGTCCGCCAGCCGGAGAGCGTGAGGAGGAGGGCGAGGCTCTCCTTGCCGTCCACGCTCCCCGCGCCCCCGAGGAAGCGTACGATCCGGCTCTCGGGGCGGGCATCGAGGACCAGATCGGGGACCGGTGTGGCGAAGAGGGTGCGGACCTCGCCGAGGACCCGAGCCACGGGGTGGGCGACGCCGGCTGCCCGCGCACGGGAGGCGAGCCCGGGCCAGTCGAGGCTGGCGCCTTGCTCCCGCACGAGCCGGTCGATGTCGTGGAGCCAGAGGAGCGGGGCCGTCGGCGACGCGTGCGTGACGTGGAGGCACAGGTGCAGGAGCAGGTCCTCCGGGGCCAGCGCCCACGTCTCGACCCCCGCCACCTGCGCGCGCCCGCATCGCGCCCAGACGCCGTCCATGTCGATCCGGTCGAGGAACGGGGGGTACGCGATCGTCCAGTGGGGCTCGATCATGACGAACCCGTGCCGGTCCCGGAAGAACTCCAGCGTGTGCGAGAACCGGCGCGCGAACCCCGGCGAACGGTCCAGCTCGCGGTAGCCGAGGTCCCGGAGCAGGGCAGCGACCCGGGGGAGCGCCTCCCGACGGACGAGCAGGTCGACGTCGCCGGTCGGCCGCGCCGTCACGTCGCCGTAGAGCGCCTCGGCGACCGCGACCCCCCGGAGGGGGACGCCGACGAGGCCCGCGCCCGCGAGCGCCCGCAGGATCCCGGCGAGCTCGTCCGCGAGCACGAGGTTCCGGGCCGCGACGCCGGCGACGTGGGCGCGCAGCCGCGCGGCGGCATCCGCGGGAAGCCGGTCCGCGAGGTCGTGACGCCGGAGCCAGCGGTGGAGGAGCGGCCCGACACCATGGCGGATCGCATCCTCGACGATTCGCTCCCACGCGCCGTCCCCGGGCAGGCCTGGGCTCCCGATGTCGTCCGGGCGGCGGATCGCCTCGAGCAGAAACGGGTGGACCGGAGTCATCGGGCGAGGTCCGCCTCGATCGCCTGGCGGACGGCGTCGAGCCCCGCGAGGCCGCGGGGGAAGCTCAGCGACTTCACGGGGACGCGCCGGGCGAGGCGCGCCGCGAGGGCGAGCTGCCGGCGGAGGCGCCCGGGCGCCTCGACCACGGGGTTGAAGGTGTGGCGGAGCAGCGCGAGACAGGCACGGCGCGCCGACAGCCGCCGGAGGGCGATGGGCCGCCGGCGTCCTCGCCGCGCGGGCGGCGCGAGGACGTAGATCGCGCCGAGCGGGACGGGGCCGGGCGCCGCGCCGGCGCCGTCGCGGGGCAGCGGGATCACCCGCTTGGCGGTGAACGGGTTCATCGGCGCGCCGTCGTTGCCCACGCCGAGAAGCCGCTGGGCGGTCCCCGGGTAGAGCTTGATCCGCGGCGGCCCGGGGTAGGCGACGAGGCGGCCGCGCTGCGGACGCACCACCAGGAGGTCGTCGGTCAGGAGCGCGTGCCCCGCGCGGAGGAACGCCGCGCCGAGGCTCGACTTCCCGCGGCCGCAGTCGCCGAGGAACGCGACCGCTCTCCCGCGGACGACGACAGCCGTCGCGTGGAGCGGCTCCAGGCCGCGCTTGAGGAGCGCGAAGGAGAGCGCCTGCCCGAGGAGGTAGGTGCGGAACGCCTCGCGGGAGGCGCCATTCAGCGGACGGCAGGCGATCCGGCGGCCGTCCGGCGCGACGAGGAACTCGAAGAGCCCCGTCCAACGGACGTACTCGCCGCCCCCGGGGAGCCGCCGATACTGGAACCAGTCGGGCGCGGCCGGGGCGGGGCCGGGCAGGAGCGGGCCGCGCGCCTGGCGCAGCTCGACCTCGGCCAGCGCCGGCCCCCGCTGGGCGGGGCAGGGGAGCCGCCACGGGCTCCGGATGGAGGCCCCGTAGACCCGGTAGCGATGCGAGGTCACGCCCCGCAGTCTCCTGTGGCGGCAGCGGTCCTCAGGCGTTCGGCCCGCTGAGCCTTGTGCGGGGCTTCCCGCCGCCGTCGTTGGCGCTCCCCCCCTTCACCATCGTCAGCCGGCGAAGGTCGCCGTAGACGGTGAGGCGGGGTGAGCGGTAGGGCTTCCGCTTCGCGGTCGTCGTCTTGCGCGCCTTCATTCGATGCCTCCCAGGGCGCCCGCTGTCCGGGCGCCCGCGTCGCCGGCCGCGCCGCGGCCGGGATGTCCGTTGCCGAAGAACCGCTGGAGCCAGAGCTCCAGCCCGAAGAGATCGGAGAGGTCCCAGGCCGCCTCGCAGCTCTCGCCGCGCACCCCGCGGCGCAGCCCCCGCAGGTGCTCGGCGAGCGGGTCGGCCCGGAGATAGCCGAGGCGGACGGCCATCGCATCGGCGCCCAGGCACTCGCTCACGCGGTCGAGGTCGCGCGCGATCCCCTCGTTGACGAGGGACGTGAAGTCGGCTTTCCAGGTGCGCCGGCGGATCGCGTCGGGCAGCACGCCCCCGAGGCTCTCCCGGAGGAGACCCTTGGGCACGCCCTGCCAGGTCTGGATCTCCCCAGGGATCGCCATGAGGAACGCGAGCAGATCCCGGTCGAGGAACGGGAACGCGATGTCGAGCCCGTGCATGGCCGCGACCTTGTTGTCCCACTCGAGGCACGTCGCGTGGTGGCCCGACCGCGCCTCCGCGTAGAGCGCTCGGGCGTGGACGGAGTGGAACGCGCGCCCGGGGCGCGCCACGCCGCCCGGGCGTGCCCGCCGCCTGAGCGCCGCCGAGTACCAGGGCGGGGGCCGGCGCGTCCGGAGGCGCCGGAGCCACGGGACGAGCTGCGCGGGGACGTGATACTTGACCAGATCCACCAGGAGCTGCCGCCGGAAGTGGCGGGCGTCCGCGTCCGTGAACCACCGGGGAAGCTCCCGGAGGTGCGCCCGCAGCTCCCGCCACCGGAGGGCGCGGAAGAGGTCCACGAGGTACGTCTGGTCGAAGAGGACCTGGTCGCCCCAGTGGCCGGTGAGGACGACCCGCGCCCCGAGCCCGCGGACGGCCTCGAGGAAGGCGTGCGTGGTGCTCCACATCTCGTCCAGGAACGGCGCCTCGACGTGCGGGACGACCTCGCGCGCGCCGTCCACGATCGCGGCGGCCCCGACCTGGATCCGCGCCACCCGAACCCCGTACGCGCGCTCGATCTCGCCGAGGAAGGCGGCCTCGTCCGACGGCGATCCGTGCGGGGAGACGTACGACACCCCGACGACGGCCGGGTAGCGGCCCGGGCTGTGCCGGGCGAGCGTTTCGGCCAGGCAGAAGATCGAGGAGGAGTCGAGCCCGCCGCTCAGCGACACGGCCACGGGCCGGGCGCTCCGGAGGCGCCGGCCGACGGCTCGGACGACAATCTCGCGGAACGCCTCGGCGTACTCGTCGAGCGACGGGAGCCGGACGCGCCGGCCGGGATCGAACTCCCAGTAGCGCCGAAGACTGGCGCCCTCGGGCGTGACCGTCACGGCCTGCGCGGGCGGCACGGTCGAGATCCCGGCGAAGAACGTCGCCTCCCGCAGCTCTTCCATCCGGCCCAGGAGGAATCGAGCGAGGACGTCGTCGTCCGGCCGGGCTGGCACGTCGGGGTGCGCGAGGAGGGCCTTGATCTCCGACGCGAACAGGAACGCGGCGTCCGCCCGCGCGTAGTAGAGCGGGCGCACCCCGAGCGCGTCCCGCGCGAGGAGGAGCCGCCGCCGGCGCGGGTCCCAGAGCCCCAGGGCGAAGTCTCCCTGGAGGCGTTCGGGGAGCCGCTCCGCGAAGACTTCGTACGCAGCCAGGACCAGCGCCGGGTCCGGCGAGGCCGGGCTGACCCCCGATCGCGGCCCGAGCTCGCTCAGGAGCGCCTCGCGGTCGTCGAGCCGGCCGTCGAAGACGACGGCGACGCCGGAGGGCGCGACCAGCGGCTGCGTCTCCGCGGCCGACTCCGGCGTGACGCGGAGCAGCCGGCAGGCGAGCCCGACCGGGCCCTCGACCCAGAGCCCGTCCCCGTCGGGCCCGCGGTGGGCCAGCGTGGCGCCGAGGTCGGCGAGGAGCCCCGGACAGACGGGCCTCCCGTCCAGGTTCCAGAGGCCGAGGATCCCGCTCACGGGCGCTGCGTCCTAACGTTCCCAGAGGAGCGGCGCGTAGCGGGGATCGGAGAGGCCGAGCGCGACGCCGTCGTCGAGCTCGACCCACGCGTGGGCGCTGAGGCACTCCGCGTGGCGGGCGACGCCGATCATGAGGCGCGGGCGGATCCCGTGGCTCGCGAGGATCCGCGCCAGGACGAGCCCCTGGGTGAGGCACGTCGCGCGGACCGGAGCGTACCGGCCGGCGATCTCGACCAGCCACACGAGGCGCTCGAGGCGCGTCGGGAGCCCGGCGGCGCCCGCTGGCCCCGGCTGGGGGACCCGCTCGCAGAGCGCGAGGAGGCGCGTCGGGGGGAGGAGCCGGAGGCCGAGCGCGACGAGGAGGAAGAGCCCCCAGGCCTGGACCAGCACGGCGCGCTCGGCCGGGGTGAGCCGAGCGAGCCGGCGGAGGCGCTCAGCGAGCGACGTCAACGAGCGCGTGTTCACGGAGGAGCCCCACGAAGTCGAGCACGTCCGCCGTGCAGCGCGACTCGCTCACCTCGTACTCGGCCACGAGCGCGGCGACGACCGCTTCGAGGGGTTGTCCGTCCCGGAGGAGGTGCCAGATCCGCGTGCCGATCGGGTCCAGCCCGAAGTAGACGCCGGTCCGGAGGTTGAGGAGCACCAGCTCACCGTCGAGGTCGCGGAAGGCGACGTCGTCGCCGATGCTGACGCGGGATGCGAGGGTTACGAGCGGCTCCGTCGCCATCGTGCCGGGATCCGAGAGATCGCGCGTTCGAGCGTGGGGGAATTATACACCCCTCGCCCGCACCGTCCGCGGGGTCACGCCGAAGCTTTCATTCGCCCCCGGCCCGGTGCTAGGATGGCAGCGGTGGCCACAACCCCACGCGGAGGTGCGCCATGGACGGCATCTATCGTGCCCTCATCCCCGTCGCGCTGTGGCTCGGGCTCGTCACGTTCGCCCTGGCCCTGATCATGCTGCTCGCCCAGCGGCCGTTCCTCTTCGGCTTGACGGCCGGCGGCATCCTCGACGGCGCGCAGGCCCTCTTCATGCTCGCCGTGGCGAGCTACTGCCTGCTGCGCGCTCCGAAGGGCGCCTGAGCCGGGCGGGCCCGGGGCACCCCGGGCCGCGACGGCGCGCGGCTCCCGCGCACCCCGGGCGGCCGGTCGCCTTGTCCGTGCCGTCTCCACGGCGCTAGACTGTGGGCCGGCAAAGCAGGGCGATGGAACAGTCCGAGCGCGGGTCGGCAACGGCGAGCCAGGCCCTGGACGAGGTCCGGCGGATCGTGCGGGACGTCGTGGGGGATCGGACCGTCACGCTGTACCTCTTCGGGTCGTGGGCTCGTGGGGGTGCTACGCGGCTGTCCGACATCGACGTGGCCATCGAGGCCCACCCTCGGCTGCCCCCCGGCACGCTTGCGCGGTTGCGCGAGCGGCTGGAGGAGAGCCACGTCCCGTACCGCGTCGAGGTGGTCGATCTCGACGATGTCGATCCCGGCTTCCGGCGCCGTGTCCTCGCGGAGGGCGTCCGGTGGAGCGGCTGAAAGAGCGACTCGCCACCGCTCGCCGGGCCCTCGAGAGGTTGCAGGAACTGGCCGGATTGTCGAGGCCGTCCCGCGTCGAGCGCGACGCGGCCATCCAGCGCTTCGAGTACACGTTCGAGGCCTGCACGAGGGCGGTGCAGCGCTACCTCCTTCTCGTGGAAGGCGTGAGCTCCGGATCGCCCAAGTCCAGCGTCCGCGCGTCGCGCGAGGTGGGCATTCTCTCCGACGAGCAGGCGGTGATCGGGCTGGAGATGGCCGACGACCGCAACCTCACGGTCCACACCTATAACGAGGAGGTCGCCGAGCGCATCTATCGGAGCTTGCCCCGCTATGTGGAGCTGGTGGGGCGCTGGCTCGCTGCGATGGAGGGGCGGCTGGAGCGGTGAAGATCCGCTCACCCCAGCCCGTGTTCCGGGGGGGGTGGGTGCTGGGGCTTCACGGCTAGGGCTCCTCCTCCACGTCGTGGAGGTCCAGGAAGTCGAGGTGGCGGAGGATCTTCTCGGCGATCTCTCGGCGAAGCACGGGGTCGGTCAGGCGCCCGTAGAGACGCTGCACGCGCGTGGCGGAGATCGTGCGGATCTGGTGGGGCAGGGCGATCGAATCCGTCGGGTTTCCGGCGCTCCCTGTAGGGATGAGGATCTCGAAGTCCCGAGCTGTTCGCCCTGGCTTGACGGACGTGAGCGGCACGACTGTCAGGAGGTCCGCGGTCCGGTTGAAGCCCTCGTTGCTCACGACCAGGACGGGGCGGCGGAGAGCCTGCTCGTGTCCGACCGGAGACCCGAGATCCGCCTCGAGCAGCGACCAGCGTCGCCGCGCGGCACTCACGGGTCGATCATCCGGGCGGCTTCGGCATCCGCGGGCGTGAACGCGCGCGTCAGCTCGTCCTGCTCGGCGGCGTACGCGGTATCTCGGAACGCCTGGGCATACGCCTTCTCGGCACGGGCTTCCCGCTCGCTGCGGCGGTGGGTCCGGAGCGCGCGTTCCACGAGCACCTCGATCAGGGCATTCCGGCTCGGCGCGGCCCCGCTCCGCACGAGGGTGTCGATGCCTTTGATCGTCGGGTGGTGGAGCCGGAACGTCAGGCGCTTCGCGGGCACGGCGGGTTTGCCTCCCATGGCACGTCACCTCCGCACGCCATGATAGCACTCAACCAAGGCACGTCCCCGCCGCGCCCATTCCACGCGGGGTGTCGAACTGTGGCTGCCCCCCCGCGGCACGTCCGCCGCGAGGCCAAGCCACCTCGGGGCTCGCGGAGCAGCCGGTGAGGACGTTCGCGGGGCCGGGTAGCCGGATCCGGGCGCGCCTCCATACCCTCGGCTACTGGCGCCGCCCCGCCGTCCTGCGCTTCTGCGCCGAGAAGGAGTACCGGCCGCGGTACCTCTACGCCTGGCTCAAGAACCGCGTCCCGAGCCCGGAGAACCTCCGCCGCCTCGCCCACGACCTCGACGTCTCCATGGCGTGGATCATGTTCGGCGCGGCGGCCGGCGAGCCGAGCGACGCGGCGGAGGCGTCGGCGACAACGGCGAACCCGGTCCGGACGAGATCGGAGCCGGCGCGCGGCCCGGTCGCCGCCCCGCTGCCCGAGTCTGCCGAGCTGATCGACCTCGCCGGCTTCCGGGACCTGACCGACAAGCTCGTCCGGCTCGAGGCCGAGCTGACCGCGGTGGTCGAAGCGTTCCCCGACCTCTACTTCTGGCTGGACGCGCACGGCGTGTTCCTGAGCTACCGGGTCGGGCGGGGAGCCCGGCTCGCGCTCCCACCGGAGGCGTTCCTCGGCAAGCGTATCCGAACGTCCACCTGATCCCGTCCGGCCGCGTGCCGGTCAACCCGGCCGAGCTGATGGCTTCACGGCGCCTCAGCCAGGCCCTCGAGGTCCTGGGCGAGCGCTGCGCCCACATCGTCTTCGACACGCCGCCGGTCTTCGGCGTGAGCGACGCCCTGATCCTGGCCCTGCGCGTGGAAGGGGTCATCCTGGTCCTCCGCCACGGGTACGCGAGCCGGGACGGAGCGCAGCGGGCGGTCCGGCTCCTCGGCTCGGTGAGGGCGCGGCTCCTGGGGGTGATCCTGAACGACGTGGATGTCCGGGCCGCGGGCGGGTACGGCTACTACAGGTACTACGGCTACGGGGCGGGCGGCCGCGACGCAGGGACGTGAGCTCGAGGCGGACCCATCGGGCGCGCGGATCTGACTGTGGTGAACCCGGAACCCTTCAGGCGTCCAGCTCGGTATGGGACAGCGGGTCGTCGGCAGGCATGCCTTCGGCGCGGGCCGCGGCGAGGAGCGCCCGATCGCTCGAGACCAGGGTGAGCGCGGCGTGCTCGGCATCCAGCACGCGCTTCATGGCCAGCCCCGCCGAGAGCTGCACCGCGTCGTACGCCCGCAAGGGGTGCCGCGCACACAGCAGTGCTGCCGCGTAGAGGACGTCGTGCACGATCGGGACCAGGCGATACCGCGCCGTGCAATCCCGGTCAAACTGCTCCCAGAGCTGGCGACGATGCCTGGGGCTGAGGCGACGAAGCCGCTCGAGAATGCCGAGGGCAGCTGCCACCTCGACCAGGGCGATCTCGGCGAGGAAGACCAGCTCTGCCTCCTCCACCACGTGCCGGACCCACTCGCTCCCCGGTTCGGTCACGTAGTACTTCACGCTGGCGCTCGAATCCAGGAAGAGGATCACGGGGCCGCGGGAGAGGCCTCCTCCGCGCCAACCCCGCGATCCCGGCTGCGCAGGATGACCTCGGACAGCGGGGGCGCGAGCGAGAGGCTCCGCAGCACTGCCAGGATTCGCTGCTGCTCAGCCCGCCCGTGGCGCGCGTCGTATTCCGCCGCGCGTCGGCGACGCTCCGGGGTCGGGTCGGACAGCAGGCCTGCTCGACGGATGGCGTCGAGCACCACCTCGGCTCTTCCGTCCTCCGGTGCTTTCGCCGGGCCCGCTCGGGGCTGGGGGCCAGGGCGGCGCCCGGTGTCGATCAGCGCCTGGATCTCCTCCGCCGGGAACAGGGTACGGCGCCCGATCTTGACGGGCGCGAGTGCCCCTGAGCGCACCAGGCGGAAGACCGTGGCGGGGCTCACCCGCAGCCGGTCACAGGTTTCCCGAACGGTGAGCAAAGCTCGCGTCTGGGCCATGGGGATGTCGTCTGGAGTGTGTCACAGGGTGTCATGAACTGTCAAGAAGCATCACGGTCGGGCGCTCGCCAGGTTCGTGACACTCACGCCGCCACCCGGCGACGGTACGGCGGGCCAATGAGATGGCGGACGGTGGCCATGGTCGTCACATCGACGGGGGAGTGGCGATTACACCAGAGCCGGCGGGCCGCGAGAATTTGACGGGCCCCCGCCTCGCTCCACCGCTGCCCGGGGCGTTTGAGGCGCCGCTGGACCACGCTGTGATGGGCGCTCTCGACGGCGGCACTCGCGAGGCGTAGCCCTGCTGCCGGAGGGCCCCGTAGCCGATCCGGTGCGCATGGGTCTGGACGTACCGCTGCAGCGCGGCCACGGCCTGCTGTCCCGTCTCGGTCGCGGGCCGCAGCCGGCCGAGCGCCTGGCGGAGCACTGCGGCATCGCCGAGCAGGACCTGGCCGCCGACGTCGCGGGCCCAGGCGCGCGCCCGGGCGCTCCCGACCCCCCAGACGGCCTGGGCACAGGCGTGGAGGTGTTCACTCAGGTGGTAGTAGTCCAGCACCTCCACGGCGGCCGGCCAGTGCAGCTGGACGAGGTTCCAGACCCACGGCGCGCCGTCGCCTTGGCTGATCGCGTTACTCCCATCGGCCGTCACGCCCGCCGCTTGAGTCGCCGCGTACGTCCGGTCACCGAGCCGCTCCGGGCCGCCGAGATGGGTCTCGTCGTGCTTACGCCCCGGCGATCCGCGTGGAGTTCGACGAGGTCCCGGGCATCGGCACGCCGTCCGGCCGGGGCTGACCGGGGTGGCGCAGATCTACGCGGACCGGGACGTGCCGCCCCGCCGGAAGTTCCGCTACGACCGGCTCTACATCCGGCGGCAGGGCTTCTGGCTCGACGTGCGGCTCATCGCGCTCTCGTTCTGGATCACGTTCCGAGGGCGCTGGGAGCATCGGGGGCGGAAGGTCTGATGAACGCCCGATGCGAGCCGCGCGTTCTGACGCGGCGTCCGAGTCCGGCGCGCGACACGACGTCCTGGTGGTCGGCAGGACAAGCGCTTCCTCGACGAAGGGGAGCTCGCGCCGGAGGAGCAGCGGACGGGGACCAACTGGATGGCCGGCCTGACGCACCTGTTCCGCTTCGCGCAGGACCGGCACCTCATCCGGCTCGGCTACCAGTGGGACCTCGACGACACGGACGGGCGCAACTACGCGTACACCGGCTACCGGATCGTCGCGGGGGTCCAGTACACCCTCCCGGTCGGCGGGGTGCGCGTCAACTACGACTTCGACGTCCACCTCCGCGACTACCGGCACCGGCACACGCTGCTCCCGCCGGACGCGCCGGACACGAAGGCGCGCTCGGACACGGAGTACAACCACGTGCTCGCGCTGACGGTGCCGCTGCCGTGGAGCCTCAGCCTGGTGACGCAGTACCAGTTCACGGACGCGCGCTCGAACCTGGACCTGTTCACCTACACGCGCAACGTCGTCTACGTCCTCCTGATCTGGACCTACTGACCGCGCGGCCCGGTTCCCGCTCCCCCGACCGCGGGGGAGAGGGGCAGGGTGAGGGGGCCCCGCCCATGAAGTTCGGCTTCATCCCCACCGAAGGCGGTGCGTTCTACCCGGAGGCCCTGGCGTTCCGGTAGAGGATTCATCACGACGTCGGCGCTGTGGCTGTAGTAGTCTTTTTGGGGAGAGCGCGAGGCTACAACTGGCTGGAGGTACGGCGCAATGGGTGTGGTGCAGCAGCGGCGGTGGACCCGGGTCGAGTATGACCGCATGGTCGCGGCGGGAGTGTTTTCACCCGGGGAACGGCTGGAGCTGATCGACGGGGAGGTCGTCGCGATGACCCCGCAGGGGAGTGCCCATGCCACGGCCGTCCGCCTGGTCGAGGACGCCCTTCGGGCGGCGTTTGGCGCGGGCTATGACGTGCGCGTCCAGATGCCACTCGCGCTCGACCCGGCTTCGGAACCCGAGCCGGACGTGGCCGTGGTCCAGGGGAGACCGAGGGACTATCGGGATGCCCACCCCACATCGGCGGTGCTCGCCGTCGAAGTGGGCGACACGACCCTGGTCTACGATCGTGAACAGAAGGCGAGTCTCTACGCCCGCGGCGGGGTGGCGGAGTACTGGATCCTGAACCTTGTTGACCGGACGCTCGAGGTGTACCGAGAACCCGCGGCTCTGCCGGACGCGCGCTACGGCTGGGGCTACCGCGTGACTCCCGCGTATGGGCCCGATGACCACATCGCCCCACTGGCCGCCCCGCGCGCTCGCCTCCGCATCGCCGACCTCCTTCCGTAGGCCTCTCACCCCGACTCTTTTCGCCGAGCGGGCAGGGGTCAGCGGAGGGCCGGGAGGATCTTCTCCGCGAAGAGCTCCATGTGGCGCGCCTCGTCGAACGCCGGGTTGAGGAGCAGGAGCCCGGCGCCGATCGCCCGGATCTCGCGCAGTCCCTCGAGGCACTCCTCGACCGGTCCGGCGAGGGCGACGCGCTCGGCGAGCGCCGCGTTCCCGTAGTACCACCCGAACCACTCCCTGAGCCGCCCGAGCGCGCGGCTCCGGTCCGAGTCCACCGCGAGGTAGACGCGCTTGGCGAGGGCAAAGGTGGCGGGGTCGCGGCCCGCCTCCCCGAGGCACCGCCGGACGTGGTCCACCGCCTCCCGGAACTCCGCCGTCGAGGAGGAGCCCGCGCCGATGAACCCGTCGCCCAGGCGGACGGCGCGCCGGAGGGCGTCGGGATGCCGGCCGCCGAACCAGATGGGCGGGTGCGGCTTCTGGACGGGCTTCGGCGCCATCGCCGCGTTCTCGAGCTTGAAGAAGGCGCCGTCGAACGTGACTCGCTCCTCCGTCCAGAGCCGCTTCATCACTTCGAGGCCCTCGACGAAGCGCCGCACCCGCCGCTCGGGGGAGAGGCCGAAGGCCGGGTAGATCTGGGTCCGGCTCCCGAGGCCGACGCCGACGATCAGCCGCCCGCCGCTGAGCTGGTCCACGGTCGCCAGGCTCTTCGCGAGCTGGACCGGGCTGCGAAGCGGCGTCAGCAGGACCGCCGTGCCGAGGCGGACCCGCCGCGTCCGAGCGGCGGCGTGGGCGAGGAGGGTCACGGGCTCCAGGCTGCCGGCGGCGCCGAGGATCTGCTCCTGGACCCAGACGCTCTCGTAACCGAGGGCCTCGGCCCGGGCGAGAAAGGTCTCGAGGCCGGCGAGGTCGAGGCGCGACTCCGCGAAGACCTGCGGCAAGGCGATGCCGAACGTGACACGCGTGTCTCCCGTCATGGATCGTCGTCCCTCCTCTGCCGTAGGGTCGCCCGAAACGGGCGGCTGGCGCAATGGGCCCGACACCGTACAATGAGGGTGAGGATCGCGATGCGTGGCAAGGTGGTCTTCTCGGCCCTGCTGGGGTTGGCGCTGCTGGTCGCCACCCAGACGACGATCGACCGCTACCGGCGCCTCGGCCAGCCGTACCCCGGCTTCTCCGTCATGGAGAACCTCCTCGTGGCCGTGGGCGGCGCCGAGCGGGGCGGGCTCCGGCCCTTCGACCGCGTCCTCACCGTCAACGGGCAGGTGCTGGCCTCCGGCCGGGAGCTCCAGGCCGAGGTCGCGCGCCACCCGGCCGGGACGAGCTTCCGCTACATCCTCCACCGGCGCGGCCAGCTCGTCGAGGCGGATGTCCCGAGCCAGGTCGCGACCCGGCACGGCTTCGTCCGCTTCCTCATCGAGGGCCTGTTCGCGGGGCTGCTCCTCCTCGGCCTCGGCGCCGTCGTCTTCTACGTCAAGCCCAATACCGCGCAGAGCTGGCTCTTCCTCGCCTTCTCCCTCGACCAGTTCCTCATCAACGTCACGTACGCGGACGCCCACACGACATACCGGTTCTCCGAGCTCTTCCTGACCGCCTGGGCCTTCTCGCCCGCGCTCTTCCTCCATCTGGCGCTGACGTTCCCCCAGCGGCGCACCATCCACCGGCGCCACCCACGCATCGCCTGGCTGCCGTACGCCCTCTCGGCGCTCGTCGCGCTCGTGCTCCAGGTGGAGATCCACCCGGATCACGCGGTCCGGCTGGCCCTCTCCGCGGGCGTCGGCGCGGCCTACTGGGGCGCCGCCCTGATCCTGCTCGTGCTCGCGCTGACCCGGACGGCGCTGGTCGGCACCACCCCGCTCATGCGCCAGCGGGCGCGGGCGCTCGCCGCGGGGTTCGCCGTGGGGTACGTGCCCCCGGTACTGGGCACGGCGGCCGAGGCGCTCTTCCGCGTGCCGGTGCCGTTCCTGAACGAGATCTGGAAGCTCCACTTCCTCTTCCCCGCGGCCGTGGCGTACGCCATGGTCCGGTACAACCTCTTCGACGTCCGCTCCCTGCTCCGCCTCGGGACCATCTACTCGGTCGTGACGGGGCTCGTCGTGGCCGCGTACGCCGGGGCGATCGCCCTCGTGGACGTCTTCTTCTCGCGCCTGGAGGTGGGGACGTCCCCGCTGGTTCCCGCCACCGTGGTGGCCCTCGCGGTCGTCGCCTTCCTGAACCCGGTCTACGTGCGGACGCAGAAGGTGGTGGACCGGCTCTTCTTCCGCCAGCGGATCGACGTCCAGGCGTCGCTGGAGCGCGTCTCCGACGTCATGATCAGCGTCCTGGACCTCCAGCGGATCGTCTCGCTGATCCAGCAGGCCGTGGCCGAGCTCTTCCACCCGACGCGGCAGTCCCTTCTCCTCTACGACGAGGCACGCCGCGGGTACGTCGAGCCCGGGGAGGAGGACGAGGTCGGCCCCGCGCTCCCGGAGGACTCGCCCCTCCCCGCGTGCCTGAGCCAGTTCAGGGCGCCGATGACCCGCGAGCGCTTCGAGGAGGACCCGCGACTCCGGGAGTGCGGCGAAGGGTGCATCGTCGAGATGGAGCGGCTCGGGGCCGAGCTCGTGGTCCCGATCCTCTTCCGCGACCGGGTCACCGGTTTCCTCGCCATCGGGCCGAAGCGGGCGGGCGCCGCCTACACGGCCGAGGACCTCCGCCTCTTGAGGCTGCTCGTCAACCAGAGCGCGGTGGCGCTGGAGCACGCCAAGGCCTACACGGCGCTCGAGGTCGCGAACGTCGAGCTCAAGGCGGCGCTCCGCCGCGTGGAGATCCTGGAATCCATCCGGACAAACCTGTCGAAGTTCGTCCCGCGCACGGTGCAGACCCTCATCGAGCAGGCGCCGGAGGCCCCGGAGCTCGACAAGCGCGAGGCGGACGTATCGGTCCTCTTCGTGGACATCGCCGGGTACACGCGCCTGTCCGAGCGGCTGGACCCCGAGCAGGTCAATCACCTGATCGAGCGCTACTTCGGCTCCTACCTCGACGAGGTCCTCAAGCGCGGCGGCGACGTGAACGAGACGGCGGGCGACGGCCTCATGGTCATCTTCCAGGACCCCGACCCGCGCCGGCACGCGAAGGCCGCCGTGAAGACGGCGCTCGGGATCCTCCGCCGGACGCGGGAGATCAACGCCAAGCTGACCGAGCTCACCGAGCCGATCGCGGTCCACGTCGGGGTCAACTCGGGGCGCGCCACCGTCGGCGCCACCAAGATCGAGGGCGTGGCCGGGACCCGCTGGACCTACACGGCGTCGGGGTCGGTCACGAACCTCGCCGCCCGGCTCGCGCAGCTCGGCGAGGGGGACGCGGTGATCATCGGGCCGGAGACGCGCCGCCGGCTCGACGGCGAGTTTCCCTTCGAGGAGCTCGGGGAGCGGCAGCTCCGGAACGTCGAGCAGCCGGTGCCCGTCTACCGGCTCGCCACCCAGCCGGCCGCCGCGGCCAGCGCCGCCTGAGCGATCGTTCCCTCTCCCTCCCTGACCTCTCGCCCGTCGCGTCGCGGTCTTGCCTGCGCCCCGCTGGTGGATGTAGCCTCATACACATGCATCGCACCCAACTCCTCCTCCCCGCCGACCTCCACCGGCGCGCCGCCGAGGTGGCCCAGGCCCGCGGCATGTCACTGGGCAACCTCGTGCGCGAGGCCCTCGGAGAATACCTGGCTCGTGCGGGCAGTGTGCAGCCGTCCGCCGAGGCGGTCGAGGCCGTGCTCTTCGGCGAGCCGTTCGACGATCCGGACCCCGATCCTCTGATCTCGGCCGACGTCGACCACTACCTCTACGGTGCGCCGCGACGGTCGGCGGGGAGGCGACCGGCGCGACGGCGCCGATGAGTCCCCTCCGCGCGGTGTTCGTCGACACCGGCGCGTGGGTCGCTCTCCGCTACAGACGGGATCAGTACCACGAGCGCGCGCGGAGGCTGCTGCGACGGGTTCGGGCCGATCAAGTCGGCCTCGTGACCACCGAGTGGGTCATGGCCGAGGCCGTCACGCTGCTCAAGGCCCGCGGCGCGGTCGACCACGCCCTGGCGCTCGGGGAGGCTCTGCAGGCGGGCCGTCTCGGCCACGTCGTCGAGTCCACACCCGGAGCGGCGGCGGCGCGCGTGGAACCTGTTCGCCCGCTACCGGGGTCTTCGCGTCGGCTGGGTGGACTGCGCGAGCTTCGCCGTCATGGAGGAGCTTGGACTCGAGCGGTTCCTCGGGTTCGACGACGACTTCGTCCGCGCGGGATTCGCGCCCTACCGATGACCGACGCCCGGACTTCCCCTCTCCCCCACCGGGCGAGAGGGTCGGGGTGCGGGGAGCGCCCTCAGCCGGGGGTCAGCGCCCAGAAGTCTTTCCCGAAGCGGTCCCAGGGCAGCCGCCACTCGTCCGTCCGGTCGGGGTCCGGCGAGAAGAACTCGTTCACGGCGTAGAGCAGCGTCTGGGAGCGCCCCGTGAGGTTCGCGACCCCATGCGCGACGCCGCGGGGGATCAGGAGCCGCTGGCATCGAACGCCGCCGAGCGTGAGGCGCTGGGTGTGGGACGCCGTGGGGGAGCTGCGCCGGAGGTCCACGAGGCCGACCAGGAGCGTCGAGTCGGGTGGGACGATCCAGAGGTCGTCCTGGGCGAGGTGGAGGTGCCAGGCCTTCACGGCGCCGGGCTCCAGCACGCTCCAGTTCCACTGGACCGGGCGGAACCCCGGGAAGCCGCCGACCTGCCGGTCGTCGTCGAGCCGGGCCACCTCGGCGAAGAGCCCGTCCGGGGCGTTGTGGACTGGGACGTCGTCGCGGGCGACGCCCGCGATCAGCGGCTGCGGGGCGTAGGACTGGCGCGCGAGGTCGCGCGCCGCGTCGGCGATCAGGTCCGCGGGGGAGAGGCGGCGGGGCTCCATCGGGCTCGTCCGCGCGGCATTCTAGCAGTCCGTCCTGGCAGCCCGCAAACCAGCCGCCCCGGGGTGGCAATCCGGTGTCCTCCAAGGGACAGATCACGGTTCCGGCCCGAGCCGCTCTCTCCCGAGGCCGCCGTGACGGCCGGGCGCTTGTGGCGCGAGAGCCGGCGCGGTGCCCGGGATTCGCGTCGCGATAGGCTCTTGGTGGGTGGCAGCCCATGGCGAGGCTGAAGCTGGCGGCGATTCGGCGGTGACGTGACGAAGGCCCCCTCACCCCGCCCTCTCCCCCGGGCGGGAGAGAGGGGGCAGATAGTCAGGGTCAGCTCGCCGGACCGAAGAGCCGCCAGTCCGGGATGGCCCACACGCCCGGAATCAGCGGCTCCACCTCGCGGCCGTATCATGGTCATTGCAAATCTGCCAGGCAGATTTGCAATGACCCTGCAGATCCGCTGCGGTCCTGAACGATCGGCTCAGCTCGCGTCGCGCGGGGCGAGGTAGAAGCGCTCGAGCGCCGCGACCGCGGCCGGCTCCTCGAGCGTCGGCGAGTGCCCGGCGCCCGGCACGTCCACGCGTAGCATCCCCGGTTGGCGCCGCTGCATCTCGTCGGCGGTCTCGCGGCTCAGGATGTCGCTCTCGGCCCCGCGGACGAGGAGGATCGGGCACCGGAGCGCGGTGAAGGCGCGCCACCAGACCTGGCGCGCGGCCTCGGCCGCCTCGGGGGCGGGCCGGGGGGCGCGGCTGATCGCCGGGTCGAACTTGAACCGCCAGCCGCCCGCCGGCGTCTCCCGCACGGCCCAGCGCACCGCCCGGCTCACCTCGTCAGCCGGCATGCCCGCGAGCCAGGAGTACTGCGCGACGGCCCATTCCCGGGCCGTCTCGAACGTCGGGAAGCTCTCCGGCACCGCCGCCGTGTACGCCGCGACCCGCGCGACGCCCCGCGGGTCGATCTCCGGCCCGATGTCGTCGAGCCCGAGGGACAGGAGCGCCGGCGGTGCCACGGCGGCGAGCGAGAGACCGATCAGCCCGCCGAGCGAGGTCCCGAAGAGGTGGACAGCGGGCAGCCCGAGCGCCGCGAGGAGCTTGAGCACGTCGTCCACGTACTGCGGCGTGGTGTAGCTCTCGGCGGGCGCCCACTCGCTCTCGCCGCGCCCGCGGAGGTCGAGGGCGAGGCAGCGGTAGCGGCCGGCGAGCCGCGCGGCCAGGCCGTCGAAGGTGTGGCTTTGTTGCGTGAGGCCATGGAGGCAGAGGAGCGCCGGCGTGCCGAGGGATCCCCACGCCTGGTAGTGGAGGCGGACGCCGTTGACGGTGATCCACTCGTCGGTGTACATGGCGGCCTCGGGCGCTTGCCCTTCCTCTCCCCCGCCTCGGGTGAGAGGGCAGCGTGAGGGGGCGGCACTCAGGTCTTCAGGCGGCGGAGCACCGCCTCCAGCCGGTCGGCGACCTCCTGCCGGTCCCGGAGGAGCGCGGCGTGCCGCTCGCGGAGCTCGGCGAGAGCCCGCGCCGCGGCCTCCAGCTCGCTTCGTAGGGTGTCGCGGGCCGCCGTCAGCTCGACCAGCGCCCGGCGGCTCTCGACGCTCGGCGCCGGGCCTCCGTTCGGGCTCGCGACGCCGGCCTCCGCGTCCGGGCCGACCTCGCGCGGCGACTCGGCCCCCGGGGACGCCGCGTAAGCCCTCCGGAACGCGCCGTCGAACGCCGCCGAGGTCGAGGTTACCACCTCGATCCGGCACCCCGTCGAGGACTCCAGCTCTTCGATCGCCTCGACGTCCGTGGGGTCGTCCATGGCGAGCGTAATCCGGTTCCCATGGCGGGCGATCGGGATGACGCGGCGCTGCTGGGCGTATCGCCGGTTGACCAGCTGCGCGATGCTCCGGTCGAGGGCGACCTGATCAAGGTCGACGAGGGCGATCCGGAGCTGCTTGCAGAGCGCTTCCTTCATCCGCTCCTCGGTGACGAGGTTGAGCCGCAGGAGCACGTCACCTAGGCGGAGGCCCGTCTTCCTCTGCTGCTGCAGGGCCGTCTCGAGTTGCTCCTCGGTGATCGCGTCGGTTTCCACCAGGATGTCGCCCAGCCGGTAGTTCCTCTCGTACTTGTCGAGGACGACCGCGAGCTGATCCGGCGTGATCACCCCCTGATCCACGAGGAGGTGCCCGATAGGCGCGTATGCGTCGAGCTTGTCCTGGGCGTGCAGCGCCGCATCGAGCTGGGCCCTGGTGATCAGCCCATCCCGGATCAGAAGGTCGCCGAGCAGGCGCCGCCTCGCGCGTCTCGCTCTCTGCGGCTGGGGGCTCTCCGCCGGAGCCGGTGCCATGACGGCAGGATATACGAAGGTAGTCGCGGTGTCCAAATTCTGCGTGGCCCGGTCCGCATGGGTGCCGCGCGTCGGGCGCACGTCAGGATTGTGAGATGACATCACCCGGTGCCGGCGATCGCCGCCGATGAGTGCCGCTCCCAGAAGTCCTCGAAGCGAC